>Ga0183095_10145_pt1 | contig 386312 bp, 370 predicted proteins | sample BioMet4_FD_130346 | JGI IMG/M metagenome (GOLD analysis project Ga0183095, IMG submission 130346) | Microbial communities from bioreactor (seeded with sewage sludge) at LBNL, California, USA - Biofuel metagenome 4 (v2) (version 3) | ecosystem: Engineered > Bioreactor > Anaerobic > Unclassified ...
ACGAACCCAGACTTTATGATCTCCGCCATACATTTGCCACACATCGTTTGTATCAATGGATGAAGGAAGGACAGGATGTCAATGCCTGTCTTGCTTATCTCAGCGAGTATATGGGACACAAAAATCTATCTGACACCGCCTATTACATTCATCTGGTGCCTGAATTCTTTCCACAAATGTCAGATCTTCACCTTGAAGATTACGTAGAAATGATTCCGGAGGTAGAGCGATGCTGATGAAAGACGAACGCTTTTTCAAAACAATTAAAAATTTTCTTGAGATATATTTACTCAAACAAAAAAACTACAGCAAAAATACGCAAAAATCCTATCGGGAATCATTGAGTCTCCTGCTTCAATATTTTAAGGAAGAACTTGGCCTTGGGTATGCTCAGATAGGTTTCGATGATCTGACTTATACAAATGTCTGCGGCTTTTTGGATTGGCTCACAGTTTCGCGGGAATGCTCACCTCAAACTGTAAATCTGCGCTTGATGGCGATCCGCTCTTTTGCGAAATATTCAAGCATTGTCGATCCGGCAAAGGTCTATTTCCAGGTCGAGTTAGCAAACGTACCCGTTAAAAAAGCCCACGGTAAGGTAGTGGAATTCATGAGTTTGCCTGCTCTCGAAGCGTTATTTCTGCAACCTAACACTAAGAAGACAACAGGTTTTCGGGATTTTTGTTTTATGATTTTAATGTATGACGTTGCCGCACGGTGTCAGGAACTGTTGGATTTGCGGATTGGTGATTTGGAATTGCAGAAAAATACCCCGTCTGTTTATCTTACAGGTAAAGGGACTAAAATGCGAAAACTACCCATTTCGACCAAAGTTGCTGGGCACCTGAAGAATTACCTTAATACAGCTCATCCTGCAATATCAAGGAAAGATGAGGATTTTCTGTTCTACACAATTTCTCATGGCCACAGAAACAAAATGTCTTCGGATGCCGTTTCTCTGTTTATGCGTAAATACGGAGAGACCGGTAAAAAAATGTGCTCAGAGATTCCGGATAGAGTTCACCCACACCAGTTACGCCATTCCAGAGCGATGCACTTGTATCGGGGCGGCATGCCTTTGGTTTTACTTTCTGAGTTTCTCGGACATGCCGATGTAAACACTACTCGGATCTATGCCTGGGCCGATACTGAAATGAAAAGGCAAGCCATACAAAAAATTACGGATAAATGTGAAGCCAATGCTACAATCGAGCCGATTTGGGAAAATGACGAGCAGATGATCAAGCGTTTGTATGGTCTTGCATAGTCTGTTGAAACAATATGATTCAGTCCAAAAGTGGCCGAGTCGGCATTAGCCTACCCGACCACTTTTAATATTATTATCTGGAGGTTTTATGATGACAACGGAAAAACACATACTTGATTCTCAACAAGTAGCTCCGCCCTTACCTGACAACATCGGGATAAGTCAACCCTCGGGATTAGACCGTTTATCCGGACATCCAGATAAGCGGTCGGTAGCGGTCAGGGTATACGATAAATCCGTCTGCCAGCCGAGGCCGTTACCGCCGTTTTGCGGCTGCCGGTCGATGGCGTTACCGGTGATGCAGATGGTATCCGGCTCTTGTGAGACCAGCGGGATGTTGTTGCCGCCGGTCCCATACCGGGCCGACATGGTGGGCGCGACCTTGTGCGGGCCGGAGTATCTGGCATCGATCCCGTGGTTTTCGTATACCAGCGGCTGATGCCCTTTCTCATCGGCACGGAGCGTGCCGGTGCGGTCGAGAGACAGATCCATGCGCTGCCCGCCCTGGTCGTTCAGGCACAGAATGGACGGCATCATGTTTCCGCTGGCTGAGGCTTTCAGCGTGGGCGCGCGTTCCTCCTGATATCCGATGGTCCCGGCAGACGGCCCGGCTCCGGCGCAGAATCCGGCCACGTTGCGAGAACCGTTTTGACTCGGCGCGGGGACTATAGGCAATTCCGTTATCCCCGCCTGGAGTTCCAGCGCCGCTTCAAGCTGTGCCGGCAGATCTTTGCCGCGTTCCTCAGCCCTGCGGAGGATTCCCAGGCAAGCTGTCCTGCTCAAATAGTATTGACGGGGCACTGTCGCCTGTAAAATCCGCGACAAGGAAGATTCGACGGCGTCTTTGGGCGACGCCCCAGTATTGAGCGTCCAGTACTCGCCAAGCAAGGGAGCATTGGTTTCCCAGCACGGCCCCAGCAGATTCCCACCGCCCGGACGCAGGTCGAGGAATTGAAAGTCTGTCGTCCGCAATTCGGATGGTTTCTTCGAGGACCGCCCGGAAGTCCTCGCCGCCTGCCGAGGAGAAGGCTCCGGGGACGTTTTCCCACACCATAAATCTGGGCCGAACAAGGTGAGCTGTTCGGTCTCGCAATCTGTCTGCATCTCTCATCTCCTTTACGACACGGGTTTGTTCCATAAAAAGGCCGGAACGGACGCCGGCCAGCCCGGCTCTCGCTCCGGCCACGGAGAGATCCTGGCACGGGCTGCCGCCGCAGATGATGTCCACAGGCGGCAGCGCCGCTCCATTGAGCTTCGTGATATCTCCGACGTGGACCATATCCGGGAACCGCAGCTTCGTTACCTCGATGGGAAAGACTTCGATCTCGCTGGCCCAGACGGGCACGACGCCATTGCGGACTGCCGCCAGAGGGAAGCCTCCGATCCCATCGAAAAGGCTTCCCATCGTCAGCATAGCTTACATCCGCATGGAGCAGAAGGGATGCCTTTCCGCAAACGGCCTTTCTCTTTCTGCCATTTCCTGTGCCGCCACATATTTTATGGGTATGCCGAGCTCCCGGGCGGCGTCGATCTCACTCTGCATACCGCGGGACACCGTATCGCCGAAAACCCACAGCTCGTCACAGTGAGCCAGCGCCTCTTTACCCATATCGAGACCGAGCCGTCTGTCGTCGGAGTCATGTTCGTTCAGCACCTGCGGATACAGCAAATGAGGCGCAAAAAAAGCGTACCCTTCATTCATCACGAACCGGCACGCATCCTTTGCAAATTCCGTATTACGCTCAATGTCCCCAGCATAGGGGGACGCCACATAGATGAGTTTCATATTTCCTCCATTTATTTCGGCGCGGCCTGAATAATGGTTCGCGTCGTGTTGACTGCCGCCTGCGCCGTATAGACGGCGCTCATGATATTGGCGCGTGTGCTGGTGTCCAAGCCGAACGCGCCGCAGATTCGCGGCACCTCTCCGGCCGCCAGCATCAGGCCGAGCCCCAGCAGGCAGTGATCCGGAATGACCATAAGCCCGGCCACAAGAATGGTCGCCTGCAGAAAGGTGGTCAGGCACAGACCGATGATCTGCTTGCACCACTGCACAAAGCCGTCCATATACCCTCGCGGGACGCTGAACATATACAGGGAGCCCACAGAGATCTGAATGAGCAGGATGCCGCCTCGCTTGAGGTTGGAAAAGAAAACTTTTATCACGGCGTAGCCCATCATAATGATGATGAACAGCACCATGATCGGGCTGGTTATGCTGCCCAGCCCGCCGAATACGCCGGAGCTGGCCGCCTCCGACGCCGTCCCGGCCGCGTTGAGCTTGTCTATGATCTGCGTCGCCAGCGTGTCGATACCGCTGCCGTAACCGGTGATCCCCGAGGTCAGGCTGGCCTGCAGGCTGACGGAGAGTTTGAACAACTCCACCGGCGCCGTCGTAAACAGGCTGACGGCAAGAAATCCTTTGAGCGCGTTGAGCAACGATTCTTTCACGCTGCCGCGTCCGTTCTGATAGTCGATGCCGGTTTCAAATGCGGATACCACGAGGCCGACAGCGAAGAGCGTCCAGCCAAGGTAGTTGAAAAAGAGGACGATGGACTGCACCCACGGCATATCGAAAAGCTCCACGCCCATGCTGCCCATTTGAGAGAAAAAGTCGCCCAAAAATCCGACCACCTGGCCGTACACCCAGTCGATGATCTGATCCATCACGTCGCCGAGTAAAAAGTCCCAGATAAACAATTGCAAAATCACCTCCCTTCACAGCGGCGCGGCCACTTACATTTGCTGTCCCATCTGCATTTCCGGGTCTGTGATCTGCTGCTCAATTTCCATGCTTTTTGTGATCATGCGTTCAATGGACTCAGTGGAGTCGAACAGATACAGATTTTCATTGACAAACCGGTTTTCATGGTACATCAGCGCGCCGCAGAGCTCGCCCATGACCTTGCAGGCGTCGAGGTCCGTGTCGAGCGTCTTGATCGTCCCGATATGGAGCGAATCCCTGCCGCTTTCATCGAACTTCCCCTTGAGATAGCAGTCGATGTAGATCCCCTCGGAGCCGCCGAAGTTCATGGCGGGGAGCAGGTCGAATTCATAACTGCACAGCTTTCCCTTGTCGCTCGTATCGTCGAGAATGTATTCGTCGATGGCATCAAAACGGGCGAGATCACCATTTTCCCTGGCCTGCTCGATGATCCTGTCGAAGAGCTGCCCGCTGGTCATTCGCTGCTTTTCAAGATTCATCCGAAACTCCCGCTGGAGCTTTTCACTCAAACTGGAGCTTTCGCGGTATCTCTCCAAGGGTACGACATAGGAATCTGGATTGCCGTCCCGGTCAAGATAGCGGTCGCAGAAGTAGCATGCACGGCGCGTCAGTTCCTCGACGTCACAGGGTTCGTCCGGCAAGTTGTCCCGCAGCAGAGCCAGCCGCTTTTCGTCCATGCGATCGAGGATATATGCTAAAAGGTTCAACTCCTGAACACCGCCCTCGACGGCGTTCGGCATGAGACTACCCAGCTTTTCATTCAGATCGGCGTCCGGCGTTTCAAAAGTAGCGGTTACTTTTCCGTATGCCAGATAAAACGGCATGGGCCTCTGCACGATATCCTCTACACGGAGGGGCAGGCTTAGATCCTGCGTTTTGCCGCTCGGCGTTGTCAATTTCAGATTAAGCATAAACGTCCTTTCTTACATCCCGAGGATGCTCCAAACATAGAGCGGCGCGGTCAGCGTGAAAACGAGGCAAGCAAACAGGATCGCGGGGCCGCTCCACTCGAACTGGCCGTGCTTTCGGTAATCGAAATACGCCATACCCAGCTTGGCAAAGAAGAACACGGCGAGGATCAGGTCGATGGCGGGGAACACGACCTTGTTGACTACCTGCTTAATCTGCCCGGAAGCGTCGTTCCAGGTACCTTCAATCGCCCCGGCCACATCTCCGGCGGCGAAGGCGGGTGTCGCCATGAGGACGCAGACGATGAGAACGAGACAGAGCATGGTAATCAGTCTTTTCTTTTTCATAAACTTTCAACCCTTTCGTTATAAAATGGCCGCCGAGGACTCTCAGCGGCCTTGTGTTTGCTTACGGGTTTGCCGGGGCGATATGCCATTCCTCCCACAGGTTGCCCCGGATCGTGACGCTGTCCGTGAGATTCATGCTGAGCATCCCCGCAGGCGTCCAGCAGTCGAGGAGCCAGGTGTAGGGCGTGTATGCGCCGTCCGGGAACCAGATCGGCGTGAAATGGGTGCGACGGTTATAGGTGGAGTACCGGTTCTGCCTGAATACAAACGATGATTCTTTTCCGATGATCGTCGGCTCCAGCAGCCGCCAATAGGTCTGATAGCCGAACTCCGGGAAGTAGGTCACGGCGTTTTGTGCGGCGGTGACCGCGGCGGACTGGTTGGTGCGAACATGGGCGGTCACGCTTTCCTGAACGCCGTAGCCGCTCTTGGTGGTATTGCCGGTCGCGGCAGGAGATTTATCGTCCGGGGTCATGTCCATCTGCGCGGTCAGCGTTACCGTATAGCCGTTCCAGTCAAACTCCCACCAGCCGTGATCTTCCCACCAACCGCGGTCCACCCAGTGATACCAATGATCAGTATGACTCTTTCCGTCCGCGTCGGTCCAGTGATCCGTGTGCCAGCATTTTTCCCAATTGGGCACCCATTCCCAATTCTCGTGCCAACGCGGAGACCAAATGCCCCAGCTTGCCGAGGTTGCTTCCACGTTGGTCGGCACGGGGCTGGCGGCGTAGGCGTCGTTTCTGTCCGTGGCAATGGGATTGGGCGGATCTTTACCGGCATGATCGGTGATGTTGCAGACAACGGTGCTCTTCGCCGAACCGCCTCCCACCACGGACACATCGATTGTGATGACGCAGGGTTCGGTCGGCGTGTGCCACCTCACCCATACCAGTTGACTGTCGCCATCCGGATAGTAGACATTGCTCACGGTATAGGTCGTACCCTGGATGTTGAATTGTACACTGACGGGATTATCCGGATCGGACTGACCGCCGCTAACCTCCACAGAAGTTATGACGTCGGTGTCTACGCGATACTCGTAATCAAAGGAATTCACCACGGGAGATTCCGTAATATCGTTAAAACGCACAACACCGATGCCGAGGGCTGAAATGATATCGGAATTACTGACCTTCTGCGTTGTACTACCGCTCCAAGCCGGATATCCGAGGTCGGCCTTTTCCAGGAAAATAGCCAGCGGAAGGTTTTTGTGCGTCAGCGAGAGCATTTTGGCCCGCAGGCCGCCGTTGACCTGCTGATCGTAGAGAGCGGCTTCCGTGGCGGTCATGGCGTATTGCAAGCCGTTGAAAAAGAAATACGCGATCGGCTCAATGACGATTTTATACTTGCCGCCAACAAGTGTTTCAAAGTCAATCCCAACATATCCGGAGATCCCGCGTATTGTCTGCTCGTCTGTGAAATAACTACGGATGGCGCTGATGCTCGCGGGAAAAGAGCCGGATGAAATAATGCGCGGAAGCGATTGCGACGGACGGATGCAACTGTATCCGCCGACTTTCGGCGAGAGCGAGCGTCCCCCGTTATAGGAGAGCTTGCATACTTTTCCAAAATGGACAAGAGAAGTACCGGGATTCTGGTTGGTCAGGTCAATGACGCTTCCGACGACAGCGTGTGTTTCCGCGTTTACCACGGAAACGCGGACGCCGTCCATGCCTGGGTTCCAGTAGCTTGAGGAACTGCCTTCTCCCATGCCGCCACCTCCGCCATCAATGTTCGGATCTCCTGTTGCGAAAGCAGGTACAGCGACGGACAACAGGAGCAGCACGGAGAGAAAAAGCGTAAGAATTCTTTTCATGGCGACTCCTTTTTCAAAGAAAAAGCGCAGCCTTTCGGCTGCGCCTGAGAAGCGGGGCTTTTAGCCCATGCTTCCGATTTTGTTTCCGTTTTCATAGATGCTGTTGTCCTCAACCACCTGATTGCCGCCGCCATTATCCACATATCCAAATCCCGGCACATAAACCTGCCCGCCTGAATTCGTGCTCCCGGCCTCTGGCTCGGACGGCTCTGTCACCGTGGTCTGTTCCTTTGTATAAGTTGGCGGCGTTTCCGCGTTCCGTTCCTCCTGCGGCACATCCTCGCCGGTGTGGTCGTCCGCGCCGGTTGTGGGTTTTTCCGGCGCTTCCGGCTTGACGGGGTCTGCCTGGATCGTTTGCTCCGTGCCGTCGCTGTCCGCGCCCGCGCCGGGATCGGATGTCTCACTTGCTGAGCTCTCCGCAATCTGGACGCTGGGCGTCGTCGTTTCAATGCTTACCTGCGGTGTGGATTCGGATGATCCCGCCTTTTCCTGCACGGGATCGGCGGCGCGTTTGCTGCCGAACTGTCCTGCGATGACTATAACCAGGGCCACGCAGGCCAGCGATCCCAGAACGATCAACCATGTGCGTTTTGTCTTATCTTTCATAGAGTTTTGCCTCCTTTTTCTGCTCTCTGTGGTTATCCCTCTAATTCGCACCCTACCATAGAAGAATGCGAAAGTCTATTGATATTTCAAAGTTTTTCAAAACTTTGGAATATATTTTGCCTGAACCCGAAGCTGCATTCGCAGGGGTGGCAGTACGGACCCTGCGAAGCTTGTCGGCACTTCCAGCACCAGCGCCGCGTCCGCCAGATAACCCTCGCTCTCGCCGCTGGCCAGACCGTTGTTGGAAAGGGTCACGGAAAGGCCTGAAACCGTGTACTCCAGTTTATCCCCGGCATAGCTCGAATAGGAATCCGTACCGGTGGAGGTCAGACCGAGGGTGGCGGCCAACTGACCGTATATATTGCCGGTATCGAGGCTTTCCGCCCAGGATTCATCATCGGTCGGCGCGTATCCCGCCGCATAGCCCTCGCGGACGGCGTGATAGACGTCGTCGAAATTGTCGTTGATCGTGCTGATGACCGACTGCTGCACAGCGTCCCGGACACCCTGGACGATGATGGTCACACGGAAATACTCCGAAATGCCGCAGAAAATGAGCAGCAAGCAGAGCGTCACGGCGATAGTCATCGGAAATCCGTCGCCGCGCTTGCCCTTCAGCAGAGGATGCCGTTTTCCGTTATGAACCACCAGCCTTTTTACCGGTTTGTGGATCGCATCTTTGGCGCATTTGACAATGCGGAGGGGGTAGGGAGTGATCCTGCTCATTTCCAGTACACCTCCGATTTGCCGGTCGCCTGCGCTGTCAACTCAACTGGAAAGGAGCCAAGCCCCCCGAATCCAATGTCCATCTTCAGTGTTGCTGTGACCGTTACTTCCTCATTGAGCTGGATTTGCCCGGTTCTCGACCAGCTCACGTTCGGCGAGATGCCCAGACGTTCCGACAGGATCTCGGCGCGGGTGCTGGTGGCGCTGCCGACCTGCCCTGTGATCTCGGCTTCCCGCACCAACTCAGCGGCGTAAGTATCCAGATTGTGCTTGGCGATGAAAACAGGCAGCACTTTCACGGCAAAGCCGATTACCAGCATGGCGCAGAGGATCAGCACGACCACGTCGATGTAGCCCTCGCCGGGTTTTCCGGTTTTCAGCTTTTTCAGCATCGTTGATCCCCCCTTAAAACAGCATTGCCATGGAATTAAGGATCACCATGGCAAGCACAATAATATAGGTCAGCATGAAGCAGGCCAGCATGATAAAACTGAACACACGGATCTTGGGCGGGATCTTCGCCGCTTTTGCCTTGAGTCGCTGGAGCTCCTGCTGTTTGAGGTCATGGCTGAGCATTTGGAAATACAGACGTCCGTCGTCGCCGCGCAATACGCCGATGAGCCCTCTCGTGATATCCGAAAGCATGGGCGAAGCGATTCTGCCCTCGAAGCGCACCAGCGCAGCCTCATAGGAGGACGAGCGCATATCCGCCGTGAGAACATCGAGCTCCGCGGCGAACTCCGGCCCCGCGTGGTTCTTGTAATTCTCCAGAATGGTCAACACATCGCGGCTGGAAGCCAGCTCCTGCTCAATGGTGGCCACAAAGCGCGGCAGCTCCGAATCGATCTTGTCCCTCCGTTCCGCCACCTTTTCGTCCGCTTTGCGGGATTCTTTGAAATAAGTGAGAATGACAAGCACCACAACCACCAGCGCCAACAGCGGAAAAATAAGCAGGCACGGGATCGTCAGCAGGAGCAGGGCGCAGGGCTTGACGATGGCGTAAGCCGTGTAGACCTCCGGCGTCATGTCCATACCCGCCGCGTTCAGTATCCGCGCCATATGCGCCCGTTTATACTCGTCCATATGAATGAACTTCGAGAGCTTGATGGCCCAGCCGAGGAACAGTGCGTCCAGCGACTTCATCCGCTTATGCTCCGCCTTGCCTGCCGACAGCAGGGCCTTCTCGGTTGAGAGCCGGGGCAGTTTCAGAATGTCCGCTGCGATAAAGAACAGACCGGCGGCGAGGGCACATCCGAATAAAAACAATAAGAATGTCACGCCCGTTACCTCCTATACTCGATGGGCTGCGTCAGTTTCACAACAAAAGCAAAGGAAACGAAGATTGCGCCGGCGCTGACGGCGAGGACGATCTGGCCGGGGACAGTATGCATCAACGCCGCGTACCAATCCGCATTGATAAACTTGAGCAGCGGGACGTTCAATACCACCAGTGCCGCCATGGTGATGAATTCCTTCCGTGGGCCGAATACGAGGTTTTCCAACTCGCCGTTGACGATCCGCATATCTGAGAGCTTTGCGACGATAGGCGTTAGCGTGGTCTTGAGCCCCCGGTCGTACTGGCAGACCATCACCGCGTCGCACCATTCCCGGAACACCTCGTTGTCGATAGAGCCGCGAAGCTCCATAAGCGCGGCGTCCACATCCGGGTCGACGCGCTCGACTCTGTTCAGAAAGCTCCGGAACACGCCGCAGACCGGCTGGTTGAGGTAGTTGATGTTTTCCTCCACAGCCGTTAGGAAGTCCTCGCTGCGGAGATATGCCGTGGTGATGATGGAGAGCGCCGTTTCCAGTTCGGCGGCGACATCCTTCTTGAAATGTCCTGCGGTCAGCTTGATATACCAGAACGGGACGAACATCATGCCCACCGCCAGTACCGGCACAAGGAAAAAGTTGCCCATGATAATGGCGACCGCCGCGCCGATGGTGAACAGCAGCAGGGATGCGGCGCAAATCACCGGGAACCGGGCTTCTTTACCGGTTGCATTCAGAATGGCCTGCGTATCCTCGATCTCCCGGCGCAGGAAGGACTTCTTCCGGCGGTGCGTGCTCTCGTTGATCTCTGTGCGGATACTCTTTGGCGCGGAGGTCAGGCGCTTGAATACACCCTCGGTGAAGTCCATGGGCGAAATGCGGAAAGTGAGAAAAGCGCCGGCGATCATACCGGCGCAGGCGACTAAGAGTAATGTGGTCAAGCGGTTGCCGCCTCCTTTCTTAGAAATGATTGCAGCTGCGTATCCGGCATGCCGTTGTCGACCAGCCGTCTTTGCAGGCTCTGCGAGATATCCATATCCCGTTCATGGTACCCCTCAATGGTGTAATTTCCGTTTTCGTAGTGATTCTTGGTGATGTGGTATCGGTAAATGGAATTGTATCGCCGCGTCCCATTCGGCAGGATCTCACACTCCATGATCTCCATGAGACGGCGCTGTTTGTTCTCGAGCTGCTTGCAAAAGACCACCAGCGGATAAGCCTCTGTCACATTGTCCATGAGGGTCGAGTCGGACATATCCACCGCGCGCTTGCACAGGGAGACCATGCGGCGATAGGTGGCCTCGCAGGAGCTGGAGTGGATGGTGGTGAGTACGCCCACGCCGGTTCGGGCCGCCTCCTGCGCCGCGTTTGCCTCTTCGCCGCGCATCTCGCCCACAAAGATGAGATCGGGATTAAAACGGAGGGCAATGTCCAGAAGACCAATCTGCGTGATGCGCTGGCGCTCATTTTCGCTGTCGCGGGTGAGCGTGTGAACGACGGAGTTGACCACTTGGCCATCCTTCTCCCGCACCAGCTCTATCTCACGGGAGCCGTTCTCGATGGTGAAAATACGCTTGTTATCCGGTATGGTGGTCAGAAGCCAGCCTGCCATGGTGGTTTTGCCGGAGCTGGTGGCTCCCGCCACACAGATGGAGATACCGTAACGCAGGCAGGCGGCAAGAAAATCCAGCATTTCATCCGTGGCCGTTCCGCCGTCCACAAAGTCGGCCTTGGTCATGTTCTGCGGATTGACGATACGGATGGAGGCGGCCACGCCCACGTCCGCGTCCACTACTGGCGTTTTCAGGGCGGCGATGCGGATATTCTGGCTGAGCGTGCCGGTGACTACGGGGCTGGCGTTGTCCAGTATGACGCCGGAAGTGTGCAGCATGCGCCGGATGACGTTGATCGCATGATCCGGAGAGTCGAAGTGTTCTTTGAGCTTTTCCGACAGGCCGTTGGAATACTGGATCTCCACGTCCCGCCAGGAGTTGACGTCGATTTCTTCGATGCCGGAACCGAAGATGTATTTCGTAAGGAAGCCATATTCCGCCATTTCGGAGTAGATGGCGTCTATCAGCTCGTCCATGGTCATGCCTTTGACGGCGATGCGCTTGTCCTGAACGTACTTTGCCGCGTATCGCTCGATTTGCTCTCGGTTGTCGGATTCTCCCGTCATCAGGGTGGAATAATTGGCCGCGATATAGCCCTGTACCTCACGGCACACGTCGGGGAACTCGCGGGAGTCGTCCTCCGGCGTGAAGAAAAGAGAATGCGCCCGTCCGGTCAACACAGGCTTACCCTCGGCCGGGGGTGCTTCTTCGCTGAGGATTGCGGTAAGGGCTGCGGGTGCGGTAATGGCTTCCACCGCTTTTTCCGTGTGCTTTTCCTCCAGATTTGGCACAGGCGACGCCGGCGCTGCCGGTACGAATACGGAGGCGCTTCGTTTTTTCCCTAACATCCGAACACCTCCTTCAGAATTTGATCCAGTTCCTTTCGGAACAGACGGCTATCCTTCATGGTGAGGTCGGCGAGGAGATTCCCGGAAAGGTACTGTTCCTCCAGTTCCTGCGAATAAGGCAGCTTAAAGGCCACAGCACCCAGCACCTTTCCGATGTGCTCGGCGGCTTGCTGGGGCTTGACGTTCGACGCTACCTTGTACTGCTTGTCCGCGTCCCACTTGGTATCCTTGAGGAGCGGGAGCTGGCTGGAGAAATATCCAACGGATTTGAGGTCGCAGTTGGCAAGTCTCAGGACGCTGTCCGCCTCCATCAGCGCCACGGCAGAGAGAATATCGTTGGCAATATAACTGCCGCAGTCCACAACGACATATGGGGCAAGCTTCCGCAGCCCATCCAGCAGTTCTATGGCCTGCTGCTCCGTATAGGGAGGATAGGTGTATTCGTTTTCTCCTTTTTTCATTCCGAGTATCGTCAGATAGGGCATCCGCTTATGGGTAACGCAGTTGTTTTTGATGAGCGCGTCGCTCATATGGGGCACGGCGAGGATGCCGCCGAGGGAGCGCTCACACTCCAGCTCCGAGGGCGGGCAGATGCAGGGCAGCATGGGCGCGGTCATGTCGCACAGGAGAAGCGCAACATTTTTCTTTTTGTCGGCGAGAGCCTTCGCTAACTTTACAGCCGCAACGGTCTTCCCGCTGCCGGGGCTGCCCCAGACCGCAAGCATTCCGCCGCTTTCGGCCTGTACCTCCTGTTCCGGTTCATCGTTTGCGCCGCGGTGAAATATGCTTCTTTTCTTAAAGTTCATCGGTTTGAAGCCGCCTCGCTTTCCGGCGAGTTCTCAGCGGCTGGATCAGTAACCTCGCTTTCATCTGTTTTTTCCTCCTGAGTGGGATAGAGCTTTTCAATCAGCTCGTCCTGGGCCGTGATGAACGCATTGGCGACGTCCTGCGTGCCGCGATAGACGAGCGTCAGGTGGATCTTCGCGTCCTGTTCCAGCTCGGCCAGCACCTTCGCCTGCTCTGGACGGACGAGGAAGGTCACGGTCGAGGGAAGATCTTTTTCATCCTCGTTTGTCGCTTCGCCAGTGTTGGCGTCATAACCGGTGGAAGCGGTCACGCTGATAACCTCCACGTACTGCAATTCGGGCGGCACGACGGTTTTACCGCTCTCCTGATAATCCGCAACAAGGATCGAGACAATATCGCCGGATTTGAGCTTGCCGGAAAGGCCGGTGGCGAAGCTCTTGATCGTAACACTCATGGCCTGCTTGGTCCCGTCCAGATTGTAAAGGTAGGAGTTTTCGGCGGCAGGCGCGTCGGAGAGCTTGGACGGCAGGATATAATCGCCCGCGGCAAGGTCTGCCGCGGCGTACTTGCCCACGACGGACGCAGTGTCGTGCAGGACGTTGTCCGGCAGGTTGTACGCGCCGACCTCCACGGTCTGCACCATGTCCGCTGTGACCTGCTCCCCAGCGTCAATTGCCTTGGTCACGCGGACGATTTCTTCTTTCTGGCTGATGCTTCTGTTAAAAAGCGGCGTGATGCCGAAACAGATCACCAGCGCCGCAAGGATGCAGATGACGCCGACGACCGTCCGGTTTTTGAAAATACTCATAAAATAGAGCCTCCTAAATCATGAAATATGCGGCGGTAAAGCCGACAGCGAGAAACGGGGCCAACGGGTAGCTTTCCGGCGCGGCCCCTTGTTTTCGAATTCGGCGGATGAGCTTATCGCCGAGGGCAAACAGCAGGAAGATGAAAAGCGCGAGAGTTAGACCTGCCAGCCCCGGCCCAAGTCCCAGCACGAAGCCCGCGGCGGCGATGAGCATGGTGTCTCCTGCGCCGCCTCTGCCTCGGCCCGCCGCAAAGAAAAACGGGACCGCAAGGAGTAGTCCAAAAAGATTGGCGGGGCTGAAAGAAATCAGCCCCGCCAGAGTGAGAAGGATGCACGCGCTGTAAGGGATCGTCCTGCTGCGCAGGTCGGACACACCGGCGAAAACCAGTGGCCCAACAAACAGCAGGCCGCTGATCAGTTGCGGCATAGATCAGCCGAGCTGGTCGACCGCGCCGCCATAACCGAACATGTCGTTGATGGACTGTTCCAGTTTGGGGAGAACGGTGTCGCCGAACAGCTTATACAGGGTGAACAGCAGCAGAGCGCCCAGAACGACGGCAATCAGAATTTTGATGGCAGTGTCGATATAGCCCTCGCCGGAATTGCCGGAAAGGGCCCGGCAGGTAAACGCGCGGCTGCGGGACAGGGCGTTCTGTGCCTTTGTGCGGATGGTGAAAGCGACGTTCTCAACGGTGGTTATGATGGTATTGATGGTCTTTTTCATAAATCGTTTTCCTCCTATAATTCGATGGTGCGTGGCTTACATGGACTGGCAGGACATGGCCTGGGTCCGCTGGGGCGCGGATGCTTCCGCCTGCGTGTGTGCCTGGGAAATCGTCTGCTCATAAGCTTTCATGACGGCGGCGTTGAACTGTTCGCGGGACTCCTTTGTGCAGGGGAAACAGATATCCTTGTATTCGCTTCCGACCTTGTACTGAGGCATCGCCACGAAAAGTCCCTTGTTGCTCTCCAGCACCTTCACGCCGCGCACAGCGAAGGCACCGTTGATGTTGACGCTGGCTGTTGCTCTCTGCGTGCCGCTGCTTTTTGCGCCGAAGATCCGGACGTCATAGTTGACGGGGGTCTGCTCTGCGGTTTTCTCCGGGGCGGCCTGCTCCGCCGCTTGAGTCTGTGTTTTTGCCATTGAAAATGTCCTCCTTTTTAATTTTGGATAACAAAAAAGCACCCGTCCGGGCGCTGGGTCACAAGGTCATCTTCATCCCGAAATCCTGCTCCAGGCCGGGAAACTCAACAGGCCGAAAGCAGGTGCGGTCGAGATAATAGAAATCGCTGCCGCCGCCGTCGTAGAGTTCCACGAGGTCGGAGACCGACATCGGACGGCCTGAAAAGCCGGGTGGCCTGCGCTCGGTAAACTTGTCATAGATTGCCTCCAGATCGTTGGTGTCGAGCTGCCCGTCGTAGACAACGGTGTAATCCTCTATCTTCGGCTTCGGCAGGGGTCTTCCGAAGGTGACGATGTCTTTCCATGCCGCCGCGCCGGGCTTGAGCTGCCAGATACGGCAGCTTTTCAGGATGGCGGGCATGGCGTCCTCCGCAACAGACGGTGAATGACCGCTGGAGAGCCGCTCGTATACGCCGTCCGTCCAACGAGGCGACAGGCTGTTTTTTGACAGCCAGCGATTCAGCTCATCGTTTTGAAACATGGTGTCCACCACGGCGGTATCCCGGTCGATATATCCGGCCGGGTTGCCGTAGTACCAGACGCAGCCGTTTCTCTGTTCAATGCCTGACACGGCATCCACCTCCTTAGTTCATGGTCATTCCTCCGATCTCAGGCGCTGTCTGCCCGGTCAGCTCCGCCAGCCTTTCCCACGCCCAATCCGGCAGACATTCATCCCGGAGTACGCCGATAAAGTCATGACGGTTCCAACGGGTTTCCTCTCCGTCCCCAAGGCAGGTGCAGCGGACGGAACGGCCAATGTCGTTTGGCCTGCAGCCGAAACCGTCGTGGGCATACCAGAGCTGATCCTCCGACCTCCAGCATTCCTCCTTCAGAATATCCGGCGAGAGTACCAGCACCTTGCCGGTAAAATCCAGCTTACTGGTGTCCTGCTCGCAACTCGTACTATCGAACAGACCCAGGTCCTGAACCGCCTCACGGTATTGATTGACGAACTGTTCCAGAAGTTCAGGGCGGACATCCACGCAGATAGTCTCCGGCTTTTTCTCCCAGCCGAGATCCCGAACAGGAGTCCGCCGCGCCCATGCCATGTTTTCCGGAGAATAGCGGCCGTCAGCGCCATTGACCAGCAGAGTTGTGGCCAGCACCCAGTTGACGCGCTTATATCCGAACTCGGCAAGCACGCTCTGCACGCATCCCGGATTCAGATTCTTGCCATTTAAGTCACGGCTGATGGTTTCTTCGATGACCGCGCGGCAGTCGGCGTTGGCTTTTCTGCTCTCCCGCCACAGCTTTATTTCCTTCTGCCGCCGCGCTTCCTCGAGAGAGTAGGGGTAGAGACCGGTGTTATTCACCATAGATGACATCGTCCTCCATCAGATGTTCCTCCAGTTCGCAGACGCAGACGCCCGCCGTTACCAGCATCTCGAGCAGGTCGTCGGGGACGTCGGAGATGTCATGCTCATAATTGGCGCGACCTACGAGGATCAGACCCTCGTCCGGGTCGGCGTAAGCCTCCAGCTTGGCGCTGCGGGGAATATTCAACTCGTCCAGCAGCTCGGGCGGGATCTTGATCTCCTGTTCGCCCTCCAGCGTCTCATTGCAGGCGTCGCAGCCACCGCAGATGCCGCAGACGTCGGCAAGGTGCGTCGTCAGGGACTCCGCCAGTCCTGAGATTGATTCGATGGCTTCGATCAGTTCATAGGTGGTCATTTTTCCCTGCAGGACGGCGACGCAGTGCCGGAGCTGGTGCAGCTCCGCGCATTTTGCCTCCGCGATGCCAGAACCCTCCAGAATCGGAGAAGGAATGGTCATGCTGAGATCAGTTCTTTTCGTGGTGTTCTGAGTGTTTTTCATAGTGCATCCTCCGTATAATCATTTTCTGTTTTCTGCCCATAATCGAAAAGGGTCATCTGACTCGGTTCGCAGCGGGCCCGTTCCCCGAGGTCGTAATTGCCGATGAGCAGCTCCGCGAACTGGCTGTTGGGGTCATATCTCTGCTTGATATTGTTGATGCGGGTGGTGGAGAGGATCTGAATTTCAGGCGCGTCATACAACTCGCGGATGAACTCGTCGTCGTTATAGGAGAGCAGGAACTTGCCCTGTATGCCGAGAAGCAAGTCCCGGAGACGAACATGGTCTTCTTCGGTGAAACCTGCTTCTCCGACGTTTTTGTAATAGCTTTCAGTGGCGTGATAGGGCGGGTCGCAATAAAAAAAGCTCACCGGGCGATCATACTGCCGGATGAGCTTCTCAAAATCCTTATTCTCCACCACGACCTTTGCCAGCCGCCGATGTGCCTGCTCGATGAGGGGGAAGTTTGCCCGCATATCATGGGGCTGACTACCGAAGCTGTCAAGACTGGAGGCGTAACTAAAGCGGATAAGCTGGTAAAACCACGCCGCTTTCTGCACATCGGACGCGGGGCTGTCTCGGGCGAGACTATCCCTGACCAGTTCAAAATCTTCTCGGGAATTTAGAACATATTGGAGCTTTTCCATCAGCTCCCGCGGTTTGTCCCGCACACAGCGATAGAGGTTGACGAGCAGACCGTTGAAGTCGTTGTAGACCTCGAAATCGTTGCCGGGCGGTTTTGCGAAGAGTATCCAGCCCCCGCCGCCGAACACCTCGATGTAGCGTTCATAGTACAGCGGGAACATGGGGAGAATTGTGTCGCGCAGGGCTTTTTTCCCGCCGATCCAGCTCATGAAGCTGTTCAGAGGTCATCACCTCCGCCCATGGGCAGGGAGGTCTGACCGGGATCGAACCGTGTACGCGCTTTTTTCAGCCCGCGGATCGCGCCGCTGATGCCGGCGATGCGGCTGGACATGTGTCTGATGGTCCGGAGCAGCTCCGCATCTGTTTCCGCGTAAAAATAACCCTTTTCATTACTGCAGATCGGAACACCGTCCCTGCGCAAGGCATTGATAAGTGCGCGCAGTTCTGCTCCTTTGATGCCAAACGCCATTTCAAGCTCCCGACTGACGGCCGCATATTGCTCGCCGCAATGAAAAATTTCCATGTACCCTGCGAGCTCACTTTTGAGCATTTTTGCCTCCTTTTCCGGCGCGCTTTTCCGAAAAAGGGCATAAAAAAGCAGGGGCCTTTGTCCCTTTCGGAAAAACGGCCCCTGCTATGTAATTACACTATTTACTTCTGCGTTTTCTGATATGGTGAATCTGGGTATTCATAGAATTGGCGTGCCTCCTCAATGGTGACCTGCTGCGTATTTTGCTTATTACACCAGAGAAGCAGGTCAAGGATGCCCCCATTGCTGCCGTAACGGTCCCCGCGCTTGGAGATGGCGTTAAGATATTCATTCAACGTTTTCATGGTTCAATTACTCTTCCTTCGGATTGATGCCGCTTACAGAGACGGCAGCAGTCATTATTTTTTCAGGCTTATATCTGTTTCAATGGCGCTCTCGCTGATGTCCTTCTTGTGTACGATCTGAAATATCTTTTGCGGCTGGGGCGGATTGCCGCCTGCCGCTTTCCACCCGGCAAGAAAGGCGATGCGCACCATGGCGAACAGCGCGTTTTCCGCCTGATCGTATTCCCGACGGTCAATGAAATCACTGAACGCCTTTTCAAAATCGTTATTCATTATTGGATACACCTCTGTCGTTAATACGGAATACCGTATTAACGACATGCTACCACACTTTTCTTGCAATGTCTACGGAATTCCGAATGTAATTTTTGCGCGTATAGCAGATAATAAATTCGGAATACCGTAGGTGGAGGTGAAAACATGGATAACAGCACACTGATCTCGCAGCGCATCTTGGAACTGTGCCGCGAGAGGAATATAACGGTTGGAAAGTTGTGCAGCACAGCGGGGACCACGGCGTCGACTGTCCATGATATTGTGGCCGGGGTAACGAAGAATCCGCGTGTTTTCACACTTAAAAAGCTATGCGATGCACTCGGCATTACACTTTCTGAGTTTTTTGATACGCCCGAATTTAATAGCATGGATGTTGAACTGGACTAAAGAGCTTGCCGTCAGACGGCTCTTTTCTTATGTCATAGTCATTCCGAAAAAAGTCTGTCCCACCTTTCCAACATAGGCGCTGTCATCGCGGGTCAGCAGGAAACCGCGCCGCTCCAGCAGAGCTGCGGCATATTCCTCATAGTGAAAGCTGGCCGCAACGGATTCAGGCAGGGCAACGCCCTGCTTTTTTAGCTCCTGCTCCGCATATTCCCGCAGGGAAACGTCGGGGATGATCTCATAGCGATTTAGGCTTTCGGCGATGTCCAGCGCCTCCGCCAGCGTGCGGCAATCCTCGTACTCCAGCGCGCCGGCGTACAGCTCCATAAAATTCTGCATGCCCTGGCCACGCTCGTCCAAGACAAAGCCCAGATTTTGCCCGTCGTAGACGAGGTCGGAAGCGCGGTCATACTGCTCCGTCAGGTCGCCGGCATCCGGCAAAATACACCGTGCCTCCAGCAGCGTGCATTCGTCCACGCCCTTGACACCCAACTCGTCCAGCGTTATTCGCATTTCGTCCGGCCTGCCATCGTTTGCGTCCTCATAGTCCGGCAGCCGGAGCCACACGCCGTCGGGACAGCGTTCCGACGCCAGTTTCACCTTTACACTCCAGCCGTCGTCCACGCAAGCGGCAAGATTTGTGCCGTCGTAGCGGGTTGCGGGTCCCTGATAGGAATACTCTACATAGCAGTTGCCGATAAAAACGCCGGGATGCTCGTCCTCATAATTCTTGCCCAGCTGTTCCAGATCAATGTAATCGCCAAGCTCCTGTGGGAGCTGCGCGTCATAATAGAGACAGAACCGTCCCAAGGCCTCATAACTTCCGGCCGGGTAGCATACCTCGTAATCGGACATGGTCTGAAAAATGTTGATGACATCTCTGGCGTCGCAAGCGGGTTTACCCATCAGAGCCGCGCTGAGAATGAGCGATTCCTTGACCGATAGCGTTTCCATCCGCTCCCGCAGCCACATCATTTCCTGCGGCGTAGAGGGAAGCCGGTTCAACGCTTCAAATGTTTTCATTTACAGCATCTCCATTCCGTCCAGAGTTGGTTCTTCAAAGGGTGCCAGTATGGGCCGAAAATCGTCACGTACCATGTGCCCGTAGGGCGTAATGACGGCGTTGTCACGCTCCAACAGATCCCGACCGTATGCGGGCAGGTTCACATACTGCTGAAGCCGTTCCATATCGTTGTCACCGGCGATAAAGTTCAGTTCTGAAAGTGCGGCATCCTCCGGGCTGGAGATTTTGGCGTCCAGCATGTAATGATCCAGATTGTCCAGCAGAGCGACAGAGCTTTGTAGGCTATTGCATTTCGTTGCGGCCAGCACCGCCTTATAGCGGAGCATCTCTCTGTCCGTCATGCCGGACAGCCGCCCGGCGAATTCATTGACGACTGCAATGCTGCCGGATGCCTCGATTGACCCCATCAGCTGCGGAATCCGGCAGTCCAGACAGCGGCACAGCGTCGTATCGGGCAGCTTTGCCTGCGGCAATTTGAGCATACTGCCATCCTCCGACTCCAGCAGGATCTGATAGTCCGGCTGGTTGGGCGTGAGGTCAAGCGCGAAAAACGCCTCGTTCAGCTCTGTGTGCTGCACCACATAGCCCTTTTCCGTGAAAACGCCGCCCTCACCAATGCGGGCCTCCCGTCCAATCTTTTCAAAATCCAGCAGCTCGAACACCTTGTCCGGGAGCTGCTCCACCTCCGGCACAAAGCCGTTCTTGGCATAGAATCTGCCAAGCTGGGCGTCGTTCAGCGCATCCGCCACATGACAGCAGTCCGTGCTGTAGGCAAGGTCGATGAGCCGCAATATGGGAATGAGCCCCTGCTTTTTATTGACCTCCATCTGCACAAGGCCCTTGAAGGAAACCTGCTGCCGCTCGTCCAGCTCCGAGAGCTTCTGCGCCAGGGCGTTGAGCTCGTAGAGACCGGCGTTCCCAGAGAGCAGCGGTGCCAGATCCTCGAAATCATAGTATTCATTGATCTGCAGATAGGGCGCTTCGCCCTCGTCCAGCCGCAGCTTGTCCAGCGCGTCCAGCAGCTCATAGGGCGAAGCGGGCAGATCCAGATCCGCATACGCCTCGCTATACGGCGTGTTGGTTCTGGCAAGGTACACATTAAGAATTTTACGCAAGGGTCATTCCTCCCATCTTCGGTTCTTCCGGTTCATAGGCTTTCGGGTCCGCGCCGGGGACTGACCAGCCTGCCATGCTGCCGCACTCCATAGCCTGCCGCTGGGCCGCCGTCACGCCGAGGCGTTCGTTGTTGTAGTCGGCCAGTTCCTTATTTTTCTCTCTGCTGTCAGTGCTCCAGTCGCTTTTGTAGTAGCCGCTCTCACCGCGCTTGATGCAGATGAGAGCGCCGGTGTCGGGCAGCGTGGAGAAGCACAGCTCCGGCAGCCCTTCCGCCAGTTTTGGGACGAAGCATTCCTGCTCGGTTCGGATGTTCCAGCTGCCCTCGCTGCTCCAGAAATGGGCGTAGAGCTCGCGGTCGCCGACTTTGATTTCTCTTTGCTCAAAGCCCTCGCCGAAGCCATCGCTGGCCTGCCCAGAGATGTACTCCTTCAGCGTGTACAGCTCCTTCGGCGTCAGCTCGCCGGTCACCTGACATTCCGCCACACCCCAGAGACTGCCGTCCCGCACCTCGGCGGTGAAATCACAGGACTTGACCTTCTGCTCCACGCTGTCGTTTTTATCGTAATAGTGCATGAGGCCGCGTTCCGTTTCGGTGGACAGCCGCTCCCGCATCAGCGCGGCGACAATGTGGTCCACATAGCCTGCCGCCGTGTGGTTGTCCAGCTCCGTGGGTTCGTCCTCGGTGTCGCCCCATTCATTTTTCTCGTAGCAATCCACGGTCATGGGCATATACAGCTTGAGGAGATGCGTTTCGGGCGGCAGGACGGTGAAGCTGTCCTCGCCGATGACCAGCCCAAGGCCGCTGCCGTTGTCCCACTTCACATGGAATGTGCCGACGTCGTCAATGCAGTCCAGCGTCCCCATCGTCCCCGGCTCCATGGGGTGGTACGGGTCTTTCATTTCCCGAAGCCGGATGCGGCTGCCATGCGGGTACTGCTCCCGCAGAAAATCGATCCATTCCTTTTGAAGTTTCATGTTCACATTCCTCCCATTGTCATAGTCGGGCCGGACAGCTCCAGCCCCGCGATGCTGAGCTGCAATCGCGCGTCCGCTTCCTGTACGGTGCTGTCTGCGGCGAATCGGGGATTGTCCCGCCAACCCTCGTCCAGATGCGTTTCCCCGTCCTGGGCGATTGCCAGATAGACGGTGGCGACGTCATCCTTAGTGACGCACAGGCGCTTGCTGTCGCAGGCAAGGCCGTTGAAGCGGTCGATTGCCCCGGTGAGGGAATCGGTGTCATGCCGTGTTTCACCCTCGCAGGCGAAGTTCTCCACCACGAACCAGCGGTAGCTGTGGGGCAGATTCGGATTCTCCGCGTTTTTAAGCGTCTCGCGGCCACGCTGCGTCAGGCCGTAATCCTCCAGCGGACGCGGGTTTTCCTCGCCGAACAGATCGTAGAGGATATCGTCCGCGCCTTTTCGGACGGCGGGATCGTCCGTCAGCACCTCGTACTGAAAGCCGGAGGTGGGCTTGTATGGCAGCTCGTCGCGGATGACCTGCAAAAAGATGGCCGGATCGGTGTAGGCCAGCGTTTCACCGCTGGCAAAGTTGACCTTGCCGATGACGTGCGGCTCCTGCCGCAGCTCCTGCTGGCGCTTATCAAAGCAGGTCAGGTACGCCTGATAGTCTCCGGGCTTGGGATTGCAGCGCAGGCAGTAGCGGTAGTTCTCGGTTTCCGCCACATAGCCGTACTGGCCGGAATTCTTGCTTAACTCCCCGCCGTTGTCGTAGCAGTAGTTGGACATGGAGGGCAGGTCCTTCAACACGGTTTTCCGGAATTCATCCACCACGCCATTCAGCTCCACTTTGAACTCCGGGGAGTTTAACGCCTCGTCGCCGCGCGGCCACCAGGTGTGCCAGAATTCTTTGCCGCCATGGCCAAAATCCATTCGGACATGGCCAATACAGCCCAGCTCTGCGTCCTTCTCCGGCGTCATGGCATAAAAAAGGCCCGCCTCTGATACAGAAGCGGGTCGAAGCTTGAATGTTTGATTGTCCGCCGGGTAAGGGATATCATGTTCCTCACAGAACGCCTGAAAGGTCAGGTGCTCGTCAAGGAAATCCAGACTGTTTCCCAGTCGCAGGAAGCCCTCGCCGGGGATGTTGATTTTTTCATGGGTCAGGACGGAGCCGGCGTGGTTAATCACCACATACGGCTCAATGGTGACCGGCTCGCCCGGTTCGTCGTCGCTGCCGCGCAGGTCGTAGCAGTACCAGCCGTCCGGGACGCTGTTAGTCTGAATGCGGGCGCTGGTAAACAGCGCAGGTTTACCGAACAGCTCAATGTGTTCGTATTCTTCTTTTCTGGCATTTACGCGCATAGACTTCATCTCCTTGTATGTTTTTTATAGCTATACAACATACCACAGTGTGGCGGCGATAGCTATTGTTTCTTGCGTGGGGAGGGCTCAGATGTTATACTGAACCCACAGACTTATCGGGATTTGATGAACAGAAAGTTGAATGTTATAGGTATAGTACCGACTACTTACTAAAATTGGAGATGATACCAATGAAACAATACCATGTTATTAGTGCCAAAAATTTCGGGTATGAAAGTGATCTGGGTGATGGAACATATGACTATTTTGTATTTCCAGCAGATGAATTTAGTCAAAGTGACATTATGGGCTTGTTTGTAAGTGTTACTAAATACACACAAAAAAATAACAACGAATATCCTTATACTGCACATGAATATCAGGGTTCACAATATTGCAGTGACCTATACGGAAAACAATATTATCAGATAATATATGACGGATTATTTGATGAAGACAATGTTCCGTATATCCCATAATGTATAGATTCCCGTTTTGCGAGCAGATCACCAAGGGAGGAAATACGCCTTGAATTCTGATCCAGAATCCATAAAACAAGCGCCGCTGACCAACGGGGACTTATATCGCCGTCAGATGGCCATGCTAAAGAGCTTTCTCGAACACGGAGCCATCTCGCTGGAGCAGTACCGCACCAGTGCCGATGGCTTAACTCGAAAAATGCATTTACAGCCGAAGAAATGATCCTTCGGCTGTTTCTTTGCCCGTATTACTCCATATTCATCTGCTGCCCCATATTCTCGGCAGGGTCGCCCTGCATCAGCTCGTCCAAACGGAGCGTGCCCTGATAGGCCACATAGCCCCGATCATTGAATTGTCCCTGCTCGTTTTCCATGCGCTCCTTGCCGTATTTGGCGAAGTCGATGTAACCGGCGAGATTTTCATCGTACTCATAATGGCCGGAATCCATGATCATGTACTTGCCGTATTCCTCCGGCGTACGTACCTTGGGAACGTAGTCGAACTGCTCCAACTCCTTCGCCAGATTGGTGATTTGGCTGGCCTGTTCCGGCCTGGTGAACAGGACGACCGCGCCCAGCTTCTCTCGCTCGGCCTGATTCAGCGGCTGGATGGCACGGCACATCTCATTGAGATCGGTCAGCCTTTCGTTGTCAAAATTCAGCGCCGCGTCAACTTCTTCCGGAAGCTCGCTTTCCAAAAAACGCAGGCACATATCTTCATAAAAGTTGCCCCCTGCTCGAGCTAAGGCACGCGCCTGCTGTATCTGTGTGATCGGCAGGTAGAGATAAGTTGCCGGACTGTCTGCCGACGTATATCGTGAACTCATCTCCACCTCCATAATGCAATCTTCGTAGCAATATTCCGGGAAAATACGGCCGTCATAGAGCTGCGACATTTCAAATCCGTTGTCATAGACCAAGCCGTAAGGTGTGACCCGTCCGACCTCGCCGTCGAGCAATGCCAGCGCCACCGAGCGGAAGTCCTTGCCCTGCATTTCCTCTATGGTCGCCCCGCCGCCCAGCGTCAGGTAGTGCCTGCGTCCAAGAGATTCCAGATTGTTAAAGTCCGTGACCACGGTGACCTCCTGACAACAGAAGGTCAGGTTGATGAACTCGTCCACGCAGTGGAGCTCCAGCCGGGACGCCATGCCCTGAAACTGCGTTTTCTCATATTTATCGAAGCTATCCAGCCGCTTGGCAAGGTAATCCAGTTCGTCGAGGTTTACATTGGTTCTTTCCAGTTGTTTCAGTACCGGAAAACCGCCGCTGACTTCATCAATGCGGCAATCGCGCCTGACCGCCTCACCGATCTCCAGCGGTTCCAGCAGCGCAATGGTGTTGTCGTATTCCGCTCTCGGAATCGGGAAGGGCACTGTGACCACACCGGATTCCGGGTGATGCTGATTTGACAGTACTACTTGAAATTGCATATCGCGTCCTCCATATATTCTCATTTCAAAGTCCATTTTCACCACCGATATAAGTAGAGACGATCACTGCCGTTTAGACGGGTGATGGAATCTTCTGTCCAACGGTGGGTGCTGTGTTCTGTGAGCGACTGCTAATACTCAAGTTCTCTCATATCCACTGTGCTTTCCCGCCTTTCTCTGAACGATTTTTTGCATATCCGTGCGAAGGCAGTTCTCATCACGATTCCAGCAGATAAAGCCATTCCGGGGATAGGGACAGCTTTTACATCGCTCAAACAGAGTACAAACGGGACGTTCCTCCCGCACAGGTGGATTTTCCGGTGCAGACAGGGGCTGACGCCTGCGTCGGTTATATACATGCTCCACTGTGATTTCCTTCCTGAATGCAAAAAAGCGCCGGAGTCTTCATGATGAAAACTTCGGCGCTTTTTATGGTGATTTTGTTTTACATCGTCGGCTCTGCGAATGCAGATTTCTCCTGCGGCTGCGCTTGTGCAATCCGTTGCTGCAAATCAGGCACGAGATCTGTGATTTGCTCCTGTATTTTGCCAAGGCAATCTTCCCGGTCATAGGTGAGCTCATACGAATGATCCAACGTATCCTGAACGCATCGATATATTTCTGCGAGGTACTCCGGTGAGAAGAGCTGTTGCTCCCGAACAAGGCCGCTGCGCACGGCGAAGTCCTTCTTAGCCGCTTCGTAATGGTTCGACATATAATGCCCTTGGGATACGCCGGTCCGCTCATAGTCCCAATCCCATGTCACGAACTGAACGCCAAGACGGCTGGGATGACCGGCAAGGACAACACCGTTGAAATCGGCCAGCAGCCTGTACGTCTCGTCCAGCCCCTGCGCCTTGAGAAGCGGAGCCGCGTCCATGAGCTTCATGTACTCCGACACAGTTACCGCAGTCTGGGTTACTTCATGCAGCGCAACTTCACGCTCCACGCTTCCGATATCCGCGTCCCGGTATCTGACGCTGCCGGTTTCGCTGATCCGGCAGAGGGGAAGCCCGTCTGCCGATACGGGCAACAGTCCATTGTCAGGGACGGAAGTATCATAGCCGTCTCTCCGCAGCACGATACCGATCTCTGAAAGAAAACCGGCGCCCTTTTTCAAATTGTTCTGTTCCATAGTGCTCGCTCCTTATAATTTGTTTTAGAAAAAAAGGCCGGCATTCGCAATGAATGCCGGCCTTGGGTCGAATACAATAATTATATTTTAGCAATTTGTGATTATATTTTGGTCTGTATCAAAATATGATACAGACCACTTTCCGGCACGGAAATTTCACAAATTATTTTTTCTGTGGAATCGAAAATTACAGAAATCATCTCTTAAAACACTACCTAAAACTGCCGGGTTTTAGTTCATGCTCCTACCAATTGGGGGTCTATGAAAATATATCTTTTGCTTGCACAATGCGGTTGTGGGGGTAGGACTTGAACTTGCAGATTTGTGAAAGCTCTGAATTTCCAATGGCTTTCAAGGAAAGGATGCGAACCGCTTGCTGGGTCTGATTCGCATCTTTTGGCCTTTTCATCTCATTTCTCTTTTACACCAAATTGTAAATTTTTGCATGGCCTCACATCTTATTTTTCAGTGGGTGTAACTGGGATGCGAACCGAGCGAGGCCAATTTTACGAAAAAGCGTGGAAGCGGCAGGTTCGCAGGCCCTCAAAATCCTCCGAAAAGTTATGAAAAAGCGGTTAAATCAATCGATTTAACCGCTTTCTTGGTGGAGACGAAGAGGATCGAACTCTCGACCTTACGGATGCGAACCGTACGCTCTCCCAGCTGAGCTACGCCCCCAAGTTGTGTAAACTGTTCAATTTTCGGATTTAACTTTGTGCAAGTTGTCAGGTGGCTGGGGCCCGCTTTGCGGATAGCTTGCTCTCCCAGCTGAGCTACGCCCCCATGTTATGGAATCTGTTCAATTTTTGGATTTTGCTTTGTGCAAGTTGTCAGGTGGTCAGGGCCCGCTTTGCGGATCGCGTGCTCTCCCAACTGCGCTACAGGCCCGTGTTTGATTTTTGGAGTGCTTGAGTATTATACACATAAAAATTCTCTTTGTAAAGAGGGAATCAAAAATCTTCTTATTGCCAAAGCGTCGTTTCTGTAGTAAAATGACCATCGTGGCTTTTGACAAGGCTGCACTAGTCGGGGAGCCAGCGGTGCCCTGTACCTGCAATCCGCTACAGCAGGGGCGAATTCCCGACCGAGGGTGTGCAATGTGCCGTCTGACCCCGGTAAGCAGCGTTGAAGATCCGGTCTTGCGCAACGCGGACCCGTGAACCATGTCAGGCGGGGAACCGAGCAGCATTAAGCGGTGTTCCGTGTGTGCCGCGAGGGTGCCGGATCCGAGCCGGCTGCCGGCGTAACGGGCATATCGCATGATTCAAAGTCGGGTGTGCAGTCTTGTCAAGAGCCATATCATTATGCGGGGAGGTGTGGCGGTTGTATCAGGCTCTGTACCGCAAATGGCGGCCCAGGACCTTCGACGAGGTCGTCGGGCAGGAGCATATCACGGAGACCCTGAAAAATCAGGTCATGACCGGGCGGCTGTCCCACGCTTATCTGTTTATCGGCACCCGGGGCACCGGCAAGACCACCTGCGCCAAAATTCTTGCCAAGGCCGCGAACTGCGAGCACCCGGTCAACGGCAATCCCTGCGGCAAATGTCCGGCCTGTCTGGGTATCGAGGACGGCTCCGTCATGGACATCGTGGAGCTGGACGCCGCGTCCAACAACGGTGTGGACAATGTCCGCGCCCTGCGGGACGAGGCCATTTTTTCCCCCGCCTCCGTGAAAAAGCGCGTGTACATCGTGGATGAGGTGCATATGCTGTCCACGCCGGCTTTCAACGCGCTGCTGAAAATTCTGGAGGAACCGCCGGAACATCTGATGTTTATTCTGGCCACTACGGAGCTGAACAAAGTCCCGGCCACTATCCTCTCGCGCTGCCAGCGGCACGCCTTCAAGCGGCTGGCCCCCGCCGTGATCACCCCACGGCTGGAATATGTCGCGGCGCAGGAGCATTTCCATCTTGACCCTGACGCCGCCGAGCTGATCGCCCGGCTGGCCGAGGGCGGTATGCGTGATGCCCTTTCTCTGCTGGATCAATGCTCCGGCAGTGAGCATATCACCATGGACGCGGTGTATTCCTCCATGGGTCTCGCAGGCAAGCGGGACGTGGCCGCGCTGCTGAACAGCGTGGCCGCCCACGACACCGCGGCCGCGCTGACTCTGTTCCGCAGGCTCTGGCAGGACGGCCGTGACCCGGCTACCATTTTAAAAGAACTTTCCGGTCTGATGCGGGACGTGCTGATGACGCTGATCGCCCCCAAGGGCGGAGCGGAGCTGCTTTCCGGCGGCTACGACGCCGCTTCCCTGCGGGACTTTTCCAAAAAATTCAGCGCGGCAGAGCTGGTGACCGATATGAATCGCGTGCAGCAGTCGCTGGCCGATATGCGCGAGGCAGGCAGCCCCCGCACCGCGGCGGAGCTGTGCCTGGTCGCCCTGTGCGAACCCCAGCTGCTGGACGGGATGGACGCTCTCCGCGCCCGGGTCGCCCGGCTGGAAAACGCCGCCGCGCAGGGCGCGGTGGTTGCCGTACCGGTCGTCCCGCCCACCGTTCCTGTTTCCGAACCCACACTCGCCCAGGTGCCGCCTCCGCCCGAGCCGGAGGACGATCGCCCTCCCTGGGGCGAGGATGAGCCTCCCGAGCCGGAGGATGAGATCGCGGAAGATCCGGAACCCGAGGCGGAAGCCGAGCCAGCACCGCCGGCGGTGGGGCTCCCGCTCCCTTCCGAAGCCGACGGCAGCGCCGGCTGGGCCGAGATCTCCCGCCGGGCGGAAGCGCTGCTGCCTCCCGGGCTGCGGATCTATCTGGGCGATCCAGGCGTGATCACCGGGACACTGGACGGCGGCAGTCTGCGGCTTTCCGTGACGCCTGGCTTTCTTTACGGCCAGTTCAGCACACCCAATGTGCTCTTGTCCTTCCGGCAGGCCGCGGGGGACGCTCTGGGCCGCCCCGTCAATGTGACCGTCGCGGAGATGCGCGAGGACGCCGCCCCGCCGGCGCGGAATATCGAAGAATTGAAAAAATTCAGGGAAGTACATTTTACAGGAGGAGACTGAAATGGCAAAAGGTGGATTCCGCGGCGGGTATCCCGGCGGCGGCAACCAGATGGACATGATGAAAAAGGCTCAGAAGATGCAGCAGGAATTCCTGAAGATGCAGCAGGAGCTGGAAGCGCGGAAATTTGAGGCTACCGCGGGCGGCGGCGTAGTGAAAGCCACTCTGCTGGGTACCCGGGAATTTGAGAGCATCGAAATCAAGCCCGAGGCCGTGGACCCGGGCGATGTGGAGATGCTGCAGGACATGGTGCTGGCAGCCGTGAACGAGGCGCTGCGCCTGTGTGACGATACCACCAGCGAGACCATGAACAAAATGCAAAACGGCATGGGCGGGGGCTTCCCGTTCTGATCCGCGCAGAAGAATACAGACCGTCTCCCCTGCGGGAGACGGTCTGTATTCTTCTGCTTCGGCTGATTTTCAGAATTTCTCCGCCGCGGCCATGCCGGCCTTGTAGGCGGCAAGGTTCAGGTCGATAAACTTGGCGGGAACCACCTTTTTGATGACTTCCTCCCAGTTGATGTCGTCCAGACCCAGCGGCTTCACCATGGCGCCGAACAGCACCACGTTGGCACACTTGACGCTGCCCAGAGATTCGGCGATCTCCTCCGCGTTCAGGGAGATGACCTTGAAATGCTTCTGCATGGCCTCAAGGCAGCCCTCCGGGTACTCCGCCAGTCCCGCGGCGATGGTGGAGGACGCCATCTCATAATCGTTGATGACGCACACGCCGTCCGGCTTCATGAAGTTGGCGTAACGCACGGCCTCCATCTTTTCAAAGGCCACCATGATGTCCGCCGCGCCGTAGCCGATGAGGGGGGAATACACCCTGCGGCCCCAGCGCACCTGGGTGGAGACGGAGCCGCCGCGCTGGCTCATGCCGTGGACCTCGCTCATTTTCACATCGTATCCGGCCTCGATCAGGCCGTTGGTCAGGATCTTGGCGACAAGAATCGCGCCCTGTCCGCCAACGCCTACCAGAATTACACTTTTTACATCAGACATGGCTCACTTCTCCTTTCTCGAGATCGCGCCCTTGGGGCAGACCTGTGCGCAGACCGTGCAGCCCACGCAGAGGGACTTATCGATGTTGCTCTTGCCGTCCTTGATAAAGACCGCCGGGCAGCCGACCCTCAGGCACATCTTGCAGCCGATGCACTTGTCGTGATCCACCTCGCACAGACCGATGTCGTGCTTGATCTTCTTGATCAGCAGGCAGGGGCGGCGGGAGATAATGGCGGCGGGTTCGGTGCTGGCCATTGCGTCGTCCACGGCCTTCTGCATCGACTTGAGATCCTGCGGATCGCAGATAAAGACATTCTTGTAGCCGTAGGCGTGCAGGACATCCTCGATTTTGATGCCCTGCACCGTCTCGCCCATCAGGGTTTCGCCGGAGCCGGGGTTGTCCTGATGGCCGGTCATGCCGGTGATGGAGTTATCCAGCACCACGGGGATGACCTTGCCCTTATTGTAGGCGATGTCCACGGCGCCGGTCATGCCGCTGTGGAAGAAGGTAGAGTCGCCCACCACGCCGAAGATGGTCTTGCCGGTGACGCCGGCCTGCTCGAAAGCCTTCGCCATGCCCATGGCCACGGAGAAGCCGCCGCCCATGCATACACTGGTGTCCATGGCGCTCAGAGGCGCGGAAGCGCCCAGGGTATAGCAGCCGATATCGCCGCAGACCACGAAGTTTTTGTTCTTGCTCATGGTATAGAAGAAGCCTCTGTGGGGGCAGCCGGGGCACAGCGCGGGCGGGCGGGACACGGGCTTGACGCCCACATCCACGGTGACGGGCTTGATGCCGAACACGCGCTCAGCCACCAGCTGGGGATTGAGTTCGTAGAGCTTGCCGGTGAGGTCCTTGCCCACGCACTCGATGCCGGCGGCTTTCATCTGCTCCTCCATGAAGGGCTCCAGCTCCTCGATGACGCAGAGCTTATCCACCTTGGCGGCAAAGTCCCTGATGAGCTTCATGGGCAGCGGGAAGGTCAGGCCCAGCTTCAGGAAAGAGGTGTCGTTGGGGAAAACTTCCTTGGCATACTCATAGGCGATGCCGGAGGTGACCACGCCGACCTTGGTGCCGTTCATCTCCACCTTGTTCAGCGGGCAGGTGCAGCCGTACTCCTCCAGCGCGGCGAGACGCTGCTCCACCTCGGGGTGGTTCAGATAGGCAAAGGCGGGGATGCAGACGCGGTGACGGATGTCCCGCTTATACTCGGGAAATTCCTGCTCGGTGCGCTCGCCGGTCTCCACCAGAGACTTGGAGTGGCAGACGCGGGTCGTGCTGCGGTACAGCACGGGGATGTTGAAGCGCTCGGAAATGTCGTAGGCGGCCTTCATGAAGTCCAGGCATTCCTGACTGTCGGAAGGCTCAACCATGGCGATTTTGGCCGCCTTGGCATAGTAGCGGTTGTCCTGCTCGTTCTGGCTGGAATGCATGGAGGGATCGTCCGCCGAGACCACGACGTAGCCCTTGCCCACGCCGTTGTAGGCGGCGGTGAACACGGGGTCGGCGGCCACGTTCAGGCCGACGTGCTTCATGGCGCACAGAGAGCGCACACCCGCCATGGAGGCGCCGTAGGCGACCTCCGCGGCGACCTTCTCATTGGGTGCCCACTCGCAGTAGAGAACGTCCTTGTAAAGGGGCAGATTCTCAAAAATTTCGGTGCTGGGCGTGCCGGGATAGGCGGCGCCGACCTTTACTCCGGCCTCATACGCGCCTCTCGCGGCGGCTTCGTTGCCGGACATCAGTGTTTTCAATAGACTTCCACCTTTCTTACATTTTCCTGTCTTGCATTTTCCTGTCTTTGTTTGACTGTCTGTTGCTTCCGATGTGCTTCCTTAATATATTAAGTCTATGCTCAGCGCCTATTCCTGTCAATCCGCTGTTGTCACAAATTAGCGGGCTAAAGAAGATGCAGTTTTAACAACAGCAATTTAAAGCAGTAGCGATTTTATGTAATGATTTCAACGTTTTTTTGCCGTTCCATCCGCTGCGTATTGACAATATCGAAGTTCGATATTATACTGATATCGAGGTTCGATATTGCATGGATTTGAGGAGGCGGGCGGATGTCGAAAAAAGCGCTGGAGACTTTGACGGAGAGTATGTTCTATGTGCTGATGGCGCTGCGGCACGCCGATCTGTGCGGCACGGAGATCGCGGAAGCGGTGGAGCGCAAGACCGGGGGGCGCGTCCGGCTGGGGCCGGGCACCCTCTATACCCTGCTGGGCTCCTTCGGAGAAAAGAGGCTCATCGAGGAGATCGCGCTGGATGGGCGCAAACGCACCTATCACATCACCGCGAAGGGCATCGGGGCCTACGAGGACGAGCTGACGCGGCTGCGGCAATGCGTGGCCGACGCGGATAAGGAGGCGGCACCATGATCAAATACATCCCCTATCGCTCCTGGGAGCCGGACGCGGTCGAGACCTGGCTGACCGATCAGGCGGCAAAAGGCTGGGAGCTAGTTGACATAACACTTCACTTTGGGCAGTTCAGACGGACGGCGCCCAAGCGCGTCCGCTACCGTCTGGATCGGCAGGTGCTGGGCCGTCTGACCCGCGCCGAGGAGGAATATCTGGCCTTGTGCAAAGAGTCGGGCTGGGACTTCGTCTGCAATCTGGGCGACTGCTATGTGCTCCGCACAGAGGATGAGAACGCCGTTGAGATTCAGTCCGACCCGGCGCTGTATCTGGAAGGTCTCGAAAAGGCGCTGCGCGGCAAGATCGGGTGGTCTATTTTCATTTTGATACTGCTGGGTTTTACCATCGCGGGACTCGCGATGTTTTTCCGCCGGGACGGCATCGCCTACCGACTGGTGGAACTGGGATTTTTAAGCTTTGTCAACCAATTTGTGTTTTGTCTGGCGGCCGCGCTGCTGTTCCCGCTGGAGATCGTCACGGTAATCCGTATAAAAAAGCGCATCAAGGACGGCACGGTCGACCGGCATTTCCACCGCTCCCCCCGGGCGGCGCGGCTGCGGGCGGTGCTGGTGCCCCTGCTCATTCTGACGCTGATCCTGGATGTCGTCCACCCCGGGTACTCCAATATCCACAGAGGCGATTCTCTCAGCGACGAGGTCATTGCCGCGCTGCCCTTTGCCACCCTGCGGGACATCGATCCCGCGGGCGCGGCGAAAATCGCCGCCCAGAGCCGGGAGCCGCATTCAGAGCTGAAGCTCGTTTTGTATGACTATTGTACCTATCGCAATCTGCCCATGCCGGCGTATTACAGTGTCTCGGAGACCATCGACACATGGAAAAAGGCCGGCGTCAATCAATACGAGACCGTCTCCCGCACCGGCTGCGCTTTTTACTATCGGAAGCTCTGGTCTGAGAATCTGGCCCGGGACTACCTGTCCGACCAGTTGACGTTCCACGCCGACGGCTGTGATTACGAAACGATCGCCTACCCCGGTTTCGACGAGGTGTGGTACGGTCTCGATGCGGACAGCAATCAGTCGCTCTGGCTGCGGCGCGGCGACACGCTGCTGGAGGTATATTCTCTCGACTCCGCCGACCTGCGGGAATATCTGGACATTTTCGCGGAAAAGCTGAGTTGAGGGGGCCGGGAAATGCACACATGCACAAAACTCATCCCCTACTACGCCTGGGAGACCGATGCCGTGGAGACCTGGCTCGCCGAGCAGGCCAAAGACGGCTGGGAATTAGTTAACATAACATTTCATTCCGGCAATTTCCGCAGGACCGGCCCCAAGTCTGTCCGTTACCGGCTGGACTGGCAGGCGCTGGGCTATCAGACCGAGGCGGAGACGGAATATCTGGCGATGTGTACCGATGCCGGCTGGAACTATGTGTGTCCCTGGGGCGACGCCTACGTTTTTCGCACCGCGGACGAGGATACGGCGGAGCTCCAGTCCGACGACGCGGTGTATCTGCATAGTCTGCGGAAAATGCTGATTAATTCTCAGTACGTCCGGTTATTTATACTGACTCTCCTTTTCAACGCCGTATGGATTCAATATATCCCCATCCGCACACAGGGGCTGCTGCGGTATTTTGTTTACTCCGGGCTCCTGCCGCTGATCTGTCTGGGGGGCACCGTGCTGCTGGCGCTGGCCGTGGGTGTGGACTCCTATCTCTCTTACGTGCGCGTCAATCGGCGGGTGAAGAACGGTGAGGCTGCGGAGCACAATTTCCGCGCCCCACGCGCCGCGGTGCTGCGCAGGGCTTTCGCGGTGTGTGCCGCGCTGCTGTGCCTGGGGCTTATCATTGTGCATTACCGCAACAACGGTCAATTGAATTTCCAGGAATGCACGGCGGAGTTGTCCGCCCTGCCCTTCCCCGCGCTGGCGGACATCGCGCCGGACGAGGCGGCGGCCATCGATGCCGCTCGTGCCGCCGTCCCGCCGCACAGCGACTCCGGATTTTCCTGGGAAAACCGGGTCGCGGAAAATTCAACGTTCCCCGCGCCAAAGCAGTTCCATCTGCTGCAGGGGCTGAGTACGGGACCCGGCTTTGCGGCGGACGCTCCGTTTACATACTACACCTGGTACAGCGCGCAATATTTCCGCTTCTTGTCGGAGAAGTTGGCCGTGGTCTGGACGGAAACGCTGGCGAACGGCTTCCTCTCCCCGCTTGACGCGCCCGGATTTGATACCGCGCTGTACGGCGTGTCCGACGACGGAGGGCAGAGTTTGCTGCTGCGCCGGGATAAAACGGTGCTGTGGGTGCGTTACCGCGGCTCCGCCGACCTGCGGGCGCATCTGGACATTTTTGCGGAAAAGCTGCGTTGAAGAAAATGTCTGCCTCCCCCCGCCCAAATTATTTGCTCAGGCGCTGAGCAAGTGGTACAATGGGAAAAAATCACTTGAGGGGGCCTTACCATGTTCGGTGCCATCGTAGGCGACATTGTGGGCTCGGTGTACGAGTTTCACAACATCAAAACCAAGGACTTCCCGCTGTTCGGCGCGGGATGCGGCTTTACGGACGACACGGTGATGACCGTGGCCGTGGCCAACGCCCTGCACGCCTATCGGGAGGGAAAGAGCCTTTCCGCCTTCCGGGACGAGGTTGCCGTGCAGATGCGCGCCCTGGGCCGGGCCTATCCGGGCCGGGGCTACGGCGGACGCTTTGCCCTTTGGCTGGCTGACGGCGCCATGGGCCCCTATCACAGCTTCGGCAACGGCAGCGCCATGCGCGTATCCCCCGTAGCCTGGGCCGCCGGCAGCGTGGAGGAGGCCGAAATGCTGGCCCGGGCATCGGCGGAACCGACCCATAATCACCCTGAGGGTATTAAAGGCGCGCAGGCCGTGGCCGCCGCCATCTATCTGGGCCGCGTCCGCAGGAGCAAAGAGGACATCCGCGCCTATATCGAGGAAAAATACTATAAGCTGGACTTCACGCTGGACGGCATCCGTGCCGGATATCGCTTCGACGAGACCTGTCAGGGCAGCGTGCCCCAGGCCATCGAGGCTTTTCTGGAGTCCTCGGACTTTGAAGACGCCATCCGCTCTGCCGTGTCCATCGGCGGGGATTCCGATACCATCGCCGCCATCGCGGGCTCCATCGCCGAGGCCTTCTATGGTGAAGTGCCGCCCGCCATCAAGAGCGAGGCGATGCGCCGTCTTCCGGAGGAGCTGCGGGCCTGCTGCGGCATTTTCGCCGCCGAATGCGACGCGGAGACGGCGCCGGAGGGTGAGGTGCTGGGCGAATTCCTCACCAACGCTCTCCACACCTTCGGGCAGGCCGCCGCGGAGCGCGGGTGGCTCTCCTCCGCCAATGAGATTCTCTATGCCAAGCCCCTGTGGGAGACCGGCCAGCGCTTTGTGGCCTACTGGCTCTCCAACCCCCAGTTCGTGGCCCATTACGGCGGCGACGACCGGGATCTCTACTACAACGTCTCCACCATTTCCCTGCTCTCCGGCCTCTATTACGCCCTGAGCTATCATATCGACCGCGAGGGCTTCAACCCGGACGCGGTATTCAGAGAGCTTTTCACCGGCAACATCTTCGATACCGTGGCCGGGGCCGTTGACTTTGAGCTGGACGAACTGCAGGAATTCATCAACCAGCAGTACAAGGAGCTTTACATCCTCATCGGCAGTTTCGAGCCGGATCAGGACACCCTGCAAAAGCTGCTGTATCAGGGTGCCTGCGCCTTCTTCCAGATCGGCTGCAGCATGGAGCTGCACAATCTGGGCGCGGGGCTGAAGTAAAACCGGCGCCAAAAGAGGGGCCGGAAATCGGCGGGAATCCGCAAAACAGAAAATATAGCGCCCACTTGCCGCAATGCAAGTGGGCGCTGCGCGGTAAATCGCTACACGTCGAAATCAGGTACGGAAATGTGTATTTGTCCGACTATTTTCCGCCGGCTGCATTCACCCGGTTTCTTCTCTATCCCACGAAGCCCGTGAGATGCACCGTGTGCTCATCTTTGGCGTTCAGCACGCCCAGCTGCCGGTCGCGGACCACCGCCGCACGGCGGATGCTCTCGAACCCATACTTGCCGCGAATGCCGTCCATGGCGCAGTCCAGCCGCCGCAGCTTCTCCCGGGTGCCGTAATCGCACATCAGATCCAGCTGCTCCGGCGCGTCGGCGCGCACCAGCTCCAGCGCCCGGACGCCTGCGCTGCGCAGCACTTCTCCCTCCCCCCGGCACTCCCGGAACAGCGCCATGGCGCAGTCCAGGATCTCGTCGTTGAGGTCGGTGGCACAGCGCAGACGCATCCGGTGGCTGCGCCAGTCCAGGTTTTCTGCAGAGCGGATGGAGACCTCCACGGTGCGGCACTTGACTCCGCTCTCCCGCAGCCGGGCTCCCACGCTCTCCGAAAGGGTCAGCAGCACCAGCCGCGCCTCCCGCTCGTCGGTGATGTCCCGGGCGGCGGTGGTGCTGTTGCCGATGGATTTGGCCTCCGGCACGTCGTCCGTCCGCCGGACGGGGGAGGTGTCCCGCCCGTTGGCAAAGGCGTGCAGCATCACGCCCCCCTTGCCGAAGCGCTGCCGCAGGATATCCGGGTCGGCCCGGGCGATGTCGCCGATGGTGTAGATGCCCATGCGCGCCAGCCCCGCCGACGTGCTGTGTCCCACCATCAGCAGATCGGCGGCGGGCAGCGGCCACACCACATCCTTAAAATGCGCCCTGTCGATCACCGTCACGGCATCCGGCTTCTTATAATCCGACCCCAGCTTGGCCAGCACCTTGTTCCAGGAGACCCCCACGCTCACCGTGAGACCCGTCTCCTTCCTCACCCGCCTGTTGAGCTCGCGGGCGGTCTCGGCCCCGTCCCGGCAGGCGTAGCAGCCGGTGATGTCCAGCCAGCTTTCGTCGATGCCGAAGGCCTCGCAGCGGTCGGTATAGTCGGCGTAAATTTCCCGGACGATGCGGGAATACTTGATATAGCGGTCAAAGTGCGGCTCCGCCAGCTGCAAGTCCGGGCATTTTCGCTTTGCCTGCCAGATGGCCTCTCCGGTCTTGACCCCGGCCTTTTTGGCCAGCTCGTCCTTGGACAGTACGATGCCGTGCCGGGCGCTCTCTTCCCCGCACACCGCCAGCGGGCGGCCCTTCAGCTCCGGCCGATACAGCAGCTCGATGCTGGCAAAACAGTTGTTGATATCCGAATGCAGGATCACCCTGTCCATGATTTTATCTCCTATTTAGATATTAATATAATTATATTATCTAAATAGGATAATTCAAGGGCAAAGTTTTCTCTCTTTTGGATAAAATTTCGTTGTATTTTTTGTTGGCAGCCTATATACTGTGGTGCAGAGGTGATCAAATGCACAAGAACATCGGCGAGGCGCTCTCTTCCCGCCGCAAGGAACTGGCGCTGTCCCAGACGGAGCTGGCCGCCCGGCTGGGGATGCTGGGGATCGGCGTGACCAACCAGGCCGTTTCCAAATGGGAAAACGGCGTCACGGAGCCGGGGGCGGAGCAGTTTCTGGCCCTGTGCGCCGCGCTGGATATCGAGGATATCCGGGGCGCGTTCTCCGGCGGCAGCCCGGAGGGCTATTTCAAGGGACTGAATTACGAGGGCCGAAAAAAGGCTCTGGAGTATATCGAACTGCTGCGGCTCAGCGGGCGGTACGCCGTCCCGGCGGCGCGGGAAGCCAAGCTCCGCTCCCTGCCGCTGTATTCGCTGGCGGTGTCCGCGGGCACCGGCCAGTTTCTGGACGGCGAGGACTACGAGATGGCGGAGGTCGGCCCCGAGGTCCCGGCAGACGCCAATTTCGGCGTGCGCGTGGCGGGCGACAGCATGGAGCCGGACTTTCACGACGGCCAGATCGTATGGGTCCGGCAGCAGCGGGAGCTGCAAAACGGTGAGACCGGCGTCTTCCTCTATGACGGGAGCGCCTATCTCAAACAGCTTTTTAACGGGGACGGACGCCCCGTGCTCCGCTCGCACAATCCGGAATACGGCGACATCCAAGTCTCCCCGGCGCTGCCTCTGCGCATTCTGGGCAAAGTCTTATGAGAAAGACCACCCGCGTCATTGAATGGTCGCTTTTCGGGCTGTACTGCCTTGTGATGTTCTGGCTGCTGTTTCTCCACCGGCCCAGCCGGCTGACCTATCTGCCCTATTGGGACACGGTGAGGGCCAATCTCAATCTCGTCCCCTTCCGCACCATGCGGCTTTTCTGGAAAGCCTACGGCCGGATGCCCCGGGCCGCCGCCATCAATCTGGCGGGCAACGTGGCGGCGTTTATCCCGGCGGGACTGTTTCTGCCCGGCCTGTGGAAAAGGCAGCGGAATTTCGGCATTTTCGTCCTCACGGTGCTGGGCGCCGTGAGCCTTATCGAATTGGCGCAGCTTTTCACCTGCCTGGGCTCCTGCGATGTGGACGATCTCATTTTGAATCTCGCCGGCGCCGCGCTGGGCTTCGGCCTGTTTGCCCTCCCGCCGGTCAAACGGGGGCTGGATAAGCTGGGTTGGCTCCGCTGATAATAACGCCGCCGGTCTTTCGACCGGCGGCGTTATTATTTTGCTATAGCGTAGTAGTAATGCGTCAGCAGGTTCACGCAGGCGCCGTAGCTTTTCAGTCCCAGCGTCTGTCCGTTGCCCTGCAGAAAAGATTCGTAGGCCGAATTGGAGACCTTATAGACGAAGGTGTTCTCATAGGCCGCCCAGTAGCCGTTGTTTTGCTTGAGGTCGGAGAGCACCGTGTCGGACAGCGAAGCATAGATTTTCTGCCACGCGGCCTCGTCCGCGGAACGCAGGGCGTTGCCCAGATAGATATAGGCCGTCAGCGCGCCGGAATATTCAAAATCCGCGTCGCCGCTGTCCATGCAGGCGGCCACCGCGATAAAGTTGCACTCCTGCTCCCTGCCGATACCCCGCTGGTGGCTGAGCTCATGCTCCGCCGTGGCGGGCAGCATCACCGCGGGCGAATCCATGTTCAGGTTCGCCTCCCCGGTGAGGGGGAAGAAAAAGCCCGTAAAGTCCGTGAGGCTCATGACCTTGGAGCACAGGATACCCTTGGGCCGCAGCGCGTCCCCGGCCAGGAACGGCCACTTCCCCGCCGCTGCGGCGTAGACCGCCGCCGCCCGATTCAGAATGTCCTGCCGGTCGGCGGCATAGACGCCGTTTTCATCCCGGGACACTTTGCCCGCGTACTGGTTGGCTTTCCCGGCGAAATACCGCGTCACGGCCTCCAGCTCCGGGGTTGAGACCGCCCCGTCGTCGATGTCGGCCTGCTGGGCAAAGGAGGGCGCATAATAGTAGGGCGTCCAGAGATAGGAATACGCGGCCCAGAACAGCAGGCAGACCACGATCAGCGTTAAAATAGTTATGTAAACTCTTCTACCCTTCTCTGGTTTGCGGATGATGCGCACTATCTGTGAAATTATGTAAACCAATATTGCCGCGACCGCAAGCGCATAGAACAGCTCCGCCACGGAAAAGGGCACATGGGCGCACAGCCGCGCCATAAAGGTATGGTAGGGCCGGGAGATGTGATAGTACACCCAGCGCATCCCGGTCTCGCCGTCCCGCAGGAGATAGGCGGCGGCAATGGCCATCAGGCACAGGGCGCACAGTATGAGCCGGACGGGCGAGAGTTCCCGAAAGGTTGTTTTTTGGTCAAGTTTTTCTTGCATGAATTAATTATACTACTTTTTCGCGCGGCTGTAAACAAAGGCCCTCCGCCCGGAACCGGGCGGAGGGGAAATTCAATCGGCTGTGAGGCACCAGAGCTGGGCAATCTGGGGCTCCAGTCTGGCATAGCTCCAGGTCTCGCCGCTGCGGGCCACGCTGCTGGGGTCGTAAACCCTGAATTCGCCTATTCCATATCCGTAGATGACAATGAAATGGCCGGCCATGGTAAAGTCGCCCGGCGCCATGGAGGCGATGAGCACGCCGCCGTCCTTCAGGCAGCGCTCCATGTCGCTTTTGTCCGTGGATGCCTGCCGGCCCGTCACGCCCAGACCCGCCGCGCCCGACGTGAACAGCTCCCAGGACGTGCCGGTGCCCTCCACATAATAGCCGTTCTGTTCGGCATAGTCGGATACATAGTCCGGCGTATACCGGCTGCTGCCGGTCAGTCCGGCGGCGGCCATGGCCAGGCAGGTGGGGCCGCAGGCAGTGTTGCCCATCACGGAGCTGCCATAGGGGTGGAAGGCCCAGCGGCTGTCATACTGGATGAAAAAGGGGATCTCTCCCTTTTTCACCGTCACGTCCCAGCTGCCGGAGGCCGTCTCCTGCGCAAAGGGGCACAGCAGCACAAAATCGGCCTTCTCCGGCGCCAGCAGCAGCGTGTTTACCGCCGTCTGGCTGTAGGCCGAAGCGTGCTTGATGAAAAAGTTAATCTTCTCCTTGTATTCCGGGTTTTTCTGCGCCACCTTTTCCAGCGCCGCTTCGTCGTCCGACGAGAGGGAATAATCGCCGCCCGCCGCGTCGCATTGGGCGGCCAGCGCCCCGAGATCCACGGTAAAATTGGTCTGGATGTTTGTTTTTGCCGCCTCGGACGGCAGATGCACCCTGGAAAAGCCGTCGGTGGCCCTGTAGGCCGTGAGGGCGGCCGCGATCAAAAGCAGCAGCACCAGGAACCGGCGGGCGCGCCGTTTCCGGCGGCGGCCGCCGCGTCTGGCTGTGGTATATTCGTAATCCGCGTAACCTTTTTTCATAAAAAAAGACCTCCGGGCGTTGTCTGTATTAAGTGTTATAATACAGACTATACGCCGAGGGTCGCTTTTTGTCAATAGTTGGCGCGCTTATTCCACCGCCACCGCGAAGGGGGCACCGGTCGGCGGCCCCGGCGCAGGCTTTGAGGGCAGAGCGAAGAATATAAAAAACATCAAGCTTGGGTTTGAATTGTATTTGCGCTGAAAAAATGTTATGGTGGATTCTATCCCATAGGACAGTCCCGGAAAAGAGGTTTTCAGTATGCACGGCCAAAAGATTCAAAAAGTACTGGCCCTTCTGCTGGCGTTTGTCGCCGCTGTCGCGCTGCTGCCCGGTCAGAGCGCGTCCGCGTTGGTTTCGGCGGACCCGTACTATAAGTATCAGTGGGCGCTGAAAAACGACGGCAGCTTTTCCACGGCCTCGGAGACGTCCTCCGCCAAGAGCGTCGCGGGCATCGACATCGGCATGGAGAACGCCTGGGATCTTTACAGCGCGGGGCGGCCCGTGGTCATCGCGCTGATCGACACCGGCGTGGACACCGCCAATTCCGATCTCTCCGGCCATCTCTGGGTCAATTCCGGCGAGATCGCCGGGAACGGGCTGGACGACGACAACAACGGTTACATCGACGATGTGAACGGCTGGAACTTCCGAAGCGGAAACAACGTGCTGTACACCCCCGGGGATGACGACCACGGCACCCACTGCTTCGGTACCATGGGCGCGGCCTGCAACAGCGTCGGCATCGCCGGAATCTGCGGCTATACGAACAACATAAAGATCATGGTTCTCAAGGCGTTCAGCGGCTCCACCAACACCGGCAAGACCTCGGACATCATCCGGGCCATCCAGTATGCCGAAGCCAACGGCGCGGCCATCGTGAATCTCAGCATCGGCGTGGAGTCCTACAACGCCCCGCTGTACGACGCCATCAAGGCTTCCAGGATGCTCTTTATCGCCGCTGCGGGCAACCACGGCGCGGACAGCGCCGACAAGCCCCTGTACCCCGCTTCCTACGATCTGGACAACATCATTTCCGTGGCCAATCTGGACCGAGACGGCACCCTGCACGCCTCCTCCAACTACGGCGCGTCCGTGGACATCGCCGCCCCGGGCACCTCCATCATCGGCTACGGCGGAGAGGGACAAATGTATTACATGACCGGCACCTCCATGGCGGCCCCCATGGTCACCGCCGCCGCCGCTCTGGTATATTCCTGCTGCACGAAACTCTCGCTGGCGCAGGTGCGCGATGTCCTTCTCTCCTCCGTCCGCCCCCTCTCCGCCCTCGCCGGAAAGGTAACCACCGGCGGTATGCTGGATGTGGCCGCCGCGCTGGCGGCGGGCGCCAGACTGGACGCGGCAAAATCCGTCTCCTTCAGCGATGTCAAGACCTCCGACTGGTTTTATTCCTATGTGACCGAGCTCGCCGCCGCGGGCTATGTGGCCGGCTATGGCGACGGTACCTTCCGCCCGGCCAATTCCGTCACTGTGGGCGAGGTGCTGGCGCTGGTGCTCACCGCCTCCGGCAACGGCGCCCAGGCCGCCACAGGCGCGCACTGGGCCAGCGGTTACCGGGACAAGGCCCTGTCGCTGGGCATCGCGGACGCCGCCGAGGTGACGGATCTGGACGCCGCCGCCTCCCGGCTGTTCATCGCCCACTGTGTGGCCAGGGCGCTGAAGCTTACGCCGGACACCGCCGCTTCACCCTTTGCCGACGTGGACGACCCCTATGTGACGGCCCTGTACGCCGCGGGCTATGTGGCCGGCAGCTACGACAAGGCCGGGAACCGGGTGTTCCTGCCGGATTCCAATGTCAAACGCAGCGAAAGCTCCATCATGGTGTGGCACATGGTGTTCTGAAAAAGAGGATAAAAACGGGGGTCTGTCAAGACCCCCGTTTTTTGCTGCTGCCGGGACATGAACCGCATTTGGCGCAGTCCGTGCAGCCGCCGCAGTTTCCGCCGCAGCCGCAGGCGCCCTTCTTTTTCAGGGAGCGTACCGCCAGCACACCCCAGACGGCCAATGCCGCCAGGATCGCAATTTCAAGAAATCCCATCGTTCCTACCTCACAGGATCAGGGCCAGCTGATAGACCGCATAGGCCACCAGCCAGGCCACGCCGCATTGCATGATCACAACGCCTGCTGTTTTTACGCCGCTGCCCAGCTCCCGCCGGATGGCGGACAGCGCCGCCACGCAGGGGGTGTAGAGCAGGGTGAAAACCAAAAAGCTCACCGCGGAGGCGGCGGTGAACAGGCCGCTCAGCGCCGCGCTCAACCCCTCCGTACCCACGCCCAGCAGCACGCCCATGCTGCTGACCACGGCCTCCTTGGCGATGAGCCCCGTCACCAGCGCGGTGGCCACCCGCCAGTCGGCAAAGCCCAGCGGCGCGAAAGCCGGGGAAATGAACGTGCCGATGGCCGCAAGCAGGCTCTGGGCACTGCCGGCCACCACGTTCAGCCGCGCGTCGAAGGTCTGCAAAAACCAGATCACAATGGTGGCCACAAAAATAATGGTGAAGGCCCGGTGCAGAAAGTCCGACGCCTTTTCCCACATCAGCAGCAGCACGCTTTTCATGGAGGGGAAGCGGTAGTTGGGCAGCTCCATCACGAAAGGTACCGGCTTGCCGCGAAACGCGGTGCGATTCAGCACCAGCGCCGCCAGCACGCCCACGAACATGCCGCCGATGTAGAGACAGGTCATCACCAGCCCGCCGTTGTGCGGGAAAAACGCCGCCGTGAACACCGCGTAGATGGGAATCTTTGCCGAGCAGCTCATATACGGCACCAGCAGCATGGTCATTTTGCGGTCCCGCTCCGACGAGAGCGTGCGCGTGGCCATCACGGCGGGCACCGAGCAGCCGAAGCCGATGAGCATGGGCACGAAGCTGCGCCCGGAGAGGCCAATCTTGCGCAGCAGCTTATCCATGACGAAAGCCACCCGGGCCATGTAGCCGGTGTCCTCCAGAATGGACAGGAAGAAGAACAGCACCACGATGATGGGCAGGAAGCTCAATACGCTGCCCACGCCGGCAAACACGCCGTTGATGAGCAGACTGTGCACCACGGGGTTGAGCCCATAGGCCGTCAGAGCGGCGTCCACCACCCCGGTCAGCCAGTCGATGCCCATACTCAGCAGCTCGGAGAGCCATTTCCCGATCACGCTGAAGGTCAGCCAGAAGATCAGCGCCATAATGCCCACGAATACCGGGATAGCGGCGTATTTATCGGTAAGTACCTTGTCGATCCGGACGCTGCGGAGCGCTTCTCGGCTCTCCTGGGCTTTGACCACGCATTCCGCGCAAACCCCCTCGATGAAGGCATAGCGCATATCCGCCATGGCCGCATCCCGATCCAGCCCGCTCTCCGCCTCCATCTCCACCACGTCGTGCTCGATGAGTTCCCGCTCGTTGTCCGCCAGTTCCAGCCGGCTGATGATATCTTCGTCGCCCTCGATGACCCGGGTGGCGGCGAAGCGGGCCGGAACGCCGATGCGGTCGGCGTGATCCTCGATGACGTGGCTCACGGAGTGGATGCAGCGGTGGATGGGGCCGGATTTGCAGAAGTCCATTCTGGCGGGGGCTCTTTTGCTTCTGGCAGTCTCGATGGCCACCCGGATCAGCTCGTCCACGCCCTCGTTCTTCACCGCTGAAATGGGCACCACGGGGATGCCCAGCGCTTCGGACAGCTTGACCGTGTTCACCGACCCGTGATTGGCCTGCAGTTCGTCCATCATGTTCAGGGCCAGCACCATGGGCTTGCCCATCTCAATGAGCTGCTGGGTCAAATAGAGGTTGCGCTCGATATTGGTAGCGTCGACGATGTTGATGATGCCGTCCGGGTGCTGGTCAAGGATAAAATTCCGGGACACGACTTCCTCCCCTGAATAGGGGCGGATGGAATAGATGCCCGGCAGATCCACCACCGTGCAGTCCTTATAGCCGATGACCTGGCCGGACTTGTGCTCCACCGTAACGCCGGGGAAGTTGCCCACATGCTGGTTTGCGCCGGTGAGCTGGTTGAACAGCGTGGTCTTGCCGCAATTCTGGTTTCCCGCAAGAGCAAGGATCATCGTCTCACTCCTCCTTCTCCGGCCGCAGCGCGATCAGCGCCGCGTCGGCCTTCCGTAGAGTCATGGTGTAACCCCGCAGCGCGATCTCCAGCGGGTCGCCCAGCGGGGCGGTCTTGCGCACCGCCACCTGCGTGCCGGGGATCAGCCCCATATCCAGCAGGCGGCAGCGCAGACTGCGCTCCACATTCACGGCGTCGATATACCCGGACTGTCCGGGTTTCAGCTTGTCCAGCGTCATCTTCCAGTCCTCGCATTCTGTTAGCCTTTACTAACTAAAGTTAGGATATCATAACTCCTCTCAAATTGCAACACCTTTTTCGAATTTGATAATAAATTGACTTATCTTGTGGATTTTGTATAGCCGGTCGGTGTTTTGGGCTTTACTTTCGTGACTTTCAATAAATTTGTAGATATTACACGAAACCGAGGCAGATTTAAATTGCTTTTTTGCCGGTTATAGTATAAAATACATAAATGCGCTGGGGTATACCGGCGCAAAAGTATTTACTAAGTAGGAGTGAGTTGTGTTATGAATTCTGTCGTCTGGCTTGCCCCAATCTTTGCTGTGGTCGCACTGCTTTTTGCGGTGTACAAGGCCGCCGTGGTATCCAAGGCTCCCGGTGGTAACGAGCGCATGCAGGAGATTTCCGGCGCCATCAGTGAGGGCGCTCGCGCGTTCCTTTACTCCGAGTACAAAATACTGGCCATCTTTATTTTGGTCGTATTCCTGCTCATCGGTCTGTTCATCAGTTGGGGCACCGCCTGTTGTTTCGTAGTAGGCGCGCTGTTCTCCATCGGCGCCGGCTTCTTCGGCATGAACGTGGCCACCAAGGCCAACGTCCGCACCGCGCAGGCCGCCATGGACGGCGGTATGAACAAGGCCCTGGGCGTGGCATTTTCCGGCGGCTCCGTCATGGGTATGTGCGTCGTCGGTCTGGGTCTCCTGGGCTGCAGTGTCATCTATATCATCACCGGCAATTCCGACATTCTGTTCGGCTTCTCCCTGGGCGCTTCCTCCATCGCGCTGTTCGCGCGTGTGGGCGGCGGCATCTACACCAAGGCGGCCGACGTCGGCGCGGACCTTGTGGGCAAGGTCGAAGCCGGGATCCCCGAGGACGATCCCCGCAACCCCGCCGTTATCGCCGACAATGTGGGCGACAACGTGGGCGATGTGGCCGGCATGGGCGCCGACCTGTTCGAGTCCTATGTCGGTGCAATTGTTTCCGCGCTGACGCTGGGCGTTTCCGTGATGGGTCTGTTTGACGGTGCCGGTATCATCTACCCGCTGGTCATCGCGGCCTGCGGCATCTTCGCTTCCGTCGTGGCCACCTTCTTCGTGCGCTCAGGTGAAAAAGCCAATCCCCAGCGCGCATTGAGCATGGCTTCCTATGTCTCCGCCGCCGTGGTCATCGTTCTGGCGCTGATCTTCAGCAAGAGCTTCTTCGGCAGCATGAATTCCGGCATCGCCATCATCTCCGGCATCGTTGTCGGCCTGGTGATCGGTTTCATCACCGAAGTCTACACCTCCAGCGATTATAAATTCGTCAAGAAGATCGCCGAGCAGGCCGAGACCGGCCCCGCCACCACCATCATCAGCGGCATCGCCACCGGCATGATGAGCACCTGGGTGCCCATCATCCTCATCTGTGTCGGCATTCTGGTCTCCTTCAAGGTCTGCGGCCTGTACGGCATCGCTCTGGCGGCCGTCGGCATGCTGTCCACCACCGGCATCACCGTCGCGGTGGATGCTTACGGCCCCATCGCCGACAACTCCGGCGGTATCGCCGAGATGGCCGGTCTTGATCCCCATGTGCGTGAGATCACCGACAAGCTGGACTCCGTCGGCAACACCACCGCCGCCATGGGCAAGGGCTTCGCCATCGGCTCCGCCGCGCTCACCGCGCTGGCGCTGTTCGTGTCCTATGCGCAGGTCACCGGCCTCACCGCGGGCGGCATCAGCATCCTCGAGCCTACCGTCGTGATCGGCGTTCTCATCGGCGGCATGCTGCCGTTCCTGTTCTCCGCCATGACCATGGGTTCCGTGTCCAAAGCGGCCTATGCCATGATCGAGGAAGTTCGCCGTCAGTTCCATGAGAAAAAGGGCATCCTCGAGGGCACCGAGCGTCCCGATTACGCCACCTGCGTGGGCATCTCCACCAACGCGGCGCTGCACGAGATGATCGTCCCCGGCCTGATGGCCGTCATCTCCCCCTTGCTGGTCGGCGTGCTGCTGGGCACCAAGGCCCTGGGCGGTCTGATCTGCGGCTCTCTGGTCACCGGTGTGCTGCTGGCCATCTATATGGCCAATGCCGGCGGCGCCTGGGACAACGCCAAGAAGTACATTGAGGAAGGCCATCACGGCGGCAAGAGCTCCGAGGCCCACGTCGCGGCCATCGTCGGCGACACTGTCGGCGACCCGTTCAAGGATACTTCCGGTCCCTCCATCAACATCCTCATTAAGCTTATGACCGTCGTTTCCCTGGTATTCGCCCCCATCTTCCTGATGATCAACGGCGGCGCCGGCCTGCTGTAATTTCAAACAAAAGCTCCCCGTCCACCGGACGGGGAGCTTTTTTGCGTCTCTCTCCTGAAGGAGGCGCCTGCGCGGATTGACATTTCAGCCCAAAGCCTGTATGCTTTTCCCAGAACAGATTAAGGAGAAGAAAGATGCACGAGCTGGGCCTTGTTTTTGAAGTGATCAAGCGGGTGGAGACGCTGGCTGCGGAAAACGGCATCCGCCATGTGCAGAAGGTGGTTCTGGCGATCGGGGAGAGCTCCTCTGTTGTGCCCATGTTCATCCGGGAGGTCTACCCCTCCGCCTGCGAGGACACGGTTCTGGAGGGCTCCGAGCTGGAGATTGAGACCATCCCCGCCCGGGGCAAATGCCGAAGCTGCCGCCGGGTCTATGATCTGGTGAAATTCCGATGTGAGTGCCCTCACTGCGGCAGCAGGGACTACGAGCTGCTCAGCGGCGGCGAATTTTTGATCAAAGAGATTGCCGTACCCGAGGAGGAAGTCCCCCCGGACGCCGGCGATGAATAGGGAAACGCGGCGGTTCACCTGAACCGCCGCGTCATTTTTCACTTTGTGCGGTCCAGCGCCGTGATGCCGCCGGAGCAGAGCAGCCCCACGGCTGCAAAGGCCAGGATCACCAGAAACACGCCGGAATAAGCGCCGGCCCCGTCGTACAGCGCGCCCGCGAGGGTGCCGCCGAAGGAGGCGGGGAGCATGGCGGAGTTGCACACCGGAAAATTGGTCTGATAATGGGCCATGCCGAAGCTGGCGCCGATAAAGGCGGAGTTGCATACGGGGATGCCGCCGTAGCCCAGACCCAGCAGGATGAACGCGCAGGTCAGCACGGCCGTGCCGGAGGTCTTTACCGCCACGAGCAGCAAACCCATGGCAGCGGCGAAGCACAGGCAGATGAGCAGCATGGAAACACGCCGCCCGGCCTTGTCGTACAGCGTGCCGAACAGCACCCGACCCAGCCCGTTGGCGATGGAGATCAGGCCCACCAGCGTGGCCGCCGCCCCCGCGGAGACGGCGGGCAGCGCATCCGCGGTGATGCCGCTGGCCTGAGAAATAATCATCAAACCGGCGGCCGTCAGCATCAGTTCCCACAGATAGTAAAACCAGAACTTGGGCTTCTTCAGCATCTGTCCCGTGGTCAGTCCTTCTCCCCCGCTCTTTTCCGTTTCTATGGGGCGACGGACAAAGAAGCCGCACACGAAAAGCACGGCAAAGGTCACCGCGCCCAGCACCAGAAAGGAGGCGCGCCACGCGCCCGCCACGGCGGGCGTCCAGGCCTGAAAGAGCTTGCCGATGAGAAAACTGGATAAGCCGAAGCCCATCAGCAGAATACCGGACACCAACCCCCGCTTTTCCGGGAACCATTTCACCACGGAGCTCATCACCGCGATGTAGGCGAAGCCGGACCCGAAGCCGCCCAGCACGCCAAAGCCCAGATAGAGCATGGCGATGGAGGACATTCTGGCCGACACAACAAAACCCGCCAGCAGCAGCGTGCCGCCCAGCCAAATGCCGGTACGGGGCTTCATTCGGGCGCCCACGAAGCCGCAGCTGATCTGACCGATACAGAAAAAGGCCATCAGCAGCGTGAAGGTCAGGGACAGCTTGGCCCGGGACCAGTCGGGAAACTCCTGGGCGATGGAAACGGAAAGTACGCTCCAGGCGTACACAACGCCGGCGAGAAGCAGAACGCCCACGCCGGCGAGAACAAAGCTCCAGCGGGATTTACGCATCGGCAGCTTTCCTGCCGATCTCAAGACCTTTGGCAAAGGCCTCCCTGTTCAGCGGGATCAGGTCGGCCTTCTTGCCCAGCTTGCGCACAAGGGTGTCCAGCACCAGCTCCTCGGGCAGGCAGCCGGTGTAGCCGATATACGCGCCCAGCATGACGATGTTCAGCACCTTGGCGCTGCCCATCTCCAGTGCCAGCTCCGTAACGGGCACGCGCACGACCTTGATATCCGCGCGGGGGATCTCGTCAGTGACAATGGAGCTGTTGATAAACAGCGTGCCGCCCGGCATCAGCTTGTAGAGAAATTTGTTCAGCGAAGGGGCATTCATCACGATGAGGTCGTCCATGGCGTCGCCCAGAGGCGCGCCGATAGGCTCGTCGGAGATGACCACATAACAGTTGGCGGTGCCGCCGCGCTGCTCCGCGCCATAGGACGGGAAAAAGGTGACGTTATAGTCCGAGGATTCGCAGGTGGCGTAGCTAAGGAGCTTGCCCAGCAGCATGACGCCCTGTCCGCCGAAGCCGGCGACCATCAGATTTCTTTCCATCGCAGTGCGCCTCCTTATCTGTCGCGGATGACGCCGAGGGGATATTCGGCGAACATCTTTTCCTCAAGAAACCTGAGGGCGTCCAGCGGCTCCAGACCCCAGTTGGTGGGGCAGCTGGTGACGATCTCCACCAGAGAGAAGCCCTTGCCGTCGATCTGGTTCTGGAAGGCTTTTTTGATTGCCGCGCGGGTCTTGATGACGTTCGCCGGCGTATTGCAGCTGACGCGCTCCAGATACGTCGGGGCGGTGAGCTGGTTGAGAATCTCACACATATGCATGGGATAGCCGTGAATCTTGGGGTCGCGGCCGTCGGGCGCGGTGGTGGCCTTCATGCCCACAAGGGTAGTTGGGGCCATCTGGCCGCCGGTCATGCCGTAGATACCGTTGTTGATGAAGATGACGGTGATGTTCTCGCCGCGGTTGGCGGCGGTCATGGTCTCCGCAAGGCCGATGGAGGCCAGATCGCCGTCGCCCTGGTAGGTGTAGACGATGGTGTCCGGGTTCGTCCGTTTGACGCCGGTGGCGACGGCGCAGGCCCTGCCGTGGGGCGCGGTGGTGTTGTCATAGGTGATGTAGCCCATGCCGAGGCCGCAGCAGCCCACGCCAAAAACGCAGGCGGTCCTGTCCACAATATTCAGGTCCTCCAGCACCTCGCCGATGAGCTTGTGCACGGTGCCGTGCATACAGCCGGGGCAAAAGCCGGAGACCATGTCGGCGCGGAGCGCGCCGGTTCTCGCATATACTTTTTCCATTGTGTTCCCTCCTTACCTGACCAGCGCTCTGGCTTTGGCCATCACTTCGTTCCGGCCCATGATCTCGCCGCCCGCGTGCAGACATGTCCCAATGGGGCAGCGCTGGCGGACAGCCAGGCGGACGTCGTCCGCCATCTGGGCGGGAATGGACATCTCCACGTCGAGAATGGCCCTGACGCGGCCGAAATCCAGCTTTTCATAGCTCTCATACGGGAACGGGGAGAGGGTCATCGGCCGGATGAGCCCGGCTTTGATGCCTTCCCGGCGCAGAAGGGTCACGGCGGAGCGGGCGATACGGCCGCAGATGCCGTAGGCCGTCAGCACGATCTCGGCGTCGTCCAGAAAATACTCTTCCGCCTGCGCGTCCTTCTTCCATGATTCGTACAGGGCCGCGCCGTCGATACAGGTCTGCTCCTGATCTTTGGTGGACCAGTGGCCCGGGGCGATGAAGGAGCGGCCTTCGGCGGGATCGTGGCCTACCAGCGCCCAGGAGCGGCACTCGTCCTTGAGGGCCTTCACTTCCTCCGCGGAGCGCATGGGAGGCAGCTTCACCGGCTCCATGATGGTGCCCAGAACGCCGTCGCCCAGCACCAGCACGGGATTGCGGTCCCGCTGGGCATAATCGAAGGCGGCGTAGGTCATGTCCACGGCCTCCTGCACGGTGGACGGCGCCAGCACCCTCATGCGGAAGCCGCCGTTGCCGCTGGCCTTGGTGGCCTGATTATAGTCCTGCTGGGCGGGCTGGATGGAACCGATGCCGGGGCCGCCGCGGGCCATATTGCAGTAGACGATGGGGATGCGGGCCGAAGCGCAGAAGCTCACGCCCTCGCTCATCAGGCTGATGCCGCAGCTGGAAGACGAGGTCATGGCGCGTGTTCCGCTGGACCCGGCGCCGTAGACCATATTAATGGAAGCCAGTTCGCTCTCGCCCTGCACGAATACGCCGCCCACCTCGGGCAGCCGGCGGGAGAGGTATTCGGGGATCTCGTTCTGCGGGGTGATGGGATAACCCGCGTAGAAGCGGCAGCCCGCGCGCACGGCGGCCTCGGCGACAGCCTCGGTGCCCTTGAGAAAAACTTTGTCTTTCATAACCGTCCGCCTCCCTTATCGATACACTTCGATGGCGACATCCGGGCACATATTGGCGCACATGGCGCAGCCGATGCACTTCTCCGGATGGGCCGCCGTCACATACGGATACCCCTTGGAATTGACCTGCGTGCCGATTTCCAGTACGCCTTTGGGGCAGAAATGCACGCAATAGCCGCAGCTCTTGCAGCTCTCCGCCCTGATCTTGACTTCAGCCATCAGATTTCCTCCTTGTTTTCGTTGTTCCATTCATAGGTGAGATAGAGATGCAGGGGCAGCAGCGGCAGCGTAGTCAGCGCCGCGGCGTCGGGATAGATTTCCTCCCGGACGCAGGCGCCCGCCACGGGGACATGCCGTTCCAGCATCTGTCTGGTGCTTTCTATACCGGCGGCGAATTCCTCCGCCGTGGTTTCAAACCCCAGATTGGGGTTTGAGATGATGGAAAAGTGTCTGAGATGCGACACCTGCAAAATGGCGGACAGGGTACGGTCGATGGAAGCGGTGTCCTTCGACCAGGGGCGGTAGGGGTTGACCACATACAGCACCAGCGTGCCGTCCCTGTCGAGGAGCTTTGAAAAACCGCCGATGAGCCGGGCCCCCGTGTCGTTGCCGCCCACATCCAGAATCGTGAAGCGGCCGGGGTCGTTCAGGCTCTCCGCCACGCCGCCGGCCAGGGTGGGCGCGTCGAAAAATTGCCGCTCATAGTGAAAGGCAACGCCGATTTTTTCCATGGCGTCCCTCGCATCCCGGGAGCGGTACAGCGGCTTGGTCTGGTCCATGTCGAACAGGTGCGTTTCCCGTGTCGCGGCCATGGCCGCGGCCAGATTCAGCGCGATCTCGCTTTTGCCGCAGCCGGCCTCGCCCAGCAGCACCACGCTGTGCCGCTCATCCAGAAGTTTTTCAAAAGACTGTGCCATCTTGTCCGCTCCATAGATTTGTGATATAGTAACTCCATAGCAAAATGAAATAGGTGATATATACGGATACGAAGAAACTTGAAATGCTCAAGGCTGTGGCCGGTCTGGGCAGCATCAGCAAGGCCGCCGAAAAGATGGGCTATTCCCAGCCTGGCCTCACCGGTATGCTCAACCGGCTGGAGGACGAGGTGGGCTTTGCCCTGCTGGAGCGCGGCAGCAGCGGTGTGGTGCTCACCGCCCGGGGGCGGGAGCTGCTGCCGGCGATCGACCGGGTGCTTGAGAGCTATGCGGAATTTGAAAGCGCTGTGCGCGACGTCCGCCGCAACGGCGAGGACGTCCTGCGGGTGGCCTCCTACACCAGCATCTCCCGCAGCTGGCTGCCGGTGATCCTGCGCCGCTTCAACGAGCAGCACCCGCAATCCAAGCTGGTAATCAAGGACGGCGCCGGCGGCGAGATCGAAAAGTGGGTTTCGGAGGGCTCGGTGGATATCGGCCTTGCCAGCAATAATTTTGCCGGCGATCTGGAATTCATTCCGCTGTTCGACGACCCGTATTACGCTGTTCTGCCGCCCACCTCCGCGGTGGGCGATACCTACGATATCCACAATTTTGAGGGGCAGAATTTTCTGATGCCCAGCTACGGCATGGATCTGGATATTCTGCGCACCCTCCAGCGCCACGGGGTGACACCGCAGTTTTCGCTGATCGCCATGGAGGATCAGGCCGTGATCAAAATGGTGGAGCAGGGGTTGGGCGTCAGCATTCTGTCGGAGCTGGTGCTCAAGGGCAGCACCAGCAGTCTGTCGCTGGCGCTGCTGTCGCCGCCGTCCTGCCGGGAGCTGGGCATTGTGGTGAAATCCACCCGCCAGTCCAGCCATCTGCTGCGGGAATTCATCGCCTGCCTGCGCGGCGCGGTGCCCCCGGCCTGATTTTTTTCCGCCGCCCGAAGGTACCTCGGGCGGCGGAGCTTTTTTATTCGAAGATCTCCGCGAACACGGGCAGCGAATTTTCGATGGTCGTTTTCGCCACGCAGTAACTCAGGCGGAAATAGCCGGGCACGCCGAAATCGTCCGACGGGACAATGAGCAGATTTTTGGCCTTGGCCTTATTGGAGAAGGCCTTGGCGTCGCCGCCGGGGGCCTTGACGAACAGATAGAACGCGCCGTCGGGCTTGGCGCATTCGTAGCCGATTTTGCGCAGGCCCTCGTAGAGGATGGTGCGGTTCTCGTCATAGGCGCGCAGGTCGGGCCGCTCGCCCGCGCAGCGGGCCACGGTGCGCTGGATGAGGGACGGGGCGCAAACGCTGCCCAGGATGCGGGACGCCCCGGCGCAGGCCGCGAACAGCTCCCCGCTGTCGGTGACCTGATCGGGGATGCAGATATAGCCGAGACGCTCACCGGGGAGGGACAGGGATTTGGAATAGGAATAGCACACGACGGCATCCTTGTACACGGAGGGCACCCAGGTAACGGTGACGCCGCCATAGACCAGCTCGCGGTAGGGTTCGTCGGAGATAAGGTAGATGGGATGGCCGAACTCGGCGGACTTTCTGGTGAGGATGGCGGAGAGCTCTTCCAGCGTTTCCCGGCTGAACACCACGCCGGAGGGGTTGTTGGGGGAATTGATGATCACGGCCTGGGTATTGGCGGTGAGCATTTTTCCCAGTGTTTCAAGGTCAATCTGGAAGGCCTTGGTGTCGGCGGGGACGAATTTGAACACATTGCCGGTGCCTTCCACAAAGGGACGGTACTCCGGGAAGAACGGCGCAACGGCCAGGATCTCCGTCTCCGGGCCGATGTTCAGCGCGCGGAACACGGTGACCAGCGCGGGGGCCGCGCCGCAGGTGAAGTACAGGTTGGAAGGCTTGATCTCCATGCCCATGCGCGCAGTGAGATCGTCGGCCACGGCCCTGCGCACGCCGTCATAGCCCGGGGCGCTGGTGTAGCCGTGGACGGCAAGGCTGTCCTCGGTCCTGACGATATCGACGATGGATTCGTTCACCTTCGCGGGGGACGGGATGCTGGGGTTGCCGATGCTGAAGTCGTAGACCTTTTCCTTGCCCACGACGGCGGCCTGTCTGAGACCATACTCGAACAGCTCTCTTATGCAGGACCGGGTGGTGCCGAGACCATAAGTATACTGGTTGAACATAAGCGCCTCCTATAGTAGATATATTTTCACTATTGGATTCATTGTAGCGTTATTTTTCGCGTTTGAGAAGACCGATGTTTCAATAGGCTCATAGCATTTTGCTATGGGTAGTCAGAAAAAAACATTTCTCAATGAAGTCCGCCGATTGTTTTTCAAAGATAGAAAGGATAAAGTGTATTTCAGAGAAATTTTATGATAGAATGCTGCGGTAAGGGGCGTCGCCGCATTTTCGCTGCTGCGGCGAGGGCCGTCCGATGGTGTCGAAACACTTAATATTTTTTATAGATTGAAAGGACCAATCATTATGCTGCTCACTTATGATCAGGAAAAAAATCTTGTCCATGGCATTCTCTCCGCTTCCGGGTTCTCCGACGCCGATGCCGCTGTCATAGCAAGGGTGATCGCCCATTCAGATTTCACGGGAGTGTACTCCCACGGCCTGTCAAGGCTCACAAGATATATGCGCCAGATCAAGGTCGGCGCGCTGAACAAGGACGCGGAATTCAAAAAGGTTCTGGACGACAAAGCGCTTCTCGTATTTGACGGGGACAACGGCTTCGGCATTGTCTCGGTCAATAAGGCCTACGACGAAGCTCTCGTCAAGGCCAGAGAGTACGGCATTTCCTTTGCCTCCGGAAGGCACAACGCCAACATAGGCTGCGGCTCCTATTACGGGTGGCGCGCGGCGAAGGATGATGTCATCTGCATCCTCGGATGCAACACCTATGCCTTTTCCTCCCCCTTCGGCGGGGCGGACAGGCTGATCGGCACAAACCCCATTATTGCGGCGGTTCCCTCATCGGAGGAATTTCCCATCGTGATGGATATTTCCACCACCAACGTGGCCATGGGCAAAATACAGGCGGCCGAGCGCGAGGGGAAGTCCGTTCCCGCCGGCTGGGGGAAGGATTACGACGGAAAGATGACCACCGATCCTTCCAAGGTTTTTTCACTCTGCCCGATCGCGGATTACAAGGGCTACGGACTCGCGGTTATCGTGGACGCTCTCAGCACCATGCTTTCCGGGGCGGCCTACGGCTCGGACATCGGCCTCTTCTCCAAGCTTGAAAAGGAAAACACCGGCTTTTTCATGATTCTCATCGACCCCTCGAAATTCATGCCCATCGACGACTTCAAGAAGAATGTGGACCGGTATATCCGAATGATGAAAGACAGCCGAAAAGCCGAAGGCGTCGATGAGATTTTTCTCCCCGGCGAAATTGAGTTCAGAAAGTTCAGGGAGAACTGCGGGAAGGGCATGGAGTTCAGCGGCGCCCTTGAAAAGGAGCTCACGGAACTGGCAGTTTCACTGGGCATCGTGGAAACCGATACCGACTTTGAAGCGCTGGTTGCCGCCTTCAGCAAGTAAAAAGGGGTTCTCCCGACAGATCTCGGTCGGATTGCAGGCAGTATGGCGGCGGCCTCGCCCGCTTCAGGGTAAGGCCGCTGCCATTTTTTACTTCCGACTATTCAGGTAGTTGGCCGGGCCGATGTCGTACAGGTCGTTCCCCAGGCTGTCGATAACCACGGTCAGCGGCATATCCGCCACCGTGAGCTTTCGCACCGCCTCGCAGCCCAGATCCTCCCAGCAGATTATGTCAACCGATTTGACGCATTCCGCCATCAGTGCGCCCGCGCCGCCCACGGCGGCCAGATACACGCCGCCCTCGCGGACGATGGCGGCTTTCACGGCACCGCTGCGCCGACCCTTGCCAATCATCAGCAGCTGGCCGAGGTCGATCAGGGCCGGGGAATAGGCGTCCATACGGCCGGAGGTCGTGGGACCGGCGGAGCCGATGATCCGCCCGGGCGGCTCCGGCGTGGGGCCCACATAATAGATGGCGCTGCCGGCCAGCTCGAAAGGCAGCGGCTTACCCTGTTGGATGAGCTCGGTCAGCCGCTTGTGGGCGGCGTCCCGGGCGGTATATACCATGCCGCTGAGCTTCACCGTGTCGCCCGCCCGCAGGGGGGCCAGCGTCTCCCGGGATACGGGGGTCTGCAAACGATATTCCATCTCCCGCCTCACAGTTCCGCCGTCGCCCTGCGGGTGACATGGCAGCTCACATTCACGGCCACGGGCAGCCCCGCCACATGGGTGGGCATGGTCTCGATGGCCACGCCCAGCGCCGTAGCGGCCCCGCCGAAACCCTGCGGGCCCACGCCCAGCGCGTTGACGGCCTCCAGCAGCGATTGCTCCAGCGCCGCATAATAGGGGTCGGGGTTGGGCTGATCCAGCGGGCGCAGCAGCGCTTTTTTGGCCAGATACGCCACCTTATCGAAGGTGCCGCCGATGCCCACGCCCAGTACCACCGGCGGGCAGGCATTGGGCCCGGCCAGCCGCATGGTATCCACCACAAAATTCTTCACGCCCGCCTCCCCGTCCGAGGGCTTGAGCATGGCCAGCCTGCTCATATTCTCGCTGCCGAAGCCTTTGGGGGCCACGGTGAGGGTCAGCTTGTTCCCGGGCACGAGATGCACGGTGATGGCGGCGGGGGTGTTGTCCCCGGTGTTGTCCCGCCGCAGTGGGTCGCCCACCACGCTCTTGCGCAGGTAACCTTCCTCGTAGCCCCGGCGCACGCCCTCATTGACGGCGTTTTCAAAGCAGCCGTCGATATGCACGTCCTGCCCCAGCTCCGCAAACACGCAGGCCAGGCCGGTATCCTGACAGATGGGCAGCCCCCGCTTCCCCGCCAGCGCGGTATTGTCTTCCAAAATTTTTAAGATCTCCGCCGCCGCGGGCCAAGGCTCCTTTTCCCGCGCTGCGGAGACGGCCCGGACCACATCCGCCGGCAGCTCTCGGTTGGCTTTCACGCACAGTCTGGCCACGGCATTCTCGATCTCCTTTGCCGCAATCGTCCTCATGGCCTTCACCCCCCTGCAAAACATAGGTCTATTATACAGCCTTGCACGGCAAATGAAAGACTATTTTTCACCCCCCCCGCGGCGTGAGACGCATTTTTCTCGCCCCTCGCCTTGCGCTGTCCGCCAAATGAAGGTATAATAAAAAAAATCAACGACTGGAGGCCAAGTATGCTGGATTTTCTGCGTCAGGAAGGGATCCGCGAGGATATTCTCCGCCGTATCGGCGATTTTCGTGCCGCGTACCCGGTGAGCGACGCGCTCGCCTACCGCGTCCCCGCGCCCAGGTACCGCTACTACGGGGGCGAGGTCTGGGAGGAGGCGCTGACCGCGCTGCTCTCCGGCGAGAATTTGCTGCTGGTTGGCCCCAAGGCCACCGGCAAGAACGTTCTGGCCGAGAATCTGTCCGCGGTGTTCGGCCGCCCCGGCTGGGACATCTCCTTCTATCTCAATACCGACGCCGCCTCGCTGGTGGGCACGGATACCTTCAAAAACGGCGAAGTCTCGCTGCGCAAGGGGCCCATCTATCAATGCGCGGAAAACGGCGGCTTCGGCGTGCTGGACGAGATCAACATGGCCAAAAACGAGTCTTTGGCCGTGCTGCACGCCACGCTGGACTTCCGCCGCATCATCGACGTGCCCGGCTACGACCGCATCGAGCTGGCTCCCGCCACCCGCTTTATCGCCACCATGAACTACGGCTACGCCGGCACCCGCGAGATCAACGAGGCGCTGGCTTCCCGCTTCATGGTCATCAATATGCCGATCATTTCCGAGGAAAACCTGAGAAAACTGCTGCTGGCCCAGTTCCCCACCCTCACGGACGAATACGCCGGGCAGTTCGCCGGGCTGTTCCAAGAGCTGCGGAACAAGTGTGACAGCTCCGAGATTTCCACCAAGGCGCTGGATCTGCGCGGGCTGCTGGCGGCGCTGTCGCTGGTACGCAATGGGCTGGGCGTGTACAAAGCGCTGGAGCTGGGCATTATCAACAAATCCTTCGACGATTTCGAGCGCCAGCTGGTGGCCGATCTCATCGCAGCCCGGATGCCCAGGACCCTCTCCGCAAGGGATATTTTCAGGGACTGATGGAAATTTCCGACGTACAAAACCGCCGTGCGGTTAACATAATATGGAACGCCGCCCACGATTACAGCTTCACGCCGGACTTCAAGGCCTACGACGGCAGCGGGCGGGCCGAGGTCTACTGGAACTGCATCATCGGCGCGGTGCGGCGGCACTACGAGTATCCCAAGCTGGAAAAGGTTTTTCTCGGCTTTCAGCAGTATGAGGACGCCGACGTTTACGAGGGGCTCCTGTGGCTGGGGCTGGAGAACTGCGTGTTCGCCAGGGAGGCCCCCTCCCGTCCGGCGCTGGCCCCGCTGCGGGAGGAATACGCCCGGGAAGTGCTGGCCTCCGGCAAGGCGGGCGACTATCTGCGTTTTTACGAGACGATGGCGCTGGCCCACTTCTCCCGGGTGCTGGGACTGGAACCGAAGCTGGACGGCTACAACCTTCAGCTGCTCAACGAGCTGGAATTTTCCCCCGAGCTCACCACCGACGAAATCGCGGCGCGGGCCGACGCGCTTTTTGAAAAATGGTTCCGGGTGACCGCGGAAGAGAAAAAGCGGCTGAAGCGCCGCGCTCCCCCCGCCCTGTTCGCCCACAAAAGCGGCGGCAGAGGCAAGACGCGCTATCGGAAGTTTTTCATCGGCTTTGCCGACCACCCGAAGAACATCTACGGCGGGGCCCAGGCCGGCGGACAGGACGAGCAGAAAAAGGCGCTCACCGCCCTGTCGGACGACGAGCTTCGCGCTTTTATGGAGACCAAGTACGGCAAGACGCTGTATTCCCCCCAGCAGGTAGCGGAGATCGAGCGGGCGCTGTGCTGCGGCAATCATGCCAGCTGCCATCTGCTGTTCACCCGGGGCGAGCCGGTGAGGAAGCAGGGCATCCAAAACGGCTTCGAGGCGCTGCAAAAGGAGCGCGAGGCCAGGCAGGTGCAGATGAACCGGGCCTATTACAAGCGCAGCCTCGTCCGCAACCGCATCGCCGTGGAAAAGCTCACCGGGCGCATCCGGAATTCCGTGCTGCTGCATCTGCAGCCCTCCCCCGTCAAGGCCAACTCCGGCCTGCTCAGCGGCGGCAGGGTCTGGCGGGCGGCGTACCTGAACGACGACAAGGTCTTCCTCCGCGACGAGCAGAGCAACATGGGCGACCTCAGCGTGGACATCCTGCTGGACGCCTCCACCTCCCAGAAATACAGGCAGGAGACGGTATCCAGTCAGGGCTTTATGATCGCGGAGAGCCTGACCCGATGCGGCATTCCCTGCCGGGTCATGTCTTTCTGCTCCATGACCGGCTACACCATCGTGCACATTTTTCGCGATTACAACGAGACGAAGCGCAACGACGCCGTTTTCGACTACGTCTCCAACGGCTGCAACCGGGATGGGCTGGCCGTGCGCGCGGCGGGCTATCTCATGGCGCAGTCGCGGTACGAGCATCGCATCCTCATCATCCTTTCGGATGTGAAACCCAACGACGTGCGCAAGATGCGCGGCGCGGGCGAGGACGAATATATCTCCTACGAGACCGACGCCGGCGTCACGGACACCGCCTTCGAGGTCCGCCGCCTGCGGGCGAACGGCATCGCCGTGGTGTGCGTCTTTACCGGGGACGACGAGGACGTGGCCTCGGCCAAAAAGGTCTACGAGCGGGATTTTGCCCGCATTCATTCCCTCGATCAGCTTGCCGACACTGTGGGAATGCTCATCCAGAACCAGATCAAAAACCTGTAAGCGACGGAGGCTAAAAATGAAAAAGTCCACTTATCTCGCCGCTGCCGCCGCGGCCGCCACCGTGGGGACGACACTGTTGGTCACGGACCTGTACCGCTATGTTTTCTACCGCACCCGTTCCAGGTTCTCCCGGTTTCTGCTGGAAAAGCCCGGCCACGAGCCCGCCTTTTATGAGGATCGGGAGCGTTCGGCGCTGGTCATGGAGAGCCGCCCCCACGAGGTCATGACCATGGCCTCCGACAACGGCTATCTGCTCAACGGTTTCTATTACCGCGCGGGCAGCGGGCGCAGCAAGACCATCGCCTATCTGGTCCACGGCTACCGCTCCAACCATGCGGAGACCGCCGCGCCCTTCGCGGAATACTATCTCAGCCGGGGCATCGACATCTTCTGCGACGACCACGTGGCCTCCGGCTCCTCCGGCGGGCGCTTCATCGGCTTCGATTATTTTGAGACCGGCGACTGCCTGAAGTGGATCGACATTCTGCGCCAAAACTACGGCCGGGACATCAACATTATCCTCCACGGCTTTTCCATGGGCGGCGCCACGGTGGTCAACCTGGGCGACCGCTGCCCGGACGAGGTGAAATTCATCGTATGCGATTCCGGCTATACCAGCGGGCTGGAGGCCATCAGCCACATGATGGGCATCCACCGCCGTCTGCCCTTCGGTGCCGTACGCTTTGTGAACAAGTTCATGGCGGGCTACGATCTGGCGGACACGGATGTCCGTCTGGCCTGCAGACATATGGAAAAGCCCATCCTGTTCGTCCACGGCGCGGACGACAGGACCGTGCCCCTGACCATGGGGCAGGAGCTGTACGGCATCTGCGCCTCGCCCCACAAGGAAATGCTGGTGGTCAGCGGCGCGAAGCACATTGAGGGGATGTACCGCGCCCCGGCGCTCTACACCGCCAAGCTGGACGAGTATATTCAGGAATACGTAGGATAACAAAAACGCGGGGGCGCCGCCCCCGCGTTTTTTTCGCCTATTGAACGTAGATCGAAGGATCGCTCAGGTCGAAGGGCACCATCAGCGTGTCGCCGAAGGAGATGGCGACGCCGTGTTCGCCGTCGGGCGTGAAGCGCACCTGGGAGAGATCGGGCGCGATAAAGCCCGCCGTCATTGTCTCAGGGAATTTTAGAATGCCCGCAAAATGCGACGCCGTGCCCAGATCGGCGGCATACAGGGCGGTGACGCTTCCCGCCGCGTCGTACAGCGCCGCCAGGTAGTAGCAGTGCTCCAGACGGTTCCCGCGGTAGGCCTCTGTCAGCCGCTGCGCGTCGGCATCAGTCTGTTCCGGCACGGCAAAACCGTAAACACCCTTGTCGGTTCCCGGGCTCTGCCAGGACAAGACCAGCGGGGTGCTGCTCTCCCCGTCGCCGGGAATGTAAAGGACCGCGCCGATGGCAGCGCAGTTCCGTTGGGCGCACACGCAAAACATTTTCTGGCATTTTGACTCGAGAATGTTGAGCTCCGTCTTTTTCTGAGCAAAACCGTCGGAGTAGCCGCCCCACCAGTTCAGCAGATTGATTTGCGGTGTATAGCAGAGCTGCATAACGGTATATTGAGTGCCGTTGTCGCCCACCGCCATCTTCTGGGTGCCGTACTCGTCCTGCGCGGTTTCTTCCAGCGCCAGCTCCGAGGGTGCCAACAGCATCCGCCGCTCCATACGGTGCAGCTTGCCCGCGTCCGTCAGCGGCGAATACCCGGTGCCCATCCATGCCGCGAACAGCAGCGCCGCCGTGCCCAGCAGGCAGCTGAGAATTTTTAAAACTCTTTTCTTCTTTGTCTTTGTCATGTCGTCGCCTCCGGCAGATCAAGGCGGATCACAAAGCCGTCGTTGTTGGGGCAGCGGATCTCCACCCATTTGGCGCGCAGATCCGGCATCCACACGGTGATGCCGCAGCTGGTGTCGCCCAGCGACCTTGAGTAAGCGGTCATGGCCAGCTGGCCGGACGCGTCCTCCGCCGCGCCGACGGCAAAATACTGCCGCCCCAGATCGTCCACGGCGTAGAGATCGAGCATCGGCGTGCCCAGCCAAAAATGCGCGGGGCGCACATTCAGCCGGAATGCGGCCACACCGGTGCCCCCGGTGCCGCGCCATAGATAGGCGTCCGCCACAGAAAAGGCGTAGTCCCCGCATTGGAACGGTTTTACCCGTACCAGCGCGTCCACCGGCGTGTAGCCGGCCACCTGCCGGTTGTAGTCGCAGAAGGGGTAGTCCGGCTGTTTGCCGGCCAATTGCAGGGCGGCGGACCTGAGATTGGCGATCCCGCCGCCAAAAAGCATCAGCGCCACTGTCAGGATTGACGTGAGCAAAAGAATTCCCTTTGTCGCCGTCAGGCACCAGCCCAGATAGGGCTTGTGGGTCTTGCGCAGCAGCAGCCCTGTGGAAACGGGGCTGCCCATGTCGGACACGGCCTTCTCCTCCGCCGCGTCGGCATCCAGTCCGCCGTCCTCATAAAACGCAGTCTTGTCCTCGATGTGGCCCAGAAGCTCCTCCCGGACAGGGCCGCGGTCCGGCTTGTAGCGGATATAGGCGCAGGCCGCGTCGCACCACGCCGCCGCGTCCTCCCGGCCCGTCATGCCAGTCCCGGCGCCACGGTGGCGCCGCCCAGCACGCCATTGACCTTGCCGGCAAAGTAGCGCCACTCCTCGGTCTTATCTCTCAGCAGGCCCATCCCCTTCTGCGTGATGCGATAATAGCGGCGCTGCCGCCCGCCGGAGGTCTCCTGCGTGAAAGCCTCCACGCAGCCCTTGTCCTCCAGATCGTGAAGGATGGGATACAGCGTCCCCTCCTTGAGTTCAAAGGCGTTCTCGCTGCGGCGTGCCAGCTCCCGGATCATCTCATAGCCGTACTTCTCCCCCTCGGAGAGCAGCTTGAGGATCAGCAGCGTGGTGCTCCCGGTCATCAACCCTTTGTCAATTTTCATAAGCACCTCCAAATACCTCGGAAATCTATGCTTAGTTTACATAGATTTTCGAGGCATGTCAAGCCCCGTTTTTTGTTTGAACATTTCGCACATCCGTTTAGCCTTTTTTTCATCAATGTGCTGAAATGCGCTTTGGCACTTGACTGAACGCCGGGTACGGGAATATTATATTTTTTGGCAAATTGAAAAATATGGAGGGATTTTACAAATGGACATGGTCAACACAGCCTATTATCGCGCTTTTCAGGGCGTTTTTAATGTCGGCGCACGGATGCTGCCCTGGCGCAAGCCAATCCCCGTCTCCGGCATCGGCAGCGTGGCTAAAATACCCGAACTGCTGAAGAAATCCCACGTAAAGAAGGCCATGGTGGTCACCGGCCCCACCATCGGCAAGACACTGGCGCCCATGATCCTCAAGGAGCTGGACAATGCCGGCATCGCCTATGAGCTCTTTGCCGAGGTGGAATCCAACCCGTCGGTAAACACCGTCAACAAAATTCAGCGGCGTTATCTGGAGACCGGCTGTCAGGGCTTCATCGCCATCGGCGGCGGTTCCTCCATGGACGCGGCCAAGGGTGCGGCTGCACGGGTAGTCCATCCCAACTGGGAAGTGGGCAAAATGGCCGGGCTGCTGAAGGTCATGAAAAAGATTCCGCCCTTCATCGCCGTGCCCACCACGGCAGGCACCGGATCGGAGACCACCATCGCCGCGGTCATCACCGACTCGGACACCCATCACAAATACGCCATCATGGACCTGTGCCTGGTACCGCTCTACGCCGTGCTGGACCCCGAGATGACCCGCAACCTCCCGCCCAAAACCACCTCCACCACCGGCATGGACGCGCTGACTCACGCGGTGGAGGCCTACGTCTGCTGGACCTACAACACGGAGGAGAGCATCCGTCTGGCGGAGGAGGCCGTGTGCGAGATCTTTACTTATCTGGAGCGCGCCTACCGGGACGGCAACGACATGGAGGCCCGTACCCAGATGCTTATTGCGGCCTACAAGGCGGGCTTCGCCTTCACCCGCGCGGGCGTGGGCAACGTCCACGCCATCGCTCACACCCTGGGCGGCCTGTACAACACACCCCACGGCTTGGCCAACGCCGTCATCCTGCCTATTGTGCTGGAGGATTACGGCCCCGCCGTGTATGAGAAACTGGCCCATCTGGCCGAGCTCACCGGCTTGAATTTCACCGGCACCGAGGAAGAGAAGGCCAAGTCCTTCATCGCGGAGATCCGGGCCATGAACAAGCGGATGGAGATCCCCACCGGCTTCAGCTTCATCAAGGAGTCGGACATCCCCCAGATGGTTGAATGGGCCCTGCACGAGGCCAACCCCGTCTACCCCGTGCCCGTGGTGTACAACGCCAAACGCTTCACCAACGTGATCCACCGCATCATCGACGAGGCGTAAGAAATAAGAAAAAGCTCCGTATTCCCAATCGGAATACGGAGCTTTTTTATTGCAGCAGCTCCAGCATCGCTTCCATATTTTCATCGGAATACTCGATCTCCGCGGAGTAGAGCCGGGCGTGCTCCGCCCGGTCTGCCGGAGCAAAGGCCCCGGCGCGTTTGAATTTCGCGGCATCCAGCGCGTGGATGATCTGCCACGACACCGCCGCGAATCGCAGCGGAGCCGCGACGCTGCCGCTGTCCGCCGCCGAGAGAAAGTGGCGGTAGAAGAAATACCAGAGCAAATTTTCATATTCACGCAGCGTCTGGGGGTATCGGCGGTCAAACTCGGCCACATCGGCCCCGTCCACCTCCCGCAGCCCCTCCAGCAGCGCCGTCCAGCGCCCGTCCATCCGTTCCAGCCCCAGGCAGATGTCCGCCCATTCCCGGGCGGGCCGCTCCGCCATGGACGCGCCGAACACGAACAGCAGATCGTCCAGCCGCGCCCGCAGTCCGCCGCTCCGCCACAGGACGCCGAAAGCCAGGGCCCGCTGCCCCAGCAGCTTTTTCTCGCCCCGCGTGAGCTTTTCCCCGCCCTCGCCCAGCAGCCGGATGGGCCCGCGGCGGCTCAGCAGCAGGCGCGCCGCTTCCTCGCAGCACAGGCCCAAGCCCGTCTCCGTCCGGTCGGACAGAAAGGTGTGGAAGCGCGGATGCTCCGCACAGATGTCGCACAGCGCGTCCTCCCCCAGGTCCAGGAGAACGGCGCACAGGCCGTCGTCGTTCAGCATGGGGCAGCGCCCGCCCTCCGTGAGAACGAAATGGGGATTTTCGCCCCCGGCGATACCGGCTCTCAGCCGCCGGCCCAGGTCCCCTTCCGCCGCCGCGTAGCACCTCATTGACGCGCTGTCGATGTCGATCTCCCACCCGGCGCAGCAGGTATGGCGGCACGCCGACGCCGTACAGCAAAAGTCCTTGTAATAATCCGGATATACCGTTCTCATCGCCGTCCCGCTTTCTGGTCAACGACCGTTATTTTCTGGCTTTCAGCGCCGCGATCAGTTCGTCGCAGACCTCGTCCATATCGCCCACGATGCCGTAGTCGCAGTAATTGAAGATCTGCGCGTCCGGGTCGGAGTTCACGGCGACAAAGGTGCCCGCGGAGATGCCGGCGACATGGTTCACGGCGCCGGACACGCCGAAGCAGAAATAGAGCTTCGGCTTGACGATGACGCCGGACTGCCCGATCTGCAGTTTGTAGGGCAGGATGCCCCGGTCGAACAGCGGCCGGGTACAGCCGAGCTTTCCGCCCAGCAGTGCCGCCAGCTCCCGGTACCGGGTCAGATGCGTCCCGTCCGCAAGGCCGTTGCCGACGCAGACGATAACGTCGCAGTCGGAGATATCCAACTGGGGATCGGCCTCGTCCGGTTTGAAGGACAGCCGGCGGCAGCGAATGTTTTCCCTGGGGAAGTCAATCTGTTCGGTGATCTCCTCCACCTGCGCCCTGGCGCCGGTGGGGGCGTACCTGAAGGTGCCGGGACGGATGGTGCCCACCTGGGGCCGCAGGGTCGGCACGGTGATGACTGCCATGATCTTGCCGCCCACGGCGGGCTCGATGAACTGAATGTCGCCGGTGGCGGGATCGTAGTCCAGCTCCATGGCGTCGGAGGTGCAGCCGGTGTCCAGCTGCACGGCAAAGCGCGGCGCGAAATCCCGGCCATTGATGCTGCCCCCCACAAAAATGGCGGAGGGGTTATATTTTCTTGACAGGACGGTGAAGGCGTTGGCATAGGCGTCGGTATTGTACGGACTGTAGCCGGTGCCCTTGACGCGGATCACGCCGTCCACGGCGCAGCCCCGGACCTTTTCGATCTCGGCTGCGGGCAGATCGCCCAGCACCACGGCGTACAGCTTGTCGCCCGTCACGTCGCAGAGCCTGCGGACCTCGCAGCACAGCTCCAGTCCCACGGGCGCGGCGGCAGCGCCGTCGTGCTCGATATAGACCCACATATTTTTATAGTCCCGTTTTTCCATCGCTGCGCCTCCTCAGATCGCGCTCTTGCCGGCCAGCAGGCCGACGAGCCTGGCCACGTTCTTTTCCGTGCTGCCCTCGCTGAGGAACTGCCCCGGTTCGGGAAGCGCGGGCGGATAGATGCGCGGCACGATGGTGCCGGAGCCGGGGACGCCGATCTTCCGCGGGTCCAGCCCGGTGATATCGTTTTCCGTGAGCACCGCGATCTCCGCCTTTCTGGCGGCGAGCTTGCCCCTCAGATTGGGGATGCGGGCGCGGTAATTCTGTTTTTCCACCGTGAGCAGGCAGGGCAGGCGGGCTTCCACCGTCTCGACGCCGTTCTCCAGCGCGCGCTGCGCGATGAGAACGTTTTTGTCGGGGTCGCAGCGCTCGATGAGCAGGCAGCCGGTAATCTGGGCGGCGTCGAAGCGCTCGGCGAGTTGGCTCGCCATCTGGCCGGTGGCGCCGTCCAGCGACTCCTTGCCGCAGAAGATCAGGTCAAATTTGCCCAGCGTCTCCGCCGCTTTGGCGACGGTGTAGCTGGTGGACAGGGTGTCAGCGCCGCCGAAGGGGCGGCCGGAGATGAGCACGGCGCTGTCCGCGCCGCAGGCCAGGCATTCCCGCAGGGTGGCGGCCGCCATGGGCGGACCCATGGTGATGACGGTGACGGTACCGCCGTATTTCTCCTTCATCTGCACGGCGGCCTCCAGCGCGTTGGTATCCAGCGGGTTCGTCAGGGTGGGAACGCCCTCGCGCACAAGGTTGCCGGTCTCCGGGTCCATTTTCACCAGCTCCACGTCCGGCACCTGTTTCACACAAACAAGTATTTTCAGCATCGGCTATCTCCTTTCAGACGTCGCTGCAGACTTTGCCGGGGTTCAGGATCATATCCGGGTCAAAGACCTTCTTGACCGAGGCCATCAGGCCGAAGACGGTGTCGCCCACAGACTCCCGCAGATAACGCTTCTTCGCGTGGCCGATGGCGTGCTCGCCGGAGACCTGACCCTGAAATTCCGTGCACTTGGCATAGGCCCTGCTCATGACCTTCTCCACCTTGTCGAAAAACTCCTCCCGGGTCATGTCGTTGGCGCAGCAATAGATGTGGAGATTGCCGTCCCCGGCGTGGCCGAAGCTGCGGATGGCAATGCCCACCTCCCTGCCGGTCTCCCGCACGAAGATCAGAAACTCTGCGATGCGGTCCACGGGCACCACCACGTCCATCTCGTCCAGCATTTTGGTGTCGGCCTCGATGGCGGTGAGGAAGCTGGAGCGGGCGGCCCAGACCTCTTTTTTCAGGGTCGGAGTGTCCACCACCAGCACATCGTAAGCGCCCGCCGCCTCGACGACGTCCGCCAGCTTTTCCATCCTCATGTACAGCTCGTCCTCGGTGCTGCCCACAAAGGTCACCAGAAGGCTTGCTCCCACTTCCCTGCCGTTGACCTCCGTGGGAAACACGGGGTTGCTGGTAAAGGCCGCGGAGGACTTTACGATGTCGGCCTCCATAAACTCGATGGACTGGGGATCGAGGTTTGCCAGCTTGATCTTCGGCACGGCGGCGATGCAGGACTCCACATCCGCGAAAGGCAGGATCAGGGACACATCGCGCTCCGGCTTGGGAACAAGCTTCATGGTCAGCTCGGTGATAATGCCCAGCGTGCCCTCGGAACCGATCATCAGGTGCAGCAGGCTATAGCCGGAGCTGGTCTTGCACACGGTCTTGCCCAGCTTGATGATCTCGCCGGAGGGCAGCACCACCGTCATCGCCAGCACATAGTCCCGGGTGACGCCGTACTTCACGGCGCGCATACCGCCGGCGTTGGTGGAGACGTTGCCGCCCACGGTGGCGGTTTTTTCGCCGGGATCGGGGGGATACATCAGCCCGTGGGCCAGCGCGTCCGCTGCCAGATCCCGCAGCAGCACGCCCGGCTGGATGTGGACCACGAGATTGCTCATGTCGTAGGTGAGGATCCTGTTCATCCGCTTGGTACAGACGACAACGCCGCCCACCAGCGGCACACAGCCGCCCACCAGACCCGTGCCCGCGCCTCTGGGCGTCACGGGGATCCTGTTCGCGGAGCAGATTTTCATGATGGCCGAGACCTCCTCGGTGGTCTCCACCTCGCACACGACCTCGGGAAAATATTTGCCGTAGATCGGCATTTCGTCATGGGAATAATCGGGATTGACGGCCTCACCCGCGAAAAATCTCTTCTCGCCGACTGCGGCCTTCAGCTGTTCGGCAATCTGGGGCGTTATCGTATTATACGCTGCCATTGTGGGCCTCCTGTCTGGATGATTTCGTGTCTGCCGCGGTGGACGGACTGCCTTGCGGAACGACTGCGGTTACTCTATGCTTGACATAGTATCACAGCCGTCTGTCCGCCGCAACAAGGTTTCGGCTATTTAAGCGGGGGATTGTCCTCCGATTTTGTTTTCCTGTTTTCCCTGCAAAAAAGGGCCGTACCAAAACGTCCGTTTTGGTACGGCCCTGCTGTACAGGTAAAAATCAGATGGCCTCGATCTCGGCCTTGATCTTGTCCTTGGTCTCCTGGGGAACCTTGCTGGTAGGAACCATATTGAAGATATCCTGCAGGGTCTTCTTGCTCATGAGCTTCAGGCCTGGGGTCTTGAGCAGGGCGGGAGCATACTTTTCGACAACTGCGATAACCTGATCGTTCTTCAGGGCGTCTCCGAGTTTAGTAGCAGCAAAATCCATGATCCTACTCCTTCAATCATTAAATTATTTGGTATGGACACGCTCCATGCCTTTGTTTACATGATACCTATTTGTCAAAGAAAAGTCAAGTACATGTTGGTTATTCTAACATATTTTTCCCATTTTTTCGGGTCTTTCCATTCCTGCATTTCTGCGGTATAATCTTATCTGGTCAGGAGGCGCGCTATGACAAATTACAAGCTTACACTGTGTTACGACGGCACCGGCTACAACGGCTGGCAGCGGCAGGGCAACACAAAAAACACCCTGCAGGAGACGCTGGAAACGGCTCTGGCCGGGATCCTCGGCGCACCTGCGGAGGCCGCCGCCTCCGGGCGGACGGACGAGGGCGTCCATGCGCTGGGGCAGGTGGTCTCCTTTCGCGCCGATACGGCCCTGCCGACGGATGAAATATTATGTCAACTTCGCTCGCGCCTCCCGGCGGACATGGGCGCGCTGTCGCTGGAGATCGCGCCGCCCCGTTTCCATGCCCGGCTCTCCTGCAAGGGCAAGATCTATGTCTATCGGGTCTGGAATTCCGTCGCCCCCTGTGTGTTTGAGCGGCGTTATGTCTACCAAGTACCGGAACCGCTGGACGAGCCCGCCATGCGCGTCGCGGCGGCGGCGCTGTGCGGCACCCACGACTATCGGTCCTTCTGCGCGGCGAAGAAAATGAAGCACAGCACCGTCCGCACGGTGGAATCCATCGACCTGACCCGCTGCGGGCACGAGCTGCGTCTCACCTTCTCCGCGGACGGCTTTTTGTACAACATGGTCCGCATCCTCACCGGCACCCTGCTGGACGTGGGTCTGGGGAGCCGGAGCGCGGCGGAAATGCCGGCCATATTGGCCGCCGGGGACCGCGCCGCCGCCGGACCCACCGCGCCCGCCAGGGGGCTTTTTTTGGAGAGCGTACGATACTGAGGCGAACGCGCCGGCGAAAGCATTCCGCCGGCGCGCTCTTCAGGGGCCGTCCTCGCCCTCTTCTTCCTCATATTGCATCAGCTCGTCCTCTTCCTCCTCATCGCCGTCGGAGGGGGCGGGCTTTTCTTTTTTGTGATCCCTCCGCCTGAAAAGCATGGCTCAGTCCTCCGTCTCGGGCTGCTCCGGCGGCGTATAGGCGTCGGGCCGGAGGGCGGGCTTCAATTCGCCGTAGGAGATGGTATGGATCTTCTTCTCCCGGCCGATAACGAACACGCGGCCCGTATCCCTGAAGGGCTCAAAGGCGAGACCTACGCCGTCTTCCATCTGAAACAGCAAAAAAGCGATCAGGGTCTCCTGTTCTTTCCACTCCTCGCCGCTTGGCTGCGGCCAATCCTCCGGCAGACTCCGGCGGCGGCCGATCTGCAGGCCCAGAACGCGCTTGCCGAGGATCTCGGAAAACAGTACGGCCGTGTCCACATTGTCGCATCCGGGCTGCATCTGCACGCCCGCGGGAATGGAATTCAGCGCCATGCGCACCTCCGCCGGGCGGGAGAAATCCACCGCCAGACTGTCGCCGGTGTCAAATTCCAGCACCACCGGTTTGTCGGTGAGCAGCAGACGGTTGAACACCGTATCCTCCGGCAGATACTCGGCCAGGGGCGGGAAGGCTTTCTCCGGGTCGGTGTTGGCCATGGCCGCGGTGAAGGCCAGGCTCTCCAGCCACTCCCGGGTGAAGTTATAGGCCGGGCCCACGCAGCGCACACCGGTGAGACGGCGGCCCGGGATATTGGCGGCCCTGAGATACCCGGCCAGCTCCTCAGGGGATTGGATCACAGGGGCCGACCAGCGGCGCTCGTCATAGACGCCGTTATCAAATTGATTGTCTCCGTCCATCTTGTACATGGGCTTCCCTCCGCAAATCGTAGTCTGGCAGCATTATATACCCTGGACGCGGATATGAAAATGCCCGCCGGAAAATTTCCGGCGGGCGATTTTCAAATTTCAGGTAACGTCCGGGTCGCCCTCGCTGGCGGGCAGCCACCAAGTCACGCCGTAGAGCATGCACTTCTTCAGCGCATAGGCCTGATCCAGGCCCTTTTCTTCAGCGATCTGACGGCCCTTGAAATAGTACTCGGCCGCATGGGCCAGCAGAAGTCCGATCAGCGGGAGAGGCTTTTTCTTGAACACCGCAAGAAAACCGAACAGGCCGTAAAGTCCAACGCTGAACCCTTGTGCCGCTTTAAGAAACAGATACATGTGTCGTAATCCTCCTATAGTAATATTTATGCTCAAGTTAATGGTGCGTAAAACAATGTGCGGTCAGACCCACCCCGGTAAAGACCGTGGAGAATCTGTGCAGGGGCATGGCCTTTTCCCCCAGCGCTTTGCAGAAAAAATGGCTCACCAGCAGGCCCAGAATACCGGCGTCAATACAGAAGCCGGAAACCGTCTCCCGGAGGCGGCGGGGGCTTTTCAGCATCTTTACGGTATGGATCCCGGCCGCGATGGGCAAAATAGCGCCGAATACGACATGGAGCTTTAAAAACAGCTTGTCAATATCCGGCCGATGGATCCTGTGCGCGAGATACTTGGCGGCGCAGACTGCGAAAGCAATCGCGGCGATCAGTCCGAACGGCATTGGCGGTCCTCCCCGTCAACCGTTCATCAGGAAATCCAGAATATTCATACCGGCGCTGGTCTCCTGCCTGTAGAGCTCCGTATAACCGCAGTGAGTGCAGGTCACGGTGCAAAAGCGCTTGTTCTGCACATTGAACAGTTTGGCGAAGTCTCCGCCCGTCGCCTGAAACTGATCCGTCTCATAATTCCGGCAGCCGCATTTCGGGCACAGATACTGGACGTTTTCCATAAAGGTCTCCTTGTTTTTGAATCGATTATTGTTATTATAATCCTGTTTTCCCTTTGTGGCAAGATAGGAGCGCACAATTTTCGCACTTTTTAAAAGTCATTTAATTCACAAAATCATTGTGCTATTTTGCTAATTTTTTTGTTGCCAGTTGACAGGCTTGTTGTGTATATCGTATAATTACTTTGCGCCATCTCCAACTGTTGGCGTAAAATGTATGGACAAAACAAAGGAGAAAGACATGGGAAAAGATATTCTCACCGGTGCCGGGTTCGGCACGAAAGCAGTTCACGCGGGAAACGTGCACGACGAACAATACGGATCTCTCACGATGCCCATCTATCAATCCTCCACCTTTGAGTTTGATTGCTGCGAACAGGGTGGGCGCCGCTTTGCCGGTGAGGAAAGCGGCTATATCTACACCCGGCTGGGCAACCCCACCACCTCCGTGGTGGAGGCCAAGGTCGCGGCGCTGGAGGGCGGCGAGGCCGCCGCGGCGGCCGCCTCCGGCATGGGCGCAATCTCCGCCTGCCTGTGGAGCATCGCCGGCGCCGGAAAACATATCATCGCTGATGAGACACTTTACGGCTGCACCTTCGCGCTGCTAAGCCACGGCATGACCCAATATGGCGTGGAGGTCACCTTCACCGATCTGTCCAAGGTGGAAAATCTTAAAGCCGCCCTGCGGGAAAACACCTGCTGCGTCTATCTGGAAACTCCTGCCAACCCCAACCTGAAGATCTCCGACATCGCCCTGCTCGCCAGGGAGGCCCACGCCTACAACAAGGATATCATGGTTGTGTGCGACAACACCTTCGCCTCCCCCGCGCTGCAGAATCCGCTGGCGCTGGGCGCGGATGTGGTGGTTCATTCTGCCACCAAGTACATCAACGGCCATGGCGACGTGATTGCGGGCTTTGTGGTAGGCTCTCAGGAATTCATCTCCAAAGTCAAGCTGTTCGGTCTGAAGGACATGACCGGCGCTACCCTGGGTCCCTTCGAGGCGTGGCTCATCCTCCGCGGTCTGAAAACGCTGGAGATCCGCGTGCAGCGCCACTGCGACAGCGCCCGCAGGATCGCCGCCTATCTGGACGCCTGCCCCAAGGTGGAAAAGGTCTACTACCCCGGCCTGCCCACGCACCCGGGCCACGACATCGCCGAACGGCAGATGCGCGACTTCGGCGGCATGATCTCCTTTGAGGTCAAGGGCGGCAAGGCGGCCGGCATGAAGTTCGTCAACAGTCTCAGGCTGTGCACCATCGCCGTCTCTCTGGGCGACGCCGAGACGCTGATCGAACACCCCGCCTCCATGACCCACTCCACCTATTCCGCCGACGATCTGAAAGCGGCGGGTATCTCCGCCGGTCTCATCCGGCTCTCTGTGGGCCTTGAAAATGCCGAGGATATCATCGCCGATTTTGAGCAGGCCTTCCGTCAGATCTGAGCATCCCGCTTTTTCTGCCGGGGGACAGCCGTCCCCCGGCTTTTCCTGTCCCTTTCTTGACGGAAACGCCCGGCAGGCTTATAATCTGGCTGTACAAACATTTCGGTAGTATCGGAGGCTGGCGTATGTCCGAACAAAACCGCACCGCGGTGTTCGTCCACGGTTTCCTGGGCTGGGGTGAGCGCGACGGCCTGTATGCCGCGCTGCCCTACTGGGGCCTCACCGCCGGCGATGCGCTCGCGCCGCTGCGGGCGGCCGGTTACGACTGCCGCACGGCGTCCGTGGGTTCCCTGTCCAGCGCCTGGGACCGCGCCTGCGAGCTCTATGCCCAGCTTAACGGCGGACGGGCCGATTACGGCGTGGCCCACGCGGAAAGCTATCATCACGCGCGCTTCGGTGTGGCCTATGCCCAGCCGCTGGTGGGGGCCTGGCAGGACAAGTCCATCGACCTTATCGGCCACAGCTTCGGCGGGGCCACCGTGCGCCTGTTTCTGGATATCCTGGACAGGGGCCGCCCCGAGGAGATCGAGGCCGCCAAGGCCGCCGGTACGGTCCCCTCCCCGTTTTTCCTGGGCGGGCAGGCCGGGTGCATCCACTCCGTCACCACCGTGGCCGCCCCCCACAATGGTACCACTCTGACCTCGTGCTGCGGCAGTCTCACGGGACTTATCATGATGCTGTTCACCGGCGGGGCCAAAACCTGGGGCGTGTCCGAATTGAAAAATGAATACGACTTCAAGCTGGATCAATTCGGCATCCGCCGGGAGCCCGGCGAGAGTGTGACGGATACCCTCTCCCGCACCCTCAGCGCGGAATTCCTGCACAGCGGCGACCATGCCCTGCGGGATCTGTCCATTGACGGCGCCGCCGCGCTGAATGGGCAGCTGGGCGCGCTGCCCGGCGTTTACTACTTCTCCTATCCCTGCTGCCGCACCCATCTGGGGCTGCTCAGCTACCGTCAGTGGCCCGACGCCAAAATGACGCCGCTGTTCACCCATTACGGGTTCCGCATGGGCCGGTGGTACGATCAGCGCACCCCCGGCGGGCACTTCGTCGGCAAGGACTGGCTGCCCAACGACGGGCTGGTGAACACTATCTCCGCCACCTACCCGGTGAACGAGCCCTTCTGCCTGTACAGCGCTTCCGCGCCCGTGGCGCCGGGCGTATGGAATGTGATGCCCGTGCGGCATCTGGACCATTTTGCCGTCATCGGCGGCGTGTTCAACGCCGATCGTGCCGAAACGCAGAATTTCTTTGTAGAGCTGCTGCAAAACATCGACAAAACCTATTCAAAATAAAATTCTGGAGGTATCGCTATGGAATCCATGGACAACACCCTGAGGAAGATTCTGGCCGCCGGTATCGGCGCCACGGAGCTGGGCTATGAAAAGCTGGGCGAGGTCATTGACGAGTGCGTCAAGCGCGGCGAAGTGACCGTGGAAAAGGGCCGGGCCCTCAACGAAGAGTTAAGGCGCAAATGCAAGGACGCGGCTACACCCTCCGCCGCCGGTGGAATCGACGTGACCAAACTCAGCGACGACGAGCGCGCCAAGCTGCTGGAAAAGCTGCTGGCCATGCAGGGCGAGCAGAAGTAAATGGCCCAGGCCGCGGGCGGGAAAATCGAAGAAGGCAAGCGCTTTCGGGAAATACTGTCTATTCTAAGCAGGCATCAGTTCACCCAGGGGCTGACGCCGGATAAGCTGCGCTCAATTTTGGAGGATCTGGGCCCCACCTTCGTCAAATTCGGCCAGATTCTGTCCCTGCGGTCGGACATCCTGCCGCGGGAGTACTGCGCCGCGCTGGAGGGGCTGCGCACCGACGTGACCCCCATGCCCGGCGAGCAGGTCCGCGCCCTGGTCAGCGAGGTCTATGGCCGCCCCTGGCAGGAGGTTTTTTCCGCCATCGAACCCAAGCCCCTGGGCAGCGCCTCCATTGCCCAGGTCCATGCCGCCCGTCTGCCGGACGGGTCGGATGTGGTAATCAAGCTCCAGCGGCCGGATATCCGCGAAACCATGGAACGGGACCTCAAACTGATGAAGCGGGCTGCCGGGCTGAGCAAGTACACACCCATCGGCAGCGCGCTGGACTTCGGCAGGGTCGTCGACGAGATGGGCCGCGCCCTGCGGGAGGAGCTGGACTTCGATGTGGAAGTCCGCAATCTGGAGGAATTCCGCGCCTGCAACCGCGAGATCAAATACGTGGCCTGCCCGGAGGTGCATCAGGAGCTGTCCAACGGCCGCATCATCGTGATGGAAAACATCGGCGGCTGGCAGATCGACGACACGCAGGGGCTCACCGACGCGGGCTACGATCTGGATGAGATCGCCGTGAAGCTGGTGAACAACTACATCAAGCAGATCACGGTGGACCGCTTTTTCCACGCCGATCCCCATCCGGGCAACATCCGCGTGCGGGACGGCAGGATCGTGTGGCTGGATCTGGGCATGATGGGCCGTCTGTCCCGGCGGGATGCCGACCTTTACACCAACATCATCACCACGCTCTATGAAAACGACATCATGGGCCTCACCGACACGCTGCTGGCCATGTGCACCTGCGGCCGCCCCCCGGATCGGCTGGCCCTGTCCGCCGAGGTGGACGGGCTGGTGGCGCAGTACAAATCCATGGCCATGGCGGACATCAATCTGGGCGCCGCGGTGACGGAGTGCGTGGACATACTCAACCGCTACGGTGTGCAGGTTCCCGCCTCGCTGACCATGCTGGGGCGCAGTCTGCTGGTGGTGCAAGGTCTCATCGCGGACGTCAGTCCCCAGACCAACGTGCTGCAGATCGTCATCAACTATGCGGCCGCCGCCATGACGGATAACGACGCCCTCCGCACGCGGCTGAAGGCCGCCGCAAAAAATCTGCTGGCCTCCGGCGACAAACTCACCGTGCTGCCCAGTCAGTTGTCGGAGTATCTGAAGAGGGCCAACGCCGGGCAGCTGACCGTCAGCGTGCGGCAGTCCGCCGCCGAGAGCGAGTGGGAGGGCAAACGCGCCCTGCTGGGTCTGCTGCTGCTGGGCCTGCTGGAGGGCGCGCTGCTGCTGGGCGGAGCATTGCTATGTCTCGCGCCGCTGCCGCATTTTCTGGGTCTGCCCTGGCTGGCCACGGTCTTTCTGGCCGGGGCCGCCGCGGTGGGCGCGCTCCTGCTGACCCGGTTTAAAAAGAAAAAGTGAGTAAAAAGGGCGCCGGACGAAATCTCGTCCGGCGCCCTCGCCGTATGCGCTCATCGCAGGGACATGAAGCCCAGCTTCTGCAGCGTCATCGTCGATATGCCGATATAGTTTTTTGTACCGATTCTCGTCGTGACCTTGCCCAGCAACGTAAGTACAGACTGGTCGTTGCCTGCAAACGCGTTCAGGACGCTGTCCGGCAGCATGAAATAGTACAGCGTGTCGCTGTAGACATTGGCCGCAACCACAGGTGCGCCGGTGTCTGCCCTGTGGATTTCGAGGCCCGAGCTGATCGCCGTATAGACGGATTCTTTGCTGTATTTTTCGCCGTATTCCTTGCTTGTTGGGTCCTCGCCGTTGATCAGGGCGGCTTTTTCAGCATCCGTCATTGCCCGGTTGCCAAGCTGATAGTAGAACTGCACACCGACGGTCTTATTCGCGGAAAGGTTCGCATCGGAAATCTTAAAATAGATTTTCGCGTTTTCCACAGCCGTACCGGCGGCGGAGGTCGCTATGGAGTTTTCATATTCCATCGGGACAAATTGCGCGGAAACCGATGTATCATCCGAGGACTTGAAGTCGAACGTAGGATCCACCGCCGCCGCCCGGTACGCGGCGATCATGGTATTAACGAAAAGCTCCGCTTCGTGGGCACTAATGTCGTACGGCTTATGGCCGGCGCCGGAATAGGTGACGTTGCCCCGGTTGTAAATGTAATAGGCATTGACGCCGTCGTTTTTTGCGTTAACAAAGTTGCTGCCGGACAGGCAATACCATACGACCACGTCGTTGGAATTCATATTGAGCTGGTAATACTGGTCATGCGTCTCCGCAACCGTAAGGGTATTTACGATAGAACCGCCGCCGCTTGAAAAGCCTGTTGTGTTGATATTAAACGGGTACGTCGTGATCTGGCCCTTATTCACCTGGGAAACGGATGTTGTCGTATTCGTATCGCCACCCGTGGCGTATTTGTTATCCGACGACGGGTATTTCTGCGACGTGTTGGCAGAATATCTCACGAGCTCATATTTTGTAAAGCCCTGTGTTTCCTGGACGGTATTCATCTTACCGCTCTTCGGCTCATAGGCGATGGAATAACCCGCATCCGTCAATGCACTCGCCAAAGTTGTTGTCCCGAGCCCCCCGTAGCCGCTGGCTACGAGGCCGCTCGTTGTCTTCGCCAACGAATACTTGGTTATACCAAACGTCGCATTGGTCACGCCGTAGCGATCCAGGCCGACGGGGTCGCGGAGGATGGTATTGAAATAGTAGCCCCATTCCTGTGCGATTGTACTGTCAGAAGTGGTTTGATAACTTGTAACCGGGAGATTGGAGAACGACGTGGTATCATGCGTGAACAGGATCGCTTTTCCGCTATTGATGTAATTTACCACCGCGTCGGCGCTGGTTTTGTTCAGATCTCCGTAGCAGTCGGCAAAACCCATGACAAGCATATCATATCCGTCCAGATACTTGCCGATGTTTTCCGCGTAATTATAGGTTGCGCTGTTTGGCGTAAAGATGTTCAACTGGGTGATGGTAATGGACTTTACGTTCAGCACATACGCGCTGCTGATCTCGCTGTACAGATTCCTGAATACTGAAGTTCCATCCGTACCCGACGAGATATTGAGGCCGCCGTCCTTTCTGACCTGAAGGATATTGATCGTCGTCTTCTGCTGGTCGGACGGCATGATATAGGTATAGCCCGTGGCGGAGGTATGGATCTGCGCCGCGCCGACCTTGGTGATTTTCAGCTGCCAGGGAAGGATGCCGCTGTACGTACTGGGGAGCTTACGGGTGACCGTATAGGTTCTCCCCGCCGCCAACTGATCTGCTTCCACGACATTTCCGTCACTGTCCTTGATAAGCAGATCCGTCAGCTCTTCATTGGCCTTGTACCGGCCGTCGGCGTTCTGATCAAGGAAAAGTTCACAGGTATAATGCGTGGTCAAAGGCGTCGCGTCCGTCAAATTATTGATGGCGAACGTATAGGTAAGCGTATTATTCTCAATAAGGCTTCCGCCTATTTGACCGACCCCGGCATACTCTTTAGGCTTTGCTCCTCCGGCAACTGTGAAGTCAATGGACGGCTTGGAAAGGTTGAGATACTTGAGAAGCGTATTTTTCTGCTGCGTCGCTTCATTGCCGGTCATGACATTGGCGTAAGGCAGCAGGGTATTCAGCGCCGTATACATATTGGAGCAATTGTCCACCCTGTCGGTATTCACCGTGGCATCCGTGGCCTCCTGCGCAGGGATGATTACGGTCGTCCCCCCGGTGGTGTCGATGGAAATGTCCCAATAGTAAGTTACCTTATATTCCTTACTATAGGCATAATCATCATAATCGGAAATATAAAGTCGGTAATAGTAATAGCCTTCATTTGATAGAGTGTAGACTTGTGATGAACAAACCGGTGTAGTATTATTATATCCATTGTCTTGCCGCCAATTATAAACACACATATTTGACGGTATCGTACTTGACGGATTTGCAATTAGTGCCATATTTCCAGATGAATCTGTCCCAACTGCAACATTAGCATATAGATCAAATTTCAAACTGCTAACATCGCCAACGTCATAAGAGGAAACCTTGCCATTATGATTGTAGTAATAAGTCCTGCTATAATAAGTATTGCCGTTATATGATACTTTGCATCGGAAATCGTCATAGTAGCCATACGCTTTGGGGGAAATGGTAATGCTTGCTCCTGAAACGGTAACATTATTTAGTCCTGAGCAATTATCCCAATCAGAAGTATTGTACCTGTGTTGCCATGTATATGTTGCTTGCCCAGTTATGAAAGGTGTCGATGCCGTAAAGTTGCTATTATTAGTAACAGCAACCGAAACGTAATACAATGATAATGGTGATTCATCTTGATCGTAAAGAGTAACCGAGTACTTTTTGCTTAACGTTACCGTGTTGCTGTCCGCCGTCTTGCCTTTCAACGTAACCTTGCATTGATAGCTACCGGCACTAACCGAAGTGATTTTATAAGTTGCGGTCTTGCTTGATGTGGCAGTATACTCGCTGAGTTTCTGACCATCTTTGTACCATTGGTAAATAAAATCACCCGTCGCGTCGGTGTTCACTGTCGCCGTCAGCGTCAGATACCCTCCGCTATAGGTACCTGTGAGAGACACCGACATATTGTACGCCGGGGCAGCGTCTGTCCCCGCGTTCAGCAGATCATTGGAAATAATGATCGGAAAGCCGGACCTTGCAAAGTTCGTCAGTTCGTCCAGCTTGGTCTGAGTGATGTCGTTGCCGGACAAGCGGTATCCCGTCGCCATGCTTGGGTTTATTTTATGATAAGTCTTTCCGTCACTTCCGGTAAATGTGCTGTAGGAACCGGTTGCAAAGTCTCTGTCCAGCAATCCGCTGAGGTTCCGTTGGCTTTGATAGGTATCGCCGATATTGGAGTAGATAAGGCCGTTCATGTTCGTACTGTCATTGTAAACGGTAGTCCTGCCGGTTCCCGTACCGGTCGTATTGAATCCATACAGGCTCGCGCCGATATAGACGAGGTCGTACACCTCGTTGATATCCTCAATTTTGCTGATGAATTCCGCGGTGGACATGGTGGTAATGTTTATTTTGTCCGCGCTCAGGTTGCTGTCAGCCGGGAGCCAGCTCTGCACGGTGGCCTTCGTCAGGCCGGAAGTGCTGCTCTGTGTCAGCGGCTCCACATCCAGCACATTGATGGAGCTTTTATTGTTCACCACGCGCTGTCCGCTGTAATTGATGATATAGCGGACACAGGTCGCCATATCGACAACCGGCGGAAGCGTGTCCGTCGTGCTGCTGTCGGCGGTCTTTCTCAAAAAGTTCTCGTAGCTGATTTCAGAATATACGGCATAATAGGGAGACGTTGTTTCGGTGTAGCCGGAAAACGCTACTGTGAAATTTTTGGTGGCGAGGGCCGGCCTGTCGGCATCGGGCGTAAAGCCGTACAGGCTCCCGCTGACGAAGCCCGTCGTCTGTGAACCGACCGCACCGGCGGCGAAAGCTTTGATATTTGACGCGGCGCTCTCTCCGGCAACCCGGCTGTCCAGCAAAACGGCGGTTCCGCTGCTTTTGCGATTTGTTATAATACTAATCTGATTAGAGGTCAGGTCAACGTGGCCGCTGCCGTATCCGCCCGCCGCGCCGCCGTCGGACAGGTTCAGTCCGTCCGACAGGACAATAAGATCGGCCGCGTTCAGCAGGCCCGTGATATTATTGGTTATTTCCGCATTGCTCAGATCCGGGCGGACGGAAAAGACCTGTATCTTCATTTTGGCTTTTACTGTCGCGAGTGTCGTGTCGTCGGCATCAAAAACATCCCTCAGAAGCCAGTCGTTATTTCGATAGCCGCCAGTTACCTTTACAGCGCCGTATGTGACGGTATGGCTATTCCCCGAGCTGGTGTTCGTCAGGGAATAATCGCCCGCCCCGTCGCCGACATATTCAAAGTTCGTCGTATCCATGGAGAAGCAGCCTTTGCCGGCGTCAACCTCCACATAGGGCGTTTTGCTGTTGGCCACGGCATAGTAATGCAGTCCGGCACCGGCCGCGGCAGAACCTTCCTTTGCATCGCCGATTCCGGGTGCGTCGGATTTAACATAGTAGTATTCCTTTGTTACATCCAGCATGAACCCGGTACCCAGCGTGCCGGCGTATACATAATGATCAATCTCGGTCGTGGATGTGCCGTTTGCGTCGGTTTTATATACCGGCGTGTAGATCGCCGTACCGTTTCCGGAGGCAAGTCCTTTCAGTGTGTCGGAAATATCCGGAGCACCAAAATCGATCGGTGTGAAAGCGCTCCCGATGTCATAGTAGTAGTTCTCCTCATCAGCGGCCACCGTACCGGAATCCGCCTGATAGACAAAATAGTCGATATTCTGTGCATAGTCGCCCTTATTTTCTCCAACGAAATTTGCGGTGCTGTTGAGAATGAAGTCCCCCTTGTTGATGCCGACGGATTCAAAAGTACTGGTGGCCAAATCTACCGTCTCGGGCGTGGCAAGTGTCAGCGTAGTGGCGCCGGTTGCGCTTTCCCAAGGATAGTATTCCGCGTAATCGCCGAGGTAGGTCAGCGGGCAGGATGTGTCGGCAGGGGTGCTGCCAAGGATTCCGCGCGCCTGAAGGTTTTGAAAAACAGTTTTCGCAATATTATTGCGCGCCGCTCGGTTGGCACCTGCCGCGACCTCGGTCATCCAGTAATTCGACGTGGGTTCGTAGCCATCCACGTAATACCCAATGCTGCCCGTGTTGGCCTGCGGCACGATCTCCACGATGTTGAAGGTCGATTGGTTGGCTTTGATGGATTCGATGTGGTTCAGCGAAGTAAATGCGGAAGCTTTCGTGCCCAGTGAGGGCACCAGCACGGCCACCAGCACGATGGCCAGCGCCAATACGGCAAGCCGCATCGGGATGCTCACTGTCTTTCTGCTCAGTTTCATTTTTAGTCCTCCTCTCTCAAGGGGTCGGGTTGAGACCCGTCCAAAGGTTGCTCCAGCTGTTCGCAGCGATGGGGTTGTTCCGCAGGGCGATGGTCTGGGTGCCGGTATAGCTTTTCCCGCCGCGCTCCATCGTCAGGGTGACGGTGGCGGCAGTGGCTGTCGTTGTTTTGTTTTGCTCTGTTGGCGCCGGCGAGAACGTGACGCTGAAGGCGGTCACATTCTCGGCCAGGAGGTCGCTGGCTGTGACAGAGTCTGTTTCTGCAGCGATGCCCTGCCCGAAGCTGAGCTTGCCGTCGGTTGAGCTAAAGCTGATTTTCTTCTCCGTCTTGTCGCTGTTGACGATATATAACGTACTACCATTCCACGCGATGCCCTGACTGCAGTTCATCACATAGTCCTGGATCTGGTTCATGGCAAGCTGGGTCTCATACTGCAGGCGTACGGAATAGTTGACGCTGGTGTAGGTGCGGGTACCGGTGACCAAAAAGCCGGCGGCCGCCACCGCGATGATGCCCAGCAGGGCGATGGAAACGATAAGTTCCACCAGCGTGAAGCCGCGATCGTTGTTTCGCATCCCGCGCCCCCTTCAGTTTATGTAGTGGTAGCCCGTGGCGGACACCAGTGTGATGGCATTGTTTCCCGCCCCGGCTGAAATATTGATGGCGGTGCAATTCGCATAGTCAGTCGTATCCAGCGCGCCGGTGGCGCGGACAAAGCCGAGTTTCAGCGTACCACCGCCGGTGATTTCCGTGGTACCGGAAGCGGTGGTATAGCTGCATGTGATTCCGCTGCCGCCGAGCTGCTGTTTTACCTTGACGATGGGCGCTTCCTCTGCTTTACCCTCGTACAAAACCCCATATAATGTGTCTCCCTCTTTGAGAATCTCCAAATACGTCGGACTGGGGGAACCGCTGAGGGTATCCACCCGGCACTGGGAGATCAGCGCGTTCAGGTCGCTCGTGACCTTTTTTGCCCGGGTGGTGGACACGGAACTGATGGAATACGATACCACGCCCGCAAGGATACCAAGTATCGCGATGACAACAATAAGTTCCAGCAATGTGAAGCCCCTGTTGTTTTTCATGGTGCCGCCCCCCTTCTGTCATGGGTGAAAACTCAGTCTTTCTTCCAGTTCCGGTAGGTGATCAGATCGCCCAGATTCCAGCCGGAATTGCTTCCGCCGGAAGTCGAGCTGGTATTGGCCGCGCCATTTTGCAAAAAGTCGCTGAGCTTATAACCCGCGCTGGTCGCTGAAAGGGCCGCCGAAACGTGCGTCTCATCGGTAGATACAGAATTGTTCAGAACAATATCCCCGCCTGCGATGATGATACCGCTAAACGCCTTGTTCACCGTCACAGTGCCCGTTGCGATCACGATGCAGACATCGTCAGAAAGCGTACTGCTGATCTCGTAGTCTCCATTTGCCACAATCCCAACGCCATTCGCTCCGTCGTAAAACGTCAGGGAACTCCCCGCTGTTGGAATTGCCGCCTTTATTTTCGTCTCGTTGACAAAATAGGCATAAGGATTATCCTGCGTAACATTCCCGCTCTTGCGGGCAAACAGCGTCGTCGTAAGTTGATTGAAGGTACTGGTCATCTGCTTGGCGCTGGTTTCGAAGGAGCCGGAGTAAATGCTGCCCAGCGTGTAGGTAGCATTTCCGCTGGAATCCGTGGCGGACTTCAGCGTATAGCCCGCCGACTGCGTGGTTCCTGTTCCTGTGGTCAGCGCGGAATACTCTTTCAGGTAACCGACGATTTCCTTGGAATTGCCGGTGAAATAGTCTTTGAAAAAGCTATTGGCATTATCTGTGGAACTGAACTGCATAAAATAATACGCGATATGCTGCTCCGTCCCAGGATAATTGGTGATGACCTGTTTAACTGTAACCCCATACTTCTGTCCCAGTTCCGTATCGCCGGTACCAGTCAGCGTCACCGCCGGTGCCTCGCCGGAATAGATATAGGGGTTGCTGGAGACGCCATTCAAATACTTCGTCGGGATCAGGTAGGCCCGCTGGTCTCCGCGGACGGAAATAGATTCGCCCATCAGAACATCCGTACTGCCTTCACCGGTGGGGTTGCTGACAAAGCTGTGGCCCGCCAGCATCAGTCTGGTAAGGCCGGAGAGATTCAGGGTGGTGCCGGTGGCGTTCACCAGAATCGCGCTGCTTTTGGTGGAATCAGTCGTTGAATCGCCGAAACCGTAATAACCGCCGGACAACGCGGTGGTCGCGTTGACCCCGGTCAGATCCAGGTCGTCCTGCACATAAGTGTTCCCCTTAAGGGTCATGGAACTGCTGGCGCCCACCTTAACGCGGCTGGCCCACAGAGTTGTGGTATCGCTGGTGGCAAGTGCCGCTCCGTTGCCCTCGGTCTCGGTCAGCCCTTTACACACCACCGTGCCGCCGCTGAACGCCATGCTTTTTTCCGCCAGAATACTGCCCGCATAGGCGCTGCCGCTGACGGTATGGGAGGTAACCGTATTGCCTTCCTTCAGTGTATTTTTGGCGATGATCGCAAAGGACGGAAGATTGGAAACGCTGTAGTTGGAGACCACATACGAGAACTCCGGCATCCCGATGGAGATGTCCGAAGAAACGGTGGTCGTATAGTGTTTGCTGTCGGTATAGGTCACCGACACATTCTCAAGCACGATCGCATCGGCAGCGGTATCAAATGAACATGAACCGGTTACCGACGCTTCGGTTCCCGTCATGCCCTCCAGCGCTGTCAGGCTGTATTTGCCTGCGCTGAACAAATCACTCTTCAGAATATTCGACTTGAATTCGCTCTTAAACTGTTCCTCCATTGTCGAGCCGGTGGGAATAAAATCTGGATAGTTATAGTTGATAAGCACGGTTTTGTAAGCACCGGCGATGGCGTCGGACGCGTATTTCTGAACACCCGCGCGGATCTCATCCATCGCGGTGGAGGCATCGTAAAAATCCGCCTTGCTCTGCCGCTCGGTAACCTTCAACAGCAGGCCCGTGTAGGACAGATACATGACCATGACGCCCAGGATCGAGACGCACAGCATACACACCAGCACCAGCACGATGCCGGAGCCGCTGTTTCCCCGCAGCGCTTTGTGCGCGTTATGAAGCTTTTTTTGCATGCCGTGTTCCCCCTTCCTGAAGGACTTATTGCAGCTTGGATGTGGTAAATTCGCACAGCGGAGTTGCGGTCTCCATATCGTCGTCCGCGATATCCCTGTTGTAAATTTTGATTGTCACCTGATAGATGCGGTACTTTCGGCTTTCAGACACCAGTTTCCCTGAAACATTGCCCGTGAGCGGCTGATACGACCAGGTGTTATACATAATCTTGAAATTGATGCCGCTCAGTGTGGTGTTGCCCGTCAAGGTGGTAAAGCTCTCCTTCGCGTTGGAATAAACCGCCGTGGACGCCTGCGAGCTTTGATGCAGAACGATGTCGGCCAGATAACTGTAATCGGAAAAGCCGGTTTTGTTCACATCTGCCGTCTTCTGTTTGACAAGAAACAGGTTAAATGCCACATCGTCCAGGTTCATGACATGGATCGTGTCGTTCTTGTTGCTTGCAACGATATCGGTGTCTCCCGTTGATCCGGAAAGTATGCTCTTCTCATATTGAAATCCCGTCGCGGAGTCGGTATAAGCACCCGCGTACCACGGGTTATACATAAAGTATATGTTGGGGACTTGCCCCTTGCTGATGTCGAAGCCCTGCGGCAGCAGTGAATAGGTTGGCACCGAATACGCCAGCTTTGCGGTCTTGGTATTTGTGCCGCCGCTGGTGTTGACTTCGGTATAGTCAAAGGTGCAAATATAGTTATAGGTCAGCTCGGCTTTGATTTTTTCGTCGGTCTCCGTCACTGTCAGCTTGATGAATCTGCTGATGACCGGCGTTGTGGTGCGCGTGGTATAGGTAGAGCTGGCACTGACGAAATAGGCGATCGCGCTCTGGTCGGGGTCACCCGCGGCGTCCTGCGACTGCGCGAAAACGGCGTCCATATTGGAATAATCGGCAATAGTCTGCGTGTTGATCGCGGTAAACGCCGCCGCGGCGGCATTCAGTTCCACCTGTGCTTTAAATGTGCTCTTGCCCGCCTGTACACCGGGCAGAGTAATGGTATACGTCCCCGTAGCGGCCTGGCTCGCATCCACTGTCGCGGCAGTACCGAACAGCATATTGCCCGCCGCTGTGAAGTCCGTCAGATCGTTGGCCTCGATGGTCTCGGCGATGTTCTGCGACGCCAGCGTGGCGTCGCCCATTTTGCGGCTGCGGGCGGCGGTACCGGAGGCGGTGACGAAGGTGTGGAGCAGCGGGGCCACGATGAGACCCAAAATCACCACGGCGACCAGCAGTTCCACCAGGGAAAAACCTGCGTTGTCGATCTTTTTCAGTTTTTTCACGGCTCCGCCTCCCTCCGTCAATCAGATCCAATTCAACCGGACGTCAGTGTGTGCCGGCAGTTCCGGCCGCGCCGGACGTGCCGAAGAGGTCGGTGACGCCCAGCGCCACCTCGGGCAGCGGCTCGGGCTTATAGACTGCCCCGGGATAGTTTACATAATATCTGGCAATGTCAAAGGTGCCGGTCAGCCCGCCGGTCTCGGCGTTGAAGCTGACGGCCACGGAATTCAGCGAAGTCTGGGTCTTGCCGGCGTAGAGATAGCTGATGACGCTCTTGAGCTGGGGATACGTCAGCTGGCCGGTGACCACCGCGCCGGTGCTGTAAGCGTCCATAGTGGTCTTGGTATCGGCGCCGTCCTTCTGGATGACACCGGGGAACTCGCTGAGCAGGGTGGAGCCGTTGAAGGAAATGCTCTGCAGATCCACGCCCTCCTTGGCCTGCAGGGTCAGCAGATAGGACATGAAGTCCTCCTCCTTGACATCGGCGGGGAACTTTTTCAGCTTATCGGCGGTGGTGCCGCGGTATTTCTCGATGCCGGACTGATAAGTGGCCAGATTGGCATAGATATCCTCCAGCTGCTGCAGCTGGGGCTGCAGCGTGGTGATTTCCTGCTGCACGGTATCGGTCCTGGTCTGGAAGGTGTTGAACACGAACAGGTACAGCAGCAAAAACACCACCAGGCCGGCCAGCGCCAGCAGCAGTTCGGCGTCGCGTTTTGAAATCTTCATCTCTGTTCCTCCTTACTGCGCGGCATTGGCGGGGGCGGCCGTATTGGCGGGGGCGGCGGTCACATCGGTGGCGGTGGCGGGCACGGGATAACCGCAGCTGACGGAGAAGGACACGGTGGTCGCGCCGCCCTCCTCGGCATTCTTGGCGATGGCGCTGACCTGGATCACATCGATGCTGTCGAAGGAGCGCAGCTCCGACAGGACCACGGCGGCCTCGTTGAAGCCGGGCACGGTGATATTCATGGTCACGCCCTTCTCGTCGCAGGTGGCGGAGAGCACCAGAATGGACGACGGCATTTTCATCTCCAGCTCGCTCAAAAAGGCGACAAGCTGGGAATTTTTGTCGCTGGCGTATCCTTCCGCCACGGTGAGGCTGTCGTCGGTTTTTTTATACGCCACATAGGTGTCGTAAACGTCCTGCACATAGGCCAGCTCGCTGATGCGGGCCTGCATTTTTTTCTCGGCGGAGACGTTGACGGCGTAGCGGGCCACGGCCAGTGCGGAGATCACGATGCCCACGGCGGCGCAGGCGCAGGCGATGATGATGCCTGTGCGGATAGGGTCGCGCTGGGCGTCGCGGCTTTTGCGTTTCTGGCTCCGGGCGTTGTATTCCTCGGGCAGGAGATCCAGCGGGGCCACCAGACTGCCGATGCAGGAGATATAGGCGGACACGCCCTCGGGCGAGTTGGCCACGAAGCGGATGCCCTCCACGTCGGTGATCAGCACGGTGTCGATTTCGGTCTCCTCCTGCACCACCTGCCGCAGACCGGCCAGGCGGCTGCAGGTGCCCATCAGAACGACCTGCGTAATGGGCACGTCGGTGTGATCGGATTTGAAGAAGTCGGCGCTGCGGACGATGCCGCTGACAAGGCGGCTCAGCGCGTCGCTCTGCTGCTCCTTATCCATGACGCCGTCCAAAAACAGGGGGTCGCCCGCCTCGCGCAGGGTGCGCAGGTAGTCGGCGTCCTCCCGGCCCGCGGCGTGGATGGCGGCGTTCACCAGCTCGTCGCCGCCCGCGGCGATATTGCGCTGCAGCAGCAGCACGCCGTTGTGGATGAAGGTGACGAAGGTGTTGGTCACGTTCACGTCCACATACATCACGGCGCCCTCGGCTTTGACGCCGCGCAGCACCTGATACTGGCTGTTGCCGCAGAAGTCGATGGCGTCGATGAGCAGTCCGGCGGCGTCGGCCGCCTTGATATAGCCCTCGATCAGGGTCTTGGGGGCGGCCATGACCAGCACGCGGCAGCCGGGATTGTCGCCGGTCACGCGCTCCAGCAGGCTGTAGGACACGCGGAAATTGCTCATGTCCACGGGGAAATAGTCCGCCGCGTTGGTCTCGATGACGGTTTTGATGCGGTTGTCCTTCACGGGGGGCAGCAGCACCTCGCGGCTGGCGACCTTGGCGGAGGCCAGGGTGAAAATGACATTTTTGACGTCCTGCGCGCCGTGCTCGGCCAGCGCCCCGGTCAGGGCCTGCGCCACGGCGTCGGCATCGCCGATGATGCCGTCGTTCACGGCGCCGTCCGGGGTCTGGAACATAAAGCTGTCCAGAATCTGATAATTTTTGCCGTGCCTTGTGGACACGCAAACCTTGGTAAGCCGGTCTCCGACCTCAATATTCAGCAGCCTTGCGGAGGTCAATAACTTTGCAGCCATAGGCGCGGTCTCCCCTCTGTATTCTTATTCCCCAAACAATATCTGATGTCGAATTTCGACGAATAAACAAGTTCAAATGCGGCGGTATGCGCGGCTATGGTATTTTACAGCAGCGCCAGATACCAGGCGATCATGGCGTCGCCGTACAGAAACGCGATCATCGCGCCGGCGGCGAGATAGGGCCCCAGGGCCAGGTCGCGGCCGGCATGGGCGAATTTCATGCGGCACACGTGGATCACGGAGCCCAGCACGCAGCCCAGGAAAAAGCCCAGCACATTGGGCCACAGGCCCAGGAACAGGCCGGTCCCGGCCTCCAGCTTGATATCGCCGCCGCCCACGGCTCTCCCGCCGGAGAGCAGCAGCACCAGCAGCAGCACGCCCGCCACGGCCACGAGACCCAGCAGCGCGCTCTGCCATTGCGCGGGACGCAGGAAAAACCGGAGAAGGCCGAGAGCGGCAATAAAGATTGTCGTTCCCGGCGGAATCTCCCTGGTGCGGGCGTCGATCACCGACGCCACAAGCAGTACTGAGGCGAACAAACAGCCCAGTAGGGTATCGGGCGAAAGCCCGAAACGGCCGTATACCAACAGCCATAGCCCGGCGTTTGCCGCCTCAATTAGGGGATATTGGGCGGAAATGCGGCTGTGGCAGCCGGAACACCGACCCCGCAGGGCAAGCCAGCTGAAAATGGGGATCATCTCGACCCATTTCAGCCGCCTGCCGCAGGTCATGCAGTGGGAAGGACCGGTGACGACGCTCTCCCCCGCCGGGATGCGCAGGATGCAGACATTGAGAAAGCTGCCCACGCAGGCCCCCAGCAGGAACAGCAATATGTAAATTGGGAGCGTCGTCCGGTCCATGGGTTAGGTCCTTTCTGGTTGAGAAAAATCAGGTAGCGGCAGTCCAGTTGTCCTCAGCATACTTTTCAACAGTAATGCTACCATCTGAGCCAACCGTCATGGTAATTGTATATTTTTTGCCAGTATAAGTTTTCGACTGGAACGCAATATTACCACTAAATACGCCCTGCAATGCTGTCTCAAGGTCTGCGTCGTTGGAAGTTACTGCTGCGCCATTTTTCACTGTGACAGTAGTGGAACTCGCAATGTCGGGGTAAACTTTGGGGTCTGCTACACAAATTTCCGTATTGTGAATAACTTCGTTAATGGTATTCTGATCTACTCCAACTCTGGACCGCTCAACATACTTAATATACTGCGGCGCCAGAACGGCGGCGAGGACTGCGATGATGGCGATGACGATGATCAGCTCGACCAGGGTGAAGCCTTTGTTATCCAGCTTCTTGAGAGCTTTCTTCATGATTTTTCTCCTATCATAATTTTTTTGGAATGGGATGTATCTTGCCCCGGCGGCTCCCCTAAGCCGCCGAAAGGTCACAAAATTCAGGCGCCTGCGCTTACAGGCTGTCGAGGGCGTTGTACATGCTCATCATGGGCATGATGACCGCGAACACCACGGTGCCCACGATGGCGGCCAGCAGGATGATGATCATGGGCTCGATGGCGGCCATGATCTGGCCGGTGGCCATCTCCACTTCCTCGTCGTAATAATCGGCGATCTTGGTCAGCATCCCGTCGATGTCGCCGGTCTCCTCGCCGATGTGCAGCATGTGGTACACCAGCGGGGGGAACAGCCTGCCGCGCTCCAGCGATTCGGAAAGGCTGGTGCCCATGGAGACATCCTCCCGGGCTTTTTTCATGGCCTCGTAATAATAGATGTTGTCCATGGTCTCCGCCACGATGTCCAGCGCGTCCATCATGGAGATGCCGCTGGCCAGCAGGGTCGCCAGCGTGCGGGACATCCGGGCCGAGGCGGTCTTGACATGCAGATTGCCGAACAGCGGGGCCTTCAGGCTGATGCGGCCGAAGAAATGCGCGCCCTTCGGGGTTTTTTTGGCGTATTTGACGCCGAACACGATGCCCGCGATGACGAGGAGGAGAATAAACCATCGGGTGCGCAGAAACACGCTGCAGGCGATGACGAATTTGGTGATGCCCGGCAGCTCCGTGCCCATGTCGCTGAACATCCCTTCAAAGGACGGGATGACGAAGGTCAGCAGGATCGTGATGACGATAAGGGTGACGACCACCACCACGATGGGGTAGATGGAGGCCCGCTTGATGGTGCCCCGCAGCTTGGCGTCCTTTTCAAACTGGGTGGCCATGCGGGAGAAGGACACGTCCAGACTGCCGGAGGCCTCGCCCGCGTCCACCATGGTGATGAACATATCGCTGAAAATGTCCGCGTGTTTGCGCATGGACTCGGCCAGAGAGGAGCCCTTTTCGATGTCCATGCGGCAGTCCCTGGCCGCGGCGGCCAGCCGCTTGTTCTGGGTCTGCTCCTCCAGCATGCCCAGCGCGTTGATCACGGGGACGCCGGCGGACACGATGCTGACGAACTGGCGGCAGAACACGGCCAGGTCCCGGGGCTTGGGCTTTTTGGCGAAAAGGTTGATCTTGACCTCTTTGTTCAGGGCGTTGGCCTCGGCCAGGGAGACCAGCGTGCTGCCCCCCTGCTTGAGCTGGGCCATGGCGGCTTCGCGGCTTTCCGCCGCCAGCGAGCCTTTGGTCTCCTTCCCGGAGGGCTCGAGTACGATATAGGCAAACGTCGTCAAGCGATCAACTCCCTGCCCGGTCCGGGCGATAAATTCAAATCGTTGTGATGGCTAAAGCTATGGCTGCGCGGCGCGCCCGGCCTTACCCCAGCGCCACAAGGCGCTTGATGATGGACGGGACGTCCTGCGCGTAGGCGATGGCGTAATCCTGCGTGATCTCGCCCTGCTGCACCAGATTGAGCAAAGCTTCGTCCATGGTGATCATGCCCATTTTCCGGTTGGTCTGCATGGTGCTGGCGATCTGATAGGTCTTGGCCTCGCGGATATGGCTGCGGATGGCGCTGTTGGCCAGCATGACTTCGATGGCGGCCACGCGGCCCTTGCCGCAGGCCCTGGGAACGAGCTGCTGGGACGCCACGCATTCCAGCACGTCCGCCAGCTGGGAGCGGATCTGCTGCTGCTGGTAGGGCGGGAACACGTCGATAACGCGGTCGATGGTATTGGCCGCGCCGATGGTATGCAGGGTGGAAAATACCAGATGGCCCGTCTCCGCCGCGGTGACCGCGATGGAGATGGTCTCCAGATCGCGCATCTCGCCCACAAGGATCACATCCGGGTCCTCGCGCAGGGCCGCGCGCAGGGCGGAGGCGTAGCACTTGGAGTCGGTGCCCATCTCGCGCTGGTTCACAATGGATTTATCGTGGCGGTGCAGATATTCGATGGGGTCCTCCATGGTGATGATGTGGTGGGTGTATTTGTGGTTGATAATATCGATGAGGCAGGCCAGCGTGGTGGATTTGCCGGAGCCGGTGGGCCCGGTGACCAGCACCAGCCCGCGCTTTTTGTCGCACATATCCACCACGGCGTCCGGGATGAGCAGATCCTCGGCCGACGGGATAATGGGGTTCAGGACGCGGACAGCGATGGCCAGCGTCCCGCGCTGGCGGAAAACGTTGACCCTGAAGCGGCCGGTGCCGAAGATGGAGAAGGCGAAATCCACTTCCCCCTCCTCGTTGAGGATTTTTTCATGCTCCGGGGATATGATCTCCCTGGTGACGGCCAGGACATCATCCGGCGTGCATTTGTAGTCCCGCAGGGGGATCAGGCCGCCGTCCACCCGGGCGGCGGGCGCCGTGCCCGCACAGATATGGATATCCGACGCGCGGCGGGCTACCGCGTCCTCGATCAGTTCTCTGAAAGTCTCCACACCGGTTATCTCCTACAAACAGAATAATATGTACTTACATCTTTAAATAAAAATACTAGAATCAAAATGAAATTGCAACCCTTTTTTCCATAAAAAATGGAAAAATTTGCACGACTTATGCCGGAGCTTATTCCTCGAAGGAAACCTTCAGCATTTCTTCAATCGTCGTGATGCCTTCCAGCACATATTCGGTGGCGCTCATCCGCAGGGTGTGCATCCCCTGCGCCAGGCCCATGGCCTTGATCTCCTCCGTGGAGCCGCGGTTGGTGATGATGTGGCGGAGCTCCGGCGTCATCTCGATTATTTCGTACACGCCGATACGGCCGAAAAAGCCGGTGTCGCTGCACATCTGGCAGCCGCAGGGGTCGTAGACGGTGACGTCGTCCTCCGGCTTTTTGCCCAGAAGGAGCTTCTCCTCCTCCGTCGCCTGCCGGGGCTTGCGGCAGGATTTGCACAGCTTGCGCACCAGCCGCTGGGCGATGACGCCCACGACGGAATCGGCCAGCAGGTAGGATTCCACGCCCATGTCCAGCAGGCGGGTGAACGCGGCGGAGGCGCTGTTGGTGTGCAGGGTACTGACCACAAGGTGGCCCGTGATGGACGCCTGCACGGCGATGGACGCGGTCTCATAGTCGCGGATCTCGCCGATCATGATGATGTCCGGGTCCTGGCGCAGGATGGAGCGCAGCGCGGTGGCAAAGGTGAGGTCGGCCTTGGGGTTGACCTGCACCTGGTTGATACCCGCGATGTTGGCTTCCACGGGGTCCTCGACGGTGATGATGTTGACGCTTTCCTTATTTAATTCCGACAGGGCGGTATACAGCGTGGTGGATTTGCCGGAGCCGGTGGGCCCGGTGACCAGCAGAATGCCGTTGGGGTTGGAAATGATATGCTCGAATTTGTGCAGCTCCCATTCCCGCATGCCGAGGTCGCTCTTGGAGCGGGTCAGCGCCGTGGAGGACGCGAGACGCATGACGATCTTTTCGCCGTAGCACGAGGGCAGCGCGGAAACGCGGATATCGTATTCCTGGCGGTCGATGCTCATGGTGATGCGGCCGTCCTGCGGTTTGCGCTTTTCGGAGATGTCCATGCCGCTCATAATCTTGATGCGGGTGACGATGGCGGGCAGCAGATTGATGTCGTACAGCATTTTTTCGGCCAGCACGCCGTCGATGCGGTAGCGGACGCGGACCTGCTTTTCCAGGGCGTCGAAATGAATATCGCTGGCACGCTGGCGGACGGCCTGCTCAATGATGGAGCGCACCAGCTGCACGATGGGGGCGTTGTTCAGCTCTGTCTGCTGCTCGGCCTGCTCGGCCTCCAGCTGCTGGAGCTGGCCCTCGCGCTCCTTGGCGTATTTCTCGGCGGCGGACATGGCCTCGTCCGTGCCGAAATAGCGGTCCAGCACCGCGTTGATCTCGCCCAGCGTAGTGATCTGCGGTTCGATGACGCAGTTGGTGATAATGGAAATATCGTCCTGCGCAACCATGTCCAGCGGGTCGGCCATGGCCAGAATCAGCGTGTTGGACTGCTTTTCGTCGTAGGCGATGGGCAGGACGCTGTGCTTGCGCAGCACGGAGCCGCTGACCAGCCCGATGATCTCGGCGTCGATACGGATGCCGCGCAGGTCAATCCGGGGGATCTTCAGCTGCGCCTCCAGAACGTTGACGATGTCCTCCTCGGAGGCCAGGCCCATTTCGACCAGGCAGTCGCCCAGGTGCTTGTGCTGCTTTTTCTGCAGTGCCAGCGCTGTCTCCAGCTGCTCGTCCGTAATGATGCCCCGTTGTACCATCAAGGTACCCAGGCGAAGCTTCTGACGTTCTGCCATGTCCCGTCCTCCCGCAGCAATGAAAATACAAATAAATACATTTTGTTTCAAAAAAGTGTGATTTCTGCACGTTATTATTAATTAGTATATTATAGCAAGGAGCGTTTGTCAATTTGGTTTCCGCAAAAATGAGAAGATTACGTCAATTATCTTAACGCTGTTTACGCATAAGACAGGCGCGTCGCGGCGGTGCCGTCCGGGTTATGTAAAAAAGCGCTCTGTTTTTCCGCCCGCCGTTGCAAGATTAAAAATCCTATGGTATAATATAGCGTTAGCATTGTGCCGATCCGAACGTTTATTCATTATGAAGGAAGATATCATGGCGAAAAAACTTTTCACCGCAATTCTGCTTATCAGCTGTCTGCTCTGCGCGCAGGCCTCGGCCGTCTCGCTGGAGCAGGTTCAGCCTGTCATGCCCGATATCAGCGTGTTCGTCCGCAGCGACGGGCAGGATCTGGGCGGGCTCGCCCCCTCGTCCATCACCGCCACGCTGGACGGCGAGCCGCTGACGGTGGGGGATTTCGCCGAGTCGGACGAGGGGATTTTCTATGTCTTTATGCTGGACATCTCCCGTTCCATCTCCCAGCGCTATCTGGACGCGGCCAAGCAGGCCGTACTGAACACCTATCAACAGATGCGCCAGCAGGATCAGCTGGCCGTCATCACCTTCGGCGACGCGGTCACCGTGCTGCTGGACGGCAGCGAATCGGCTCAGGTCGTCAGTGAAAAGCTGGCCGCCGTCAAGGCCACGGACAGCAACACGCAGTTCTACGCGGCCATGGATACCCTGATCAAGACCGCCTCCGCCAAGACCGATATGCGCCGCTGCGCGGTGGTGGTGTCCGACGGCGTGGAAGACGCGCAGTCCGATATGACCCAGGAGGAACTGGAGACCACGCTGCGCCAGGGCGGCGTGGCCGTCTACGCGCTGGCGGTGGATTCCGCCTCCGCCGACAGCATCAAGACCTTCCGGAGCTTTGTGGACGTCTCCGGCGGCGAACTGTTTGAGTTCTCCCCCGACGACGCCCAGTCCAAGCTCTCCCAGCTGCTGCAGCAGATCGATGAGATCTGGCAGCTGAATCTGAAGGCCGGCAGCAATATTGCCGACGGCACCGAACGCGCCCTCTCCGTCAAATTCGGCGATCTGGGCGAGGTCACCGCGCAGATCAAACCCAATCAATGGACGCCGGACGATACCCCGCCCTATGTGCTCTCCCTGACGGCGGACGAAACTGCCGGCACCATCACCGTGAAGTTCAGCGAAGCCATGACCGGGCTGGATAATCCGAACAATTACAAGCTGCTCTCTCCCGAGGGTAAGGAAACCGCGCTGACGCTCTCCTCCGCCGGGGCGGACACCGTAACGCTGGCCGCCTCCGGCTTCACCAGGGACGGCTGGAAGCTGGCGCTGTCCGGTCTCACCGATGCCTCCATGGAGAAGAACACCATGCCCGACTGCACGCTGCCGCTGTCCGGGCAGCTCGCCGAAGACGCCGCCAAGCCCGGCGTCACCCCCGCCCCCGCCGAGGCCGACAGTACCGGCGGCCTGTCCCCCCTGCTCATGATCGTCATCGCCGCGGCGGCTGTCGCCGTCCTTGCGGCAGCGCTGGTGGCGCTGAAGAAGCGCGGCAAAAAAGAGGAGCCCGCAGCTTCCGCCGTAAAGCATGTCTTTACCCGGAAGGAGGCGCCCGAAAGTGCCGTCCCCACCCGGGAGGATACCGCGACCGAGGCCGAAAAAAAGGCCCGGGAAAAAGCGTCGAAAAAGTCCAGAGCCGAAGTGAAGCACGTGTTTACCGCCAGGAAAAAAACCGCCGGCGGCGACGCCCCGAAGTTTTTCTTTGATACGCCCAGCCAGCCCGGTGATCCCGACCGGGACCAGCGCAAGCCCTGACCATGCGCATTCTGATACTGGAGATCACCCCGGGGCTGGCGGGGCGGACCATACGAAATCTGCTGGGGGCGGAGCTGCACATGGCCCCGTCCCTGATTTCACGCACCAAGCTGCGCCCGGGCGGCATTCTGCTCAACGGGCAGCCCGCCCATACCGACGTCCGTGTGCGGGCAGGCGACGTGCTCGCCGCCGACGTATCGGACATTGCGCCCCGTGCCGCCGCGGCGCCGCTGGACGCCCCGCTGGAGATTGTCTACGAGGACGAGGATCTGGCCGTTCTCAACAAGCCCGCCGGGCTGGCCGTCCACGGCGGGGATGGGCTGGGGCCCACCGTGGCTTCCGCGCTGGCCTGCCGCTGGGGGCCGGACGCCGCCTTCCATCCGGTGAGCCGGTTGGACAAGGGTACCTCCGGGCTGATGGTTGTGGCCAGAAGCGCCTATATCCACGACCGGCTGCGCCGCGTGCTGCACACCCCCGCCTTCCGCCGGGAGTATCTGGCCGTGGCGGAGGGCATCGTGACGCCCGCGCAGGGCAGCATCGCGCTGCCCATCGCGGCGGCGCCCGTGGAAGGCACGCGGCGGGCCGTGACGCCGGACGGTCTCCCCTGCCGCACGGATTATCGGGTGCTGGAGACCGGCGGCGGGCTGTCGCTGCTGTCCGTGCTGCCCCTCACCGGGCGCACCCACCAGATCCGGGTACATTTTTCCGCCATAGGCCATCCGCTGGCGGGGGACGCGCTGTACGGCGGCGCCACCGCGCTGATCACCCGGCCCGCGCTGCACTCCGTCCGGGTGACGCTGACCCAGCCCGTCACCGGACAGGCCATCGACGTTACCGCGCCGTTTCCAGCGGACATGGCCGCCTTAAAAAATATTTTAAAAACTTCTTTACAAACGGTGGAATACTGATATAATATCCGCCGTCACAGGAAATTACCTGTTAGCGTCCGGTTTATCCGGGGAGGAAAAAAGTGTCTTGAAAATCCGCAAACCACTCGGCACGGCCCGGCTGTTCGCCTTGGGCTTCGCGCTGATTATTTTTCTCGGGGCGGTTCTGCTGAATCTTCCTGTGGCGAACAAATCCGGCTCCATCCCTTTCCTCGACGCGCTGTTTACCGCCTGCTCCGCCACCTGTGTCACCGGGTTATCGGTGTACGACACCTTTACCCAGTTCACGGTGTTCGGCCAGGTGGTGATTCTGCTGCTCATCCAGATCGGCGGTCTGGGCTTCATGACATTTGCCATTCTGCTGACCATGGCCGCCGGGCGGCGCATCAGCCTTGCCGAGCGCATCAATGTCTCCGAAGCCGTAAGCGCGGGCCGGCTGGGCGGCGTGATCAAGCTGGTACGGCGCATCCTGTACGGCACGCTGATCATCGAGGGCACGGGCGCGGTGCTGCTGTTTTTCCGCTTCCGCACCCTGTTTCCCACCGGCACCGCCATCTGGTATGGCGTGTTCCATTCCATCTCGGCTTTCTGCAACGCGGGTTTTGACCTGATGGGCGCGGTCAGGCCGGGTTCCTCGTTCACCTATTTTGTGGGTGATCCCACGGTGACGCTCACGGTAATCTCTCTGATTCTGCTGGGCGGTATCGGCTTCATCGTGTGGGACGATGTGCTCAACAGCCGTTTCCACTTCCGGCGGATGAAGCTTCACACCAAAATTGTGCTCTCCTTCTCGCTGGGCATCGTGGTGATCCCAACGCTGCTGTTCCTCTATACCGAGCGCAGCGGCGTTTATGCCGGGATGACCCCGGGCACGAAAGTGCTGGCGGCGCTGTTTTCCGCCGTCACGCCGCGCACAGCCGGCTTCAACACGGTGGATACCGCTTCTCTCAGCGAGGCCGGGCTCCTGATGACCGTGCTGCTGATGATTATCGGCGCGGGCTCCGGCTCCACCGGCGGCGGCGTGAAAGTATCCACCTTCGCGGCGCAGCTGCTGTCGGTGCTGTCCTATATAAAGGGCCGGCAGGACGTGAATATCATGGAGCGCCGGCTCAGTCAGTCTCTGTGCCACCGGGCCTTCTGCAGCGTGCTGCTGTATGTCGGCATGGCGCTGGGCGCGGGCTTTGTGATCGCCGCCGTCCAGCCGCTGCCGCTGAAGAACATTCTGTTTGAATGCTTCTCCGCGCTGGGCACGGTGGGTCTGTCCACCGGCATTACGTCCCAGCTCTGGGTCATACCTAAGATTCTGATCATCCTGCTTATGTACACCGGGCGCGTAGGCAGCGTCACGGTTTTCATGGCGATGACTGTGTTCAGGAACACCGACGCCGCCCGCCTTCCCGAAGAAGATATCATCATCGGTTAACGAATTAGGAGGTATTCTCATGTATTCTATGCTTGTGATCGGTCTGGGCCGTTTTGGCTCGAACCTGGCAAAAAAGCTGATGGAACTGGGCAACGAGGTCATGGCCGTGGATAAGGACGAGCAGCGGGTGAACAGGATCGCTCCCGAAGTGACGGCCTCCCGCATTGCCGACTGCATGGACACGGACGTCCTGCGCACCATCGGCGCCAAGAATTTCGATGTTTGCTTTGTGTGCATCTCCAACAATTTCCAGTCCTCGCTGGAGATTACCTCCCTTCTCAAGGAGCTCGGCGCGCCCACGGTGGTGTCCAAGGCGGATCACGGCCTGCACGCCAAATTTCTGCTGAAGGTGGGCGCGGACGATATCGTCTACCCCGAGCGGGACATGGCCCAGCGCACCGCGGTGCGCTATTCCTCCAACGGCACCATGGACTATATCGAGCTCACCCGGGATTACGGCATTTTTGAATTCCCCGTGCCGGAAAAGTGGGACGGCAAGAGCATCCGCCACCTGAACATCCGTGAAAAGTACGGCATCAACATCATCGGGTCCAAGGTTGGCGAGGACATCATGCCCATTTCCGAGCCGGATACCCGGCTGACGGGCGGCGAGCATCTGCTGGTGGCCGGCAGCCGGGAAGCGATGGCCAGGCTGCTGGAAAAAATCTGATTTCCGTTGTGTTCCGGCGGGGCGAAAGCCCCGCCGGAACATTTCTTGTTTTTTCCCGCCCGCGTTGTATTTCTTGACAAATTATGCTAAAATGCAGCTGTCAGTCCGGCCCGGATTTTCCGGGCTTTTCCTGTTGCCGGGGGTGCAGCGGATTTTTTCGCGTCCATGCAATGATCGAATGAAAAATCCGTCAATAAGAATAGGAATAAGGAGACTTTGTTTTGGAAGACGACGCGATCATACAGCTTTTCTGGGACCGCTCGGAAAATGCGATAGAACAAACAAGGCTCAAGTACGGAAAATACTGCCGCACCATCGCGTTCAACATTCTCGGTTCCGCAGAAGACAGCGAGGAGTGCGTTAACGATACCTACCTTCGGATGTGGAACTCCATCCCGCCGGACCGGCCGCTGGCCCTGTCGGCCTTCATCGGCAAGGTGACCCGAAATCTGGCGCTGGACAGGGTCCGTGCCCGCTCGGCGTCCCGCCGGGGCGGCGGCGAGACAGCGCTGGCGCTGGATGAACTCGGCGAGGTGCTCTCCGGCGGCGACGAAATGGGCCGCATCGAGGATTCCCGGGAGATCACCGAGGCGCTGAACAGTTTTCTGGAATCCCTTTCCGTGGTGGAGCGGGGCGTCTTCATGCGCCGCTACTGGGCCATGGAACCCATCGCCTCCATCGCCGGGCGTTACGGCATGTCTCAATCCAAAGCCGCGTCCATGCTGCACCGGCTGCGTGGCAAGCTCCAAAAGCATCTGAAAAAGGAAGGGATCGACCTTTGAAAAACGATGATCTGCTCGACCGCATCGGCAGGGTCGACGACAAATATATAACCGAACTCTGTGACGATATGGCCGCCGCGGCGCCCCGCAGGGGAAAAAGCGGCGGGTGGCGGAAATGGGCGGCGCTGGCCGCCTGTCTGGCGCTGGTGATCGTGGGCGGTCTGGCCGTGTTTCGCCCCAGCAGCGCCCGGACGGAGCCCGGAGCCACCGCGGCGCCCACGCCCACGCCGCCGGCCGCCATGGCCACCGTTATTCTGGATGTGAACCCCAGTATCCAGCTCACGCTGGACCCGGACGGGGCCGTGGAATCGGTCTCCTCCCTTAACGACGACGCCGCCGCCCTGCTGGGCGGCAGGGACTACAAAGGCGAGGGCTGTGCCCAGGCACTGCGGGAGATCGTCGCCGCGCTGGAGGAAAAGGGCTACCTCACCAACATGAAAAATTCCGTGCTGGTCACCGTAGTCGAGGCGGACGGGCAGGACAATGGGGAGGTCTGCCGGCGGGTGACCGCCGCTATGCAGTACGCCGCCGCCGACAGCGGCTTTCAGGTCTCCATCCTCAGTCAGGTGGCGGATGCCGCCGCCTATGCCGGGCAGGCCAAGGAATATGGCATTTCCGTGGGCAAGGCCGCTCTGGTGGATAAGATCGCCTCCTGTGCGGACGGCGGCGATTATGCCGATCTGGCGGCGCTGAGCATCCACGCGCTGGATCAGATCATGGACTGCATCGGCGCGAACGTGGTGCAGCGCACCGGCGAGGTGGCCGGCACTCTGACCAACAAGGTAGAGGGCGATCTGGGCATCAGCGATCTGGACAACGCCGACGCGCTGGATCTGGCGGAGGCTCTGGCCGCCGCCTATGACGAGCTGTGCCAGGCCGATCCCCAGCTGAATACGGAAACCTACACCGGCTACGATTTCCACCTGGATCACAGCACCGCTTCCGACGGCACCACCCTCTGGACCATCACCGCCGAAAACAAAACCGACCGCAGCCTGCCGTCGGTATCCGTGCAGCTCAGGCGGGGTCTGGGCATCGTGCAGGACATCACCAAGTCCGTCGTCGACGGATCGCTGGATCTGGTGGGCGAGTTTTTCGGCCTGCCCAGGGTCCTGGGTCTCGGCTGATTTTATTTCGATCACTGAACCGGCGGCTTTGAAATCGCTTTCAAAGCCGCCGTCTTTATCGCCGCACGCAAACAAAGACCGCACCCCCCTCGGATGCGGTCTTCGTTTGAAAGGATCATTGGAGAATCAGGAGTAATTTTGGAAGGAGAATCAGTTTACCACACGAAATGGTTGACGCAGTCGACAATGCTTCTCGCTTTGCCTTCGCCGCAGATATCCAGAATGCCGGATGCCAGATTGAGTCCCCAAGAAAACATTTTTGTATCCTCCTAAGTTTTTTGTTTCGGGCTCATTGCCCTCTATCCCTAAAGACGGCGTTTTGCGGAGGATATTGCATCGATCGGAAATTTTTTGAAAAAAGGAAAAGCGCCCGGCAAAGGGGCGCTTTTTCCTGTCCGCGGGTCACTGGCCCATATTGATGATCATCACATCATCCTGCGCGATATCCAGCTTGGGAATGAGGAAGCGGGGCATCCCCATGATGGAGGTGATGCACGCCACCTGCGCGCTGAGATGGGGATACAGCATTTCAAAGGTGCGCACATGCAGCTCGCGCTTGACCTCGTCGGTAACCGGCGTGGGCGTATAGTTGAATACGCCGACGACGTGGAGCTTCAGCGCCACCAGATGGGCGCTGCTCTTTTCCTGCACGGTCAGCCAGGCTTCGCCCCGGCATTGGGGGATATTGGCCGCGATGTTCACCGAATACTGGACGTTGGTCTCCATCTCCAGCTTCTGGGTGCCCTGGACTTTATTTTCAAAGCTCAGGTCGCGGACGTCGATGTTCACAAGCGATATGTCCATAGAATCCCTCCTGTCGCAACAGGATCATTGTAGCCTATCCGGCGGAATTTTTCAACGTCTATTTCACCCGCCGCGCCAGATAGGCCATGGCCTCGGCATAGCCGGCGAAGCCGTGCCCGGCGATGGTCCTTTCGCAGTACAGGGACGGATAGGAGAGCCTGCGGAATTCTTCCCGCTCGTAAATATCCGTGAGATGGACTTCCACCGCCGGAATGGCGGCGGCCTTCAGCGCGTCCAGCACGGCCACGCTGGTGTGAGTGTAGGCGGCCGGGTTGATGACGATGCCGTCCACCCCGTCGAAATACGCCCGCTGGATGCGGTCCACCAGCGCGCCCTCGTGGTTGGACTGAAAAAGCTCGACGTCTACCCCAAGTTTTTTTGCCTCGCCGACGATATACGCACACAGGGCGGCATAGTCCTGCCGACCGTACAGCGCCGGCTCGCGGATGCCCAGCATATTGAGATTCGGCCCGTTGACGACCAGAATTTTCATGCGCTCACCGCCTCCAGGATATTTTTCGCGTTGGTTTGGGGATCGACGCCGCGCACGGTCACGTCGCACCAGGCGCGGTACAGCGGCAGCCGCTCCGCCGCCAGCTGCTCGATGGGCCTGACCTGGGACACCGGCCGTCCGGCCTTGGGAAGGGCGCGCACATCCTCCCGCTCCAAAAACACGACGGTGCTGTTCTGCCGCAGCAGATCGCGGTTTTCCGCCCGGGTGACCACGCCGCCGCCGGTGGCGATGACAAGGCCGCTGCGTTTGGAAAACTCCCGCAAAACCTCGGTCTCCAGCGCGCGGAAAGCCGCCTCGCCCCTCTGGGCGAAAAAGTCGGGGATCGGCATCCCCGCCGCCTTTACGAGTTCGGTGTCCATGTCCCGGAATTCCCTTCCGGTGAGCGCCGCCAGCGCCTGTCCGGTGGTGGTCTTGCCGCAGCCGGGCAGGCCGATCAGCGCGACATTCTTCATTTTGAAGGCGATGGCGCCGGTGACGGCGCAAGTCTTCCCTTCGTCGATGTCCCGCCCGGTGAACAGCTCGCAGGCCCGCTTGGCCTGTGCGGCCAGCATGGCGAGGCCCCCCGCGCAGGGGATGCCCAGACGCTCCGCGTCCAGGATCAGCCTGGTGCGGTTGGGGTTATACACCACGTCCAGCACGGCGGACAGCCGGTTGAACATCGCCAGATCGACCGCCGCCGCCCCGTTGTCGGGATACATCCCCACCGGCGTGGTGTTCACCAGCACATCGGCGTCGGCATGGCGCGGGAGGTTCCCGTAATTGTCAACCCCGCGGCGGGACACCGTGACAATTTCCGCGGCTCCGCCGTCGGACAGGACGGCGCGGACGGTGGGCGCCACGCCGCCGTCGCCCAGCACCACGCACTTTTTACCCCGCACGTCGACCCCCAGTGACTTCACCAGATATGCGAAGCCGCAGTAGTCGGTGTTATCCCCCCGCAGCCGCCCGTCGGGCAGCTTCACGACAGTGTTCACGCTGCCGATCCTGGCGGCGTTTTCGGACAGCTCGCCGCAATAGGGGATCACGGCCTTTTTATAGGGGATGGTCACGTTGATGCCGTCGAAGGGCGCTTCCCTCAGAAAAGCCTCCAGCTCCTCCGGCGCGCGCTCGAACAGGGCGTAATCGTAGCCGCCGAAAAGCCTGTGCAGCTCCGGGGAATAGCTGTGCCCCAGCTTCCCGCCCAGCAGGCCGAACACGCCGTTCCTGGCGGTCTGAAGTCCCCGGCTCAGGCGGAAAACTTCCCGGTACAGCCCCGCGGCGTAGTCGCCGAATTCCTCCCCGGCCAGAGCGCGGACCGCTTTGAGCTTTTCTTCTTCCCGCGCGGCGTCCGTCACCGGCAGGCCCCTGCCGCGTTTATAGTCCGCCACCTTGCCGGACAGCGCCATGCGCCTTACGAAAAGCCGCACCAGCTCCGCGTCGGTCTCGTCGATCTCTTTTCTCAGTTCATCCAGCTCCATAGTCAGCCCCTTTGCAGAATGTCGGCCATCGTCAGCGCCGCCGCCGCCTCGATCACCGGCACGGCCCGGGGCACGATGCAGGGGTCGTGGCGGCCCCTGACGGCGAGCGTGGCGTCCGTCAGGGTCCGCAGGTCCACGGTGTCCTGTTCCCTGCCGATGGATGGCGTGGGCCGGATGGCCGCGGAAAACACGATGGGCATTCCGTTGGAAATGCCGCCGTTGACGCCGCCGGAATCATTCTTTGAGGTGATCACTCTGCCGTTTTCCATGCGGAAGGGGTCGTTGGCCTGACTGCCGCGCATGGCGGCCAGACCGAAGCCCGCGCCGAATTCCACGCCCTTCACGGCCGGCACGGCGAACAGCGCCCGGGCCAGCTCGCCTTCGATGTTCTCGCCGAAATCCGGCCCGCCCAGTCCGGCGGGCACGCCGTCGATGGTGCAGCGGATGACGCCGCCCACGCTGTCCAGCGCGTCTTTCGCGTCCAGAATAAGCTGCTCGATCTGCCGCGGCGCGGGGGCCTCCACGCCGCCGAGGGCGGCGATCTCGGCGCGGACGGTGACGCCCCGCCGGGCGAGAATCTGCTTCGCCACGGCTCCGGCAAACACCAGCGGCGCGGTGAGCCGCCCGGAAAAATGTCCGCCGCCGCGATAGTCGGCGCCGCCGCCGTATTTCACTGCCGCGGCGTAGTCCGCATGGGAGGGGCGGGGCAGATCGCGGATTTCCTCATAATCCCCGGAACGGATATCCGTATTGCGGATCAGCGCGCACAGCGGCGCGCCGGTGGTCCTGCCCTCAAACACGCCGGAGAGAAGCTCCGGCTCATCGGTCTCCCGCCGGGCCGTGGACGCGGCCGAATTGCCCGGCGCGCGCCGGGCAAGCTCCGCCCGGACGGCGTCCATATCCAAGGTCAGTCCCGCCGGAACCCCCTCCAGCACCACGCCGACGGCCGGGCCGTGGGATTCGCCAAAGATTGTATACCGCATGATCTCACTCCTTTACGGCAAAGCCGCCCAGTTTACGGAAATCGTCAAAAAAACCGGGATAGGATTTGTTCACGCACTCCGCCCCGGCGATGGTCACCGCCCCGGCGGCCGAGAGGGCCGCGATGGCCGCGGACATGGCGATCCGATGGTCGTTCCAGGCGTCCACCGCAGCGCCGCGCAGCGTGCCGCCGCGGATCAGAAGGCCGTCCTCCGTCTGGGAAACCGCCGCGCCCAGCGCCGACAGAACATTTTCCACCGCCGCCAGCCGGTCGCTCTCCTTCAGCCGGAGCCGTCCGGCGTTGACGATGCGGGTCTCCCCCGCCGCCAGCGCCCCCAGAACGGAGACGATGGGTACCAGATCGGGCACGTCGCCGGCGTCCACCCGGCAGCCCCGGATCCGGGCCGGAAAGGCGGTGACAAGGGAATCCTCCACCGTCACGCCGCCGCCAAAGTCTCGGATTATGTCAACTATCCTCCGGTCGCCCTGGAGCGACGACGGATTGAGGCCCGTGACGGAGACCGGGGCCGTGCCCAGCGTGCCCGCGCACAGCCAGAAGGCGGCGTTGGACCAGTCGCCCTCCACTTCCGCCCGCCGGGGCGCGTCGTACCCGCCCGAGACGGCATACCGGTTCCCCTCCCGGCGGACGTCCACTCCGGCCAGGCGCATGCAGTGGGCGGTGATATCGATATAGGCGCCGGATTCCACCGGCCCGTCCAGCGTCACCGTGCCGCCGCCCAGCAGGGGCAGCGCCAGCAGCAGCCCGCTGGCGAATTGGGAAGAAACATCCGCCCGGATGGTGAAATCGCGGCCGGTGAGCTTCCCGCCCACCCGCAGGGGTGAAACGCCCTGCGCCGACAGGGTCGCCCCGTGGCGGCAGAGCTCCTCATACAGCGGCGACAGGGGCCGCCGGGCCAGCCGCCCCCGCAGGGTCAGCGAGCAGTCCGCGCCCAGCGCGGCGCACACCGGCAGCAGCAAGCGCAGCGTGGAGCCGCTCTCGCCGCAGTCCAGCGCCGCGCGGTCGGGCGCCTGTCCGATGGGCGTCACGGCAAAGCCGTCGCCGGTCTCGCCGATGACGGCGCCCAGCGCCCGCAGGCAGCCGGCGGTGGCCCGGATATCCGCCGAGGCGGTGCGGCAGGCCACCAGCGACGGGGCCCTGGACAGCGCCGCGCAGATCAGCAGCCGATGGGCGTAGGATTTTGACGAGACGGCGGGGACGAAGCCCGCAAGCGAGCCCGGCAGAACGGTCACTTTCATCTCACAGCCCCTTTTCGAGAAAAGCCGCCAGCGCGTCCGCCGGTGTGGGCACGATGTCGCAGCGGCCCAGTGCCCGGGGCACGATGAGAGCGACCGTGCCGCCCCGGCGCTTTTTATCCGACAGCATGGCGGTCATCAGCGCGGCGGCGGAATACTCTGTCCGCGTGGGCAGGCCCAGCCGGGCCAACGCGGTCTCGACGGCCTCCGCCGTCCCGGCGTCGCACGCGCCGTGCGCGGCGGCAGCCCTGGCCATGACGGCCAGGCCGGTGGCCACGGCCCTGCCGTGGGAGACGGAAAAGCCCGACAGCTTCTCGATTGCGTGGCCCACGGTATGGCCCAGATTCAGCTTCTGCCGCTCGCCGGTGTCGAATTCGTCCCGCTGGACGAAGTCCCGCTTGATGGCGACGCATTTTTCGATGACGGCCCGGGCGTCGGCCCGGGGCGCTTTCAGCAGCTCCAGCAGCTCCGGCGCGGCCAGCACGGCATATTTCACCGCCTCGGCACAGCCGTCGGCAAAAAACTCGTCCGGCAGGGTGTCCAGCGTGTCGGGGTCGCACAGCACCGCCGAGGGCTGCCAGAAGGCGCCGGCCAGATTTTTGCCCGCGGGCAGGTCCACGGCGGTCTTGCCGCCCACGGAGGAGTCGATCATGGCCAGCAGCGTGGTGGGAATCTGGACGTACCGGATGCCCCGAAGAAAGGTGGCCGCGGCAAAGCCCGCCAGATCGCCGGTGACGCCGCCGCCCAGCGCGATCACGGCGTCCGTCCGGGTCAGGCCGTTTTCCGCCAGACAATTCAGGAGCGCCGCATAGGTCGCGACGGTTTTGGAGGCCTCACCGGGCGGATAGGTGAAAAAGCACCCGTCGTACCCCGCCGCGCGCAGGCTTTCGCCCACCGCCGCGCCATAGAGGGCGCGGACGGTGTCGCCGCAGACGACGCAGAGCTTTTCTCCGCCGCATTTCTCCCGAATCAGGCGCCCTGCGGAGGCGAGAAGCCCTCTTTCGATGAGGACGCTGTAGGTTTTTGACGCCTGGATCTCCACCTCAGTCATGGGCCCCGTCCACCTTTTCCTTGATCTTTCGTCCGTCGGCCAGCAGCCGGCAGAGCCTGTCCGAATCCCCGCCGGCGATGGCGTCCCGGTATTCCTGCAGGGAGTGCATGAAGAAATCCAGCTCCCGCACCAGATTGTCGCCGTTTTCCATCAGCAGGTCCGTCCACATATATTCGTTCAGCCGGGCCACCCGGGTCATATCCTGATAGCTGCCGGCGGACAGGCCGTTGTGGATGCGGGCGGTGGGACTTTTCACATAGGCCGTGGAGACCACATGGGCCATCTGCGAGGTGAAGGCGATGGTCCTGTCGTGTTCCTCCGCCGTGGACACGGTGATGCTGCCGAACCCGCAGGGGGCCAGCAAATCCTTGATCCTCTGCAAAAAGCGGATATCGTCGTACACCGGCGGGATGATGACCATGGGCGCGCCTTTGAACATCCCGGCCTTGCTGTTTTTGAAGCCGGAGAGCTGGGTGCCCCCCATGGGGTGCCCGCCGACGTAGGTGTAGCCGTACTGTCCGGCAAGACGGAAGCCCGCGTCGCAGATCACCCGCTTGGTGCCGCCGCAGTCGATGACCACGGCGTCCGTGCGGACCAGCGGGGCCATCTTTTCCATGTATTCGATGGTATCGGTGGGAAAGAGCGCCACGAAAATGAGATCGCACGCCCCGATGGTGCCCTCGCTGAGCTCGCCGTCGGCCACGCCGGCCAGATGGGCGTAATCCATGACGCCCTGCGTCCTGTCAAACACGTAGACGGTGTGGCCCGCCGCCTTGTAATCCCGGGCGATGGACCCGCCGACCAAACCGATGCCCGCCACGCCTACGATCATACCACTGCCTCCCGCACTTTGGCTACTTTCGCGGTCAAAAGATCGAATTGATCCGGGGTCAGGGACTGGGCGCCGTCGCACTTGGCGTGAGGCGGGTCGTTGTGGACCTCCACCATCAGTCCGTCCGCCCCCACGGCGGCCGCGCCCAGCGCCATGGGCGTCACCAGCCTGGCCACGCCGGTGGCGTGGCTGGGATCGACGATGACGGGCAGATGGCTGAGCCCGTGCACCACGGCCACGGCGGAGAGATCCAGCGTGTTGCGGGTGTAGGTCTCACAGGTGCGGATGCCGCGCTCGCACAAAATCACGTCCCGGTTGCCGCCCGCCAGAATATACTCGGCGCTCATCAGCCATTCCTGAATGGTGTTGGCCAGGCCCCGCTTCAGCAGAACGGGCTTGCCCACATGGCCCATTTCCTTCAAAAGCTCGTAATTCTGCATATTCCGGGCGCCGATCTGGATGATGTCCACGCCGTCGAAGGCGTCCAGATGGCCGACATCCATCAGCTCCGTTACCACGGGCAGGCCGGTCTCCTTTTTGGCCTCCATCAGCAGGCGGATGCCCTCCTCCCCCATGCCCTGGAAGGAGTAGGGCGAGGTGCGGGGCTTGAACGCGCCGCCCCGGAGGATCTGGGCGCCGGCGGCCTTGACCCGCCGGGCCACGCCGATGATCTGCGCCTCGGACTCCACGCTGCAGGGACCCGCCATATAGACAAAGTTCCCGCCGCCGATGCGGGTGCCGTTTTCCAGCGTCACCACGGTATCGTCCGGGTGGAACTTGCGGTTTGCCGCCTTGAAGGGTTCGGACACGCGCTTGACGGACTCCACGATGTCCAGCGCCTCGATGAGCTCGGTGTCGATATGGCTCACGTCGCCCACCAGACCCACGATGGTGATGTCCGTGCCCCTGGAGATGTCGGGCTCCACGCCCTGGGTCTTCAGCCAGCTTACCAGATTTTCCAACTGCTCGTCCGTGGTGCCCTTTTTCAATACTACGACCATGATCTGTTGCCCTCCCGTGCTGTTGTCAGCAAAAAATAAAGCCGCGCAGTGATTTCACTGCACGGCTGAAAACTACGTCACGAGGACGCTTTTGCGCATACGAAATCACTATTACTCAGTTGTACTAAAGTAATAGTAATAACGGTATTCATTTGCAAAAACGACTGTTTTCATTGAAAGAACCTCGTCTGTCATATTGCATAATCAGTTATAAACTGATTTGTGCGAACTGTCAAGCCCATTTTCCCTTTAAATCGCGAAATTGTTCCGGGAAAACCCATGGCGCGGACTGCGCGCCATGGGTACGGTCCGGGTTACGCCAGCTTGATGGTCATGATCAGCTCGCCGGCCTTGAGCGTGTCGCCCTCGGCGGCCACAATGGAATCCACGATGCCGTCCATCCGGGCAACCATGCTGGTCTCCATCTTCATGGCCTCGATGACGGCCACCACCTGGTTGACCTCCACCTTGTCGCCCTTCTTGACGTTGATCTTGGAAATCATGCCGGGGATGGAAGCGCCGATCTGGCTCTTGTCCTCGGGGTCGGCCAGCGTGACGGGCTTGGCGGTGACGGTGGCGAAGGGGTCCGGCACGGCCACGTCCCTGCGGGAGCCGTTGATCTCAAAGTGGACGTTGCGGGTGCCGTCCGGGTTCTGGTCGCCCAGGCCCAGGTAGCGGATGACCAGCGTCTTGCCGTCCTCAATGCTGATCTGGTTCGTCTCGCCGACAGCCAGACCGTTGAAGAACACGTGGCTGCCCATGCGCATGATGTAGCCGTATTCCTTGCGGTGGCGGCAGTATTCCTCCACCACCTTGGGGTACAGGCACCAGGAGATCACCATCTGGTCGGAGGGATTGGGCAGGAACTTTTCCACTTCCTTTTTCGCCGCGTCGAAATCCACCGGCGGCAGCAGCTCGCCGGGGCGGCAGGTGATAGGCTCCTCGCCCTTGAGCACGATCTTCTGCAGCCCCTCGGGGAAGCCCCAGGAGGGCTGGCCCATCATGCCCTTGAAGTAGGACACCACGGAATCCGGATAGCTGAGGTCGGCGCCCTTTTCCAGAATATTCTCCGGGGTGAGGTCGTTCTGCACCATGAAGATGGCCAGGTCGCCCACCATCTTGGAGGACGGCGTGACCTTGACCAGGCCGCCCATCATATCGTTGACCTTCTTGTACATCTCCTTGACTTCCTGGAAACGGCTGCCCAGGCCCAGGGACTGCACCTGGGGATACAGATTGGTGTACTGGCCGCCGGGGATCTCGTACTTGTAGATATCGGTGACCGGGCTCTTGATGCCGTGGTCGAAATTGGCGTAGCGCAGGCGGACGTCGGCCCAGTAATCAGTGAGATACTGGATGCGGTCCAGCTCCAGACCGGTGTCGCGCTCGTTGTCCTCCAGCGCCGCGACCACGGCGTTGAGGGAGGGCTGGCTGGTAAGGGAGGACATGGAGGAGATGGCCAGATCCACGACGTCCACGCCGGACTCCGCCGCCATGAGCACGGCGGCCACCTGGTTGGCGGTGGTATCATGGGTATGCAAATGGATGGGGATGCCGATCTCCTGCTTGAGCTCGTACACCAGCTTCTTGGCGGCATAGGGCTTCAGCAGGCCGGCCATATCCTTGATGGCCAGCATATGTGCGCCGCGTTTTTCAAGCTCTTTCGCCATGTCGACGTAGTATTTCAGGTTGAATTTATCGTTGTTGGGATCGAGGACGTCGCCGGTGTAGCAGATGGTGGCTTCGCACACCTTGCCCAGCTTCAGCACCTCGTCCATGGACACCTCCATGCCGGGGATCCAGTTGAGGGAGTCGAAGATGCGGAAGATATCGATGCCGGCCTTGGCGGATTCATCCACGAACTTGCGGATGACATTGTCGGGATAGTTGGTGTAGCCCACGGCATTGGCGCCGCGCAGCAGCATCTGGAACGGGATGTTGGGGATGCGCTCCCGCAGCTTCTCCAGCCGTTCCCAGGGGTCCTCGTGCAGGAAGCGGAATGCCGTATCGAAGGTGGCACCGCCCCACATCTCCAGGGAAAAGCAGTCGGCCAGGATCTCGGAGGTGCCCTCCGCCGCCTTGAGCATATCGCGGGTGCGCATACGGGTGGACAACAGGGACTGATGGGCGTCGCGCATGGTGGTGTCGGTGACCAGCAGCTTCTTCTGGCCCATCACCCACTTGGCCAGCGCCTCGGGGCCCTCGCGGTCCAGCAGGGGCTTCAGGCCCTCGCCCCGGACGCCGGTGACCGGCGGGAAGCGCGGCGTGTCGAACTGGCTGCGCTCCATATTGGGGTTGGCGACCTGGATGTTGGCGATATACTTCAGCACGCGGGTAGCTCTGTCCCTGGACTCCGTGATCTCGAAAAGCTCGGGGGTCTCGTCGATGAACTTGGTGGAGCATTTGCCCGCCAGAAATGTGGGATGGGTCAGAATATTGGTAATGAAAGGGACGTTGGTCTTCACGCCGCGCACACGGACCTCGCCCAGGGCGCGGGCCGCCTTGTGGCATACGCCCGCAAAGGTGTTGTCCCAGGAAGTGACCTTCACCAGCAGGGAGTCGTAATAGGGAGAAATGACCGTGCCCACCCCGCCGCAGCCGCCGTCCACACGGATGCCGAAGCCGCCGGGGGTGCGGTAGGAGGTGATGGTGCCGGTGTCGGGCGCGAAGTTGTTGGACGGGTCCTCGGTGGTGACGCGGCACTGGATGGCGTAGCCGTTCATGTGGACGGAGCCCTGATTCTGGATGCCGATCTCCTCGCAGGACAGGGGATAGCCCTCCGCGATGAGGATCTGGGCGCGGACAATGTCGATGCCCGTGACCATCTCGGTAACGGTATGCTCCACCTGAATGCGGGGATTCATCTCGATGAAGTAGTGGTTGCCCTCCTTGTCCACCAGGAATTCCAGCGTACCGGCGGAAACATAGCCGACATGCTTTGCGATCTTCACGGCGTCGCGGTACAGGGCGCGGCGGGTCTCCTCCGGCACGGAAAAGGCCGGGGCGAACTCCACCACCTTCTGGTAGCGGCGCTGCAGCGAGCAGTCGCGCTCGCCCAGATGGACGACATTGCCATACTTGTCGCCCAGCACCTGCACTTCGATGTGCTTGGGGTTCACCAGGAATTTTTCAATAAAGATATCGTCATTGCCGAACGCCTTTTTGGCCTCGCCCTTGACCATGTGGAAGGCGGGCTCCACATCCTCCGCCTTGTCGCATCGGCGCATACCGCGCCCGCCGCCGCCCGCGGCGGCCTTGAGGATCACGGGGAAGCCGTAGCTCCGGGCCTTTTCCAGCGCGTCCGCGGCATCCTTCAGGGGCGCCTTGGTGCCGGGAATGGTAGCCACGCCGCACTCGTCGGCAATCTTTTTGGCTTCCAGCTTATCGCCCATCTTAGCCAGCACCTCGGAGGAGGGGCCGATGAAGACGATGCCCACATCCTCGCAGGCCCGGGCAAAGTCGGCGTTCTCGGAGAGGAAACCGTAGCCGGGATGGATGGCGTCCACTCCGCGGCGGCGGGCCAGGTCGATGATGGACGGGATGTCCAGATAAGCGCCCAGCGGGCTCTTGTTCATGCCAATGAGATATGCCTCGTCAGCCTTTGTCCGGAACAGGGAGTTCACATCCTCATTGGAATACATGGCGACCGTATTGATTCCCAGGTCGTGACTGGCCCGGAAAATCCGTATCGCGATTTCACCGCGGTTGGCGGCGAGTATTTTCCCGAATTCGTTATTCTGCATCGTCAGTACCATCTCCATTTAAAGTGGTTAGCTGCAGCGCAGCAGAACCCTGTCTATATAATAAAGCCTAAACCCCATCCTGCGCAATCCGGCGAATCTGACGAAGTTTCCGCTCAAACCTCCCGCTTTTTTAGCAAAATGACGATTTGTTAAATCTATACCAAATCTCTATTTATTTTCAGAGAATTTGGGGGCCTTTTTGTATATAATCGACAAATCGCTGTTTTTTTGATTCGAACAGGTTCAATTCTCAGCGCCGCGGCGCAAAAATAAACACCGGCGGAAAATATTCCGCCGGTGCACCCGCTATGCCGTTAGGGCTCGGTTATAACCTGCACGTCAATGCAGGTGGGTCGCCTAAGTTCTGTTTCGCTGCTTCCAACATCCGAAATCCGGGAGGCCTGCAATCCGCAGAGACAAATCAGCGTCCCTTATAAAAAGTGTGGGTCTAAACGAACCCGTGAAGATTGACCACGCACAAAGCAGGACGAATTCTTTTCGCGCAGGGCAGGGTTATTTTTCCTCCTTGTCCTCGCCGCCGGTCTCCTCCTCGTCGCCGAAAAGGAGGGTCATGAAGTGCTCGTAAACATCCTGAAGCTCATCCTCGTCGTCCACGGAATTGTAGACTTCCTCGCCGTCGCCCTCAAAGATGTTCTCCAGAATGATATAGCCATACTCCGGGTCGTCCTCCGCCATATCCGTAGGAAGGAAGATGGTATAGAACTTTCCGTTGTAATCCATGGTATCGACGATCTCCAGCTCGAATTCGGTGCCGTCGTCATCCTGGATCGTAATGTAATCGCTGCCGAAATCCTCGCTCACGTTGATTACCTCCATATATCTCTTTTGTGTCTTCATCTTAAACCAAGGCCGCGCGGAAATCAAGATGAATTATGAGCCAAAATCCTCCAGCAACCGCAGCAGCTCGTCGCGGCTTGACACAGGGATGCCCTCCTTCAGCAGTTTCTGGTCGGAGGCGCGCAGTTCCGACACCGGAATGGCCGTGAGCTCCTCCGGCGAGCTGGTCTTTCCCGGCAGGTACACGCCGATATAGCCGTCCGAATCCCGCAGGATGTAGGCCGCGCCCTCCATCTCCCCGGGGTCCGTGATGTAATAATCCGGCACTGTATCCGTTTTCGCTGCGGTCACGCCGCGCACCGCCGACGCGCCCAGACAGGCCGCCGCCAGCGCCAGCGCCGATACGCCCGCCGCCCGAAGCCTTAAATTCATTTTATCTCCCCTTTTCCCGGCGGATCTGCCGCCTCTATCCCGGATTATGCCTCGGCGCGCGGCAAAATAAACCAGGATTCTGAAATTTCAAAAAAGGTGTATTCAGATTTGACATAATATGATACAATACTGTTTTAGTATGTAGACGTATGCCCATCGGCATTCGCCAAAGCGCACCCGCACAGGAGGTATTGCCGCCTATATGAAAAGCGAGAAGAAAAAAATCACAGCCGCAGGGGCCGCCGACGCTACCGCCAGGGTCGTCGGGGGTACGGCCAGCACGGTCCTGAAGGTCATCGGCACCATCCTGCTGATTTTCATCACCTCCATGCTGCTGTTTTTCTGCATCTTTGCCTACTATGTCAAGACCTCGCTGACGCCCAGCATCGGTCTTAAGCTGTCGGATTTCACCCTCAACCAGTCCAGTACCATCGTCTACGAAGCGGAGGACGGCACCTGGCAGGAGCTCACCACGCTCTCCGGCAAGGAGAAGCGCGTCTGGGTGGACTACGGCCAGATCCCCAAAAACTTTGAGCACGCCATCGTGGCCATCGAGGATAAGCGTTTCTACAAGCATCAGGGTGTGGACTGGTACCGCAGCGTGGGCGCGTTCTTCAACATGTTCCTCGGCATGCGCAACGACTTCGGCGGTTCCACCATCACCCAGCAGCTCATCAAAAACATCACCAAGCAGGACGATATCACCGTGCAGCGCAAGCTGCTGGAGATCTTCCAGGCGCTGGATCTGGAAAAGAAGTACAGCAAGGAAGAGATCATCGAATGGTATCTCAACGTGGTCTATTTCGGCGAGGGCAGCTACGGCGTGCAGGCCGCTGCCCAGACCTATTTCGGTAAGGACGCTGCCGATCTGGACCTGGCGGAGTGCGCCGCCATCGCGGGCATCACCAATCTGCCCACCTATTATGACCCCTTCTACAGCAAGGCCAACAACAAGAAGCGGCAGGAAACCATCCTTTATCAAATGTATGATCAGAACTACATATCCAAGGATGAATACGAATCCGCCAAGGCGGAGGATCTGAAATTCGTCCGCGGCGAGAACGAGGAATACACCCAGACCATTTATACCTATTATGAAGAGACCGTCATCAGCGACGTGGTCGCCGATCTGATGAAACAGCAAAACCTCACCCAGTCCGCGGCCACCACGCTGCTTTATAACGGCGGCTACACCATCTACAGCTGCATCGACCCCTCCATCCAGGCCAAGGTGGACGCCGTCTACACCAATCTGGACGCGCTGCCCAAGGCCTACGCCAATCCCACCGGCCAGCAGCTTCAGAGCGCCATCGTCATCATGGACCCCAAGACCGGCGCCATCGTGGCTCTGTCCGGCGGCACCGGGCAAAAGGCGGGCAACTTCCTGCTCAACCGGGCCACCGGCACCAAGCGGCCGCCCGGCTCCTCCATCAAGCCTATCGCCATCTACGGTCCCGCCGTGGAATACGGGCTCATCACCCCCTCCACCCTGGTGCTGGACGCAAAAAGCGACATTATCCATCTCTCCGGCACCAGCTGGTATCCGAAAAATTCCGGCGGCGGAAATGCCGGCATCATTACCATTGCCGAAGGTCTGCGCCGGTCGCTGAACACCGTCTCCGCCCAGATTCTGGACAAACTCACCCCCCAGGCATCCTATGAGTTCCTCATCAACCGCCTGGGCGTCACCAGTTTGGTGACGGCCGACTGCGATTACGCCCCGCTGGCCCTGGGTCAGCTCACCAACGGCATCACCGTGCGCGAGATGGCGCAGGCCTATTCCGCGCTGGACAACGACGGCGTGTTTACCTATTCCCGTACCTACTCCAAGGTCACGCAGGGCAGCGGCAGCAATGAAAAGGTCATCCTGCAAAACGACCCTGTCACCATTCAGGCCTTCAGCGCCAACACCGCCCACGTGATGACCTATATGCTGCAAAACGCCGCCCACTACGGCACCGGCAGCGAAGCGTGGCTGGGCAACAACGTCATGCCCATTGCGGGCAAGACCGGCACCACCACCGCCGACCGCGACCGCTGGTTCTGCGGCTACACGCCCTATTATGTCGCCACCGTCTGGACCGGCTATGATACCCCGGCCGCCATGTCCATCAGCGGCAACCCCGCCGCCCAGATCTGGAAGAAGATCATGGGCTCCGTCAGCGAGGGTATGACCTATACCAACTTCCCCTCCGCCACGCTGGGCTCCCCCACCGGCATCTTCGGCACCCGGGAGGAGATGGAGAAGCTGCTGAATCCCGACAAGGACGAGGGGGGCGGCGACGCAACCGCCACCGAGTCTCCCACCGTCTCCACAAGCCCTACGGACATTACTCAGAGCCCCACGCCCAACACCGTCGTCAATGATATTCTGAACACGATTTTCCACTGATTTCGACAGATTTTTGACGTAGGGTTGACATAAATGATAAGATGTGTTACAATCCCGTAACAACCATGGAGGTGTTTTTTTTGGCAAATCCCGAGACGCTCGAATACAAAGGCCATCCGCTGCGGCGGAAAGACAATATCATCTATTTCGGCAGCATGTCCGACAAGTACATTATCATGCTCCAAATACTTGACACGAAAAAAGTTAAGGATATGGATGTCGCCAGCAAAGTATCCATTCAGCTCCAGCTCACCGACCCCAACGTCAAATCCCGGGATCGGGTAGTAAAAAAGAGTGAAAAGGACAGTCTTTATGACGCGATGGATATTGCGTCGATATGGCTTGAGCGTGCGTTGTCCTCCAGGTAATCTCATGCAAAGGATTTGAATCAATGCACAGAAGATTGCTCCCCAGCGCCATTGTCACCGCGATGTTGTGCGCGGTGATGACGTTTCCTGCAAGCGCGGCCTGCGACGGCGCCGCCACAGTTGATGGCAGCACGGTCAATTTCCGGGCAGCGGCAGACACCGGCAGCGCGGTCAAAGCGGTCACCGCCGACGGCGCGCCTGTGGTTCTGGAGTCCAAGGTCGGCAGCGATTGGTACGAAGTCATCTATAATGGCACTCTCGGTTATATCGCAGCCCAATACCTGAAATGCGCCGACGCGCTGGACGCCGACTTCGGTACCGCCTACGTCAACGGCGCAGGTGTCCGCCTGCGGTCGTCCCCTGCCACTTCGTCCGCCATACTCGGCACCTACGACACCGGCCTGGCCCTGTCGGTGACCGGTGTATCGGGCACCTGGTACAAGGTCACCGTAAACGGCACGTCCGGCTATATGAGCGGGGACTATGTCTCCTTCGCCAAGCCCGACACATCCTCTGTCCCCGCCGTTTCCGCGGGCCAGCTGATCGTGAATACCGCGATGGAGTATTTGGGCTATTCCTACGTCTACGGCGGCACGACCCCCTCCGGGTTCGACTGCTCCGGCTTCGTCAAGTATGTGTACGGCCTCAACGGCTACACGCTGGACCGCACCGCCGCCGCGCAGTCCGCAGACGGCACCCCTGTGGATACCGCCGATCTCCAGCCCGGCGACATTCTCTGCTTCTCCACCGGCGGCTACATAGGTCATGTGGGCATCTACATCGGAGACGGCAAGTTTATTCACGCCGCCAACTCCGCCACGGGCGTCATCACCACCGATCTCAACAGCACCTCATACATCGACCGCCTGGTCGAGTGCCGGCGGATCGTGTGACCCCCGCCGCCAACCATTTCCAAAAAAATCCGCGAACGGTTGGCTTTATGGGGATAAGGATATAAAGACTAATTATATTAACCATACGGCCGACGGGCAGGGTGCAAGAGGCAACAGAGGGGTTATCGCAAAACGTTTTTCAAAAACGTTTTGCGATAACCCCTCTGTTGCCTGTGAAAATGTACGCAGAAAAGCTTCTTCAGTATTTTGTTATGCTCACTCGGGGCAAGTCAATTGATGTAATCCCGGCTGTCCAAATACAATTTTGGCTTATCGTTCAGGAATCGTTTGATTTCCATTCCGAGATAACATTCTCATACTCATCTTCCATAACGGGTATACGGCTTCCAACTGCGCCGCATTGGAGGCATTTGTCATTTTTAAACCCCTGCTTGGAACATTTATCCGCGACCTCCTGCGCGCACCCGTAGTTTCCGCATACCGTACAGCTGAATACGGGATTTTTGCATTTGTGATTGTTTTTAATACCGTCACACTTGACAACGTCGGTTTTTTCATTTTCCGTCATATCGACATGACGTTTTTGATTAAGACGGCCGCCTCTTCTCCAAAATTCATTATTCGGGAATATTTCAGGCATATAATTCACTCCTTATTTTGTTTGCTGCTTGTTTTTCCACTTCCAGCTGCGGATTTCTGGCATGTCCTCGCCATGCTCGTCAATATATTGCCTGTGCTCGACGAGCTTATCTTTCATTATTTGTTTCAAGTGGGCCCCTTTGTACCTTAGTTGCGGCAAGCGGTCGATGACATCCTGAACCAGATGGAATCTATCCAGATTGTTCTGCACTCTCATGTCAAAGGCCGTTGTTATAGTACCCTCTTCCTTATATCCCCGCACATGGATATTGCGATTATTCCGCCGATATGTCAGTTCGTGCACAAGGGCCGGATATCCGTGAAATGCGAAAATGATCGGTTTGTCTTTCGTGAAAATTGAATCATAATCAGTATCACTCAACCCATGGGGATGCTCTGTGCTGGGCTGCAGCTTCATCAGGTCAACCACATTGACCACCCTTATTTTCAGATCCGGCAGATATTCCCGCAATATGGATACAGCTGCAAGGGTTTCCAGCGTCGGAGTGTCGCCGCAGCAGGCCATTACGACATCCGGTTCATCGCCCCCGTCATTGCTTGCCCACCGCCATATACCGATGCCTTGAGTACAATGTCTGACCGCAGCTTCCATATCCAGCCATTGTGGCCGGGCGTGTTTGGATGCTACAACCACATTTACATAATTTCTGCTTCGCAGACAATGGTCGACAACCGAAAGCAGGCAATTAGCGTCAGGCGGAAGGTAAATGCGCACAATATCGGCTTTTTTATTCGCGACATGGTCCAGAAATCCCGGATCCTGATGAGTGAATCCGTTGTGGTCCTGCTGCCAGACATGGGAAGTGAGCAGGTAATTCAGCGACGCGATTTCACGCCGCCAAGGCAACTGCGACGTTACCTTAAGCCATTTAGCATGCTGACTGAACATCGAATCAACGATTCGGACAAAAGCTTCATAGCAGTTGAAGATACCGTGCCGTCCGGTAAGCAGATATCCTTCAAGCCAGCCCTCGCACATATGCTCGCTGAGCATGGAATCCAATACCCGTCCGTAAGGCGCGATAAATTCATCGTTTTCAAATTTTTCTCCGTTCCATTGACGATCCGTGACTTCAAAAACCGAGTTTAGCCGATTGGAAAGAGTCTCATCGGGGCCAAATATTCTGAAATTGCGTTGTTCCTTGTTTAATACTATAATGTCGCGCAGAAACTTGCCGAGCTCACTCGTATCATATCCTTCGATTTCTCCCGGTGACGGCACTTTCACGGCATAAGTACGAAAATCCGGCATTCTCAAATCCCGCAGCAATACCCCTCCGTTGGCATGGGGGGTTGCTCCCATCCGGTGCTCACCTTCGGGCGCCAATTCTCTAAGTTCAGATATAAGCCTGCCTGAATCGTCAAAAAGCTCCTCTGGCTTATAACTTTTCATCCAACTTTCCAGTATTTCAACATGCCCGGGATGCTCAGAATCGACTGCAAGCGGTACCTGATGAGCCCTGAAGGTCCCTTCAACTGAAAGCCCATCGACCTCTTTCGGTCCGGTCCAGCCCTTTGGCGATCTCAAAACGATTATCGGCCAGCGTTGCCGGGCACTGTCATTTTTATCCCGCGCGTTTTTCTGTATTTCTCTGATATCCTCAATGGCATTATCCAATGCCGCCGCCATCAGTTGGTGCATATTTTCAGGGTCATCTCCCTCAACAAAAAGGGGAAGCCAACCGCAGCCTCTGAAAAATTGCTCCAATTCCTCATGGTTGATACGAGCCAATACAGTAGGATTGCTGATCTTGTAACCGTTCAGGTGCAGAATGGGAAGCACGGCGCCATCGGTAATTGGATTGAGGAACTTATTCGATTGCCACGAAGCTGCCAGAGGACCGGTTTCCGCTTCGCCGTCGCCCACGACGCAGGCCGCAATCAGGTTTGGATTGTCGAAAACTGCTCCGAAGGCATGGCTGAGTGAGTATCCCAGCTCTCCACCCTCATGGATCGACCCGGGAGTCTCGGGGGAGACATGGCTGGATATTCCTCCCGGGAAGGAAAACTGTTTGAATAATTTTTTCATTCCATCCTCATCCTGTGAAATATTAGGATAGACTTCACTGTAGCTTCCTTCCAGATAGGTGTTGCTCACCAGCGCCGGTCCGCCATGTCCAGGACCGGCGATATAGATCATGTCCAGATCATATTTTTTGATTGCCCGGTTTAAATGCACATAAATGAAGTTTTGTCCCGGCGTCGTACCCCAGTGCCCGACCACCATGGGCTTGACATCGGTCAGTTCCAACGGTTTTTTCAGCAAAGGATTATTAAAAAGATACAACTGTCCCACTGACAGATAATTGGCTGCCCGCCAGTAAGCATTCATTTTTCTTAGCATTTCAGATGACAACGGTTTTCCCATTTTTATAACCAGTCCCTTCGTTTCGTTCAAGACTCTGATGAATTGTTCCTGTTTATTTGTGAAATGCCGCGTCCCAATCCATTTGAAATTTTTCAATGCCTTTGTCTGTCAAGGGATGTTTCAGCATCTGTATCAATATGGCGTATGGCACCGTTGCGATGTCCGCTCCCAGTTTCGCCACAGAAACGACCTGCATAGGACTTCTCACACTGGCGGCGATAATTTTCGTGCCGATCCGGTGCATTTTGAAAATATCCGAAATATCTTTGATCACCGCAAGGGAATTATCCGCGATGTCATCCAGCCTGCCTAAAAACGGTGACACAAATGACGCTCCCGCTCTTGCCGCCAAGAGAGCCTGTCCGGCCGTAAAGGCCAGTGTAACATTTGTTTTTATGCCTTCAGCGGTCAGCACTTTAACTGCCTTCAGGCCATCCTGCGTGATTGGGATCTTAACAACCATATTTTTGTGAATCGCGGATATCTTCCTGCCTTCTCTTATCATGCCGTCTTTATCGGCGCTCATAACCTCGCCGCTAATCGGGCCGTCAACCAGCGCTGTTATCTCCCGCACAACTTCATCAAACTTTCGGCCTTCCCGTGCAATCAGCGAGGGATTTGTGGTTACCCCGCTGATGATTCCCATTTCAGAGGCCTCCCGAATTTCCTTGACATTTGCCGAATCGATAAATAATTTCATTTCGTTTTATCCAATATCCGTTATCGGATACGATTCCCTTTCAAAATTTAAAACATGTAATCTATAATCAGTCCCCATTAATTCTTCACCACTTTGTAAAACCATTTTTTCGCGATCTCGGTTATAAGGATGTACGCCGCTACAATGATTGCAACAGCCAGCAACATCCAAAACGAAACCGGAGTAAATCCAAGGAGTCCCGACAATGGGGTATAAGGTATGATCAGCGCTGCAATTGCAACACATGTTGTGGCAATTACAAGATATTTTCCGGGAACGCTTTTGAAAAACGGCTGTCTGCTCCTTATAACCAAAACAATTATCGAGGCTGAAACAATTGATTCGATAAACCAGCCTGTCCTGAATTGCTCAACGGTCGTATTAAAAACATACATTAATACTCCAAAGGTAACAAAATCAAAAAGCGAACTGATCAGGCCAAAGGTCAACATGAATTTACGGATAAATCCAATGTCCCATTTTCTTGGCCGCATGATCATTTCGGCATCTACAGAGTCTGTAGCAATCGTCATCTCCGGAAAATCGGTCAACAAATTTGTCAGCAGTATTTGCTTCGGAAGCAGCGGAAGAAACGGAAGAAACAGCGATACTCCGGCCATACTGAACATATTTCCGAAGTTTGCGCTTGTCGCCATAAAAACATATTTAAGCGTGTTGGCAAAAGTTATTCTGCCGGCTTTGACCCCGTTTATCAGCACGTCCAGATTTTTTTCAAGCAGTACGATATCCGCGGCCTCTTTTGCGACATCAGCCGCGCTGTCAACGGAAATACTGATGTCGGCAGCGTGCAGGGCAGAAGCGTCATTTATGCCGTCTCCCATGTATCCAACTACATAGCCCGCCTTCTTGAGAGCAATTATGATACGTTCTTTTTGATTTGGCTCCACTTCGGCGAAAACCGAAACCTCGCCGGCCTTTTTCAAAAGGGCGCCGTCGCTAATATCATGCATTTCAGTACCGGTCAGTATTTTCGCATCATTTATTCCCATTTGTGAAACAATATTACCTGCAACGAGCTTATTGTCACCTGTGATTATTTTTAGAGAAACGCCTAATGTTTTAAGTTCTTCAATGGTCTTAACAATATTTTCTTTTAACGGATCAAACAACGTGATAAATCCCAGAAAAGTCATATCGGTTTCAAGCTCGTCTTCTATAGTTGACTGGATCCCAATATTTTTATAAGCCACGCCAAGAGCTCTGTAACCTTTCCCGCTGTATTCCTCGTACAGCTTTTCTATGGTTTTGGATGCTTCCTCTATGTCAACTATTTTCCCGTCTTCCATTTCAGCTTTGGTGCATATACTTAAAATATTTGAAAGCGCTCCCTTTGTAATCATAATGCAGGTTTGCTGCGCCCCGGAATTTTTGACGGGCTCGGCGAGCAGTATACTCAGCCTTTTCCTTATAAAATCATAGGGACGTTCATCAAGCTTCACGTAATTCTTGACATCAATGGTTTTATAGGACCTTATCGCTTCATCAATCGGGTTGCTGTATCCCGATTCGAAAGAGGCGTTAAGATAAGCGTACAAAAATACTTTTTCACTCTGCTTCCCGTTAATATCCGCGGTTGACTGAAGCCTGACAGTCCCGTCGGTCAGCGTGCCTGTCTTGTCGGAACAAAGCACATCCATACTTCCGAAGTTTTCGATGGAGGCAAGACGTTTTACGATGACTTTTTCCTTGGCCATCATCTTGGCACCGTGGGCAAGATTAATATTAATAATCGCAGGCAGCAGCTGAGGCGTTAACCCAACGGCCAGCGCCAGCGAAAAAAGAAATGAATCAAGGACCGGGCGGTTTAAGAACACGTTAATCGCGAATATCGCTATAACCAAAATTGCCGTTACTTCCATTAAAAAATATCCGAACCGGCGCACGCCGCGCTCAAATTCCGTTTCAGCCGGCCTCAGTTTGAGCCTTTCCGAAATCTTGCCAAATTCGGTATCTTTTCCGGTACTTATGATCAAAGCCTTAGCTGTTCCGCTTATCACGTGCGTCCCCATCCACAGGACATTTTTTCTCCCGTTTAATGGCGTTTCAAGAGGCAGAACGCCGACTTGCTTTTCAACCGGATATGTCTCGCCGGTCAACGTCGCTTCGTCTATGTTCAATGAATCAGATTCAAGTATTATGCCGTCCGCCGGTATAACAGCACCGGCTTTCAGCATGACGACGTCACCAGGCACGATATTCTCAAGTCCTGTCTTGAGGGGCATACCGTCTCTGAGAACATTTATTTTTATTTCCACGACTTCCAGCAGCTTCGCAACCGCATCATTGGCGCCATGCTCCTGCCAAAAACCTAAAAACCCGCTGATCAGAACAATTGCAAGGATTATAGCGGCGTCAAGCGTATCCCGGAGGAAAAAGGAAAGACCGGTAGCAAAAAATAGGATTATAATGATCGGGCTTTTGAATTGCGATATCAATAGAGTAAAGTTGCTGCGACGTTTGGGGGGCTTGATGGAATTAAGCCCATAAACGGACAGCCTTTTTCCTGCCTCGCTGCTTGTTAAACCGTCTTTTGAAGATTCAAGGGCATTCAAGATATCTTCAATAGGCATCGACCAAAAACTTTGTTTCAGATTTTCCATCTTTTGCATCGGCCTTCCTCTGTAAATCTTCCCCCCGGATTTTAATATTCCGCGGTGTAAACCGATTACTTTTTAGTATTATTTACCGTAGAGATTTCCGCGGCAACTGTGGGCTGCACAGCAATTTTCTTCTTTTTCTTCGGCTTTTTCGGATTTTTATCTCCCATTTAATATCACTTCCTCTCCGCGCAATTATTGTTTTTATTATCTGATGGCGCTTGCTGATAAATTACCGCTTTATCTGACTGTCCTTTAACTGCATCTCTTTGGGTTTTGTTACCGATACTGCTTTTGCGTTAATGGGGGAATGTGGAAGGACTTTTTTTGTCGCATTTTTCTTTTTTAATTTATCCGGGTTTTTAAATGACATTTAATAATCACCTTTTTCCTTATCACATTTTTCCTGTATCGTAACAACTTCCGCACTCTTTATTTGCGCGTTTTTACATGTATATGGAAAGCAGCGTCATGTCCCCGTCTATAGTGAACTCCCCAATACAGGCCGGAAAAAGCACAGTTTCCCCGAGTATGACGCTGCATGTCCCGCCGTCATAAGACACCACCCCGCTTCCTTTAATGCACATCAATATCAAAAAGCTGTCAGTCCATGCGCTTATGTAGAAGTGATGTATGGTGATTCGATCAATATTGAAATATTCGGATCTGAGAACGGCATCGGTGCAATAATCCTTATTATCAGCAATTTGAGGACAAATCTCACGTTTATTCTGTGAGTTGAAATCAATGACATCAAGCGCTTCGGAAATATTCAGCGTCCTACCCTTGCCGGCTCTATCCACTCTGTTCCAATCAAATATGCGGTATGTTATATTGCTGTTTTGCTGGATTTCAGCAATCAGAATCCCACCAAGGATCGCATGTACTTTACCGGCCGGCACATAAAAAACGTCTCCGGCGTTTACGTTTTCCATGTTTAATGTCTGCGCGATGTTATTTTCTGAAACGGCCTTTATAAACTCTTCTTTGGTTTCTGCCTGTTTTAGACCGTATACAATCTCGGCGTTCTCCCGGGCTTCCAATACGTACCACAGCTCGTTCTTGCCGTTATTTTCACCGTTGGATCTTGCATAAGCGTCACCGGGGTGGACCTGTACAGAAAGATTTTCATTTGCGTCGATTATTTTTATCAGGAGAGGAAAATAATCGCCGAACTTCCGGAAAGTAGTTCCCCCCAGAAGCTTGTCCCCATACCTGAGAATTAAACAGCTCAAACTCAATCCTTTTAATTTTCCGGAAGATACGACGCTTGTTCCGTCAACACGGCAGCAAAGCTCCCAGCTCTCCGCCACCTTATCCAAGCCGATATCCCGGTGAAAATATCTTGAAATATTTGTCCCCCCCCAAATGATCTGCTTGTAGATCGGGTCAAATTTCAGCGGATAAAACATATGACCACATCCTCATATTGATTCGAGCTTGTTGGCCAAATCAGCCTCAAGCGCATTGAGCAGTTGAATTGCGCTGAAGCTGTCCTTTGCCATGACCGTCAGATAACATTTTATTTTCGGCTCCGTGCCAGAGGGCCTTATTACGATTTCGCAGTTTTTTTCAAGCGAGAATACCATAACATCGGATTTTGGCAGCAGCAGGCGGGCTTTCCTGCCTGTTTGTTTATCCAAAGACACAGAATCCAGGTAATCATCGATTTTGATGACCGGCATTGCAGCATATTCCATATCAGTTTCTTTCCGGAAACTGCCCATAATCGCGTTTATCTTATTGTGCCCGTCAGCACCCGGAAAGGTGAAGGACAGCAGTTTGTGCATCCAATAGCCATACTGTTGATACAGTTTTTCCAGTTCTTCAAGCAGCGTCGAACCATTCTCTTTATAATAGGCAGCCATTTCACAGATCAGCAGGGAAGCCGATACGGCATCCTTATCCCTGACAAAAATCTCAGGCAGGTATCCGTAGCTTTCTTCAAATCCCAATACATAGCTGCCTTCCAGATGCTTTTGCTCCAATACGCCTATTTGCTCGCCGATATATTTAAAGCCGGTCAAAGTGTCAATGACCCGCGCGCCATATTTCCCGGCTATCATGTTTGCCATCGCGCTCGTGACAATCGTCTTGATAATCACAGGCCGTTCAGGCAGCATATTTTTAGCTTTTTTCTGAGATAAAATATAGTTTAACAGCAAGCATCCCGTTTCATTTCCTGTCAGCAATCTGTAGCCGTGTCCGTATTTTACGGCTGCTCCCACTCTGTCGCCGTCGGGGTCTGTCGCAAGAAGCAGATCCGCCTCGGTTTTCACGGCAAGCGCGATTGCCAGTTCAAAGGCGGAAGGTTCCTCCGGGTTGGGCATTTGGCAAGTAGGAAAATTACCGTCCGGATTTTCCTGTTCCGGCACTACCGTCAGATTCTTGAACCCGGCTCTTGACAGAATTTCTCTGACGGGTTTGTTCCCCGTGCCATTGAGCGGGGTATAAATCACTTTTAAATCCGACTCATTCAAAAATTCGGGATTTATGGCGCGGCGCTCCACCAGCTCAAGATAGCTTTCAAGAATATCCGGAGAAACAAAACGGATATGGCCCTCCCGGACAGCTGTTTCAAAAGGCGTCTTTTTCACACCGGCAAATATGTCCACTGCTTTGATGCATTCTTGTATTGCTTCGGCCGTTTGGAGCGTAATCTGACATCCGTCGCTCCCGTATACCTTGTAGCCGTTATATTCGGACGGATTGTGGCTGGCAGTAATCACAATCCCGGCATCGCATCCAAGTTCCCTGACCGCGTAGGACAAAACGGGAGTAGGCATCAGCTCTGAAAAGATATGAGCTGTTGCTCCATTGGCGGCAATCACCTCAGCCGCGGATTTTGCAAACAGTTCAGATTTTATCCGGCTGTCATAAGCGATCGCGACGGATGTCAATTTCTTTCGGCGTTTCAGGAAATCGCATAGGCCTTGTGTCGCCCTGCAAACGGTATAAATATTCATCCGGTTTGTGCCGGCCCCCATGACGCCGCGCAATCCGCCGGTACCGAACGCCAGTTCCCTGTAAAACGCATCGTTTTTTTCGGGTTCCGACATTGCAAGTAATTGCCTTTTCAAATCAGCATCCGCTACGGTTTCAAGCCACTTTTTATAAATACATGCCGGGTTCATCGCATCATCGCCTTTCACTTTGTTTTGATCATGGAATGAAAAAATATCTGACTGTCGTAAGTCAGATATTTTTCTACGGATTATTTTTGCTTTTCTTTATTTTCATATTTTTTAATTTCCAAGTAAGCTATCCAGAAGGAAACAATACTTTCCGCGCCCTGATTGAGGTTTAATCCTTCCGCTGTTATCGCGTCGTAACACCCGCCGGTCTCGTTGTCGATAAGGCTGAGGCCCTTTGAATTTTTACCACGGTACCAGGAGTAACAGGTTTTTGCCCTTTCAAGATAATCTTTATTTCCCGAGGATCCATAAGCTTCCAGAAAAGCGAGCATTGTCTCACAGGCTTCGACAGGCTGTTCGTCAAATTCCGCGGGATCATTTCCCTTATAAAGCCATCCCTTGCAGCCGATCGGCTTAAAATAACCGTTACGGAAAGTCTTACTCTCGAGAAATTTCAGGCTTTCAAATCCGACTTGCCGGTGCTGTTCAACTTTTGTAACACAGTAAGCCGCGATCATCGCCCATGGCAATGTCGCATTGCAATAGGTCAAACTGTCTTCAAACCAGTGCCATTCGCCGTCTTTGTAATGCGCATAATGGTCAGTAAGGGTATCGGCCAGCGTCGCAATATATGTATTGGTTTTCTCCTGATTCAGACATTTCAGGCCGATGATCACATATGCGATCGCTCTTGGGGAAATCAGTTTCATGCAATTCGGCAGGGCCTTCTCAATCAGTACCCGTGCGGCTTTTTTCACGTTCTGGGAAATCATGGGATCAGAATAAGCATAGCACAAAGCCCACAGGCACCGGCCGAAGCAGTCTTCAGAGGATTCCTCTTTGGGAAATTCGCGATTGTAGGCCATGAAATTATTGAAGGTTCCGTCCGGGTTCTGCGCGTAACACAGGAAGGAAAGGTACTTTGTGATCAATCTTTCAATGGGTTTTTCCCGGCGCTGACCATAAAACTTTACGGCCATGATGAGCGCTCTGGCATTGTCGTCGGAGGTATATCCCATGGAACGATTGGGGATGCCATAAAGGGAATGCTGGAGCATCCCGGTGTCGTCGGTCATACGGAAAATATGATCTGTCTTTAGTGTTTTCGGATTATTGTCTTTTGTCATACGGTAACCGTTTCCTTTGCAGTTTGCTTCAGAATGCTTGCAAACAAAGCCTGATATTGTCCCGCCACATTCTGCCACGTCATTGTTTTGCCCTTTGCCAATGTTCTCATTTCCATCTTTTCCTTTTCCTCCGGGTGGTCAAGCACATATTCGATGCAGCTTGCAATTGATTCCGGATCTCTGAACTTTGCAAGTAAGCCCCTTCCTTGCGAAAGCATCTCTTTTGCGTAACGATATGGTGTTGAAACGATAACGCGGCCATACCCGACAGCGTAGGCCAGCGTTCCGCTCACCGCCTGATCCCTGTTCAGATAGGGCGTCAGATAAATATCGGAAAGTTTCAGATAGCGGACGATTTCTTCTTTTTTAAGATACTTATCAACGAATATTACATTGTCGTCGATGCCCATGGTCGCAACCATTTCCTCCAGCGATCTGCGATAGTCTTCTCCCGATTCCTTTTTAATTGTTGGATGGGTCTGTCCGAGGATATAATAGAGCACATTTTTGTGCTTCTCTGTTACTTTTGAAATCGCTTCAATCCCATATTCCAGCCCTTTTCCCGGACCGAGCAGTCCAAATGTACTTATAATGAACCGGTCGTCAAGCCCGCTCTCCGCTTTAAGCTTTTCTCTCGACTTCATAGGCATATATGGTACACCGTGGTTGATTACCGCTATCTTCGACGGATCGATACCATAAACTTTTATCAGCGTGTCAACGGTGTTTTCCGCCATTGTGATTGTTTTTTCACCATTCTGACCAAGAACATTCAAAATGTGCCGTTGCTTAGAGTCCGGCTCTGGTAGCACGGTATGCAGCGTCGTTATAAACGGGATTTTCAGGTTGTCTATAAGATCCAGCAAATATTTGCCCCGTTCGCCGCCATAGATGCCAAACTCATGCTCGATGACTAAAAGGTCAATATCCGAATTATTCAGTTTGCTTGCCGTCTGCGTATAGCTGCTCCTGTCATTCTGAGCAAGCTCCATGATGACGTTGTCATCATACTGCAAACTTTCGTTGCTGACGGCGATGATCCCGCTTCGGCCTGCCGGATGCATGCTGTCCAGCTGCATTACAAGATCTTGTGTAAAGGTTGCGAGGCCGCACTCTCTGGGCGGATAAGTACTTAAAAAAGCGATATTCATAGTTGTTTCAGAAATCAAATCGGTTACTCCTTTTCCTTTTTGTCGGTGCGCGGCAGCAAAAAAATCAGCATTATAGTCTTGCGCCGAGCATCAGCTCTTTCCCCAGTACTTTTCCGCCAGACTTTATATTTATTTTGCCGGTCAAAGCGTTATCGTGAGGAATGGTTCCGCACTGGATTTTAAAATCGGAAGCGGCGACAATGCCGTCCATTTCAGCGAGACTTCCTATGTCTACATTGTTCCAGAGAATGCTGTTGCTTACGCTGCCGCCCGCATGAATGCGTACGTCGTCTCCAATTACCACATTTGGCCCGACTTTTGCATATGCCCCTATTTTTACATTATCACCAATATACACAGGGCCGCTAATTACGGCAGTGATGTCTATGACGGATTGGCAGCCTTTAATAACGCCCAGACCGTTAAACCGTACGCCTGACAGCCGGCAATCTCCGGTCATGATGTCTTCATGCGTCTGAAGATATTTTTCCGGTGTGCCGATATCCATCCAGTAGGAGCAGCCGTTATATACAGCGACTTTATGCCCCTTCCGCAATAGCAGGGGGAATATTTGACGCTCTAGCGATACCGGCCTGCCACTCGGGATTTCCCTAAGCACTTCAGGCTCAAGCACATAGACTCCCGCGTTGATATAATCAGACTTGATTTCATCGGCTTTTGGCTTCTCCGTGAAAGAGAGCGCATAGCCATTCTTATCATATTCGATTACGCCGTATGCGGAGGGATTGCTTACCCGGGTGACGGCAATCGTCACGGCAGCCGATTTTGATTTGTGGAATTTTACAAGTTCCATGAAATCCATGTTGCAAAGGATATCCGCATTGAAAACCAAAAAGGTGTCATCGAACAAGTGCCCGGTATTTTTAATGGCGCCGCCCGTTCCCAAAGGAGTATTCTCGCAGATATACTCGATTTGAAGCCCGAACTTGCTGCCATCTCCGAAATATTTTTCTATATATTCGGATTTGTAGCAGGTGCTGATGACGATTTCATCAATGCCGCATTTTTTGAGATTCTCCATACTTCGCTCAAGTAAGGGCTTGTTCATAATCGGAACCATCGGTTTAGGAATTTTATCAGTTAAAGGCCTAAGCCTTGTCCCCATTCCTCCGGCAAGAAATAATGCTTTCATTTTTCCCCTTTCCATATAAGCTTGTCCTTACCAACCGCCGTCAGGCTACGTGCTGGACCAAGTTTATAGCTGTCTCGTACACATTTAAGGTTCAGTATGCGGTGCTAAAAAAGCCGAGCCTTTTTTCTGAAAGAAAAACAGGCCCGGACATCATATAATATTTGCAATAACATTCTTAATATATTCTTATTATATTTCCTGTTTCACTTCCGGACAGGATTTAATGTACTCAAGCAAATCGTTCAGATTTGCCGTTGCAAGAGCAATGCAGGTATCCGCGGCGCCGTAATACATTCTGACCTTTCCTGTTTCGCGGTCGAGTATCCATCCACACGGGAATACGGCTCCACCCACGTCGCCCTCTTTCTCGTAAGATTCCTGAGGCCCGAATATCCACTCGTCGCTTCTTCGCAAAACCTTGAACGGATTTTCAAGATCAAGAAGCGCCAGCCCCAAACGGTAGATGGCTCCCGCCGCGGTCACTCTCACGCCATGATACAGGATCAGCCAGCCGTCCGGTGTTTCAAGCGGCTGTGCGCTCAAACCAACCTTGCTTGCATCCCACCAGGCGCCCGCACGCGCAGGAATGAGGATCCTGTGATTACTCCAGTTCTTTAAGTCAACCGAATCTGATGCCCAGATGTGCATACCCGGTACGCTGCATGAAACCACTGGCCTGTGAATCAAGATCCATTTGCCACCAATTTTTCTTGGAAATAACGCGGCGTCCTTGTCTTCCGGGGGCAGGATGGGACCCATTCTCCCAAACGTTTGAAAGTCCTTTGTCAGCGCAAGAGATACCATGGGCCCGGATTTTGAATATGCGGTATAAGTGATTGCCCACGCATCAAGTTCGTCAAGCCGAGTAATTCTTGGATCCTCAATTCCCCATGCCTCTTCAGGATAATTTTCCGGATCCGATTCAAACGTGGGATGCGTATCTACCATCCAATTGACAACGCCTTTTTCGCTGACGGCTTTTGTAAAATGGGAAAAACCCCTTCGGTCTTCCGCGCGGACCAGCAACAGCACTTCGTTTTGAAAATATGTCGCCGCGGGATTGAAAACCGTATTCACCGGATACGGCCAGTCTTCGGCAGTCAAAATCGGATTGTTCTGATGGCGGACGAACAGATCCTTATAGGTGTTATCATAACTTTTCAGTCTCGACTGAAAGTGCGACATATTCAAATTCCTGCCGGGACCTTCGCAGCATGCTTTTCAATCGGCAAAACCCCCGCAAGCTCGCCGATCACGTTGACCAGCTCCGTGCCGGTTGGGACGACGATTTTCGCATTGTTTTTCAGTGAGGTCTCGGTTGCTTCCAGTTTTCTTAAAAGCTGTGCGTTCCCCACAAAATACGCCTCCGCCGCTTCGTTCACAAGCTTTATGGCCTGCGCGTCTCCCTCGGCTTCCAGAATTTTCGCCTGTTTAATGCCCTCTGCCTTTTTAATTTCCGCCCTTTTCAGGCCGTCCGCATTCGTCTCTGCGGCCGTTGCAAAATCGATGGCCGCGATCTTTTCGTTTTCGGCCTTGACCACCTTGTTCATCGTCTCCTGAACGTCCTTAGGAGGATCGATTTCTTTGAGTTCCGCCCTGACGATCTCGATGCCCCATTTACCGGTCTCGACTTCAAGGGTATGGAGCAGATCGGTGTTGATTTTTCCTCTTTCGCTGTTGGCGGAACGCAGCGACATGGTGCCGATGATATTCCTCAGAGTTGTTCTTGCAAGATTGACGATCTGATATTTATAATTCGCGGCGTTGTACTGGGAACTCTTGACACTTTCTTCATCCTGCCTGACCTTAAAGTAAATCTGCGCGTCCACAGTGGCGTTCAGGTTGTCGTTTGTGATAATCTCCTGCGGCTCGGCATTGACCATCTGCTCGGTGATGTTGATCCGATAAAGCCGCTGTATTACGGGGATCACCCAATGGAATCCCGGCAACGCGAATTTTGTATATTTCCCCAGCGTCTCTATCAACCCGCGTTCCGTCGGCCTTACGACCCGGATGCCTGAGATGAAGACAAAAAGGGCAAGAATCAGAATACCGGGAATAAAAATTGTGTAGTCCATTATATTGCTTCCTTATCTAACAATTTGTTTTTCGCTTTCTTTTTCCGCTTTACAGCAAGAAGGATTTCTATTGCCGAGGCGGCGGCAATTGCGATGCCCATACCGGCAACGAGCCGCTTGATTCGTACCTTGAAACTGGTTTGGCTGCCTGACGAATGATCCTGATCTTTCAAGCGCATAATAAAGCCCCCTTTTCTATTGATGATTCTATCTATGAACATGTTGTTCGTGTTCTCCCGTTATATGAGGGATTTCCGGTGCTTCGACGTCGGATTACTTCCAATCGCCGCAATTTATTTCAAATCATTTTTTAAATGGTCAAAGGAGTACCCTCTGCGTCTGCCTTCCTTCGGCAACGACTCGATGACTTTTTCCATGTCCTGATCTTCCAGGCTTTCCATATACTCGATAAAGGCTGAAAGCCGTTCATATTCGGCAATGGAAAATAAAACGGCGTCCGGCTGATTATTTTTCAAAATAAAAATTTTACCGAAACTTTCTGCTTTTTCCCGGCAGCCTTTATAGTTTTTTATCATATCGGAGTTTGAGACAATCGCCTTTGCAGAAATATTCATTGTTGTTTTCTCCTATGTTTTTCATTTTTTCTAAATACATCATATAACAACTAAAACAATATGTCAACATAATATTCGAATAATTATTAGAATTATTTTATTTATTAATTGTCGATATATTTGTATCATTTAAACTGCTCATGTGATATGATGAAATCCCTTGAAAAAACGATTGCAGTCAAAAAACAGATTTGTTGTGCCTGCGACGTTGATGATTTCAATTTTTTTATAAATAATGAGCACGGTAGGCCCTGCTCAGCACGGTAAGCCAGAAAACGCAAAAACAAGGAGGTTATTCAAAATAAAGAATCAAGAGCCTAAAATTGTCGTTACGGGCGATATATGTATCAATACCCTGATGTGGAGTGTACTGCCACAGGGGCATGAAGGTTTAACCTGGGAAAACAACACTAATTTGCACAGTATATCCAAACCGGGTGAATCATTGCTTTTGGCTGAAATGACTGCGTTAGCGACCGGAAAACAGATTATTTCTCCGTCAATTACAAAGAACATCGGTCCTTATACCGATCGGTTTTTACACTCATTTGTTGAGATAGAACCTTTTCCCTCTTCTACCGATAGGAAAAAGGCCAAGGTCTACAGAGTGGGCCGGTTCATGGGACTCGCCGGCACGGCAAGTGGGAACCCGGCGCTGCTCCCTATAGAAGACGATGCTTCTGATGCTCGAATCGTTATCATAGATGATGAAAACAATGGCTTTAATAACGATGACAGTTACTGGCCATCAGCGATTAAAAGCACATGGGAAACGCCGATGGTTTTGTATAAAATGAATAATCCAACAGGAGGGAGCGCTCTTTGGCAGCAATTAAGCCAGTATCAAAATGATAACACCATCACCATCATTAATGCCGACAACCTCCGTTCAAAAGGTGTCAATATCAGCAAAAGCTTATCCTGGGAAAAAACAGCCCTTGATTTTGTCTGGCAACTCAGCAATAACCCAAGCTTGTCTTTCCTGTCAACATGCAGACATCTGATTGTCCTGTTTGGACTGGAAGGCGTTATCTATTATAAAAATGACAGCAATCCTGAAGCCCGCTTATACTTTTTGCCCTATGAGTTTGAGGGAGACTTCGAGCAAAAGGATCTGGGGAAAATGTACGGGCTTACATCCGCCTTTGTAGCGGGGCTTTCTGCTGCCTTTTTAGGAGAAGAAACGGATGAGCTTTCAACATCAATTTCCCAAGGTATTCGTGAAGGAATGAACGCAATCAGGAAATGCTTTCATTATGGTTTCGGGGAAAACCCGGATTCTTTTCTTTTTCCCAATCCTCTGATATTTGAGCGAAACTCCGCCGATACGACTATCCTAAATCATATACAGGATGTAAAAATTCCTAACATTTTTAACAAGGACTATCAGGACGGCTGGTGTATCTTACAAGGGAAAAGTTCCGCTAGTATTGCGCAAATGGCTTTTGATCTGGTTAAAAACGGCGAGGGAAACGTCCTTATGCGTATCCCTACGGCCAGCTTCGGCAAGTTGAAGACAGTAGACAGGATCGAAATTGAAAGCTACCGGACCATACACAATCTGATCTCGGAATATATCTCATCCAAGAATACTGTTCGTCCACTCTCCATCGCCATATTCGGAACGCCAGGTTCCGGTAAATCCTACGGACTTACCGAGATGGCAACAAGTACATTTCCAGAAGACATTCAAAAGCTGAATTATAATATTTCTCAATTTTCAACACCTCTTGAACTACAAACGGCATTTCATAAAATAAGCGATTATAATCTTATGGGAAAAATTCCGCTTGTTGTGTTTGATGAATTTGACACTTCCTTTGAAGGAAACCTTGGATGGCTAAAATATTTTCTGTCTCCTATGCAGGACGGCGTTTACAAAAGTGAGGAAACTTTCCATCCAATCGGAAAGGCGATTTTCGTTTTTGTGGGGGGAACCAGCAGCTCGTTTTCAGAATTTTGTGGAGAGAAAATTGAAGACGAAGATGAAAAGAGGATATTTTTGAATGAGTTTAAAGCAAACAAAGGTCCTGATTTTGTCAGTCGTTTGAGGGGCTATATCAATATACTCGGCCCCAATCAGAGCGATGACAACGACCAGTTCTTTATGCTTAGAAGAGCTATGCTGATTCGGTCGTTGATTGAACAAAAGCTTCCGCATCTGATTGACGAAAAAGGGGAAGCACAGATTGATGATGGTGTTCTCAGAGCTATGCTCAAAATACCAAGATACAAACATGAATCAAGGTCAGTAGAAGCCATTATGGATATGAGCACACTGGCACAAGCTAAAAAATGGGAGCAGTCGTCTTTGCCCCCAAAGGAGCAGCTCAAGCTTCATCTTGATGAAAAGTTGTTCTTGAGATATATGATGCATGATGCTATTTTCAGTGAAAAGGTCGAGGCAATAGCCAGATTATTAAGAGATAGGTTTAATGGTTTGGAAACCCGCATTGCTATTACAAATGATGACGCTTCCATGGAATGGGATAACTTAAGTGAAGCTACAAAAGACTTTTATAGAGATCACGTTAAAAACATCCCTGAGGCACTTTTACTGGTGCAATATGACGTACTGTATGTGGACGACAAAGCCGAGAATGCGTCTTTGTCAGAGGATGAACTTGGAGAGCTTGTCCGGCTTGAGTATAAACGCCGTAGAAATTACGACAAGATAAACGACACCGGTTCCACGCAGACCCGAGTACTTTCCAAAAATGAAATGAAAACGCAGATTTATCAGATGGTCAGTCTCTGGGCCGCGTCCCTTGCCGAGTCAAATTTCAGGTTGGAAAAAATCAAATATGCAAACGAGTATAATTTGTAAAAAGCGAAGCTGTTTTCATATATTTTGCAAAACTAATCCGTTTTAAACCAGACACTTTTGTACGCTCATTCATTACGAAAAAATATTTATTATCTCCGCCAGATAAAACAAGTTAACAATAGATACCGGGTATCGAGTACATTTGATATCAGGCATCTATTTCTTTTTCTAAAATGATCTTCGTCCTATCCATCAAATCCACTGCGCCTTTAGTGCATAATTTTCTATTTTTTCCTTTCGTTTTTGCGTTTTCTGTGCCGGGAGATCTTCACATTCATCACATTACGACAGGAAGCGGAGCAGTAGACGGAGCGCGGATCGGCGGCGATGAACGGTTTGCCGCATCGTTTGCAGAGTCGGATGCGCAGGTTTTCATCCGTGAGCATTTCTGCAAAACCGACGTCGATAGTGCCCTTAAGGGAGTCGAAAGCCCAACCCCGTTTTGCGGCTCCGCCCTCATAGCGGTAGACCATCTTCGCATTACCGGGTGTGAAGTCATATGGTTATATCTGCGACCCGAAGGACAAGAAAAAATGGATTGTTGATGAAGCTGCCGCCGAAGTGGTCAGGCGCATTTTCGATTTGCGCCTTGCCAGTAAGGGACCAATGCAGATAGCCAAGATTCTACAGACGGACAAAATACCAACAACCAAAGCCTACTATGCAATGCGTGACGGAAAGCCTCTGCCGGAGGAGCCCTACAAGTGGAACGACAATTCCGTTGTGGGCATCTTGGAGCGTATGGACTACGCAGGGCACACGGTCAGCTTCAAGACCTACTCCAAGTCCTACAAATTCAAGAAACGCATACCGACGCCGGAAGATGAGCTTGTCATATTCCGTGATACCAGGAGGCCATCGTTTCAGAGGAACAGTGGCAACGGGTGCAGGAGCTCAGGAAAAACAAGCGACGCCCTACAAAAGCCGAAAGGCAGGGTTTGTTCGCAGGATTGCTGTACTGTGCCGATTGCGGGAGTAAGCTCCATTTTGCCACCTGCAAGAACTTCGACGGCAGGCAAGACCATTACCGCTGCGCTAAGTACAAGAGCAATAGGGGCAAATGCTCCGCTCACTACATCCGGGAAGACGTTCTGAGAACGATGGTTCTCAGCCGCATTCACGCGGTTACGACGCTTCTTTTTGACGATGTATGCGCCTTTCGGGAATTGCTAAGGAAGCAGCGATTTGAGGAAGCGGAAAAGTCTATGAAGCAGAAAAAGCTGACGTTGGCTCAGTCGCAAAAGCGGATAGCGGACTTGGACAAAATTTTTAAGTGCATTTATGAGGATGATATCGCCGGCAGCATCAGCCACGACAGATTTTTGAAGCTGTCCGCTGAGTATGAGGCCGAGCAGACTGACTTACAGACAAAGGTTGCCAGACTTCAAGCGGAAATTGAAAACCACGAGCAGGACAAGATCAACTTTGAGCAGTTTTCCGCTCTCGTCAGAAAATATGTCGGCATCACGGAGCTGACCCCGACCATTGTGAACGATTTTATCAAGAAGATCATCGTTCACGCCCCAAAGAAAGTCAACGGTCAGCGTACTCAGCGGGTGCAGATATTTTTCAACTTTATCGGCGAGGTAGATTTACCGGAGAACACAGCCTCGGAACCCACCGACAAAAACAGCAAAACGGCATAGCCAATTACGACTATACCGTCCTGCTGTAAGGATACATCCCTATGACCTGTAACCATTTTCGTTCGCGGATTTTTTGCGCTTTTTGCCCTGACGCGCCGACGGGCGCGATCTAAAAGCCCTCTCTGGTATAAGCTTCCCAACTTCTGTGGATATAAGTTTTGAGCGCCAGCGGCGTTCCGACGTACCTCATATCCCGGCCGTCGGCCAGAAACTCGGCCAGAAATTCCGGCCGGGCGGTGGTCAAGCGCACCGGCAGGCCCGCGAGATCGGAGGTCTCCCGCAGCACATCGTAGCCCCGGCGCAGATCGTCCGCCGAAGCCAGGGTCAGCAGATTGGCGTTGTTGACGAAGCCCGTCACGGACAGGCGGGCGAAGCCCTCCATCTCCTCCCTGAGCTTCAGCACCCGCTCCGGACTCTCGGACATGGGACGAAAGACGTTGACGATGTCATAGACCTCCAGGCTCCCCTCCGGCAGGGCGGCAAAATCCTGATGATACCGGCCCAGGGACATGGCGCCCGCGGCATCGCCGCCCACATCGAACACCACCAGATCCCAGTCTCCCGCGAAGGCGGAGGCTACCGCGGCGGACATATTCACCGGCGTGACGCCCCGGCCCGCATAGGTGGGTGACACCACGTCGATCTTTTTTTCCTCCAGCAGGGCCACCCGGTCGGACATCCGAAAATAGTCGTTGACCTTGTCCAGATCCACCACTTTGGTCCTTTTCCCCGCCGAAGCGGCGTTGACCGCCAGATTCAGGGCGATCTCGGTCTTGCCGCTGCCGTAATTCCCGATCAGGATGATATAGCTGCCCATAGCGCGCCTCCGTTGAATTGATTTGGCTTTATTATAACGCGCGGGGCACCTTTACGCAAAACAGAAAATATGCTATGATATCTGCAGGCGTTAGGCAATCAGTTGAATATCGGAAGGAGCGGACCTATGGCCACGATTCTGGACTACCTGGACTGGCGCGGCGACCTGACCTTTGCCCAGTCGCCGTTCAATGAGGTGGATAATTATATACTCTGCAAGCTGGGCTGCCCCGACTTTACCGGCATCATCCCCGCCGACGGCACGCTCTCCATCGGCGAAGCCGTCTCCCGTTTCGACGCCTCCCTGGCCGACGCCGGGGACGGCGAATTTCTCGGCCCCCTGGCCTCTCCCGTGATGATGAACGTCATCCGCCGCCTGCCCCGCACGGCGCGCTTCGGCAGCCTCACCGTGGCGGATTTCATCAGCAAGATCGACCCCGTGGCGGAGGAGCAGTTTTCCGCGCTGACTATTCTTCTGCCGGACGGCACGCGTTTTGTTACCTACCGCGGCACCGGCGACACCATTATCTCCTGGAAGGAGGATTTTCTCCTCAGCGTGGAGGATGTGGTACCCGCCCAGAAGGATGCCGCCGCCTATCTGCTGAGGGAGGCCTCCTACGGAGACGGCCCCCTGATGCTGGGCGGTCATTCCAAGGGCGGCAATCTGGCGGTCTATGCCGCGCTGAAAGCGCCGGAGGCCATCCAGGCGCGCATCACCGGCGTCTACAACAACGACGGCCCCGGCTTCCGCAGGGACCCCCGGGGCACCCCGGAATATGCCCGCATCAAGCCCGTACTGCACACCCTCGTATCCCAGCACACCGTCATCGGCAAGCTGCTGTACCACGAGGAGGACTGCACCATTGTCAAGTGCTGGCCCACCGGCATCGCCGCCCACGACGGCTTCAACTGGGAGGTGCTGGGCACGCAGTTCGTCCGCAGCCCGGATTATTCCTTTGACAGCAAGGCCTTCGAGGTGGCCCTCAGCGAGACGCTGGAGAGCATGAACGACGTGGAACGCCGGGATTTTGTGGAGGATTTTTTCTCCATCATGACCTCCACCGGCGCCACCACTCTCTCCGACTTCAACGAGCACCGCTTCCGTCAGGCGCTGGAGCTGGGCGGCGAGATGCGCCGCAGCGACACGGTGCGCAAATTCCTGCAGACCACGCTGAATATCATCCTGCAGGAGACCATCGCAGGCGCGAAGGCCGCCATCCCTCACCCCCGGCTCCCCTTCCTCAGCGAGCTGCGGGAGGAACGCGGGGGCAAAGACGAATAAGCGGCCGAAAATGCCGTATTTTTTTCAAAATCAACTCTTTGCAAAAAATGTCACTCCGCTCCCCGAACCCTCGCTGCGCAAGGCTTCGGCGGCTATTTATCAGAATTGAGGCGGGGCCTTGCCCCCCTCACACTCCCCCCGCGAATCACTCGATTTTTTCTTTTGGGGGAGTTCTTTGGCAAGCTGATGCGCCCCCACCGTTCAAACACGGTGGGGGCGCACATTATGTCTTGAAAAATCTGACGATCAGGCGTTGGTTTCCTTGGCCTTGACGCACAGGGCGGTGAAGGCTTCGGGATCATGGATGGCCATCTCGGAGAGCATCTTGCGGTTCATCTCGATGCCGGCGGTCTTCAGGCCGTGCATAAAGGTGGAGTAGTTCATGCCGTTCATCTTGCAGCCGGCGGAAATACGGGTAATCCACAGCTGACGGAAATCGCGCTTCTTCTGCTTGCGGCCCACATAGGAATAGCGGCCGGTCTTCATCATCTGCTGGTTGGCCATCTTGTAGTGGCGGGATTTGTTGCCCCAGTAGCCCTTGGCCAGGCCGACGATCTTGCTTCTATGCTTGCGCGTCATCATTGCGCCTTTAACTCTTGCCATTGTTATATCCTCCTATTTCGTAAAGACAGCCCTTATTTATAAGGGATCATTTTTTTGATCGCGGCGACGTTGGTCCCGTCGGCATAAGTCGCGGAACGGAGACGGCGGCAGCGCTTGGTGTCCTTCTTGGTGAGGATGTGGCTCTTAAAAGCGTGAGCGCGCTTCACCTTACCGCTTTTGGTGAGGTTGAATCTCTTCTTTGCACCACTGTGGGATTTCAATTTGGGCATGGTGGTCTTCTCCTTTACGTTAGCTATCATAATGCGGACGTTATCCGCAAAGACATACGATATTTATTCGGCCTCAGGGGCGTCGGCGGGGTCTTCTTCCGTGCTGGACGCGCCGTCGGTCCTGGCGGCCTCCTCGGCCAGCTTCTTATCCTTGGCGGTCTTCTTGATGGCGGTCTGGGACTTGGGAGACAGGAACATGGACATATTGCGGCCTTCCAGTTTGGGTTCCTTGTCCAGAATGCCGACCTCGCCGCATTTTTCGGCAAACTCGTGCAGCAGCACCCTGCCGATTTCGGTATGGGCCATCTGTCTGCCCCGGAAACGCACGGTAACCTTCAGGCGGTCGCCGTCTGACAAAAACTTCTGCGCGTTCTTGAGTTTGGTGTTAATGTCATTCTCTCCAATGCCGGGAGACATCCGGATTTCCTTGACTTCCATCACGCGCTGATTCTTTTTTGCTTCCTTCTCCCGCTTGGCCTGCTCGAAGCGGAACTTCCCGTAGTTCATGATCTTGCAGACGGGCGGTTTCGCGGCAGGCGAAATCATGACGAGGTCGAGCTCTTTCTCCTCCGCCATGCGCTGCGCGTCCACCGTAGGCATAACGCCGAGCTGTTCGCCGTCGTCGCCGATGAGCCGTATTTCCTTATCGGTGATTTCTTCATTAATCGCGTACTCTGTGCTTGCTATACTCCAACACCTCCAAAAAATAAACACGCGGATGCATGGCACCCGCGTGTTGAAAACAGACTTTCCAAAATGGGAAGCGTTTTTGTAAACCTCAGCTGACTCAATGGCCGCCGGGTGAGGACGGGGATGCCGTACCTACTTCTTTATAGCTAATATACTATATCAGTCCATCCCCGGATTGTCAAGGACTATTTTTGATCGGCCGAGGGCTCCCCCTGCTCGTTCTCCACAATGGCGGCGGGTTCCTCCGCCTTGGGCTCCTCCGCCGCGGGAATCCGGGGCGCTTCGGCGGCCATGGCCAGCTTCACGATGCGGCTGGTGCCCAGACGCTCCGCGCCCAGCGCGATAAAATCCTCGGCGTCCTGGAGGCTGGCGATGCCGCCCGCGGCCTTGACCTTGACGGAGGCAGGGCAGTTGGCGCGCAGCAGGGCCACATCCTCACGGGTGGCGCCGCCGGTGGAAAAGCCGGTGGAGGTCTTGATATAGTCGGCGTTGCAGTCGGTGACGATATGGCACAGCGTGACCTTCTCCTCCTCGGTGAGCAGGCAGCACTCGATGATGACCTTCAGCACCCGGCCCGGGCAGGCGGCCCGCACGGCACGGATGTCGGCGGCCACGTCGCCCCAGCAGCCGTCCTTGACCATGGAGAGGTTGACCACCATGTCGATCTCGTCGGCCCCGTTTTTCACGGCGTCGATGGTCTCATAGGCCTTGACGGCGCTGGTTTCATAGCCGTTGGGGAAACCGATGACGGTGCAGACCTTCATCCGCCCGCCCACATAGCGCTTGGCGCCCGCCACATGGCAGGGGGGAATGCACACGGAGGCGCAGCGGTATTTTATGGCCTGATCGCACAGCTCCCGGATCTCGGCGGCGGTGCAGTCGGTGCGCAGCAGGGTATGGTCGCATTTGGCCAGTATTTCTTCAAGTTTCATGTCGTTCATCCTTTCATAAAGGTTCTGTGGAGATTATACGCCGCCGGGGGCGCATATTCAAGCCATGTGCGCGAATATGATTGTGCCAGGAGACTGTAAGAACGATAAGAGGTGCGAACATGGAAGAAATCACCACTGTTAATTATGCGGAACTGTGCGGGGTCCTGGCGGCTCCTCCGGCCTATTCCCATTCCTCCCGGGGCGAGGATTTCTACGTCTTCCCGCTGGACACCAAGCGGCTGAGCGGCGCGACGGATCGGATCAACGTGGTCATCCGCAAGGAGCTGCTGGGTCTGGAGCTGGCCGAGGCGGCCAAGCTCCGGGTGGTGGGCGAGCTGCGCTCGTTCAACAACAAGCGCGGCGGCGGCGCCAGGCTGGTCATCACGGTGTATGCCCGGGACATCGCCCTGTGCGACGACGAGGACGCCAACCTGGTCTGCCTCTCGGGGACGCTGTGCAAGCAGCCCAATCTGCGCACCACCCCCATGGGCCGGGACATCTGCGATCTCATGCTGGCGGTGAACCGGCGCTACGGCCGGTCGGACTATCTGCCCTGCATCACCTGGGGTCTTCGGGCGCGGGAGGCCGCGCTGTGGCAGATCGGCGACACGGTGCGCCTCACCGGGCGCATCCAGAGCCGGGGATACATCAAGCTCATCGACGGCGAGGCCTATGAGCGCACCGCCTACGAGGTCTCGGTAGTGGAGATCGAAAAACTGCCCTGACCTTATTCGCGCGCTTTTTTCGGAACGATCTCGATCCAGTAGCCGTCCGGGTCCTCAATAAAATAGATGCCCATGCCGGGATTTTCAAAGCAGATGCAGCCCATGGCTGCGTGCCTGGCATGGGCCTTCTCCATGTCTTCCACGTCGAAGGCCAGATGGAATTCCTGCTCGCCCAGATCATAGGGCTCGGCGCGGTCCCGCAGCCAGGTCAGCTCCAGCCGGAAATCCGTCTCCCCGTCGCCCAGGAATTTCAGCACATAGCTGCCGTCGGCGGCGGTCTTTTCCCGGGTGGGCTTCAGTCCAAGCGCCTCGTCGTAGAATTTCAGGCTGCGCTCCAGGTCAAGAACATTGAAATTAAAATGGTTGAAACGAAACATGGCGTGGCCCTCCTTGTTTTTGCACCAAGTATACTTTGCCCGGACCGCGCTGTCAAACGCCTTTTCCCAAAAAAAGTCTTGGAAACCGACGCCTGAGATGTATAATAACAATAGAGTATGCAGAAGCGGAGGCGGCCATGGATTATTCGGAGCTTATCGGCAAATATGTCTCTCAGGACGACGTATATCTTTTCAACACCGGCAGCGCCAGAAAGGCCTGGCTGCTCTACGGCTGCCGCTATCTGCCGGAGGAGGACCTGCACCGGTTCGTGGTGTGGGCGCCCAACGCCAGGCGCGTGTCGCTGGTGGGCGATTTCAACGCCTGGGACGACCGGGCCGAGCCCATGACCCGCTGCGAGGGCGGCATCTGGTGCGCCTTCGTGCCCCATCTGCGCAGCGGCAGCCTCTACAAATACGCCGTCACCGGAGCCGACGGCAAGACCGTGCTCAAATCCGACCCCTTCGCCGCCTGGTCGGAGACCGGTTCCAGCACCGCTTCCAGGGTCTGGGACGGCGGCGAATACGACTGGCACGACCGGCCTTTTCTGGAAGAGCGGGCACAAAGAAATCCGCTCGCCTCCCCCATGTCCATTTATGAGGTGCATCTCGGCTCCTGGAAGACCTTTTCCGGCGATAAGCCCCTCTACCGCGCGGCGGCGGACGAGCTTTCGGAATACTGCCTGGACATGGGCTATACCCATGTGGAGCTGCTGCCCATCACCGAGTACCCCTACCCCGCCTCCTGGGGCTATCAGGTGACCGGGTATTACGCCCCCACCAGCCGCTACGGCAGTCCCGAGGACTTCATGTACTTTGTGGACAGGCTCCATCGGGCCGGCATCGGCGTGCTGATGGACTGGGTGCCCGCCCACTTCCCCAAGGATGAGCACGGGCTGGCCCGATTCGACGGTACGCGTTTGTACGAGTGCAAGGAGCCCCGCATGTCCGAGCATCCGGACTGGGGCACGCTGATCTTCAATTACGCCATGCCGGAGGTGCAAAGCTTTCTCATCTCCTCCGCCTGCCTGTTTTTCGACCGCTATCACATCGACGGTCTCCGCGCCGACGCGGTGTCCTCCATGCTGTATCTGGATTACGGCCGCGCAAAGGGTGAATGGACGCCCAACCGCGACGGCGGCAACATCAATCTTGACGCCGTGACCTTCCTGCAGAAGATGAACGAGGCCGTGCTCACCGACTATCCCGGAACCGTCACCGTGGCGGAGGAATCCACCGCTTTCCCCCTGGTGACCTGCCCGCCCGGGGACGGCGGTCTGGGCTTCGTTTTCAAGTGGGACATGGGCTTTATGCACGACACGCTGGATTACATGGCCGCCGACCCCTACTTCCGCTCCGGCTGCCACGACAAGCTCACCTTTTCCATGATGTACGCCTTCTCCGAAAACTTCATCCTCGCCTACTCCCACGACGAGGTCGTCCACGGCAAGGGCTCCATGCTGAACAAAATGTCCGGCGGCTACGACCAGAAATTTGCCTCGCTGCGGGCGCTGTACGGCTTCCAGTTCGCCCATCCCGGCAAAAAGCTCACTTTCATGGGCTCGGAATTCGGCCAGTTCATCGAGTGGAATTATGAAAAGGCGCTGGACTGGCTGCTGCTGGATTTCCCCAGGCACGAGGGGCTGCGCCGGTATGCCCGGGCGCTGAACCGCCTGTATGCCGGCTGCCCCGCCCTGTACGAGATCGACAGGTCCTGGGAGGGGTTCCAGTGGCTGAATGTGGACGACCGGGAGCGCTCCTCCATCGCTTTCCTGCGCGCGGGCAGCACCGGGGGACGGTGCAAATATCTGGTCTGCGCCTGCAATTTCACCCCCGTGACCTACCGGGATTTTGTCATCGGCCTGCCCATGGCCGGAAAGCTGACGGAGGTTCTCAGCAGCGACGACGCCGAGTATGGCGGTTCAGGTTTTCATAACGAAATTCTCAGCAGTGAGGAAACGCCGTTCCTCAATCTGCCGTATTCGGCCAAGATCACGCTGCCGGGAATGAGCGCGGTGTATTTCAGCTTTGAACCGGACCGGGAACGAGCCGGGAGAGGGAGAACCGATGAAACGTGAATTTCAGGATCTGCTGGCCGAAAAGGGCCGCAGCGAGCTGCCCAGGGTGCTGATCTCCGCGGCGGAGTGCGCCCCGCTGGCCAAGACCGGCGGTCTGGCGGACGTGGTGGGCACTCTGCCCAAGGCGCTGAAAAAGCTGGGCGTCGACGCGAGAGTCATCCTGCCCTATCACCATGTCATCAAAGAAAAATACGCCGATAAAACCGAGCATCTGTCCGACTTCTATGTGGATCTGGGCTGGCGGCATCAGTATGCGGGCATCGAGCGTCTGGAAGCGGACGGCGTGACCGTCTACCTCGTGGACAGCGAATTTTATTTCGGCGACGCCATCTATCGCGGCGGCGACCCCGAGGGCGAGCAGTACGCCTTTTTCACCCGGGCCGTGTTGGACTGCCTGCCCGATCTGGATTTCGAGCCGGATATCGTCCACTGCAACGACTGGCACACCGCCATGATCCCCATGCTGGGCCGGACCCAGTATCCCGGCCAAATGCAGACGGAGCTGAAATACCTGCTGACCATCCACAACATCCTGTATCAGGGCAAATACGGCTTCGGCATTGTGCGGGACCTGCTGGGGGTGGAGGATCGCTATTTCACCCCGGAATTCATGGAGCTGGACGGCTGCGCCGATTTCCTCAAGGCGGGCTGCGTCTTCGCCGACCGCATCAATACCGTCAGCCCCAGCTACGCCCGGGAGATCAGGACCCCCTATTACGGCGAGGGGCTGGAGGGCATCCTCAACGCCCGCGCCCGCGAGGTCACCGGCATTCTCAACGGCATCGACAAAACCGTGTTCAATCCCCACGCCGACCCCCTGCTGCCCGCCCGCTACGACAAGGGTCATCTGAACGGTAAGAAATTATGTAAACTTGATCTCCAGCAGCGTCTGGGTCTGGAGGTCCGGGCGGACGTGCCCCTGTTCGCCATGGTCACCCGCATGACGGAGCAAAAGGGATTCGACCTGATCGTGCGGATGCTGGATGAGCTGATGCGCTGCGGCGATCTGCAATTCGTGCTGCTGGGCAGCGGAGACCGGGAATACGAGGATTTCATGCGCGCCGCCGAGAGCCGCTATCCGGGGCGGCTGTGCGCCTATCTGGGCTATTCCGACCCCCTGTCCCATCAGATCTACGCGGGCAGCGACTTCTATCTCATGCCCTCCCGGTTCGAGCCCTGCGGCATCAGCCAGATGATCGCCCTGCGCTACGGCAGCCTGCCCATCGTGCGGGAGACCGGCGGTCTGCGGGACACCGTGACGCCCTACAACAAATTCGACGGCACCGGCAACGGATTCTCCTTTGCCAACTTCAACGCCCATGAGATGAAGGGGGCGGTGCTGGCCGCGCTGTCGGCCTACCGCGACAAAAACGCCATGGCCGGGCTGGTACGCGCCGCCATGGAGGCCGACTTCGGCTTCGACAAATCCGCGGAGGAGTACGTCAGACATTATCTATGGATGCTTTGAATCCCGAAAAACGCTATACCGTCTGGTTTGGCGGCGAATACGACGAGCACTGGACGGACGATTACCGGCTCACCGTGACCTACCGCGGCCGCGCGGCGGTGACGGCGCGGCGGACGGCGCGCGGCGCCGAGGCGGACGGGCCCCTGCCGCCCTCGCCGCTGGCGGAGGCCTATCTGGACGCCGCCGTGGCCGTGCAGGCCGCGCTGGACGATGCCGCCCGTCTCGGGCTGGGGCCGGATAAGGTTTATGAGGTCTTTTCCTGCGCCGGTCCCGTGGCCCCCTTCGAGCTGTTCCGGGCGCTGCTGGACGAGGCGCGCATGGACTTTGAAGCCGCGCTGCGGACGGCGGTGCGCTGCTGCCCCAAAGTGGATTTCAATGTAGAAGACCAGGAATTATGTAAACTTCAGCCCCGGGCAGCCCATCTCATCCCCATCCTCAAAGCGGCGCTGGCCGCGCGGCCCATGGCCGTCCACGACAGCCGCCTTTCGGAATACCGCTCCCCTCCGGGCGCGGTGGAGACGGGCACGACGCTGCATCTCGCCTGCCGCCTGGCCGGCGGCGGCGTCACCGCCTGCGCCTGCGCGCTCTACGGCGACGACGGCGAGACCGTCTACCCCATGACCCGGGTGGACGACCGCTTTGAAGTTGACATAACGTTGCCCCATACGCCCGCCGCGCTGTGGTACCGCTTTCGCCTCACCGCCCCCGGCGGGGACTGCTGGCTGTGCCCGGACGCCTCGGGCTTTTACGGTCTGACCGGCCCCTCCCGGCGGGAGGGCTTCCGTCTGACCGTCTACCGGCGGGGATTTACGACGCCGGACTGGTTCAAGGGCCGGGTGATGTATCAGATCTTCCCCGACCGCTTCGCCTTTTCCGGCGGCGACACGGCGGCGCGGGGCGTGGATTATCACCGCGCGCTGGGCCAGACGGCGGAGCTGCACCGGAGCCTGGACGAGCCGCCCCGCTGGCAGTCCCGGGACTTTGAGCGCGACTACGAGCCCGACGATTTTTATGGCGGCACCCTGCGTGGGATCGAGGAAAAGCTGCCCTATCTCAAGGCGCTGGGCGTGGGGGTGCTCTATCTCAACCCCATCGTGGAGGCCCGCTCCAACCACCGCTACGACACCTCGGATTACCGCCGGGTGGACCCGGTTCTGGGCACGGGCGCGGATTTTGACCGCCTCTGCGAAAAGGCCGGGGCGCTGGGCATCCGCATTCTGCTGGACGGCGTGTTCTCCCACACCGGGGCGGACAGCGTCTATTTCAACCGTTTTTCCCATTACCCCGCCGGCGGCGCGTGTCAGGGCGAGACCTCGCCCTATTATAACTGGTACAGGTTTTCCGAATTTCCCGGAAAATACAAGTGCTGGTGGAACTTCCCCGACCTGCCGGAGGTGGACGAGGAAAACCCGGACTGGCAGGCCTTTGTGGTCACCGGGGCTGACAGCGTGGTCAGGAGCTGGCTCCGCCGGGGCGCCTCCGGCTGGCGGCTGGACGTGGCGGACGAGCTGCCGGACGATGTGCTGGCCAAAATCCGTGCCGCCGCCAAAACAGAAAAGCCCGACGCCGTGATTCTGGGCGAAGTCTGGGAGGACGCGGTGCTCAAGGAGAGCTACGGCAGACGCCGCAGCTACGCGCTGGGGACCTCGCTGGACAGCGTGATGAACTACCCCCTGCGCGCCGCCGTGCTGGACTTCATGCACGGCCGCCTCACGGCCTACGGCCTGCGGGACTTTCTCGATGGTCAGCGGCTCAACTATGCCCCGCCGATGTATGCGTGTCTCATGAATCTCATGGGCTCCCACGACGTGGAACGACTGCGCACAAACCTTTGTACCGACGTGGACGTCAAGACCCTGCCCCGGGCGGTGCAGGCCGCCTTCCGGGCCGAGCCCGCCGCGGTGGAGCGCGCCGCCCGGCTGGAAAAGCTCTGCGCCGCCATCCAGTTTTCCCTGCCGGGGGTGCCCAGCGTCTACTACGGCGACGAGGTGGGCATGGCCGGCTGCCGCGACCCCTTCAACCGCCTCCCCTTCCGCGAAGGCGAGCGCAGCCCGCTGGCCTTTTATCGGAAACTGGGTGAAATCCGAAATGGGATTAGCGTTATGTCAACCGGAGCCGCGCAGTTCTCCGCCTGCGGAGCGGATGTGCTGCTCATCCGCCGCTATGGCGCGGGCGAGACGGTCACCGCCGTCAACCGCGCCGGGGGCGGGCGCACCGTTTCCCTGCCCTTCGGCGGCGTCGATCTGCTCACCGGCGCCCGCTGTCCGAAGGAACTCACACTGCCGCCCTACGGGGCGGTGATCGTACTGTCAGAAGGAAAAATGGAGGGTAACTGAAAATGGCGATTCGTTCTTTTGCAGGTCCCGGCGAGGTGGAATCCGTGGCCGGGCAGCTGTCCGAGGAAATACAGGGCAGTGCCATGAGCTGCGAGCTGGTGGATTCTGTCCGCCGCAGCACCGCCGGCGGAGACACGCTGTATGTCATGGTATTTGAAAAATACTACATGCGGGCAGGCAACCGGGCCAGCCTCACCGTCTCGGTCTGTGCCGGGCCGGACGGGCACATTCATGTGGACGCCATCGGCGCCGGCGGCGGGCAGGGTCCGATCTTTAAGTTTTCCTGGGGCGCGGAGGAGGACTTCACCGACTCCGTGGCGGCGGTTCTCCAGCCTCTGGGCTTTTGGGACGAGGAGGGAACCGACCCGTGAAGCTGAAGCCGGACCGCTCGAAATTGCCGCGCTGACCACGCTGCGCACAGGGATCCGCTTTGCTGTACTGGCCTATCGGGGAAAAATGTTAGCACTCAAGTAACTTGAGTGCTAACATTTACATTTGGTTCATATCTTGTTCATGATTTTTTCATATTTGTACTGTATTTTTATATACAGAAAGAAACAAAAGATGTGATTTAGTTTCCGAAAGTTATAAACAATACATAACAAAGTTGGAGGTATGCATTATGTTTGAGATTATTCCGTTTGACCGCCGCGGCCGTCAGTTTTCCACCTACGACCCCTTCCGTGCCTTTGACGAGATGGAGCGCAGCTTCTTCAAAAACAGCCTCACCGAGTTCCGCACCGATGTTTCCGACAACGGCGACTCCTATCTGGTGGAGGCCGAGCTGCCCGGCTTCAGCAAAGAGGACATCCAAATCGATCTCGACAAGGACCGCCTGACCATCAGTGCCGAGCACAAGAGTGAGACCGAGGACAGCGACGAGAAGAAGAACTTCGTCCGCCGCGAGCGCTACTATGGCTCCTATTCCCGCAGCTTCGACGTGACCGGCATCGACACTGAGTCCATCAAGGCCGAATACAAGGACGGCGTGCTGAATCTGACTCTGCCCAAGAAGGTGCCTGAGATTCCCGCCGCCAAAAAGATCGAGATCGAGTAAGTTCCCCGATCTCTCCCCCTCAGAGATCTTTCAGATACACCTATCCTCTCTTTCTCCAACCCCAAAAAGGGAAACGCGGACGGCTTTTTTGCCGCCCGCGTTTTTCCTGATAGACGCGTATAGTTGATGTGGAGCGCAGCGCATGATATAATAAGTAAAACAGCGGCGCGGCACCGAACCGGCAGGGAGGCATGGCGGAATGAACCTTAAAGGATTTCTTTCTATAGGCGGGCGAAAAATTATATCTCAGGGACACAGGGTATACGGCACCATAACCGCGTCAAGGGAATGCCGGTGGATAAAAATCAATACCAAACCTGTTCGCGCTGACAGTCTGGACGGCGCTGTTTTTCCTCACATTATTACCTTTCTATACGAGGTGAACGGAGTCTCCTACGGAGGCAGCCGGTACGTCAGCTGGATCGAACGCTGCCCCGGCGTCAACGAGCGGATTTGTGTATATTTTGATCCTGCAAACCCGGCGAACTATGCGGTCGATATCTCTTGAAACACAGCGGGACGCTCCTGAAGGTTGTTTTCCCGGCAGCTTTCGGGGGCGCTGCTTTATTTTGTCCCGTACGCGTCACATTCCGCGTAAAAAGCCTTCCAGCGCGGCGTTGAATTCGGAGGGGTTGTCCAGATAGGGCGTGTGTCCCGCATGGGGAATCGTGGCCAGCTTCCAGCCGAAGCGCGCGGCCGCGGCGCGGTTGAGGGCGCGGATGCGGCCCACCCGGTCGCCCTCGCCCACCATGGCCAGCACGGGGAAATCCCAGTCCGGGACCGCGGTACCGGAGAGCGCCGCCAGCGTGTCCGCCAGCGCGTCCGCCGCGCAGGCGGTATTTTGCGCGGCCATAACGGGATAGAGCGCGCGGCTGCCTTCCGTCGTGGCGGCAAACGCGCCGGCAAGCGCCCCGGCGAAGGCCCGGGCCGGCATCACGCGCAGCAGCCCCGCCGTTTTGTCCAGCCAGCGGAAATCACCGTAGTGGCAGAGCTCCTGCCCGAAGGGGAAGGTGTCGATCAGCGCCAGACCCGCGCAGCGCTCCGGGAACTCCGCCGCGAAGGCCTGCGCGGCCACCCCGCCGATGCAGTGGCCCGCCACGACCGCCCGGTCCACCCCCTCATTATTGAGGATGTCCCGCACATCGTAGGCGCAGCTGTCCGGCGCGAAAGCGCCGTAATTTTCCGACAGCCCGTGCAGCGGCAGATCCAGCGCGATGCAGTTGACCGACCGCGAGAAGGTCTCCGTCACGGCGTCGAACACCGTGTGATCCATCCCCGCCCCGTGAAGCAGCACCAGCCACGGCGCGTTTTCCGCCCCGCAGCGGGTGACCCAGTAATAGACGTCGCCCCGGGGCGACGAGAGGCATTGATCCTCCGGCGTACCGGCATAGCTGCCCCGCTCAAAAGGGTCCTCGCCGGTGACGCCGCCGAAGTCTCCGAAATCATATTTTTCCATGTCGCGCCTCCCGTTGGATTAAGTTACTGGTACAGTTGATTATAACAGGGACTTCTTAGAAAAGAAATAACTTGTTGGCCTGCCGCCAATTATGATATACTATTTTACTAAAATAAACTCTTGTCAGTGAGGCGTATTCCTTGAAAAAAGCTCTGTCCATTTTTATACTCTGCGCCGTTTTGGCGGCGCTTTTCTCCGGCTGCGGGCAGGCGCCCGCTCCGGCGGCAAAGGAAAGCGGCAAGCTCTCCGTGGTGGCCACCATTTTCCCGGCCTACGACTTTGCCCGGGAAATCGTGGGCAGCGCGGGGACAGTGACCATGCTTGTCCCCCCCGGGTCGGAGATTCATTCCTACGAGCCCACGCCCCAGGACATTCTGACTATTCAGAATTGCGACATTTTCATCTACAACGGCGGCGACAGCGACGAGTGGGTAGACGACGTGCTTTCCTCCATCGGCAACGGCATGACCATAGTGCGCATGACAGACTGCGTTGCGCAGGTCCAGGAGGAGGACAAGGAGGGCATGACCGTCCATGAAGAGGGCAGCGGCGGGCCGGAATACGACGAGCACGTCTGGACCTCCCCGGTGAACGCCCAGAAGATCGCCGCCGCCATCGCCGCCGCGGCCGAGGCCAGGGACGCCGCCGACGCCGGCATTTTCCAGAAAAATCTCGCGGCCTATACCGCCCGGCTTAAAAAGCTGGACGAGGCCTACCGCGAAGTGGTGGCAAACGCCAAAAGCAAGACCCTGATCTTTGCCGACCGCTTCCCCGTCCGCTACTTCACCGAGGAATACGGGCTGGACTACTACGCCGCCTATCCCGGCTGCGCCGAGGACGCCGAGCCCTCCGCCAAGACCGTGGCTTTCCTCATCGACAAGGTGCGGCAGGGGGGCGTCCCCTATGTGCTGTATATCGAATTCTCCAATCAGAAGATGGCGGACACCGTCTGCGAGGACACGGGTTGCGGCAAGCTGGAATTCAACTCCTGCCACAACGTGTCGAAAGCCGATTTTGAAAGCGGCGTGAGCTATCTCGATCTCATGTGGGCCAATGTTGACACGGTCAGAAAGGCGCTGGGCTGATGATCCTACAATGTGAAAACGTCTCTTTCGCCTACGACGGCGTAAACGTGCTGGAGGGTGTGGATTTTTCCCTGAACGCCGGCGACTATCTGTGCGTGGTGGGCGAGAACGGCTCCGGAAAATCCACGCTGATCAAGGGGCTCTTGGGCCTGAAAGCGCCCCAGAGCGGCAGGATTCTCACCGGGGACGGGCTGAAGCCCACCGAGATCGGCTATCTTCCCCAGCAAACCGAGCTGCAGAAGGATTTCCCCGCCAGCGTGCGGGAGGTCGTCCTCTCCGGGCGGCTGAACAGTCTGGGAAAGCGGCTTTTCTATTCGGCGGAGGATAAAAAAGCCGCCGCGAAGAATATGGAGCGCATGGGCATCGACGAGATCGCCGGCAAATGCTACCAGGAGCTCTCCGGCGGGCAGCAGCAGCGGGTGCTGCTGGCGCGGGCCATGTGCGCCACCAAAAAAATGCTGCTGCTGGACGAGCCCGTCACCGGGCTGGATCCCGTGGCGCAAAACGAGATGTACAATCTCATCAAGCTCATCAATCTGTGCGACGGCATCACCGTCATCATGGTGTCCCACGACATCCACGAGGCGGTGCGCTACGCCACGCACATCCTGCATCTGGGCAACCGCCAGCTGTTCTTCGGCTCCGCCGCCGACTACAAGCAAAGCGACATGGCCCGCCGTTTTCTGGGGGGGTGCCGGACATGATCTTAGCGGAAATGCTGTCCTATCCCTTCCTGGTGCGAGCGCTGGTGGTGGGCGTGCTGGTGTCGCTGTGCTCGGCGCTGCTGGGCGTATCCCTGGTGCTGAAGCGCTATTCCATGATCGGCGACGGTCTGTCCCATGTGGGCTTCGGCGCGCTGGCCGTGGCCACCGCTTTCAACGCCGCGCCGCTGGCCGTGGCCGTGCCCGTGGTCATCGCCGCCGCGTTTCTGCTGCTGCGCGTCAGCCGCAGCAGCGCCATCAAGGGCGACGCCGCCATCGCCATGATCTCCAGCGGCGCGCTGGCCATCGGCGTCATCGTGATCTCCCTGACTACCGGCATGAACACCGACGTGTCCAACTATATGTTCGGCAGCATCCTGGCCCTCAGCTCGGCGGACGCCCGCCTCAGCGTGGCGCTGTCCGCCGCGGTGCTGCTGCTGTTCGTGCTGTTCTATCCCCGCATCTTCGCCGTGACCTTCGACGAAACCTTTGCCAAGGCCACCGGCACCCGGGCGGGTCTGTACAATATGCTCATCGCCCTGCTCACCGCCGTCACGGTGGTGCTGGGCATGCGCATGATGGGCGCGCTGCTCATCTCCTCGCTGATCATTTTCCCGCCGCTGTCCGCCATGCGGGTGTGCCGCAATTTCCGCGCCGTGGTGCTCACCTCCGCGGTGACGGCGGTGATATGCTTCGTGCTGGGCATGGCCGCGTCCTACGCCTGGGAGATTCCCTCCGGGCCAGCGGTGGTGGCCGTGAATATTGTGGCCTTCGGCGCCTTCGCGCTGGCGGGCCGCCTGAAGCGTGTCTCAAATATTCATTAATATTCGGATATTTCCTCAATTAATGAATAATATTCATTAATTGCCGATATTTTTTCAGTTTTTCAGAATATTTTTTCAGAAAGCTATTGACAAGGCGCGGGTACCGTGCTATTATCGCAACTGTTGAAACGAAAAATTATTCAGATTTGCCGAATAATTATCTGTCATTGAAAGAGAGGAATTGAAAATGAAAAAGCTTCTTGCACTGCTTCTTGCGCTGACCATGGTGTTTGCGCTTTGCGCCTGCGGCACGCAGGCCCCCGCCCCCGCCACGGCGGCACCTACCGCCGCCGCAACCGAACCCGGCGCCGCGGTGACTACCGTGGAGGCCGGAAAACTCCACATGGCTACCAACGCCGCCTTCCCTCCGTACGAGATGGTCGCGGACGACGGCTCCTTTGAGGGCATCGACGTGGAGATCGCCGGCAAGATCGCCGAAAAGCTGGGTCTGCAGCTGGTCGTGGACGATATGGACTTCACCTCCGTCATCACCTCCGTCCAGAGCGGCAAGGCCGATATCGCCATGGCGGGTCTCACCGTCAACGACGAGCGAAAGAAAAACGTGGACTTCACCGACTCCTACGCCAACGGCGTACAGGTGGTTATCGTGAAGGAAGGCTCCGCCATCAAGAGCATCGACGACCTGAAGGGCAAAATGATCGGCACCCAGGAGGGCACCACCGGCTATGCGTACTGCTCCGCCGATCCCGCGGACGGCGGCTACGGCGAGGACCATGTCATCGCCTACACCAACGGCGCCACCGCCGTTCAGGCGCTGCTGGCCGGCAAGGTGGACTGCGTGGTCATCGACAGCCAGCCCGCGAAGGAATATGTCAAGGCCAACACCGGCCTGACCATTCTGAGCACCGAGTTCACCAACGAGGATTATGCCATCGGCGTGTCCAAGGATAACCCCGCGCTGCTGGCCGCCGTCAATACCGCGCTGCAGCAGCTCATCACGGACGGCACCGTGCAGTCCATTATCAATAAGTACATCGCAGCATAAGAGCCAATGAGACCAAAGGGGGCGGCAGAAACCGCCCCTTTTTTTGCGACGAAAGGAACTGTTGTCAATGGGCGATTTCCTGACCGATCTTCAGCAGCAATTTTATCAGAGCTTCATCGAGGGCGACCGCTGGATTCGCTATTTCAAGGGTCTGGGCATCTCCTTCGAGGTCACGCTGGGCGCCCTGGCGCTGGGCATTGTTCTGGGCATTCTGGTGGCCGTGGTGCGTACCGCCCACGATCAGCAGCGCGACAGGAAAAGCGGTCTGCTGGGCGTGTTCAACGCCCTGTGCCAGATCTATACCACGGTGATTCGCGGCACGCCTATGATGGTGCAGCTGCTGATTATGGGCTTTGTCATTTTTTCCGCCAGCCGCAATCTGGTGGCGGTGGCAATCCTGACGCTGGGCATCAACTCCGGCGCCTATGTGTCTGAGATCATCCGCGGCGGCATCATGTCCATCGACCCCGGTCAGATGGAGGCCGGCCGTTCGCTGGGTCTGGGCTATACCCCGGTGATGCGCTGTGTGGTCATCCCCCAGGCCATCAAAAACATTCTGCCGGCGCTGGGCAACGAGCTCATCACGCTGTTCAAGGACACCTCGCTGGTGACGGTCATCGGTCTTGCCGACCTGACCAAGGTGGCCATCCAGGTGCAGGCCAAAACCTATCAGGCGCTGATGCCCTTCCTCGGCATCGCCGTCCTGTATCTGATCGTGGTCATGATCCTGACCTGGCTGCTGGGAATTCTGGAGAGGAGGCTGCGTCAAAGTGATCGACATTAAAAATCTTTCCAAATCCTTCGGCGACCATCTGGTGCTGGACGACATCACCGACCACATCTACCCGGGCGAAAAGGTCGTGGTGATCGGCCCCTCCGGCGGGGGCAAATCCACCTTTCTGCGCTGCCTGAATCTGCTGGAGCGGCCCACCAGGGGCACCATCACCTTTGAAGGCGTGGACATTGCCTCCCCCAAGACGGACATCAATGTGATGCGCCGCCAGATGGGCATGGTATTCCAGCACTTCAATCTGTTTCCCAACATGACCGTGCGCAGGAACATCACCCTCGCCCCCGTCAGGTCCGGCCTGATGAAACCCGACGAGGCGGACGCCGAGGCCTCCCGCCTGCTGGAGCGCGTGGATCTGGCCGACCGCGGCGATTCCTACCCCTCCGCCCTCTCCGGCGGTCAGAAGCAGCGTATCGCCATCGTGCGCGCGCTGGCCATGCACCCCAAGGTGATGCTCTTTGACGAGCCCACCTCCGCCCTGGACCCCGAGATGGTGGGCGAAGTGCTGGACGTCATGAAGGAGCTGGCCCGGGACGGCATGACCATGGTGGTGGTCACTCACGAGATGGGCTTCGCCCGGGAGGTGGGCAGCCGCGTGCTGTTCATGGCGGACGGCAAGCTGGCGGAGCAGGGTCCGCCGGAAGTGATCTTTAGCCATCCCCAGTCCCCCCGTCTCCAGGATTTCCTCTCCAAGGTGCTGTAACCGCATAAAAAACCGGCTCTGAGAGCCGGTTTTTTTATCTTAATTTTGTCCCTCGGTCAGCGTCACCCGCTGGGTGAGGGTCACCTGCCCGGTGGTGTCGTCCAGATCGCCGCCGATCTTGTATTCGTAACCGAACTTGTCCAGCCCCAGCGCCGCGGCGGCGGCGTCCAGATACCCGGCCTCGTAGTCCTTTCGCTTGGCGGCGGCGCGGATCTGGTCGTACAGCTCCTCGTCCTTCAGCGCCATGGAGAAGGAATAGGTGCCCACGCCGTTGGCGACGATCTGGTTATAGCACAGGGTATTGTATTCGTCCAGGGAATCCACGGTATCCGCCGCGGCCGCCGCAGTGCCGCCGGAGGGATCCGGGACGCCGGGCGTGGCCGGCACGGGGGTGCAGGCGTATTTGGTGCCGCCGGCGCCGGGCAGTTTTCGGCTCATGGCGCTGCGGGTGTGGTTGACGGACAGCGCGCTGTCCGTGACATTGAAATAGGTATAGTTGGGCCCGCCCAGCTGGTCGCTCCATGTCAGATCCACACCGTACCATTCCCCATCCAGCTGCACGATATTCCAGGCGTGATAGCCGCCGTCCGCGGTGCCAAAGATGTAATAGCACGGAACGCCCAGCTGGTTGAGGATATACTGGAAGGCCCGGGAATAGCCCGCGCAGACGGTGCTGTGCCCCACCAGCGCGCTGTAGGCGGTCTGATTGCAGGCGGCGTTGTCGTTGTATTCCACGGTCTGTGCCAGCGTGTCAAACACGTATTTTTCCTTGTCGGCGGCGGCAGTGCAAGCCCGCGCCCCGTTGAGGAGTTCCGCGGCCGCCGCGTCGAACCTGGCCTTGGCCTGGCGCAGCTCGTCCTTGAGTGCGCTGTATTCCAGCGTCATCTGTACGGCGGTGTCCTTGTCGCCGGCGGCGTAGCCGTATTCGTAGCGGTTGGCCAGCCAGAAGATCTCCGGGTGGTCGCAGGTCACGGCCACATAGGTGTCGTTCAGTTCCTCCAGACTCAGCGCGCACAACAGCCGGAAGGTCCCGGCGCAGTCCCTGGCGTTGGCGTAGATCTGGTTGTAGACGCCCTGCTCCTTCACGCTCAGCAGCGCCCGGTAGGGGCAGGCCGAGCTGCTGAAGGACAGGGTCTCGCCGGTGTCGCCGTAGCTGTCGTCGGCGGCATCGTCCACCTTGACGCCCTCGGCGCTGACATTGTCGTTATTCAGGTTGCCCCTGACCCGATCCGCGTACTCCTTGAAACTGCGCGCGCCGGAAACGACCTGATCCGTGGGGAAGAAATACCAGCCCACGCCCGCCAGGATGGTCACCGCAAGTATGATTGAGAAAATATGATACAGTTTTTTCATGACGGAGAACATTGTACCATAGTTTCCCTGCAAAAGGCAATCACCGGATTTTGCCATCCGGCTTGCAATACGATCTTTTGGGCGGTATACTTGGAGAAAACCATCGAAAGCGGTAATTTGCCATGAAAATACAGATCAAAAAACTGCGCCCCGGCGCCCAGCTGCCCACCGCAGGCTCTGCGGGCAGCGCGGGCAGCGACCTGTACGCCTGCATCGAAGCCGGCGAGGCCCTCATCCCCCCCGGCGAGACGGTCATGGTCGGCACGGGTATCGCCGCCGCCGTGCCGGAGGGGTATTTCGGCGCGGTATTCGCCAGAAGCGGCCTGGCCAGCAAGCAGGGGCTGCGCCCCGCCAACTGCGTGGGCGTGTGTGACAGCGACTACCGGGGCGAGTATATCGTGGCCCTGCACAACGACAGCTTGAGCCCCCGCGTCGTCCGCGACGGCGACCGCATCGCCCAGCTGGTAGTTCTGCCCTTCGTGCCCGCCGAATTTGAGGAGGCCGACACCCTGCCCGAGACCCGGCGGGGCGCCGGCGGTTTTGGCAGCACGGGAGAATAAGCGAGATCCGGCTCCGCGCGGGACGGCCGGCAGCCCGGCCGTCCCTTTTTGCACTCTGTTAATACCTTATCAAAATTTTCCTGTGTCTGTAGCATTTGCCACATATTTTATGGGTCCACTACGGTATAATCAAATCACAGGAATGAAATAGGAATTACGATATCCGAAAAAAGGGGGAACCGAACATGGAACTTTACAACAACCTCATCAAAGAGACCACCGAGCTTCTCTCCAAAGCCACACCCAAGACCTGGGACTATAATCCCGCCGATGCCTGGCGCGATCGCGGCAGCAGCGAATTGGTGCTGCAGTCCGACGCGGCCTACGAGCTGGGTGCCGCGGGGCTGGGTTCCGCCAACTATATCTGCCCAACCACCTCCACCGCGCTGGTAGACAAGGACGAGGTCCTGCTCTACGGTCCCGATCTGCGGGACATCAGGGGCAACGTCCCCTTCGCCCGCATCGTGCTGGCCCGGGTGGGCCTGATCGAAGGCGACGACGAGGAGATCTACCGCGCGCTGAAGGACATTGAATTCTGCAAGTACCACGTCTACCCCGAGGGCTACATGGTGCGGATGAGCCCGGAATCCTCCCGCGAGCAGGTGCGCGTGAGCAGGCAGGCCGTGCGGCAGGGCATCGGCTTCAAGGCCATCGGCGCGGACTATATCAAGCAATACAAGGAGAACCGCGATGTTCTCAACGTGAAGATCATCTTCATCACCGACCCGTCCATCGACTATGATGCGCTGAAAAAGAACGCCAAGCTGGCGGACGGCATCACCTCCACCCTCACCCACATTCTCGAAGGACTGCCCACCGACTGCTCGGTATGCCAGCTGAAGGACGTGTGCGACGAGGTTGAGGGCATGAAGGAGCTGCACTTCGGCAAGGCCGCCAAAGAGGCCAGGCACGATTGATCCGCAAAAAACCTTAGGCGTGGCAAGCCACGCCTCGGCTGCCGAACCCGGTGGAAGGAGTAAAAATCATGGAAAATCAGGCTAAAATTCTGGCGGTCGCCGGCAAGGGCGGTGTGGGCAAGACCTCCCTGTCCGCGTCCATCGTCCGGCTGCTGACCGAGCAATATCCCGACAAGAAGATTCTCGCCATCGACGCCGACCCCGCCGTGGGTCTGTCTGTGGCGCTGGGCGTGGACGTGAAGCTCACGCTGGACGATATCCGCATGAGCGTGGTGGACAGCGTGGAAAACGGCGAGGCCCGGGAGGCGCTGGAGCTTCTCAGCGAGGCCCGCTTCCGCATCTTCGACGCGCTGGTGGAAATGCCCGGCTACGCCTTTCTGGCCATCGGCCGTCCCGAGAGCTCCGGCTGCTACTGCAAGGTGAACTCCTATCTGAAGGAGGTCATCGGCGTGCTGGCCAACAGCTTCGATTATGTGGTCATCGACGGGGAGGCCGGTATCGAGCAGATCCAGCGCCGGGTCATGGAAAAGGTCACCCACCTGCTGCTGGTCACCGACCAGTCCAAAAAGGGCGGGCAGGTCATCAAAACCATCAAGGACGTGGCGGACGGGCTTATCGTCTATGAGAAGATCGGCGCGGTGATCAACCGCATGACCAATCCGGAGCTGGCCGATCTGATCCAGGTGCCCGGCGTGCCCATTGTGGCCAGGATTCCCGCCGATCCGGCCTTTGCCGCCAACGACATCAAGGGGCAGAGCGTCATGCAGCTCCCCGCGGACGACGCGCTGCTGATGGGCGCCAAGGAAGCCATCACCAACCTGGGCCTGCTCTGAAGCCTCGCCATAAAAGACAGGTGCTGCAAGCAATTTGCAGCACCTGTTTTTTATTTTGTTCGGTCAGGTCTGGGTGTAGACCATGACGATCTGGGCCACCTGCGCGCGGCTGGCCGTGCCCTGGGGGCGGACGGTCTTGCCCGTGCCGTCGGCGAAACCGGAGACGATGCCCATCTGCACCGCCCATGTCAGCGGCGCCACGGCGTAACTGTTCACCGAAGCGGCGTCGCTGTAGCCGGAGAGGTCCTTCGCCGGGTCGTAATCCACATTTTTGCCCTGCAGCTGGGCGAATTTGTAGAGGATGGCCACCAGCTGTTCCCGTGAAATGTCGGCCTCGGGGCCGAAGGTGGTGGCGGAGGTGCCGCTGACGATGCCCTGAGACGCCGCCCAGCGGATGGGCTCGGTGTACCACTGGCCGTCGGGCACGTCCGTAAAGGCCATCTCGTCAAATACGGTGGGCTTGCCGGACATCGTCCACAGTACGGTAACCAGCATAGCGCGGGTCATTTTGGTATCCGGGGAAAACAGCGTGGCGGAGGTGCCGCTCATCAGGCCCTGCGCATAGCAGTAACCCACTGCGTTGTAGTACCAGGTGCCGTTCTTCACATCGGTAAAGGGAATCACCACGGTATCGGACCAGGTGGCTGTCGCGTGCAGATTGCGGCTCACGGTATCGGAGGCCCTGAGAATATTGCCAGTCTCCTTCGCCTGCCAGCCCGCAAAATATTTGCCGGCCAGCGTGGGTTCGGGCAGGGTGCCGTAAGCGGTACCGGTCTGATAGCAAAACACGTCGTTTTCCAGCGTGCCGCCGTTGCGGTCCATAACCAGCCAGCTGAACTGCGGGCAGGCGGTGCCCTGGTAGTCGCCGTAAAGCAGGATCTGGGCCTCCCGGATGCGGCGGGTGATCAGCCCATCGAGAACGGTCGTCCCCTGATGTGAGAGCACGCCCATGGCATCCACGATCTGGAGGGCTGAGTAGTTGGAAAGGCCGGCCTTGACATAGCGGCCGATACGGTAAGCGTCACTCATCCAGGTGCCGCCCATGTTATAGGTCAAGCTGATCAGCGCGTCGTACTGGTTCTGATTCAGGCTCACGCCGTTTGCCGCGAGAAAAGCGTTGAGCTCCGTGACGGCGGTGCCGTCCAGATAGGCCCTGAGCATCTGTTCCGCCTCGGCCTGGGTCACGCCGTTGGGGTAGGCGTCCTTGGCGCAGGCGGAGCCGTAGCCGATGAAATAATTGCCGGAACCCACGGGATCTTCGTACTGGTTCTGGGAATACCCCTCAAAGCTCTCGAGGAAGGTCACGATCTTGTCGCTGTAGGTGGTCGCGCCGTCGGCCAGCGCCACCGTGCCCAGCGACAGCGTCATCACCGCGGCCAAAAGGATTGTAAGGAATTTCTTCGTATGTATCACTCCCATAACTTTTTCTGGGAGCAATTATAGCATGCTTGGACGAAATATGCAATTTTTCGGCGGATGCAATGATTGGAAAAAGCGCCCGGATTTCCATCCGGGCGCCTGACCTGGCAGCTGTCACGCCGCCTTCGCAGTGGTCGCGGCCGAGGAGGACGGGGTTCCGGAGGACCCATCCGTACCCTGGCCCGGGCGGGCCGCGCCTTGCGCGAGGTCGCCGTTGGAGCCGATACCGTCGCCGGAGGCGCCGATGGTAAGCGAAGGCTTCGCCGTCCACCATGCGCACGCGGAGCTTTTCCTTGTAGACCGGCTGTTCGATGGACGCCCTCGCCAGCGCGAAATCCGGGGTGTCGTAATAGACGTTGCACACGGTGCTCTGTCCGTATTCGTCAGCCCGCATAGATTGATCCAGCGCCTTGCGGAGGGTCTGGTACTGGGCGGTATCGAGAAGGTACTTTTTTTCGTATCTTTTGAAGGTAAATTGTGATTGTTTCATATCGCGGCCCCCTTCTTACGAAAACAATCCTATCGGCATGACCTTAAACGTACTTAAAACTGAACCAGGAATTTACAAAAGGCCGCTTCTGTTAAAAATGGGTAAAACAATACCGCCTCCGCCCCGGCGGGCGAAAGCGGTATCGGTTTTTTTGACTCAGTCGTTGAGCAGCGCGGCGGCCGCGGAGCCCAGCAGGGTGGTGTCCTCCGCCGTGCGGAATTCAAAGCGTCTGCCGATGGCGTCGGCGTACGCGCCCAGATGCTTTTCCAGCGCGGGGCGGAAACGGCGGCTTTTGAGAAAGAGCGAGCCTTCGGCGCAGATACAGGCGGGGCCCTCCCGTCCGGCCCCGGTGAGCAGCAGCAGCGCACCAAGATTGGAGGCCACACAGCGGGCGGCGCGGTCGAACACGGCGCGGCACACGGTCTGGATAAACACCCTGTCCGCCTCGCTCTCGGCCAATCCCTCCAGCCCCTGGCCGTCACACCACGCGTCCGCCTGGGAGGCATCCATGTGGGGGACTCCGCGAATACACTGCGAGATCAGGCCCTGGTCCGCCGCGGCGCACAGTGAAATGCGGCACAGCTCGCCCAGATAGGCGCCGGAGGTCATTTTTTCGTGCCAGCCCCGGCCCGGGTCGTTGCTGGCCTCATCCAGCAGCCGGTCGAAATCGCCGCGGGGCAGGTCCTTCATATAGCCGGATTCCAGATTCACCAGCATTTTCCCTTCCCCGCCGCCCAGTTTGGGGATGGCGGACAGCGGCAGCATACAGCAGGTGTTGGTGCCCGTGCCGGACACCAGCCCCAAAATGCCGTCGTAGCTGTCCTTGTCCAGCAGCGCCGAAACGCCCAGCAGCACCGCGGCGGTGTCGTTGAGCAGGGTAAAGCTCTTGCCGGTGACGCCCCGGCGGGCCAGTTCCCCGGCAAGCTCGCCGCACAGGTGCCTTCCCGCGCAGCCGCTGATCTTCACCTGCTTGGTAAAGCGGGGGTCGCAGCCGTCCCGGTCCGGGGTCATCACCGCCAGATAGGAAAAGCAAAAGCCCACGTGCTGCGCCCGGTCCATCAGCGGCATCAGGGCGTCCGCCGTGTAGCGGATAAAGCCGTCGAAATCATCCGGCGCGGTCACGCCGGGCATGGTGGTCTTGCGCAGCTCCTCCACCCGGTAGTCCCCGTCGCCGAAGGTGACCAGCGCCCGGCGGAAGTTGGTGCCCCCGGCGTCGATGACGGCGGCGGGCACAGCTCTGGGCACCCGGCCGTCCGCCTTGAGATAGGTAGGCAGCATGGGCAGACCGTCCTCCTCGCCCCGCAGGCCCTTTTCCATGGCGGCGACGAAACGCGGCGCGCATTCCGCCGGTTCGATCCGCTCCGGCTGCATCCCATGGGCGATCAAAAATTCTTCTGCTCTCATTTCCGCTCCAAAAGGAAACCGGCGAATCCGCCGGTTTCCTTTTTCCTGTTTCAGCTTTAATTCTTCGCCGCAGCGGCTGACGACGCCGCGGGCGCGGCGGGCTTCTCCTCGGTTTTGACGCTCTCGACAATACCGGCGGCCAGCCCCGCGATCCCCTGGATCTCGCTGGGGATGATGATCTTGGTGGCTTTGCCGTTGGCGGCGGCGGCAAAGGCCTCCAGCGCCTTGATCTTGATGACGGCCTCGGAGGGGGCCGCCTCGTTGATAAGCCGGATGCTCTCGGCGGTGGCTCTCTGCACGGAGAGGATGGCCTCGGCCTGGCCCTCGGCCTCCAGAATCTGCTGCTGCTTTCTGGCGTCGGCGCGGAGGATGGCGGATTCCTTTTCGCCCTCGGCAGTGAGGATGGCGGCGCTCTTTTCACCCTCGGCGCGGAGAATGGCTTCGCGGCGTTCGCGCTCGGCCTTCATCTGTCTCTCCATGGCGTTCTGGATTTCCTTGGGCGGCTCGATGCTCTTCATTTCCACGCGGGTCACCTTGATGCCCCAGGGATCGGTGGCCTCATCCAGAATGGCGCGCAGCTTGGTGTTGATCACATCCCGGCTGGTCAGGCACTGATCCAGCTCCAGATCGCCGATGATGTTTCTCAGCGTGGTGGCGGTGAGGGTCTCCATGGCGATCATGGGGTTCTCCACGCCGTAGGTGTACAGCTTGGGGTCGGTGATCTCGAAATACACCACCGTGTCGATCTGCATGGTGACGTTATCCTTGGTGATGACCGGCTGCGGCGGGTAATCCAGCACCTGCTCCTTCAGGGACACGACCTTGGCCACCCGCTCGATAAACGGGATTTTGAAATGCAGACCCACGTTCCACGTGGTGCTGTAGGCGCCGAGGCGCTCGATAACATAGGCTCTCGCCTGCTGTACGATGCGGATGTTGCGTACCAAAATCACAACGATCAGCAGGATGATGATGAGAATGCCCCATTCCATAGTTCAGTTCTCCTTTTTATTTTCTGCCGCATCCCGCGCGGCGGCGGCGGTGACGATGAGCTTGACGCCCTCGATGCGCAGGGCGGAGACCCGGTCGCCCGGCTGGAAACGCACGTCGTCCTTGTCGCTGCGGCCCGTCCAGACCTTGCCGTCCATGGCCACGGCGCCCGTTCCGGCGATATTGTCTATTGTTTCCGTTACAACGCCTTCCATACCCAGAATTCGGTCGGCGTTGGTTGGCTGATGGGTCGCGCTCCACCGCCGGGCCAGAGGCTTGGTGATGATCAGCGCCGCAATGGACACCGCGAGAAACCAAATGAACTGCGCGGCCATCTGCGCTCCGAACAGGGCCGCGATCATCGCGGCCAGTCCGCCCACGGCGAACCAGATGGATGTCAGCCCCACCGTAGCGGCCTCGATCACCAGGAACATCACGATCACGGCGATCCATAGGATCCAGGCGTTGGCTGCAAGAAATACCATAGCTCCACCTCCTTTAGATTACTGTTATCATTTTAACCCATTTTTTCGGGGATGGCAATAGGCAACTCACCGGCCGCTAATTTACATTTTGACGCGGTTGGGCCTTTACTTTTACACTTTACCGCTGTAAAATACAGGTGATCGTTTTTTGTGAGGTGCTGTATGAACAAAATGAACAAGAAACCCCGCAACGAGGATATGTACAAGGCTATCCTCTCTCTGCGCGACATGAACGAGTGCCTGCGCTTTTTTGACGATCTGTGCACCGTCACGGAGCTTCAGGCCATGGAGCAGCGCTATCATGTGGCCGTGTGTCTGGACAAGGGCATGATCTACAACGACATTCTGGCGGAAACCGGGGCGTCCAGCGCCACCATCAGCCGCGTGAACCGCTCCCTGCAATACGGCGCCGGCGGCTACGGCATCGTATTTGACCGGATAAAGGAGCAGGGCGGGAAATGACGTCCTACGGCCCCTTGGCGAGATGGTACGACGCGCTGACGGCGGACGTGCCTTATCCGGCGTTCGCCGACTTTTATGAGGCGGCTTTCCGGGCCGACGGCGGGGAATTTTCCACGCTGCTGGATCTGTGCTGCGGCACGGGCACGCTGACCGATCTGTTGGCGCGGCGCGGCTACGAGATGATCGCGGCGGACGCTTCCTCCGATATGCTGATGGAGGCCCGGGAAAAATCCGCCGCCCTGCCCGTCCCGCCGCTTTTTCTCTGTCAGAGCGCGGCGGAGCTGGATCTTTACGGCACGGTGGACGCCGCCGTGTGTTCGCTGGACGGGTTGGATTACATCCCCCCTGCGGAGCTGCCGGAGGTCTTTCGCCGCCTGCATCTCTTTCTCCGTCCCGGGGGACTTTTCATCTTTGACGTGCGCACCCCCCGGTCCTTCCGCGAGCTGGACGGCGAGGTCTTTGTGGACGAGGCGGAGGATCTGCTGTGCCTGTGGCGGGCGGATTTCGACGAGGCGGAGAACACCATGACCTACGGCATGGATATCTTCTCCCGGGAGGGCGCGCTGTGGCGCCGCGAGGGCGAGGAGCACACCGAATACGCCCACGACCCGGACGCGCTGCGGCAGCTGCTGGAAGACGCCGGCTTCACGGCGGTCACGCTGTGCCCCGACTGCCCCCAGAGCGGGGACGGCAGACTTTTTATCACTGCAAAAAGGAACGATTGATATGGATAAGATCCTCCACGCCGTCGCGGGCGACGGTTTTATCAAAATGGCGGTGATCGTGGCCACGGATGCCGCCGAAAAGGCCAGCCGCATCCACGCCTGCTCCCCCACCGCCGCGGCGGCGCTGGGCCGGGCGCTGTGCGCCGCGTCCCTGCTGGGCGAGAGCATGAAGGAAGACGGCGCCGTCCTCACCCTCCGCATCGACGGCGGCGGCCCAGTGGGCCGGGTGGTGGCCGTATCCGATTCCGGCGGCAATATGCGCGGCTATGTGTCCAATCCCGGGGCCGATCTGCCCGCCCGGGCGGACGGCAAGCTGGATGTGGGCGGTCTGGTAGGGAAAAACGGTATGCTCACCGTCAGCCGGGACATCGGCCTGAAGGAGCCCTATATCGGCTCCACGGAGCTGGTCTCCGGCGAGATCGCCGAGGATCTCACCGCCTATCTGCTGGAGAGCGAGCAGGTGCCCTCGGCCTGCGGTCTGGGTGTGCTCATCGATACGGACAAGTCCGTCAAGGCAGCCGGCGGCTTTCTGGTACAGCTCATGCCCGGCGCGCCGGATGCGCTGGCCGCTAAGCTGGAAGATAATATCTTCTATATGGATCAGCTCACCACCATCCTCGCCGAGGACGGCGCGGAGGCGGTGTTTGATCAGGTTCTCAAGGGGCTGGAGCGCCATTGCTTAGGCGAGACGCCCGTGGAATACCGCTGCCATTGCAGCCGGGAGCGCGTGAGCGAGGCGCTGCGCAGCATCGGCGGGGCGGAGCTGGCGGCTCTGGCGGCGGAAGGCAAGGACATCGACGTCAGCTGCCAGTTCTGCGACCAGGTTTATCATTTCACCCCGGCGGAGCTGGAGGATATAAAAGGCGAAAAAAACGCCGAAGAAAATAAGGGATAGCGCTTGACAAGCGGAAATGGTTTTAGTATAATCATAAAGCCGCTGAAATGGGAGCATAGCTCAGCTGGTTAGAGCACTTGCCTTACAAGCAAGGGGTCACTGGTTCGAGCCCAGTTGTTCCCACCAGCTTTTCAGGCGATATGCCTTGGTAGCTCAGTAGGTAGAGCAGCGGACTGAAAATCCGCGTGTCGTTGGTTCAATTCCGACCCAAGGCACCACACCGGGAGGCGCTTAAATGCGCGCCTTCCGGGTTCCATCTGAAAGAGAAAAAAGCTTTAGATGCAGTCTCCCTTTTCTCTTTCAGGTACACTCCGCGCCGGCGGCAAACGATTTCCGGAAGGCATTGTAAGCGGACGGACTTCTCTTCCGTCTGCCGGGAATTCTCTTTTTATCCTTTTCTTTTGTTGAGAATGCAGATGCGGCCATAGCTCATCTGGTAGAGCGCCACCTTGCCAAGGTGGAGGTAGCGAGTTCGAGCCTCGTTGGCCGCTCCACGTCAGAAATCGTCTTCATTGCTACATGCGGCGCAAGCGCCGCATATCCGCTATTCAGGCGATTTCTTCCTCAGCCGAACAAAATCACGCATTTTGTTCGGAGAGAAACGACAAAGACGAAAGTCTGACGAAGGGCGAAAGTCTGACGAAAGGCGAAAGTCTTTTGTAGTTTCCCCGTATCCCCCCGTCTCCCCGTCTCCCCGAACAAAACCTATAGTTTTGTTCGGAACAAGGAGCGAGCCCCAGAGGTGGAAGGCGCGACCAAATCGGGAGCGCCGGAACCGTCCGGGGCGAGCGACGTCCTGGCGCCATAGCCAAGTGGTAAGGCATGGGACTGCAAATCCCTGACCCCCGGTTCAAATCCGGGTGGCGCCTCCAAAAAAAGACGACTTGTTTTTACAAGTCGTCTTTTTTATCCGATTCCTGGTTCCTCATATCCGGCCATGGTCCTGGGCTTGCCGAAGTAGAAGGCCGCCATCAGGCCGGGGCCGCAGTTGGAGCCGATGATCGTGCCGATATAGGTGTAATACACATCCCGGAATCCAAACTCTTCCTTCAGGGGTTCGCCGAACTCCCGTGCCTTTTCCGGGATATCGGAGTGACAGATATAGAGCGTCTGATCCGCGGTATCGGTGAGCGTCTCCCCGATGATCTCATGGATGCGCGCGATCGTCTTGTCGAAACCGCGCACCCGCTCCTGCACAATCAGATGTCCCCCGGAATCGAGATTCAGGATGGGGCAGATATGCAGCGCCGTGCCGATGATGGCGCTGGCCCGGCTGCATCGCCCGCTGCGGCGCAAATACAGCAGTTCGTCGGTGGTGTACCAGGTGTTGACTTCGACCTTATGCGCCTCCAGCCACTCCGCGCATTCCGCGGCGGACTTCCCCGCGTCCCGCATTTCGGCGGCTTTCAGGGCCAGCATGCCGTACCCCGTGGAGCAAAGAGTGGAATCAACAACATGGATCTGCGCGCCGGGTATCTCGTCCGCAAGCAATTCGGCGGCGATAACGCCGTTCGACCACGTTCCGGAAACGCCGCTGCCGAGGCTGATATGAAGAATTGGTTTCCCCCGCGCAAGCAGCGGACGCCAAAAATCCACAAACTCCTTGGGGTTGATCTGGCTGGTCTTGGGCACCGCGCCGCCGCGCATCTTATCATAAAATTCATGGCAGTCCTTCTGATTCATGGTGTCCCTGTGGGAAACGCCGCCGATGTCATAGCTCAGCATGAGCGGGATAATCCCTTTCTCCTGCAGCAGGCTCAGCGGAAGGTCGCATCCGGAATCCGTCGTAATTAGATAACTCACTTGTAAGCCTCCGTCCGATATCCGGTTTGAAATAACACGCTATGTAGTTATTATAATATTCTGCTTTTTTCATGTCAATGTGTCACTTTTCGCATTCTGCGCAAAGGCGGTTCGTCTTTCCTTTCTTACCATAATGTGATATAATCCCATAAATCCATAAGAAGGAAGGCGAATTTCCGTGTACGAGCTCGTTCAGTTGGGCGAAAAAAGCTACTATATCAGTTCCCCTGCCAAGATCGGCGTATATGTTGCGGCGCCCGACCGGGTGTATCTCATCGACAGCGGCAGCGACAAGGACGCCGGACGCAAGGCCCGCCAGATTCTGGACGCCAACAACTGGTCGCTGCAGGGCATTCTGGTGACCCACTCCAACGCCGACCATATCGGCGGGTGCCGCTATCTCAAGCAGCAGACGGGCTGCACTGTGTTCGCCCCCGGCATCGAGCGGGCGTTCACAGAGTATCCCATTCTGGAGACGGCCTTCCTCTACGGCGGCTGTCCCCCCTCCGACCTGCGGCACAAATTTCTGCTGGCGCAGGACTGCGCGTGCGCGGATGTCACCGACCCGGCCTTCCCCCCGGAGGTAGAGATCATCCCCCTGCCCGGCCACTTTTTCCACATGGTGGGCTACCGCCTGCCGGACGGCACCGTGTTCGCGGCGGACTGCGTGTCCTCCGCCCAGACGCTGGAAAAATACCAGATCGGCTTCATCTACGACGTGCCCGCGTATCTGGACACGCTGAACAAGGTCTCCGGACTGGAGGCCCGGGTGTTCGTCCCCGCCCACGCAGAGCCCTGCGCCTCCATGGCGCCGCTTTGCGAAGTGAACCGGGACAAGGTGCTGGAGATCGCGGAGAGAATTGTGTTCCTGTGCGCTCAGCCCGTCAATTTTGAAGCCATCCTGCAACAGCTGTTCCGGCAGTATCAGCTGGAGATGGACTTTGCCCAGTATGTGCTGGTGGGCAGTACGGTGCGCTCCTATCTCAGCTGGCTGCGGGATACCGGACGGCTGACGGTTGAATTCTCGGATGGAATGCTGCTGTGGAAAGCGGCGGAGGGTTAACGGCGTGTACAGGATCTTAATCGTGGAAGACGACGCGGTGATCGCCAATGCGGTGCAGAAGCATCTGGTGTCCTGGGGCTACGAGGCCCGGATCGCGGAGGATTTTGAAAACGTCCTGCCCGCCTTCGCGCAGTATGCGCCGCAGCTGGTACTGATGGACATTTCCCTGCCCTTCTTCAACGGCTACCACTGGTGCAGCGAGATCCGAAAGATCTCGAAAGTGCCGGTGATCTTCATCACCTCCATGTCCGACAACCTCAATCTGGTCACGGCCATGAACATGGGCGGCGACGATTTTATCGCCAAGCCCTTCGATCTGGCGGTGCTGACGGTCAAGGTGCAGGCCATGCTGCGCCGGACTTACGAATTTGGGGGCGAGAGCACGCTGCTGGAGCACGGCGGAGCCATCCTGAACATCAGCGACGGCACGCTGTCCGTGAACGGGCAAAAGCTGGAGCTGACAAAAAACGAATATAAGATTCTGCACATCCTCATGGAAAACCGGGGCAAGATCGTCTCCCGGGACGCGCTGATGGAGCAGCTGTGGCAGAGCGACAGCTATATTGACGACAACACCCTCACCGTCAACATGACCCGTCTCCGCCGCAAGCTGGAAGACGCGGGGCTGTCGGACTACATCACCACCAAAAAGGGCGCGGGGTATCTGATCGCATGAAGACTTTTTTTCAATGGCTACGCAGCCGGGTCTGGTATTTTGCGCTGTTCGCGGCGTTTTTCGCGGTGCTGGGACTGCTTTTTTACCTCTATCGCCTTTCGGGTGAGATCGTGATCTACGGCTTTGCGCTGTGCGCCGCGCTGGGGCTGATCTTCTGTGCCGGGGACTTCGCCGCCTTCCGGCGGCGGCACCGGGCGCTGCGCGCCGCGCTGGAGGCCATGCCCGACGTGCGCGAGCCCCTGCCCGCGCCGTCGGGCCAGATCGACGGCGACTACGGCGAGCTGGTGTCCGCGCTGCGGCAGGAGAACGCCCGTCTGCGCTCCGCCGCCGCGGTGCGGCGGGAGGATATGGACGATTATTATACCCTCTGGGCCCATCAGATCAAGACCCCCATCGCCGCCATGGGCCTGATTTCGCAGTCCGCAGGGGAGACGCTGACCGCCCGGGAAAAGGCGGAGCTGGAGACCGAGCTTTTCCGCACGGAGCAGTATGTGGCGTTGGCCATGAGCTACCAGAAGCTCTCGGGCGACGGCAGCGATTTCGTTATCGCCCGCTGTCCGCTGGACGGCGTCATCCGGCAGGCGGTACACAAATACGCCCGGCAGTTCATCCGTAAGGGCCTCACGCTGCGCTACGAGCCCGTGGACATCACGGTGCTGACGGACGAGAAGTGGCTGCAATTCGTCCTTGAGCAGCTCTTATCCAACGCCCTGAAATATACCCGCGCCGGCGGCATCTCCATCTATCTGCGGGACAGCTTCAAGCTGGTCATCGAGGACACGGGCATCGGCATCGCGCCGGAGGATCTGCCCCGCATCTTCGAAAAAGGCTTCACCGGCTACAACGGCCGGGCGGATAAGAAATCCACCGGCATCGGGCTGTACCTGTGCCGCCGCATCCTCGCCCGGCTGGGGCACACCATCTGGGCGGAATCCGTCCCCGGCCGTGGGACGAAGGTCATCCTCGATCTCGCCGGCCGCGAGCTGGAAGTGGAATGAGGAGGCTTGGCCCTCCGGGGTTGAACACCTTTCAAAAATGTAAGATACCGGGCCGAAATGTAAGCCGTATCCATGGCGGCGCATTCCGGCCCGCGCTATACTGGGCGTGTAATCTGCCAAGGAGGAACAAAAAATGCCGATTCTTGAAGTCACAAAAGTGAAAAAGATCTATACGCCCCGCTTCGGCGCGCCGGTTCCGGCGCTGCTGAGCGTCTCGTTTTCCGTGGAAGCCGGGGAATACGTCGCTATCATGGGGGAATCCGGCTCCGGCAAGACCACGCTGCTGAACATTCTTGCGGCTCTTGACCGCCCCACCGACGGCGAAGTGCTGCTGAACGGCCAGAGCATTCTCACCGTGCGTGAGCGCGATCTCGCGGCCTTCCGCCGGGATAATCTGGGCTTCGTGTTCCAGGATTTCAACCTGCTGGACACCTTCAACATCCGGGATAATATTTTCCTGCCGCTGGTGCTGGCGGGCAAATCTTACGGCGAGATGTCCGCCAGGCTGGCGCCCATAGTGGAAAAGCTGGGCATCGGCGACATCCTGGAGAAATTTCCGTACGAGGTCTCCGGCGGCCAGAAGCAGCGTACCGCCGTGGCCCGCGCGCTCATCACAGACCCGAAGCTGGTATTGGCCGATGAGCCCACCGGCGCCCTGGATTCCCACTCCACAGACGATCTGCTGGCGCTGTTTGCCAAGATCAACCGGGACGGCCAGACCATCCTGATGGTCACCCACAGCGTCAAGGCGGCCAGCCACGCGGGCCGGGTGCTGTTCATCAAGGACGGCCAGATCTTCCACCAGATCTATCGCGGCGACCGCACCAACGAGGAGATGTACCAGACCATTTCCGACACCCTCACCGCCATTGCCACAGCGAAAAACAACGGAGGCGAAGTCGGTGCGTAACGGACTGTATCCCCGCCTCGCCGCCGTCAATCTGAAGAAAAACCGGCAGACCTGGCTGCCGTATCTCTTCACCTGCATCGGCACCATCATGATGTTTTACATCATGCTCACGCTTCTGAGCGATCCCGCGCTTACGAGCATGTCCGGCGGCACGCTGCTTTCGACCACGCTTTCCTTCGGCAGCATCATTATCGCCATTTTCTCCGTCATCCTCGTCTTTTACGCCGATTCCTTTATCATCAAACAGCGCAAGCGCGAGTTCGGCCTTTACAATATTCTCGGCATGAACAAGCGGCATATCGGCAGGGTGCTGCTGTGGGAAACGCTGTACACCGCGCTCATCGCCTTTGTTTCCGGCATCGCGCTGGGCATTTTGTTTTCAAAGCTCATGCAGCTCCTGCTTCTGCGGATTCTGCGCTTTGACATCCGCTTCGGCCTGTATGTGAGCCCCTCCGCCATCGGCATCACGGCGCTTCTGTTCGCCGGCATCTTTTTCCTGACGCTGCTCAATTCACTGCGCATCATCCACCTTTCCAAGCCGGTGGAGCTGCTGCACGGCACGCAGGAAGGCGAGCGGGAGCCGAAATCCAAGTGGATACTCGCTGTATTCGGTGTTCTCTTTCTTGGCGCTGGCTACACCATGGCCATCATGACCAAATCCGCAGCCGCCGCGATCTCGCTGTTTTTTATCGCGGTCATCTGCGTCATCATCGGCACCTATCTTCTGTTCACCGCTTTCAGCATCGTGTTCCTCAAGCGTCTGCGGGCGAACAAAGGCTATTATTATAAGACGAAGCATTTCGCCACGGTCTCCGGTATGCTGTACCGCATGAAGAAAAATGCCGGCGGCCTTGCCAGCATCTGCATCCTCTCCACCATGGTGCTGGTGACGGTGTCCACCACCGTGTGCCTTTACATGGGCGTGGACGATATGCTGGACAATATGTATCCGAGCGATATCAACGTCTCCTGCTATGACGCCGAAACAGCCGACCAGCGGCAGGCGGCGAAGCAGACGGTGCTCGACGCGGCGAACGGTCAGAATCGGACCGTCCGCGACGAGCAGGCTTATCAACTGCTCGATTTTGTCACCGTCCGCAGTGACAACAGCTTTACGGCAAACGGCAGCGCTGTCGGAAATGATATCATGACCGTCGCCTCTGAATTCAAGGTCATCACCGCGGCAGATTATAACACCCTTTTGGGCGGAAATGTGACACTGCAGGACGGCGAGGGGCTGCTGTATACGCCGAATTACACGAAGAACGCTTTTTCCGGAGACAGCCTCACCCTGTGCGGGCGGCCCTATCGGGTCACCATGCTTACCTCCTTCCCGCTGGAAGCGAGTGTCTCAAACTTCGGCTGTGAGACTTATTATCTGGTGGTTCGGGATGCCGGCGAGCTTGCGGCCCTGCGGGAGGCTCAGACTGCCGGCAACGGCGGCAGTGCTCCGGTTTACATTATCTCCTTCAACCTTGACGGCACGGATGAGGAAAAAATCGACTGCTCGAACGCCGTGGCCTCGGCGCTTTCCGATGACCAGCAGGGCGGCGCGCAGGCAACCGACAGCCGTGTCGCGTGCCGGGCGCAGCAATATCAGGAGTTTGTCTCCGTTTACGGCGGGCTGTTTTTCCTAGGGCTGTTTCTCGGCTTTCTGTTCCTCATGGCCACGGTGCTCATCATCTACTACAAGCAGGTCACCGAGGGCTACGACGACCGGGAGCGCTTCCGCATCATGCAAAATGTGGGCATGACAAAATCGGAGGTCAAATCCACCATTCATTCTCAGGTGCTTATCGTGTTTTTTCTTCCCCTTGCCGCCTGCATCGTTCATCTCGGGTTCGCGTTCCCGATGATTCGGCGCATACTCCAGATGTTCAGCCTCACAAACGTGGGCCTGTTTGCGGGCTGCACCCTCTGCGCCATCGCCGTGTTTGCGGTGCTGTATACGCTGGTATACGTTCTCACGGCCAAAACCTATTACCGCATCGTCAGCTAAAGAATTCTTAATATCTCGCCGAAACTATTGACAGCGATGATATCACTATGATATCATCGCTGTAATCTGTGTATAGATTAACAAGGAGAAATGAACGTCATGCTGAAAATCGACCATTTGACCAAGACCTACGGCGATAAAAAAGCGGTTGACGACCTGAGCCTGCACATTGCCCCGGGTGAAATCTACGGTTTCATCGGCCACAACGGCGCGGGCAAGACCACCACCATCAAGGCCTGCTGCGGCATTCTGCCCTTCGACGGCGGCGAGATCACCGTTGACGGCAAATCCGTCAAGACCGATCCCATCGGCTGCAAGGCCGTCACCGCCTACATCCCGGACAATCCCGACCTCTACGACTTTATGTCCGGCATCAAGTACCTGACCTTTATTGCCGACGTGTTCGGTGTCTCCAAGTCCGACCGGGAGGAGCGCGTGCTCCGCTACGCCGACACCTTTGGTCTCACCTCGGACCTGGCTCAGCCCATCTCCGCCTACTCCCACGGCATGAAGCAGAAGCTGGCCATTATCTCCGCATGGCTGCACGCGCCCAAGCTCATCGTCATGGACGAACCCTTTGTGGGCCTTGATCCCACGGCCTCCTACAAGCTCAAGGAGATGATGCGCGCGCACTGCGACGCGGGCGGCGCCATCTTCTTCTCCACCCATGTGCTGGATGTGGCGGAAAAGCTGTGCGACAAGGTGGCCATTATCAAGGAGGGCCGCCTGCTGGAGAGCGGCAGCATGGAGGAAGTCAAGGGCAACGCCTCGCTGGAATCCGTCTTTTTGGAGCTGGAGGGCGACGAAAATGCTTAAAATCCTCCTGCGCGCGCAGTTGGGTGCCTATTGGGCGCGATTTTCCGGCGCGACCCGCTCAAAAAAACGGCAGGGCGCGGGCAAGGCCGTGCTGTTTTCGCTGCTGATGCTTTATGTGCTGGGCTGCTTCGGGTTCATGATGTACGGCATCTTTTCTCAGCTGGCCGCCCCCTTCGCGGCGGCGGGCCTGAGCTGGCTGTATTTTTCGATGTACGGGCTCATGTCGCTGACCCTGATGGTCATCGGCAGTGTGTTCACGGCCAAAGCCCAGCTGTATGAGGCCAAGGACAACGACCTGCTGCTGTCCATGCCCATCCGCCCCGGCGCGATTCTGGCCAGCCGGATGCTGACGCTGGGCGTCGTCAATTTCGTCTGCGGGCTCATCGTCTCCGTGCCGGCGGCCATCGCCTGGGCCGCCCGGTCCGGGCAGGTCACCACCGGCGCCCAGTGGCTGAACTACTGCCTGATCTCTCTGTTTATCATCCTGCTGTCCCTGTCGCTGGCCTGTCTGCTGGCGCTGCTGATGAGCCTGTTCACCAGCCGCCTGCGCAGCAAGGCCGCGGTGGATACCATCGTATCGCTGGTATTTCTGCTTGCATACTTCTGGTTCTGCTTCCGCATGAACAGCATGATCGCCTCTCTGGCCGCCAGCGGCAGCTATCTGGCGGGCAAGCTGGGCGGCGTGGCCCCCCTGTACTGGATGGGGCTGGCCATAGCGGAGGGGAATATGGGCTGTCTGGCCGCCACACTGGCCATCTGCATCGTGCCCTTCGCCGCCATCTATGCCGTCCTCGCCGCTACCTTCCTGCACACGGCCACGGCCAAGCGCGGCGCGGCAAAGATCAAATACGTCCAGCGCGAACAAAAGGTCTCCTCCCCGTTTTCGGCGCTGTACCGCCGGGAGCTGGCGCGCTTCACTTCCAGCTCCGGGTATCTGATCAACGCGGGCCTGGGCGCAATCTTCATGGTCGTCGGCGCGGTCGTCCTGCTGGTCAAAGGGCAGGCGCTGTTCGGCTCCTTTTCCCAGCTGCCGGGGTTGGCCAAGCTGCTGACGCCGGTACTGGTGCTGGGCATATGCGCCATCGCGGGCATGACCACCATCAGCGCGCCCTCGGTTTCCATCGAGGGGAAGAATCTCTGGATCGCCCAATCCCTGCCCGTGCCCGCCGCGGAGATCCTCAAGGCCAAGCTGACCCTGCACATCAGCATTCTGCTGCCCGCCATGCTGTGCGACGTTGCCGCGCTGCTGATCGTGCTGCGCCCCTCGGGCGCCATGCTGGCGCTGGCTTTGGTCCTGCCGCCGGTTTTTGTGTTCTTCACCGGCGTCCTGGGCCTGACGGCCAATCTCCGCCACCCCAACTTCGACTGGGTCACCGAGACCCAGTGTGTGAAAAACAGCATGGCCGTGATGATCGCGCTGTTCGGCTCCTGGGGCGCACTGATCCCGCCCTTCGTGCTGCTGTTTGCGGTGTCCGAACTGCCCCCCTGGGCAGTACTGACAGTTTTCACCGCCGCCATTGCCGCGGCGGACGTGCTGCTGTATCGCTGGATCGTCACCAAGGGTGCCCGGCGCTTCAGCGAGATGAAGTAGTTCACTCCGCCGAAGCCGCTGCACGGCGGCTTCACCTCCGGCTAAAAAAGCAGACGCCTTCCGGCGTCTGCTTTTTTTAATCTGTCAAGGTGAGCGTAGCAGCGATCCGGGCCAGTTTCGCGCCCCAGCCGCCCTGCGTGATCTCCGGGCAGCGGCACAGGATGGAGACGGTGTCTCCGCCCCGCTCCGCCACAAAGAGCTGCACCGACACGCCCCCGCTGATTACGGCGGCGGAACACGCGCTGTCCGCGCCGGCGGGCGCATCCCAAAGCGTCCACTCGATACCCGGATACTGTTTGGCCAGCAGGGCCTTCACCGCGTCCGGCGCGGTATCTTTGTGCACACGGAAGGTCAGCGCCACAGCGGAATTCTCCTCAAGGCTGAGCACCAGCGGGCCCACCTGCGTGTCCTCGGCGGAACGGGACGTCCACCCGTCGGCCGGGACGAGGATACTGGCTCCGTCCAGCGCCACCTTGTCCGCCGCCACCGTCTCGGTCTGGCCGTCGACCGTGAAGGTGATGGAGGTCTGCTGCTCGGTGGGCGCGGGCGTGGCGCTGACCACGCCGTTGCGCAGACGCACGGTCAGCGCCGTGATCTGGGCGGGATCGCTCTCCCTGATTACGCCGTCGTAGGTGATCTCCACCTGGGTTCCGGCGGTAAAAAAGCTCCGATCGACGGCGTTGCCGTCAGCGTCGGCCAGCATGGTGTTCTCCGTCAGCGCCACGGTGAAAAGGTCGGCGGCTTTGGCTTCGCTGCTGGTCACATCCGGCGTCACGGTGAGACTGCTCTCCCCCGCCGTGTCGATGCGCGCGGCAAAGGTTTTGTTACCGCCGTCCGACCGGCCGCAGGCGCACAGGGACAGGCTCAGTGCCAGCGCCAAAAAAAGTAAAAACGCTTTTTTCATGAAATACTCCGCCTGTCAAAGAACTAAAAGGGGAACGGATTTGGGAGATGATGCGGGGGGGGGGAGCGTGAGGGGCATTTGGGCGATACGGTGCCCAAATGGGGAGCGGCAGTGAATGGAGTGCCGGGGGCGCTCCAGAGCCGCGAACCGGGCCTGCTCGAAGGCAGGCGGAGCCCCGCCTCAATTTGGATAAATAGCCGCCAAACCCTTGCTGACCAAGGGTTTGGGGAGCGGAGCGACGTTTTTTTGCGAGAACACGGTTTCGCAAAAAATTCGGCGTTTGAAGGCTGTCAAAAAGGCTTTTTTGACAGCCTCAGGAAAAGCTCCCGCCGCCGGCGGGAGCTTTTCCTTATTTTTTGTGCCACTGCTCGTAGGTCTTTACGCGCGCCATCGCCCGGTGGAGACTGGCCTCGGCGCGGACCATGTCCATATTGGCCGCCTTGCTGAGAATGCGCTCCTGCGCGCGGGCCTCGGCGGCCTTGGCGCGGGCAAGGTCAATGGTCTCCACGGTTTCCGCCGTGCGCACCAGCAGCACGACCTTGTTCTGGTACACATCCACCACGCCGGTGCCGACGTAGATGTATTCTTCCTTGTCGTCCTCATAGGTGCATTTCACCGGCCCGTCGATCACGGCGGCCAGCAGCGGCGCGTGGTCTGCCAGGACGCCGATTCCGCCGCCCTCCAGCGGGAGGGAGACATAGCTCACCATGCGGTCGTATTTCACGCCCGCGGAGGTCACGATCTGCAGCTGGATACGGTCGTCCGCCATTGTCAGCGCCTGCCTTTCCGTGCCGGACTGGGATTATTTTATTTCCTCGCTCTTTTTCTTCACATCGTCGATGGTGCCGCACAGCAGGAAGGCCTGCTCGGGGATATTGTCGCATTCGCCGCCCAGAATAGCTTCCATGCTGCTGATGGTGTCCTCGACCTTAACGTACTTGCCCGGCGTGCCGGTGAAGTTTTCGGCCACGTGGAGGGGCTGGGACATAAAGCGCTGGAGACGGCGGGCGCGGGCCACGGTAGCCTTGTCCTCCTCGCCCAGCTCATCCATGCCCAGCACGGCGATGATATCCTGCAGTTCCTTGTACTTTTGCAGCACGCCCTGCACGGCGCGGGCCGTGTCGTAATGCCGCTGCCCCAAAATGTTCGGGTCCAGGATGCGGGAGGTGGAGTCCAGCGGGTCCACGGCGGGATAGATGCCCAGCTCGGTGATGCTTCTGGACAGCACGGTGGTGGCGTCCAGATGGGCGAAAGCCGTGGCCGGCGCGGGGTCGGTGAGATCGTCCGCGGGGACGTAAATGGCCTGCACCGAGGTGACGGAGCCGCTTGTCGTGGAGGTGATGCGCTCCTGCAGGGAGCCCATCTCCGTGGCCAGCGTGGGCTGATAGCCCACGGCGGAAGGCATACGCCCCAGCAGCGCGGAAACCTCGGAGCCAGCCTGGGTGAAACGGAAGACATTGTCAATAAATAGCAGCACATCCTTGCCGGAGGTATCGCGGAAGTTCTCCGCCATGGTCAGGCCAGCCAGCGGCACCCGCAGACGAGCTCCGGGCGGCTCGTTCATCTGACCGAAAACCAGCGCCGTCTTGCTGATGACACCGGAAGCGGTCATTTCGTTCCAAAGGTCATTGCCCTCGCGGGAACGCTCCCCCACGCCGGCAAAGACGGAATAGCCGCCGTGTTCGTAAGCCACGTTGCGGATCAGCTCCTGGATCAGAACGGTCTTGCCCACGCCGGCACCGCCGAACAGGCCGACCTTGCCGCCCTTGGAGTACGGGGCCAGCAGGTCGATGACCTTGATGCCCGTCTCCAGAATCTCGACGGAGGGGCGCAGCTCCGTAAAAGCCGGTGCCTCCCGGTGGATGGGCACACGCTCGTCGGTGGCCACGGGGCCCTTGCCGTCGATGGGTTCGCCGACGACGTTGAACATCCGGCCCAACGTGGCCTTGCCCACGGGCACAGTCACCGGGGAGCCTGTGTCCCGGGCCATCATGCCCCGGGAAATACCATCCGTGGAAAACAGCGAGATGCAGCGCACGCTGTTGTCGCCGATGAGCTGCACGACCTCCATCACGACCTTGCGGTCCTCCAGCTGGATCTCGATGGCGTTATAGATTTCCGGCAGATTGCCGGAGGGGAACTGTACGTCAACCACAGGGCCGATGACCCTTCTGACGATACCATTTTCCATAGCGACCTCCTTGGATACAAAGGTGCATCAAAATGCGTGATTTCTCAGGTTCTCTTCTTTTTCAGGGCAGCCGCGCCGCCGACGATCTCGGAGATCTCGGTGGTGATCTGCGTCTGACGGGCGCGGTTGAGCTTGAGATTGAGCTCGCCGATGAGCTCGTCGGTATTGTCCGACGCGGCGGTCATCGCCGTCATCCGGGAGGAATGCTCGCCGCACTTGGCTTCCAGCAGGGCGCTGTACACCGAGTTGTTGATATAGAGCTGCATCACATTTTCCAAAATAGTGGCCTGGTCGGGCTCAAAGAGATACCCGCTGTTGACCGCGGCGGAAGCGGCGGCCCCGTCCCTGATCTCCGGCGTGGCCGGAAGCAGCACCGTATCGGTGGGGATCTGGGTCAGCGCGTTTTTGAAATGCTGGTAGACAAGCACGATCTTGTCGGCCTCGCCGTTGAGGTACAGCTCCTTGAGATACTCCGCGATCTCGATACCCTGCTGGGCGGTGGGCGTGTCGCTGACGCTGTCGAAGACCTTGGACACAGGCAGGTTGAGCCTGCGCATCACGTCCCGGCCCCAGCGGCCCAGCACCACCACGGAATACTCGCGGGTCTCGGCAGCGGCCAGCTCCGCCATGTGGCGGAGAACGCCGCTGTTATAGGCGCCGCAGAGTCCGCGGTTGCCCACATACAGCACATAGCAGACCTTTTTCACCTCCGCGCGGGGCGTGAGGAAGCGGTTCTCGTAGCCGCTGCCGGAGAGCAGGGTATCCAGGATCTCACGGCTCTTTTCCGCGAAGGGGCGCATGGCCGTCATGGCCGCCTGCGTCCGGCGCAGCTTGGACACGGAGATCATCTTCATGGCCTTGGTGATCTGCTGGGTGCTGGTTACGGTTTTGATGCGGGTGCGTATCGCGCGCATCGTCGCCATTGTGCGTCCCTCCTTTCGTCAGGACTGAGCGGGTGCTCAGAAGGTTTTCTTGAATTCCGCAATGGCGGCCTTGAGCTTCTCCAGCGAATCGGTGGAGAGCTTTTTGCCGCTTATGATGTCGGCGCGGACCTCGGGGTCGGCGCGGTTCACGGCGTACACCAGCTCTTCCTCGAATCGGGCCATGTCCTTCAGCTCCACGTCGTCGGTATAGCCTTCGGCCCCGGCAAAAATCTGCACCACCTGATCGGCTGCGGACATGGGCGCGAACTGACCCTGCTTGAGGATCTCGGTCATGTGCTCGCCGCGGTTAAGGGTGTCGCGGGTGGCCTTATCCAGATCGGAGCCGAACTGCGAGAACGCGGCAAGCTCGCGATACTGGGCCAGATCCATCCGCAGCCGGCCGGCGACCTGTTTCATGGCGCCGATCTGGGCCGCGCCGCCCACGCGGGACACGGAAAGGCCCACGTTGATGGCCGGACGCACGCCGGAGTGGAACAGGTCCGTCTCCAGGAAGATCTGGCCGTCGGTGATGGAAATGACGTTGGTGGGAATATAGGCGGAGATATCGCCCGCCTGGGTCTCGATGATGGGCAGGGCGGTCATGCTGCCGCCGCCCAGCTCGTCGGACAGACGGGCCGCGCGTTCCAGCAGCCGGGAATGCAGATAGAATACATCGCCGGGGTAAGCTTCTCTCCCTGGCGGGCGCTGGAGCAGCAGCGAAAGCTCGCGGTAGGCCACGGCCTGCTTGCTCAGGTCGTCGTAGATGACCAGCACGTCCTTGCCTTTGTACATGAAGTACTCGCCCATGGCCGCGCCGGCATAGGGCGCGATGTACAGCATTGGGGCGGGCTCGGAGGCGTTGGCGGCCACCACGATGGTATAGTCCATGGCGCCGTGCTGGCGGAGCTTCTCCACCACGCCGGCCACAGTGGATTCCTTCTGGCCCACGGCCACATAGATACAGATGACGTTTTTGTCCTTCTGGTTGATGATGGCGTCCAGCGCGATGGCGGTCTTGCCGGTCTGGCGGTCGCCGATGATCAGCTCGCGCTGACCTCTGCCGATGGGCACCAGCGCGTCGATGGCCTTGATACCGGTCTGCAGCGGGACGGTGACGGGCTGGCGGTTGAGCACGCTGGGAGCCGGGCTTTCGATGGCCCGGGTCTCGGCGGCGGCGATGCTGCCCTTGCCGTCGATGGGACGGCCCAGCGCATCCACCACGCGGCCGATGAGGGCCTCGCCCACGGGGACACTGATGATATCGCCGGTGCGGCGCACCTCGTCGCCCTCCTGCAGGGTCTCGTAAAAGCCCAGCAGCACGACGCCCACGGTCTCCCTGTCCAGATCCATGACCATGCCGCGCAGGTCGCCGGGGAACTCCAGCATCTCGCCGGCCATCACGTCGGCCAGACCCGAGACGCGGCAGATACCGTCGGACACGGAGATGACCTTGCCGGTCTGATACACGTCGATGCTGTTGTCCGCGCCGCGGAGCTTATCCCTGATGCCCTGAGCGATGGACTGCATTTCGCCGTCGGATCTGAGGGTGTTGGCCTCGACCTCCTGGGTCAGCCGGTCCAGCGAATGGGCCAGAGAGCCGTCGTAGACGGTGTCGCCGACCTGCATCCGCACGCCGCCGATGAGCTTGTCGTCCACCTCGTTGTGCATGGAGATGAAAGTCTCGCACAGGATGGCCTGCAGCTTTTTCATCTCCTCGTCGCTCAGCGGCTCGGAGCTCGATATTGAAATGTTCAGCTTCTTCAGTTCGTTCATATTCAAAATATCACTCGGCATTGCTGCCACCAATTCTTTGATTTGTCGGATGTACGCATCCGTAAGGGCCTGCCGCGAGGACGCGAAGGGCGGCTGCTTCAGCACCTCTCCGGTGAGGGCCGCCGCGGTTTTGACTGCCTTGGCGGAGATCTGGGCGGCCATCTCGTCGCGCATCTGCGCTTCGCTCAGCGCGATGCCGCCGGTGATCTCCCCGGCCTCCTGCCGGCCGCGCTGAACGCTCTCGGTGCTTCTTTCGGCGGCCTGACGGTGGGCATCATCGATTATGCCCTTTTGTTTTTGGGCGGCGGAGGCTTTCTCGGTGTCGATCTCGGCGTTCAGCCCCGCAGCTTCCTTCCGGGCGTCCGCGGCCTTTTCAAGCTCGGCGGCAATGGATTGCTGCCGGCCCTTAAATGCTTTCGCAATGGGTTTTCGCGCCAGGTACCAAAGTCCGCCAAACAGGATGACGAAGTTGAGCACCATCCAGAGGATATCAAGCCATGACATTCCGCCTCATCCCCCCTTTCCTGAATTGAGGATTCTTCATAAGCTCACTGCTCCCGCGCGGTCAGGACACAGTCCCGGATGAGACCGGCGTTGGCGGAGACGACGGTGTCGTCCCCCAAAAGCCGCGCGGTCAGCGCGGCCACCAGCTCCGGCATGCTCTCCGAAACGGAGGCCTCCGCGGCCTTCTTCTCCTCGCCGATCCGGCCCCGGGCGTCCTTCAGCGCGGCGGTGGCGTCGTTGCGGGCGCTCTCCAGCACCTTGGCGCGGCCCGCCTCGTCCACGCTTTTGGCGTCCGCCAGGACCTGCTTGGCCTCGCCGCCGGTGCGGCGCAGTTCTTCTTCCAGCTGCCGCCGGTTTTCTTCCTTTGCCTGCCTGGCCATTTTGCCCTCCTCAAGGCCGCCCTCGATGCGGGCCTTGCGGTCGTCCATAAATCTGATGATGGGCTTGAACAAAAAGGTGTTCAGCAGAAAATAGAGAAGGAAGAAACTGACAATGGTCAGAATGACAGTCCAAAGATCAAGTGTCAATGTAATCAGCCTTCCTTTCGTGTTGGGATCGCGGAAGCCTCATCACATTTTCGCGATAAGGATGAATGATATCAGCAGTCCGTAGATAGTAAGAGACTCCATCAGAGCTAAGGCCAGAATCATGGTGGTACGGATAGTGCCGGCCATCTCCGGCTGGCGCGCCATGGCCTCCATGGCCTTGGAAGCGGCGATGCCCTGGCCGATGCCGGGGCCGACAGTGCTAAGGGCGATGGCGATTGCGGCAGCCAGCGCGATTAAAGCGGATGCAGTCATGATAGTTCCTCCTGTTTTTTTGTTTCTAACATATAGGTACGGATCATTCGTCCTCGCCGATGGCCTCGTGGACGTAGACCGCGGTCAGCATGGTAAACACCAGTGCCTGGATGAAGCAGAACAGCAGGCTGAGCGTCTGCATCACCAGCGGCAGCAGTACGGGGAACATCTCCCGCAGTTGGGCGGTAACGCGTTCGTCGGCATAGATGTTGCCGTAAAGCCGCAGCGCCAGTGAGAAGGGCCGCACAAACTGATCCAGAAGCGTCAGCGGCAGCAGGAAAGCGAAGGGCTTCAGGAAAGATTTCAAATAGCCGCCCGGGCCCTGCCGGCTGATACCGATGGAATGTGTGGTGAAAAAGGCGATCACGGCCAGCGCCGCCGTAACGGAAAGCGTGGACGTGGGGATGATGAAGGCTTCGCCCGCCGTGGGCAGCAGCCCTGAGTAGTTGGACACGACAATAAAGATGAACAGCGTCCCGAAGATCGGGAAATATCGTTTGGCGTTTTTCTTGCCCAGCACCCCGCCGAAGAAGTCCTCCAGCCACGACACGGCGGCCTCTGCCGCGTTCTGCAGCGGGCCGGGCACATCCTTGAGCCGTCGCGTGGCCAGAATGGACAGCAGCGTCAGCACGGCGGTGATGACCCAGATCGTGATCACAGGCTTGCTGATGGAAAAATCGGTGGTAAATGTCATATTCTCTCACCTCCCGGAAAATATGGTGCTGTCTTGCATCATTGCGCAGATTTTTTGGAGATTCTCCAAACGAAAAAAAACGAAACGACCGTCAGCCCCACAGCAGTACCTATAATGGTGGCTATAAAGGGCAGCGGGACAATATTGCGCATAAAAAAAACAATTGCCAAAGCGGCAATGTTGACAAGCTGTCTTATAAACGTCAGCCCCATGGCCGCAGCCGTCCCTTCCGGCCCCTGGTTATTCTTATTTCTGTTCAGATATCTCTTTGTTATCAACAAATTGAGGTAGGCGACCAGGGTGCCGAAAGCCAGTCCCGCCGCCCCGCCGAGTATATACATTGCAGCGGACATGGCGCACCCTCCCGAATTCTGGATTTTGTATACCAAATTTAATTAATTAAATCACATATTAATCGTAAAATCAATGACAAAGGGGATTTTTCTTTTCAAAACTCTTTCTCTTGTGTATCACACACGATAGCACTCCATTATTAGAGGAAAATTAAATTTCCGGGGAAAAACACACGCCGTCCGCGGACGGCGTGTGTTTCAGTGCAATTTACTTCGTGCGGGGAAACTTGATGGCGGCCTGCGCGGCGGCAAGGCGCGCAATGGGTACGCGGTAGGGCGAGCAGGAAACGTAGTCGAGACCCGCCTTGTGGAAGAATTCCACGGAGGAGGGGTCGCCGCCGTGTTCGCCGCAGATGCCCAGGTGCAGGTCGGGCCGGGTCTCCCGGCCGAGCTTGACGGCCATCTCCACGAGGCGGCCGGTGCCCAGGACATCGAACTTTTCGAAGGGGTCGGACTCAAAAATCTTCTTGTCGAGGTAAGTGGGCAGGAACTTGCCCGCGTCGTCGCGGGAAAGACCGTAGCTCATCTGGGTCAGGTCGTTGGTGCCGAAAGAGAAGAACTCGGCTTCCACGGCGATGCGGTCGGCGGAGACGGCCGCGCGGGGCAGTTCGATCATCGTGCCCACCAGATACTTCATCGGCAGGCCGCTCTTGGCGATAAGCCCGTCGGCCACGGTGGTGATGAGCTTCTTGACAAATCGGATCTCGCCGCCGGAACCCACCAGCGGAACCATGATCTCCGGGGTGATAAGTTCGCCCGTCTCCTTGGAGACGTTGATGGCGGCCTCGATGATGGCCTGGGTCTGCATCTCGCCGATCTCGGGATAGACGATGGGCAGGCGGCAGCCGCGCATACCCATCATGGGGTTGACCTCGGAAAGCTGCTGGATGGTGGCCTTGAGATTGTCGAAGGTCAGGCCCATATCCTCGGCCAGCGCGCGGATATCGTCGTCCTCCTTGGGGAGGAACTCGTGCAGGGGGGGATCCAGCAGGCGGATGGTGACGGGCTTCCCCTTCATTGCGCGGAAGATACCCTCAAAGTCGCCGCGCTGCATGGGCAGCAGCTTGGCCAGCGCCTTCTTGCGCTGCTCGGTGGTGGTGGCCACGATCATCTCACGCATGGCGGGGATACGGTCGGCGTTGAAGAACATATGCTCGGTGCGGGTCAGGCCGATGCCCTCCGCGCCGAATTTGACGGCGGTGGCGGCATCGTGCGGAGTGTCGGCGTTGGTGCGCACGCCCAAAGCGCGGAACTCGTCCGCCCACTTCATGACGGTGGCAAACTCGCCGCCGACCTCGGCCTCCACGGTGGGGATGCGGCCCAGGTACACATTGCCGGTGACACCGTCGATGGAGATAAAGTCGCCTTCCTTGACGATGTTTCCGTTGACGGTCATCTGCTTCTTGGCCTCGTCGATATACAGCGCGCCGCAGCCGGCGACGCAGCAGGTGCCCATGCCGCGCGCCACAACAGCCGCGTGGGAGGTCCGTCCGCCGCGGGCGGTGAGGATGCCCTGGGACACGCGCATGCCGTTGATATCCTCCGGGGAGGTCTCGGCGCGGACCAGCAGCACAGGGCCGTCCTTGGCATGTGCGGCGGCATCCTCGGCAGTGAAATACACGGCGCCGCAGGCCGCGCCGGGAGAGGCGGGCAGACCGGAGGCCACGGGCTTTGCCGCGGCCAGCGCCTTCTTATCGAAGCCGGGGTGCAGCAGCGCGTCAAGAGAGCGGGGCTCGATCTTCAGCAGAGCCTCCTCTTTCGTGCACAGGCCTTCCTTCACCAGCGCCACGGCGATCTTGATGCCGGCCTGGGGGGTGCGCTTACCGTTGCGCGTCTGCAGCATATAGAGCTTGCCGCGCTCGATGGTGAACTCCATATCCTGCATATCTTTGTAATGATTTTCAAGGGCGGTGGAGATCTTCACGAACTCCTCGTAAGCCTCTTTGTTGGTGTCCTTGAGCTGGTCGATGGTCTGGGGCGTGCGGATGCCGGCCACCACGTCCTCGCCCTGGGCGTTCATCAAAAACTCACCGTAGAGCTTCTTCTCGCCGGTGGCGGGATCGCGGGTGAACGCGACGCCGGTGCCGGAATCGTCGCCCATGTTGCCGAACACCATGCACTGCACGTTGACGGCGGTGCCCCAGGAATAGGGGATGTCGTTCATGCGGCGGTAGACGTTGGCGCGGGGATTGTCCCAGGAGCGGAACACGGCCTTGATGGAGGCGACCATCTGCTCCACGGGGTCGGTGGGGAATTCCACGCCCATGCGGTCCTTATAGTAGCCCTTGAAGGTGCCCACCAGTTCCTTGAGGTCCTCCGCGCCCAGCTGGGAATCCAGCTGCACGCCGCGGTCCTCCTTCATCATGGTGAGATACTCCTCAAACTTGTCGCGGGGCAGCTCCATGACCACGTCGGAGAACATCTGGATAAAGCGGCGGTACGCGTCGTAGACGAAGCGGGGGTTGTTGGTGGCCTTGACCAGGCTCTCGGCTACGGCGTCGTTCAGGCCCAGATTCAGGATGGTGTCCATCATGCCGGGCATGGACGCTCTGGCGCCGGAGCGGACGGAAACCAGCAGCGGGTTGGTCACGTCGCCGAATTTTTTGCCGGTCATCTTCTCCAGCTTGGCCACATACCTCATGATCTCATCCAGAATGTCGGGAGCGAGCTGCTTGCCATCCTCGTAATAACGGGTGCAGGCTTCGGTGGTGATGGTAAATCCCTGAGGAACAGGCAGGCCGATATTGGTCATTTCGGCGAGGTTGGCACCCTTGCCGCCCAGAAGCTCACGCATATCGGCGTTGCCTTCCGAGAACAGATAAACATATTTCTTGCTCATACAGTATTTATCCTTTCCAAAATATTCAGCATCGGCCCGTTTCTCCCGGGCCAGATTACTTTACGTTGTTTTCGAGCTTCTCAAGCTCGTCGCGGAGTTTTTGCGGCACGCGGCCGCCGAATCTGGCGTAAAAGCCGCGGATGCTCTCGCAGTCGTCCCGCCACAGGGCCTTGTCCACGTACAGCAGGTCTCTTACGGTATCGGTCGTGATGCCTTCAAGCCCCTCCACATCGATGTCCTCTGGTCTCGGCTCGTAGCCGATGGGGGTCTCCACGGCGGCGGCTGTTCCGGCGCAGCGGGCCAGAATCCACAGCAGGACGCGCATATTGTCGCCAAAACCGGGCCAGATGAAATGTCCGTCCCCGTCGGTACGGAACCAGTTGACGTTGAAGATTTTCGGAGGGTGGGGAATGAGCCTGCCCATATCCAGCCAATGCTGCCAGTAGTCGGCCATATTGTAGCCGCAGAAGGGAAGCATGGCCATGGGATCGCGGCGAAGCTCGCCCACGGTGCCCGCTGCGGCGGCGGTCTTTTCACTGGCCATGGCGGAGCCCACGAACACGCCGTGATTCCAGCTGCGGGACTGATACACCAGCGGCGCGGTCTTCGCGCGGCGGCCGCCGAAGATGATGGCGTCGATGGGCACGCCCTCGGGATGATTGAATTCCGGGGACACGCAGGGGCAGTTTTCCGCCGGGGCGGTGAAGCGCGAGTTCGGATGCGCGGCGGGTCTGCCGCATCCGGGTGTCCAGGGATTTCCCTGCCAATCGACAAGATGCGCCGGCGGGGTTTTGGTCAGGCCTTCCCACCAGACGGTGTTCTTGTCAGGATTGAGCGCAACATTTGTGAATATGGTACCCTTCTTTGTGGAAGCCAATGCATTGTAATTGGAATGTTCGTTGGTGCCGGGGGCCACGCCAAAGAAGCCGTTCTCGGGGTTCACGGCCCACAGGCGGCCGTCCCTGCCCACGCGCAGCCAGGCGATATCGTCACCCACGGTCCAGACCTTCCATCCGAGCTCTCTGTACTTTTCCGGCGGGATGAGCATAGCGAGGTTTGTCTTGCCGCAGGCTGAGGGGAACGCGGCGCAGACGTAGCGGGTCTCGCCCCGGGGATTTTCCAGGCCCAGGATCAGCATATGCTCCGCCATCCAGCCCTCTTTTCGGCCGAGGTTCGAGGCGATTCGCAGAGCGAAGCATTTTTTGCCCTGCAGAACATTGCCCCCGTAGTTCGAGTTCACCGAAACGATTTCATTCGTCTCCGGAAACTGGACTATGTACTTGTCCTCCGGATCCAGATTGCACTGGCAGTGGATGCCCCGGATGAAATCGTCCCCGTCGCCGATGGAATTGAGAACCGCCTGGCCGACGCGGGTCATGATGGCCATGTTCAGCACAACATAGATGGAGTCGGAAAGCTCCAGTCCGTATTTGGCGAAAGGCGAACCCACGACGCTCATAGAGTAAGGGATGACGTACATGGTGCGCCCGGTCATGGCGCCGTCGCAGATGCCGCCCTTGCCGAAAAGCTTCCGTTTCATTTCGGCGGGAGCCATCCAGTGGTTGGTGGGGCCGGCGTCCCCTTCCCGTTCGCAGCAGATCAGAGTACGGTCCTCTACCCGGGCCACGTCGCCGGGATCGGTGCGGTGCAGGTAGCAGCCGGGTAGTTCCTCCCCGTTCAGCTTCCGCAGGGTCCCCTGGGCGACAGCCTGCCTGCGCAGGTCGGACAGCTGTTCCTCAGTCCCGTCGATCCATACCGTTTTGTCCGGTCTGGTCACGGCGGAGACATCAGCAATCCACCCCAGGATGCTGGAGTTATTGGTCACTTCCATTGCGCGCTCCTTCGTATGAAATATTTTCCAATAACCTTATAAAAAGGTTATCACATTATGCCCTTTTTCTCAATAGTTTTTCCCTACAAATCAGCGGTGCAGAACGCCCCGGATGCAGTCGGAAATTTGTGCAAAATCATTAATTCCAAGCATTTCGCCCCGAATGCCGGGGCACGTCCCGCTCTGCCGCACGGCGTCGGCCAGTGCGGCCTTCGGCAGCTCCGGAAAGCCCGCCGCCAGCGCATTTTCCAAGGTCTTTCGGCGCTGGCCGAAGGCGGCGCGCACCACGCGGAAGAAAAGCGCCTCATCCGTTACCCTCGCGGGGCGTTCCGCCAGCCGGGTCAGGCGGATGACGCTGGACGTGACCCTGGGCCGGGGGACGAAGCACTCGGGTCCCACGTCGAACAGGATCTCTCTGCGGCAGTGCCACGCGCACAGCACGGTGAACGCGCTGTACTCCGGGGTGCCCGGGTCGGCGCAGATCCTTCTGGCCACCTCCCGCTGGACCATCACGGTAACGGTCTCAAAGCACTCCGCCTCCAGCAGCCTGGTCAGCACGGGTCCGGTGACATTATAGGGCAGGTTGGCGCACACCACGGCGCGCATTCCCGGGAAATATTCCCGCGCCAGCGCGGGCAGGTCCTGCTTCAGCACGTCGCCGAACAGCACCTCGGTATTCCCGCAGCCCGACAGAGTCTCCTCCAGCACGGGCATCAGCTTCCGGTCCAGCTCCACGGCCAGCACCTTTCCCGCCCGTCTGGACAGCTCCGCGGTCAGGCAGCCGATGCCGGGGCCGATCTCCAGCACGCCGGTATCCTCGTCCAGCCCGGCTTCCTCCGCGATGCGCTCCGGCACCCAGGCGGCGGTGAGAAAATTCTGTCCCAGCGATTTTGAAAAATGAAAACCGTGCCTGGCCAGCACGTCCCGTATGGTATCGTAATCGGTCAGCTCCATCATTTGCGCACCTTCTCAAAGGCCTGACGGCGCGGGTCGTGTCCCGGCTCGCACAGGATGAGCACGTTGCCGCGGTAGCGGTAGCCGTGCCGTTCCAGAAGCTTTTTCATGGCGGTATTCCTGCGGTGGGTATCCGTGCGGACGGCGCGAAAGCCAAGCTTTTCGCTCTCGGCGTCCACGAATTCCATCACCCGGTCCGCCATACCGCTGCCGCGGTAGGCCGCGGCCACCGCCGCCCGGTGCAGGGTGCAGTAGGCGCCGGGATAGTGCCACTTGCCGTCGGTGATATTGTCGTAATCGTCCTCCGGCTCGGGCGAGAGAGTGAAAAACGCCCCGATCTCGTCCCCGTGGAGCACCACATGGCAGACGCCGTTTTCCATGTCTGCGCTAAAATCAATCGCCTCGGGGTACGGCCCCTGCCACTGATCGGCGCCCAGTTTTTTCAGCGTGGCGCGGGCGTCGCCCACGATACGCAGGATATCGTCCATATCCGCCGCCGTGGCGGCGCGGCACGTCACCGGCTGTGTCAGGCGCGGGCGGGAAGCCTCCTTTTGGAGCTTCTCCAGCAGCCTCCGGTCGTTTTGATCGTCAAAGATCAGCTTTTCAAACAGATCCGGGCGCCTTTCCCGGGTGCGCGTGAAGCTCATCATCCGCCGCCATTCCTCCACGGCGGCGTGGTCGCCGGTGAGCAGCTGCTCCGGCACGCGGCGGCCCTCCCACACCTCGGGCCGGGTGTACTGAGGATATTCCAGCAGCCCGTTCCAGTGGCTCTCGCCGGTATAGCACTCCTCGTCGCTCAAAACGCCGGGGATGAGGCGGCACACGGAATCGGCCACGGCCATGGCCGCGATCTCGCCGCCGGTGAGGACGAAATCGCCCATGGAGATTTCCTCGTCCACACATTCTTCGATAAAGCGCTCGTCAATGCCCTCGTAGTGGCCGCACACCAGCACCAGGTGGTCGTAATCCCGGGCCAGCCGCTTGGCGGTCTCCTGATTATAAGGCTGTCCCTGGGGCGAGAGGCAGATCACCCGGCTGCGCAGGCCGTTTGTGGTTGACATAACGTGTTCCAGGCAGGATTTCAGCGGCTGGGCCATGAGGATGCAGCCCCAGCCCCCGCCGTAGGGATAGTCGTCCACCTGCATCTGCTTGTTTTCGGTGAAATCCCGGATCTGCACGCAGTTGATGTCGAGGATGCCTTTTTTGCAGGCCCGCCCGAGAATGCTCTCGTGCAGCACGGCGTTCACCGTGTCGGGAAAAAGGGTCATGATGTCGATGCGCATTGTTTTACATTCCTTCGATGAGATGGACGGTGATGACGCCGTTTTCGGCGTCCACCGCGCGGATGAATTCCGGCACCGCCGGGATGAGATGCTCGCTTTGTCCCCGCACCACATAGATCATGGACGCGGGGGATTCAAAGACCTCCGCCAGCACGCCCATTTCCTCGCCGTCCTCGTCCAGCACTCTGGCGCCGATGATGTCGGCGATGAAGCAGCCGCCCGGGGGCAGGGCGGCTTCCTGCCGGTCGATGAACACGGTGCGGCCCTTCAGGGCCATGGCGGCGTTGACGTCCTCCACCCCGGAAAGCGACGCCAGCAGGCAGCCCTTGTGGACGGAGGACTCGCGCACTTCATAGGGTCTGTCGCCCAGATAGAGCGTTTTGAAAGTTTTCAAAAATTCCGCCGAATCCACCCAGGGCCGGATCTTGACCTCTCCCCGGGTGCCGTGCGTATTTACGATCTGTCCGGCCTCGATATAGCGCTTGCTCTCCATTTTTGACCGCCCCAAGTATTTTTTATGTTATTTGAATTCAAATGCGCCGTCGCGCGGTGCGCGATGATGCGCGGTATAATAACTGTTTTGGTTATTATACCATAGTTTTCTCATAATAAAAGGCCAAAAAGTGTTAAAAAAAGAACCGCTTTTCAGCAGTTCTTTTTTCGGTATCAGTCCATAATATCCACGGACACCTTTTTGCCCTGTCTCTGGGCGACGGCCCGCATGAGTATACGGATCTCCTTGACGATCCTGCCCTGCCGGCCAATGACCTTGCCCATGTCCCCGTCGGCGACGCGCACTTCAAATACGGTCTCGCCGTCGGCAACGCGCTCGGTCACAGAAACCTCGTCGGGATGATCCACAAGGCTCTGTATGATATAGGTCAATAGTTCTTTCATGCCGGTAGAATCTCCTTCTTAGCCCCGGACCTTTTTCAAAAGGCCGCGTACGGTTTCAGTGGGCTGGGCGCCGCTGGCGATCCAGTAGTTGATACGCTCCATATCGACCTTGAGCTTGTCGCTCTCAGCCGCGGGATCGTAGACGCCGACCTCCTCGATAAAGCGTCCGTCACGGGGGAAGCGGGAGTCCGCCACAACGACGCGATAGAACGGTGCCTTTTTGACGCCGACTCTGTGAAGTCTGATTTTGACCATGGTTGTCACCTCCAATTATGATTTCTGTATATACAGGCACTTATTAACGTGCGTGTAACCGATCCTTACAGGCCGAAGCCGCCGGGCAGGCCGCCAAGACCGCCCATGCCGCCCATCTTCTTCTGCAGTTTCTTCATATTGCGGCCGGACATCTGCTTCATCATCTGCTGCATGGCGCCGTACTGTTTCAGCAGGCGGTTGATATCCACCACCTGCAGCCCGCAGCCGGCGGCGACGCGCTTTTTGCGGCTGGAATTGAGCAGTTCGGGATTGTCCCGCTCGGCGGGGGTCATGGACAGGATGATGGCCTCCATATGAGCCATCGCCTTGGGGTCCACGGTAGCCCCCTTCAGGGCCTTGGCGTCCACCCCGGGGATCATGGCGGCCACGTCGCCCAGATCACCCATATTTTTCAGCTGGCCCATCTGGTCCAGATAGTCCTGCAAAGTAAAACGGTTGGCGCGGAGCTTGTCCGCCATCTCCAGCGCTTTCTTTTCATCGAAGCTCTGCTCGGCCTTCTCGATGAGGGTCAGCATATCGCCCATGCCCAGAATGCGGGAGGCCATGCGGTCGGGATGGAAGGGTTCGATCTGGTCGAGCTTTTCCCCGACGCCGGCAAATTTGATTGGTTTTCCCGTGACCGCCCGGATGGAGAGGGCCGCGCCGCCCCTGGCGTCGCCGTCCAGTTTGGTCAGCATCACGCCGGTGATGTCCAGCGCCTGGTCGAAAGCGGCGGCGGCGTTCACGGCGTCCTGTCCGGTCATGGCGTCCACCACCAGCAGGATCTCGGCGGGCTCCACGGCGGCCTTGATATTTTTCAGCTCGTCCATCAGCGCCTCGTCGATGTGAAGGCGGCCGGCGGTGTCAAGGAAAACGAGGTCGTTGCCGTGCTTTTTGGCGTGCTCCACGGCGGCCTTGGCGATATCCACGGGATCGGTCTGGCCCATCTGGAACACGGGGATGTCCAGCTGCCTGCCCACGGTCTCCAACTGGTCGATGGCGGCTGGGCGGTAGATGTCGCAGGCGGCCAGCAGCGGGCGTTTGCCCTGCCTGCGCATATAGCCGGCCAGCTTGGCCCCGTTGGTGGTCTTGCCGGCGCCCTGCAGGCCCACCAGCATCACCACGCTGGGGGCCCTGGAGGAGATGTTGAGCTTCTGGTTTTCGCTGCCCATCAGGGCGCAGAGCTCCTCGTTGACGATCTTGACGACCATCTGCGCGGGTGACAGCGCCTCCAGTACGTCCGCGCCGCAGGCGCGCTCGGTGACCCGGTTTGTAAAATCCTTGACGACCTTGTAGCTGACGTCGGCCTCCAGAAGCGCCATGCGCACTTCCTTCAGGGCTTCCTTCACGTCTCCGGCGGTAAGCCGACCCTTGCCGCGCAGCTTTTTGAACGCGGCGGACAGCTTGTCGGATAAAGATTCAAATGCCATACATTTCGATCCTCTGCTTCATACGGAGTTTTCCCCCGCGGCACAGCCGCTGCGGTCGGAGAGCGAAAACACGCCGCCGGCCTGCTTCCCTTACGCCCCGGCAGCCGCCGCCCGGGTTATCCCTTCAGCTCGTCCAGCTTCTTCAAAACGCCGTCCAGCGCCGCGGCGGTGGCTGCGTCGGCGCTTTTCCGCAGCGTCTCCAGCGTCTCCCGGATCCCGGCCACGGCGTCGTTGCGCTCCAGGGAGCGGCGCACCATGCCTGTCTTTTCTTCCATGTCCGTCATGACATCCTCCGCCCGGCGGATGATGTCCCACACGCCCTGCCGGGAGATGCCGGTCTGTTCGGCGATCTCGGAAAGAGACAGGTCGTCGTTATAATGGAGGTCGTAATACTCCCGCTGCTTTTCGGTCAGCAGCTCACCGTAAAAATCAAACAGCATGGCGCGGCGAAGCGTCTCGTCGGACACGGCAAACCACCTCCTCTGTAAACCACAGACACTTTACGGAGTATATCGCCCCGCGCGTCCGCTGTCAAGTATTTTTTCTTGTCAGCCTCTGAATATCCATGCGCGCAGACGGGAAAACTGTTTTTTATCACAAAACTTCGGAGGCTGACTATGGAAAAAACGGGTTTTGGCGCCGTGATCCCGGATGGAAAGCTGGCGGACTATGCCGCGTCCACCGCCATGCTGTCCAAGCCGGAGGGCTTTCTCTCCGGCGCGCGGGAGGGGGCGCGGCTGCGCACCGCGCTGCGCGCGCTGGACGCCGCTCACGACGCCGTGGAACACCGCTATGCCCGGGGCGGTAGTCTGCCCCCGGCCTGCGAATGGCTGCTGGACAACCGCTATCTCGCCCGCCGGGAGGGGGCGGCGGCGCTGTCCGCGCTGTGCGGGGAGCGCAGACTGCGCCGGGCCGGGGACGCCGCGCTGCTCACGGAGGCCTGCCGCGCGCTGGTGTCCTCCGGCGGCGGCGCGGTGAACGAGACGCGCTGCGCGCTTTTTCTCACCGGCTATCAGACGGCCGGCGCCCTGACCCAGCGGGAGCTGGCGCTCTTTCCCGCCGCACTGCGCGCCGCGCTGATCGAGACGCTGGCCCGCCAATGCACCGCGCTGGCGGAGGGCGCGGAGCCCGCCGCCGCGGAGCAGGCCGTTGCCGCGCTTTTCACTTCGCTGCGGCTGCTGGGGGCCGTGGATCTCGCCCCGGTGCTGGACGGCGTCAACGCCGTGGAGCTGGCGCTCCGCCAGGACCCCGCGGGCGTCTACCCCGCCATGGATGAGGACAGCCGCGCCCTCTACCGCGACAAAGTCACCGCGCTGGCGAAGAAGAACGGCGCGGATGAACGCCGGACGGCGGAAAAGGTGCTGTCGCTGGCCCAGGCGGGGCAGGGCGAGGCGCGGCATGTGGGCTACTGGCTTTTTGTCCGTCCGCTGGGCGCGGCGGGCAGGGAGCGCGCCGGCGGGAACTATATTGCGGCCAATCTGCTGCTGACGCTGTTTTTCACCCTGCTGCTGGGCTTTGCCGTCCGCTCCGTATGGGCGGCGCTGCTGCTGCTGCTCCCGGTATCGGAGCTGGTCAAAAGCCTGCTGGACTTTTTGCTGACACGGTTCCTCCGGCCCCGCCGGCTGCCCCGGATGGCGCTGGAACACGGCGTCGTGCCGGAGGGGCGGACGCTGTGCGTGGTATCGGCGCTGCTGACCGGCCGGGACAGCGGCGCGAAATGCGCGGATAAGCTCCGCCGCTTTCACTATCTCAGCCGGGACTGCGGGGAGAACCTGCTGTCCGGCGTACTGGCCGATCTGAAGGAATCCCGGACCCCGGATACTCCCGCCGACGCGGAAATCCTGGCGGCGGCCGCGGCCGCTGTCGAGGGGCTCAACCGGGAATTCGGCGGCGGCTTCTATCTCTTTACCCGGGCCCGGACATACTGCGGGGCGGACAAGGTCTACCGCGGCGCGGAGCGCAAGCGAGGGGCCGTGATGGCGCTGGCCGCGCTGCTGCGGGGCGAGGGAGGCCTGCTGCGTGTGGCGGCGGGCGACGCCGGGGCGCTGGCGGGGACGGCCTTTCTGCTGACCATGGACAGCGACACCGAGCTGCTGCCCGGCACGGCGAAAAAGCTTATCGGGGCGCTGCTGCATCCCCTCAACCGCCCCGTGACGGAAAACGGCGTGGTGGTGCGTGGCCACGGCGTCCTCCAGCCCCGGATCAGCGTGGACCTGGCCGGCGCCGGCGCCACGGACTTTTCCCGGGTCTTCGCGGGTCCCGGCGGCGTGGACCCCTACGGCGGGGCCTGCGGCGAGCTGTATATGGATCTCTTCGCCCGGGGCGGCTTCGCCGGCAAGGGCATTCTGGATGTGGACGCGCTGCTGGCGTGCTGCGGCGGGCGCTTCCCTGAAAACCGGGTGCTGTCCCACGACGCGCTGGAGGGCGCGTATCTCCGGGGCGGCTTTTTGGGCGAGGCGGAGGTGACGGACGGTTTCCCGGGAAAACCGCTGAGCTATTTCCGCCGTCTCCACCGCTGGACCCGTGGCGACTGGCAGAATTTACCCTGGCTGTTTCGCCGGGGCCGCGACCTCTCGGATATCGACCGCTTCAAGCTGTTCGATTCTCTGCGCCGGTCGCTGGTGGCCCCCGCCACCTTCGGGGCGGTGTTCGCGGGCTTTTTTCTGCCCTCGGGCGGCATGGCAGTGGCCGCCGCCGCCGCGCTGCTGGCCCTGCTCTCCAGCTTCTTTCTCACGCTGGCGGAGCGCGCCTTCCAAAAGACTTCCCGGGCCCGGCTGCGCCACCGCTCCGTGGTCATCTACGGCGCGGGCGGGGCGCTGATGCGCACCTTCCTGCGGCTGTGGCTGCTGCCCTGCGAGGCGTGGGTCTGTTTTTCGGCCATGGCGGCGGCGCTGTGGCGCATGGCGGTCAGCGGCAAAAAGCTGCTTCAATGGGAAACCGCCGCCCAGACCGACGCCGACCCCAACGGGCTGGGCGCGCATCTGGCGGGGACCTGGTTCGCGCCGGTGTGCGGCGCGGTGTGTCTGGGCTTCTCCGCCTCCGTCATCGGGCGGACTGCGGGCCTTGTGTGGCTGTGCGCACCGGTGACCGCCTGGGCGCTGTCGCTGCCCGCCCGCAAAAATACGGAGCCCACCGAGGCCCAACGGCGCTGTCTCACCGGCTGGGCCGCCCGCCTGTGGACCTATTTTGACCGCTTCTGCGCCGAGGAGGAGCATTTTCTCCCCCCGGACAACGTGCAGCAGCAGCCCCCCGTGGGCGCGGCGCACCGCACTTCCCCCACCAACATCGGGCTGGCGCTGGTGTCCTGTCTGGCGGCGCTGGACCTGGGCATCGACGCCCGTGGCACCGCCATGGCCCATCTGGAAGCCATGCTGCGCACGGTGTCCCAACTGAAAAAATGGCGGGGCCATCTGTACAACTGGTACGACACCCGCACCCTGCGCCCGCTGCCGCCGGAGAGCGTCTCCACCGTAGACAGCGGCAATCTCTGCGCCTGTCTCATCACCCTGAAAGCGGGGCTTTCGGAATACGGGCGGGACGATCTGGCAGCGCTGGCGGAGACACTGGCCCGACAGATGGATTTTGCCCCGCTGTACGACCCGGCCCGCCGCCTCTTCCACATCGGCTGGGACACAAAGAAAGACCGCCCGGCGGGCGGAGTCTACGATCTCATGGCCAGCGAAGCGCGCCTGACCAGCTACGTGGCCGTGGCCCGGGGCGACGTGCCCGAGCGCCACTGGCGGCGGCTGAGCCGGGCCCAGCTGGGACTGGACGGCTACCGCGGTCTGGCCAGCTGGACGGGCACCATGTTCGAATATCTGATGCCGGAGCTGTTTGTGCCGCTGGTGCGGGACAGTCTGCTGTATGAGAGCGCGCGCTTCTGCCTGTACGCCCAGCGCCGCCGGGTGCGCCCGGGGCTGCCCTGGGGCGTCTCCGAAAGCGCGTTCTTCGCGCTGGACCCCGCGCTGAATTACCGCTACAAGGCCAACGGCTGCGCGGCGCTGGCGCTCAAGCGCGGTCAGGACGCGGAACTGGTGATCTCACCCTACTCCTCGTTCCTGGCGCTGTGCGCCGCCCCCGCCGCCGCGGTGCGCAACCTGCGCCGGCTGGAGAGCCGGGGTATGGGCTGCGAATACGGCTTCTACGAGGCGCTGGACTTCACCCCCGGCCGCTGCCGGGGCGGCGAGGGCGAGCGGGTAAAGTGCGTCATGTCCCACCACCAGGGCATGAGCCTCATCGCCGCGGCAAATACCCTCACCGGCGGCGTCATGACCCGGCGGTTCATGGCCGACCCCGAAATGGGGGCCTACGGCTGCCTGCTGGCGGAACGGGTACCGCTGGGCGGGGACCTGCTGCGCCGGGACGGTGCCTCCGCGCCGGAGAAGCTGCGGCGGGACGCCGGGGAAAAGTGGCGCATCCGCGGCGAAGGCAGCGATTTTGATCACCCCGGCTGCTGCCTGCTCTCCAACGGCGTGTATAACATTATGTCAACCGAATTTGGCCTCACCGCCTCCGCCTGCCGGGACACGCTGATCTACGACACGCCCGACGTCCCCGCACAGGGCGGGCACGGGCTGGAGTTGGCCCTGACGCTGGGTGGCGGAGAGACCTCCCTGCTGCCGGTGCCGGGCCGGACGGACGAGGAGGTGCTGTGGGAGCTTTCGGAAGACAGCGTCTCCGTGCTGTGCCGCCGGGCGGAATTTTCCGCCCGGTGCGCCGTGGCGGCTGCCTCCGGCTTTTCCGGCGAGATCCGGCTGGTCCGGCTCACCGCCCGCGTCCCGCTGGACGGCTTTGTCACGCTGCGCTTCCGCCCGGTGCTGGCCTCGGCGGACGATTACCGCAGCCACCCCGCTTTCTGGCGGCTGGGTCTGGAGGCGCGGGAGCATCAGGGCTGTCTGCTGCTGCGGCGGCTGGCCCGGGGCGACCGGCCGGAAATGTGGCTCGCGCTGGCCTGCGCGGCTCCGGCGGAATTTTCCGCCGACGCCGGCGGGGGGCTGGGCTGGCTGTCCTATCCGCTGGTTACCGCGCGCGTGGCTGTGAAGCTGCAGCCCGGCGAGAGCGTCAATCTGCGCTTTTCCCTGTGTCTGGGACCGACCGCGGAGGAGGCCTATCACGGCGCCCAGCGTCTGACCGCGCTGGGTCCGGCGGACTACGCCGATATGCCCGGCGCCTGCGCGGCGCTGTCCGGTCTCTCCGCGCGGGAGATCGGGCAGGCCATGGCGCTGGTGCGCCCGCTGTGGTTCCCGCGCCCGGAAAGATTTGGGACGCGGGAGCTGCTGTGGCGCTACGCCGTGTCCGGCGACCTGCCCATCCTGCTGCTGCGCCCCGGCGCGCCGCAGGATACGGACGCCCCGGTGCGGGAATTCTGCCTGCTGCGCTGCTGCGGTATGCTGGCGGATCTGGCGCTGATCACGGATGACGGCGGCGATTACGACCGCCCCGTATCCCGCCGGGCGGAGGACGTTTTGGAAAAGCTGGGTCTGGGGGCGCTGCTGGGCGGCTACGGCGGCGTGCATCTGCTGCCCCCCAGCGCGGACGAGCCGCTGCGCCGGGCCTCCGCCGCCGTCTGGGGCGAGACCGCCCCTCCGCGCAGGATCGGCGGCACTTTTCTGCCGGGTCCCGCGCTCCGCCGCGGCGGCGTGCCGCAGGTGGAATGGGCCGAAGATCATTTCAGTTTTTATGTAAACCATTATCTGCCCCGCCGCTGCTGGAGCGACGTGCTGTGTTCCGGCGATTTCGGCTTTCTGGCGGCGGACTGCGGCTGCGGCGGACTGTGGTACCGCAACGCCCGGGAGCAGCCCATCAACGGCTGGCCGGGCGACGCGCTGGAAGTGGCCGGCCCGGAGACGCTGGAGATCGAGACCGCCGCCGGGCGCTTCAGCCTGTTCGCGGCGGAGGACGGTCTCCCCTGCCGGGTGCGCTTTGGCTTCGGCTGGGCCCGCTGGGAAAAGGACTTCGGCTCCTTCGCCACCGCGGTCACCGCCTCCCTGCCGCCCCGGCGGGACGCGCGGGTACTCACGGTGGAAACGGTGGGCCCCGCCGAAGGCCGCCTGCTGTGGAAAACCGATCTGCGCCTGGCCGCCGACGGCGACGACCGCGGCGCGGTCGTCGTTGATTATGTCAACTCCATTTTTTCCGCGTCCAGCCCCCGTTCCTACACGGAGGGTCTGCGCTTTCTCGCGGCCTTCTCCGCCCCGCCCGCGGCCTACACCTGCGACGGCGGCAAGTGGCGGCGTGGCGAGCTGGACGGCGGCACGGCCACCGGCGGCGAGCCCGTTATCGGCGCGGCCCTGCCCCTGGGCGGACGGCTGACACTGGTCTGCGGCTGCTGCGGCGAAGATGAGCTTCTTGAATTATGTCAACCAGATACTGCCGCCGCCGCGCCCCTGGAGGCCGGGCGGTATTGGGCCGACCTGCTGGGCCGCTTCCGGCTGGACGTCCGCGACGCGGCATTGGCGCACATGATGAACGGCTGGGCGGGATATCAGGCGATCTGCTGCCGCCTGCTGGGGCGGGCGGGCCTCTATCAGGCGGGCGGCGCCTTCGGTTTTCGCGACCAGCTGCAGGACGCGGTGAACGTCCTCCTGCTGGACCCCGGCTACGCCCGCAATCAGATCCTCGCCGCCTGCCGCCATCAGTATACGGAGGGCGACGTGATGCACTGGTGGCACGCCCACCCCGCCGGGGACAAGGGCGTGCGCACCCGCTGCTCCGACGATCTGGTGTGGCTGGTCTGGGCGCTGTGCGAGTATACGGAAAAGACCGGCGACCTGGCCCTGTGCGGCGCGGAGATGGCCTATGCGGTCTCGCCGCCGCTGGCTGAGGAGGAACGGGACCGGTATGAGACCCCCGCTCCCTCCGACTTTACGGAGCCCGTGCTGGCCCATGCCCTGCGGTCCATGGAGCGCTGTCTCGCCCGGGGCTCCGGCCCCCACGGCCTGCTGCGCTTCGGCAGCGGCGACTGGAACGACGGATTGGACAGGATTGGCGGCGAGAGCGTGTGGCTGACCTGGTTTTTCTCCCACGTCGCCGCGCGTTTCTCTCGGCTGTTGGGAAAATTATGTCAACCTGATTCTGAAAAATATGCCGCGCTGGCCGTCACCTATGGGCAGGCGGCGGACGCGGCCTGGGACGGGGGCTGGTATCTGCGCGGCTATTGGCCGGACGGGGAACGGCTGGGCAGCCGCGTCTCCCGCTGCTGCCAGATCGACTCCATCGCCCAGAGCTGGGCCGCGCTGTGCGAGCAGGCCGCGCCGGAGAAGGTGTCCGCCGCGCTGGGAAACGCGGTAGACCGGCTGTTCGACCGGGAAACCGGCGTGGTGAAACTGTTCGACCCGCCCTTTGCCGACTGCGCCCGGTCTCCCGGCTATCTGGAGAGCTACGGCCCCGGGTTTCGGGAAAACGGCGGGCAGTACACCCACGGAGCGATCTGGCTGGCCATGGCCTGCCTGCGTCGGGGGCGGGAGGCGGACGGCCGGGCCATTCTCTCCGCGCTGCTGCCGGAAAATCACGATCTTTCCGTCTATCTGGCGGAGCCCTTTGTGCTGCCGGCAGACGTCTACACCGCGCCGGGTCACGTGGGGGAGGCGGGCTGGACCTGGTATACCGGCTCCGCCGGGTGGTATTTCCGGGCGGTGACGGAGGAGCTGCTGGGTCTGCGGCTGGAAAACGGCAAGCTGACCGTGCATCCCCGGCTTGGGGACTATACCGCCCGCTGGACGGATTTCGAGGGGCGGGTCCACACCATTACCGTGAAAAACGGCGAGGCGGAGGCGGATTGAGCCGCGCAGTTTACAAATTGTCTCTATCCAAATCCACCGCGTTGTGCTACAATATAAAATTACTGAAATCATGGGAGGGTCGCGTCGATGGAAAAAGTACGCAGCGAAATCATGCCGGGCGTGTGGCTCACCGCTCTGCGGACAGACAAGTTCAAAACCGCCTGTCTCAGCGTGAATCTGCTGACCCAGCTCTGCCGGGAAAACGCCTCCCAGAACGCGCTGATCCCCTTTGTGCTGCGCCGCGGCACGGCCAAACACCCGGACATGGCCGCCGTCTCCGCGCGTCTGGATGAGCTGTACGGCGCGGCCGTGGAGCCCATTGTCCGCCGGGTGGGCGAGATCCAGTGCGTGGGCTTCTATTCCAGCTTTGCGGAGGACGCGCTGCTGCCACGCGGGGAGAGCGTGCTTTCCGCGGCGGCGGAGATGCTGGCCGAACTGCTGCTGCGCCCCAACACCCGGGGCGGGCTGTTTTTGCCGGACTATGTGGCCAGTGAGCGCGACAAGCTGGCGGAACTGATCCGCAGCCGCATCAACGACCGCCAGGGCTACGCCCTGCAGCGCTGCATCGAGGAGATGTGCTGCTACGAGAACTACGCCGTCGGGCGCTACGGCGATGAAAAGAACGTGGAAACCATCCGCTACGACAGGCTCACCAAGCACTACCACACCCTGCTGGCCCAGTCTCCCATCGAATTTTTCTACTGCGGCGCGGCCGAAGCCGACCGCGTGGCGCTGGCGCTGATAAAAGCGTTTCTCACCCTGCCCCGGGGCGAGATCGACTGCGATATCGGCACGGACGTGCGCATGAACGCCGTGGAGGACTCCCCCCGGGTCACCGTGGAGGAAAAGAGCATCAGTCAGGGCAAGCTGGTGCTGGGCTTCCGTCTGGGCGAGTGTATGGACGATCCGGACCCCGCGCCGCTGCGGGTCTTCAATGCGGCCTACGGCGGCGGCGTCACCTCCAAGCTCTTTGCCAACGTCCGGGAAAAGCTGTCTCTGTGCTACTATGCCAATTCCATGCTGGAGACCCACAAGGGCCTGCTGCTGGTGTCCTCGGGGATCGACGCGGCCGATTACGACGCCGCCCGGGACGAGATTCTCGCCCAGTTGGACGCGCTGCGCCGGGGAGAGCTTTCCGACACGGAGCTCACCGCCGCGAAAAACGCGCTGGCCTCGGACCTCCGGGCCGTGGAGGACGCCCAGGGCGAGCTGGAGGGCTATTGGCTGGCCGCCGCCGTGGATGGGGACGATTTGGCCCCGCTGGAGCTGGCCGCGCTGGCCGAGGATGTGACAAAGGAACAGGCGGTGGCCGTAGCCCGCAGCGTCGTGTGCGACGAGATTTACTTCCTGAAGGGCGACGGCACGGAGGACGAGGATGGAGAATAAGCGTTTCGACAACATCGGCGAAAACCTTTATACCGCGAAGCTGCCCGACGGCCTGACGCTGAACGTGGCCGCGAAGCCCGGCTATGCCACCAGCTTTGCCGCCTTCGCCGCCAACTACGGCGGCGCCATGCGCCGGTTCAGCACCGGCGGCGGCTGGGTGGACACCCCGGCGGGCGTGGCCCATTTTCTGGAGCACAAGATGTTCGATATGCCGGACGGGGACAACGCGCTGAACGTGCTCTCCGCCAACGGCGCCGACCCCAACGCCTATACCTCCGCGGGCATGACCTGCTATTATTTTGAGAGCACCCGGGATTTCTATGACAATCTGGAGATGCTGCTGCGTTTTGTCTCCACGCCCTATTTCACGGCGGAGAGTGTGAAAAAGGAGCAGGGCATCATCGGGCAGGAGATCTCCATGACGGAGGATTCCCCCGGCTTTGCCGTATATATCAACCTCATGAAGCTGCTGTATGCCGCCCATCCCATCCGGGACGCCGTGGCCGGCACCCAGCAGAGCATCGCCCGGATCACCCCCGAAATTCTTTACAGCTGCCACAAGGTGTTTTATAATCCTTCCAACATGGCGCTGTGCGCCGCCGGGGATATCGACCCTGAAAAGGTGCGCGACATTGCCCTGCGGGTGCTGCCGGCGGAGCCCGGCCCGGTGCCGAAGGCGGATTTCGGCCCCCCGGAGGGCGAGCTGCCGCTGGAGAAGCGCTCTGAAACTGCCATGGAGCTTTCCGCGCCGCAATTTCTCATCGGTGCCAAGGTTCCCCCCGCCCCCGGCGGGGACGCCCTGCTTCGCCAGAAACTCATCGGCCAGCTGGCGCTGCGGCTGCTGTGCGGCACCTCGTCCGATTTTTACACCCGCCTCTACGCGCAGGGTCTGCTGACCCGGGACTTCGATTACGAGATCGACTACGCCGCGGGGACGGCCACCGTCGTTATCGGCGGCGAGAGCGCCCGGCCGGATCAGGCGCTGGCCGCATTTTCCGATGCCGTGGCCCGCGCGGCCCGGGACGGGCTGAAAAAAGCCGACTTTGACCGCGCCGTGCGCGCCTCCTACGGCGCGCGCCTGCGTGGGCTGGAGGACTTCGACAGCCTCTGTTCCTCGCTGGCGGACGGCGTTTTCGGCGGCTACTGCTCGCTGGACGCTTTCGCCATGCTGCAGCGCGTCACGCCGGAGGAATGCGCGGCCTATATCCGCGACTATCTGGGCCCGGACCGGCTGGCCCTGTCCGTCATCACGCCAAGGAAAGAGTGATCCCATGACTGAAACCATGCTGCGCAACGCATCCATCTCCTTCCCTATGCTGGGAAACCTGACCATCAACCCTCGGGCCTATTTCACCGTGTTCGGCCACGACATCTACTGGTACGGCGTCATCCTGGCCACGGCCTTTCTGGTGGGACTGCTTTACTGCGCCCACAACGCCGGCCGCTTCGGGCTGAAGCAGGACGATATCTATGAAGAAGTGCTGTGGATGGTGCCGCTGGGCGTGATCGGCTGCCGCGTTTATTACGTCCTTTTTGAGTGGGGCTACTATTCCCAGCATCTCAATGAGATCTGGCGCATCCGGGACGGCGGCATCGCCATGTACGGCGGCATCATCGCGGGGCTGATCTTCGTACTGATCTGGACGAAGAAGAAAAAAATCTCGCTGGGCGCGCTGCTGGACTGCAACGGCGTGGGTCTGATTATCGCCCAGTCCATCGGCCGCTGGGGCAATTTCATGAACCGCGAGGCCTTCGGCCGGGAGACGGATATCTTCTGCCGCATGGGCCTGACCAACCCCGGCCAAGCCACGGTCTATGTCCACCCCACCTTCCTCTATGAAAGCCTCTGGACCCTGTGCGGGTTCCTGTTTTTGCATTTCTGGTCGAAAAAGCCCGGCAACCGCAAATACGACGGGCAGCTGTTCATGATGTATGTGCTGTGGTACGGTCTGGGCCGCTCCTGGATCGAAGGGCTGCGCACCGACAGTCTCTGGCTCATCCCCGGCGTCATCCGGGTGTCCCAGATGGTGGCCGCGTGCTCCGCGCTGATTATGGCGATCCTCCTTTTCGTCCTGGCCCGCCGGCCCCATCCGCCGGAAAAACTGTTCGTGAACCGCGCCGCGGCAGCGGATGCGGAGAATGATAATCACACCGAAGAAACCAACGACATTGACAACAAGAAGGAGGATACCACCCATGTCTGATTACAAGAGCATTCTGAAGGGCACTCTGAATACCATCACCGAAAAGGCAAAGGACCTGGCCGAGAGCGGCACCGTGCGGGAGATATATGACAAAGGCGCCAGCAAGGCCAAGTCTCTGGGCAACATCGCCAAGCTCACGCTGGAGTACAACGGAGCCGGCGAGGATCTGAGAAAGGCCTATATGGAGATCGGCAGACTGTATTACGAAGAGAACTGCAACGCGCCCCAGGGCTTTTTCGCGCCCCTGTTTGAAAAGGTCAAGGAAATCGGCGACCGTATGTCCGTCATCGACAAGGAACTGGACGCCCTGAAAGACGAGTTGAAAGCCAGCGGCGAGGCCACCGAGGCGGATTTTGAGTCCGTGGTGTCCGATACCGAGGACGAAGCCAAAAAGTAAGACCTTATAAAGAACGCCCCGCCGACAGGCGGGGCGTTCTTTATAGCAAATCGGAAGCGGCTTTCCCGGCAGCGGCGAAAGGCCGGGCTCATGCCCGGCGCCGCAGGCCTTACGTCGCCCGTATCCTGGTCGACGGCGCGCTTTTTGCTTCATCGACGCCCGCCGTTGTTTGCGGGGCGATCCCGGTTATAAATGTCAGCGGTACAAAGGCCGGGTCGTTGCCGTACTCGTCGGCCTGCACGATCAGCCCGTATTTGTTTAAATAGATCAGGCCCGTGCTGCGGATATTGGAGCCAATATTGATCAGCACCTCGATATCTGCCGGGATCGTGGATACATAGTCATGGACAGCCGTGATGATGTTCGTATCACAGCCGGGCGGGAAATCGGGCTTGGACAGATACGTGATGGCCGGATTATAGACCGTGGCGCTGTCCGTAAACTGCAGAGCCGCTATAGCGTTGAGCGGGAAAGCGACTTCTCCTCCGTCGCCCAGAATGAACACCCCGCCATAAGTTCCCTCCGGCGATTGATAAACCTGCTGCGGTACGCCGGAAATCCACCACGGGCTGATTCCCGGGAGAAAAACATACAGGGGAATTCCGGGATATAAATCGATCAGCTGCCCGAGGAGATGGGCAAGCTGTGCGTAAGCAAAACACTGAGCCGTGTAGTTCATGCTGCCGGCGGGGCCGCGGGGACCCTGTGGCCCGGGAGGCCCGGCGGGGCCGCGGGGGCCCGGAGGGCATGGCGGGAAAGGCGGATGCCAGGTTACGGCATCGGGAGCGCCCGCTTGCTCGGGGATAAAGACTTTATCGGACATTGAGTAACCTCCATTATAAGCAGCACCTTGCCGATGGCTGCTGTTACAGTATATGCGCCATGGCGTGGCTTGCCCCACCGCCAGCGCCGCCCCGTCCGCCGCGGCGGGGCCGCCCTCAAACGCCGCATATCAGCAAAAAGGGATACCCGGCGCTCCCTTTTGCGGGAGTGCCGGTATCCCAATGGGATCCTTTATGCTCTATCCTTCTTGGCGGATATTCCTTTGTTTGGCGGCGCAGTTATTTTGATGTGTTCTTTCAGCAGATATCACAGGGAGTGTCCTCGCAGGGATATTCCGGGATTCCGATAATCCGGATGTCCTGATCGATCCCAAGCTTGTCGATAATATCCTCGGAGAGCGAGAAGTCGACAATCGTGGTCCAGATGGTGGCAGTCTCAGTGGCGTTGGCGAGATACTGATCGAGCACATCCACTTGGTAAGACAGGTTTCTCAGTACGATATAGGACTGAAGCGTCGGGTCGTTCAGCTCGCATTTGCGCAGAACCGCGCTGAAGCTGGGAAGGGGAATCGTGACCGTGTATTCAAAGTTGGCATAGGCGGTCGCCGTCGCGTTATATTTGATGACCATCTGTTCATAGGGCTGCGTGACGCTCTGATGCTGGATGATCGGCGTGCCGGTCGGACCAAGAACCGTAGCTTCCACAAAGGCTTTTTTGGTCGCGGTGTACTGAGTAAAAGCGGAGAGATCCCGGGGAAGTGTCAGCACGTCGAAGGTATTGTCCTCGTACTCCACAACCAAAACCAGTTCAAAATTCAGAACTACCCTTGATTTCTGTGTGCAGAGGATGGTGTTGCCCGGATCAAAGTCAAGAATCCGCTTGCAGAGCTTGACACATTTTACAGGGGACCCGTAGCTTGTGTTGGGTGCCGTGCTCTGAGGCGTAGCGCCATGGTTAATTATATAAAGCGTTAACGGGGCCTTTGTTCCCAGAGGCTGAGGCGGATCCGCGGTGGAATAATTCTCCTGGAAAACTTCCTGTTTCTGATGCAATTCGGCTTTCGCCAGAACTCTTCTGGCGAATATATCAAGAGGTTCCTGAGCAATGAAGTCGCTCATGAGGCTGTTCACTCCTAAATTTAAGATTGAAGAAAAGATGCTATTATCTCCCTTTTCAGTATATGCGGAATGTCGCAAATCGTTAAAAGTTATAACCTGCTGCCCGAATGCGCGGAAGGCTCCGCGGCGGGCAGCAGGATTTTTATGCAAATAATTAAAATCCTACGGCTGCATCGATTACTTCCGCTGCTGCCCAAAGACACTTTTCTTGCCTGTACCCTCTTTCCCCTCCAGAAGGCTGAGGAGATTGCTTATTTTTTCGTCCTGCTCCTGGAGCCTGCGATCCAGCCTGTCAAGATCGGCGCTGATTTCGGATACTTTCTGCAAAACATCGTTATGTAGGGTCATCTCATTAACGTTGGTAAAAGTATCAACGATTTTCGTGTCTTTCACAGACGTGCCCGCGTCCGAAGGGGAATTGACCGCGCTGAGATCGTTTTCCCTTTTCAGGGGTCTCCAAGCACTTCTGTAATCTGCGCTCAGATATACATCTTCCATGCCATCACCACCTCCCGTAGAAATTTGCGCAAGTGAACTTCCTACAGCATTATATTCCGGTTTCTGGGGGTGCGACATTGTCTTTTTACGCGTGTTCTCAATGCGGGCTGAATACTCCGGCAGTCTGTTTTCTGTGCCAAAAGGCAAAAGCGGAGGTACCCTGTGGAAATCTGTTTCTTCGCTGCCGATACCCTGCAAGCCCCTGTGATCGCGCTTGGTGCAGGCCTTGCGGTGCGGGGCATCCTTTCTGTCACATCGAAAACAGCTTTCCCAGCAGCGGCGAGAGGCCGATCATCACCAGTGAAAAGCACAGGGACGATACCGACAGCAGCGTAGCCCGCTGGCCGGAGGGCACCAGCTGATTCAGACGGATATCTGAGCGCACCTCGATGAGGTCGTCAAACAGCGCCGCGCCGGAGCCGCAGGCGATCATCAGCACCGGAGCGCGCACAAAAGACAGCCCCAGGCAGACCGCCACCCCGGCGGCAGCCAGCAGATATACCTGCCCGTAGCGCCATCTACGAAACAGCAGCACCGCGCGGGCGCCCACCGCGCCGCCCAGTCCCATCACGAACAGGGCCGGGCCCAGCACCGCGTCGGGCAGGCCGCACGCGGGCAGTCGGGCCTGCAGGAAGAAGCCCAGCAGCGTAGCGGCGGCCCCCACCCCCGCATTGAGGAAGATCAGCCGCACGGCCCTTTTTTCGCCCCGCAGAAAGTCGAAACTCTTCCGGAAGCAGGCTTTGATCCTCGCCCAATCGGGCCGCGCGCCGGCTGTGCCGCCTCCGCCGGTCTCTTTCAGCCGCAGTGTCACGGCCAGGCAGGCGGCGCCCAGCAGCGCGTCGATGAGATAGGCCTTCCGATAGCCGATTGCCAACGCCAGTCCCGCGCACAGCGTGGCCGCCGCGCCTGAGATGCGGTAGATCATCAGTTCCGTGGAGGAAAAGCGGTCGTAATCCCCCTCCCGGCCCTCCTGTTTCAGGCTGTCGTAGGCCAGCGCTTCCCGGGTGCCGGAGGAAAAATTGTAGCTCAGCGCGTCCAGCGCCATAGCCAGCAAAATACCGGGCATCCCCCGGGAGACCAGCATGGCCAGCGCGGCCAGCACCAGCAGGCACTGGCTGCACACCATGGCTTTTTTTCGCCCCCACATATCGGAGACCACACCGGAGGGCACTTCCCCCAGCAGGCTGGTGAAATGGAACACGCTCTCCGCCATGCCGATCTCCACCAGGGAATAGCCTCTGGCCGCCAGCAGCGCCACCCAGGAGGCCCCGGCGATCTGAAAGGCGTTCAGCGCGGAATTGGCATACAGCGTGCAAAGCTGTCTTTGCAGATTGAACATAAAAAAACTCCTTTTCAAAAATCATTTGAAAAGGAGATAGAGCACTGTTTTGATAGCGGGCCGCAGCCAGTATTTATCCAAAAAAGAGCGCACTATCCCCCTGAAGGGCGAAAGTGTCTCCTTTTTGCAGTTTGACGTTACTATTTTTCCAGGCCATAATGCCGCTCCCGATAAAAAGCGTCGCCGCAGGCTGCCGCCTGCGGCGATGTGGCGGAGAAGGAGAGATTCGAACTCTCGATACCCTTTTGGGGTATACACGATTTCCAATCGTGCGCGCTCGACCAACTACGCGACTTCTCCACGTGTTCTGTCCAGTGAACGTTCCTGTTCAATTGTCAGCTTGGATATTATAATTCAGAACCATGGCAAAGTCAAGCACAAAATCCCCTTCGCGAGTATGGTTATCGTTATGTAAATAGTGTGCTGTCTCCCATGCCCTTATAACGGCATTTCCCACATTTTCAACAGGTTTTTCAACACATTATGTAAATCTTAATTCGTAGGAAAAACCGCCCTGCAAATGCAGGGCGGTTTCGGTTTGCCGCGGGATCAGAGGTGCGCGTTGCGGGGCATATTGTCATAATGCTTGAGGAGGAAGGGCTCGATGGCGGAGGTCAGCTTCATATCCAGATTGAAGAAATAGACGATAAAGGTGACCGCAAACAGCGATATGCCGATGGCCAGAAGCTTCAGCAGCAATTTTTTAAGTACAGGCATTTCTTTTCTCCTTCCCTGTTACCAGGCGTTCTCGTCCGGCAGGATCTCGATGGACGGATCGAGGGGCTCCTCGCGCATGACGGTGCGCATATAGTCGTTGAGCTGGTTGCGGATGGCCTGCCGGGTAAACACGCGGGGGTCGCACAGGTCGTGGCAGACCCAGACCAGATGGATGCCGCGCTCCCTGGCCTGCTCCTCGAACTGGCCGTGCATGCCCGTCAGCGCCTTGCAGGACATATGCTCCCACATGATGACCATGTCGGCGCCCATCTTGTCGCAGAACTCCCACAGCTCATCCACCAGGACCTTATAGCCGCCGTGGGTACGGTTGCGCATAATCATGTTCTCGTTGAGCCACGCCATATCGTAATAGGCCTGCTCGCGGTTTTCGGGGGTATCGTCCTCGGCGATCATCCTGGTGTTGATCATGGACAGCATATCGGTCAGCGGCACGATGCCCCAGCAGTGCACCATCCAGTTGAGCATATCGATGCAGTACTGCGGCTGCACGCCCCAGATAATGGCTCTGTGGCGATACTCCCTGGCCATCATCTTCTTTTCCCGATAACCCTTCTCCGCATACTTCAGGATCTTCGCGTCCACCGGCGGGAACAGCTTGGATCTGCCGCAGTTGCCCATGTAATTGGTGTCGTTGTACAGCGAGAAGGGCGCGCCCACGAACTGCGGATACGGCGTGCTGTTGATCTCCAGCCATGCCATGCGCTTGCGGGTGGCGTCGTTCACGCGCCTGGCGCTGTCAAAGTAATAATTCCAGTCCCACTTCTGGCCGGTGTGTTCCTCCACAAAGGCAATGGCCTTTTTCATATCCTCCGCGGCGTATTTCTGCACGTCCGGCTCCCGGTGGCGCATGGGGGCGACCAGCTGGAAGGTGGGGATGCCGTACTCCCGCTCCAGGCGCTTGGCGATCAGGCCGTTGCCCATCAGGGAGCCGTCGCAGGTGGTGTTAACCTGCACCGCGCAGCAGCCCAGAACGGCAAAGTCGTCGTCGATGGAGACGCCGGCCTCGGCCTCGGGCATGGGGCAGACGTCGCCGGCGAGGCCGAACTGCTGGGCCACGTCCAGATAGTGGGTGGAAGAATACTGTGTCAGCAGGTTCGCCACAAACATACACGGGACCTCGCGCAGGATGGCCTTCACGTTGGGGAAGCCCATCATGAACGCGGTCATGGCGTTCTCGTCAGTCAGAACGCATCTCTTGGAAAATTCAGTGTCGTTGCCGGTACGGCGGTCGCCTTTGAAGATGTTGTCCAGCGTGGAGGCCACATCGTAGACCACAAAGTCCATGGAGGTGTGGACGATGCGCAGCGCCTCGTCGCGCAGGCCCATGGTGAACTTATCCACCATGTGCGGCGTGGCCAGATAGTTGGCCATCCATCTGTACCGGAACATGGCCTTGATATTGCGGGGCTTTGCGATGAATTTCGCCAGGATGGACATGATGTACAGCCATCTGGCATAATCGTACAGTGTGTCCTTCAAACCGCGCCATTCGCGGCGTTTGCGCACCTTGCCGCCGTCAAAAAGGACGCCCAGCTCTTTTTCGCCGACTCTCTCCTTACCTACGATGGTCTCCATCACTTTTCACCTCCGCGCAGTTTTTTGATCTCAATGCTTTCCACGAACGCCTGAACGCGGGTGCGCATCTGCCCGATCGAGGAGCTGATGTTATACGGCCGGTCTACCGACAGGACAGGGTAACCGTAGTCGTCGCGGAGCATGACGGAGCCCAGCATTCTCTCATAGGCCCAGGGGTCGCAGAATTTGATCTGCTCGTAGATGATGCCGTCCGCGCCGTATTCCTTGGCGATATCGCTGACATATTCCTTGCGGCCGTACACCTTTTCCATATTCATCATCCGCGGGCACTGGGAGCGGTAGGTGTACGCGCGGCACACCTGGGTCAGCGCGTCCTCGTCGTCGTTGAGCTCGATGGGATCTCTGCCGGGGAGGGAGCCGAAACAGAAGCGATCGGCGCAGACAAAAGCGCCGGTATCTTCGATAAGCTTGATAAAGCCGCCGTCGTCGCCTTCGGAGCCGACGACCATCACCCGCGCGCGATAACCCTTTCCATCGGGCTTGCGGGTCTTGAGCTCCCTGAGGGTCTCCTCCAGCTTGTCTATGAGGAGATACTTGGGCGCGACGTATGTAGCCAGGGTGAGCACGTGGAATTCATAGCCGGTGATCCGGGGCTTGTCGCCCTTGCGGTAATCGCCGATGGCGCGGATCAGGCGGCACACCTTGTTGTGCTCTTCCACCGACTTGCGGATGGAGGCGTCCGAAATATCGATGCCGTAGGCCTCGTGCAGCGGGTTCAGAATATGGTTGGTGCACTGGAGCACAGCCAGCTGTACTCCGTTTTCGTCGCCCTTCAGGGGGATCTCCATATACTGATGGAAGAATTTGCTTTTGCCCTGACCCATGGTCTTGAGCAGCTCCATATTTTCGACGGCGCGGTTCATCATGGTGCAGCCGTCCGGCGCGATGATGCAGTCCGCAAAGTTGAAGCCGCCCTCAATGGCGCGCTCCAGCAGGGCGCGGCTGGTCTCGCACAGGAGACTGGTCATGTAGTAGGTGGCAATGTCCATGGAGCCGGTCTGCGGCGCGAACAGCCGCACACCGAAGGCATTGCCCAAATTCATCAGGGGCTCCGGGGTATTCTCACAGACATAGGCGACGCAGATTTTCCCCTCGTTCTGCGCCTGGGTGATCAGCTCGTTGTGCGCGCTTTGCAAGAGATTCTCAAAGTATAGCAGGTGCTTGAGATCTTTCACTAGGATTCCCCCCATTCAAAATTTTCCGCTTGGAAGCAGATGTCATAATCCATTGCTCATTTTATGACAATCTCTGGATGTTATTATGACTCTTTTATGGCAAAAGTCAATATAACGTTTCCGAAAAAGGCGCAGCCGTTGATACACTTTGTACAAATTCACCAGTAGCGAAAAAAGTCCCCGGCGCGAATACGCCGGGGACCGGTTTTGCGGTGTCAAAAATAGAGTTTCGGCTCCTTGCGGCCCGAGCAGAGCTTCTTCAGCGACAGCCCGGCCAGCGTCTTCATCGCCGCGGGAATGTGCCGGGCGCCCTGCGTGCAGGCATGGATGCAGCGCATGCAGGAGATGCACACGGACTTGTCGGTGAGCTTGGGGTTGATAAGGTCGATGGCGCCTGCGGGGCATTCCGCCGCGCAGATGCCGCAGCGGATGCAGCGCGTCCCGGCCACCGCGGGCTTGACGGGGATGCCGTCATACTTCACATAGGGCCTTTTGCCCGGCGGGGTGATCTCGGCGGGCGCGTCCTGCTCGGCCTTGGCCAGCAGCCTTTCGGCGAATTCCGCGATGACCCGCTGATCCTGGGCGTCGGGCCTGCCCGCGCCGAAACTGGGGTCCACCGAATGGGGCGCGACAAATTCCGCCGCGGCGATGGTGCGGAATCCGTGCCTGGCCGCCATATCCCGCAGCTCCAGCAGCGCGTCGTCCACGGCGCGGTTGCCGAAAACCGCCACCAGCGCGGCGTTGGTGCGCGTGCCGCTGAAACGGGTCAGCCGCTCCTCCACCGGGGCGGGCACACGCCCGCCGTACACCGGCACGCACAGGATCGCCAGATCCTCCTCCCCCAGCGCAACGGAATGCTCGTCCTTCACCGTCATGTCGTAATAGGCCGCGCCCCGGCCCAGGGCAGCGCCGATGAGCCCGGCAACGTGCTCGGTGCCGCCCGTGGGGCTGAAATAAAAAATGGAGACCGTATTGACCCTCATGATTTTCCTCCGTACAACGAACGATTTGTTTTTTACTATAACAGTTTCCGCCCGCCAATTCAATCGCTCACCGGCAAAATTTCGGTGACGGTGAGCCGGTTTTCCACCACCGTGAATCGGACGTTGGCCCCGGCGAAGGTCAGGCCGTAGATCCGCCCAGGGTCGTCCTGATAGGAGGGCCTGGGGTCCCGGGCCAGCACCTCCTTCAGCGCGGCCAGCTTCTCCGCGGGCAGCGCGGCGGCCGCCTCCGGCGGCACGGTCACGGCCAGCGCCGCCTCCGGCGCGGTCAGGGCGAAGCCGCCCACCGCTTTCGGGCGGCTGTCCGCGTAAGGGACGTAGGGCTTGATGTCGAAGATGGGCGTACCGTCCACCAGATCGGCCCCCAGCACCGTGAGCACCGGGCCGCGCTCTTGCGTTATGTCAACCTTCTCCAGCGCCACGCAGCTCAGTCCGATGGGATTCGGTCGGAAGGGCGAGCGGGTGGCAAACACGCCCATGCGCCTATTGCCGCCCAGCCGGGGCGGGCGGACGGTGGGCGACCACCCCTCCCGCAGATTCTCGGAAAACTCCCACAGCAGCCAGATATGGGAATAGCCCTCCAGTCCGCGCACGGCGTCGGGGCTGCGGTATTCGGGCTCGAACACGACCTCGCCCCGCAGGGACTCCACCAGTCCGCTCTGCCGGGGCACTCCGAATTTCGAGCCGAAATCGGTATGGATGCGGGCAATTATTTTCATTTCCACCGTCTTGTTCATGCTTCCTCCATATTTGAGTGCTAAAATAAGTCCACTTCTTGACAAGCCGGGTCCATTCGGCTACAACTGCCCTATCATGCGAAGGAGAATGCGCCATGTCCGCTCAGAAGAAAAAACTCATGCTCGTTATCAACCCCGTGGCCGGCAAGCGGGAGGCCGCCAAAAAGCTGGCGGAGCTCGTGGAGATTTTCTATGCCGGGGGCTATCTTTCCACCGTGTTCATCACCGGCAGGAGCGGGGACGCCACGGAGTTTGCCCTGAAATACGCGGACAATTTCGATCTTGTGGTCTGCTCCGGCGGCGACGGCACCATGAACGAGACCGTGACGGGTCTCATCCGCGGGGGGCACAGCACCCCTGTGGGCTATATGCCCTCCGGCAGCTACAACGACTTCGCGGAATACCAGGGACTGTCCAAAGACGTAATCAAGGCGGCGCGCAGCATCGTCAGGGGCGATCCGCGGATGGTAGACGTGATCAAGTTTTCCGGCCGCTATTTCATCAACGCGGCGGATTTCGGCGCCTTCACCTGGCTGCCCTACACCACGCCCCAGCAGAAGAAAAACACGCTGGGGGCCTACGCCTATCTGCTGGAAGGCATCAAGGACATCTCCAAGGTCAAAAGCACCCACATGCGCCTGATGGCCAACGGCGGCATCTTTGAGGGGGACTACCTGTTCGGCATCATCTGCAACGCCACCATGCTGGCGGGGGTACTGTCCGGCAAGGGCAAGCTCATCCAGTCGGACGACGGCATCTTTGAAGTCGGCATGGTGACCACACCGGAGACCGCGCTGGACTTTCAGGAGATCCTGCAGGCGGTGCGCATGGAGGATCTGGGCGATCCGCACATCACGTTTTTCAAGACCACCCGGCTGACCCTCGAGACCGACGAGCCCATGGACTGGTCGCTGGACGGGGAGCGTTTCACCATCAACGGCTCCGCCGAGGTGGAGACCCTGCACAGCCGCGTCACGCTGGTCTGCTAACGCTTCAGCTCCGACGGGCTGATATTGAAAGTATCCCGGAAGGCCCGGTGAAAGGCGGAATAGTCGTTGAAGCCGCACTCCGCCGCCGCCTTTGTCACCGGCGCGCCCTCGCGAATGAGCTGGGCGGCCTTTAGCAGCCGCTTCTGCCGGATATATCCGTGGACGGTGGACCCCGTCTGCGCCTTGAACAGCCGCATGAAATGATAGCGGCTGAGATACGCTCTCTCCGCCAGAACATCCACCGTGAGTTCGGCGGAGAGATTTTCGTTGATATAGGAGAGCACCGCCTCGATCTTCGGGTCGGCGGCGGTGTTTTTCGGCGCGGGTCCGGCCCGCAGGGTGGCGCGGTTCAGCTGTACCAGCAGCTGCATCACCAGCGAATCCCGGATGACCTCCGCGCCGAAGGCGCCGTCCTCCAGCGCCTTTTCCAGTTCAGCCAGGATTGTTTTGATGCGCTCCTGCTCCGGCCCGTCGGGCCGCAGCAGATAGCTCCGGTCCCGGTCCGCGGCGTCGAAGCAGCGCATCAGCCCGCTCTCAGGGGCGGAGCGGTCGAAATAACGCGGGTCGAGGTAGAGGATCACCCGGTCGTACTGCACGCTGCGGTCGATTTCCGCCTTGTGGATGGTGTGGTGCCGCACCAGCACCACATCCCCGGCGCGCATGGGGCACTCCGTGCCCTCCACCCGATAAGTCACCGCCCCGGCGATGAGCACCACGATCTTGTCAAATTCGTGAAAATGGTAATCCCGCTCCTGTCCGGCGTTGTCCCGCAGGTGAAAGTAACGGAAATTCTCGCGCAGGTAGCCCTCTCTGCTGTAGGATGTCTGCTGCGGCATTCTTTTTTCCCCCCTCCGGTGCTTCTTCTCAATATAGAGCATTTTATGCAATGTTTCAAGCATAATCTGCGATTTACATTGTATTTGATGGTTAATATAATGTTCACAGAATTATGGATAAGGAGACATTTGATCATGGAAGAAACTCAGGTCACCAAGAAGTCCTTCTTCAAGAACTACTGGTTCATCATCTGCATGATGGCCGGCATCGTCGCAGGTACCGTCCTGGGGCTGCTCTGGCCGAAAGCCACCATGCTGCAGCCCATGGGCACCGTGTTCATCAACGCCATGTTCTGCGTTGTGGTTCCGATGGTGTTCGTCTCCATCTCCTCCGCCATCGCCAACATGCAGACCCTCAAGCGCGCGGGCAAGCTGATGGGCGTCACCGTGGTGACCTTCCTGGTCACCGCCGCTATCGCCGCTATTCTTATGTACATTGTCGTATCCGTCATCAACATTGTGCCGGATAACTTCAACGTCACCGAGATGGTGACCAAGACACAGGATGTCAACGCCGCTTCCGCGGGCGACCTCATCGTGAACTTCTTTACGAAGCCCGATTTCTCCGACCTGCTGTCCCGCAAGGCCATGCTGCCGCTGATCGTGGCGGCGATCCTGTTCGGCTTCGGCGTACAGATGGCCGGCGGCCCCGAGACACGCACCGCCAAGGGTCTGGCCGACCTCTCCGAGTGCATTATGAAGGTCGTCAAGCTCATTACCTACTACGCGCCCATCGGCTTCTTCGGCTTCTTCGCGTATCTGGCCGCCACCTACGGCCCCGATCTTATCGGCAGCTACGGCAAGACGCTCGTCGTTTACTATGTTGTCTGCTTTGCCTATCTGTTTACCTTCTTCCCGCTGTATGCCCGCTTCGGCGGCGGCAAGGGCGCGGTCAAGGTCATGTTTCAGCATCTGTTCCGGCCCGCGGCCATGTCCTTCGGCACCTGCTCCTCCGTGGCCACCATTCCCACCAACATGGAAGTGGCCGAGGAGACCGGTGTCTCCAAGGATGTTGCCGAAATCGTGCTGCCCATGGGCGCCACGATGCATATGGACGGCTCCGCCATGTCCGCCATCGTGAAGGTGGCCTTCCTGTTCGGCATCGCCGGTATGCCCTTCGGTACCGGCAAGGCCATCCTTGCCATCCTTGTGGCGGTGTTCTCCTCCGTGGCCATGTCCGGTATCCCCGGCGGCGGCGGCGTGGGCGAGCTGATTCTCTGCTCCATCTTCTTCAACAACTCCCCCGAGCAGCTGGCCGTGGCCTATACGCTGGCGCTGGGCATCGGCGACCTGGTGGACCCCCCCGCGACCATGATCAATTCCACCGGCGACTATGTGGTATCCTACATTGTCTCCCGCTATGCCGACGGCAAGGATTGGCTGCAAAAGCGGCTGCATCCCGCCGAAGGATCGGTTGAATCTCAGGAATAAGAAGCGTATAATGACCTGAGCCGGTTTTGGCGGCTCAGGTCATTTTTTATTGGAGGCGCAAGATGAAAATTTATCGTTCCGTTGACGAGCTTGTAGGCGGCACGCCGCTTCTGGAGCTGCGGAATTTTGAAAAAGCCGGCGGCCTGCCCGCCGTTCTGCTGGCCAAGCTGGAATCCTTTAACCCCGCGGGCTCCGCCAAGGACCGCGTGGCCAAGTCCATGCTGGACGACGCCGAAGCGGGCGGCGTCCTCGCCCCCGGGGGCGTCATTATCGAGCCTACCTCCGGCAACACGGGCATCGGCCTGTGCGCGCTGGCGGCGGCCAGAGGCTACCGCGCCGTCATCGTCATGCCGGACACCATGTCCGCCGAGCGCATCGCGCTGATGCGCGCCTACGGTGCCGAGGTGGTGCTCACCCCGGGGGCGGACGGAATGCGCGGGTGCATCGAAAAGGCGGAGGCGCTGCGCTGCGCCACGCCGGGCAGCTTCATCCCCGGTCAGTTTTCAAACCCCGCCAATCCCAAAGCCCATTTTGACACCACCGGCCCCGAGATTTGGGCCGATACCGACGGCCGGGTGGACATTTTCGTGGCCTCCGTAGGCACCGGCGGCACCGTCACGGGCGCGGGCCGGTATCTCAAGAGCAGGAACCCCGCCGTCCGCGTGGTGGCGGTGGAACCCGCCGCCTCTCCCCTGCTGTCCGGCGGCAAGGCCGGCCCCCACAAAATCCAGGGCATCGGGGCGAATTTCATCCCCGAGGTACTGGATACCTCGGTGTACGACGAAGTCATCGCCGTCACGGACGCGGACGCCTACGAGACCGGCCGCGCCGTGGGCCGGACCGAGGGCGTGCTGGTGGGCATCTCCTCAGGCAGCGTGGTCTGGGCGGCGGCGCAGCTTGCAAAGCGGCCGGAAAACGCGGGCAAGACCCTTGTGGCCCTCCTGCCGGACGGCGGCGACCACTACCTCTCCACCCCCGGCTACTACGACTGAAAAGAGCCTGCCGATTTTTCAATCGGCAGGCTCTTGAGGCTCCGTTACTTTTTCACCGCGTAGTGCGTTCTCATATAATTTTCCCAAATGGCGTAGGTGTCGGGGGTGAGATGCACGCCGTCCCAGGTCTCGTCGGCAGGGAGATAGCCGTCCGACCCCAGCAGCGCGGAATAGACGTCCATATAATAGCATTCCTTCTCGGTGGCCAGCGCGTACAGCTTCTCGTTGCAGGCCTTCACCCGCTCGATGGTGAACTGCCCTTCGGCGGACTTATCCTTGCTCACCGGCAGGATGGAGAGGATATAGATGTCGGCGTCGGGCTCCGCGGCGCGGATGGTGTCGATCATCTTGCCATAGCTCTGGATGAAGCTGTCGGAATCGCCGCCCAGCTCGTTGATGCCAAGCTCGATATAGATCTTGGCGTACTGCTTCTGGATCAGCTGGGGGATCTCCTCTTTCATGGCGGAGGTCACGGACATGCTGGTACCGGAATAAAAGGTCAGGGTGCTGAGCTTGGCGTACATCCGCAGGCCCTCCGTCAGGGAGTTGCCCACGATGGCGGCGTCCTTGAAATAGTCGTCGCCCATGGCGGGGGACTTCTGCAGGTCGGGCGAGAAGGGTTCGGGCAGGGTGAGGGTCACGGTGCCGCGCATGCTGGAGGCGGCCATCCGGGCCAGCGCCTGGGCCACCTCGCCGCGGGTGACGTTGTCCTTGGGGCGGAACGCCCCGTCCTCCGTCTCGCCGGTAAAGATGCCCGCGCGATACAGCAGATAGATGCTCGCGCCGTACTCGTCGTCGATAGAGACGTCGGGGATGGCGTTATCCTCCACGGTGTTGATGCCGGGCAGCGCGCTGGCGGCCACGGTGTGGGTCAGGATGTCGGCAAACTCCTCCCGGGTGAGATTGCTGTCGTAGCTGGTGATCTCGGACTGGAGGATGCCGCAGCTCACGGCATAGTCGGCATAGACCTTGTACCAGGGGCGGCCCTCCTTGAATTCGTACTTGTCGCCGGTGATGAAGCTGTGGAGCTTGGCCGTATAGGCAATGGCCTGCGCCAGGGTGACGGTCCGGTCGGTGCCGAACAGCGTGTCCGTCATGCCTTTCATCAGGCCCATTTCATACACCGCCGCGATGGAATCCCGGTAGGGGGAGTCCGCCGTCACGTCGGTGAACATACCGTCTTTATAAACCAGATCCTCCGTCTTTCCCGCGCAGGCCGTCAGCAGGCAGGCCAGTGCCAGAATCATACAGATCGCCGCAGAAATAATCTTTTTCATGTCACACCACTGTTTCAAAAAAGTTTTGTTTCCCGGCAGCGGGCCGGCGTCCTCAACCGTCCGAAGCCGCGAAAACCGCGTGTTTCGCTGGAAAAAACATCCTTTCCGGCGCAGACAGTTTGTTATTTTATCACCGAAGCTCCAAAACATCAACCCAACTTTATAAATATTAAGACTTTTTATTTTGCTCTCCTGTTCTTGTACTGTCCGTCCCGGCGTGCTAAGATTGGAGCCATGAAAGCTGGCAGGAGAAAATCAAAGCGGCTGTGGGTCGCCGCCGCATGTCTCGCCGCCGCGGCGGCGGGTGCGGGGGTTCTTTCGTTGCGCCACAGACCGGTCGTTCCCGCCGTCTCCCCCGTTTCGGCAGACTGGACCCGCAGCGTGGCCTACGTCCCGCTGGACGACCGCACCGACAACACGGACGCCGTCCGCTATGAGGCCGCCGCCTGCGGCTATACGCTGGTTCTTCCGCCCGAGGATGCGTATTCCACCCGGCTGGACGGGCAGCACGCCAATTCAAACGGCACCCGCTACGGCGACCGCGCGGCGCTGTTTGAATGGGTCAGGGCCATGGATGAACAGGGCTGCAATCTTTTTCTGCTGTCGCTGGACCAGCTCTTCTCCGGCGGTCTGGTAAACTCCCGCTGGCTTTCGGCCGACGAGGACCTCGCCTTCTCCGACGGGGCGAAGGAGTCCGAGACGCAGGCCTTCGATCGCATCATTCTGGCCCTGGGCGACGATCCCGACAACCGGATCTATCTCTTCGACAGCGTCATGCGTCTGGCCTCCACCGTGGGCTACTGTGGACTGGGGCTGGACGACTACACCGCCCTTCGCGCCTACGGCTCCGTCCCCCGCAAGACGCTCTCCGGGGCGGACCTCACCCTGCGCAGCATTTTCGCCGCCTACCCCCGCGGCGCCGACGGCAGCACGCCGGCCAAGACACAAAACGCCGAAGCCGCCTCCCTCACCGACAGGCAGATCGGAAATTACCTTTCCGCCCGGCGGCGGAAGCTTCGGCTGCTGGCCCATGTGCTGGACGCCGTGAAGGGCCGGGACAGCTTCCACCTGCTGGTGGGCGTGGATGACTCCACCGGCGGCGGCAGCATTCAGGAAAATGAGATTGCCTACATCAAGGCGCATATCGGCAGCGGCGCCGTGGTGTCCGGAGTGGACAGTCTGGCCCGGTTGCAGCTGGCCCGCATGGCGTTGGCGGATAGGCCGCCGGTGACGGCCTATGTCCGCTATTTCGGCGGCGGGGAGGACAGTCCCTCCTCCAAATATGACCGGATTACCCTCCGCGCAGACGTCGGCGAGCAGCTGTCGCTGCTGGGTGAACGCACCTACGATGCCTCCGCCGCCGATCTGGAAGTTCTGGTGCTCACCGCGCCGAAAAGCGGCGTGACGGCCGACGAGACGATCGCGGCGCTGACCGCCCGGCTCCGGGAAAATCAGGAAAAAGGCAAGCCCACCCTGCTCATCGATGCCTCCGTGGGCAGCTACGAGGGTCCGGAGACGCAAGCCCTGCTGGAAAACGCGGATTTTGCCGGTCTGCTGGGCTATGCCGGGCGCTACGACTACGCCAGCATCGTGGGAGTGGGGCTCTCCATGGGCTTTTCCCGCTACGCCTGTCTCGCGGCGGGACTGGGTGCCTCCACGGCGGACGATCAGCAGCGGCAGCTGGCCAACTCCATGCTCCTCAGCATGGTCTACGCCGGGGGCGTGCACACGCAGTTCGACCGCGCCGTCGCGGCGCAGGGCTGCGACAGCGCCAACATTGTGGCCGCCGGCGAGGTCTATACCGGGTTGGAAAACGAGCTGTTGTCGCTGCTGCGGGAGAACAGCGGCGCAGTGCTGAGCGGCCTCTCCTCCGGCGGGGTACTCACCGATCTCTCCGGCGGGGAACGCAGCGCGAAACCCGTATCCCTGCTGGGTGCTGCCCTCCCCTGGCATCGCAGCTTTGAAGTCTCTCTCTCACTGGGGGTTGGGAGCTGACGGGAGGAAAACTTTTCGACCTCTTTCGACAAAGTGTCAGAATGTGCCGGTTTTTGTCGAATTATTTCATCAAATTGTTTTTGACTTTAGCACTTCGCTGTTTTATCTTTGTAAAGTCAGCGGCCTTGATCCGGCGATATTGATTGCGGGAGATGTGTTGAAGTATGGATGAGAACCCTGATACCCGGCAATTCAGCTGCGTGCTCTCCGCGGACGCGCAGTGTCCCTTCTGTCTGCTGCTTACCGACGCGTCGGATACCTATCTTTCCCTCCGCGGATTGGATCGCAGCTATCTGGGCAGCGAGATCAGAGCCGTGTTTAATTACAGGGATGTCCTGGCCCTGGAGCTGCTTTTTCACCGGCTCCAGCACGGCGCGGACAGTCTGGTCTACTTTCGGGAGCTCGGTGGGCTTGTGTGGCGGGTGGAGGCGCTCTATCGGGTGGGCGGCGTAACGTTTCTCGGTTCGGAACTCCGCTCTGTCCCGGCGCTCAACCGCGCCGCCCTCACCTGTCAGCTCTGCCAGCCGCCCCCGGAACTGCTGCAAAAGTGTCCGGCGGAGAGCATCCTGCTCCGGGCGGAGGGTGAGACGCTGCAGGTCGAGAGCCTCAGCCCGAGGCTGGCACGCCTCACGGGCCTCTCCAGAAATTGCGGCCCCGCCGCCCTCTGGCCCTGTTTCTATTATTTTAACCCGGAGCGGGTGGCGCGCGCATGCCTTTCCAGCGGCGTCGCCACCCGGTATGTGGATATCTATTCCCGCGGCGGGCAGACCCGCTTCCTGCTGCTGGAATACCTCCCACTCTGCCACGCGGAAAGCCGCGTGGTGATCAATATCCGGCAGTTGGGCGAGGACGAATTCTTTTCCCTGCAGCAGCGGCAGCTCGATTTCGCGCCGGAAAGAACTCCGCTGCGGGTGTGGGCGGCCTACGGTCTGTTTGCGCCCATGGGCGACCGCTTTGAGCTTCGCCGCTACAATCATATTTTTGCCGAGCTCCTCCGATGCGACGGCGCGGAGCAGGAATTAACCCGGAAACTGCTGTCGCCCTGCATGGCCGCCGACGGGCAGAAGTGCGACATTGCCGTCATCGGCGACAGCCGGTATTACTGCGCCGCCGCCATGGCGAACGGCGAGATCCACCTCTATATGCTGCCCTTCAGCGAATTTCAGTCCGGCATGGATCAGCCGCTGCAGTCGCTGACCCCGCGGGAGCGGGAGATCACGCTGTGCGTCATCGACGGGCTCTCCACCCGGGAGATCGCCCGAAAGCTGTTCATCGCGGAAGGCACTGTGAAAAAGACGGTGTCCAACATCTATGCCAAACTTGGCGTGAGCTCCAAGATCGAGCTGATCCATCAGGTCTTGCAATACTGACAGGAGCCGCCGCAGTGAACTGCGGCGGCTCCTCAGCTTATTTACATCATGCGGTCGGCCACTGCCGACAAAAACACAGCGTTGGTGGGCTTGCTGTGGAACCGGCGCTGGAGCAGTGCGCAGAGCGTCTCCGGGTCCTGTTCCCATGCGATGCCGATGACGGTGCGGATGTTGCGTTCCACCCGGGCGGGGGTGGTGTTCAGCTCCCGGGCCACCTGAGGATAGAGCCGCTTGGTCACCAGCTGCAGATCGTCGGGGTGCTGCAGGGCGTGCAGCACGGCCCGCTCCATCATGGCGGTGCCCTTGTAATTGTACCCCGCGCCCATCTGGGCGATCATTGCGTGAATTTCTGCTGTCGTTGTCACGGTCTTCATCTCCTTTCAGCTTTCCCATCTTAAGTATAGCGCCTGGGTTCCATTTGGAAAATACCGACAAAAATGTATTTTTTCTACTTTTTTTCGTCAGCAGCTACTCCTTTGGTTTATGTAAACCAAATAATTATGCGTCTCTTTTTAACGCCTATACTGCCTAGGTTGTGGGAAAAACGGCCCGTTCCATTTTTTATTGAACGGACCGTTTTTTGATTGGGAGAATAAGGTTATGCTCTGCCCAACATTTGGATGAGCTCGGGCAGGGCGGTCTCAAATTTGGCGCCGTACCAGTGGTCCGGGTCGCCCTGTGTGTTCTCGATGCAGCGCACGGTGTAGTCCGCGGCGATGCGGGCCGCGTCGTACACGGCGAAGCCGTTCATCAGCCCGCCCACGAAGGCGGAGGCGTAGATATCGCCGGTGCCGTGGCAGCCGCCGTTGAGATGGCGGTGCTCATAGTAACGCAGCGCTTTGCCGTCGTAGATCGCCACGCCGGTGGTCTCGGGCTTATAGCTCACGCCGGTGAGCACCACGGTTTTGGCGCCCAGCGCGTAAAGCCGCCGGGCCAGGTCCAGCACATAGGCCTCGTCGTACCGCTCGCGGTACTCGGCCCCGGTGAGGAGGCAGGCTTCGGTAATATTGGGCAGTACTACGTCCCCAACGGCTATCAGGGTTTTCATGGCCTCCACAAAGGCGGCGTCAAAGCCGGTGTAGAGTCTGCCGTTGTCCGCCATGGCCGGATCGACGACGGCGGGGGCGCCGGGGCGGCGCATGGCGGCTATGATGTCCTTGACATAGTCGATCTGTTTGGCGCTGCCGAGATAGCCGGTATACACGGCGTCGAACAAAATGCCCTCCGCCTGCCAACGCTTCCGGATACCCGGGATATCCTCGGTCAGGTCGCGGAAGGTAAAGCCTTTAAAGCCGCCGGTATGGGTGGACAGCACCGCCGACGGCAGAATGCAGGTCTCCACGCCGCAGGCGGAGATGATGGGCAGGGCCACGGTGAGAGAACACTGGCCCACGCAGGAAATGTCCTGTATCGTCAAAATCCTTTTATAATCCATACCGTACCTCCCAGAATTGATTCGGCCCCGGCCGTCGGGCCGGGGCTCGGATTTTGTTATTTTATCATACTCCAACCGGATTTTCAAGCCACGGCGGCCGAAATCGGGTCTTATTCCGCGAACAGCGGCGTGGAAAGGTACCGGTCGCCGGTGTCCGGCAGCAGGACAACAATGGTCTTGCCCGCGTTTTCGGGGCGCCTTGCCAGCTCCACGGCCGCCCACGCCGCCGCGCCGGAGGAAATTCCTACCAGCACGCCCTCATGCCGCCCGATGTCCCGGCCCACGGCAAAGGCGTCGTCGTTGGTCACGGGAATAATCTCGTCATAGACCTTGGTGTTCAGCACCTCCGGCACGAAACCGGGGCCGATACCCTGGATCTTGTGAGGGCCGGGCTGACCGCCGGACAGCACCGGCGAAGCTGCGGGCTCAACAGCTGCGACCTTCACTCCGGGTCTGCGGGCCTTGAGATATTCGCCCACGCCCGTAATGGTACCGCCGGTGCCCACGCCGGCCACAAAATAGTCCACCTCGCCGTCGGTATCGTCCCAGATTTCGGGACCTGTGGTCTCGAAATGGGCCTTGGGGTTGGCGGGATTCACGAACTGGCCCGGCACGAAGCTGTCCGGCGTCTCTGCGGCCAATTCGTCGGCCCTAGCGATGGCGCCCTTCATACCCTCGGCTCCGGGCGTCAGCACCAGCTCCGCACCGTAGGCCTTCATCAGTTGGCGGCGCTCCACGCTCATGGTCTCGGGCATCACGATGATGATGCGGTAGCCGCGCGCGGCGGCCACGGAGGCCAGCCCGATGCCGGTGTTGCCGGAGGTGGGCTCGATGATCACGGAGCCGGGTTTCAGCTTTCCCGCGCGCTCGGCCTCGTCGATCATGGCCCTGGCGATGCGGTCCTTCACGGAACCCGCGGGATTGAAATACTCCAGCTTGGCCAGAATTCTGGCCTTCAGGCCGTACTCTTTTTCGAGGTGGGTCAGCTCCAGCAGCGGCGTGTGCCCGATGAGCTGGTCGGCAGATTTATAAATCGTGGACATGACGGGTCCTCCCTTTCAAAATTTGATTTTATGATTCGTCCTGAGGTTTGCGGCGCCGTTTTTCCGCCGACATCGAAAACCCACCCGGAGCGTGATCCTGCGCATCGTAATTACCTACCTTTTTTATATGTTTATAGAAGTATAGCACCAATATCCTATTAAGTCAATAGGTTTATAAAAAAATAATGTGTGCGGGAAAGGCCGCGCGCATCCGCCGTACGCGCCGATCTCAGGCCCTTGCGGCGGTGCGCGCGTCTCCCGGCGGCCCAGGGGCTTTGCCCTTGACGAAAACCACGGAATAGAGTATGATAATGAAACAAAATCAAACGCATTTTGATTTTTCAGACGGAACGGAGGGACTCCGATGAGCTTTATTCCCACTGTGACCTGCCGCAGATGCGGACATAAGTATTCCGGCATCCATCGCCGCTGCCCGAACTGCGGCACGCGCCGTGTCCAACAGTCCGGCCGCACTCCTGCCGGTACGCCCAGCACGGTCCGGGGCACCGCGGCCAATGCCCGGGCCGCCGGCAATGCCAAATGGCAGATGATTTTTGGTCTGATCCTGGTGGCGGCCATCATTGTCGCCGTCATCGTTCTGGTCTCCGTCAGCCTCAACGGCGCAGATTCCAAGGCCGCGGCCACGGCGTCTCTGGCGCCGCCCACCGCCCCGCCCAGCGAATCGCTGACACCCACGCCCTCCCCCTCTCCCTCGCCCTCGGTCACCAGCGTGAAGATTCGCTATTATAACGAGGAGCGCACGGAATTCGCGGCGGTCATCGGCTCGGCCACGCCGCTCAACGCCGAGGTCTATCCCAAGGACGTCACGGCGGAGGTTCAATGGGCCATCAAGGATGAGAGCATCGCCTCCCTCACCGTGAAGGACGACGGCACCGTGGCGGTCACCGGCGTATCCAAGGGCTCCACCACCCTCACCGCCACCTGCGGCGGCAAGACGGCGACCTGCAAGGTCTATGTCAACGGCTGATCAAAAACGCGTTTAAAAACGGGACACGAGAGTGTCCCGTTTTTTTGTCCGCCCGGGGAAAAAAAAGTTGACAACAGCAGCGCGATAGGTTAAAATAACCTCTGCTGATGAGGACGATTGGCGCAGCTGGTAGCGCATCCGCTTGACGTGCGGGAGGTCACAAGTTCGAGTCTTGTATCGTCCACCATAGCAAAGCCCCGGAAACTCAAAGTTTCCGGGGCTTTATTCTATTAATAACAGGCTTTTACCCTTATTATTTCCCTTGGAAATAAATAGACATACCGTCAGGACAAACCGTGCGCCGGCATATCATTTTTTCGCCCCTACATAATGGCTTTTCGATCTGATTCACCAACGCTTGGTCCGGTATCGTCATCGGGCTTGACATCAGGGCGTATGCTGAGTAATGAGGATTTATCAAAACGGAAAAATTTGAAGTTTATCATCTTTAAAAAGATCTCCTGGAGGAGTATATTTTCAGATGACAACATAGAGGCCTGTTACGGTACTGATGCGCCATTCTGCGGGACTTACGGGATTTGCTGAATGCTTATTGCGTGCATGTAATCCACAGGATGTTTTAAAAGCAAAGGAAGTCTGCCGCTTGAACCATGAAATAAGCAATCCAAGGAAATGGATGATTTTAGCTATAACATCAATCGGAACCTTTATGGGAACACTTAACAGTACAATTGTTAATGTGGCTCTCCCGGTAATGGCGCAGGAAATGGAAGTTTCAATCAGCGCCATACAGTGGGTTATTTCGGCCTATCTGCTTACGACCGTACTGTTGCTCCCTATCTTCGGAAAGCTATCGGAATTTACAGGCAAAAAGTACATTTTTGCCTCTGGCACGCTTATATTCGTCGTGGGCTCAGCACTCTGTGCTATTTCACATACACTGGGTCTGCTGGTGGTCTCACGGATCCTTCAGGCAATCGGCACGTCCGGTATGTTTTCCATGTCGATGGGCATTGTATCCGAAGCTTTTCCTGTTTCGGGGAGAGGCAAGGCCCTCGGAATTGTGGGCACTATGGTGGCTATTGGAACGATTGCCGGCTCAAGTCTTGGCGGAATTTTTGTGAGCGCATTCGGGTGGCCATCCATTTTTGTCATCAACGTCCCGATCGGAATTATCGGTTCAATTTTATCTTTTATTTTCCTTCCAAAGTCTTATATACAGGCAGAAAATAGGTCTTTTGATATTGTGGGGACTCTATTTTTCAGTATGTTTATACTGATATTTTTCCTCGCGCTGTTATTTATCCAACAGGATGTCTTACCACCTGTCTATCTGATTCCGGCCATTATGATAGCCGCAGTGTTTCTGTTGGCATTTATAAAGGCGGAAACCCGGGCGAAAAATCCGCTGTTGGACTTAAGCCTTTTCAAAATCAGGGAGTTTTCATGCGGCTTAATCGCTGCCTATTTTTGCTTTATTATTCTTAATTCAACAATGTTCTTCCTGCCGTTTTTTTTACAGGATATTCTTAAATTAAGCACGCTTGACTCGGGGCTGATCCTTTCAGCCTATCCTATCAGCATGGGCATTGTAGCACCTGTCAGCGGCTGGCTGTCGGATCGCATCACCTATCGTCCTCTCACGATAGCCGGGATGATTGTTACTGCGGTTGCCGTTCTGCTCCTTGCAGCTTTGGGGCAGACTTCCTCTGTTTTGGAAACGATCCTTGTGATGTGCCTTCTCGGCACCGGCCTTTCTGTATTTCAGTCGCCGAATAATGCCAGGGTTATGAGCAGCGTTTCCGCCAATCAGCTTGGAATCGCAAGCAGTACAAATGCTCTGTTCCGTTATATCGGGCTGTCGTCAGGCACGACGTTTTCAATGTTGATTTTCTCTTTTTCATCAGATATTACGATCAGCAATCTTTCCGGAAATTTCAATGCGGGCGCATTTTTACATGGTGTCGTTTCCGTATACCTATTTGACGCGTTCTGCGCCCTGATAGCTATGGCATTCAGCGTGGTCCGAATTGGAAGGTCAAGCGTATCACTATAGATCTATGGTTCAGCGCTCCGTATCTTGAGAAGCAGGCAAGGGCTTTTATCGGCTTTATACAAAAGGCCCAACAAACCGTGAAATATTCGCCTTGCATTTTCCCGATTGCAGGTAAATACAAGGGCCGGATATTATATTTTCAACAGGAGGCAAAGAAAATGATTCAGAAAAGACAAGTCTACAAATGCAGCGTGTGCGGCAATATCGTGGAAGTTCTGACAGTGGGCGGCGGGACTCTTGTATGCTGCGGCAAGGAGATGACTTTACAGGCAGAAAACACTGTTGATGCGGCCAAGGAAAAGCATGTTCCTGTTATAGAAAAAATCCCGGGCGGCGTAAGGGTTAAGGTTGGCGCTGTTGAGCACCCGATGCTTGAAAACCATTACATTCAGTGGATCGAAATCGAAACTGCCGAGAAAGTGTACAGAAAAGAACTGAAGCCGGGAGATAAGCCCGAGGCGGAATTCATGATTTCAGAGGATATCCTTCAGGCTCGTGAATACTGCAGCCTGCATGGACTATGGAAAAGCTGAGAAAAATGCTCAAATTCTGACATAATCAGGAGGCGTTTGCAAATGTTGAACGAAAGAATTACGGCGTTAATCAACGACCAAATCAATATGGAGTGGTATTCTGCTTATTTTTATCTGAGCATCCATAGCTACTATGTCGATCAGGAGCTGAACGGCTTCGGAAATTGGTTCTATGTCCAGACGCAGGAAGAACGTGATCACGCGATGCTTTTCATCAAATATCTTCAGAATAACAGCGAAAAGATCCAGCTGTTTGATGTTAAAGCTCCAACTATGCCGTTTGGTGATTTTAGGTCCCCTGTTGCTGCGGCATTTGAGCATGAGCGAAAGGTTACTGCCGCTATAAACAACATTTACGCGGCGGCTTACGAACTAAAGGATTTTCGCACAATGCAGCTCTTGGATTGGTTTGTCAAGGAACAGAGCGAAGAGGAAAAGAATACTGAAAGCATCGTAAAAAAATACGACTTATTCGGCAGCGATCCGAAGGGCCTCTATATGCTTGACAATGAACTGGCAGCACGCGTTTATGCGGCGCCCACTTTGGTCCTTTGACCCGCATTAGGACTTCAGCGCAAGTCAGATTTCCGGTCGTATGACAGATCTTTTATTCGTGTGAATAGTAAAACAGTTCAGGGCCTGAGAATCGAAGGGTTAGAACTGCCCTCGATTCTCAGGCCTTTTGTTTCTCTGCACGAGGTCTTTGAGGCGGATGGCAAAGGCTCCTTCAGGGCAGGAAAAGCCTCGGTGCTTGGCGCGTGGGTGGAAAGGCAATTCCCCTGGAACTCGATGGAAAATTCTGAGAATCCCATTCTGCCATACGGAATAAATCATACTGGATTCTTGCTGAGTGTCCAACTTCATTTTCAATCGGCCAAAATTTTACAAGGAGGATCTTTGTATGAAAATAGCGATTATCGGTTCCGGCGCGGCGGGCAGCGTCTTTGCGGGCTATCTGCGCAAGGGCGGGGCGGACGACATCACGCTTGTGGACCTCTACAAGGCCCACATGGATAAGGTCGCGGCGAAAGGTCTGATACTCCGCAATCCCGACGGCGAATTTCATCTCACCGGCTTCAAAACGGCTTACAGCGCGGAGAATATCGGCGTGATGGACATCGTCATTCTCATGGTCAAGGCCACCCAGACGGATTCCGCCATGGAGGGCGCGAAAAACTGCATCGGCCCCGACACTGTCGTCGCCACCCTGCAAAACGGTCTGGGCAACGACGAAAACGTGAAAAAGTTCGTCCCGGCGTCCCGCATCATCTTCGGCGCAGGCAACATGGGCACGGAGCTGCCCGAGCCGGGCGTGTGCGTGGCCAAGCCTGCCAAGGGCAACAATATGTTCATCGGCCCCGCCGAGAAGAGCGCCGTTACGGACGCCGCCGGCGCCTATCTGGAGGAATGCTTCGCCGCGGGCGGTCTGGAGCCCAAATATTTTGACGATGTGCGTCCCTACGTCTGGCGCAAGGCGACCTCCAACAGCGGCTTCAACACCGTGTGCGCGGTGCTGCGGCTGAAGATCCGCGAGGTCTACGACGATCCCTACGGCGTGGCGCTGGTGTGGCAGATCTGGCACGAGGCCGCCGATGTGGCCGAGGCCATGGGCATCCCCGGCATCTGGGAATATATGCAGACGGAAATGCTCAATGTGGTGAACAATCTGGGCGATTACTACCCCTCCATGGCGCAGGATATGCTGATGCATCGGCGCCAGACCGAGGTCACCTGCCTCACGGGCGCCATCTCCGACTATGGCAAAAAGACGGGCGTGCCCACCCCCACCTGCGACGTGCTCACCCAGGTGGTTGAGGCTCAGCAGGACACCTACGCCCTGCAATACGTGAAGCAGTGACGCCTTATTTCCCGCTCTTTGACAGCCTGAAAACCGCCCCGGCAGCTCTGCCGGGGCGGTTTTTTATCCCACTGCAATCTCCTGCTGGCGGCCGGACACAGCGCTGACGAAGACCGTCACGCGCTGATCCCCGCCGTCGGCACAGACATATTCCCGGCACCACACGTCGCTGCCTCCGGGGGATTCCAGCACGGAGAGACGGCTCTCCTTCACCGTGAGGCTGTCTGGCAGCGCGGCCCGGCAGACGGTGTCCGACAGCAGCGCCGCGGGCGCGGTGCGCGTTTTGGCGTGGTCGATATAATCCGAAGCGTCGAAGGCGCGCAGCCCGCCGTTGTCGGTGGCAATGGAGACGGTGATGCGCTGGGCCTCGCAGCGCCAGCCCCACCACAGCGGCACAAATTCGCAGTTCACCGCGCCGTCGCTGCTCTCGGCCTTCACCAGCGCCACGCCGCCGTAGCCGCCCTTTTTGATCAGCGCCTGCGCGGTCTGAACCGCCTTCTCCTCCGTCAGCTCGCCCCCGGCCGGCACCCTTGAATCGGTGAAGGCCCGCACCAGGCCGCTCTGTCCGTCCACGGTCACGCAGCCCTCTCCATCCGCCACGGTCACCTTAAAAAGATAGCTCAGCTTCTCGCCGGAGGAGACGGTCTGCAGCGACAGCAGGCTCTCGTCCATGTTCAAAAACGCCGCCGCCGTTTTCAGCGCCTCCCCCTCGGTCACGATGTCGCTCCCGCCCCCGGAGGCGGCGCGGTAACCGTATTTCCCGTCGTATTCCAGCTCCGCCTGCTCGGGAAAGGCGCTCTCGTTTTTCAGCATCGACGCCGACAGCGTGACCGCGTTGCGATACTCGTCGCTTTTTTGCCGCACGGTGTTTTCCGGGTCGTCCATCAGCACGTTGCCCGCGGCCACGTCCGCCTGGATCTGCTGCAGTTGGCCGGACAGCTGCCGGGCGGTCTGCGCCAGCGCGCCCAGACTCTTCCGCTCGGTGTCGGAAAAGCCCCCGTTCTCCGGCGCGGTGCGGCACAGGGTATAGGCATAGTCCCCCATCCGCCCCAGATAACCCTCCGTCTGCTCCAGCTCCTGGGTGGAGAAGGGCAGCGCGGACAGGGTCATCTGCGCGGCCAGGCAGTCGCCGTAGACCCGGGTGCACAGGGTCTCCGTCATCTCGCTGCCGGTGGCGTAGGCGCATTTTCCCAGCAGCCCGTCCAGATCGGCCACCGCGGCGGCGGCCTCGTCCAGCGCGTGGCGATAGCCGTCCCGGGAGGTCTCGCCGTAGGCGCCGCCCACGGTGGTCTGGGCCAGCGCGTAGCCTCCCAGCGCCAGCACCGCCGCGACGAGGTAGGACAGGACCAGTATGAAAGTCTTTTTCTTGATTTTCAGCATAATAAAAACACCCCTTCCGGCTTATTTTTTCGCCGGAAGGGGCATTCTATGCGAGCAGCGGTTTATTTTGAGAGTTTTTCCACGCCGATGCGCAGCCGCCGCAGCGTCTCGTCCTTCCCAAGGATGCGGCAGATTTCCACCGCGCCGCCGGGGGTGACGGCCTTTCCCGCCGCCGCGATGCGCACGGGCCACATCACAAAGGCGTTTTTGCAGCCCAGACGCTCCACCAGGCCCGCCATGGCGGCGAGAATATGCCCGTCGTCCCAGACGGAGATTTCCCCGAACAGCGGCAGCACGGCCTTCAGCGTTTCAAGGCTGGAGCGCTGGTCGGTCCTGGACTTCTGGTGGACGAACAGCGCCGTGTCATAGTCGGGCAGTTCGTCAAAAAAGTCCAGCTTTTCCGGGATATCGGTGAGCACCTCGGTGCGCTGCTGCAAAAGCGCCGCGATCTGGGCGGGGTCGACGGCGGGGTTTTTCACCGCCTGCCGGATGAAGGGCTCCGCCGCCGCCGCGAATTTTTCCGCGGGCATGGAGCGGAGATATTCGGCGTTGAAATAGCGCAGCTTTTCAATATCGAAGATGGCGGGGGATTTGGAGATGCCCTTCAGGTCAAAGGCCGCGCGCAGCTGATCCAGGCTGAAAATTTCCTGTTCGCCGCCGGGGCTCCAGCCCAGCAGGGCCACATAGTTCACCACCGCGGGGGTCACATAGCCCTGGGCGATGAGGTCCTCGTAGCTGGGGTCGCCGCGGCGCTTGGACATTTTGCTGTGGGCATCCCGCATCACGGGGGAACAGTGGATATATCTGGGGATATCCCAGCCGAAGCCCCGGTACAGCAGGTCGTATTTCGGCGCGCTGGACAGGTATTCGCTGCCGCGCACCACATGGGTGATGCCCATGAGATGGTCGTCCACCACGTTGGCAAAGTTATAGGTGGGCAGCCCGTCCCGCTTCAGCAGCACCTGATCGTCCAGCGCGGCGTTTTCCACGGTGATATCGCCGAAAATCTCGTCATGGAAGGTGGTCGTCCCCCCGTGGGGAATTTTCTGGCGGATGACACAGGGCTCGCCCGCGGCGGCCCGGCGGTCGGATTCCGCCTGGGAAAGCGCCCGGCAGGGGTCGTCCGCCCGGGTAAAGTCCCCGGCGTCCTCCTCGGACTCGGTCTTTTCGCAAAAGCAGCGGTAGGCGTAGCCGCGCGCCATCAAAAGCTCCGCGTATTCCTTATAAAGTCCCCGGCGCTCGGTCTGCACATAGGGGCCCACCGGGCCGCCCACATCCGGACCCTCGTCGTGGTCGAGCCCGCATTCCTTCAGCGTCTTGTAGATCACATCCACCGCGCCCTCCACCAGGCGGCCCTGGTCGGTGTCCTCGATGCGCAGGAGAAAGGCGCCGTTTTCGTGCCGGGCGATGAGCCAGGTATACAGCGCCGTGCGCAGATTGCCAACGTGCATGTAGCCCGTGGGCGACGGGGCGAACCGGGTGCGCACGCCGCCCCGGGGGATACGCGCTTCCATATCCGCAAACCATTTTTCATCTCTCATTTTGTGTAAAATCCTCCCCGGATGTTTTGAACTCCCTAATACTATTTTACATTTTGTCTGTTGTCAAGGCGTTCTTAAAATGATAGAATGTTCAAACAGTGATTTTTGAGTAATTTAAGATCGAGGTGTCGTTTTAATGGACAGCAATCAAACAAAAAAGGTCATGTTTTCCGGCATTCAGCCCTCCGGCGATCTCACGCTGGGCTCCTATATGGGCGCCATCAAAAACTGGGTGGACATGATTGACGACTATACAGCCTACTACTGCATTGTGGATATGCACGCCATCACGGTACGCCAGGTCCCGGAGGACCTGCACCGCCGCACGCTGGAACAGCTGGCGCAGTACATCGCCTGCGGACTGGACCCCCACAAGGTCACGCTGTTCATCCAGTCCCATGTGGCCGCTCACGCGGAGCTGGGCTGGGTGCTGGGCTGCTACACCATGTTCGGCGAGCTGAGCCGCATGACCCAGTTCAAGGACAAGTCCGCCAAGCACGCCGACAACATCACCGGCGGTCTTTTCACCTACCCCACCCTGATGGCGGCGGACATCCTGCTGTATCAGACGGACTATGTCCCCGTGGGCGAGGATCAGAAGCAGCACTGTGAGCTGACGCGGGACATCGCCGTGCGCTTCAACAGCCTCTACGGGCCCACCTTCCGCCTGCCTGAGGCCTATATCCCCAAGGTGGGCGCGCGGATCATGAGTCTCACCAACCCCGGCAGCAAGATGTCCAAATCCGACAGGGACCCCGGCGGCTGCGTGTATCTCATGGAGGCCCCCGACGTCATTATGAAAAAATTCAAGCGCGCCGTCACCGATTCGGACACCGCCGCCAACTGCGTGCGCTGGGACCCGGACAATAAGCCCGGCGTGGCCAACCTGATGCAGATATACTCCAGCGCCACCGGCAAGGCCATCCCGGAGATCGAGCGGGAATTTGAGGGCAAGATGTACGGCCACCTGAAGGTCGCCGCCGGCGAAGCCGTGGTGGAACGGCTGCGTCCCATCCGGGAGGAGACCGCGCGGCTGCTGGGCGACAGGGCTTATCTGGAGAGCATCTACAAGATGGGCGCCGAAAAGGCGGCCTCCGTGGCCAACGTGACCCTGGCGGACGTGTGTAAAAAGCTGGGCTTCGTGGGCAAGCCCCTCTGACCGCGCCGAGGAGCTTCAAATCACAGTAAGGGAGATTGTTGCCTGATGTTGTTTTCAACCGCGGTCTGGATCCGCATCGGCCTGTCCTGCGTCATCGCCGCCGCCATTTCCTTCGCGGCCACGCCCATCGTCAAGATGTTCGCCAAGGAAGTGGGCGCCATCGACGTGCCCAAGGAGACCCGCCGGGTCCACGACCACCCCATCCCCCGCATGGGCGGTCTGGCGATCTTTTTCGGTTTCCTGCTCACGGTCATCCTCTTTGCGGACATCACCAATCAGGTGCGCGGCATCCTGTTCGGCTCCATCATCATCGTGGCCATGGGCGCCATCGACGATGTGATGAACCTCAACGCCTGGATCAAGCTGGGCGTGCAGATCGTGGCCGCCGTGGTAGCCGTGCTGTACGGCGTGGTCATCCATGTGCTCACCAACCCCGCCGTCTTTTCCGCGCGGGAGGTGCTGGCCATCGGTTATCTGGCCGTGCCTGTGACCGTTTTGTGGATCGTGGGCTGCACCAACGCCGTCAACCTCATCGACGGGCTGGATGGGCTGGCCTGCGGCGTATCCGTCATCAGCGGCGTCACCATGCTGGTGGTGGCCCTGATGGTGGCCGAGGGCAACGTGGCCATCATTCTGGCCGCCCTCACCGGCGCCTGCATCGGCTTTCTGCCCTACAACTTCAACCCCGCCAAGCTTTTTATGGGCGACACCGGCTCCCAGCTGCTGGGCTATGTGCTGGCCACGGTATCGGTGATGGGCATGTTCAAATACTACGCCGTGGTCACCTTCATCGTACCCGTGCTGGCGCTGGCCATTCCCCTGTCGGACACGGTGTTCGCCTTTTTCCGGCGCATGCTCCACGGCCAGAGCCCCTTCAAGGCCGACCGCGGCCATTTCCACCACAAGCTGCTGGACATGGGCCTGTCCCAAAAGCAGGCCGTGGCGGTGCTGTACTCCATCTCCGCCATTCTGGGTCTGGCCGCCGTGGTGCTGGCCTCCAACGGTCCGGCGATGCGGCTGGGTCTGGGCGTGGCCGCGTTTATCATCGCGCTGTGCCTGTGGTTCTTTGTGTTCCGGGGCAACCACAATCTGCACCCCGCCCACACCGACGAAGCCGGCAATCCCATTCCCGCGCCGGAGACCGCGGAGACCGTTTCGGAGGCCGGCGATGGAAAAGATTAAAGTTCTGTCCGTCTTCGGCACCCGGCCCGAGGCCATCAAGATGGCCCCGCTGGCCATGGAGCTGAAAACCCATCCCGAGATCGAAAGCCGCGTATGCGTCACGGCCCAGCACCGGCAGATGCTGGATTCCGTCATGGATTGCTTTGGCATCACCGCGGACTACGATCTGGACATCATGGGCAAGAACCAGACCCTGTCCGACGTCACCACCCGGGTGCTGAACGGCCTGGGCGAGGTCTTTGCCGAGGCCAGGCCCGATCTGGTGCTGGTCCACGGCGACACCACCACCACCTTTTCCGGGGCGCTGGCCGCCTTTTATGCCAAAATCGCGGTCGGCCATGTGGAGGCGGGCCTGCGCACCTACGACCGCTACTCCCCCTTCCCGGAGGAGATGAACCGCTGTCTGGTGGGCCGTCTGGCCACGCTGCATTTCGCTCCCACGGCCAACAACGCCGCCAATCTCCGGCGGGAAGCCGTCGCCGGGGATATCTTTGTCACCGGCAACACCGTCATCGACGCCATGCGCTACACCGTGGGCAGCGGCGCCGGTTTCGACTCCCCCCAGCTGGGAGACATCGACTTTGATAAGAACCGCGTCATCGCCATTACCTGCCACCGCCGGGAAAATTACGGCGCGCCCATGCGGAACATTTTCTCCGCCGTCAGGGATATGGCCGGGCGCTTTCCCGACGTGCTGGTGGTGTACCCCGTGCATCTCAGCCCCGTCGTGCGCGACGCCGCCTACGGCATTCTGGGGGATGTCCCCAACGTGAAGCTCATCGAGCCGCTGGATGCCATGGATATGCACCGGCTCATGGCCAAAAGCTATATGGTCATGACGGATTCCGGCGGCATTCAGGAGGAGGCCCCCGCCCTGGGCAAGCCCGTGCTGGTGCTCCGCAGGGAAACCGAGAGGCCCGAGGCCGTGGCCGCGGGCACCGTGGAGCTGTGCGGCGTGGAGCGCGGCGATATTCTCGCCGCCGCCTCCGCCCTGCTCACCGACCCCGCCGCCTACGACAGGATGGCGCACGCCGCCAATCCCTATGGCGACGGCCACGCCTGTCCCCGCATCGCCCAGGCAATTTTGTACGCGTTCCATCGCACGGATGAAAGGCCGGATGAATTTGCTCCATGAAGGATAAGAAGCTCGCCGTCATCTCCATAATCGTGGCCGTGGCCGCGGTGGTGCTGCTGCTGCTCGCCTTTTTCGGCGGCGGCGGCCCCAGAACCGCCGCGGTGACGCTGCCGTCCGCCGCCCCGGGGGGCGTCTCCGGCGGCGACGGGGCGGCGGATGTCACCCCATCCACCGTGCAGGCCGTACTCAAGACCCTCTCCCGGCCGGACAGCTATTCCCGCACCCTCACCGCGGAGGATCACTGGGCAGACGGGGGCGTCAGCACCTCCGTGCTGCGGGTATGGGTCTCCGGCGGCAGCACGCGCATCACGCTGGATCACGGCGGCCGGACGGAGGACATTCTGGTCACATCCCAGGGCGTCTGGATCTGGTACGACGGCAGCAGCGGCGTTTACCACGGCGAGAGCGTCAACAGCACCACCGCCGACCGCTGGATGCGCGCCGTCACCTATGAGTCCCTGCTGGCGCTGGACCCGTCGGAGATCACCGGCGCGGGCTACGGCAAATACGCGGGCGACAGCTGCGTCTGGGCGGAATATACCACCCCCGAGCTGGGCTACACCGAGCGGGCCTATGTCTCCGTCAGCACGGGGCTCCTCATGGGTGTGGAGACCTACGACGGCGGCACGCTGGTCTACAAGCTCACCTCCGGTACCCCCAGCCTCACCGCGCCGGATGCCGGCCTGTTCACCCCGCCGCAGAATTGAAAAATCATGGGCGCGGTGTCTCCGCTTTACAGCAGAAACATCGCGCCCATGATAATCAGCAGCTCTTTGTCGCCGCTGTCCCGGTACATCAGGTAGAGGATCATCAGCAGCAGCAGATCCTCGGTCTCCAGCCCCCGCAGCTTCTCCGGCAGGATGCCGCCCAGCGCGTCGAAGATGGATGGGCGCTGGGGGGGCGGCGGCGGGGGCGGCTGGCCATGCTGGGGCTGCCCCGGCGGCGGGGGCGGGCGTTGCCGTCCGCCCTCCTCCACCCGCTCCACCCGGCCCGTGTTGCCCTGATAGTGGTTATACATTCCCGTCTCCTCCGAACTCTCCGGCGGCCAGCTCCGCCAGTTTTGCGATGCGGGCCAGCTTCATGGCCTTTTCCATTTTGCTCCGCCGCTTTTCGGAGAGATAGGGTTTCATGGCGTTGAGCAGCGCGGTGCGTTCCCCGTCCTGGGCGCCGCCCTTTTTCAGCAGTCCGGCCAGCTTGCCCAGCAGCGCCGGGTCGAACCCGTCCTCCGCCGCCGGGGTCTTTCCTGTTTTGGTCTCGCCGGCCTCCCCGCCCATGAGCGATTTTGCCAGGGCGGCGATCTTATCCATCTGCCCGGGATCGTTGAGCAGACTGTTGATCTGATCCTCAAATTCGCTCAAAGGCTTCGCCTCCTTACTCCTCCATGGCTTTTTTCAGGCGCTCGGCCAGCCGCCGGCCCTCGTCGGTGCCCAGTACCTGACCCAAAATTCCCCGCAGCGCCTCGGCGTCGCCGCTCTTGGCGGCCCGTTCCACGGCTCTGGCGTCCAACATCCGGCTCAGGCGCTGCCCGTCGGCGGATTCCGCGATGCTTTTGAGTTTCTGGGTCTTGCCCATCCGCTCCAGCTCTCGGCCCACGCTTTCCAGATCGCGCATAATCTCACTCCTTATCCCTACATTATATTCATGCCGCCTATGAGGTGATACTTTGAAAATTGCCGTTTTTTCCGATACTCACGGCCGGAGCGCGGGCATGGCGGGCGCCGTGGCCGAGACCCGGCCCGACGCCCTTGTCCACTGCGGCGACGGCTGCCGCGACGTGCAGAGCGTACTGCGGGAATTTCCCCGGCTGCCGATCTATCAGGTGGCGGGCAACTGCGACTACGACCCCGCGCTGCCCCTGACGCTGACGGTGGAGCTCAGCGGACTGCGCATTCTCATCGCCCACGGCCACAGCTGCGGCGTGCGCGGCGGCAGTCTCGACCGGCTGGCCTACGCGGCGGAGGAGGCCGGCGCGCGCCTGGCGCTGTACGGCCACACCCACAGGGCCCGGGTGGACCTGCTGGGCGGCGTCACGGCGCTCAATCCCGGCTCCGCCGGCATGGGCGCGGAGCCCTCCTGGTGCCTGCTGACGGTCACACCCGGCGGCGAATTCACCTGGGAATTCAAAAAGATATGAAAAGGAAGGCTGCGCTTGCAGCCTTCCTTTTGGCTTGTCAAAGAACTCCCAAAGAAAGGAATGTACAATGCTTGTGGGGGGAGTGTGAGGGGGGCGAAGCCCCGCCTCAATTTAGATAAATAGCCGTCGTAACCCTTGAAAGTCAAGGGTTACGGGGAGCGAAGCGACATTTTTTGCGAAGATAGGATTTCGCAAAAAATTCGGCGTTTTGAGACTGTCAAAACGCTTTTTGACAGTCTCAAAGGAAGGCTGCGGGCGCAGCCTTCCTTTTCAATCATGGGCTTTTTACTTTTTCATGGAGCCGACCAGGTCGCCCGCGGTCTTTTTGGCGGCCTTGATGGCGATTTTGCCGCCGCGCTTGACCATGTTGCCGATCATGTACGGGGCCAGATTCTCCACTTTGGGGGATTTGAAGTCGCCGTCGCGCACCAGATGGATGGCGTCGAACTTGCACTTGGTGGTGCAGATGCCGCAGCCCACGCATTTGCCGGTGTCCACCACGGTGGCGCCGCAGCCCAGGCATCGCTGGGTCTCCTTCCTCAGCTGCTCTTCGGTGAAGGTGCCGCGCAGATCCCTGAAGGTCTTTCTGGCCTTGGCCGCTGCGGCGGCGGCCGGGGTCTGGCGCGGGGTATCGTCGAACCCGCCGATGCCCACGGCGGCGGTGGCCTTGTCGATGGCCTTATAGCTGCGGCGGTCGCGGCCCAGGGTCAGGGTCTGGCCGTCGTGGACGAAGCGGTGGATGGAGATGGCCGCTTCCTTGCCCGCCGCGATGGCGTCGATGACGAACTTCGGCCCGGTGACCACATCGCCGCCCGCGAACACGTCGGGCTGCGCGGTCTGGCAGGTCAGGGCGTCGGCGATGACGGTGCCCTTCCTGGTCAGGGCCATGGCCTCCTTTTCGATGCCGCCCAGATCCACCTTCTGGCCGATGGCGCCGATCACGCCGGACACCTCCAGCGTCTCAAAGCTGCCGGTGGCCACGGGGGAGCGGCGGCCGGAAGCGTCGGGCTCGCCCAGCTCCATGACCTCCAGCCTGACGGCGGCGACCTTGCCGTCCCGGCCGGTGATCTCGGCGGGGGCGCGCAGGAGCTTCAGCTCCACGCCCTCGGCGACGGCTTCCTCGACCTCCTCGTCGTCGGCCTTGATCTCGTCCCGGCCCCGGCGGTAGACCAGATACACCTTCTCCGCGCCCAGACGCACCGCGGCGCGGGCCACGTCCACGGACACGTTGCCGCCGCCGATGACGGCCACGGCCCTGCCTATGTCGGGCTTTTTCCCGGTGTTCACGTCCCGCAGGAAGTCGATGCCGGTACACACGCCCTCCAGATCGTCGCCCGGGCAGCCCACGGGGGTGCCCCTGGAAGCGCCGATGGCCAGATAGAAGGCCTTATAGCCCTCCTGCCGCAGACCGGGCAGGGTCACGTCCCTGCCCACCTCCACGCCGGTTTTGAATTCCACGCCCATCTCGCGCAGCACGTCGATCTCGGAGCTTACCACGTCCTTTTCCAGCCGGAATTCGGGGATGCCCAGGGTCATCATGCCTCCCAGGACCTGTTCCTTTTCAAACACGGTCACGGGGTAGCCCTTGGCGGCCAGGAAGAAGGCGCAGCTCAGTCCCGCGGGGCCGGCGCCGATGACGGCGACCTTCTCCGTATAGGGCTTGCCGGTGGTGTTCACCATGGGCGGGACGAAGCGGGACTCCGCCTTCATGTCCTGCTCGGCGATGAATTTCTTGATCTCGTCGATGGCGATGGGGTCGTCGATGTCGCCGCGGGTGCAGGCGTCCTCGCAGAATTTGGGACAGACGCGGCCGCAGATGGCCGGAAAGGGATTTTCCTTTTTGATCAGCTCCAGCGCGTCCTTATACTTGCCCAGCGCCGCCAGCTTTATGTAGCCCTGAACGGCGATGTGGGCGGGGCACTTGGTCTTGCAGGGGGCGGTGCCGGTGTCGGCCACATCCTCCCGGTTTTCGCGCCAGTCGGGGTTCCACTTTTCCCTGCCCCAATACTCCCCGTAGGGCTTCTCGGTGGGCTTGAGCTCGACAGGCTCGGTGGAGCAGAGCTTCTGGCCCAGCTTCAGCGCGTTCATCTGGCAGTTTTCCACGCACTGGCCGCAGGCCACGCACTTCTCCTTATCCACCTCGGCGTGGAAGTTGGAGCGGAGCATATCCGTGGAATTATACAGCCGCCCGCCCCGCAGGGACAGGCAGGAGCACTCGCAGCAGTTGCAGATGCCGGAGACCTGGCCGGTGCCGTCGATGTTGGAGACCTCATGGATCAGGCCGTTGTCCTCGGCCCTTTTGAGGATGGCGTAGGCCTCCTCCTTGGTGATCTCATGGCCGTGGCCGGAGCGGATCTGGAAATCCGCGGCCTTGTCCAGCATGATGCACATATCCTTCTCCAGATGGCCGCAGCCCTCGCCCATGACGCGGCGGGTGCGGCGGCAGGAGCAGTCGGTCACGGCGATGCGCCAGGCGTTTTCGATGTATGGGCCCAGTTCCTCATAGGTCTTGACCTCGTTGTCGGCCTTGATGGCGCTCTCCACGGGGATGACGCGCATGACGCCCATGCCGATGGGCAGGTTCGGCGCCATCAGCTTCATGTTTTTGCGGGTGTATTCCTCAAAGCAGCGGGCGATCTCAGGGTGTCTTTCCACCTGCTCCTTGTTGCCCACCATCATTTCCATGATACCCGGGACCCAGCAGGGCAGCGTGTAGGAGACCTCCGGGTCGCCGGGCTCCTTGTAGACAATCACCACGCCCTCGTGGCCCAGTTCCTCCAGCAGCTTTTTGGTCTCTTCCTCGGACTTGCCGCAGCGCCGGGCGATCTCGCCCAGGTGGCGCTTCCGCCGCACCTTGCAGGCCATGGCCACATCGGCCTGATCGTCGGTGACGACCTCCGCCAGTATGCGGTACTCGGGATCGGTGGGCACGTTGGGAATGCCCGTGCGCGCCTCAAAGGTGACCTTATTGGCCAGCGCCAGTATTTTCGGTCTCACTGCCATAATTTTGCCCCTCCAAAAAAATTTTGCAGGAAAAAAGGATGTCATCGTGAAATGTCCCGCTACAGGATAGCAGTTTGTCTATGAATTGGCAAGAGCTTTCGATGCTTCCTTGCGTATTTGTCGGAGCTGCCGTTCATTTTGCTCACTTTACAATATGCTCAAAATATGCTTAAATGGTATCGAGGAAATTTGTGCATTCAACCAAATAACAACAAAAAAAGCAGGAGGTAAATGTTCTATGGTCCAATTTGCAGACAGAATGGATTTGCTGAAGGGCTCCGCCATCCGCGAGCTGCTGGCTCTGGCGAACAAGCCCGAAATCATCTCTTTTGCCGGCGGCATGCCCGCTCCCGAGCTGTTCCCCGTGGAGAAGGTCAAGGCCGCGGCGGACGCCGTGCTGGAAGAATCCGGCCGCGTCGCTTTGCAGTACACCAGCACCGACGGCTGGCCCCGTCTGCGCGAGCAGATCGCCGAGCGCATGGAGAAAAAAAATAACATCCATACCGACGCCGCCCATATTCTCATGACCTCCGGCAGCCAGCAGGGTCTGGATTACTCCTCCCGCGTGTTCGTCAACCCCGGCGACGTCATCATCATCGAGAGCCCGTCCTATCTGGGCGCCCTGAACGCTTTCAAGGCCTGCCAGCCCAAATTTGTGGAAATCCCCACCGACGACGACGGCATGATCATGGAGGATCTGGAGAAGGTCCTGGCCACCACCGACAATGTGAAGATGATCTATGTCATCCCCGACTTCCAGAACCCCACCGGCCGCACCTGGCCGCTGGAGCGCCGTCAGAAGTTCATGGAGATCATCAATAAGTATGAAGTCCCCGTTATCGAGGATAACCCCTACGGCGAGCTGCGCTACTCCGGCGAGTCTCTGCCGGCGCTGAAGAGCATGGACACCAAGGGGCTCGTGGTCTATCTGGGCACCTTCTCCAAGATTCTGGCCCCCGGCTATCGTCTGGGCTGGGTCTGCGCGGACGACAGCATCCTCCAGAAATACAACTTCATGGCGCAGGCCGCCGCGCTGCAGGCGTCCACCATCAGCATGATGGAAGTTTCCAGGTTCATCGATATGTTCGATCTGGATGAGCACGTCGCCGCCATCCGCGCGTGCTACGCCCGCCGCAACCAGCTGATGCAGGACACCATGGCCGCCACCTTCCCCAAGGAAGTCAGGTACACCCATCCCCAGGGCGGTCTGTTCGCCTGGGTCCAGGTGCCCGAGTACATCGATACCAAGGTCATGGCCGCTCAGGCGCTGGAAAAGAAGGTCGCCTACGTCCCCGGCGAGGGCTTCTTCCCCAACGGAGACGTGCACAACTGCATGCGTCTGAACTATTCCAATATGACGGACGAGAAGATCGTCAAGGGCATCACCATTTTGGCGGACGTCATCAAGGCCAACATGAGATAAGTCCTCCCTGCGCGATAAAAAAGCCCTGCGGAACCGCGGTCCCGCAGGGCTTTTTATTTGACAAGCTCCTTGGCCTGCTTGCCGGAAAGATGCTCGATGGCAAGCTCGATGAGGCAGGCCCGGGGCAGCGTGGCCTCCACCTCTTTGGCCTGGCCCGCCGCATCGTCCGGCCCGTATTTTTCGGCGATCCGCAGCAGCGCGGCCCGCCGTTCGCTCTCGTCGGTAACGACGCGCACCCGGCCGAAGGCGATGACGCTGCGAAACTGGGTGGTATAGGTCTCGGGGTGAAGCTCGTTTTGGTCGATCACGCAAAACGATGCTTTGTCATTTCGGCGGATGGCGTCCACCTTGTGCCCCGTCGGCGCGGAATGGAAAAAGAGCTTCTCCCCGTCAAGGACATAACTGACGGGCACGGCATAGGGGTAGCCGTCATCCCCGCTCAGGGCCAGCACGCCGCACGTCCCCCGCGCCAGCACGGCCGCGGCCTCCGCCGCCGTCAGTTCCTGCTTTTTCCGCCGCATTTCATGAAACATAAACGCCGCCGCCTCGTTTTTTTCGATGGTATCACATCATCGGGAAATGTCAAGTGGCATTCTCCGGCGCGGGAAATCTCCAGTGAAATTTTGTCGCTCCCGTTGGTTTTTTGTCCGAAGCGTGATATACTGTTTTTCTCGCTTTTGGAATAACGGTACCGAGGTATAAGATGGAAAAGCTCCAGCGACAGCTGAACACGGAATATGCCGCCCTGCAGGGGGCCTATTGGATGGCCTACTGCATGGTGCTGTCCTTTGCGTCCGTTTTTCTGCTGGCCCGGGGCTATTCCAACTCCGAGATCGGCGTGATCCTGGCGGTGAGCAACGTTCTGGCGCTGCTCATTCAGCCGCTGGCGGCGGAACTGGCCGATCGGTCGGTCCGAATCAGCATCCTGCACATTCTGTGGGCGCTGTGCGTGCTCACGGCCGCTTTCCTGATCGTGGCCTCGCTGGTAACCGTGCGCTCGGCGGCGCTGTCCGTGTCCTACGCGCTGGCTTTCGCGCTGCTCATCGTCATCCAGCCCTTTATGACCTCCCTCTCCTTCCACATGGACGTCTGGGGCGTCCATATCAATTTCGGCGCCTGCCGGGCTGTGGGCTCGCTGGCCTACGCGGTGCTGGCTGCGGTCATGGGCTCCGCCGTGGAAAAGCTGGGCATGGACTCCGTGCCTGTCTCCGGGCTGATCTGCTCGGTACTGTTCATGGTCTTTCTGGCGCTCATCTCCCTGCGCGGCCGCCGCCGCGTCCGGGAGGAGGCCCGCCCCGCCGCCGGGGCCGGGGCCGCGGGCAGCGGCATCTGGCAATTCATCCGGGAAAACAAGCGGTTTTCCCTCTTTCTGCTGGGGGCGGCGCTGCTGTTCGCCACGCACTCCCTGCTGAACAACTTTGTCATCGTGGTGGTGCGCAACGTCGGCGGAGACAGCGGCGACATGGGCCGCCTGTGCGGTTATATGGCGGTGCTGGAGATGCCGGCCATGGTCCTGTTCGACCGGCTCACCCGGAAATTCCGCTGCTCCGCCCTGCTGAAGTTTTCCGCCGTGCTGTTCACGGTGAAGGCCGCGGCCATCTTTCTGGCCCCCAGCGTGGGCTGGATGTATGCCGCTTTCACGCTGCAGGCCCTGTCCTTCGCGGTGTACACCCCCGCCAGCGTCAAATACGCCATGCTGGTGGTGGACGGCAAGGACGCCGTCAAGGCCCAGGCTTTTCTGACCCTCACCGGCACGCTGGGCTCCATCTTCGCCTCCCTGCTGGGCGGCGTGATGTTCGATACCATCGGCCCGTCCATGACGCTGCTGGTGGGCGCGGGCTTCTCCGCCGTGGGTTCGGTCATCGCCGTGGCGGCTATCGTCCCCACCCTGACGGCAAAGAAAGGCTGAGCCATGGACGTGCTGTTGGCCTTTACGGTATTTCTGGGCTCCATGGGGCTGTGTCTCGCGCTGGGGGTATCCATCCTTCCGGCGCTGCTCATCGGCTGGCTCGTCTTCACGGCCGCAGCCCGCCGCCGGGGCGTCCCCCTGCGGCAGCTGATGAAGGCCTCCGTCTCCGGGGTGAAGGACAGCCTCATCGTGGTGCTCATTCTGCTGCTCATCGGGATGCTCACCGCCTCCTGGCGGGCCAGCGGCACCATCCTGTTTTTCGTCTATTACGGCATGGCCCTGATCACGCCGCGGCTGTTCATCATGCTCACCTTTTTGCTGTGCGCCCTGCTGTCCTACGCCATCGGCACCTCCTTCGGCGTGGTGGGCACGATGGGCGTCATTTTCATGGCCATCGCCCGCTCGGGCGGGGCCGACCCGGTGGTCACGGCGGGGGCCGTGATGAGCGGCATCTATTTTGGCGACTGCTGCTCCCCCGCCGCCTCCAGCATGGCGCTGACGGCGGCCATGTGCCGCACGGACGCCGGCGCCCACTCCCGCCGGCTGCTGAAAGCCAATCTGCTGCCCGCCGGAATCTGCGTGCTCCTCTACGGCGCGCTGTCCGTGCGCTTCCCGCTGAGCAGCGTGGACAGGGGGCTGATGACCGCCATCACCGACCATTTCACCGTCGGGTGGTATACGGCCATCCCCGCGGCAGTGATGTTGCTGCTGCCGATTTTCAAGGTCAGGACCAAGCTGGCCATGGCGCTGAGCATTCTGGCGGCGGGGCTGGTGGCCGTCTTCGTGCAGGGTATGGACGCGCCGGCCTTTCTCAAGTGCCTCCTTCTGGGCTATCAGACGGAGCTGCCCGGTCTGGGCGGCATCCTCAAGGGCGGCGGACTGGTCTCCATGCTGTCCATCAGCGCCATTCTGGCCATCTCCTCCACCTATTCCGGCATTTTCAATCTCTCCGGCCTGCTCGACGGCCTGCGGGACAAACTGGCCGCCGGTATGGAGCGCTTCGGCGAATTCCCGGTGATGCTCGTCTCCTCCGTCCTGTTCGGCGCGGTATTCTGCAACCAGACCATCGCCATCCTCATGTGCGCGGCGCTGCTGGGTCCGGCCTATAAAAAGCGGGGCCTGGGCGGCGACCGGCTGGCCAGGGACATCGGCTGCTCGGCGGTGGACCTGTGCGGGCTCATCCCGTGGTGCATCGCCTGTTCGGTGCCGCTGCAGGTGATGGGCGTGGGCGCGCAGGCGCTGCCGCTCTCCTTCCTGCTGTATCTGCTGCCCCTGGTCACGCTGGTCAAAGACCGCCTGCGGGCCAAACAGCTAAAAAAGTTCCCGGACTCGTAAAAGTCCGGGAGCTTTTTCAGCCTTCCTTAATAAACACGCTCTTACCGCGGATTTCCAGCCGCCCCTGGCAGAACAGCGTGACGGCCTGAGGCAGCAGCTTCCATTCGGCCTCCTCCATCACCCGGCTGCGCAGGGAATCCAGCGTATCGTCCTGCTTCACTTCCACGGCCTTCTGTAAAATGATGGGGCCGATGTCGCCCTCCGCCGTGGCGAAATAGGCCGTGGCGCCGGTGACGCGCACGCCGCGCTCCAGCACGGCCCGGTGGATGCTGCCCTCCGTATTTTCAAAGGCGGGGATCAGCGAGGGGTACACGCCGATGACGCGGTTCTTGTAGGTAGACGCCACCGTGCCCAGGGGCATTCTATAGCCCGCCAGAATCACCAGATCCACGTCCATGTCCCGCAGCTTGTTGGCCATGGCCATGCTGTAGGACGAGGCGGTGGGGAACATGGCCGGGTCCACCACGAAGCAGGGCGCCCCCGCGGTCTTCGCCCGCGTCAGGGAATAGGCCTGCTCGTCGGAGGAGATCACCGCCGTCAGCTCGAAATCCGGGATCTCGCCAAAATACACGGAGTCCAGCAGCGCCTGCAGCTTTGTGCCGCCGCCGGAGACCAACACCGCGCCCCTTGTCATTCTTGCACCCCCCTGTATTCGCTCAGGCCAGCAGCTTCGCCGCGGCCTCCACATTGTGTGTTTCTGTTTTCCGCAATTGCTCCGCCGCCTGCATCCGGGCGTTTTTATCGCCGTAGCGGCGTACGGCGTCGTCGATACAGGCGATCAGCCGGTCGGCGGACGCCTCCTTCAGTTCCATGCAGGGCTCCTGCCCGATATATTTCAGAAAGGCCCGCACCTTGGGGTCATAGCTGATTCCCACCAGCGGCACGCCCTGCCCGGCCGCGAAGATCAGTCCGTGCAGCCGCATGGACACCACCGCCCGCATCCGCTCCATCAGGCCGATGGTCATGGCGGAGCCCAGCGCGGAGCTGATGATGAAATAGGGCGTTCCCTCCAGATACTCGGCCACCTGCTCGGAGGCCCGGATATCCTCCAGATGGTTGATGGACAAAAACACCGGCGTCAGCCCCAGCGCGTCATGAGCGTGGCGGGCCGCCCGGGCGATGTCGGGCGCGTGCTGGTCGAAGTCCGGCCAGCGGCGCAGGGCGAAGCAGATATACTGCCCCTCCGGGGCCATGCCGTGGGCGCGCAAAAAAGCGTCCACCTCCCAATCCTCGGCGGCGGGCAGATTCATGGCGGGGTCGGAAGCGAGGATTATCTCCGGGGCGTCGATGCCGAAGCGGCGGAGCTCCTCCAGGCTGTCGGGCTCCCGCAGGGTAATCACGTCCACATTCCCGTTGATGACCTTCCGGGCTTTGGCGATATCGGCGTCCCCGGTCACGGGGCCGATGCCGCAGCCGTACATAATGACCTTGCAGCCCAGATGCTTGGCCGAGCGGATGGTATAGAGATAATAGCGCAGGCTGCGCCGGCTGGTGACGTTCTGGATCAGGCTGCCGCCGCCGTTGACATAGAGCTTGGCCCCGCGCATGGCCCGGCGGAAGCCGGGATAGTTGAAGCGGTAGATGGCGTCCACGCCCCGCAGGCGCATGGTCTCTCCCGGTCTGCGGGACAGCACGGTGATGGGCATATTCCTGTCGATGCTCCGCATCTCGCCCACGATGGCCTCCAGAATGGCCTCGTCCCCGGCGTTGCCGTGGCCGTAGGCGCCGCAGATGACCACGCCGTCCTTCTGGTGGTTCCTGCGCAGGGTCTCGCGCTTGAGGATGGTATCGTAGATTTCCAGCTGGGTGCGGCAGGTAGTCTCGGTGGAAAATTCCGCCGCGCCTTTTTCATAGATGGCCTGGCCCATTCTTTTCCGCAGCTCGCCGTCGGAGGCCAGGGCGGTCAGCGCCTCGCCCAGCGCGGCGGCGTCCCCGGGCTCGAACAGAAGGCCCGTCTCGCCCTGGCGCACCAGCATGGGCACGCCGCCCACGGCGGAGCTCACGGTGGGCAGATGGGCCCGGGCGCCCTCGGTGATGGCGTAGGGAAAGGTCTCCGAAAGGCTGGTGAGGGTGTTGATGTCCAGCGCGCCGTAAAACCGGGGCATATCCTTGACCCAGCCGGCAAAGAATACCTTCTCCGCCACGCCCAGCGTCCCGGCCAGTGCCTTGAGCGTCTCCCTCTCCATGCCGTCGCCCGCGATCATCAGCCGCAGCCCGGGGCATTGGTCCGCCGCCCGGGCAAAGCCGCGGATGAGAGTGCCCACGTCTTTCACGGGGTCCAGGCGGGCCGCGATGCCCGCGATGACGGCGTCCGTGGGGAAAGGGCAGCCGATGTCGGCGAAATAGGCCGCCCGGTCGGTTTTGGCCGGGCTCAGGCTGAAGTCGATGCCGTTATAGATGGCAAACAGCCGGTTGGGTCGAAAGCCCCTGTTGATGAGGGTGCGGCGCATCTCATCGGACACGCATACCCGGTAATCCAGCCGATGCAAGGCCCAGGCGTTCACCCGGCCATAGGTCATGGCCGCGCCGGGGCGGCCCATATAATCCAGCCGGTAATCGCTGTGGACGGTGCTGATCACGGGCAGTCCGCAGCTGCGGCGAATGATGGAGCCGATGAGGTTGGCCCGGGAGCCGTGGCAGTGGATCAGGTCGTAATCGCCGTTCTTTACCATCTCCCGCACCCGGTGGACGCTGTCCGCAAAGCTGCCGTCGAACACGGTCAGGGGGATGCCCATCGCCTGAGCCTCCTGGGAAAAGGGGCCGGACAGGAAACACACCAGATCGGCCGTGATGGATTTATTCAATTCCGTTAGCAGGGACAGGACATGGGTCTTTGCGCCGCCGCTGTCGCCGCCGCTGATGAGATGGATAACTTTCAAGGCTGCCTCCGCGTTTTTTTTGGATACTCAAGATATTGTATTTTGCGACAAAGTATTATATCATTATTCCATTATAATGGTCAATATATTGGAGGACCCCGCATGACAAATATTTATCTCATCCGCCACGGCGAGGCCGAGGGCAATCTGTACCGGCTGTGGCAGGGACATTGGGACGGGCGCATCACGCCCATGGGCTGCCGGCAGATCGACGCGCTGGCCGAGCGGTTCAAATCCATCCCCATCGACGCGCTGTATTCCAGCGACCTGCGCCGGGCGATCACCACCGCCGGGGCGATTACCAAATATCACAAGCTCCCGCTGCATACCACCAAGCGCCTGCGGGAGATCAACTGCGGCCCGTGGGAGGGGATGCCCTTCGGCAATGTGGAGCGCCTCTATCCCGTGGAAATGGGCTATTTCAACAACGACCCGGATCAATGGCACGTGGCGGGGGCGGAGACCTTTGCCCAGTGCCGCGCCCGCATACTCAGCGTGCTCACGGATATCGCCCGGGAGCATGACGGCCAGACCGTGGCCGTGATCTGTCACGGCATGGCCATCCGCACCATCCTGTCCTATTTTCTGGGCATCCGCTCCGAGGATATCCGCAGCCTCCCCCACGGGGACAACACCAGCGTCTCCCTGCTGAAGTACGATGGGGAGAAGTTCGCGGTGGAATACTACAACGACAACTCCCACCTGCCCACGGCCATCAGCACCTTTGCCAAGCAGACCTGGTGGAAGGAGGCGAGCGGCACGGACCGCTTCAACCTGCGGGATGAGCCGCTGGACCCCCGGCGGGACGCCCAGCTCTACGCCGACTGCTATGCCGACGCCTGGATAGCTTCCCACGGGACCGAGACGGGCTTCGTCTCCTCCCCCTACCTCACCGGCGCGCTGGAGCATTACCGGCTGGACCCCGAGGCTGTGCGCAAGATTTACAGCGGGGACGATTTTGCCGGCGTGCTGGATCTGGATACCGAGCGCGGCCGCCACGCGGGCTACGGCTGGATCTCGCTGCTGTATCTGCGCCCGGAATTCCGGGGCCAGAACCTGGGCGTCCAGCTGCTGGGCCGGGCCGTGTGCCACTATGAAAGCCAGGGCCGCACCGCCCTGCGGCTGCACGTCTCCGCCGACAACAAGGCGGGGCTGGCGTTCTACGGGAAAAACGGCTTCACAAAGCTCGACGTGGAGCCCGGCATGATCGCCGATCTCATTCTGATGGAAAAGAGTCTTGCCTGAATGTTCACCTGGGAACACAATCTGATGATCCGCCGCCCGGAACTCCGGCCCGGCCAGCGGATCATTGCCGTGTCCGATATCCACGGCAACCTGTCCTATTTCCGGGGCCTGCTGGAAAAGGTGGGCTTCGGCGGGGACGATGCGCTGGTGGTGGTGGGCGACTTTCTGGAGAAGGGGCCGGACAGTCTGGGCACCCTGCGGGCGCTGATGGCGCTGTGCCGGGGCGGCAACGTCTATCCCCTGTGCGGCAATTGCGACTGCTGGGCCGACGTTATCGACAACGCCGGGCCCGAGGGCTATCAAAGGCTGCTGCGCTATATGCTCTATACCCGTTACGGCCTCTTTTACGAGATGTTCCTGCGGGAGGGGATTCCCCTCGGGGAGGACACGGACATGGCGGCCGCCATCGCGCTGCTCCGCCCCCGCTACGCCGCGGAATGGGACTTCCTGCGCGCCCTGCCCACCGCGGTGGAGACGCCGCACTATCTGTTCGTCCACGGCGGTGTCCGCCCGGACATCCCCTTCGATCAGCAGCGCAGCGGCGAGTGCATGAAGCTGGACAATTTCCGCAGCCACGGCTGGCGTTTTCCCAAATGGATCATTGTAGGCCACTGGCCGGTCACCCTGTATCTGGAGGATCACGTCTGCGCCAGCCCCATCATCGACCGGCCGGAAAAGACTATCAGCATCGACGGCGGCTGTGTGCTGAAGGACGACGGGCAGCTCAACGCCCTGATCATTCCTTCCGAGGGCAGTGAGGACTTCCGGACCGTCTATTACGACTCCTTTCCCCTCCGCACCGCGAAGACCGCCCAGGCCCCCTCGGCAAGGTCCTATTACATCCGCTGGGGCGACAATGCGGTGGAGGTGCTGTCGCGGGGCGGGGAATTTTCCCGCTGCCGCCATCTTCGTACCGGCTACGAGATGGACATTCTCACCCGATACCTCGCCGCGGGCGGCGACGGCGTCACCCGCGCCAACGACTGTTCCGACTACGAGCTGGCCGTCCGCCCGGGGGACGCGCTGGGGATCATCGAAACCACGTCCCGGGGCTATTACGTCAAAAACAACGGTACCAGCGGCTGGTATCACGGGGAGCTTGAATGAACGAAACGACCGACTTTTTGCCCGTCTCCCAGGAGGATATGCACCGGCGCGGCTGGTGGTGGTATGATTTTCTGCTGGTCACGGGCGACGCCTATGTGGATCACCCCAGCTTCGGCCCCGCCGTCATCGGGCGGGTGCTGGAGGCCGAAGGCTGCCGCGTGGCCATACTGGCCCAGCCGGACTGGCACAGCGCCGCCGCCTTCGCCGCCATGGGCCGGCCGCGGTACGGCGTGATGATCGGCGCGGGCAACCTCGATTCCATGGTGGCCCACTACACCGCCGCCAAAAAACACCGCTCCGAGGACTTTTATTCCCCGGGAAAAAAGGCTGGGCTCCGCCCCGACCGGGCAACCATCGTCTACGCGAACCGCGCCCGGGAAGCGTTTCCCGGCCTGCCGGTGGTCATCGGCGGGCTGGAGGCCAGTCTCCGCCGCTTCGCCCACTACGACTACTGGGAGGACAAGGTCCGCCGCTGCATCCTGATGGATTCCGGCGCGGACATTCTGGTCTACGGCATGGGCGAGACCGCCACCCGCGCCATCGCGGCGGCGCTGAAAAGGAAAACGCCCGTGTCGGAGCTCACCGATATCAGGGGCACGGCCTTTCTGGCCGACGGGCCGGAGGCCTGCCGTTTCGACGCCGTGACCCTCCCCTCCTATGCCGCCGTCGCCTCGGACAAGCGCGCCTATGCCGACGCCACCCGCATGGAATACGCCGAGCACGACCCCATCCGGGGCCGGGCGCTGATCCAGCCCCACGACGGCAAGGTCCTCATCGTCAACCCGCCCGCCATGCCGCTGAAGTCGGCGGAGCTGGACGCCGTGGCGGAGCTGCCCTATACCAGATGGTACCACCCCATGTACGACGCGCTGGGCGGCGTCCCGGCGATTGAGGAGGTCCGTTTTTCCGTCATCCACAACCGCGGCTGCTTCGGCGGGTGCAATTTCTGCGCGCTGGCCTTCCACCAGGGCCGCATGGTCACGGCCCGCTCTCAGGAGAGCGTGGTTCGGGAGGTCGAGGCGCTGACGAAGCTACCGGACTTCAAGGGCTACATTGCGGACGTGGGCGGCCCGTCGGCCAATTTCAGCCACCCCTCCTGCAAAAAGCAGCTGAAATACGGTATGTGCCCCGACAGGCGCTGTCTCGCGCCGGAGCCCTGTCCCAATCTGGACGCCGACCATTCGGAATATCTGGCGCTGCTGCGGCGGCTGCGGGCCATCCCCGGCGTGAAAAAGGTCTTCGTCCGCTCCGGCATCCGCTACGACTATATGCTGGAGGACAAGAACGACGCCTTTTTCCGGGAGCTGGTGGAATACCACATCTCCGGCCAGCTGAAGGTCGCGCCGGAGCACTGCATCGATTCCGTGCTGGATTATATGGGCAAGCCCCACATCGGGGTGTATGAGAAGTTCATGGACCAGTACCGCCGCATGAACGAGCGCTGTTCCAAGGAGCAGTATATCGTGCCCTACCTCATGTCCTCCCATCCGGGCAGCACCCTGGGGGACGCCGTGGCGCTGGCGGAATTTCTCAGCAGAAAGGGCCGCCAGCCCGAGCAGGTGCAGGACTTTTACCCCACCCCGGGCACCATCTCCACCTGTATGTACCACACCGGGCTAGACCCCGAGACCCTGCGTCCCGTCTATGTGGCCGTCACGCCCCGCGAAAAGGAGATGCAGCGCGCCCTGCTGCAGTGGAAGAACCCCGCCAAGCGCCGTCTGGTGCTGGAAGCCCTGAGGGAGGCCGGGCGGGAGGATCTCATCGGCTACGGCAAGGGCTGTCTCATCCGGCCCGACCGCCCCGCCGCGAAGCCCGGGCAGGGGCCCGCGGCCGGAAAGCCCGGGAGGCAAGCCGAACCGGCAAAACCGCCCGTGAAAAGACCCGAAAAGCCCAAACGCAAGGAGGGCTGGGCCAGGCCAAAGCCCAAAAAGAACGCCCGGCCTGCCGAAAAAAAGAAATAGCGTTTGCACCAGATTCAAACTTTATTGAATTCGAGCGCGTTTTGCTCTCCGCCGGGCGGGAACCGCGGAGCAAGCACAGGATGGCCCCCCCTTTTCGCGGTCATTTTGTGCCCAGCGCGCTGTGAAAGGAACGGTCATAACTATGGATAAGTATCTGAATGTGCTCTGGATCTATCTGGCCGTGGTGAACTGCCTGCTGTTCATTCTCATGGGCGTGGACAAGTACAAGGCCATCAGGGGGTCGCGGCGCATCCCGGAGGCCACCCTGTTTCTGGCGGCGCTTCTGGGCGGTGGGCTGGGCGGCACCTTTGGGATGTTCTCCTTCCGCCACAAGACCAGGCACCTGAAATTCGAGCTGGGCTTTCCGCTGATTACCCTGGCGCAGTGGGCGCTGATCGTCTGGCTGCTGAAGCAATAAGTAAAAAGCTCCGCCCAAAAGGGCGGAGCTTTGATGCGTCTCAGTCGCCGTTATCCACGGCGGAATCCCGCCGGAACAGCAGGGAGATGCACCAGATGGACGCCAGACCCACCAGAGTATAGATCACTCTGCTCACCACGGCGGTCTGCCCGCCGCAGATATAGGCCACCAGGTCGAAGCGGAAAAGGCCCACCAGACCCCAGTTCAGACCGCCGATAATGGAAAGCGTCAGCGCGATGCGGTCCATGATCATCATGTTTTCATGCTCCTTTACAATAGTCTGCCGTGCTATCATACCCGATTTCGCAAAAAATATGCCTTCGACAAAACTAGTGCCCTTTCGCTCTTTACAATCGGACGGGCCCGGTATATGCTCTACTCACAGCTTATCCAATGGTTCCTCGGAACCCGGCTCATATCTTTATCCCACAACCCTGTCTTTGGCAGACTGATTTTTTCAGTCTGCCGCTTTTTTTTGATTTCCCGGACACGCTTCGCCCGTATTTTCACAACATACGGTATAGATTTAGGGTATAAACCACTACATAGGAGGCATTGTCATGCAAGCTGTAAAAAAACGCCCCTCGCTGCGCCGGGGCGGTATCATCTATCTGCCGGTGGAGGAATTGTGCACCAGTCCCATGCAGCCCCGCCGGGTGTTTGACGAGACGGGCATCGACGAGCTGGCCGCCAGCATCGCGGAATACGGCATCCTCAATCCGCTCACGGTGCGGCTGCGCACCGGGCGCTACGAGCTGGTGGCCGGGGAGCGCCGTCTGCGGGCCGCGAAAAAGGCGGGGTTCACCGAGGTGCCCTGCATTCTGCTGGACGTCAATATGGAGGACGCCAGCCTCATCGCGCTGGTGGAAAATCTTCAGCGGCGGGACCTGGATTTCATCGAGGAGGCCCAGGCGATCGACCAGCTCATCCGCCTGTTCGGCATGAGCCAGGAGGAGGCCGCCCGGCGCATCGGCAAATCCCAGTCCGCCGTGGCCAACAAGCTGCGGCTGCTGAAGCTGCCGGAGGACGTGCGCGCCTCCCTGCGGGAAAACGACCTCACGGAGCGCCACGGCCGGGCCCTGCTGCGCCTGCCGGACGCCCGGCAGCAGCGGGACGCGCTGACCTACATCGTCCGGAACGATCTCACGGTGGCCGCCACGGACGAGTATGTGGAATCGCTGCTTTCCGTGGCGGAGGACAGGGCGCCGGAGCTCCGCGCGGAGCCGAAAAAGCTCTTTATTCTCAAGGATGTCCGGGTGTTCATGAACACGCTGCTCCACGGCATCGACCTGATGAAGCAGGGCGGCATCGACGCGGGCATGGAGCGCAGCGAAACGGCGGACAAGCTGATCTTCACCATTTCCATCCCAAAGAACAAGGTTGATGAATAGTCCAGGCCGTCGCCCCCATACGCTATATGGGGGTGATTGCCTTATGATCAGCTATTTTTCCGAGCTGCACTACAAGGAGGTCGTGGATGTGCCCACGGGCCTGCGGCTGGGCTATGTCAGCGATGCGGAGGTGGACCGGACGGATGGCCGGCTGCTGTCCCTCATCACCCCCGGCCGCGCGAAATGGTTCGGCCTGCTCGGGCGGGAGGACGATTATATTCTGCCCTGGAGCAGCATCGTGCGCATCGGCGAGGACATCATTCTGGTGGAGTTGCCCGCCGACCTGCCCAGACGCAAGCGGCAAAAGCGGTCTTTCCTCTGACTTTGTCCCCAAACAGGTGAAAAAACCGGGGCTTTTCAGGAAAACTCCGCAAAAACCACTTGCAATCCGGTACGCCATCTGATACTATATTAAAGCATTTCACAGCATTTCACACGGGCGCGGACTCTCCCCATGTGGCTACGGCTTGGCGGAGGGGGCGATGCGTCCCGGAGGAAAAAACAAAAATACAGGAGGAAACACCCAATGTCAGTCGTATCCATGAAGCAGCTGCTGGAAGCCGGCGTCCACTTCGGACACCAGACCCGCCGCTGGAACCCCAAGATGGCCGAGTACATTTACTGCGAGCGCAACGGCATCTACATCATCGATCTCCAGAAGACCGTGAAGAAGCTGGAAGAGGCCTATGACTTCGTCCGCACCCTGTCCGAGAACAACGGCACCCTCCTTTTCGTCGGCACCAAAAAGCAGGCCGCCGATTCCGTCAAGGAAGAGGCCGAGCGCGTCGGTATGTACTATGTCAACGCCCGCTGGCTGGGCGGTATGCTCACCAACTTCAAGACCATGCGCACCCGCGTGGACCGTCTGGCCCAGCTGAAGAAGATGCAGGAAGACGGCACCTTTGATATGCTGCCCAAGAAGGAAGTCATGAAACATCTGGGCGAGATTGAGAAGCTTGAGAAATATCTCGGCGGCGTCAAGGAAATGAAGAAGCTGCCCTCCGCCATGTTCGTTGTCGATCCCCGCAAGGAGCACAACGCCATCGCCGAGGCCCGCAAGCTGCACATTCCCATCGTCGCCATCGTCGATACCAACTGCGATCCCGACGAGGTTGATTATGTGATTCCCGCCAACGACGACGCCATCCGCGCCATCCGCCTGATTTCCGCCACCATGGCCAACGCCGTGCAGGAAGGCCGTCAGGGCATGGACGCCGAGCCCGCGGGCGAGACCGCTTCCGCCGCCGAGGCCGAAAAGGTCGAGGGAACCGCGGACGCTGAGTAATTCAGCCCGCAAAAGAACACGGATCATACAGGGAGCATGATTTGCTCCCTGTTTTCAGACGAAAGACAAAATACAGGAGGATAAAAAAATGGCTTTTTCCGCAGCAGATGTGAAGAACCTGCGCGAGATGACCGGTTGCGGCATGATGGACTGCAAGAAGGCGCTGGTCGAATCCGACGGCGACATGGACAAGGCGGTGGAGTGGCTCCGTGAAAAGGGCCTGGCCGCTTCCCAGAAAAAGGCCGGCCGCATCGCGGCCGACGGCATGGCTTATGCCGACGTGATCGACGGCGTGGGCGTGGTGGTCGAGGTCAACTCCGAGACCGACTTCGTCGCCAAGAACGAGAAATTCATCGACTTCACTAAGGGCGTGGCCGCCACCGTGGTCAAGCAGAACCCCGCCGACCTGGAGGCGCTGATGGCCTGCAAGTACTGCGGCACCGACCTCACCGTGGAGCAGCAGCAGCAGGAGATGGTCCTGACCATCGGCGAGAACATCAAGGTTCGCCGCTTCGCCCGCTACGAGGGCGGCATGAGCGTGTCCTACGTCCACATGAACGGCCGCATCGGCGTTCTGGTGAACATGGAAGTCTCCGCCGGCCTGGAGAGCAATCCCGCCGTCATCGAGTTGGGCAAGGACGCCGCCATGCAGATCGCGGCCCTGAACGCCCCCTATCTGGACAAGTCCTCCGTGCCCGCCGACGTGCTGGAGCATGAGAAGTCCATTATGATGATCCAGATCAACGAGAACCCCAAAGAGGCCTCCAAGCCCGAAGCCATCAAGGAAAAGATGATACTGGGCAAGGTCAGCAAGTACTACGCCGAGGTCTGCCTGATGCAGCAGCCCTTCGTCAAGGACGACAGCGTCAGCGTGGAAAAGCATGCCGCGGCCGTCGCCAAGGAAGTTGGCGGCACCATCGTCTTCAAGGGCTACACCCGCTTTGAAAAGGGCGAGGGCATCGAGAAGAAGCAGGAGAACTTTGCCGACGAGATCGCTTCCATGGTCAACGGCGGCAAGTAAGATTCCTCCGGCACCCAAGCCGGCCAAAAATTTTCCGTTTCGACCGCCTGCCGGCCCCCGGCCCGGGCCGGGGCGAAGGATTTCCCCAAACAGTACCGTTCAGAGCCCGGGATACACCAAGCCGATGTATCCCGGGCTCTTCTTGCGTTTTATACCGGTGCGTCGGGGCGGGGACCTCATTTTTTTCCCCCGTTTCACCGCGCGTTTTTTGTCCGAAGCAGCCCGTCGACGACGCCGATGAGTTTGCCGATCTCCGGCTTTGAGAGCTGCGCGTCGGCGCCCACCTGCCGGCACTTCAGTTCCATCTGCTCGTCGATAATGGAGGAAAAAATAATCACCGGAAGCTGTCTGAGAACCGCGTCGTCCTTGATGAGCTTGGTCAGGCGCATCCCGTCCATCTGCGGCATTTCAATGTCCGTTATCACACAGGAGACCCGGCCCGGCAGATCTGCCTCGTCCTTGTCCCTGAAACCGCCGAGCATACTCCACGCCTCGGCGCCGTTTGTGACGGAAAGGATATTGTCATAGCCGGCCCTGTGCAGCGATTCAACGAGCATTTTTCTGAGCAGGATCGAGTCCTCGGCGATCAGGATGGGTTTTTCACATAAGCTGTCGCTTTCCCGGTCGCTCAGCTCGGAGAGGTCGATTCCGGAGCTTGGGCTGATGTCGTAAACGATTTTCTCAAAATCGAGGACCGCGATGATTTTGCCGCCGATCTTGACGATGCCGGTAACCACCCCGTCGTCGTTGCCGTAGATGATGTTATCCGGTTTCTCCACCTGTGTCCAGGAGACGCGGTGGATGCTCTCCACCCCGTGCACGTGGAAAGCCACCTTCATGCTGTTGAAGGACGTGATAATGAAGATGTCCCTTTCCGGATTATCCGAGTCGGGCAGCCCGAGATACGCCGCGAGGTTCAGCACCGTAAAAAGCTCGTCTCTCGGCTGGAACACGCCTTCAAGGCATGGATTGGCGTTCGGCATGGGTCTGACGCCGCTGAACTGCATCAGCTCCTTGACCTTTGCCACGTTGATGCCGTAGCTGTTGCCCGCGATGGTGAATTCCAGGATTTCCAGTTCGTTGGTCCCCGTCTCCAGCAAAATATTGTTTTCCATACAGCAGCGCCTTTCTCTCTCTTTTTCCCTCGTTTTTTCTCTGTCCGCGGATAAGGTCCGGTCCGTACCCGTTTTTACGCGCTCTCGTCTCTGGATACGATATCGGTGATCCTCACGCCGTAGTTTTCGTCGATGACGACCACCTCTCCGCGGGCGATGCGTTTTCCGTTGACAATCACTTCCACAAGCTCCCCGGCCATCTTGTCCAGGACAACGACGGAGCCGATCCCCATATTCAGGATATCGTTGATACTCCTCTTTGTCTTGCCCAATTCGACGGAGACCTGCAGCGGGATATTGCCGATCAGGTCGATGGCCGCGCCGTTTGCCGCCTCCGCCCTTTTGGGTTCGGCGCCTTCAAAGGCTTCGTATGTCGCGGGTTTTACGCTGACCTGCCCGGACGGAGCCTTTTCTTTTCCCCCGGACGGCCCGGCGGCCGGCGCGCCGTGATCGGGCCGGCCGTTCTCTCTCCGGGGCGGCTCCTCGGTTTTCCCCGCGCCCTCCCCGGGCGTATTCTGTGTGCCGGCGGAGGCTCCCAGCATGGCCTTTGCCATCTTCCTGCCCGTGTCGATGGACATGATCTGCATCAGTTCGCTACTCGGCCCATTCCGACTTCGTATTTCTGTACTGGTCGGTAACCTCCGAAGTCAGATAGGTGCCTTCATACTTCGTCAGAAGATTGTCCACGCTGTCGCACAGGTCGTTTATTTTCGTGGCGCAGCTGTTTTTATCGGCCTCCGTTTCCGCCGTGATCAGCCTCAGGGAAGTGTACCTCGCATTATTGAAGTCGGCGTAAGCGGAGCCCAGATAGCTTAGTCCAAGGGTGTTCTCCTCATAGAGCATGGTTCCGTTATTACGGACATTAAGTATGCCGGCCGTACCGATTGCCGCCCCGATCAATGCGATGATGATCGTGAACAAAAATCCTGTCATTATCTTTCTGGAAATTTTCAGATTCTCCAACCACTTTTTCATTTTTTAATTTCCTTTCTCCACGGCACTTTAATGAGGAAGCGCTTTGATTATTATATCGGCTGATTTGTGGAGAAAGTTTAGCCCCTGTTGCCTGCCGGACGGCAAAAGACGGCAAGGATACCCGAGCGCGGCCGTATCTTGAACCCGCCGCGGTCCGTCTTGGGTATTCCGGCGAATTTTGTCGGATTTTATCGGTGCCGGCCTAAAGTGAAGCCAAAAAATGCCGATAAACACTATGGGGTATAGGCTTTGTGGTTAAGGGGGAGGGCGATACTTTGTCAACATGCCTCGCGCGTCAGCCGATTTTTGACAACAAACTGAGTTTATACGGGTATGAGCTCCTGTACCGTTCAAGCGAGAGCAGCCGGGAATACGACGGCACGGACCCCGACCGGTCTTCCTCGGAAACCATCGTCCTCAGCATGGATATCGGTTCGAGAAGGCTGACCGGGAATCGCATGGCGTTTATTAATTTTACGGAAAAGCTGCTTCTGAACGAAGTCGCCACGATACTCCCGAAAAACCATCTTGTGATCGAGGTGCTTGAAGACGTCCGGCCCCACAGGGAAGTTCTCGGGGCCTGTGAAAAGCTGAAAAAGCAGGGGTATCTGCTGGCTCTGGATGATTTTGAATTGTCCGCGGAGAGCAAGCCCCTTCTTTCTCTCGCGGATATTGTAAAAATAGACTTTATCAAATCCAACGCGCATGGCGGCGTCAAAAAGGAGTTCGACGGGATCAACCGCGCGCTCCATGAAACGGGGCGCCGGGGCGTGCGGTTTCTGGCGGAAAAGGTGGAAACGCGGGAGGAGTACGCCGACGCGAAAAAAATGGGGTTTTCGTACTATCAGGGGTATTTTTTCAGCAAACCTGAAATCTGCAGTACGAACCACGCGGCTCCTTCGTACATCAATCAGCTCAAGCTGATCCGCATGATCGCGAACCCAATGGCGGATTACCGCAAGCTGGCCGCCACCATCAGCAACGATCCGGTGCTGACCTACCGTGTGCTCCGGCTGGTGAACTCCGCTTATTACGATCTCCAGTATGAAGTCCGGAGCGTCAATCATGCGCTGGCCATTCTCGGTCTGGATAACATACGGAAATATGTGACGCTGCTCACGATACAGCAGCTGACAAAGGAAAAGCCCGAAGAGCTTTTCCGGATCTCCCTGGTCCGCGGGCACTTTCTTGAGTCCCTCGCCCCGCTGGCCGGGATGGGAAAGGCGCGGAATTCTCTCTTTATGCTGGGCCTGTTTTCCCTGATGGACGTCATCGTGGGCATTCCGATGGAGGAGGTCGTGGAGCTGACCCAGCTCAGCGAGAGCATTTCCTCACCGCTGCTGAAGCGCGAGGGGAAATGCGCGGATCTGCTGAAGATCGCTGAAAATTATGAGCGCGGGAACTGGGACGCCGCCGCGCAGCTCGCACACGAATACGGCATCTCGGAGCGCGAAATGCTCAAAGTCTATCTTGACGCGCTGGAATGGGCGGACGGTATGTTCTGACCTGCCGATCCGCAAGGCCCCAAACATCCCCGTGTGCGGGGCTCCCCCCCCCAAAAAAAAGAGCGTCCTCGAGACTGTCAAAAAAGCCTTTTTGACAGTCTTATAACGCCGAATTTTTTGCGAAACCGTGTCTTCGCAAAAAATGTTGCTCCGCTCCCCAAACCCTTGCACAGCAAGGGCTTGGCGGCTATTTATCCAAATTGAGGCGGGGCTCCGCCCCCCTCACACTCCCCCCGCATCATCCCCCAAATCCGTTTCTCCTTTAGTCCTTTGACAGGCTGAGCGCCCCTTTTCAAAAGAAAAGGGGCGCTCAGCCTTTGTCGGTGTCGGTTTTTTCTCACTTCAGCGCGGCGGTGATAATGCTCATCTGATAGACGTCCCCCGCGAAAGCGTGCTTTCGCGGGGTGCCCCTTCCATCGAACATCCTCGACCGGCAAAGCCGGTCTGCGGGAATTCGGCTGCGCCGAAATTCACGGCGCAAAAGCGCCGCCGCGCGGAGCGCGCGGCCTCGTCGGTCACGCCGTGCGGCGGCGCTCTTTTAATTTTTTCTCACTTCAGCGCGGCGGTGATAATGCTCATCTGATAGACCTCCTCGGCGTTGCAGCCGCGGGACAGGTCGTTGATGGGGGCGTTCAGGCCCTGCAGGATGGGGCCGTAGGCCGCGAAGCCGCCCAGGCGCTGGGCGATCTTATAGCCGATGTTGCCGGACTGGATCTCCGGGAAGATGAAGGTGTTGGCATAGCCGGCGACCTTGCTGCCGGGGAACTTCAGCTGGCCCACGGTAGGGGACACGGCGGCGTCGAACTGCATCTCGCCGTCCACGTCGTACTCGGGGACCAGGACCTTGCACTTCTCGCAGGCATCGCGGGCCAGATCCACGCTGGTGCCCTTGCCGGAGCCCTTGGTGGAGTAGCTCAGGAAAGCCACCTTGGGGGCGATGCCGAACTTCTTCGCGGTATGCGCGGTCTCCACGCCGACCTCGGCCAGCTTATCGGCGGCGGAGAACTTCACCTCGCCGGTAGCCTTGTCCACATCGTCCTGATAGTCGATATTGATGGCGCAGTCGCCCATGGCCAGCAGCTCGTCGCCGCGGACCATGATGAAGCAGGAGCTCACCAGATGGGCGCCGGGCTTGGTCTTGATCAGCTGCAGCGCGGGGCGGACGGTGTCGGCGGTGGAATAGGTGGCGCCGCCCAGCAGGGCGTCGGCCACGCCGATTTTCACCAGCATGGTGCCGAAGTAATTGCTCTTTTTCAGGCTGTCGGCGCACTCCTCCGGGGTCATCTTGCCCTTGCGGAGCTCCACCATCTTCCGAACCATCTCGTCAAAGCGGTCGTAGTTGTTGGGGTCGAGGATTTCAAGACCGGCGATATCGAAGCCGCCCTTGGCGGCAGCGGCCTTGACAGCCTCGGGTGAGCCCACCAGCACGGGCGTCAGGAAGCCGTCTTTCTTCAGTCTGGCGGCTGACTCCAGAATGCGGGCGTCCGTACCTTCGGTATAGACGATCTTGCGGGGACTGGCCTTCAAAATCTCGATCAGATTCTCAAACATGACTGTACCTCCGATTATTGTTTTATTTTCTATTCAAAAGTAGATAATACCGAACATTTTTACTTTAGCACGCATACAGGCATTTTTCAAGGATTATGATATTTTTCCCGGTTTTCCTGTTTTCCGCTTCGTCCCCCCGTAAAAAAAAGCGCGCGTCGGCCCCGTTTTCCCACTTTACAAAAGTCCCCGGCGCCGATATAATTACGGTCGGTAATCAAATAGCCGGTTGACCCGGCTGAAACGGAGCTGATGGATTTGGAGCGTTCTTTTTCTGTTACGCTTGCCGAACTGCGCCGCCGCAACGGCTACAGCCAGCGTAAGGTGGCCGCGGATCTCAGCATCAGTCAGGCCCTGCTGAGCCATTACGAAAATGGTGCCAGAGAGCCCGGTCTCGCCTTTGTCTGCCGCGCCTGCAATTATTACGGCGTCACGGCGGATTATCTGCTGGGCCGGTCGGACGATCCCCTGGGCCGGGACTCCGCGGCGGACGCGGCCCGGGCCTTTCTCGGTGAACTCAGGATTCTCACGAACAAGGCGGAAGCCGCCCTGGAGGAATTGAAATAATATGACCGATCAATCCCACATTCGGAATTTTTCCATCATCGCCCATATCGACCATGGAAAATCCACGCTGTCGGACCGCCTCATTGAAAAGTGCAACGCGGTGGACGCGCGGGTCATGGAAGATCAGATTCTGGACAACATGGAGCTGGAGCGCGAGCGCGGCATCACCATCAAGGCCCGCGCCGTGGGGCTCAACTATGCCGCGCCCGACGGGGCGAGCTACGAGCTCAACCTCATCGACACCCCGGGCCACGTGGACTTCAACTATGAGGTCTCCCGTTCGCTGGCCGCCTGCGAGGGTGCGCTGCTCATCGTGGACGCCACCCAGGGGGTGGAGGCCCAGACCCTGTCCAACACCTATCTCGCGCTGGACGCCAATCTGGAGATCCTGCCCGTCATCAACAAGATCGACCTGCCCGCCGCCGACCCCCTGAAGGCCAAGCGGGAGGTGGAGGATATCATCGGCATCCCCGCCATGGACGCCCCGGAGATTTCCGCCAAGCTGGGCATCAACATCGACGCCGTGCTGGACGAGATCGTGCGCGGCGTCCCCGCGCCCAGGGGAGACCCCGGCGCCCCGCTGAAGGCGCTGGTGTTCGACAGCCAGTACGACAACTATCGCGGCGTCATCGTGCTCGTCCGCCTGTTTGACGGCGGCATCCGCAAGGGCAGCAGCATCCGGCTGATGCAGACCGGCGCGGTGTACGAGGTACTGGAGGTGGGCCATCTGCGGCCCATCGGCCTGGACCCCTGCGACGCGCTGTCCGCGGGCGAGGTGGGCTATTTCACCGCCAGCATCAAAAACGTGGCGGACACCCGCATCGGCGACACCGTCACCGAGGCGGCCCGGCCCACGGCCGCGGCGCTGCCCGGCTACCGTCCGGCCCGCTCCATGGTCTACTGCGGCATCTATACCGAGGACGGCTCCAAATATCCCGATCTGCGGGACGCGCTGGAAAAGCTGAAGCTCAACGACGCCTCCCTGTCCTTCGAGCCGGAATCCTCCGTGGCGCTGGGCTTCGGTTTCCGCTGCGGTTTTCTGGGCATGCTGCACATGGAGATCATCCAGGAGCGGCTGGAGCGGGAATTCGATCTCTCGCTGGTCACCACGCTCCCCTCCGTCATCTACAAAATCATCAAGACCGACGGCAGCGTGGTCATGGTGGACAACCCCCACAACTACCCCGATCCCGGCGTCATCGGGGAGGCGCAGGAGCCCTTCGTCAAGGTTTCCATCATCACCCCAAACGACTATGTGGGCAACATCATGCCCCTGTGCCAGGATCGCCGGGGCGAGTACCGGGATATGCAGTATCTGGATACCCACCTGGTGGAGATGCACTACGAGATGCCGCTCAACGAGATCGTCTACGACTTTTTCGACGTGCTCAAGGCCCGCACCAAGGGTTACGCCTCGCTGGACTATGTTTTCTCGGAGTACAAGCCCTCGGAGCTTGTCAAGGTGGATATGCTGCTCAACGGCGACCAGGTGGACGCGCTGAGCTTTATCGCCCACAAGGACAAGGCCTATCCCCGGGCCCGCAGGCTGTGCGAAAAGCTGCAGGACAACATTCCCCGCCAGCTCTTTGAAATTCCCATCCAGGCGGCCATCGGCGGCAGGATCATCGCCCGGGAGACCGTCAAAGCCCTGCGGAAGGACGTGCTCGCCAAGTGCTACGGCGGCGACATCACCCGCAAAAAGAAGCTGCTGGAAAAGCAAAAAGAAGGCAAAAAGAAGATGCGCCAGCTGGGCACGGTGCAGATTCCGACGGAGGCCTTTCTCGCCGTCCTCAAGCTGGACGACGATTGATTTTTGCCTTCCGCGAGCGGGAGCGAGCCGCCGCTCCGCGGCGTAAATTCGCGGCCTGCCGCGAATTTTGCAGGGCGGATTCATTCCGCCCGCCGCAATCCAATGCGGGGTCCCCGCAAAAGCGGGCTTTCGCGGGGCCGGCAAAAAGAAGATGCGCCGGCTGGGCACGGTGCAGATTCCGACGGAGGCTTTCCTCGCCGTCCTCAAGCTGGACGACGACTGATCCATACTATATCGACGGAGGCGTCACCATGATTTTGGCCATCGACATCGGCAACACCCATATCGTTCTGGGCTGCATCGAGCAGGGCGAGATCCGCAGCATCACCCGCATCGTCACGGACACCCGCTCCACCGAAAGCGAATACGCCATCAAGATCCGACAGGTTCTGGAATTTGAAGGCATCGACTACCGGGGCTTTGAAGGGGCCATCCTGTCCTCCGTGGTGCCGCCCGTGACCATCTCCATGAAGACCGCCATAAAGCGGCTGATAGGGCTCACGCCCATCGTGGTGGGCGCCGGCATCAGGACGGGGCTCAACATCCGGCTGGACGATCCCTCCGAAATGGGCGCGGACCTGGTGGCCGGCGCGGTCGGCGCTATCGCGGAATACGGCGCGCCCCTCATCATCCTTGACATGGGCACCGCCACCACCATTTCCGTCATCGGACCGGACACCTCCTTCCTGGGCGGCGCCATTGTGCCCGGCGTGAATCTGTCCATCAACGCGCTGGCCAGCAACACCTCCCTTTTGCAGCGGGTGTCGGTGGAAGCGCCCAAAAAGAGCATCGCCACCAACACGGTGGACAGCATGAAAAGCGGCGCGGTATTCGGCAACGCCGCCCTCATTGACGGCATGATCGGCCGCATGGAAGAGGAGCTGGGCTGCAAAACCACGGTGGTGGCCACCGGCGGTCTGGCGGGAAGCATTATCCCCTATTGCCGCCGCGAGATCATCTGCGACGACAATCTGCTGCTGAAGGGCCTGTGGATTCTCTACCAGAAAAACGTGAAATAAGCGCGGGCCGGCCGCCTCCCTGTCCGGACCGCCATCCGCGGCGCTGAAAATTTAAACTCCCGCTTGCTATGCAGCAAGCGGGAGTTTTTCGGCCCGGGGCAGCTCGGGCCCTGGACGGCTGAACGCGGGATTTGTTATCTTCCCCGGGGGATGGCGGTCAAGTCCGCAAAATACAGGATGTCCTCGCAAATCGTGTCGTCCGAAAGGGCATCCCGCCTTTCCCCCACGATTTTACCGCCCATGTGCTGATAGAATCCAATCGCCGGATTCCCGCGCAGGCAGTTGAGGATCATCGAGTTCAGTCCCTCCGCCTCGAGTTCCCGCACTCCCGCCTGGAAGAGCGCCTTCCCGATCTTCCGGCCATGATAGCCTTCGAGCACATACAGCGCGTTGATCTCCCCGGCATCCTCAAAGCGCTCGTTCCTCGATCTGCCATACAGGCAGAACCCGATAACCGTGCCGTCCACCGTCGCGACGAGGCAGTCGTTCTTATCAAGCAGCTCCGCTTTCAGCTTCTCAGCCTTTGCCGGTAGGCTCCGTATCCTCGCGTCAAGGGTGGCCGGGGACAGCAGCCCGCCGTAGGCGGTCTGCCACGTATAGACATTGACGATCATGATCCCCAGCGCGTCGTCCGGCCGCGCTTTCCGAATTTCCAACACGTTCAAGTCCTCTCAAGCCTGTCTGGCGAACGCCGTCAGGAAGGCGGAGCCGCCGTTTTTATCCCCCGGAATCGGCCAGCACCCAGCAATCCGTATCCGGCAGGCTGCCGGAGCAGACGGGCACGAACCGGTCGGCGATGTCGCCGACGGTACAGAACGCGGCGCAGTCGTCCTGATAGGTCTTGTACTCCGACGCGCTGGTGTAGCAGTATACCCGGTCGAACACCTTCATCAGCGCCTCGATCTTCTGTCCGTTGTGGTTGTCGGCGCTCTGGGAAATGGCGGCGCGGGCGGCCACCACGGACACCTTCACCCCGCTGCCCGCCAGCGCCCGGGTGACGGCCAGGCTGAAGCCGGTGACGGCTGAAGCGGCGGCGTCGCCGGTGCTGGTGGCGGAGAAGGCGAGGCCCGCCGGATCGGTGTCCGGGCCGCAGACCTGCGACAGCAGGACCTCGTCAAAGCCCATAGCCGCCAGCTCCTTGGCCAGATCGGCGATATAGGTGCGCAGCTCGGCGTTGGTGGGGTCCAGCCAGGCGCCGGTATCGTCGGTATAGGCGCTCCCGTCGGCCTTTTTCAGCGCCAGGGGAGAATTGCGCTCCGCCATGAGATCGTCCACGCAGCAGCACAGCTCGCCCACCAGCCACACGTTGGGCTTGGCCGCCTTCAGCGCCTTCACGGCGCTCTTCAGGTCGGTGCTCCCCGCCAGATCATAGGCCGTGGCCTCCCGCTCGGCGGATGCCCACGCCAGCTTCCCGGAGGCGGTCTTCAGCTCCAGTACCAGGGCGTTGCCCTTGTTCAGGCGGCCGGCGGCCTTGGTGATGCCGTCCGCCGTGACGGAGTCGAAGGGCACGTAGATGGCCTTCACGGCGGTAAGATCGGCCCCGGCGGTGGCCTCGATATCGGAATAGTCCGTCTGGTCGATGACCAGCTTTGCGTCGGTGCCGGAGGCCGCGGCTTCGCCGCCGCTCTCCGCCGCCGGCGACGCGGTATTCCCGGCCAGCAGGGGCAGCTCCAGCGACACGCCGCTGGGCGTGTATACGATATATTTTTGCAGGCCGTAAAAAAGCAGCAGCGCCCCCGCGATCAGCACCAGCAGAACGATCAGCACCACCCGGGGCCACGCATGTCTCTTCTTCCTGCCCTTGTAAAGCTCGGTGTTTCTGGCCAAATCAGATATCCTCTATTTGTGAGATTCGCCGGATGTGGCGCTCGCCGTTGGAAAAGGGCGTGTCCAGAAAGGTGTCCACGATCTTCAGCGCGAGACCGGGGCCCACCACGCGGCCGCCCAGGGCGAGAATATTGGCGTCGTTGTGCTGGCGGGTGGCCTCTGCGGTAAAGCAGTCGGTGCACACGGCGGCGCGCACGCCGGGGACCTTGTTGGCGGCCAGGGAGATGCCGATGCCGGTGCCGCAGATGACGATGCCTCTGTCGGCCATGCCGTCCGCGACGGCGTGGCCCACGGCGTGGCCGAATTCGGGATAGTCGCAGCTGGCCTCGGAATAGCAGCCGTAGTCCCTGTATTCCAGCCCCCGCGCCTGAATGTGGCGGATAATCTCCTGCTTCAGCGCATAGCCGCCGTGATCGGAACCCAATGCGATCATGATGTTCTCCTCCTAAAGTTTGATAAACGCCGGCTTCCGCTCCCGAAAGACCGACACATACTGAAATCCCAGCGTCCGCAGCAGCGCGTAGCCGTCGGCTACGTTCTGCCCCGCGTTTTCGGCGAAGTGGGCGTCGCTGCCCACGGTGACAATCTCGCCGCCCAGCGCGCGGTACAGCCGCAAAACGGGCGCATCCGGGAAAAAGTCCAGCCCGTCCCTCACGCCGGAGGTGTTCAGCTCGATGCCCTTCCCGTTTTGAATGAGCACGGTAAGCAGCGTCTCTATTTTATCACCCCAGCGGGATAAATCAAGCCGGGTCCCGAAGCCCTGCCTGCTCATATAGCGGCGAAAGTAGCCGATGTGGCCGAACACGTCGAAAAAGTTCAGCTTCGCGACCTCCAGGCACTGGTCGAGATACGCGTCCACCAGGGCCCGGCAGTGGGCCTCGGACTCGTAGCGGATGACGAAAAAATCCCCCGCGCCCCGCAGCATGTGCAGCGAGCCGATGACGAAATCCAACCCCGGCACGGCGGCGAATTCCAGCGCCCGCAGGGGATTGAGATGGGCCTCCCCCAGCTCGATGCCCCGGCGGACGGGGATGCCCGGCGGCGCCTCCCGCTCCAGCGCGTCGCACGCGGCGATCACGTCGCGGGGCACGTGGCGGTCGGCGTCGGTGGGCAAAAAGTCCTGCCAGCCGGCCACGTCGCAGTGGTCGGTGACACAGATCTCCGCCATGCCCGCGGCCCTGGCCGCGGCGGCCATGTCGGCCGGAGTCTCGTGCCCGTCGTGGGAGAGATAGGTGTGCAGATGATAGTCGGCGCAGAACGTAGTCCCTCTCCCCTCTCAAAACGGCCAGGTGGGCAGCCAGCCCAGGACAAGGTCGGAATACTTCAGCGACACCGTCAGTCCCGACAGTGCCGGATAGAACAGCGCGAACAGCGCCACACAGCCCGCCGTGAAGGCGAACACGGGCCTCCTCCACCGCCCGGAATTATCCCGCATCAGGGCGAAAATGCGGCACAGCGCCAGCGTCAGAAAGACCGTGCAGGCGAAGTAGTGATACTCAAAGGTGGTGCGGGTGATGAAGATCCAGGGCACCAGTTCGGCCAGATACCCTGCCAGCAGGAAGGCGGACACGCGGTCCCGCCGCCGGATCGCCAGATACCCCAGTCCGAACAGGGCGATCAGTCCGCCCCAGCATAGCAGCGGGTTGACGAACGCGCCGAAGGCGCTGACCTTATCCTCCCCCACATACTGGAGATAATACAGAATGGGCCGGATGTCAAAAATCCACTGATACCAGCGGGAGGAATAGGGATGCGCGGAATGGACGCCCTCGTGGTAGTGCAGCATGTAGCTCTGATTGTTGAGAACGATTTCGGCGTATTCCTTTTTGAAATACATCCCCACGCCGCTCATGCCGCTGGCCGCGCCGTAGGGGTAATAGCTGGCGTAATAGATGACGCCGGGAATGAGCACGAAAAACACGAGACAGTACAGACAATTGTCGAAAAACTCGCCGAAGCGGAAGTTTTTCCCCTTCAGCACCCAGTGCGCCAGCCAGATCACGCCCAGCCCCGCCCCGGCGTAAAGGCCGGTCCATTTGCACGCCGCGCCGATGCCGAACATCACGCCGCTCCAGCCCAGATATCTCAGCCGGTCGGAGGAGATATACAGGTACATGAACAGGTACATCAGAATGATGAAGAACACGGCGTAGGTGTCCACGGTGGCGAGGCGGGTCTGCACATAGTGCATGAAGTCGAAGGCGAAGATGGTGGTGCCGCAGGCGGGCACTGCCGTGCCGCCGAACATTTTTTTGATGAACACATACAGGCACGGCAGCATCAGCACGCCGAACAGCGTCCCCATAAAGCGCCAGCCGAAGGGCGTCACGCCGAAAAGCCGCATTCCCAGCGACAGGATCAGCTTGCCCAGCGGCGGGTGGGATATCTCATATGGATAGATGTTGTCGATATTCTCCAGCGCGGTGCGGGGGTGGTAGATCTCGTCGAAATAGCTGCTGTTCATGTAGGTAGACTCGGCCGGCACCGTATCCTGCTCGTCGAAGAGCTTTGCCGCGCCCTGGGAGTAGCTCAGCCGGGAGAGGGGCACGATGGTGTCGCTCCCGTCGTAGATGGCCACCTCCCCCAGATAGAGATCGCTGTCGGCGATCAGGCGGATGTACCGGGCATGGGTCACGGCGCCGGTGTCAAAGGTGATGCTGCACCACTTGAAAATGTTGGTGTAAGGCTGCTCCAGCCTGCCCACGTCGGTATAGTTCACGCCGTCGTCGGAAAACTGCACAAAATAGTTGCCGGTATTCAGCCCGCAGAAAAAGCGGATGTCCGCGATCTGGGCGTCGGTGTCCAGTTCGATGTCCGCGTAGCTGCCCCTGCCCTCGAAATGGCAGAAGCTCTGGGCCGAGCTGGTGTTGCCCAGGGCGAAAAAGGCCACGGCGGCATAGACGGCGCAGATGCAGGCCAGCACGGCGGCGTCCCGCCGGGAAAAACCGTGTCTGTCCGCCCCCGGCGCGGCCAGCTCCGCGGTCTTCAGTCTGGGGCAGGCAAAAATCAGATAAACGATCAGCGCTGCGGTCAGCAGGGGAAAAACGACGGTAAGCACTTCCATGAAAAAGCCTCCGGCTCCGCGGTGTGCGGAGATGTCTGAATGATTATACTTTATCTTGCGCAGCCTGTCCAGTTTTTCTGTCGCGGCACTTGACATAATACCAGAAACAGGATAAAATAATACGACTGTATTTATGGGGCCCTGGGGAGCCCCGCAAATATCGTTTCAACTGCACGACGGGTTCGCTTGATGGCCCGTCTTTATTACCTTAGATTCACAACTGAACAAAGGACTGTAACCACCGCAAAATTCGAATAAGAATGGAGGTGTGTTCACTTACTATGCCTTTAATGACACCGGGAATGATCATTGGTATCGTTGCCGCATTGATTGTGTTGTTTATCGCGGGCTTTGCCGTGGGCGTGGTCTACCGCAAAAAGGTCTCCGAAAAGGAGATCTCCAGCGCCGAGGAAGAAGCCAAGCGTATCATAAACGAAGCAATTAAGAGCGCTGAAAACAAGAAGCGGGAATCCCTTCTTGAGGCAAAGGAAGAAATACACAGAAACCGCTCCGAGTATGAGCGGGAAGTCAAGGAGCGCCGCGCGGAGCTCCAGAAGCAGGAGCGCAGGCTCCAGCAAAAGGAAGAAAATCTCGACAAGAAGACCGACAGTCTGGACAAAAAAGCCGACACCCTCAACGAGAAGATCGCCGCGGCGGAGGCCCAGCAGGAGGAAGTCAACCGCATCAAGAAAAGCCAGCTGGATATGCTGGAAAAAATTTCCGGCTACTCTGTGGAGGACGCGAAGGGCTACCTCATCGATTCCGTCCGCACGGACGTGACCCACGAGATGGCCATGACCGTCAAGGAGGTCGAGGCCCAGTACAAGGACGAGGCGGACGAGAAAGCCCGGGAGATTATCGCCACCGCCATCCAGCGCTGTGCCGCCGACCACGCCAGCGAGGTCACCGTCTCCGTCGTACAGCTCCCCAACGACGAGATGAAGGGCCGCATCATCGGCCGCGAGGGCCGCAACATCCGCTCTATCGAGCAGATCACCGGCTGCGATCTGATCATTGACGATACCCCCGAGACCATCACCGTCTCCAGCTTCGACCCCGTCCGCCGCGAGGTGGCCCGTCTGGCGCTGGAAAAGCTCATTCAGGACGGCCGCATCCATCCCGCCCGCATCGAGGAAATGGTTGCCAAGGCCCAGAAAGAGGTCGCCGCCACCATCAAGGCCGAAGGTGAGCGCGCCGTTTTTGAAACCAACATCCACGGTCTGAATCCCGAGATCATCAAGCTTCTCGGCCGGATGAAATACCGCACCAGTTACGGCCAGAACGTCCTGAGCCACTCCATCGAGGTCTCCCATATTTCCGGGCTGATCGCCGCGGAGCTGGGCGTGGATGTGACCACCGCCAAGCGCGCGGGCCTGCTGCACGATCTGGGCAAGGCCATCGACCACGAGGTCGAGGGCAGCCACGTCACCATCGGCGTGGAGATCGCCCGCAAGTATAAGGAATCCGAGGAAGTCGTCCACGCCATCGAGGCGCACCACGGCGATGTGGAACCCCATACCGTCATCGCCTGCATCGTTCAGGCGGCGGACGCTATCTCCGCCTCCCGCCCCGGCGCCCGGCGCGAGAACATTGAAAACTATGTCAAGCGTCTGGAGAAGCTGGAGGAAATTTCCAAATCCTTCCCCGGCATTTCCGAGAGCTACGCCATTCAGGCCGGCCGCGAGATCCGCGTCATGGTCAAGCCCGAGGAGGTGGACGAGGACCACATGGTGCTCCTTGCCCGGGACATCGCCAAGAAGATCGAGGACGAGCTGACCTACCCCGGCCAGATCAAGGTCCACGTCATCCGCGAGACCAAGGCCGTAGACTTCGCCAAGTAAGCCCCGCAATACAGACCGGCGTCCGTTTGGACGCCGGTTTTTTTTGGAACCTTTTTCATTTTTTCCCGTCCTATTCCCAAAAGGAGGGTCTGCCATGAAAAAACCTGTCGCCGCGCTTTTGTTCCTGTGCCTGCTGCTGACGCTGTGTGCCTGCGGCGGTCTCCGTCCCGCCGCCGTTCAGACGGCCGCCGCCCCCTCGCCCACCCCCGCCGCAATCACCGCGCAGTTCAGTTACGGCTACGCCAACATGGCGCTGACGCTGCCCGCGGGCTGGGCCTACACCGCCGACATCTATGAACTGCGCCTCACGGACAGCGGGGCCGCTCAGCCGCTGCCCTCCATCACCTTCTGGCCGGAGGCGGACGAGACCGTGAAGACCCGGCTCAGCTTCTATCCCGAAGATTTCGGTATGTGCGGCACCGGCGTCACCTTTGAGGACGTGACCCTGGCCGACGGGCTGACCGCCGCGAAAGCCACGGCAACCGGAAACGGCCACCGCTCCGTCACGCTGATCTACCGCGGCACGCCGGGCGCCTACGCCGCCACCTGCTATTGCGAGGACGGGCAGTGGCAGACCTGGGGCAGCGCGATCCTGGACATTCTGGGCGGCGCCGCGCTGGGGCAGGGCATTGTGGGCGAGACGGAGGCCGTCGCGGCGGCCGGCGGTCCCGACGCCGCCGGCTGCGACCCCGACGCCACCATCGCCCGCTTCGATTATCTCACCGGGAACTGGACGGTGACCTTTGCCGACGGCGCCGGCAAGACCCTTCAGACCGTCACCGTGGCCGCCGACGGCACCCCCGCCTGATTCGTCCCCTTCCTCCTGTCAAAGAACCGAAGGCGCAGGCGCCGGGATTGGTTTCCCCGCCGCTGTCGCCGCAGCGCGCCGCGGCATTTTCGTTGCAATCCGGCCGGCGATAGGGTATGATACTGACGTATTTGCAGGGGATTTGAAGCGGTATGTGCGGAAATCCGCCCGTCAAAACCGGCAGGGGTTCAACTCCCCTCGCCCAAAGGAGAGGGGAAAAATGGATGAAGACAAAAACCATCGCGCGCTTTGCCATTCTCACGGCGCTGGCGCTGGTGCTGGGCTATCTGGAATCCTTTGTGCCGGTGGTGCCCATGGTGCCCGGCATCAAGCTTGGCCTGAGCAACACGGTGCTGCTGTATGCGGTATATATGGCCTCCCCGCTGGAAGCGGCGGCGCTGATGCTGTGCAAGGTGCTGCTCAGCGGGCTGCTGTTCGGGGGCTTTTCCGCCATGCTCTACTCGCTGGCGGGCGGCATACTCAGCCTGCTGGTGATGCTGCTGCTGGCGCGGATGCCGAAGGTGGGCGTCATCGGCGTCTCGGCCTGCGGCGCCATCAGCCACAACATCGGTCAGATCGCCATGGCGTCGTGGATGCTGGGCGTGGGCGCGGTGTGGGCCTACTTCCCCGTTCTGGTGATCTCGGGTCTCGTCATGGGCCCCATCACGGGCCTTGTGGCGAAAAGTGTCTTCGCCGCCCTGAAAAAAAGCGGCACACAATTCGCTGTCAATCCCAGAACCTTTCAGGAGAGCAAGGCGGCGGACATCCTCATCATCGCGGTCATGCTGGCCGTCTCCGGCGTGGGCTGGTGGGCCATGTCCTCCAGCGGGCTGGACTTTGACAAGGCCGGCGAGGCCGTCTCCGCCGGCAACTCCGCCTACTATCTGGAGGTGGTGCAGAACAACAAGGTGCTCTATGAGATCCCCATGACGGCCTGCGGCACCTATTCCATCCATAACGGCCATACCGGCGGGGACAACACCTTCGTCATCGACAAAAACGGCGCGCACATGGTCTCCGCCAGCTGCCCGGACAAGATCTGTATCCATGAGGGCACCATCGCCCCGGGGGCCATCGTGCCCGTCACCTGCCTGCCCAACCGGCTGTCCCTGCAGGTCATCGAAGCCTCCGCCGTGCCGGACGGCTTCGATCTGACGGGCCAGAATTACGAGGCGATCAAAACCGGCTGAACAAAAAACCGCGGGTCAAACAAAATTGTTTGACCCGCGGTTTTTTCGGCTCAATTCACAAAGGTCACGGTATAGCTGTCGTCGGACAGGGTGAAGCTGTTCTTCAGCCCGCCGGTGCACACCACCTGATCGTCGGTGGTGACCAGGATCATCTCAAACCCGCCGTAGGTGCGCCAGTAGTTCAGCGCCGCGTCCTTCCCCAGAACGAACAGGGCGGTGGACAGGCAGTCGGCGGTGACGCCGCTGGTGCACACGATGGTCACGGACTTCAGTCCGCTGTCGGCGGGGTAGCCCGTGTGGGGGTCGAGGATGTGATGATAGACCTTGCCGTCCTGCTCAAAATACCGCTGGTAGCTGCCGCTGGTGATCACGGCGGTCTGTCCCACGGACAGCACGCCCAGATAGGCGCCGGGGTCGTTGGGGTCCTCCACCGCCACGTTCCAGTTGGAGCCGTCCGGCTTCAGGCCCAGGGTCTGGACGTTGCCGCCCAGCGACACGATGGCGCTCTCCACCCCGGCTTTTTTCATGGCCGCCACGGTCTGATCGGAGGTATAACCCTTGGCCACGGCGCCGAAGCTGATCTCGTCCCCGGCGGGGATGGTCACCTGGTCGCCGGCGACGGCGATCTTGTCGAAGCACAGCTTCCGCAGCGCCGTGTCGATCTCGGCCTGGGTGGGCACATAGCCCTTGCCGCCGCTGTCCAGGTTGATAAAGCCCCACAGCACGGACAGCGGGTACACGCTGAGATCCAGCGCGCCGCCGGTGCGCCGGTAGACCGTCTTTGCCGCGGCCAGCATCTCCGTGACGGATTCCGGCACGGTGACGGGCCGGCCTTCGGCGCTGTCCATGGCGTTCACCGCGCTGCCCTTTGTCTGGGGGTCCAGCACGGCGGCCAGATCGTTGATGGTGGTCTCCGCCGCGTCGATGCCCGCGTCCCCGTTCTTGCCGTAGGCGGTCAGGGTCATGATGGTGTCCATGGCGAACAGCTGCTTGTGGGCCTGGGTATCGGCGGTGCCGCCGCAGGCGCACAGGGCCGCCGTCAGGGACCCCGCCAGCAGGAGAGCCAGAATTTTGTTCAAAAACTTTTTCATGGGTCAGATTATAACACAGCGTCCCCGCGGTTTCAATTTCAAACTGGATGTTTCGGCGGAAAACCGCAAAATACGGCCTCCCCGCGGCAAAAATCCTCCGCCGGACCGGCGGAGGATTTTTAACGCGTTTTTTACTTCTGGGGTTTGATGATGTGTCTCGGGCAGATCTCGGCGCAGTGACCGCACTGGGTGCACTTGTCGGTGTCGATGGACGCCAGGTTGTCCGTGACGGTGATGGCCCCCACGGGGCACTCGCGCTGGCACTTCATGCAGCCGATGCAGCCCGCGTCGCACTTCTTCATGACCACCGCGCCCTTGTCCTTGCTGCAGCAGACCGGCATGACCTTCTGGGCGTAAGGAATGAGGCGGATCATCTTCTTGGGGCAGATCTCGACGCAGGCGCCGCAGCCGACGCACTTCTCATGGTCGGCCCTGGCCACGCCGTTTTCCACGTGCATGGCGTCGAATTTGCAGGCCTCCACGCAGTCGCCGTAGCCGATGCAGGCGAACAGGCAGTCCTTATTGCTGCGATCGCCGAACACCATGGCGGACTGGCAGTTGTGCGGGCCGTTGTAGTTGAACCGCTTGGAAGCCACGCCGTCCGCGCCGGAGCAGGGGACGAAGGCGATCTTGCGCTCCATCTCGCCGCCGTTCACGCCCATGATCTCGGCGACCTTGGCCGCGGTAGCGGCGCCGCCCGCCACGCACTTGTTGGTGGGCGCTTTGCCCGAGGCCACGGCGGCGGCGTAGCCGTCGCAGCCGGGGTAGCCGCAGCCGCCGCAGTTGGCGCCGGCCAGCGCTTCGCGCACCTGGGCCTGGCGGGGATCGATGTCCACATGGAAAATCTTCGCGGCGAAGCCCAGGACGAGGCCGAAAACGCCGCCCATCACGCCGAGGACGACCACTGCAAGAATTGTAGTATTCATATCCCAGCGCCCCCCCTTAAAAGATCTTCATGCCGGAGAAGCCCATGAACGCCAGGGAGAGCAGGCCCGCGGAAACCAGGCAGATGGGGAAGCCCTCAAAGCACTTGGGATAGTCGGCAAACTCGAGCTTTTCGCGCACGGAGGCGAACAGGCAGATGGCCAGCATGAAGCCCATGCCGCCGGTGATGCCGTAAACCGTGGACTCGAGGAAGTTGTAGTTGTTCTGGGTGTTCAGAAGCACCACGCCCAGCACCGCGCAGTTGGTGGTGATCAGGGGCAGGTAAATGCCCAGCGCGGAGTACAGGGACGGGACGGACTTCTTCAGGAACATTTCCACGAACTGGACCAGCACGGCGATGACCAGGATGTAGGTCAGCGTCTGCATAAAGCCCAGCCCCAGCTTCATCAGGATGTACTCATTGACGACCCAGCAGATGGCGGAGGCGAGGCCCATGACGAAGACCACGGCGATGCCCATGCCGACGGCGGTGTCCATCTTGTTGGAGCAGCCCAAGAACGGGCAGCAGCCAAGGAACTGAGAGAAAATGAAGTTGTTGATCAGGATGGCGCCCAGCGATATGGAAAGAATATTGGTAAGCATTATTCAGCCGCCTCCTTTACTTCTGCCGCATCCGCGGCTTCTCTCTCCGCCTTTTCCTGCGCTTCCTTCTTTTCAGCGGAGCGGCGCAGCGCGTACTGCATCACGGCGATGAGCGCGCCCAGGCACATAAACCCGCCCACCGGCAGGGTCAGGATCAGCGCGCCGTACTTCGCGGGGAAGATCTGCACGCCGTTGCCGGTGCCGATGACGCCGTTGACGGTGTTGATCAGGCCGCCGCCGAAAGCGCCCTTGCCGAAGAACTCGCGGAACAGGCACATGATGATCAGCACGCAGGTGTATCCCAGACCCTGGAAGATGCCGTCCTTAAAGGACAGCCCCACAGGCTCGTGCTGGCAGAAGGCCTCGGCGCGGCCGATGATGATGCAGTTGACGACGATCAGGGGGATGAACACGCCCAGCGATTCGCTCAGCGCCGGGACGAAGGCCTGCAGCAGCAGGTCCACGATGGTGACGAAGCCCGCGATGACCACCACGAAGATGGCCAGACGGATTTCGTTGGGGATGATCTTGCGGATGGCGGATATTACCACGTTGCAGCAGGTGAGGATGATCAGGACGGACAGGCCCATGCCGATGCCGTTGAACAGGCTCGTGGTGATTGCCATGGTGGCGCACATGCCGATCTGCTGGACCAGTACCGGGTTGTTGGTGATCAGGCCTTCTCTTAGTTGTTGTTTTGTAGTCATAATTCAGCCTCCCTCCTTAACCCAGCGAACTGACAGCGGTGATCACTGTCTGAACTTCTTTTGTGCAGGCGCGGGAAGTGATGGTAGCGCCGGAAATGGCTTCCACGGTGCCGCCGTCCTTGGCCAGAGCCACGCCGTCGGTGGCGCCCACCAGATTGTCACGCCATGCGCCGGGCGAGGTCTCGGAGGCCTTGGCGCCCAGGCCGGAGGTCTCGGAGCTCTTGGTCACGTAGATGCCGGTGCAGGCCTTGTCGGCGTTCAGGCCGACCACCATGGTGACCATGCCCTGCGCGCCGGAGAAGGTGGTCTCTGCCACATAGCCCACGGCCGTGCCGGAGGCGTCCTTGGCGGCGGAGAGCTTGGTGATGGTGCCGTCATTGGTGTAGGCGTCGTCGATCTTCGCGTAGGAGTCGGCTTTCAGCACGTTGGCGTAGGCGGTCTTGGTCTTTTCCACAGCCAGCGCCGCGATGCGGTCCTTGGTCACGCCGTTGACGAGACCAAGCACCAGCGCAGTGATCGCGGTGACCGCGAACAGCACCAGCGCGAGCTTTGCGATGTTGGGAGAATTCTTTTTCTTTTCCAGCGCGTCCATCACACAGCCTCCTTTGCAGCATTTTTGGCTGCCTTCTTGGCTGCTTTCGCGGCCTTCAGGTCTTCCTTGGAAACGCCGAACTGGCGCTGCGGGCTGACCTTATCCAGGAACCACGCGCAGGCGTTCATAATCAGGATGGCGTAGCTGACGCCCTCGGGGAAGCCGCCGAAGTAGCGGATGAGGACGGTGAGCACGCCGCAGCCGATGCCGAAGATCACGCGGCCCTTGTCGGTGGCGGGGCCGGTGCAGTAGTCGGTGGCCATAAAGAAGGCGCCCAGCACCAGGCCGCCGGAAACCAGGTTATACAGCATCCAATCGGCATTGGAGTAGCCCTTGTGGCCGAAGATCAGGCACAGCAGGGCGACGGTGCCGATGAAGGAGACGGGGATGTGCCAGGTGATGACCTTGCGGATGAGCAGGTACGCGCCGCCAATGAGCAGCGCCAGGGTGCTGATCTCGCCGATGGAGCCGGCGCGGATACCCAGGAACAGGTTGCCCAGGGTGTAGTAGTTGGGCATTGCGGCGCCGGAATACAGGTAGGACAGCGGGGTGGCCATGGTCACGCCGTCCACCGCGCCCTTCAGCGCGCTGGGGGTGGCCCAGGTGGTCATCAGGGTGGCGTAGGAGGCCATCAGGAAAGCGCGGCCGGCCAGCGCGGGGTTGAGGAAGTTCTTGCCGATGCCGCCGTAGAGCTGCTTGACCACCACGATGGCGAACAGCGCGCCGATGATCATCATCCACCAGCCGGCGGCCGCCGGCATGGTCAGCGCCATGAGGACGCCGGTGACGCAGGCGGACAGATCGCCGATGGAATCGGGCTTTTTCATGAGCTTGCGGTAGCCCCACTCGAAGAACACGCAGGAGACCACGGAAGTGAGGATCAGCACCAGCGCTTTCATGCCGAAGGCCCACACGGCCACGGCCATGGCGGGCAGCAGCGCGATCAGCACGTCCAGCATAAGGCTGCGGGTGTCGCTCTTGGCTCTCACCTGAGGCTGATAGGAGGCGTCAAACGTGTATTCTTTTTCTTTCATTTCTTCTCAGCCTCCTTTGCCAGCGCTTCGGCCCGGGCTTTTTCCTCGGCCTGCCTGTTGGCAATGAGTATTTTTGCCGTCTTGAAGGCGTGGGTCAGCGGCATTCTGCCGGGACAGTTGTAGCTGCAGCAGCCGCATTCGATGCAGTCGGTGATATGGTACTTTTCCATCCCCTCGAAGTCCCGCTTCTCGAAGTATTTATACATATAAACGGGCTCGAGACGCATGGGGCAGACCTGGATGCACTTGCCGCAGTGGATGCAGTTGGGATTCTCCACGTTGCGGTCCTCGTCCTCGGTAAAGACCAGCAGGCCGGCGGTGCCCTTGATGTTGACGGCGTCGATGTTGGGGATGATGAGGCCCATCATGGGGCCGCCCATGACCAGCTTCTTCGGGGTGCGGACGAAGCCGCCGCACTGCTCGATGATGTAGCGGAAGGTCATGCCGATGCGCACCTGGGCGTTTACCGGGGCGGCGATGCCGCTGCCGGCGATGGTCATGATGCGCTCGTAGCTGGGCACGCCCTCGCAGCAGGCCCTGTAGATGGCGTAAGCCGTCTGGGTGCTGATGACGTTGCAGCCCACGCCGGCGGGCAGCCCGCCGGGCTTGACCTCGCGGTCGGTGATGGCCTTGATCTGGAGTTTCTCACCGCCCTGGGGGTACTTCACATCCTCGGGGACGATCTTCACGCCGTATTTTTCGGGATGGAGGGAATTGAGCAGGTCGATGGCGTCCTGCTTATTCTTCTCGATGCCGAAGTACGCCGTGTCCAGGCCGCTGGCGACGCGGGCCAGCTGAATGCCCCTGAGCAGCTCCTCCGGGTGGCTGAGCATGGTCAGGTGGTCGCCGTTGAGGTAGGGCTCGCACTCCGCGCCGTTGATAATCAGCGTGTCCACCTTGCCGCGGCCGGAACGGATCTTGAACGCGGTGGGGAACATCGCGCCGCCCATGCCGACGACGCCGGCTTCGCGCACGCGGGTGAGGATAGCTTCCGGGTCCTGCTGCTCCTGCTCGGTCAGGGGCGCGAGGTCGGTGCAGGGGGTGTCCAGACCGTCGTTTTCAATGACGACGGACAGGATGGAATCGCGCAGCGGATGCGGGCGTCCCTCGATGGCGATGACCTTGCCGGACACCGGCGAATGGACGGGGGCGCACACGGGGGCTGTGGGGTTGTCGCCGATCTTTTGGCCCATGGTCACCTGGTCGCCGACGGCGACGAGGGGCTGGCAGGGCGCGCCGATGTGTGTCTGCATCGGAACGACGACTTCTTTCGGCGGGGTGATAACGGTCACCGGTATATGCGGTGCCTTCATGTAATTTGGATGTACTCCGCCTTTAAATTTAAAGGGCATTTGCATCACCTCTCTAATTTATGACAGCAGTAAATATAACATAAAGTATGCGGCATGTAAATATTCAATGACCCAAAAACCGGCATAAAACACTGGATAAAATGTTAACGACCCTGTTATTTTGTTGACGATGCAGCTTTATTCCCTTCTTTTGGATTTTATGATGCGTTTGTTAACAAATTATGAAAATTCCCCGTCAAACGTGTCCACACCGGGCGGGCGGATTTTTTCGGGCAGGATGTAAAAAATCAGTTAATTTTGATAAAGAGGGCTACTCATTTTACCTTTGGTATAGTAAAATCGTTAATCAGGGTTTGAAAAACCGTCAAAGGAAGTGGTCCGTATGCTCACCTCATGGGGACAGGCGCTGGATCGGGACAGCGTGCTGCCCGAGTATCCCCGGCCCCAGCTTCAGCGGGACAGCTATCTCAATCTCAACGGCGTGTGGCGGTACGCCATCACCGCCTCCGCAGCTCCGCCGGAGACCTGGGACGGGGACATTCTGGTGCCCTTTTCGCCGGAATGCGTCCTGTCCGGGGTGGAGCGCGTCCTCGCCCCCGGAGAGTATCTCTGGTACAGCCGCTCTTTCACCCTGCCGGAGGGGTTTTCCCGGGGCCGGGTGCTGCTGAACTTCGGCGCGGTGGATCAGACGGCCACGGTCTATCTCAACGGTCAGGAGCTCCTGACCCACGTGGGCGGCTATCTGCCCTTCACGGTGGAGCTCACCGCCGCGCTGGCGGCGGAGAATCAGCTCGCCGTGCGCGTGCGGGACGACACCGACGAGGACTGGCACACCAGGGGCAAGCAAAAGCGCAAACGCGGCGGCATCTGGTACACCGCCCAGAGCGGCATCTGGCAGACGGTCTGGCTGGAGAGCGTGCCGGCGGCCTATATCAAGCGGCTGGCCATCACCCCGGTGTATGACGGGGGGCTGGTGGAGATCGGCGCGGAGGTGGCGGGGAAAACGCGGCCCGTGGCCCATTTCGGCGGCGCGGACTATCCCCTGCCGGCCCGGATTCCGGTGCCGGACTTCGAGCCCTGGAGCCCGGAGAATCCCCGGCTGTACGACTTTACCGTCACCTGCGGGGACGACGAGGTCAAGAGCTATTTCGCCATGCGCAAGTTTTCGGTGGAGGCCGACGACGCCGGGGTGAGGCGCCTGTGTCTCAACGGCCGCCCCTATTTCCACAACGGGCTGCTGGATCAGGGCTACTGGCCGGACGGGCTGTATACCGCCCCGTCGGACGAGGCGATGATTTACGACATCGAGCTGGCCAGGAGAATGGGCTTCAATATGCTGCGCAAGCACATCAAGGTGGAGCCGGCCCGCTGGTACTATCACTGCGACCGGCTGGGGATGCTGGTGTGGCAGGATATGCCCTGCGGCGGCGGGGTCTATTCGCCCCCCGTGGTGTCGGCTCCGCTGGTCACCGGCAGGCATCTCCGGGACAACGCCTATTTCCTGTTCGGACGGGGCGAAAAGGCCGGGCGGGAGGAATTCGAGCGGGAGCTGCGGGACATGGTCACCGCGCTGTACAACTGCCCCTGTATCGCCCTGTGGGTGCCCTTCAACGAGGGCTGGGGCCAGTTCGACGCCGCCCGCCTTTACGACGTCGTGCGCGGCATTGACGATACCCGCCCCGTGGACCACGCCTCCGGCTGGCACGACCAGCACGTGGGCGAGGTGCAGAGCCTCCACGTCTACTTCAAAAAATACGTCTTCAAGCCCGACAGGCTGGGCCGGGCGGTGCTGCTGTCGGAATTCGGCGGCTACAACCACCGGGTGGGCGGCCACTGCTTCGGCGACAGGGACTTCGGCTACAAAAAGTTCGAATCCCCGCTGGCGCTGGAATCCGCCCTCCGGGAGCTGTATGCCGACCAGATCGTTCCGGCCCGGCGGCAGGGCCTCTCCGCGGCCGTATACACCCAGCTCACCGATGTGGAGGACGAGCTCAACGGCTTGGTCACTTACGACCGCAAAGTGGTGAAGATACCCATTCAAACTCTCAAATCCATCACCAAAGTGGAATAATATGAAAAAGCTCCGCCCTGTCGGGCGGAGCTTTTGATCGTTTTGTTATTTCAGATCGTCCAGGCTGATCTGGCCGCGCTGCTCGGCGATTTTGTGCTTCCAGCACTTGTGGCACATGGCGATGTAGCTGTCGTTGCCGCCCAGAAACACCTGGTCGCCCTGGGTGATGATGCGGCCCGCGGGGTCGACGCGGGCGTTCACCGTGGCCTTGCGCCCGCAGGCGCACACGGTTTTGATCTCGGTGATGGAATCGGCCAGCTCCATCAGCCGCCGGGAGCCGGGGAAGCAGTGGGTGAGAAAATCGGTGCGCAGGCCGAAGCACAGAACCGGGATGTTCTCCTCGTCCACCAGATCGCGCAGCTCGTCGATCTGTTCGGGGGCGAAAAACTGGCTCTCGTCGGCGATGATCACGTCGTGGCGGCCGGCCTTATGGTAGGCCGCGGCGACGCTCTCCTCCGGGCGGATGATCCTGGCGCGGCATTCCAGCCCGATGCGGCTGCGCACGATGTCGGCGCCGTCCCGCTCGTCCACGCTGGGCTTGATGAGCCACACGGTCATGCCCAGCTCCTCATAATTGAATTTGGTGATCAGCGCCTGGGCGGATTTGGACGAGCCCATGGCCCCGTATTTGAAATACAGCTTCGCCATTATTTTCTCCTGCTGTTCCTTTTTATTTTTCCGCTTTGATTCAAGTGGGCCTGCACCCGCTCGATGACCATGTCCATGGCCACCCTGTTCTGGCCGCCCTCGGGGATGATGATGTCCGCGTTGCGCTTGGAGGGCTCCACGAACTGCTCGTGCATGGGCTTGACGGTGGTGAGATACTGCGTGATGACGCTGTCCAGACTGCGGCCCCGGTCGCGCACGTCCCGGGTGATGCGGCGCAGGATGCGCACGTCGGCGTCGGTATCCACATAGAGCTTGATATCCATCTGGTCGCACAGCTCCCTGGAGGAAAAAATAAGGATGCCCTCCACGATGATGACCCGGGCGGGATGCACGGTCACGGTCTTGTCGGTGCGGTCGTGGATGGTGTAATCGTAGACGGGGCACTGGATGGTCTGGCCCCGCTTGAGTTTTTTCAGATCCTCCACCAGCATCTCCGTGTCGAAAGCGTTCGGGTGGTCGTAATTGAGTCTGGCCCGTTCCTCCAGCGGCAGCTCGTGGTGGGCCTTGTAATAATTGTCGTGATAGATCACGGTGACGTCCCCGCCGAACCGCTGCATGAGCTTTCTGGTGATGGTGGTCTTGCCGCTGCCGGTTCCGCCGGCGATCCCGATGGTGATCACGTCGCTCAAAAATTTCACCCCCGCTTGTCCGATTCTTTCCGACCCATTGTAGCATAAGCCCACCCGCCTTGCAATTTGACTTTTGCATTTTTCGCGATATAATTTTCTCAAGGTTGGGGGAATTGAACACACATCGGTTTTTCCGGGCGAATTTCCGCCGGAACTTCGTTAACGCGCTCGGCAATACGTCAGTATTGCCTTCACGCATTGCCTCGTTCCAACAAGAATTCACTCCGGAAAGACTGCTTCGCACCTGTCGGCAAGAAATTTTTGTGGGCTTTTGGCTGCGGACGACGCAGGCGGGCTGACGCCCGCCAAGGAGGACAAGGAGAAAAGCCCCGAAAAGGGCCGCCGACAGGCGATGCGGGTTCAACTCCCCCAACCTCAATTACAACTTTAGGAGGAACCGCCATGTCTGTCCCCACCCCCCATATCTCCGCCGCCAAGGGCCAGATCGCCAAGACCGTGCTCATGCCCGGCGACCCGCTGCGCTCCAAATTCATCGCGGAGAATTATCTTGAAAAACCCGTGCTGGTCAACGATGTCCGCGGCGTCCAGGGCTATACCGGCAAATGGCGGGGCGTGCCCGTCACGGTGATGGCCTCCGGCATGGGCATCCCGGCCATCGGCATCTACAGCTGGGAGCTGTACAATTTCTACGATGTGGACAATATCATCCGCATCGGCTCCGCCGGCGGCCTGCGGGACGATCTGCAGCTCATGGACATCGTCATGGGCATCGGCGCCTGCACGGACTCCAACTACGCCCACCAATTCAATCTCAACGGCGTCTTCGCCCCCACGGCGGACTATGTGCTTTTGAGCGAGGCGGTCTCCGCCGCCATGGAAAAGGGGATCACCCCCAGGGTGGGCAACCTTCTCTCCAGCGACAATTTCTATTCCGACGGCTCGGACGGCCCCGACCCCTGGAAGAAGATGGGCGTGCTGGCCGTGGAGATGGAGGGCGCGGGCCTGTACATGAACGCGGCCCGGGCGGGCAAGCGGGCGCTGTGCATCTGCACCATCTCCGACCACCTCTACCGCGGCGGGGAGCTCTCCCCGGATGAGCGCCAGAATTCGCTCACCCAGATGATCGAAATCGCGCTGGATACGGCCGTGCGCATGGCAAAATACTGAAAGTTAAGCCCTTTTCCCCGCTCCCCGCTGCCGCTCTTTGGTAATATGCACAGAAAAGCATCGAATTGGCTTGATTTAGTAGGGGCAGCAGTGATATAATTCAGTCCGGTATGAGGTTCTCATGCCGGACATTTTGTGTCAAAAATTTTTATGGAGGAAAAACAATGAAAAAGATTCTTGCTCTTGTTCTCGCTGCGTGCATGGTCTTTGCACTGTGCGCCTGCGGAACCAAGACGACCCCCGCCGCCACCGCCACGGCCGCTGCCGCTACCCAAAAGCCCGGCAACCCCGCCGACGATATCGCGGACACCATGACGTCCAGCGACGGCAAGTATGAACTCGCTTTCGTCACCGACGTCGGCCAGCTGAAGGACAAGTCCTTCAACGAGGGCACCTGGAACGGCGTGAAACTCTACGCCGCCCAGAACAAGCTGTCCTATAAGTACTATCAGCCCGCCAACGGCGCCAACGCCACCGACGACGACCGCTTCAACTCCATGCAGGCCGCTGTGGACGCGGGTGCCAAGGTCGTTGTGTGCGCCGGCTTCCTGCAGGCCACCGCGCTGGCCAAGGTTGCCATCGCCAATCCCAGCGTTGACTTTGTGTTCATCGACGGCTGGGCCCTCACCGACGCCTCCAACGCGCCTCTCAAGAACGTTGCTGCCATCGCGTTCCAGGAAGAGCAGTGCGGCTACATGGCCGGCTATGCCGTTGTCATGGAAGGCTATGACAAGCTCGGCTTCTGCGGCGGCGGCGGCGGCACCAACCCGGCCTGCTGCCGTTACGGCTACGGCTATGTCCAGGGCGCCAACGACGCTGCAAAGTCGCTGAACAAGACCGTCCAGATCAACTACAGCTGGCAGTACGGCTCCAACTACGCCGCCTCCCCCGAGCTGCAGACCATGGCCACCGGCTGGTACCAGAACGGCACCCAGGTCATCTTCGCCTGCGGCGGCTCCATGTTTGACTCCATCGCCGCTGCGGCTTCCGCCAGCGACGGTTTCGTGGTCGGCGTCGACTCCGACCAGTCCAGCCAGTCCGATACCGTCATCACCTCCGCCATGAAGGGTGTCGGCGAGGCTGCGCAGTTCGCCATCGGCAAGGTCTATGACGGCTCCTTCGCCGACATCGGCGGCATTGTCACCACCCTGGGCGCCAAGGAAGGCGCCACCGGCCTGCCCACCGCCACCTGGTCTCTCAAGAACTTCACCGTTGATCAGTACAACGCGCTGTTCTCCAAGATCGTTGACGGCACCGTCAAGGTCGACAACCAGTATCCTGCGGATATGTCCACCGCCACCTTCTCCAATGTGACGCTGAAAGTCATCTGAGGATCGTTCGCTTTCAAAAGAGGAAGGGCTTCGGCCCTTCCTCTTTTTCGCCCGTTTCCTTAAAGATACCGGCATACCGGCTTTTTTTCTTGTCTTTTAGTGTCTGATACATTATAATGTGAACACATTATTCACAGGAAGCGGGTAACTGCGTATGGACTCTGATTACATCATCGAAATGCTCCATATCACCAAGGAGTTTCCCGGTATCGTCGCCAACGACGATATTACCCTGCAGCTCCGCCGGGGCGAGATTCACGCCCTGCTCGGCGAGAACGGCGCGGGAAAGTCCACTCTGATGAGTGTTTTGTTCGGCCTCTATCAACCCGAGGCCGGCGTTATCAAAAAGAACGGCGAGGTCGTGCGCATCGACGATCCCAACGACGCCACCGCGCTGGGCATCGGCATGGTGCACCAGCACTTCAAGCTGATCGACGTGTTCACCGTGCTGGACAACATCATTCTCGGCGCCGAGACCACCAGGCTGGGCTTTCTCAAAAAGAAGGAGGCCCGGGCCAAGGTGCAGGCCCTCAGCGAAAAATACGGCCTGCGCGTGGATCTGGACGCCAAGGTCGAGGATATCAGCGTGGGGATGCAGCAGCGCGTGGAGATCCTCAAGATGCTCTACCGGGAAAACGAGATCCTCATTTTCGACGAACCCACCGCCGTGCTGACGCCCCAGGAGATCGACGAGCTGATGGCCACCATGAAGGGCTTCGCCAAAGAAGGCAAATCCATCCTGTTCATCTCCCACAAGCTCAACGAGATCATGGCCGTATCCGACCGGGTCACGGTGCTGCGCAAGGGCAAATGTATCGGCACGGTAAACACCCGTGACACGAACAAGCAGGAGCTGAGCAACATGATGGTGGGCCGCCCCGTGCAGCTGGTGGTCTCCAAGGGCGAAGCCCGGCCCGCGGATGTGATCCTTGACGTGAAGGATCTGGTGGTGCCCTCCAAAATGCACAAAAACAACGCGGTGAAGGGCGTCAGCTTCAGCGTCCGCGCGGGCGAGATCGTCTGCGTCGCGGGGATCGACGGCAACGGCCAGACCGAGCTGATCCACGGTCTCACGGGTCTGGAAAAGATCAGCTCCGGCACCATTGAGCTGTGCGGGCACGACATTTCCCGCGCCTCCATCCGCCGGCGCAGCCAAAATCTCAGCCACATCCCGGAGGACCGCCACAAGCACGGTCTGATCCTGGATTTCTCTCTGGAGCAGAACCTGGTGCTCCAGCGCTACAGGGAGCCCCGCTTCCAGAAGGGCGGCTTCATCCGGAAGGACGCCGTCCGCGCCTATTCGGACGAGCTGATCCGGCAGTACGACGTCCGCTCGGGCCAGGGCTCCGTCACCCGGGTGCGCAGCATGTCCGGCGGCAACCAGCAAAAGGCCATCGTGGCCAGGGAGCTGGACCGGGAGAGCCCGCTGGTGGTGGCTGTGCAGCCCACCCGCGGTCTGGACGTGGGCGCCATCGAATACATCCACAGCCAGCTGGTGTCGGAGCGGGACAGGGGCCACGCCATCCTGCTGGTCTCTCTGGAGCTGGACGAGGTCATGAGCCTCTCCGACCGCATCCTCGTCATGTACGAGGGCGAGATCGTGGGCGAATTTGACCCCAAAAAAGTCACCGTACAGGAGCTGGGCCTCTACATGGCCGGCGCCAAGCGCGACGGGAAGGAGGGCGAGCCCGCATGAAGCAGAAATCGGATTTCTGGAAAAGAGATACCACCCGGTCCGTGCTGGCGTCCCTGATCTCCATCGTCATCGGCATGGTGGTGGGCGGCATCGTCATCCTCATCGTGGGCATGACCAACAAATCGCTGACCATCGGCAGCGCGCTGGAGGGGATTCGTCTGGTCATCGGCGGCATCTTCTGCACCGGGCGCGACGCCGCGGGCAGTCTCACCTTCGGCTTCAGTCCCGTCAATCTGGGCAACATGCTGTTCCGGGCCATTCCGCTGATTCTCACGGGCCTCTCCGTGGCCATCGCGTTCAAGACGGGCCTGTTCAACATCGGCGCCCCCGGCCAGTATCTCATGGGCACCGCCGCCACGCTGTTCATCGCCCTGTCCATCCCCACCGCCGCCGTCCCCGCCTGGATCGTATGGATTCTGGCTTTCCTGGGCGGCATGGCGGCGGGCGCCGTCTGGGGCGCCATCCCCGGCGCGGTGAAGGCCTTTCTCAACATCAACGAGGTCCTGGCCTGCATCATGACCAACTGGATCGCGGCCAATCTGGTCACCTGGGCCTTTGACGCCAGCAGCCTGAAAAACGTGGCGGAGTACGGCAAGACCGGCTACGTCTACAAAACCACCTTCAACGGCGTGGCCACGCCCAAGCTGGGACTGGACAAGCTGTTCCCCGGCTCTCAGGTCAACGCCGGCATCCTTATCGCCCTCCTGTTCGCCGTTTTGATCTACATTCTCATGTCCAAAACAACGCTGGGCTATGAACTCAAGGCCTGCGGCGCCAACCGCCACGCGGCGCGCTACGCGGGCATCCGCGACAAGCGCAACATCGTCCTGTCCATGGCCATCGCCGGCGCGCTGGCGGGCACGGCAGGCTCCCTGTACTACCTCTCCGGCAACACGGAATTTTTCTGGAGCACCTACCAGTCTCTCCCCGCCGTCGGCTTCAACGGCATCCCCGTGGCGCTGCTGGCGGTGAACAATCCCATCGCCGTGATCTTCACCGGCATCTTCATGTCGGCGCTGGACGTGGCGGGTCAGCAGCTCACCAGTCTCACGGCCTACAACGAATATATCACCAGCGTTATCATCGCCGTCATCGTCTATCTCAGCGCCTTTTCGCTGGTAATCAAAATGTGGATCAGCGGCGGCAGAAAACCCAGGCATGGCAAGGCCGCCAAGGAGGACGCCGCCGTGGAAAGCGCGTCCGAGCTGGGCTCCTCCGCGGTGACGCCGCCCGTACCCGAACCGGCGGACGAAACGCCGCCCGCTGAAGCGGTGCCGGAGAAAGGGGGCGAGGAATAATGTCGTTTTTGATTCAACAAACGCTGATCTACGCGGTTCCTCTGATGATCGTGGCGCTGGCCGGTATCTTCTCCGAGCGCAGCGGCACCATCAACCTCGCGCTGGAAGGCATCATGATCTTCGGCGCGTTCATCGGCGTGCTGTTCATCAATCTCTCCCAGTCCGCGGGGATGTTTGCGGCCGCCAAGGCGGCGGGCGACTGGGGCGCGCTGCAGGGCTTCATGCTGCTGGCCATGCTGGTCTCCGCCGCGGCGGGTGCCGTCTTCTCCCTGCTGCTGTCCTTCGCCTGCATCAATCTCCGCGCCGACCAGACCATCGGCGGCACGGCGCTGAACCTGATGGCTCCGGCGCTGGTGCTGTTCCTGATCCGCATCATCGCCAACCAGAACACCCTGCAGATGAACGGCGACGCCGCCAGCTGGTTTATGATCAAGAAGACCATGCTGGGCTACGCCAAGACCGATCAGCTGGGCTTTTTCGCCAACACCTTCCTCAACAAGGTCTGGCTGTCCACCTACGTCTGCCTTCTGGTCTTTATTATTCTGTCCATCCTCCTGTACAAGACCCGCTTCGGCCTGCGGCTGCGCTCCTGCGGCGAAAATCCTCAGGCGTCCGACTCGCTGGGCATCAACGTGTACCGGATGCGGTACGCCGGCACCTCCATCTCCGGCGCGCTGGCCGGCATGGGCGGCTTTGTCTACGCCCTCACCACCGCCAACGGCTCCGCCAACGGCGATGTGGCCGGCTTCGGCTTCCTGGCGCTGGCCGTCATGATCTTCGGCAACTGGAACCCGCTGAACGTGGCGGGCGCGTCGCTGCTGTTCGGCCTGTTCAAGTGCATCGCGGCGTCCTATTCCAGCATCGACCTCAACGGCGACGGCGTATACTGGCTGGCCCAGATCGGCATCAGCCCCAACTTCTACCGCCTGCTGCCCTACCTCATCACCCTGCTGGTGCTGGCCTTCACCTCCAAGAGCTCCCGCGCCCCCAAGGCCGAGGGTATCCCCTACGATAAGAGCACCCGATAGCCCGCATCCCGCCGGGGTCTTCGAAAGGAGGCCCCGGCTTTTGTTGTCTTTGTGTCAATAACCCCCCCTTCTTTTGAGAAAAAATCGTTCAAAATCACGGTTTTATACTTTACCGTATTGACAAATTCATTTTCTCCCCTATAATAGGGCACAATCAAATAAAAACATGGTAGAGGCGCGGACGTCATCAGTAGCTTCCGGACCCGGCGGGAACCGGGGAAGCGAAAGGGTCGGCCGCCGAAGGGTCTTCCGGTTTCCTGACCGGGGATTGCCTGGGCCGTCGGAGAATATCCGCCGGACTGTCATTTCGATGAAGCGCTGCCGTGGTTTGCATCGGCGCTGCCGCATTTTCGCGCAGGCTGTAGTTGTATGCCATGGACCTTCTCGGAAGCGTTCATGGTTTTATTTTTTGCCGATGCGAATTATTTGAAAGAGGTAGAAAAAAATGAGAAGATTTGCAGTTATCGTTCTCGCGCTGGCCATGGTGTTCGCGCTGTGCGCCTGCGGCGCGAACAGCGCCGCCCCGGCGGCCGGCACCGCCGCTCCCGCCGCCACCTTCACGCCGGACGCGAACTCCGTCCTGAACACCAAGGTGCTGCGCGTGGGCATGGAATGCGCCTACGCCCCCTACAACTGGACCCAGAACGACGATTCCAACGGCGCCGTTCCCATCTACCAAAGCTCCTCCTACGCCAACGGCTACGACGTGATGATGGCCAAGAAGATCTGCGAGGCCAACGGCTGGACGCTGGAAGTGCATCAGCTCGACTGGAACTCCATTCCCGTGGCCGTCCAGTCCGGCGACATCGACTGCGGCATCTGCGGCCAGTCCATCAAACCGGACCGCCTGGCGGCCATGGATTTCTCCGATCCCTACTACTACGCCTCCATCGTGACGCTGGTCAAGGCTGACGGCAAATACGCCTCCGCCACCGGTATCAGCGGTCTGGCCGGGGCCACCTGCACCAGCCAGATCAGCACCGTCTGGTACGACACCTGCCTGCCCCAGCTGAAGAACGCCAACATTCTCGCCGCCCAGGACACCACCGGCAACATGCTCATCGCCCTGGAATCCGGTGCCTGCGACCTCGTCTGCACCGACCTGCCCACCGCCATGGCCGCCTGCGTGGCCTATCCCGACTTTAAGATGCTGGATTTCACCGGCACTTCCGACAACTATGCCGTGGACGCTGGCGACATCAACATCGGCATCTCCATTATGAAGGGCAATTCCGAGCTGGTGGGCGACTGCAACTCCGTGCTGTCCGGCATGACGGCGGACGATTTCTCCGCCATTATGAAAAGCGCCATTGCCATCCAGCCGCTCAATGCCTGAATCCATTGGACGGGCCGGCTTTCCGCCGGCCCGTCCCGCGCTGTTTTCCGTTTAAACATCTTGAAGGAGCCTTGAAATGCACTCAACATTACCGACCGACTTCTGGGGCAGAGTGGGCTATCTGCTGTCGCACTACGGCCACTCCATTCTGGTGGGTACGGGCAAGACCGTGCTCATCGCGCTGGTGGGCACGCTGGTGGGCTGTCTCATCGGCTTTCTGGTGGGCATCGTCCAGACCGTCCCCGCCTCCAGAAAGGACCCCTGGTTCAAGCGGGCCTTTTTGTGGCTGGTGCGCCTGATCCTCAACATCTATGTGGAAGTTTTTCGCGGCACGCCCATGATGGTGCAGGCCATGTTCATCTATTACGGCGCCATGCAGTATCTGAACATCCACATGGGGCAGTGGACGGCGGCTTTCTTTATTGTATCCATCAACACCGGCGCGTATATGGCGGAAACAGTCCGCGGCGGCATTCTGTCCATCGACATCGGCCAGACGGAGGGCGCCAAGGCCATCGGCATGTCCCATTTTCAGACCATGCTGTGCGTCATCTTCCCCCAGGCCCTGCGCAACATCATTCCCCAGATCGGCAACAACCTCATCATCAACATCAAGGACTCCTCCGTCCTCAGCGTCATCGGCATCGTGGAGCTGTATTATGTGGCCAAGCAGAACGCCGGCAACTATTATTGGATGACCGAATCCATGGCCATCGCCATGGTGGTCTATCTGATCTGCACCTTCACCTGCTCCCGGCTGCTGCGCTGGTGGGAAAAGAAGCTGGACGGCCCGGCCAGTTACGATCTGGCCACCACCGACACGCTGGCCCACACCAGCGGCATGGTGAACTGCCCCGCCGATCCCGACAGGCATTTCGACGAGCGCAGCCGCGAGTACAACGAGAGAGGAGACCGCTGATATGGACGACGTGATTCTTCAGGTACAGCATCTGTCCAAGGCCTTCGGCTCCAACGTGGTGCTGCGGGACATCGATTTCACCGTCCGCCCCGGCGACGTGACCAGCATCATCGGCGCCTCCGGCTCCGGCAAGTCCACGCTGCTGCGTTGCATCAACCTGTTGGAGACCCCCACCTCCGGCCAGATCCTCTTTCACGGGCAGGACATCACCGCCCGCCGGGTGAACGAGGCCTCCTACCGCGCCAAGGTGGGCATGGTGTTCCAGTCCTTCAACCTGTTTGCCAACATGACCGTGCTGCAAAACTGCATCGTGGGCCAGACCAAGGTGCTGAAAAAGGACAAGGCCGCCGCCCGGGCCAGCGCCCTGAAATATCTCGACCGCGTGGGGATGTCCCCCTATGTCAACGCCAAGCCCCGGCAGATCTCCGGCGGCCAGAAGCAGCGCGTGGCCATTGCCCGCGCCCTGGCCATGGAGCCGGAGATTCTCCTGTTCGACGAACCCACCTCCGCGCTGGACCCCGAGATGGTGGGCGAGGTGCTGGAGGTCATGCGCGGCCTCGCGCAGGACGGCATGACCATGATCGTGGTCACCCACGAGATGGCCTTCGCCCGGGACGTGTCCGGCGGCGTCGTCTTTATGAAGGACGGCGTCATCTGGGAGCGCGGCGGCCCGCAGCAGATTTTTACCGCCCCGGAAAAGCCCGAGACCCGCGAGTTCCTCTCCCGCTTTATTGCGCGATAAGTCAAATAGAAAAAGTAGGGTGTCCGTTTTTTTACCGGATACCCTATTTTTTTCTTCGTTGTAACATTTTTTTGGTATAGTTGTTTTATAGCCGGGGGAAGGGGATGCGGAGTGTGGAAAATGAGCTTCTGGCCGAGCTTTATCGGCGGTACCGCAGAGAGCTTTATCTCTATCTGTATTCTCTTTGCGGCAGCGCTCCTCTGGCCGAGGACCTGCTGCAGGAAACCTTTTTGAAAGCCCTGCTTTCCCTTTCGGAAAGTCATTCGAATATGCGCGCGTGGCTGTATCTTGTAGGGCGGAACCTCTGTTTCAATTACTGCAGAAAGGAAAAATTAAAGGTTTCCCTGGAGGCGCTGCCGGAGCCCAGCGGCGGGGAGCCGCAGGCAGTTCTGGATCGACTGCTTGAGGATGAAAAAAAGCGGACGCTCTATCAGGCTCTGGGGCAGTTGGAACGAAAAAAGCGGGAAGTCCTTGTTCTCCAGTATTTTGGAGGACTGTCTCAAAAAGAGATTGCGGCGATTCTGCAGATCTCACCGGAAAATGTCCGGGTGCTTGCGTGCCGGGCGCGGCGGGAATTAAAAATTTATCTGGAGGTGCGGGGATATGACTTATCGTGAATTACTGGCCCTGTATAAATCAGGGCGTCTGGACGAGCGCCGCCGTCATGAGGTTGAGGCAGACATCGAAAAGCAGGACGCCATCGGCGAATATCTGTACGAAGAATCTGAAATTCCCGGCCTCGGTGCCTTAAAAAACAGTATAGCGGCATCCGAGCCGGAGGCGGAGGACGCCGGAGATGAGAGATTCACTTCCATAATTCAAAGCTCCATCCGAAAATCCTTTATCAAAATGGGGATCACCGTGGGTGCGGTCGTTCTCGCCGTGGTACTGTGCGTCGTTTTTCTGCTGCCCCGGGTGGTGTCGCTGTTTTATTACAATCCAACCACCATCGTGGCGGAAAGCACCGTTGGCGGAATCGGGACTAACCGCATGAGCCTGGACCTGTCAGTCTACTCCGAGCTCTTTCTGCCGGGGCACTACAGGGACAGCGTCGTCGCCGACAGCGAGGGTTATGGGAAATATGGCATTACCATCCCGCAGGAGGTTTATTCCGCCGACGGCAGCTCGACCACGCTCATCGGGACACTGAAACGGGGGAAGCTGTCCCTTTACAACCCGGATATTCTTCGAAAACCCGCAGCAAATCTCTTTATGCCGCCCGACAGCGCGGCGGACAGTATCGGCCCCGCCGGAGCAAAAGCGGATAATGGCTCCTATCTGGAAACGCTCGACGAAAGCCAGTGGTACGAGGCTTACGTCTCTCTCGCGGATGTGACCGATTACGCGGACTTTGATACGTGGTTTCAGACAAAAAACCTCTCCGATTACGATCTGTGGTGTGCCGTATACTGCAAATATGGTTCCCAGCCGATCGGCCTTACGCCAAGGCCCGCCGGGGTCTATCTCGACTGGGACAGAGATGCTTATCCGGACCTGAGCCTGCTGCAGTGCGAATCAGAAAGCGATGCAGCGGCGATTCAAACCCATTTTATCAGCATGATTTCCTACCTGCGGGACCATCCCGATATTCTGAAGGTCATGGGCATGGGCTCCGAAGGGCTCAATTACAATATCATTCTTCAAGACGTAGAAAAGAACGGGCTGCGGCTTTATGGTTTTGCCATCACGGCGAAAAAAGACACTATTCTGGAGCTGAGCAGGGACCCCGCCGTGTCGTATATCTATGCTTCTGTGCTGAAATGACCTGTATCAAAACTCAAAAATCCCCGGACGGCTGTCCGGGGATTTTTTATCGCTTCTGATGCGAGGCTTACAGCGCCTTCTGGGTGTTGACCTTGACGCCGGGGCCCATGGTGGAAGCGGTGGTGCAGGACCGGATATACTGGCCCTTGGCGGAAGCGGGCTTCGCCTTGACGATGGCGCCGATGAGCGTGTTGTAGTTCTCATTGAGCTTGTCCGCGCCGAAGGACACCTTGCCGATGGGGCAGTGGATGATGTTCTGCTTGTCGAGACGGTACTCGATCTTGCCGGCCTTGGCTTCGCCGACGGCCTGCTTGATGTTGGGGGTGACGGTGCCGGCCTTGGGGGACGGCATCAGGCCCTTGGGGCCGAGGATTTTGCCGAGACGGCCGACGGTGCCCATCATGTCCGGGGTGGCGATGACGGTGTCGAACTCGAACCAGTTTTCCTTCTGGATCTTTTCCACCAGATCCATGCCGCCGGCATAATCCGCGCCGGCTTCCTTGGCTTCCTCAACACGCTCTTCCTTGCAGAACACAAGGACGCGGTTGACCTTGCCGGTGCCGTTGGGCAGGACGATGGCGCCGCGGACCTGCTGATCCGCATGGCGGCCGTCGACGCCCAGCTTGACGTGCAGCTCGACGGTCTCGTCGAACTTGGCCTTGCTGGCCTTCACAACGATGTTGAAAGCTTCCTGGGGGTCATACTGAAGGGTCCTGTCGAAGAGCTTTGCGCTCTCTTTATAATTTTTACCTCTAAACAATGTTGTCTCCTCCTGATAATGTGGTTATTGTCGGATGGAAGTATCCTCCCACGTAAAAGGCGGCAGCGGGCGTGCCCGCCTGGCCTTAGGAGCGATTCTGGGGCCGCCCGTTCAGTCGCCGACGATGACGCCCATGGAGCGGCAGGTGCCTGCTATCATGCTCATCGCGGATTCGATGTCGGTGCAGTTGAGATCGGGCATTTTCTGCTCGGCGATCTTGCGGACGTCTTCCTTGCTGATGGTAGCGACCTTGTCCTTCTGGGGTACGCCGGAAGCGTGCTCGATGCCGCAGGCCTTTTTGATGAGGAGGGCGGCGGGGGGCGTCTTGGTGATGAAGGAAAAGCTGCGGTCGCCGTAGATGGTGATGACGACGGGGATCATCATGCCCATATCACCCTTGGTGCGCTCGTTGAAGTCCTTGGTGAACTGGCCGATGTTGACGCCGTACTGGCCCAGTGCCGGGCCTACAGGGGGTGCCGGGGTTGCCTTGCCGGCGGGAACCTGGAATCTGACATATCCAACTATTTTCTGTGCCACTGTTAAGCACCTCTTTCTGATTATTCTTTAATGGGTTCGACCTGATCGAGCTCCAGATCAACGGGGGTTTCGCGGCCGAACATGGAAACGACGACGCGGACGCGGTCCTTTTCGGGCTCCAACTCCTCCACGGTGCCGTTGAAGCCTGCCAGAGGCCCGTCCGTGACCTTCACGGTATCGCCCACGGCATAGCCGACCTCGATTTCGTGGTGTTCCACGCCCATATCCATGATTTCCTGCTCCGTCAGGGGCACGGCCTTGCCGTCCGAGCCGACGAAGCCCGTCGCGCCGCGGACATTGTGGATCAGGTGCCAGCTGTCATCCGTCAGGATCATCTTCACCAGCACGTAGCCGGGAAACACCTTGCGTTCCACGGTCTTTTCGCCGGCGTCGGTATGCTCCGTCACGGTCTCCATGGGGATGTTGACCTCAAAGATCAGATCCTGCATTTTGCGGTTCTCGGCGGATTTCATGACCGCCGCCGCCACCGCGTTTTCATAACCGGAATACGTGTGGACCACGTACCATTTTGCTTCTTCGGCCATTCCCGTCAACCTGCCAGCATGAGCAGCGCCTTCACGGCCATCTGCGCAAGCTCGTCAAATCCCCAGAGGAAAAGGGCGGAAACGACCACCATGAACAGCGAAACCAGCGTATTGTTCGTCACGTCGTGCGTTGTCGGCCAAACGACCTTCTTCAGCTCGCTTCTCATCTCGCGGAACCATTTGCCCACGCGCTTGAAAAAACCGGGCTTCGCATCGTCCTTTTTGACGGCTTCGACGGCTTTCGCTGGTACGGTAGTTTTCTTTTCTTCAGCCATGTCTACTCATCCTTTCGAAAGCTCACTTAGTCTCGACGTGCTTGGTGTGCTTGCGGCAGAAGGGGCAATATTTCATGCGCTCCAAGCGATCCGACGTGTTCTTCTTGTTTTTGACCGTGAAGTAATTCCTCTGCTTGCATTCGTCGCATCTGAGAATAACCTTTACTCGTGCGTCTGCAGCCATATTTTCGGCACCTCCTATATTATTTACCCGATTTTCGGGCATTGCCTCCCTGTGAGACCGGGCGATTTTCCCGCGGGAAAAACGCGCAAAAAGAAAACCTCTCGTCCGACAGGTAAGATGTACTATATCACACCCGCCGCGAGAGGTCAATATTTTTTTGTTATTATATTGTATCCTTTTTCCGGCCCGGCCTCCCCTGTCAAAGGGAGGGGGACCGCCCGTTTTCAGAACATCCCCAGGCTCTTGAAAAGATAGCTCCAGCCGAACAGGGTGAAGGAGCACAGGGCGCTGGTCATCACCACGATGTCCCCGGCGAATTCGGCGTCGCCGCCCATCTGCTGGGTCATGGTGAAGGACGCGATGGCCGTGGCGGAGGCGAACACGCCGATGAGCGCCACAAAATCCACGCCCCGGAACCCCAGTACCGCGGCCAGCGAGAGGAAGATGGCCGGCACGACCACCAGCCGCCCGACGCAGACGGTCATGAGGTCCCTGAAGTATTTTTTGATGCCGCCGAACTGGAAGAACGCGCCCAGCAGAAACAGCAGCAGCGGCGAGGTGGCGGCGGCCATGTCCGCCAGCACGCTCTCGGCGAAGGGCGGCAGCTTCAGCTTGACCAGCAGCGCCAGGATGCCCGCGGCGGAGGCCAGAATCAGCGGGTTTTTCAAGATATCCAGCACCAGCCGCCCCAGCCTGATCTTGCTGCAGTTGAACACCTCCAGCGTGATCACGGCCAGCATATTGAAAACCGGCACCACGACGGCGATAAGCACGGCCACGGTGCCCATCTGGCTGCCCCCCATCAGGGATTTGGCGATGGGCAGGCCGATAATGACGAAGTTGGAGCGGTAGATGCCCTGGATCATGGGGCCCTTCCTGTCGCACTCCTTCTGGGTCAGCAGCGTGTAGCCCAGGGACAGCCCGTAGGCGCACAGCACCCCCGCCACGGCGTAGCCGATCAGGGCGGGCCGCACGGAGGTGGACAGGTCGGACGTATAGATATCGTAAAACAGCATCAGCGGCATAAAGTAGCGGAACGCCACCCGGTTGATGGCGGGCACGTCCTCCCGCCGGATGACATGGGTGCACCGCGCCGCATAGCCCAGGGCCATGATGCAGAAGATCGGCAGTATCGCGTTGAGGCAGGTCAAAAAGTTTTCCATCGAAAAGCCCCCCGGAAGAAATACCATATACCTTTGCAGCGTAATTCGTCAAGCATCTTGCACGGCAAACGTCAAAATGGTATGATATTCATATTCTGAAAAGCGGAGATGCGCCATGACCTATCAAGAAGCCATCGACTATATCAACGGCACGTCCTGGCAGGGCAGGAAGCCCTGTCTGGACCGTATCCGGGAGCTGCTGCGCCGGCTGGGCGACCCGCAGCAGGGGCTGAAGACCGTCCACATCGCGGGCACCAACGGCAAGGGCAGCGCCGCCGCCATGACGGCCTCCGTGCTGAAGGCGGCGGGGTATAAGACCGGGCTCTATACCTCCCCCCACCTGCTGCGCTTCAACGAGCGCATCCGCGTCAACGGCCACGCCATCGGGGACGCGGAGCTTGCGGATATCGTGGGGCGCATAAAGCCTCAGGCCGAGGACATGGCCGACCACCCCTCGGAATTCGAGCTTGCCACGGCCGCCGCGTTCTTGCATTTCAGGGACACGGGCTGCGACATCGCCGTGCTGGAGACCGGTCTCGGCGGCCGGTTCGACGCCACCAATGTCGTCGCCGCGCCGGAGTGCGCCGTTATCACCCGCATCGGGCTGGACCACACCGCCGTGCTGGGCGGCACCCTCGAAAAGATCGCCGGGGAGAAGGCTGGCATTGTCAAGCCCGGCTGCCCCTGCGTGGTCTACAGCCAGCCGGAAGAGGTGCTGGCCGTGCTCCGCGCCGCCTGTGCGGAGAAAAACGCCCCCCTCACCGTCACCGATCCCGCGCTCCTTACGCCGGGCTTCGACAGCACGGACGGGCAGAGCTTCACCTACCGGGGCGCGGAATACGCCCTGCCTCTGCTGGGCCGCGCCCAGCGGGAGAACGCCGCCGTGGCCATCGACACGGTGGGCGTGCTGCGGCGGCGCGGCTGGGCCATCGACGACCACGATCTGGAGGCCGGGCTCTATGCCGTGTCCTGGCCCGCCCGGTTCGAGCTCGTCTCCGACGACCCGGTCTTTGTGGTGGACGGCGGGCACAACCCCCAGTGTATGGAATCCGTGGCGGAAAATCTGCTGACATACTTCCCGGACAAGCGCCGGGTGCTGCTGCTGGGCGTCATGGCGGACAAGGACTGGCGCGCCATGGCGGACATCCTCGCCCCCGCGGCGGACGAATTTGTTCTGACCGCGCCCGCCAATGAGCGGGCGCTGCCCTGGGCGGCGCTGGCGGACTATCTCAGGCCCCTGGGCAAGCCCGTGACGGGGGCCGACGCCGTGGAGGACGCGGTGCGTCTGGCCATGAGCCTTGCCGATGAAAACACCGTGGTGTGCGCAACCGGCTCCCTCTACATGGCGGGGGTCGTCCGGGGCTGCTTCGGTCTGGGAGGGGAAAAACTGTGAGTACGCGGATTATGGCCATCGACTACGGCGATCAGCGCATCGGACTGGCCGTGTCCGACCCGCTGGGCATTCTGGCCGGCGAGGCCTGGACCATGGACGAGTGGGCTATGGAGCGGGCGGCGGCGCGCATCGCGGAGGAAGCGAGAAAGCGGGACGTGTCCCGTTTCGTGCTGGGCCTGCCCAAAAACATGGACGGCACCGAGGGGCCGAGGGCGGAAAAAAGCCGGGAATTCAAGGCGCTGCTGGAAAATCAGTCGGGGCTTGAGGTCATTTTGTGGGACGAGCGCCGCAGCAGCATCGAGGCCCACGCCATCCTCCACGCCGGGGGCAAAAAAGAAAAAGACCACCGCAAAACGGTGGACGCCGTGGCCGCGAGCCTCATTCTGGAGGGCTATCTCGGCAGCCTGAAATAAATAATTACGGGCGGCCGCACAGGGCCGCCCCCTTTTTCTTTTACGGCGCGGTTTGGGCGTCGAAGGTCATGCGCAGCAGCAGCGCCACCTCGTCGCTCTGGGGCTCGATGGTCTCCGGCTGCCCGAGAAACCGCGGCGTATATACCCCGCCGACGCCGGCGCGGCCATAGGAGTATTCCAGCAAAATCACGCTCTTCCCGGTGGGCACATGCTCCGGCGCGGCGATGGCGCCCCAGGCCACGCCGTTCACCGCGTAGGGCAGCGTCACGCTGGCGTTGGTCACGCCGCCGTCGTAATAGACCGCGACATCCATGGGGGAAAAATCCGATAAGCCGTTCTTGCACACCACCATCAGCGGCGCCGTGTTGTATTTCCGGCCCATAAAGCCGCTCAGGCCCATCAGATCCCAGGTCTGGCGAAGCCCACTGCCGTCCCACAGCTCCAGTTGGAGGTTGATCTGCCCCACGTCGTCGGCCCGCACCACATTGTAATAAAAGCTCCGGCTGCCCGTGAGCGCCGCGGAGATATCCTCCTTCTCGGTGCTGGGTTCGTAGGTGATCACCGTATCCTTCTGGGGAAGGATCTGCTGCCGCTTGGGGTACAGCAGCACCGCGGCGATCCCCGCGATGAGTACCCCCGCCGCGATCAGCGCCCAGCGGTAGCGCCGCAGTTTTTTCTTCTGCGTCCGGGAGAAGTGCCGGGTACTCTCCGCCACCAGCGCCTCCTCCGGCACGGCGTCCGCCTCGCCGGAGAGCAGCGCCGTCACGGTCACGTCCAGCGCCTCGGACAGCGGCGCCATCAGCGACACGTCCGGGAATCCTGCCCCGGTCTCCCACCGGGACACGGCCTTGTTGGAGACGTGGAGCTTTTCGGCCAGCTCCTTTTGGGTCATGTTTTTATCCCGGCGTCTCTGCGCGATCAGCGCGCCGGTCTTGGCTGAGTCCATTTCCTCACCTCGGCAAAAAGCATACCATCAAAGGCCGAAAAGAGCAATCCATGGAGCGTAGACCAGGCGCAAAACGCCGGGAGACCCAGGTCTCCCGGCGTTTTCACTATCAGCGCTCAGTACGCCACGCCCCAGTAGATCATGGTCTTGGCGGGGCGGCCGCAGATGGGGCACACGTCGCCCAGGCTCTCCTGCTGGAAGGGGATGCAGCGGGAGGACAGCCCGGCCTGCTCCTTCATCTTTTCCTCGCAGGCCGCGTCGCCGCACCACATGGTCTTGATGAAGCCGCCCTTCTCCTCCTGGAGCTTTTTGGCCTCCTCCAGCGAGTGCGCCTCAAAGATATGGCTGTCCAGATTGGCCCTGGCTTTGTCGAACAGGCCCTGCTGCACGGTATCCAGCAGCGCGGGGATGCGCCCGGCAAGCTCCGTGAGTTTGACTTCCACCTTCTCGCCGTTGTCGCGGCGGACGGCCATGCACACGCCGTTTTCGATATCCCGGGGCCCGATCTCCACGCGCAGAGGCACGCCCTTCATCTCCCACTGGGCGCATTTCCAGCCCATGGAATTGTCGGAATCGTCCATTTTCGCCCGGATGCCGGCGGCCTTGAGGGCATTCAGCAGCTCCGCCGCCTTTTCCACCACGCCCTCCTTGTGCTGGGCGACGGGGACCACGATAACCTGGATGGGCGCGATGTTGGGGGGCAGCACCAGGCCGGAATTGTCGCCGTGGGTCATAATGATGCCGCCGATGACGCGGGTGGACATGCCCCAGCTGGTCTGGTGGGGGTAGCACAGCTTGTTTTCCTTATCGGTGAAGGTGATGTTGAAGGCTCTGGTAAAGCCGTCGCCGAAATAGTGGCTGGTGCCGGACTGCAGGGCCTTGTGGTCGTGCATCATGCACTCGATGGTGTAGGTGTTCACGGCCCCGGCGAATTTTTCCTTCTCGGTCTTGTTGCCGCGGATGACGGGCATGGCCAGCATCTTTTCGCAGCACTCGGCATAGACCTCCAGCATCCGCAGGGTCTCTTTGCGGGCCTCCTCCTCGGTGGCGTGGATGGTATGGCCCTCCTGCCACAGGAATTCCCGGCCGCGCAGGAAGGGCCGGGTGGTCTTTTCCCAGCGGAGCACGGAACACCACTGGTTATAAAGGCACGGCAGATCGCGCCAGGAATGGACGATATGGCTCCAGTGGTCGCAGAACAGCGTCTCGCTGGTGGGGCGCACGCAAAGGCGCTCCGGGAGGGTCTCGCTGCCGCCCATGGTGACCCAAGCGCATTCGGGGGCGAAGCCCTCCACATGATCCTTTTCCTTTTGCAGCAGGCTCTCCGGGATCAGCAGCGGCATGGACACGTTTTCGTGCCCCAGCTCCTTAAAGCGTCCGTCCAGATAGTTCTGGATGTTCTCCCAGATGGCGTATCCGTAGGGGCGCAGGATGAACAATCCCTTCACGCCGGAATAATCCACCAGCTCGGCCTTGATGCACACGTCGGTGAACCACTGGGCAAAGTCCACCTCCATGTCGGTGATCTGCTCGACCTTTTTGTCTTTTGCCATTTTTTATACTCCTTTCGCCAGGGGCCTTCCCCCGCCGTTGATAATTTAATTATTGTAGCGGGCCGGGGGTGCCTTGTCAAGATACCGCCTCTTTATTTCCGCATAGCCGCCGCGGACGGCCCCGGTCCTCCCCCCTCTTGAAAGACGCATAAAAGTATTGTATGATGGTCACAATTGAACGGAAGGAGAAACAGCCATGAAATGTCCCTACTGTGGGAGCGGGAATATCGCGCAGGGTATCGCCTGGGGCAAGAGCGCGGAAGCGGGAAACGTAGGGCTGAAGTACGAGACCCGCGCAGGTTTTTTGGGCGGACTGATCGGCGTGGCGCAGGCGTATTCCGACCTCTGCCTGGACTGCGGCGCCATCGTGAAAACCTACGTCAAGGAAGACACGGACAAAAACTGGAGCAGGCGCCCCGGCTCGCTGGGCGGCAAGTAATCCACTGGCGCGGATTCGTCCCGGATTATAAGGGAGCCGCCTTCCGCGGGCGGTTCCCCGCTAAAAAACAGCATCTTGACCATTGGCGGTTTTTGTCATATAATCTACTCTACGTTATGTATACCTTGAAGCGAGGTGACGTTTATCAACAAGCAACGGTTTTTGACGGAGCTGTCAAAATTTCTGACTTTTCTTTCGGACGACGAGCGCCAGCAGGTGCTGATGAAGTTCGGCGAGATCTTCGATGCCGCCCCCAATCAGGACGAGCTGCTCGGCGCGCTGGTATCCCCGCTGAAGGTCACCGTGGAGCTTTCCCGGGCCTACAGCAGAGGCGGTCTCCAGCAGGCGCTGGATCGCTCCGTGGAGCTGTCCGGCGTGGATCTGTCCGCCGCTCCGCCCCCGCCGTCCCCCGCCGCTGAGAGCGTCGGAGCGGATATTTACGCCGCCATCGGCAGCGCCGTGGAGGAGGCCTTTGAATCCGCCGCCGAGCCTGCCGCCGAACCCGCCGCGCCCGCTCCCGCGGAATCTGTCCCCGTGGAACCCGCCGAGCCCGTTCCCGCGGAGCCTATCCCCGCGGAGCCTGTCCCCGCCGAACCGGTCGCGCCTTCTCCCGCGGAATCCGTCCCCGTGGAACCCGCCGCGCCTGTTCCCGCGGAATCCGTCCCCGTTGAAACTGCCGCGCCCGTTCCCGCGGAGCCCGCCGTCCCGGAATTTGAGGACACCGAGCCCGAGGAATTCTTCGACGAGGCCGCGGACGAGGCCGTCCCGCAGGGCGAATACCGGGCGAAACCCGCGGCGCTGATGTTTTTCATCCTGCTGTTTGTCCCGCTGGGCCTTGTGGGCATCGCGGTGCTGCTGTGCGTGGGCGCGGCGCTGATCGCCGTGGCCGCAGCGGCCATCGGCTCCGGCGTATTTGCCGTCTCTCTGGCCTTTTCCGGCATGGCCGTCTTCGCCGACATCATCATGACCATCGGCGTGGCGCTGGTATGCCTTGCCGCGGGCGTGCTGTTCCTGTGGCTGGCCCTGTGGTTTTTGATTCGGAGCGTGGGCGGCCTGGTGCGGGGCATCCTGCATCTGGGCAAAAAGTGGTGCTATAAGGAGGTGTCCGCGGGATGAAGACCATCTGGAGAGTCGTCGGGCTCATCGCGCTGGGCGCGCTGACCCTGGGCGCCGTATGCATCGTCGTGGGCCTCATCACCGGCGGCAGCATCGACCGCATCATCGACGCGCTGTTTGCCAACTACGACGTGGACTATTACCTGAAGATCTGCCAGCAATTTGTCGGCACACTGTTCTAGCCAAAAGCAGGCGGCGGGATGTTTTCCCGCCGCCTTTTCCCCGCCGCTACGCCGGGCGCTGCCATTTGAATACCAGCACCCCGGCGATCATCAGCGCCAGCCCGATGTACTTCGGCGCGTCAAAGGCGGTCTTTTCGCTGCCCATCAGCCCCAGCGCGTCGATCACCGCCGCCACCAGCAGCTGGGCAATGAGAATCACGGACACCGCCGTGGCCGGGCCCAGCGCCTTGATGCCCAGCATCACCGCCACGGTGATCACGATGCCCAGCACCCCGCCGAACCAGTACAGCTTGTTCACGCCGCTCAGCGCGGCAAAGCTGCCCTGCCGGGAAAGGGGCAGCGCGGCCAGCGACAGGGCGAAGGCCGTCCCCTGAACCAGCGCGTTGGCCTCCAGCGTGCCGATGCCCTGGCCCAGCCGGGTGTTCATCACCCCCTGTACGCTCATGGCCGCCCCGGCCAGTATACTGAATAGTACGCCCAGCATGGTTCTCCCTCCCCCTGTCCGCGCCCGGTCTGCATCGTCCCCTCCTACGCCCGGCGGGGCAAAAAATTGCGATTTTTTCTCTCCGGCTCTTGCGTCCGGCCGCCGGATATGATAGGATGGCTTCATCCGTGAGTGAAGCACATTCGCCCGCGTATTGCGGACTTCTCCCGAATGGAGGCACAAGAATGGCCGTTTTCAAGAACAAATATTATCTTGTCAGCGCCGAAGCGCTGCCCGAGGTCTTTGTCAAGGTCACCCGGGCCAAGGAGCTGCTTGAGACCGGCGCGGCCCGCACGGTAGCCGAGGCGGTGGAGCGGGTGGACCTCAGCCGCAGCGCGTTTTACAAATACAAGGACGCCATCCGTCCCTTCCGGGACATGAAGCGGGACGCCATCGTCACTTTCTCCGCCATTCTCTACGACAAGCCCGGCGTATTGGCCTCTCTGCTGAGTATTTTTACCGAGTCGGGCGCGAATATACTCACTATCAACCAGTCCATCCCCACCGACGGGGCCGCGCTGGTGACCATCTCCATCACCACGGAGAACATGGCGGTGGGCACGGAGGAAGTACTCAATCTGCTCCAGTCGGCCCCGGGCGTCATCACCGTGGAAGTTCTGGCCGGCTGAACCGGCGATAGCGATAAGATCAATAGAATCAAAAGACCGTTCGGAAAAAATCCGAACGGTCTTTTTAAGGCTGTCAAAAACTACTAACCATGAGCTTGTTTTGGGCGATGCGGGGGGCAGGCAAAGCCCCGCCTCAATTTGGATAAATAGCCGCCAAACCCTTGCTGTGCAAGGGTTTGGGGAGCGGAGCGACGTTTTTTGCGAAGATACGGTTTCGCGAAAAATTCGGCGTTATGTCAGCAGATCGTACAGCAGCTTGGCAAACATCAGGCCCAGCACCACGAAGATCATGCCCCGGATTTTCCCGCTGCCGCCCCGGATGGCGTAGCGCGCGCCCAGCAGGTTGCCCGCCGCGCCAAAGACCGCCGCGGGCAGCACCAGCGCCAGCATCACCTTCCCGCCCAGCAGCCACACCACGGACGAGGCCACGTTGGAGGCCAGATTGCCGATCTTGGCGCAGCCGGTGGAGGTCAGCAGGTCGAAGCCCAGCACGGCGGTGAAAGCCATCATCATGAAGGTGCCCGTGCCCGGCCCGACGAGTCCGTCGTAGATCCCGATCGCCAGCCCGATGGCCGCGCTCAAAGCCACCTGCGCCCCCGGTGTGCGCGCCTTGGCCGGGCGGGCGGCCGCCTGCCCGAAGTCCTTTTTCACCGCCAGAAAGACCGCCGTCAGCGGCAGGGCGCACAGCAGCACGGTTTTGAGGGCGGCCTCATTCAGCCCCAGCGCCGCCTTGGTCCCCAGAAAGGAGCCCAGCAGCGCCCCCGCCGCCGCGAGCAGGGCCGGTTTCAGCTTGACGCAGCCGCTTTTGAGATAGCGGCCCGCGGCGAAGGAGGTGCCGATGCAGGCCACCACCTTATTGGTGCCGGCGGCGACGTGGGCCGGCAGGCCGATGAGCAGATAGGCGGGCAGCGAGATCAGCCCGCCGCCCCCGGCCACGGAATCCACAAAGCCCGCCAGAAACACCAGCGGGCACAAAATAAGGCACATTTTCAAAAGCTCGGGCATTTTTTCCGCTCCCGTCCGCAAAAAGCGCCGGAGGAAGGCATCCTCCGGCACATTTTAATTTCGTCAGTTGTTTTTTTTGCGCAGCTCAGCCAGTTTTTTATCCAGCCTTTCCATCTGCTTCTGGGTCTTGAGCGCCTCTTTCTTGGCCTCCAGCTCCTGCTTGATGGCGGCGTGCTCCTGACTGATGCTCTTGTAAGCCTCGATACGGGCCTCCTTGGCGGCCTGTTTGGCCTCCCTGCGGGCCGTCCGGGCGCTGAGCTTTTCGCTCTCCGTGGCGCCCGTGGCCCGGGCGCGCTTCTCCTCGAGATCCGCCAGAATCTGCTTGTGCTGGGCGTTATGCTCGATCAGCTGGGCCTCGTGGCGCTCCCGCAGCTGCTTCCAGCGGCGGTACAGCGGGGCGAAGTCCCTGGACATAAAGTACTCGTCCCCCTCCTTCTCGATGAAGCCCATGGACTGCAGCGCGATCCACAGATTTTTGGCGCCCCAGAAAGAATGCTCCTCCTCGTAGATATTCTTTTCCACCAGCAGGCGGCGCAGCTCCTTGATGTTCAGCGGCTGGCCCTCGTCCATATCCAGATAGGTGGACATGATGCCCGCGCGGGTGAGCACCTCGGCCCGGTGGGCGGGCGAGGAGGCGTAGTGGCCGGAACGGATCTCGTCCGCCAGCGCCTCAAGATTTTTTCTTGTAGGCTTGCTCTCGGGCAAAAGCTCCTCCACCGATCTCGGCTGAGCGTCGGAATTGTTCCCGGCGTTTCTATTCATAAACATGGCCGCGCCTCCCAATAAATCCAACAGTCTTGGCTGTTAATCCCAATAGAGTATAATTTCTGACCCGACAAATTGCAAGGGGGTGACAGAAAAACAGCGGTTCCGATGCTTCCATATTTTTTACCATTTTTAATATAGCATAAGTCCTCCGTATGTACTATAATCAAATCGGGTGATTTGTACGAAAAACACGACACTGTGCTATATCGAACGGGACGGCAGCTATCTCCTGCTGCACCGCGTCAAGAAGGAAAACGACCTCAACCACGACAAATGGATCGGGCTGGGCGGCAAATTCGAGGAGGGCGAAAGCCCGGAGGAGTGCATGTTGCGGGAGGTGAAGGAGGAATCCGGCCTCACGTTGACCCGCTGGCGCTATCGCGGGGTGGTGACCTTTGTTTCCGACGAGTGGGAGGGCGAGCTGATGCACCTTTTCACGGCGGACGGCTTCGAGGGCACCCTCTCCGACTGCGACGAGGGCGTGCTGGAATGGGTGCCCAAAGCCAAGCTGGGCAGGCTGAACCTGTGGGAGGGGGACCTCATTTTCCACCGCCTCCTGGATGAAAATATCCCCTTTTTCTCCCTGAAGCTCTGTTATGAAGGGGACAGTCTGGTCTGCGCCGCGCTGAACGGCACGCGCATCCGATAATATTTCCCGCCGCCGCCGAATAGGATAAGGTAACGCAATTTTTCGGAAGGCGGCGATACTATGACCCTCTATGTTGTCAGGCCGGGCGACACGCTGTACGGCGTGGCTCGGCATTTTGGCGTAACCTCGGCGGCGCTGGCCGCCCTCAACCAGCTTGCCGACCCCGACCGCCTGCCGGTGGGGCTGGCGCTGGTCATCCCCGCCGGCGGGGCGGCCCCCACGGCGTCCATGGAGGTCAACGGCTTCGTCTATCCCGGCGTATCCGAGGCCACGCTGACGGAAACCCTGCCCTCCCTGACCTTTCTCAGTCCCTTCTGCTATCGTGTCGGGGCGGACGGAACGCTGCTGCCCCTGGAAGATCAGTCGCTGATTACCGCGGCCTACGCCGGGGGCGCGGCCCCGCTGCTCACGGCGGCCAACATTGACGAGCGCGGCTTTTCCAGCGATATCGCCCACGCCGTTCTCACCGACAGCGCGGCGCAGGACAAATTCATCGCCAACGCGCTGGCGCTGCTCCGGGCGCGGAACTACTACGGTCTGGCGCTGGATTTCGAGTACATCTATCCCTTCGACCGGGGCAGCTACAACCAGTTCGCGGCCCGCCTGGCCGAGACGCTCCACGCCCGGGGCTACTATTTTATTACCGTTCTGGCCCCCAAAACGGCGGACGATCAGCCCGGGCTGCTGTACGAGGCCCACGACTACGCCGCCCACGGGCGGGTGGCGGACCGGGTAATCCTGATGACCTACGAGTGGGGCTACACCTATTCCCCGCCCCGGGCGGTGTCCCCGGTGGATCGGATGCGCGACGTGCTGGACTACGCGGTCACGGCCATCCCGCCCGGCAAGATCCTGCTGGGCTTTTCCAATTACGGCTACAGCTGGGCCCTGCCCTGGCACCAGGGGGACGCGGCCCGCGTGATCTCCAGTGCCGCCGCCGCGGATCTGGCCGCCTCGGTGTACGCCCCCATCCGCTATGACAGCGTCGCCCAGGCCCCCCACTTCACCTACGCCGACGCCGCCGGCGTCCGGCGGGAAGTCTGGTTCGAAGACCCCCGCTCCTGGCGGGCGCGGCTGGAGCTGGCGATGGGATACGGTCTGGCGGGCATCAGCATCTGGACGGTGAACCGGCTCTACCGCCCCGGTCTGGCCGTGCTGGAAAGCGTCGCTCAGGTGGAAAAAATCCTCTGACATTTTTCTTGCCGTATCGCCCTCTTTATACTAAATTTAAAGTGGAACTGCTAAGATACAATCACTTTGAACCGAGGTGATGGAAATGCGCCTGCTGCTGGCGGATGACGAAAAGGAGCTCACCGACGCCCTGTCGATGATCCTGAATTACAACAAATTCATCACGGACTGCGTCTACAACGGCCAGGACGCGCTGGATTACGCCATGTCCGGGGAATATGACGGCATCATTCTGGACGTGATGATGCCCAGGATGGACGGGGTGGAGGTTCTGCGCCGTCTCCGCCAGGCGGGGATCACCACCCCGGTGCTGATGCTCACGGCCAAGTCCCAGCTCCGGGACAAGGTGGAGGGGCTGGACGCGGGGGCGGACGATTACCTGCCCAAGCCCTTCGAGACCGAGGAGCTGCTGGCCCGCATCCGGGCCATGGCCCGCCGGGGCAGCGCGGTCTTCACGCCGGACACCCTGATCTTCGGCGACCTCAGTCTGGACCGCAAGAGCTTCGAGCTGAAGTGCGGCGGCGAGAGCGTGCGTCTGGCCAACAAGGAGTTCCAGATGATGGAGCTGATGATGACCAATCCCAAGGTGGTCATCTCCACCGAGCGGTTCATGGACCGGGTCTGGGGCTTTGATTCCGACAGCGAGATGAACGTGGTCTGGGCCTATGTGTCCTATCTGCGCAAAAAGCTCCAGACCCTCGGCTCCCGGGTGGAACTCACCGCGCTGCGCGGCCGGGGCTATATGCTGGAGGATAGCGGCGCATGATCCGGGAGCTGCGAAAAAAATTCATACTGGTGATGATGCTGTCCCTGTTCATCGTCATGGGCATTCTGGTGGCGGGCATCAACATCGTCTACGCCCGCAACAACCGCAGCCTGACGGATTCCACCATAGAATTCCTCTATGCCAATTCCGGGACCTTTCCGGACAGCGCCTCCCCCTCCGGCGGCGCCAGTCCGGCCAGCGGCACGGACATGGCCCCGCCGGAGGATGCCGCCTCCCGCGCGAAAAAGGAGAACGGCTTCGGCGGCCATATCACCGCGGACACAAAATTCGAGACCAGCTTTTTTATGGTCACGGTCGACGCCGACGGCAAGATCACCAAGGTCAACCACGGCGCGGTGGCCTCCGTCTCGGAGGATGAAATTTCCCAGTACGCCCAGACCATCCTTTCCTCGGGCGACACCCGGGGCAGGGTGGATTACTTCCGTTACGCCCTCTACACCCCGGCGGACGGCAGCCGGGTCATCGTGGCGGTGAACTGCTATCAGCAGATGCGCCAGGAGAGCACGCTGCTGCTGGTGTCCAGCGGCGCGGGGCTTCTGTGCATGGCGGCGGTGTATGTGCTGGTACTGCTCATGTCCAGGCGGGTTACCAGGCCCGTGGAGGAGAGCGTTGAAAAGCAGCGCCAGTTCATCACGGACGCGGGGCACGAGCTGAAAACGCCCATCACCATCATTTCGGCCAACGCCGAGGTGCTGCAGATGCAGACCGGGGAAAATCAATGGGTGGACAGCATCAAAAACCAGACCCGGCGGCTGAACCATCTGGTAAAGAACCTGCTGGAGCTTTCCAAGCTGGACGAATCCGCCCCCGCGGAGCTGTTCACCGAGGTCGATCTCAGCGCGCTGGTGGGCGAGGTGGCGGAATCCTTCGAGGTCCCGGCCCAGGCCGCCGGCAAGACCTTTTTCACGGAGATTCAGCCCGGCGTCACCCTCGCCGGCTCCCGGGAGGAGCTGTACAAGCTCACCTCCATCCTGCTGGACAACGCCCTGAAATACACCAACGACGGCGGCACCATCCGGGTGTCTCTGCAGAAGCAGCGCCGGGTGGCGCTGTCGGTTTACAACACCTGCGCGTACATGGACCCGGAAAAGACCGGCCGCCTGTTCGAGCGCTTCTACCGGGCGGATGAATCCCGCTCCCGGGAGACCGGCGGCAGCGGCATCGGCCTGTCCATCGCCCAGGCCATCGTGGAGCGCCACGGCGGCAAAATTTCCGCCTCCGCGCCGGATGGAAAATCCATCACCTTTACGGCGGTGTTTTCAGCCTCCGTCCATTGAAAAGTCATTTTTTTATGGTATAATACCATCACTTTATAAAGTACCATCACTTTATTAAGTGATGGTATTATTCTTTGATCGATACGCGAAAGGAACGCTGAAATTATGTGTGGAATCGTCGGTTTCGCAGGCAGCATCGAAGCGGCCCCGCTGCTGCTGGAGGGCCTGAAAAAGCTGGAATACCGGGGCTATGACTCCGCCGGCGTCGCCGTGGTGGACGGCGGTGCCATCGAGATGGTCAAGTCCCCCGGAAAAATAAAGAATCTCTGCCAGAAGACGCATGACGGCGCCGATCTGCACGGCTGCACCGGCATCGGCCACACCCGCTGGGCCACCCACGGCGAGCCCAACGAGGTCAACGCCCACCCCCACGTCAGCCAGCACGGCAAGGTGGCGGTGGTGCACAACGGCATCATTGAAAACTATGTGCCGCTGAAGGAATTTCTCCTCTCCAGGGGCGTGGTGTTCAAGTCCGAAACGGACACCGAGGTGGTCGTCCAGCTGCTGGAGTATTACTATCTCAAGTCCAGCAACATTCTCGACGCCGTTTTCAAGGTACTTCACCGCATCAAGGGCGCCTACGCGCTGGGCATCCTCTGCGCGGACTACCCCGGCTCTTTCATCGCCGCCCGCAAGGACGCGCCGCTGCTGCTGGGCTACGGCAGGGGCTGCAACTTCATCGCCTCCGACGCCACCGCCATCATCGAGCACACCCGCGAGGTCGCCTATATGGACGACGGCGAGGTGGCCGTGCTCACCAAGGACGAGATCAAAGTCTACGACTCCTTCGGCCAGCCCGTGGAGAAGGAGCGCCACACCATCGACTGGGACATCTCCGCCGCGGAAAAGGGCGGCTACGCCCACTTCATGTTCAAGGAGATCATGGAGCAGCCGGAGGCCATCCGCAAGACCGTCTCCCCCCGCCTCCGGGGCGGCCGCATCGCGTTTGACGGGCTGAAGCTGGACGAGGCGTACATCCGGGGCATCGACAAGATCTTCATCGTGGCCTGCGGCTCCTCCTATCACGTGGGCATGGTGGGCAAATACAATCTGGAACGGCTGCTGCGCATCCCGGTGGAGCCCATGCTGGCCTCGGAATTCCGCTACAGCGACCCGCTGATCACCAAAAACACGCTGGTCCTCGTCATCAGCCAGTCCGGCGAGACGCTGGACACCATGGCCGCCCTGCGGGAGGCCAGGAGCCGGGGCGCCCACATCCTGTCCATCGTCAACGTGGTGGGCTCCTCCATCGCCCGGGAGTCGGACGACGTGATCTACACCTGGGCCGGGCCGGAAATCGCCGTGGCCACCACCAAGGCTTACTCCACCCAGCTGGTGCTGCTGGATATGCTGGGGCTCTATTTTGCCGATATTCTGGGCACCGTCACCTCCAAGGAATACGCCGCCGTCGTGGATGAGCTGCAATGGCTGCCGGAGAAAATGGAGACCGTGCTGAAAAACACGGACGGGATCAAATACCTGGCCAGCCGCTATTTCAACCACGAATCCGTGTTCTATATCGGCCGCAATCTGGACTACGCCCTGGGCCTGGAGGGCTCCCTCAAGCTCAAGGAGATCTCCTACATCCATTCGGAGGCCTACGCCTCCGGCGAGCTGAAGCACGGCACCATCTCCCTCATCGAAAAGGGTACGCTGGTGGTGGCGCTGGGCACCTACTCCCCCCTGTTCGACAAGGCCATGAGCAACGTGGTGGAGGTCAAGGCCCGGGGCGCGGACGTGGTGGCCCTGACCACCGTGAGCCACGGGGATGAAATGAAAAAGACGGTGGAGCATGTGCTCACCGTCCCCGACACCCACACCATTCTTCAGCCCTCGCTGGGCATCGTGCCGCTGCAGCTGTTCGCCTATTATGTGGCGCTGCAGCGCGGCTGCGACATCGACAAGCCCCGCAATCTGGCCAAATCCGTCACTGTGGAATAAACCTGGCGTAAACCGCCCGGAGCAAAAGCTCCGGGCGGTTTTTCTGCCTTTTACACATAGCCCAGCAGGCCGCGGACGCTGACCTCGCCGCCGGACAGGGTCTCCCGCCCGCCGCCGGCGTAGCGCACCCGGAGGCCGAAATCCTCGCCGATGCCCTCGGCAAAGGCCTCCCGCTCCTGTTCGCCCCGGCGCACGGTCACGGTGTTGCCCGGGGTCACGCAGTCCTGCCGGTAGGCGGCCAGATAGTCGGCTCTGCCGGCGGGATAGGCCTCGGCCAGCACGTCGAAGGCGGCGATCATCTCCGCGGCCAGGTCGGCCCGGCACACCGTCTCGCCCGTGTGCATCCGCACCGAGCCCGCCACCCCGGCCAGCTCCCCGGGGAAATCCCCGGCCAGCTGATTGCAGTTCACGCCCACGCCCACGATCACATACTGCACGCTGCCGCTCTCCCCCTCCACGGAAAGCTCCGTGAGGATTCCGGCGATCTTTTTCCCGTCCAGCAGCAGATCGTTGACCCATTTGACGCCCGGCCGCACCCCGCAGGCGTTTTGGACGGCGTCGGCCATGGCCACCGCCGTGCAGCCCGTCACGGCGGAGACCTCCTCCGGACGGCAGTCCGGGCGCAGCAGCGCGGAAAGGTAGACCCCCATCCCCTCGGGCGAGGAGAAGGCCCGGCCCAGACGGCCCCGGCCCCCGGTCTGCCGGCCGGCCACCGCGATCTGCCCCTCCGGCGCGCCGGACAGGGCCAGCGACCGCAGATAGGTGTTGGTGGAATCCACCGTGTCCAGAAAGACCACCCGGCGCATCCGCTCCTCGCCCAGCCGGGCCAGCAGCTCGCCGGCGTTCAGCTTTTCCGGCCCGCCCCGCAGCAGATAGCCCCGGTTGGTGGCGGATTCGATGTCGTAGCCGTCCTCCCGCAGGGCTTTGATGGCGGCGTTCACCGCCGCCCGGCTGACGCCCAGCCGCCCGCTGATCCTCTCGCCGGACACATAGGCGCCCTCATTTTTCAAAATCGCAAAAACGGTATCCTTTGTCATTGTCACATCACCCGTCCTTATCTTAGCATGGCGCGCGATAATTGTAAATCAGGTTTAAGCGGCAGTTGACAATCCGCCCCCGGCGGCTTATGCTTATTGTAAACTAATTTCTTGTGGAGGTTTACAATTGTGAAAACAAGAGACCTGACCCTGATCGCCGTTTTTGCCGCCGTCATCGCGGTATGCGCGTGGATCTCCATTCCCGCGGCGGTGCCCTTCACCTTACAGACTCTCGGCATTTTTCTGGCGGTGGGCCTGCTGGGCGGCAGGCGCGGCACGATTTCCGCGGCGGTGTATCTCCTGCTGGGCGCGGTGGGCGCGCCGGTTTTTTCGGGCTTTAACGGCGGGATCGGCTATCTGCTGGGCGCCACCGGCGGCTATCTGCTGGGCTTTCTGGCCATGGCGGCGGTGATGTGGGGGCTGACGGCGGCGCTGGGGGACGGGCCGCCCGCGATGGCGCTGGCCATGGTTCTGGGGCTGCTGGCCTGCTACGCGCTGGGCACCGCGTGGTTTATGGCGGTCTACACCCGCACCCGGGGCGCCATTTCCCTGCTGAGCGTGCTTTCCAGCTGCGTTTTCCCCTTCCTCCTGCCCGATCTTTTGAAGCTGGGGCTGGCGCTGCTGCTCATCCGGCGGCTGAAAGGGCTCGTCCCCGCCGCGTGATTGAAATGGGGTGAAAACTGTGGTATGCTGTCGCGGACAGAGTTTTTTGCGAGGTGACGCCATGAGAACGCCCGAGCAGGTGGCTGAGATCGTCCGCTGCCTGGAAGAAGAATATCCCGGCGCCCAGTGCTCGCTGGATTACGGCAAGGATTACGAGCTGCTGTTTTCCGTGCGGCTGGCCGCCCAATGCACGGACGAGCGGGTAAACCAGATCACGCCCGCGCTTTTCGCGCGCTTTCCCACCCTGCACTCCTTCGCGGAAGCGGACGTGAGCGAGGTGGAGAAATACGTCCACTCCTGCGGCTTTTTCCGGGCCAAGGCCCGGGATATCGTGCTGTGCGCCCAGACGCTGGAGGCGAAGTTCGGCGGCAGAGTGCCCGGCACCATGGAGGAGCTGCTGACGCTGCCCGGCGTGGGCCGCAAGACGGCCAATCTCATTCTGGGCGATATCTATAAGGTGCCCGGGTCCACCGTGGTGGATACCCACTGCATCCGCCTGTCCAACCGGCTGGGACTGGTGGACGGCCTGAAGGAGCCGGAGAAGATCGAAATGGCGCTGCGCAGGCTGCTGCCGCCGGAAAAATCCAGCGATTTCTGCCACCGCATCGTGCTGCACGGCCGGGCGGTGTGCCGGGCCCAGGGGCCGGACTGCGGGCATTGCTGCCTGCGCCACGTCTGCCAGAGCTATTCCGGCGGCAGCGGCTGAAAACGGGCGCGCCCTTTTTGGCTGCCTTCCGCCTTATTTCGCCAGGCTCCTGTCCTTGTCGATGACGGTCTGGGTGGCCTGCTGGACGGCGGATTCAAAGCCCAGCCTTTTCAGGGTGAGCACGCCCTCGATGGTGGTGCCGCCGGGGGAACAGACCTGATTGCACAGCGCGATGGGATGTTCGCCGGTCTCCTTCACCAGCTTTGCCGCGCCCAGCACGGCGTCCGTGGCCATGGACACCGCGAAGGGCCGGGGGAAGCCCGCGCGCACGCCGGCGTCGGCCAGCGCGTCGATATACAGGTCGATGAACGCGCCCGAGGCCCCGCCGATGGCGGAGAAGGCGCTGAACATCTTTTCATCCACCCGGTAGGTGGAGCCCACCGTGCCGAAGATCTTTTCCGCGATCCGCAGCTGCTCTTCCCCGGCCGCGGCGCCGCCGCACACCGCGGTGACCGCCGAGCGCACCTTGGCCGCGATGTTGGGCATCAGCCGCACCACGGGCACGCCGGGCGCCAGACGGGCTTCGTACCACGCGCAGGGCAGCCCTGCCGCAATGGACAGCACCGTTTTTTCCGGCGTGAGCACGGGGGAGAGTTCCTCCACCACGGCGGGCATCATCTGGGGCTTTACCGCCAGCACCACCACGTCCGCCGCCTCCGCCGCGTCCGCCGCGCTCCCGCAGGGGATGAGCCCCATGCCGGCCTTCAGCTTTTCCGTCTTTTCCCGGCTGCGGTTGTAGCCGTAAATCTTGTCCCCGGCAAATTCGCCGCTGACCGCCATTCCCGCCAGAATGGCCCCGGCCATGTTGCCCAGGCCGATAAATCCATAATTCATGAGGTCGCCCTTCTTTCCGATTATTTTGGCCTATTATACATCCATCGGGGAAAAAAGAAAAGCCGGACAGTTTCTGCCCGGCTTTTAAAGATGTCAAAAAAGCCTTTTTGACATCTTTAAAACGCCGAATTTTTTGCGAAACCGTGTCTTCGCAAAAAACGTCGCTCCGCTCCCCAAGCCCTTGCACAGCAAGGGTTTGACAGCTATTTATCAAAATTGAGGAGGGGCTCCGCCCCCCTCACACTTCCCCCCCGTCCCCTTCCGAATGCGAACGGGTTCGCATTCGGTTAAGGAGCCGCAGCGGAATGAGCGAGACCCGGCGCGGGCGCCGGGGCGAGGGATAGGGAGCTTGCGGCGACGTCAGGCGTCGGCCGCCTGCCTTTCCTCTTCCTCTTCCTCCAGCTTGCGGTAGGCCACCTTGCCCACCAGCGTCTTGGGCAGCTCGGCGCGAAATTCGATCTCTTTGGGCATGGCGTATTTCGCAATGCTGCGGGAGCAGTATTCCAGAAGCTCGGCCCTGGTCTCCTCATTGGCGGGAACGCCCGGGCGGAGCATGACGAAGGCCTTCACCACCTGCATCTTGTAGGGATCGGGAATGCCGATGACGCAGCTCATCAGCACCTTTTCATGGGCGTCGATGATATTCTCCAGCTGGCCGGGATAGACGTTGTAGCCGGAGGAGATAATCATGCGCTTGGCGCGGCCGCGGAAATAGATAAAGCCCTGATCGTCCATAGTGCCCAGATCGCCGGTATAGACCCAGGCGAGCCCGTCCGCATGGGTGCGGAGGGTCTGCGCGGTCTCCTCGGGGTTGTTCATGTATTCCTTCATCACCGTGGGGCCGGAGAGCAGGATCTCGCCCTCCTCCCCGTAGGGGAGCTCCACCTCCGTGCCGGGCCTGACGATCTTGATATAGGTGTCCGGGAACGGCAGGCCGATGCTGCCCTCCTTGAACATGTGGGGCGGGGTGAGGCAGCAGGCCGTGACGGTCTCGGTGGTGCCGTAACCCTCCCGCACCTGAACGACGGCTTTGTGGTCGTACAAAAACTGGTCGAACTTTTTCTTCAGCTCGATGGACAGCGAATCGCCGCCGGAGAACACGCCCTTGAGGCTGGAGAGGTCCGCCCCGTCCATGGAGGGCAGCCGCAGCAGCGCTTCGTACAGCGTGGGCACGCCGGCAATGAAGTTGCACCGGTACTTGACGATGAGTTTGGCATAGCTCTTGGCCGTGAAGCGCGGCACCAGAACGCACCGGCCGCCCTGAGACAGCATGGTGTGGATGCACACGCCCAGACCGAAGCCGTGGAACAGCGGCATGGCCGCCAGCATCTTGTCCCCGGGGCGGAACATGGGGTTGGCCGCGATGACCTGCCGGCCCAGGGCGTTGAAGTTGAGGTTGGTGAGCACGATGCCCTTGGTGGTGCCCGTGGTGCCGCCGGAATAGAGGATGACGGCGGGATCGTCCGCCTCCCGGTGCACCGCGTAGTCCAGTGAGCTGTGGCGGCCCAGGCGCATGAATTCCTTCCAGCGGATCACCGGCGCGTCCGCCGGAATCTTCTGGATCTTGCGGCCGGCGGTGAGCATATACCCGGCCTTCACCGGGGTGGAAAGCTCGTCCTTCACGCTGGCGATGATGATGTTCACGATCTTCGACCTGGCGCGGACGCTTTCAAATTTGTTGTAGAACTGGTCGAGGGTGATGGCCGCCACGCTGTCGGAAGCGTTGAGATAGAATTCGATCTCCTTTTCCGCCGACAGGGGGTGGATCATGTTGGCCACCGCGCCGATGAGGTTGACGGCATAAAACATGAAGATGGCCTGGGGGCAGTTGGGCATGGCGATGGTGACCTTGTCATCCCGCCTGACGCCGATGGTGCGCAGGGATTTGGCGCACTGACGCACCTCCTGCACCAGGCGGCGGTATGTGGTGGCCCGGCCCATGAAGTCGAAGGCGACATACTCCGGGTACTCCTCCGCGATCTTTTCCACAGCCTCGAACATGGTGCCCTGAAAATAGTCCAGATGGGCGGGCACGCCGCCCATGTAGTCCAGCCAGGGCGTTTTGACCTGCGTTCTTTCCATCAGTACTCCACCTTCTCGCGGAGCTCCGTCTCCAGCAGCTCCGGATTCTCCAGCAGCGTCCTGAGCAGGCGCACGGTCTTGGAATAATAGTACCCGTCGGCCAGACGCTCGTCGATGGTGAGGCCGATATCCACGGTGGGCCGCAGGGTGACCCGGCCGTCCTCGTCAAAATACGGGGACTTTTTGGTCTCGCCGATGGCGATGAACACGGAGTTGGTGCCCCAGTTGGTGAGATGGTGATAGCCCATCTTCAGCCCGATGGAGCCCAGATTGGTGAGAACCACGGAGGAATAGTAGGGGTCCGTGTCGATCAGCGGCTGGGGCACCCAGCCGTGAACGTCCAGAAAACGGATGCCGTCCACCAGCGTGCGGGAGACGGCGCGGGGCATGGCGTTGAGGATGTCCATATTGTCCGTGGAGCTGTCCACCCCGTCGCCCCGGCAGAAGGATACCTGCCGGCGGATTTTCTCGTGGATGGTATCCAGCGTATCGTCCGGCACGGTATGCAGAAAGGCCAGCGCCTCTTCGCCCTTGTCGGAAAACTCCTTTTTTACCACAAAGGAGGCGGAGACCTCGTTGCGCTGATAAATATTGCGGTGGGCGATGAAGCGGTTCATCTTGGGCCGCAGGGTCAGCGTCTTCATGGCGGCGGTGACGACGAGCTGGAACATATTGTACTTGTACGCGGGATCGGCCGCGTTCTTCTTCTCCAAAAAAGCGTTCATGGCGGTCATGTCGATACGCTGGGATATAAAAGCCTCGTTATCGCAGCGGTTGGGATACAGCAGCGGCACGATGTAATGCATGGAGTCCAGATCGCGCAGGAGCTTGCCGTCCTTGCGGTCGCCGATACGGCGGGCAGCTTTTTCCATAGGTTCACTCTCTTTCCTTGGTTTGGATAACAGGGATGCTATACACGATTATAGTATCCCCTTCCGCGTCAAAAGCCAATAGGCAATTCCTACAATTATTCAAAAATTTGAAATTTCTCGCCCTCAAAGAAACGCAGAAAGCCCGTGAAACCATCGGTTTCGCGGGCTGAGTCAGGTGCTTTTATTCCTCGCCGGGCTGCGGCCGGGGGATCTCAAAAAAGAAATACTGGGCCTTGCCGCCCCGTTTGGCCTGATACAGGGCGTCGTCGCTCTCGCGGTAGAGATTCTCAAAGGTCTTGCCGTCCCCCGGTTCGAAAAACGTGGCGCCCAGACTGATGGACACCCGGCTGTCGCCCACGCCCGTCACGGTCATGCCGCGGATATGGCGGAAAAGTCTCTCGATGCACAGCGCCCCGGTGCCCGCATCCCGCACACCCACGGCGAAAACAGCAAATTCATCGCCGCCGAGACGGGCGATCACGTCCCCCGCGCGGAAGCTGGCGGTCAGCTGGAGCGACACGCCCCTGAGCACCTCGTCGCCGCTCATGTGGCCGTATTCGTCGTTGATGCTCTTGAAGCCGTCGATGTCGATCATGCAGAACATCCCGTACTGCCGGCGGTCCAGCAGGCTTTTGACGTTCCGCTCCCCCGCGCTGCGGTTGTACAGGCCGGTGAGGCCGTCCAGCTCCGAAGCGCGGCGCATGGAGAAGGCGTATTCCACGTTGCGCAGGCGGTCGTACTGGATGACGCAGTTCACGCCGGCGCCCATCAGGGTGAACAGCACCAGGTCCAGCATATCCTGTGAGAACAGGGCGCGGGTCTTGACCTGAAAGCAGCACACCGAATAGGCCGCGGCCACCGCCGCCATATAGGTCAGGATGCGCCAGGGCTTGTCCATGATGAACAGCGGCAGCACGCACAGGAGGACCATGATGGTCAGCGACAGCTGCCCGGGGTCCAGATAGGTGCCCATGAGGATACCCAGGGCCATCAGCGGCGTGAACCAGAAATACATATCCCGGATGATGTGGTCCCTGTGGCCGCGGTAATAGAACGTGGAGACGAACATGAAGGAAAAGTAGACAAACAGCAGGAAGAATTCCAGTTTGAAGCCGGCGGCGTCCCGCATCAGCTGGCTGAGGATCACCGTGACCGCGGCGGTGAACAGGCCCAGCAGGGAAAAAGAGTAAAAATAATGGTAGTTCCGGCTGCGGACCTCCGCCAGGTGCGCGTCGATGGAGCCGCCCCGCAGAAAAGCCAGCGCCCTGCCCAAATAGTCCTCGTCCCTCATGCGCAGCCGTTCTCCTTCCGGTGGTATTTGGCTTATTTTAGCACAGGATACGGGCGCCGTCGAGGAGAATTTTGGCACCGCCAAACTTCTTTTTTGCGGGGCACGCCGGGCGCGTTTTCCCTTGATAATCCGCCGTGGCGTGATAAGAGGAAGGAAAAACGAAAGAGGTGCTTCTCCCATGGAAAAAGCACTCGCTGCCGGAAGAAGCGGCAAAAAATCGGCGGTCTGCAGAGACCGCCGATTTTTTATGCCTGCCGCCGCGCCGCCTTTTCAGGCCCGGCGGCACCTTGTCAAGGCCGCGGCTCCCGCCCCCGCGCGAACAGCGGCAGCAGATAGCCGTAGCCCTGGGCCTCCATGTCCGCGAAGGGAACGAAGCGCAGCGACGCGCTGTTGATGCAGTAGCGCGTGCCGCTGGGGGAATCCGGGTCGTTTTCAAACACATGGCCCAGATGGGAGTTCCCGGCCCGGCTGCGCACCTCCGTGCGGGCCATGCCGTGGCTGCCGTCGGGCAGCGCGGCCACGGCGGGGGCTTCGATGGGGGCGGAGAACGCCGGCCAGCCGCAGGCGCTGTCGAATTTATCCAGCGAGGAAAACAGCGGCTCCCCGGTGACCACGTCCACATAGATGCCCTTGTCCCTGAAATCCCAGTATTCGTTGGCAAAGGGGCGCTCCGTGCCGCTTTGCTGGGTGACCCGGTACTGCTCCGCCGTGAGCTTGGCGCGGAGGACCTCCGCCGCGGGCTTTTGATAGTCGCCGGGGTCGATGGTGAGATGGGAAAGAAGCGCGATCTTCGCCGGGGATATATGGCAGTAGCCGTCCGGATTCTTGCCCAGATAATCCTGATGGTACTCCTCCGCCGGATAGAAATTCCGCAGCGGGCCGATCTCCACGGCAAATTCCGGCACCCGGGCCGCCTCCAGCGCGGCGACGCGCTCCACCACGGCCCGGGCCGCGTCGTCGGCGTAGTAGATCCCCGTCTGATACTGGCTGCCCCTGTCAAAGCCCTGCCGGTTTTCCACCGTCGGGTCGATCACATAAAAATAGGCCAGCAGCAGCGCGTCCAGACTGACCCGGGCGGGGTCGTACGTCACCCGCACCGTCTCCCGAAAGCCGGTGGCCCCGCCGCAGACGGTCCCATAATCGGCGTCCGCCGCGCAGGTGCCGTTGGCGTAGCCGCTGACCGCGGCCGTGACGCCGGGAATGGCCCGCATCAGCTTTTCCATCCCCCAGAAACAGCCGCCCGCCAGATAAATGACCTTCTCCGCCGCGTTTGAAAAATCCATAAGTGCCGCCTCCTGTTCCCTTTCCGGTTCCCGGACTGTTCCGCTCTACGGGCTCTTCTGCTTATTATAGCCCGGCCGTGCGGAATTATTTGTAGCATGCGCTACAGTAATGGATCGGCATAAGGTGCGAATCACCGGCGATCTCCGCCGGGGGGAGAATTGTATATCCCGTTGGATATGACGACCTTGCAGATCTGGGAGGTCCCCTCAGCCACGGTCAGAACCCGGGAATCCCGCAGCAGGCGGTCAATGTCGCAGTGGCTGCTGAAGCCCCGGCCGCCGTGGATCAGCGCCGCGTCGCTGCAGACCTTTTGACACATTTCGGTGGAAAACAGCTTCAGGGCCGCCGTTTCCATGGAGGCGCGCGCGCCCGTTTCCGTCAGCTCGGCGACATGATAAAGCATGTTCCTCGCGATGCTGATATTCGTATACATCTCCGCGATGGGGAAGGCCACCCCCTGATAGGAAGCGATCGTCCTGTCGTAAGCGCCGCGCCTGCCGGAATATTCCGCCGATTTCTCCAGCGCATACTGCGCGATGCCGATGGCCACCGCGGCAAGACCCAGCCGCCCGCAGTTGAGCGCCACCTTCAGCGGCCTGTAGCCTTCGTTTTCTTCCCCGATCAGGGCATCGGGCGGAAGGTGGCAGTCACTGAAGCGGATGGTGCCGGTGGGCGAGTTGTTCAGGCCGATCATCTCTTCACGCCCGCTGTCGTCCACGCCTTCCGCGGAAGCGTCCACATAAAACAGACTCACGCTGCGGCTGCGGCTGTTCAGCTCCGTTTTGGCGCCCACAATATAGCCGTCGGCAACCCCGGCGTTCGTGATCCAGCACTTGGAGCCGTTCAGAACCCATCCGTCCGGCCTGCGGGTGGCGATGGTATCTATGCCCAGCGCATCGGAGCCGCCCCGTTCCTCGCTGAGTGCGAGCGTAAGCAGTTTTTCGCCAACGATGGCGGGCCGGAGCCATTCGCGTTTTTGCTTCTCGCTGGCCACATCCTTGAGCGCGTAGCAGCACTGCAGCATGTTCGCGCACAGGATAAAGCCCAGCGAGGCCATTCCCCGCGACAGCTCTTCCACAAAGATCACGCCTTCAAGGGCGCCGCAGCCGGCGCCGCCCAGCTCTTTTGGAAACGGCAGCCTGCAATAACCCAGCTCACCGATGCGCCTGACAAGATCCGCCGGGTATTCCCCCGTCGCGTCAAGCTGTGATGCCACCGGCAGGATTTCGCTGTCCACAAAACTGCGAACCTCGTCTCTCAGCCGGATTTGTTCCTCTGTCAGCAAAAACATAAGTGTATTCTAGACTCCTTTCGGATTCGCGGCGCCGTCTCCGGAAAAGGAGACAATGAAAATGCATCTGGCGTAATTCTCCGCGTCGTTGTAAATTTCGGCCTCCGCCGTGCATCCGGCGAACGTATTATTAATAATTTCACTCGATACCATCAGCTCGCCGGAAGCCCCGTTGATATTGAGACAATAAAAGGTGCCGCTCTCCAGCAGGCAGGTTTTGCCGAACAATTCTTCGCAGTGCTGCCGCACCGCCGTCACAAGGACCGTAAACAGCGTATCGGACCGATTCTCCGTTTCCGGGATGTCCACCGTATAGACGTTCCGCCCCGCCTGGCGGTCGCGGTCGATCACCTGGAGACCGGATGCGGAGGACGGGGGCTTCCCGGCTCCGCTGTGCTGATAATACCGCAGGACATCGTTGGACGTAATCATGCCGTACAGCGTGTTATCCCTCGTGATATACGCCGTGGCGCTGCCCTCGGCGATCATCCGGTCCGCGAGGTCCTGCATGGAGGTGTCCTCGTCCGTAACAAAGCAGCCGCCCCCGGCGGAATACAGGCTGGATATTTTCCTGGACGGGGTGGCGGCCAGGGCATTGATGGCGTCCACCGTTCCGCAGATATTGAGATCGTCATCCACTACGGCGCATTTGGAGCACAGGGAAAAGATGGGGCGGAACAGCCTGTGCCAGTCCGCCACAATGTCGTTATAGTACAGATACAGCGGCATGCGCATCCAGTTCGACACCTTGTCGTCCCGCGACTTTCGGCATTCACCGGAAACCTCGGCGCGCAGCAGGCCCAGAAGCGTCAGGCTGTCCTGCTCGGAGGAAAGAACACAGGCGTGGTTTTCCGCCGCGATGGCAAGCTGCACCTGATTGACAAGCGTCCCGCTGGTGGCGATGATGTTCAGCCCGCGGGACGCGGCTTCATGCAGAATTTCCGGCCTGTCCCCCACCAGACACAGCGGCGCGCCCCCGGCCGCCGCGACACTGCGCTCAAACTGTTCCAGACTGCCGTCCCCCAAGAGGACAGGCCCGATCGGTGTTTCGGCATAATCGGCGCCCTCCAGTAAGGTCAGCCCGAGGCTCTCAATCAGGGAGGCAAGCGTGACCGCCTTCCGGGGTACGCCCGGCTTATGCGCCGTTCGGACGGTGCCGGATTTCGGCCGGGTTTCCACAAGGCCCAGAATTTCCGCGCGTTTAATGGCCTTGTAGGCCGTCCCGTCGCTGACGTCCAGATCCCGGGCCAGATTCCTTACGGAAAGCCTTTCCCCGGACGGCAGCGATTCAATATAGTTGAGGAGTTGTTCCTGCTTATCGGCCATGCGATCACATCCATCCGATTTTCTGTTCTTCTGCCCGAGTTTGTCCCGCGGTCGCGGCGGGGCAAATGTCGGCCCAATTTATGGAATAGATGTTATTATACGCTTTTGCTCCGCTTAGCGCAACAAAAACCAGCACACATATCCGAAGAATATAACAGCATGGAACAGATTCGCGCTCGCACAGGCATATTTGTTGCGTGGGTGTCTTACTTCACCGCAGTACAGAGATTGTTAATTTGTTGCTAATCACGAATTTGCAACAGTCGGGTGTTAATTCGTTGACAATGCTGCTGCGCAGTGATACAGTGAGCCTGCGAGCAAAAGATAATTTCCAGCGAAAATGTGTGAAAGCAAATTGCAGTAGCACAGAATAGTACAGTCTACGGCTGATTACTGATACAGTTATCATCTGACAGGCTGTGCAACTTTATGAGGAGGTAAGCAAATGCTGATCAACCTGACAGAAGAGCAAAAGATGATCCGCGATATGGCGCGGGAGTTCACAAAAAACGAAATCGAGCCGCGGGACAAATGGATGGATGAAAACGGTTTTGACTTCGACCTGTATAAGAAGGTCGTTGACGCCGGCTTCATGGGCATCAACATCCCGGAGGAATACGGCGGCGGCGGCGGAAGCGCCATTGACACCACCATCATCGTGCATGAGTTCGCCAAGGGGAGCGCCAGCGAGGCAACCTTCCTCGACGCCCACTGGATGGCGGCGGATCTGGTTCTCTTCCACGGCACGGACGACCAGAAGAAGAAATATCTCCCCCAGGCCTGCGCGGGCAAAATATTCGCCTTTGGTCTGACCGAAGCCAGCGCCGGTTCCGACGCGGCCGGCATCAAGTCCACGGCGGTCAGGTCCGCCGACGGCGGCTGGGTGCTGAACGGCGGCAAAGCCTGGATCACCAACTCCGGCGTGGCCGACTATTACATCATTCTCGCCATGACCGACGCCTCCAAGGGCAATCACGGCATCTCCGCTTTCATCGTCCCCAAGGACGCCGAGGGTCTGACCGTCGGCAAGTTTGAGCAGAAGATGGGCATTCGCGGCACCGCCACCTGCGAGCTGGCTTTCGACAACATCCGGCTCCCCGCAGACGCGCTGCTGGGTAAGGAGGGCGACGGCTTCATGATGGCCATGGCGGCCCTCGACGGCGGACGCATCAGCGTCGCTGCTATCTGCGCCGGTGTGTCCGAGCACGCCATGACGGTGGCAAAGGATTACGCCAACAGCCGTATCGCTTTCGGCAAGCCCATCGCCGCGTTCCAGGGGCTTTCCTTCCGCTTCGCGGAGATGGCCACCGACATCAAGGTCATGGAAATGCTGGCCTTCGACGCGGCCGCAATGAAAGATTCCGGCAAGCGCTGCACCGTGGACGCCGCGGAGGCAAAGCTCTTCGCCGCAAACCACAGCCTGCAGATCTGCATCGACGCGCAGCAGGTTCTCGGCGGCAACGGCTACAGCAAGGAGTATCACGTGGAGCGTTTCGTGCGCGACGCGAGAATCTTCAGCGTTGCCGAGGGCACCAACGAGATCCTCCGCATGATCATCAGCGGCTCCGTCCTGGCAAAGAAATAAAGCAAGCAAAGGGACTCGGAACATGAAAATTCTCGTCTTTGTAAAGCAGGTCCCCGATACCGACGACGTGAAGCTCGACCCCCGCACCGGCAATCTCATGCGCGACGGCGTCGAGAGCGTTATCAACCCGCTGGACGCGAACGGCGTCGAGGCGGCGTTGGAGCTGAAGGAAAAATACGGCGGGACGGTCACCGCCATCAGCATGGGCCCGCCTCAGGCGGACGACGTGCTGAAAAAAGCGCTGGCCATGGGCTGCGACGAATCCGTCCTGCTCAGCGACCGCGCCCTGGGCGGCGCGGACACGCTGGCCACGGGCTACCCGCTGGCCAAGGCGGCCGAAAAGATCGGGGGGTACGACCTGCTGATCTGCGGGCGCCACGCGGTGGACGCCGAAACGGCCCAGACCGGCCCCATCATCGCGGCGTTTCTGGGCATCCCCCAGGTCACGCTGGTGGACAGCGTCAGCATCGACGGCGAATATGCCGTCTGCCGCAGGGTCCTTCCCGACCGCTTTGAGACGGTCAGGGTCAAAATGCCGGCGCTGATCACGGTCTGCAGCGAGATGAACACCCCGCGCTACCCCACGCCCATCAACATCATGAAAGCGCTCAGAAAGCCCCGCTACGTCTGGAACAGCAGGGACATCAACTGCGATCCCGAAATGATCGGCGCGGCAGGCTCCCCCTCCTCCAACAAGGAGATTTTTGAGCCGCCGAAGCGCAACACGGACACCAGGTATTTTACCGGCGAAATCGAGGAAATGGCCAGCGCCATCGCGGACACCCTCGAAGCCGAAAAGCTGATCTGAGGGGGCGGCATCCATGAGCAAAGAAGATTATACAGGTATATGGGTGTACGCCGAGCAGGAAAAGGGCGTCCTTTCCAAAACGGTATTCGAGCTGCTGGCAAAATCCGCGGACCTGAAAAAGAAGCTGGGCGGCAGGGATGAAATCACCGCGGTCGTACTGGGGAAAAGCGTTTCCGGCCTATGCGGGGAGCTGTTTTCCTACGGCGCGGAGAAGGTCATCGTCGCCGAAAACGACAACCTCGCAGAGTACAGCCCCAGACCGTACGCGAAGGTGCTGACGGCCCTTGCGGAAAAGTACAAGCCGTCCATCTTCCTGCTCCCGGCCTCGGCCCAGGGGCGGGACGTGGCGCCCCGTGTCATGTGCAATCTGCGCACCGGCCTCACGGCCGACGCCATCGACCTGGATGTGGACGGGGAAGGCGTTTTCGTGCAGACGACGCCGAACTTCGGCGGCAACATCCTTTCCCATATCTGCATTAAGGAAAGACGCCCCCAGATGGTCACCGTACACCCGAAGGTGTTCTCCCCCAACGAGCCGGTTCCCGGCGCGGCGGGCAAAGTGATCACGGAAAAGGTGGAGGTCGAGGCGGACGACTGCTACACGGTAACGGATGTTACGCCCAGAGTCTTTGAAGGCAAGCCCATCTCCGACTGCGACGTTCTTGTCGCCGGCGGCCGGGGAATCAAGGATGAGGGCGACCTCAGGATGCTCTCGGAGCTCGCGCAGCTCCTCGGCGGGGAACTGGCCTGCGCCCGCCCCCTCGCGGACTGCGGGTGGCTGCCCCACGAAAAACAGATCGGCCAGTCCGGCACCACCGTGAAGCCCAGGTTTATCCTCAACACCGCCATCTCCGGCTCGGTCCAGTATCAGGCCGGAATGCATGACGCCAACTGCATCATGAGCATCAATCATACCGCCGGTGCCCCCATCTGGGACGTTTCCCACTACGGCGCCGTGGCGGACTATACCAAGCTCGTCCCCGCGCTTATCGCTGAAATCAAGCGGCGGAAGAGCGGAAACGGTTAGCCCATGTTTTCTCACCCGCGCAAATCGCGATGCGCGAAAAATACCGACATCGCGGCACAATATAATCACACTATATAAGGAGGATCACTATGGAACTCAAAAAGCTGCAGTACGCCGTTGAAGATGGCGTCGCCGTCGTCACGATGAACTATCCCAAGAACCTGAACGCCATCGACGAGGAAATGGCCGACGAGCTGATGTATGCCGTCAACGAAGCCGAGAACGACTCCAAGGTGAAGGTCGTTGTGTTCCGGGGTTCTGAAAAGGCTTTCTCCGCAGGCGGAGATATCGGCTTTTTCTATGAGCTGATCAAGGCCGGCGGAGAGGTCAATATGGACGGCCTGATCAGCAAGGTCGGCAATGTGACCGACGGCATGAAGCGCATGAGCAAGATGGTCATCGCTTCCGTCAGCGGCGCGGCCGCCGGCGCTGGCGTCAGCCTTGCGCTCTCCGCGGATTTCGTCGTCTGCGCGGATAACGCCAAGTTTATCATGGCGTTCGTGAATCTGGGCCTGGTCCCCGACACCGGCGGAACCTACCTGATGGCGCGCAGCATCGGCGCGCACCGCGCCATGGAGTTCTGCGCCACCGGCCGTCCCATGAAGGCCGACGAGGCCCTGGCTCTCGGCCTTGTCCATGAGGTCGTTCCGAAGGAAGAGCTGAACGACGCCACCATGAAGCTGGCGAAGAAGCTCGCCGCAGGCCCGCTGCTGTCCTACAAGAACATTAAGAAGCAGGTCTATGAAGCCAGCCTTGCCGACTACAAACACTATCTCGACGACGTGGAAATTCCCACCCAGCGCGAGTGCGCCGCTTCCAAGGACTTTGTGGAAGGCGTCAAAGCGTTTATGGAGAAGCGCCCGGCCAATTTCGAGGGGAAATAAGCAAAAAGCGCGGCGGCAGGCCATTTCGGACTGTCAAACCTATCCTGCAGGGGGTTCCGCCCCCGGAGGGAACCAAGACGACCGAAATGACTTGATCCCCAATCACTTATATTGAAGTTAATACGAAAGGTGGTAACAACATTGCAATCGAAAGTATTTACTAAAGAAGAAGTTCTTGCCAAATTTCACGATGGCCAGACTATCATGTTCAGCGATCTGCACGGCGAGATTGCCGCAGAAGAGATTATTACCGGCATGATCGAAAAGAATGTCAAGAATCTCACGGCCATAGCGGTCGCCTCCGGTCAACCGGACATGGGCGTTGGCAGGCTGGTTGCCAATCACCAGATCAAAAAGTTCCTGACCTCCCACATAGGCCTGAATCCTCTGAGCCGCGATCAGATGTTCGCCGGCGAGATGGAGGTTGAATTTATCCCGCAGGGTACTTTTGCGGAGCGCATCCGCGCCGGCGGATACGGCCTCGGCGGTGTGCTCACCCCCACCGGTGTCGGCACCGATGTGGCGAAGGGCAAGCAGATCATGAACCTCAACGGCAAGGATTATCTGCTGGAGATGCCCATTCGCGCAGATATCGCGCTGCTGAAGGCCACAAAGGCCGATAAGGCAGGCAACCTGCAGTTCAGACTGACAAGCCTTGCCTGCCAGGATTACATGGCCATGGCGGCCGACCTGGTCATTGTTGAAGTGGAAGAGCTGGTTGAGATCGGCGAACTGGGTCCCGATGAGATTGATGTCCCCGCCCCAATCGTGGATATGATCTATGTGAAGCAGGGCGAGAAGAGACCCATGTATAATTCCTGGAAGCGTCAGATTGCAAAGATTCAGGCTGCTTCAGAAAAGGGAGGTAAGTAATCATGGCTTATACTGGACGTGAGCTGATTGCATCTCGTTGTGCAAAGTTTTTCAAGGACGGCGATTTTGTAAACCTCGGAATCGGCGTTCCTCTGATGTGCGTGAACTATCTGCCCAAGGGCGTTGATGTGTGGCTGGAGGCCGAGGTCGGCATCGTCGGCAGTGGCTCTACCCCCAAGTGGCAGGATTGGGATATTGACCTTGCGGATGCCGGTGGTCAGCCCACCAGCATCATCCCCGGCGGTTGTGTGGTCCCCCATGACAAATCCTTCGGCTTTATCCGCGGCGGCCACATTGACGGTACGGTTCTGGGTACCCTCCAGGTAGACGCAGAAGGCAACATCGCCAACTGGACGATTCCCGGCAAGCTCGCTCCGGGCATGGGCGGCGCCATGGACCTGTGCGCCGGCGTAAAGAAGATTATCGTCGCCACCGATCACTGTGAGAAGAGCGGCAGCTCGAAGATCCTGAAGAAATGCACGCTTCCCCTGACCGGCGCCAAGTGCGTCACCGATATCGTCACCGAGAGATGCTACTTTGAGGTTACCCCGAAAGGGCTCGTCCTCAGGGAGCTGGCTCCGGGATACACCGTCGAGGATATCCGCGCCTGCACCGAGGCCGATTTCATCGTCCCCGATAAGATCGGCGTAATGGAATAATTCAGGGCTGACCTTACAAACAGGCCACCGAAGCCGGACTGCTGTAAGCTTCCCCACTTTCATTCATTCCGGCGGCGCGCCCCCATCAGTATCCACGATGGGGGCGCGTTTTATGTCCCGCCTGGCGCACGAGGAGAGATAAAATGAGTATCGCAATCTATCCGGGAAGCTTCGACCCGGTCACAAGAGGACATCTGGATATCATCAAACGCGCCGCCGCGGTGTTTGACAGGGTCGTGGTGTGCGTGATGGTAAACGCCGCAAAAGCGGACACGCTGTTTACCCTTGAAGAGCGCAGGACGCTGTTAGAGCTTGTCACGGCGGATATGAAAACCGTCACCGTGGATACATATTCGGGGCTGCTTACCGAATACGCGAGACTTTATGAAAAGCCCGTCATCATCAGGGGTCTGCGGGCCATAACGGATTTCGACTATGAATTTCAGATATCACTGGTCAACAAGAAGCTGAACCCGGACGTGGAAACGCTTTTCCTCATCGCAGGCGGAAGTTACACCTATCTCAGCTCCAGCGCCGTGCGGGAGTTGGGCCGGTTCGGCGCGGGGCTCGGGTGCTTCGTCCCGGATGCCGTCGCGCGGGCCATATACGGCAAATTCAGCCGCGATGCGGTCCCGGAACACATCTGAGCCCGTAAGCGCCGGGAAAAAATCAGCGCAAGGAAAAGCTCCGTCGGGATTCCGGCGGAGCTTTTCTCCTCTTGTCAAAGAACTCCCGAAGACGGAAAAGCACAATGCTCTGCGGGGGGAGTGCGAGGGGCATTGGGGCGATACGGCGCCCGAATGGGGAGCGGCAGTGAAGGGAGCGCCGGGGGCGCAAAGATATCGTAGGATGCCGCTCCAGGATCAAAAACACGGGAGTGCCGGAGCGTCATTCTCCTTTGTACATGTTTTCGTAGTTCGCCTCAAGGTACTTTACAACTTGAGTCAGGACGTCGCAGGTAGGTGTGGGCACGCCGACCTTTTTGCCGTAATCCGAGATTGCGCCGGTCAGGCAAGTGACCTCCGTCTCACGCTGATTGAGAACAACATCCTGCGCCATAGAGGGATAGTAATCGCCTATGGAAGCAAGAATACTCGGGAACTGCTCCTGCATGTATTCCCAAATGCCGGGAATGCCGAGCGCTTCCGCAACATCGGCCGCCTCGCGCCAGATCTGCCATACCAGAGCCATGCCGTTTTCATCAGCGGCAACATACCGGACCTTGGATCTCAGTATCGCGCAGGTGGTGTTGAAGCCGCTGTTTGAGGTCGCTTTGCGCCATACATAGGGGCGAACATCGTCATAGTACCTGGGGCTCAGACCGCCCTTGGTGAAACATTCCTCAATGTACTTGCCGACGGCATCGGTACGCCCGCATTTTTCAGCGGGACCAAAGAACATGTTGTTGCCGGGGAAAGGCTTGGATACGCACTTGCCGGGCTCGGGAAGCTCGGTGCCCATGTTGCCGCAGCCGAATATCAATCGGTTCCCGGGGACATATTTTTTCAGCCTTTCGTCATTGCCGAGCCCGTTCTGCAAAGTTACGACAACCGTATCCGGGCCAATGCACTTCATCGCGCTTTTCATAGCGCTGTCGGTCTGAGTTGCCTTGACCATAAGGACGACCACATCCATTATTCCGATATCTTCAGCGGAATAGGCCGTTTTGAATCCCTCAAGATGATACTCGCCGGTGGGGTCTTTCATTACAAGGCCGGACTCGGCAATCTTGTCCATGTGCGCCTTGTAGCGGTCCACCAAGGTGATATCGTCCGCGCCGCCTTTTTTAAGATATGCGGCAAAAACGCTTCCCGCAGCTCCTGATCCTATCATTGCAATTTTCATTCGTTTTCCTCCTTGTATTACTTCTTGCAAAATGTGATTGACGTGATATAATTACACAATTGAGTATGGTGCAAAAGGGAGCGATACCAGGTGACAGATGACTTGAAAATCAAAAAGAATTCCTTGTCCGACCAGATATATGAGGTTATCGCCAAGCAAATAACCAGCGGTATTTGGAAAATCGGCGACAAGCTTCCTTCGGAGGCAGAGCTCGCCGACACCTTCGGAGTAAACCGTCTTACCATCCGCGGAGCGCTGCAGAAGCTCAACGCCATGGGCATTTTGGAAACCCGCAACGGCAGCGGCACTTTTGTTATCGAGTTTAATTTTGAAGACTATATCCGTGCCGCCTCGGCATTTTATATCGACTCAAATCTGATGGACGATTTGATGGCTTTCAGAATGACCATCGAAGTGGAGTGTATCCGCCTTGCCGCAAAAAACGGCACCGAGGAAGAGGTCAGGGAGCTTGAACGGCTGGCGCTTGAGCACAGAGATATTTACATGGCCTACACGGAATATGACAGCCCCATTGACGAAAAGTGGATCCGCAGTACGGCTGCCTCAGATCTTGCCTTCCATGAGCAGATTTACAAGATGTCTCACAATCAGTATTACGTATACACCTTTGCAATGATTCAAGACGCTCTTTACGACTATATGATGCTCTGCGCGTCAAAGTGGAAGCCTGAGCACTTCAAGGCGTATCCTGCCGGCAGCAAGCACAAGGATATTCACTATCTCGTCTATGAAGCAATAAGGGACAAAGATGTGGAGCGCTGTGTCCGGGATTATGAAGCCATGATCCTCTCCTATTCGACCGCCGACGGTTCAATGCCGTTTGTCGCGGACTGAAAACCCTACAGGCTTAGCACAGATCCTTCCAAGTAAAAGCTGGAAGGATTTGTGCTTTTCTGCATCCTCCCGCGCGGGCACGAAAGGCAGCTGCGTCGGGCAATACCAAAAGGGAAACAGATCTTACCGTTTAGCCGCTCTGCCGATCTCAAGGCCCCTGCGGAACGCCGCTTCGTTCAAAGGATTGAGCTCCGGGCGCTTTGCGCCGAGCTTTTTGAAAGCGGTCTGCAAAACATTGTCGACCGGAAGGATATCGGAAACGCCGACAATTGCGCCTGTTATAACGAGGTTCATCACCTTGGGGCTGCCAAGCTCGAGCGCGATGCTGCCGGCGTCAACCTTAACGACACCGACATCCGCATAATCGGGAATGTTCTTAACGATCGTGCTGTTGACGACGACGGTGCCGCCGGGTACAACAGCGTCCTTAAAGCGGGCCATCGAGGGCTCGTTGAGCACGACAAGAATATCAGCCTTATTTACCTTGGGCGCGCCGACCTCATCATCGGAGATCACGACATAGCAGTTTGCGGTGCCGCCGCGCTGCTCTGCGCCGTAGGACGGGAAATAGGTTACAAATTTATCCGTGGTTTCACAGGCGGTGTAGGACAGCAGCTGGCCGATTACCATGACCCCCTGGCCGCCGAAGCCCGCAATAATGATACATTTTTCCATCAATACAGCCCCCTTACCTTGCGCGGAACTCGCCAAGCGGGAATTCCCTGAGAACCGCATTCTTTACGTGGTCAATGGAAGCGAGCGGCGCCATCCCCCAGTTGGTCGGGCAGTTGGATAGTATTTCAACAAAGGAGAAGCCCTTGCCCGCGAGCTGAGCCTCAAAGGCCTTTTTGATCGCCGCCTTTGCCTTGATGACATTGGGAACATCCGTCAGGGTAACGCGGGCGATATACGACGGAGCTTCAAGCTGGCTCAAAAGCTCGCACATATGCAGGGGATAGCCGTGCTCGGCAGGATTTCTTCCGTAAGGCGCCGTGGTTGCTTTAGCGCCGATCAGCGTGGTAGGCGCCATCTGTCCGCCGGTCATGCCGTATGTGCCGTTGTTTATGAAAATAACGGTGAAATTTTCGCCGCGGTTTGCCGCCGACATCGTTTCCGCAAGACCGATCGCCGCAAGGTCGCCGTCGCCCTGATAGGTAAAGGTCAGCGTGTCGGGGCTGCAGCGCTTGAACCCGCTCGCAACAGCGCACGAACGGCCATGCGGCGCGGATATCGTATCAAGATTCATATAGTTAAAGGCAAGGCCGCCGCAGCCGACGCCCTGTACCCACGCCGTTTTCTGCACCATGTCCAGCTCATCGAGGACCTCAAGGATCGTCTTCACCGCAGCCGAGTGCAGACAGCCGGGGCAAAAACCTGTGACGGCTCCGTCATAAATGCCGCTGGGACGGGTATAGACAACTTGTTCGCTCATTATTTCTTCCCCCTTACTTGTCGCCGTACAGTTTTTTCGCCTGTTCAAGAACATACCCGCGGTCAAGTATCTGGCCGCCGGAGGACAGCGCCGTCTCAATCTGAGCGCGCCCATGAACATGGAGCCTGACATCTTCGCCGTACTGGGCGGGGATGGACATTTCCGCAACCAGTATCCCTTTGAGCGTTGAATAGTCAAGCCTCTCGAAAGCTTCCGCCGGAAACGGATTGACCTTTAAGGGACGGATAAAGCCCACCTTGTAGCCCTCGCCGCGGAGAAGCTTCACGGCAGACTTCGCGATGCGGCCGGAGGTGCCATAGCCGGTGAGGAGCAGCCTGGAATCTTCCGGAACATCGAATTCATATTCGATCTCGTCTCTCTTCCAGACTTCATAAAGAGCCGCGTCTTCCATGTTCATGGTCTGCTGGTTCAGTCTGTTGGACAGGCCGGGGCCGCAGACGACAGAGTGCGCTTCACCGCCGTTTCTGCCGACCGCCGCGTAGGTTTTCTCGGCGCGAAGCGCGGCGATTTCTTCCTCGGTCTTTGCCTCGGGCAGAAAAACGGGCTCCATCATGGTGCCTATAACCCCGTCAAGGAGAAGGTAGACGGGCCTGAGATACTTATCGGCAAGCTCAAATGCCCGATAAGTCATATCAACAGCCTCCTGAACAGAGGCCGGCGCAAAAACGAGCATCTGGAATCCGCCGTTGCCGGAAGCCTTGGTCGCCTCAAAATAGTCCTGCTGTGCCGGCTTAATGTCGCCGATGCCGGGGCCTCCGCGCTGGAAGTTCGCGATAACCGCGGGAAGTCTCGCCCCTGCGAGAAAGGCTATTCCCTCGCTTTTAAGCGCAATACCGGTCGAGGAGGAGCTGGTCATACATCTTACGCCCGCGGCAGCAGCCCCGAAAACCATGTTGACAGACGCGACCTCGCTCTCGCCCTGGATGAACACGCCGCCGACCTTGGGCTGTTTGCGGGACATATACTCGGGCATCTCGTTCTGCGGCGTAATAGGATAGCCCGCGAAGAAACGGCAGCCTGCGCGAATCGCGGTTTCTGCGACGGCCTCTGTGCCCTTCATGAAAATCTTGTCCGCCATTTCATTCCACCTCCTTGAATACGGATATTGCCGCGTCGGGGCAGATCCGGGCGCACATGCCGCAGCCGATGCAATTTTCAGGTTCAAGCGGCTGAACATACTGATAGCCTTTTGTATTGGTCGCCTCCGTAGTTCCAAGCACCTTCTTCGGACAGGTAACTACACAATAGAGGCAGCTTTTGCAGGCTTCGACATCAATTACTACTCTACCTTTTACCATTCAAGTTGCTCCTTTATACTATTCTAAACGTTGGAAATCAACCATTCGGGTATTGTGTTAAGGTCAATCGCCAGCAAAGGCAGCCGACATTCTTCAAGCGCCTTTGCAAGCTCTTTTCTCACGCACACAAACTCTATTTTCGCGTCGGGAAGCATTTTCTGCAGATTTTCAATCCCCCGCAAAACATCCTCCGCCGTCGTGTCGGCGCCGTAATTGGGATTCGCCGCGACGGAGATTTTTTCAAGATGCGCAGCGCCCGCAGTTCTCGCGACCGTCTCTTTGATATCTTCCCTGCTGCCGGACCACGGTCTGTAAGGATTGATAAGATAAATTACCTTTGTATCCTCTCCGCCTAGAAACTCCGCGAACTGCCCTATCATGTGGCTGCCGAAAGCGCCGCCGCCGATGTCAAGAATGACCACGCTTTCGGGGTCGCGCAGCCTTTCGATAACGCCCGCCGCAACAATCGGCGCGTCCATGAATTGCTTCTGGTAATGAAAGATCACCCCTTCGCGTGAAACAAACCCGCTGCTGTCTCTGGCGCGAAAGAGGGGCTTGGTCTGGTCCATATCGAAGAAATGGACCGGCTTGTCTTTCAGCCTGTGTATTTCAAGGGCAAGATTGAGCGAAACCTCCGTCTTGCCGGAGCCCGCTTCGCCGATGATTACAAAGTTTTTTGATTTTTCGGTGATCTTTTTTACTATATTTTCGTTCAAAATACCGCCTCGGCGATCCAGGTGTGATAAATTTTTGTCAACCTCACATTTTACAAAGAAGCCCGTAAAGGCCTCTTTGTAAAATGTTCAATTATCCCGGCTGCTGAATCAGCTTTCCTTATAGACGTACTGGCCTTCGAAGCATACTCTCTTGTCCGCGATCGCGGCGACAAAGTACATCACGAGAGATACGATGAAGGTGGTATAGATGGGCTGCCCTGCGATCGCGAGGGACGGAGCAATGAACTTGGAAAGGACGAACGCGACAATGCCCATGCCGAATACAAGCCAGCCGCTGGACTTCTTGAGGGTCTTGGGGAAGAAGAAGACGCCGAACATAAGGATAGTGTAGGGCGCCCACAGAGTCAGAACGCTCATGATCGTGCCGAGGATACCGGAAACCTGGGTCGCAATGAGGTATGCAACAATGCTGAATAAAACGATGATAACCCGGGAGTATACAACCTGCTTCCTGTCGTCAAGGTCAGGCTTGAAGAAGCGGAGAATCAGGTCGTTGGTGGTCATGGTCGACAGGGAGACAAGCAGCCCGGACGCGGTGGAGATGCAGGCCGCCATAACACCTGCCAGCAGCAGGCCGCACACCACAGGGTTCAGGGTCGCGGTAACGGTCGCCATTGCCATTGAGGATTTCTCGAGGCCGGGGAAAAAGCCTGCCGCGATGATGCCGAAGATTGCGGAAACGAAGCCTGCGGGGATCATGAGGATAGCGCCGAGAACAAAGCCATTGCGTGCGGTCTTGTCGCTCTTTGCGGAAATTGCAACCTGAATGGTACCGGCTGCGGGAGATGCCTGGAGCAGCATGGTCAGACACCATGCACACACTGACGCGAGGCCCATGCCGGAGATGAGGTTCCACCAGTGGGAGCCGTCGCCGGACTTGCCGACGGGCAGCGCCGCAGTGATGGCCGCAAAGCCGCCGTACTGCTTAACGGCAAAGATGCAGCCGACAACCAGACCGACATAAATGAGAACGACGTTGATAATATTGGTGAGCGCCGTCGACCACATGCCGCCGACAACCGCGATAAGGCACAGAACCACTACTGATACTATAAGGCCGAGACTGAAACTGATGCTGGGGATGATCGCGTGGATAATCGTACCGCCTGCAATCACCTGCAGCGCAACGATGGTGATCTGTGTTACGAGCTGAATGACAAGGCCCAAAGTCTGGAAGCCCTTGCCGAAGAGCTGGTTCCACATACCGTTTATGGTCCTGAAACCTGCGTTTCTGAGCTTGCCTGCAAAGCAGAATGCCATAAGTAATGCGCCCATTGCCCATGCGACATCGTACCAAGCAGCGGAAATACCTGCGGTAAAGGCATTCTGAGCAACGCCGGTTGTTGAAGTGCCGCCTATTGCAAGGCCTGCAATGGTAACACCAACGAGAAGTGTGCCCAGCTTCTGGTCCGCAAAGAGAAATTCCTTGGAAGAACCCTGCTTCTGAAGGCGGGTGGAGTACCAGGATGTGAACAACAGTGCCAAAAGATATACGATGATAATTGCTAGTGCCATGACTTTCTCCTCCCTATGTATTTTATTTTTTTCAGTCTAACTCACCGATAGACTGATGGCGCGCAAATGTTATACGGAGGCTACAAGCTGCCCGAAAGTGCCGCCCGCGGGAAGCACGCCGAGCGTCACTGCCAGCTCGCAAAGCTCCGCCGCAAGGGCTTCGCCGACTTCAATGCCGTTTTCCTTGTTTGCCTTGAACTTTTTAAATTCGATTTCGCCGGGCATGTAGATTTCCTTAACGCCCTCTGCCGGGCGGCTGTCCTTCATCGCATGTACGTATTCATCCGCGCGCTTTTTAAACTCGTCTATCGGCATGAACTTCGAAGGATCAATCATAATCATGCAGAAACCGGTATTTTCGGGCTCGAGCTTTTCAGGCGCGCCGATACCGGTACCAAAGTTTGCGCCGGAGAGAACCGCGCTTACGACATCGACGATAACAGCAAGGCCATAGCCCTTGTATGCCGCTATGGGCAGGACGGTGTACGCATCTTTGGAATTGGTGGTGGGCTTGCCGTTGAAATCGTTCGCCCAGCCTTCGGGAAGGTCCTTGCCTTCTCTCTGATAGGCCTGAATCTTGCCGAATGCGACGCCGCTGGTGGACATATCCATGACAATAGGATATTCCTCATTGGTGGGAACACCTACAACGATGGGGTTGGTGCCCAAAAGTCTGTCCGCGCCGCCATAGGGCGCCATGGAAAGATAGGTGTTGCAGCACACAAGGCAAATAACGTCGTTCTTCGCCGCACGCCAGCCGTAATAGGATGCACAGCCTATATTGGAGCTGCGGCGGCCGATACAGATTGCGATGCCGCTCTCTTTCGCCCTGGGAAGAAGCCTGTCAAACGCCTTGTTGACGGTGACTACGCCGAGCGCGTTATCACAATCAAGGTGAATCACGCTGCCCTCGTCTTTCAGTACCTTAATGTTGGGCCTGGGATTATAAGCGCCGGTGCCAAACAACCGCAGATAAAGAGCCAGACGGGACATCCCGTGGGAATAAACGCCTGTAAAGTCGGAGTGTGTTACAACGTCACCGGCTATATCAGCGTCTTCCCCGGACATGCCGCAGGCGACCAGCAAAGCTCTGGTTAGCTTACGCTCTTCCTCATAACTGATTTTCGCCATACTCTTTCCTCCTGTTATTCGATTATTTTGTTTAGAAAGATCGCTTATAAAAATAATGATTGATTTTTTATTGATCGCTTGTTACCATACATTTTGAGCCGCTAGCAAGCTGCTCGCTAGGTTGCTCTGATTGTAGCATGTCACAAAGTGTTAAGCAATAATAATTAACTTTTTAACTAATTTTGATAGTGCTCCGGAGAATCTGTTCATCATTCTTACTAAATACAAAAAAATACTGTAAAATCAAAACAAAAAACTTAAGATAAAGGAGAAAAATAATGGAAAAAGATCTGCCTCTCCGCGGGTATAAGGTAATCGAGCTCGCAACCGTTGTCGCCGCGCCAACCGCCGGGAGGCTGCTGGCGGAATTTGGCGCGGAAGTAATAAAAATCGAGCCGCCCTCCGGCGACCCGCTGAGAGAAATCGGCGAAATGCACATGCTCCCAATCGGCGACGGGAACAATCCCATGTTCGACACCTTTAATACCGGCAAAGAGCTCACCTCCATTAATTTGAAAAGCCCGGAGGGCTATAACATTCTCAGGAAAATGTTAGGCTCTGCCGATGTCTTTCTCACGAACACCAGAATGCAGTCTCTTGAAAAGCTCGGGCTTGGCTATGAAGCGCTGAAAGAAGAATTTCCCTCTCTGATCTATGCGCATTTTTCCGGCTTCGGTCTTACCGGCCCTGATAAGGACAGGCCCGGTTACGACACCAGCGCATTCTGGATGCGCACGGGAGCTGTGCTCGACTGGATGCCCGAACCCGATTTCCCCATCAGGGCATCCTACGCCTTCGGCGACATCGCAAGCGCGTCTTATTTCCTGAACGGGATCCTTATCGCTCTTTTAGCGAGAGAAAAAAGCGGTCACGGCACGCTGGTATCAACTTCCCTTTTCAACTCCGGCATATGGATGAACAGCACCTCCGTCATCAACGCGCAGCCCCAATACGGCAGAGTATACCCCAACGGCCGTTATGACCCCTGGAACCTTTTCAGCGACTATTACCGCTGCAGCGACGGCGTCTGGATATCCCCCCTAAGCAAAAACTACCGGAATGACAGACCGATGCTCGCAAAGCTTTTCAATATGCCGGAGCTTGTTGAAGACCCTGACTGTAACGCTGTCGGACTTATGCGCAAAACCGGCAAGCTTGAAGGCTGTATCCGCCACCTTGCCTCCGTTATCGAAAGCAAGCCCTCCGGGGAATGGATAAAGCTGTTCTCGGAATACGACCTGCCTTACGAGACCGTCGGGAGTGTCCAGACCCTTTACAAAGACAAGCAGGCATGGGCAAACGGCTATTTTGAAAAGGTCGGCTACCCCGATGGCTGCGAGACCGCAATGCCGGTACCCCCGATTGTGCTCACCGAATATGCCAGACGCGGCTTCGTTCCTCAGGGCGCTCTGGGGGCCGACACCGAAAGCGTGCTCGCTGCCATGGGCTATTCGGAAGAACAAATTACCAGGCTCAGAGACTTGAAGGCAATTCTATGATAACCGCCTTTCCCTCCTCTCTCCTCTGACGACGCAGCATCTAAACGCCGAATTTTTTGCGAAACCATGTCTTCGCAAAAAACGTCGCTCCGCTCCCCAAGCCCTTGGTCAGCAAGGGCTTGCGGGCTATTTATCCAAATTGAGGCGGGGCTCCGCCTGCCTCACACTCCCCCCGCATCATCCTCCAAATCCGTTCCTCTTTTAGTCCTTTGACAGGCTAAAAAAGAGCATCCGCCGTTATGGCGAATGCTCTTTACTATATAATTCAGGAGATTTCAAGACCGCCGGTGGGCGGGCGGCTGCGGATAACGGTAGATTTCCCCGCGGTAATTCTCCATAACGACCTCGCGGTCGTCCTTGGAGAGAACATAGTTGTAGTTGATCGGGACCTTCCCTCCGCCGCCCGGCGCGTCGATCACAAATTTCGGAACGGCGTAGCCGGAGATGTTCCCGGTGAGGGCGTGCATGATGTCGATTCCCTCGTCCACAGTGGTGCGGAAGTGTCCGATGCCCTGGGACAGGTCGCATTGATAGAGATAATAGGGCCGTACCCGCAGGTGCACCAACTTCAGAAAAAGCGCTTTCAGAATCTCCGGGCTGTCGTTGACCCCGCGCAGTAAAACGGTCTGATCGCCAAGGGGTATCCCCGCGTCCACGATGGCGGTGCAGGCCCGCGCGGACTCGGGCGTGATCTCCCGCGGATGGGAAAAGTGGGTGTTGATCCAGATGGGCTGGTACTTTTTCAGCATCGTGAGCAGCTCGTCGGTGATCCGCATGGGCAGCACCACCGGCACGCGCGTGCCGATGCGGATAATATCCACGTGGGGGATGGCGCGCAGCTCCGAAATAATGTGCTCCAGCTTCCCGGTCGCCATGACCAGCGGGTCGCCGCCGGAGATCAGCACGTCCCGGATTTCCGGATGGCTTCGGATATACCCCAGCGCCGTTTTCAGCTCCGGCTCCGTGATGCTCCGGTCCTCCTCCCCTACGACGCGGCGGCGGGTGCAGTAACGGCAGTAGGTGGAGCAGCGCAGCGTGACCAGAAACAGGACCCGGTCGGGGTAACGGTGCACGATGTGCGGCACCGGACTGTCGCTGACCTCGCCCAGCGGGTCGGCCATGTCGTTTTCACAGGGACAGGTCTCCTGGATGGAGGGGACGCAGACCTTGCGGATCGGGTCGTCCGGGTCCGCCGGGTCGATGAGGGACGCGTAATAGGGCGTGACCGCCATGCGGAACGCCGAGAGGCACTGTTCCACGTCGTCCTTTTCGGCTTCCGTCATTCCGAGAAAGCCGGCGATCCCGTCCGCCGTGGTGATGCGGTTGGCGACCTGCCACCGCCAGTCGTCCCATTTCGGATAATGGGCGGCATAATCCTTGCAGCGCCTCATGCTACCGCCCCCCTCCGCAGCGGGTGAGCGCCGCGTTCAGTACGGAAAATACCAGCTCCCGATAGGGTACGCCGGAAAACTCCGCCAGCATGGGATAATCGCTGTAGCCCGGGGCGAGGCCCGGGAGCGGATTGATTTCGATGAAATAGAGCCGGCCGTCGTCCGAAAGGCGGAAATCCACCCGCGCGAAATCGCGGCAGCCGAGCGCTTCGTAAACGCGGCGGGCGGTTTTTGTCATTTCATTTTCCTGCGCGGGCGTCAGCCGCGCGGGGCATTCGTAATCCACAAAATTCTGATAATCCTGCTTGACGCCGAAGCTGTAAATCCGATAGTCCCGATCCGTGTTTTTGCGGAAGACGATCTCCATCGGCGGGAACACGCGCAGCGTCTCGCCGTTTCCGAGGAGCCCTACGGTAAACTCCCGGCCCGCGATGTACTCCTCCGCCAGGACGGGACCGCCATAGAGCTTCAGGCTCCGGGCCGAAAGCGCCCGCAGCTCCCCTTCGCAGGAGGCGACGCACACGTCGGGAATCCCTTTGCTGGAGCCCTCCGCGTTGGGCTTTACGATGACCGGGAAGCGCAGGCCGCCCGTCCGGATATTCCCTTCCTTCAAAAAGACCCGTGATTTCGGGGTGCGGACGCGGTAGGAGGAGAGAAGACGTTTGCAAAGCGCCTTGTCCAGCGCGACGCAGAGCGTCGTCTCATCCGAGCCGGTGAACGGAATGCCCAGCAGATTTAAAATCGCGGGTACCTCCGCTTCCCGGCCTCTGCCGCTTCTGCCCTCGGCGATGTTAAAAGCGATGTCAATGCGCGTTTTTGCCAGCTTTTCGGGCAGCGTTCCGTCGCACTCCAGCAGAACCGACCGGATTCCGAAGGAGGCCAGCGCGTCGCGAATGGCATACACCGTGTCCATGCTGTCATATTCCGCCTCCGCGTCGGGAATTTCGCCGCCGGTATTTCGCTTGCAGTTATAAATAATGCCGACTAAAGGTTGGGCGGGAGGGAGCGGAACATCACCGCTTTTTTCTTCCATTTTCATCACACCTTTCTAAGTTGAACCTTAAATTTTCGGCGGCGCTGTCCGCGCCCGTCAATTTTCTGCGAATGGTATACTGCATCCTGCGCCGTAAGTCAATCCCTTTTTGCGCAGATTTATTTTTTTTTACATGTCAGCCCCCCTTACATCAGTCTGTCAGAACAAAATTGTCCGCCCTGAAGCCGCGGGTACGCAAAAAGCCCGGCCTCTCAGCTTGTTTCCAAAGAGAAATGTTCAATTCTCCTAAACGTTCCGCAGGAACGCCTTGCATTTTTGTCAAAATGAACCTTGCATTTTGCGCTGAGATGATGTATTGTTAACGAGCTTATTAATTAAGCGCTTAATTATTTGATACCTTTACAAAAAGAGAGGGTGATCTGTTGGACAGCAATTTAAAAGAGCAGCTGGTGCGCGCGGTGTTTCGCTTCAGAAGGATGAATATGGAGCTGCCGCCGGAACTGGAAATACGGATGGGCGAGTTTTTCCTGATGAAGCAGATTTCCGGGGATGGGCCGTGCCACGGCCCTGATTCCCGTCTGGCGGATGTGCACCATCATCTTCACATGACCAGACCCGCCGTTTCACAGATGCTGAACGCACTTGAAAAGAAGGAACTCATTCACCGCGAAATTGACAGAAACGACCGCAGAAAAATTTCGGTTACGCTGACCGAAAAGGGCCGGTCCACCCTGGACCAGGCAATGTCGTACATGGACGGGACAATGATCAAGACCATCTCGCGGTTCGGCGAGGACAACACCCGGCAGCTTATCGCGCTGCTGACGCTTCTGGCGGATGTTCTGGAAAAGGTCAGCCATGAAAACGGAGATGCCCTTTCAGCAAATAATAAAGGAGAAAACGGCCTTGATTAAACTGGCAAAATACCTAAAGCCTTTTATTTTCAGCCTTGTTCTGGCAATCCTGCTGCTTTTTGTGCAGGCCATGACCAACCTGAAGCTTCCCAATTATATGTCCGATATTGTCAACGTCGGCATTCAGCAAAACGGGGTTGAGCATGCGGCCCCGGAGGCGATCAGCAAAAACGGCTTCGCGCTGATGACCACGTTTATGACCGACAGCGAAAAAACGCTGGTCAAGCAGAATTATACGCTGGCAAACAGAACGGACGCCGCCGCAAACGGGAAAACCTACGCGGACACTTACCCCAACGCGGAATCCCAGCTGTACGTTCTCGGGCAGCCGGATGAGGAAACCCAGGGCGAACTGGATAAGGCCTTCGGCGACGCAACCTGGACCATGATCTATACCTTCAAGGATATGGCCGCGCAGTCGGGGCAAAAGGGAGCCGCGATGACTTCCATGTCCGCGGACGATATCGACCTTGCGAAGCTGTATCAGTCCCTTCCGATGCTTTCCAAGCTTCCGGCCGCCGCGATCGGGGCCTCCCACGAAAAAGCCCTGTCCAATGACGAATCTATTCTGAAGCAGAGCGGGATCATGCTTACGCAGGCCTTCCTGAAGGAGCTGGGCGTGAACATCGGGACAGTGCAGACCCATTACATTCTCAAGGTCGGCCTGATCATGCTGGGCGTGGCGCTGATCGGCGGCGTGGCGACCGTTCTCGTAAGCCTTTTGGCCGCGAAGATTTCGTCCGGAGCCGCCAGGAATCTGCGGTTCGACGCGTTCAGGAAGGTCGAGAGCTTTTCAAATGCCGAATTCGACCAGTTTTCAACCGCGTCCCTGATAACCCGGTGTACGAACGACGTGACACAGATTCAGATGGTTCTCAATATGGGAATCCGGATGGTGATTTATTCCCCGATCATGGCGATCGGCGGAATCGTGATGGCCCTGCGGGAATCCGTGTCCATGAGCTGGATTATTGCCGTGGCGTGTATCGTGCTGATCGGCCTTATTCTTGTTCTGGCGTCGATCACCATGCCGAAATTCAAGATCATGCAGAAGCTTGTCGACAGGCTCAATCTGGTATCCAGGGAGAACCTGAGCGGCATGATGGTTGTCCGCGCGTTCAACAGGCAGGATTATGAGAAGGACCGTTTCGAGAAGGTCAACAAAGACCTCACGGATACAAACCTGTTCGTCAACCGCGTGATGACCTTTATGATGCCGGTAATGACGCTGATCATGAACGGCACCACCATGCTGATCGTCTGGGTCGGCGCGCACCAGATTGCGAATTCCACCATGCAGATCGGCGACATGATGGCGTTCATGCAGTATGCCATGCAGATTATCATGTCCTTCCTCATGATTTCCATGATGTTCATTTTTGTGCCCCGCGCGGCGGTCTCCGGAAAGCGCATTTCGGAGGTCCTCGAGGTGCAGGACACGATCCTGGATCCGGAAAATCCGAAGTCCTTTGACGGGATGAAAAAGGGCCTGCTGGAGTTTGAAAAGGTGAATTTCCGCTATAACGGAGCCGAGGAAGACACGCTTTCCGAGATTACCTTCACGGCAAAGCCGGGCCAGACCACCGCGATTATCGGCCCCACCGGCTCGGGAAAATCGACGATCGCGAACCTGATGCTGCGCTTCAGCGACGTGACGGCGGGCCGGATTCTTGTCGACGGAACCGATATCCGCGAGGTCGGGCAGAAGGACCTGCGCGAAAGGATCGGGTACGTGCCCCAAAAGGGCGTGCTTCTTTCCGGCACGATCGGGTCAAACCTGAAATACGGCAAACCGGACGCGTCGGACAGTGAGCTTGAGGTCGCCGCCGAAGTGGCGCAGGCCGCCGAATTTATCGCGGAGAAGCCGGATGGCCTTGATTCCGAAATCGCGCAGGGCGGCGCGAACGTCTCCGGCGGGCAAAAGCAGCGGCTCTCCATTGCCCGCGCCCTCGTAAAAAGTCCGGAAATCTATGTCTTTGACGACTGCTTCTCCGCGCTGGACTTCCATACCGACGCTGCGCTGCGCAAAGCGCTCAAGGAGCACACCGGCGGGAGCACCATTATACTGGTTTCACAGAGGGTGAGCACCATCATGAACGCGGAACAGATTCTTGTTCTGGACGACGGCAGAATTGTGGGCAAGGGCACGCACAGGGAGCTTCTCAGGGACTGTCCGCAATACTATGAGATTGCTTCATCTCAGCTTTCACAGGAGGAACTGCAATGAGCGGTGAAAAAAACGGTACGGCCGGCAAGCCCAACGGCCCCATTGGGGGCCGCGGGCCGATGGGCGGAGGCCCGATGGCAATGATGCCGGGCGCAAAAGCCAAAAACTTTAAGGGAACCATCAAAAAACTGATCGACTACATGGGCAAATACAGGGCCGCCATTGTTTTTGTATGGGCGCTCGCCGTCATTTCCACGGTCTTCACCATCGTGGGCCCCAAGATACTTGGCAAAGCGACAGATGAGCTTTTCACCGGCATCATGGCAAAGATCGCCGGAACCGGCAATGTCGATTTTGCAAAAATCGGTACCATCATGCTGTGGCTGATCGGCCTTTACGCCGTCAGCGCGCTCTTTTCCTACCTGCAGGGGTACGTGATGTCCGATGTCACGGCCAAGATCACGTTCAAGCTGCGCGCGGACATCAGTGAAAAGATGCACAGGCTGCCTCTGGAATATTACGACAAGGTGACGCATGGCGAGATCCTCAGCCGTATCACCAACGATGTGGATACGATTAACCAGTCGCTGAACCAGAGCCTCACACAGATTATCGCCTCCGTGACGGCGGTCATCGGCATTATCGTCATGATGCTCACCATCAGCTGGCAGCTGACGCTTGTCGCGCTCATCGTCCTGCCGGTTTCCGCCGGGACGGTCATGATGATCGTCAAAAAATCGCAGAAGCACTTTAAAAACCAGCAGAAATTTCTGGGCGACGTCAACGGGCATGTCGAGGAAATGTTCGGCAGCCACGTCATCGTAAAATCGTTTTGCAGGGAAGCCGATTCGCTCAATACCTTTCAGGAATATAATGAGGCGCTCTACAAATCGGCCTGGAAGGCGAACTTCCTCTCCGGGCTTATCATGCCGATCACCATGTTCATCGGGAACCTCGCCTACGTTGCGGTTTGTATTCTGGGCGGATATTACGCCATTCAGGGCAGCATCACGGTAGGCGGTATTCAGGCCTTCATCCAGTATGTCCGCTCCTACACGCAGCCGATCACCCAGATCGCGAATATTTCCAATGTGCTGCAGCAGACCGCCGCGGCGGCGGAGCGCGTGTTTGAGTTCCTGGAGGAGCCCGAGGAGACCGCGGACGATGAGAACGCGCTGACAATCAACCGCGGCAAGGACGCGCCGGACACGGAGACCTCCGTGACCATAGACGAGACCGTCAGCTTTGAAAACGTCTCCTTCGGTTACGACCCGGAAAAACTCGTCATCAAAAATTTCAACGCCCGGATAAAGCCGGGCCAGAAGGTGGCCATCGTCGGACACACCGGCGCCGGAAAAACGACCATGGTCAAGCTGCTGATGCGCTTTTACGATGTTACGGGCGGCTCCATCAAGGTCGGAGGTCACGACATCAGGACCTTTAAACGCGATGAGCTGCGCTCGGTGTTCGGCATGGTCCTGCAGGACACCTGGCTTTTTAACGGCTCGATCGCGGAAAATATCCGGTACAGCAAGCTCGACGCTTCTCTTGCGGACGTAAAAAAGGCCGCCTGGGCGGCGCAGGCCGACCGCTTCGTGAGAACGCTCCCGGGCGGGTACGACATGGAGCTGAACGAGGAGGCGGACAACATCTCGCAGGGGCAGAAACAGCTTCTGACCATCGCGCGCGTGATCCTCGCGGACCCGGAGATTCTTATTCTTGACGAGGCCACCAGCAGCGTCGACACCAGGACCGAAATCTTTATCCAAAAAGCCATGGACGAACTGATGAAGGGCCGCACGAGCTTCATCATCGCCCACCGCCTCTCGACGATCCGAAACGCCGATCTGATCCTTGTGATGGATAACGGCGATATCGTCGAGCAGGGTACGCATGAAGAGCTTTTGAAAAAGAACGGCTTCTACGCGGATCTCTATAACAGCCAGTTCGAAGACGCGTCATAAGTGAGCCTTCAATCAAAGGGGGAACCTCCCCGGTGATGGGAACAGGCAATGTAAAACACCCCCTGATGCAGGAGAAGTTCTGCCGGAGGAGGAGCACGCTCGATCTTGTCTTCATTCTTTGCAACATAGACGGCTGCATGATGTTCCACCACTTCCTTGGTGGCGGGATGGTATAATCGCTTGCCGCCCTTGTAGTCAATCTTTCGTCCATGGCAGACGCAGTATTTGGTTCCGTGGCAAAGTGCAAAGTAACGGGGTTTCCCTCGATTTGAATCTTCAGCATATAGTATGAAAATGTCTTAGCGTCTCGAAGTTTTTTTACACACCGCAACAAACTCCATCAAAAGGAAAAAGCCCGCTGATGCGAGCTTATGGTTTCTGTATTCAGGTGTCCGATTCCTGCTGATTGCAATAAATTTTGCTGTATTTTGTGAATGCCATTCATGGGAGTGCATGTAGGTTTTCCTAGCAAATTCCTACTGCACCCTGATCAACCAATCGCTAAATGTTAATCGTTCAGATGTTTAAAAAACAGCCTAAAACTTACGTTTCAGGCTGTTTTTTTGGTGGAGATAAGCGGGATCGAACCGCTGACCTCTTGAATGCCATGGGCCAAGTTTCCAAATACAATAGAAAAACTGCATATAAATGGACGAAACAGACCGATTTCGAGACAATTTGATGGATTTTGTCTATTATGTAGTGACTCGTGACAGCTTGTGTTTTTGTGGTTCCGGTCAAAATTCTGGTCGGGTAAAGGCAAATTCAAACCACCATCAAAACAGAAAGGACACGTCGATTATGGAGCTTACCTATATTTGCTTATGTGTCAAGTAAACATGCAATTTCCAACTGATGTAGTGAACATTGATAATACATACCCAAAAATGGGGATACTAAAACAATGAGGTGATACCATGCTTGGTGATTTAAAACGATTCTATCGCGCCATGCGGCTTAAAGCGGCAGACGGCAATATGAACGCCGAGGAGCCAAAAGAAGCTGCACCGATACCGGCATCCTCGGCGCAGGTCAAAGCTGCGCTTGAAAACGCTTTTAACGGCAGTTTCGATTTTGTGCTCAAGGCGTTCGAAGACGACACCGTGTTGATGGCGTACATTGACGGTCTTGTGGATAAGCTGCTGATCTCGGAATCAATTGTAACCCCGCTCATACAGACTGTGCACGAAATAAAAAACGGAGGGCCGAAGAAAAAAAAGGCCGTCTATTTAAAAACCAAACTTGCCGCGCTGTGTAATATGACGGAGTTTACCGATTTCAACGAGTGCATCAATTCGATCCTCTCGGGGTGTACCGTCATCTTTGTGGATGGCGACGCAACGGCTCTCAATATAAGCCAGCAGAAGTTTGAAAAGCGCGCAATATCGGAACCGGCGTCGGAAACCGTCTCGCGAGGCTCGCGTGAGGGCTTCACGGAGGCGCTTATGATCAACACTACACTGATACGCCGTATCGTGAAGGACAGCAGCCTTGTTTTTGAACTCATGACGATCGGAAGAGTTACCAAAACGAAGGTATCAATATGCTATTTAAAGGGGCTCGCAAACCAAGAGATTATCGACGAGGTGCGCAAGAGGCTTAAAAATATAAAAACCGAGGCCATACTCGAATCGGGTTATCTCGAGGAATATATAACGGATTCGCCGTTCTCAATCTTCCCCACCGTTTTCAACAGTGAAAGGCCGGAATCGGTGGCCGGAAAGCTTTTGGAGGGGCGGGTGGCCATTATCTGCGACGGCACGCCGAATGTGCTGACCGTTCCCAATCTTTTTATCGATTATCTCCAGTATTCGGAGGATTACAACAACCGCTGGATTTTTTCAGTGATCATCCGAGCGGTTCGCCTTTTTGCTTTATTTCTCTCAATTATGGCGCCTGCTCTTTATATCGCGCTTCTGTGCTTCCATCCGGATATCATCCCCTTTAAGCTGCTGGTTACACTCACAGCCTCACAGCGAGGGGTGCCTATTTCACCGCTGATTGAAATGCTGACGCTGACCTTAATTTTTGAGGTTTTAAAAGAAAGCGGTCTGCGAATCTCGCGCTCCATCGGACAGGCGGTGAGTATCGTGGGCGGCCTGATTATCGGTCAGGCCGCCGTGCAGGCAGGATTATTCAGCACCCCGGCCGTGGTTATTATTGGGGCCACGTCCCTCAGTGCCTTCATCATATCGAAACTGGACGTAGCTATAATCGTTATGAGATTGTCACTGATGATGGCAGCGCATATACTCGGAATACTGGGCATTGTGCTTTTATCAATCGGTTTCCTTATCTATATGTGCTCGATCAAATCTTTTTTCGTACCATATCTTTCACCGATCACTCCGCTGAGTGGGAAGGATATGAAGGATTCGTTTATAAGGATTCCGCTTTGGGCCATGTTTGAAAGGCCGGAAACCATCACCAGACGTTATGGAGAAACGGATACCCGCAGCAAATAGATTTTGAGTCCGGCGGTTGCCTGCAAATCTGGAGGTAGTGCCTTGGGGAGGGACTTATAGCGATGATTAAAAAAACTGTCTGTGTTATTTTTACCCTTATGCTGCTGTTTCTTGTAGGCTGTGGGAACAACCGTGATATTAACAGCCTTGCTATTGTTACCGCGATAGGTCTCGACAAGGCGGCAGACGGAAATATCGAGTTCACTATCCAGATAATCGGCCCATCAAAACAAGGCGGCTCGCAATCAGGCTCAGGTTCATCTGAGGGCGGCAGCAGCTCCGCCGTCAATATCAGTTCAGAAGGAGCCACCATATTCGAGGCAGCGCGCAATCTTATCCCTAAACTGAGTAAAAAAGCATACTATGCTCATCTTCAGCTTTTGGTAATGGGCGAGGATATGGCAAAGGAAGGCATCGATAAAATTTGGGATTTTTTTGAGCGCGATCACGAAGTCAACAGGCAGTTCAGAACAATTGTGGTAAAAGGCGGAACTGCGAAATCCGTTATAGAGGCGACAGCCGATATAGATCAGCTGGGCGGAGTGGAGATCTCGGAGACTATTGACAACGAGGCATATGGGAAAAACATTAAAATTCAGGGTTTTGAGGTGTCGGAGCTGCTCAGCCAACCGATGACAGGTTTGGTAACCGGCGTGATAGACCCTAACGGAGCAAACGAATTGACGGACATGAAAGTAAAAGGCGGGGCCGTTTTTAAGAATACCCGGCTTGTGGGCTATCTGGACGATGATGAGGCAACAGGGTATTTATTTGCGTCAAATCAGATCAAGAGCACAATATTGACAATTGCAAACCCCGGAGAACCGGGGAACCTGGTCTCAATCGAAGTCATCGGCAGCAGCGGCAAGCTGACAGCCGATTTGATAACCGGCGAGCCGAAGCTTGGCATTGAAATAACAGCATACGGAAACATCGGCGATGAGCAGGGAAGCACGGATCTGTCCGAAACAGATAACATTAAAAAGCTTGAGAGCGAATCGGAGGCGCTGATCTCCGAGAATATCTGCGATATGCTGAAAAAATCACAAAAAACATTTGACAGCGATATTTTGGGCTTTAATGACCTGTTATATAAGCATCATTATAAGGATTTTGAAAAAATAAAAGACAACTGGGACAAGCTTTACGGGGATGCCGATATCGATATCAAGGTACAGTTCACAATTAAAAGGTCGGGGATGATCACGAAACCTGCGTATGAGCAGTAAATTCCAAGTGGATAACGATTTTGCCGTCACAGCTGATAAGTAAAAACATTTCAGTGCCGGAACGGGGGACTTTTATGAAAACTTTGGGGTTAATCGGGCTTCTTTCCACTTTCGCAGTCATCACAGTAATCGACATGCCCAAGCTCAAGACAACGGCGAATAAAAAAAAATACATGGCCGTCTATTATTCGGTTGTAGCTGTGGGCATTCTGCTCGGCATTCTCGCGGTTTTTCAAATTCTCCCGGATTTTTATAAGAGTCTGATGCCCTTTTTTCAAAAATTATCCGGAGTCAAATGAACGCTCTGAACAAATGATTAATCTGTTAAAAAGGTGAAGCCATTGAAAGAAGAAAAAATATCATCCTACCAAATTGTGATGCTGATAGCCGGGTTTTTCCTGGGCACATCCATTATTTTAAATCCCGCAGCCAAAGATGGCGCTGACGCATGGTTTACAGGACTTGTGGCCATTGCCGCAGGCCTTCTCGTGACTTGCCTCACGGTTACTCTGGCAGTGAAGCATCCCGGCCAATCGCTCGTGGAGATACTGATTTTTTGTTTCGGCGGGGTCGCGGGCAGAATCATCGGTTTTTTTTATTTTTTATTTGCCATGTGGCTGTCAAGTGCGGTTCTGCTCACTTTCTGCAATTACAGCAACAGCATCAGCTACCCTGAAACGTCTATTCTGTTTCTCTCCATTTGTTATATGCTAATCATCGCTTTTGCGGTAAAAATAGGACTTGAGGCGATGGGTCGGATCAGTGAAGTGCTGATGGTGCTGTCCATTCTCATCACTGCCTTAGCGCTTTTTAGCGTATTAACGGATTTTCACCCCGACGCCTTCCTGCCCATGTTTAAAAACGGCATAATAAAGCCGGCAGCCAGCGGCCTCATGGATGGGCTGCTTCCTTTTGCCGAGGTCTTTCTGGCGCTCAATATCATGCCCAACCTAAACGATAAAAAAAAGACCTCGAAATCTCTTTACCTTGCTGTCCTTGTCGCAGGAGGAATTATGTATTTATTCACGATAAGGAATATAAGCGTACTTGGAGTTTCTGTGGCCGCGAGAAATGTTTTTCCGTCAGAAAAGGTTTTCAGGTTGATGCCAGGTTTGGACATACTTCCGCTGCTCGATGTCAATGTTATCGTGTTTGGCATCTTGAAGGTAGCTATTGCACTCTATGCGCAGGCAAAGATACTTGGCGATATCTTCGGTTTAAAGGAATTTAAAATAAATGTGCTGCCGCTTGCAGCGCTTGATGTCGTTATTTCTACCATATTAAGTCATGATTTTATCACACAGCTTTATGTGGCAAAAAACATTGTGCCTTTGATGTATATCCCTGTGTTGGTTGTGATACCGCTCACCATGCTAATCATATCTCTGATAAAAAAAGGGAAATCGAATGCGCCGGCCCTTAAGCTTGAATAAAACTTCCGTGACGGTTTTTTATAATCAATTGCTCTGTATTTCTTTCGCAGCCCATGCAACGGATTTGATAGGCGAAGATATCTCTGCCATGTTGCGGTTTCCTGCCGGATAATTCGTTATCCGTATCTCAAATGCAAAGTGATGACTACAGGGGCTGTAGGTAGATGATAAAGATTGGCCATGCAGACATAAGTGCCCCTCTTGACCGGGGCGCTTATATTGTTCATATATTGTCTTACCGCGCGTCATCACGGCTTCTGATCTTTTGCTTGATCAAATGGAGCAGCCCATTTTCCTCAATGATGGAGCGAAAGAGGGTGTTCTGTTTTTTCAGCGTCAGATTCTCGCTTTGCAGTTTACTGCGGTCAAGCCTGTCCATGATGGAATCATCCTTGTATTTGTTAAGCTCGCCGCGCAGCGAACGGATGGTATCGAGCAATTCGCCGATCTTTGACTGCAGCTCTTCTATTTTTTTCTCGGCCCGGTTAAGCAGTGTCCGAAACTTGCTTTCCTTTTTCTCCTGTGCCACCAACTTTTCCGCAGCCGTCGCAAGCGCTTCATAATCATCACGATCCAACATCACTTTGGAAAAGAGAGGCACTTTTTGGACTGCGATGTTCTCAACAGCGTTAATATCCATCTTTTTCTGCCGGAGATCGTTCAATTTGCTGCCCAGCTCCTGTATCTCCTGGATGCGAAATTCCTTTTTCTTTTCCAGTACAGATAGGTGTTCGTTGTGTGTGCCGAGTTTTTCCCACTCGACGCCGTGGCGTTCCATTACTTGGGAAAGCGCTTCTTTTTCAGAATTGATCCATTGATTAAGCTCCGTGTCTTTACGGGTGCCGCCTTTGAACCCCTGAGCCTCCAGGGCCTTCTTCATGGACACTCTCGTGTCCAGTCCATGGTAGTGCATGTCGGTTTTTCTAACAAATTCCTACTGCACCGGGATCAACCAATCACAAAGTGTTAATCGTTCAGATGTTAGCAAAACAGCCTAAAACTTTCGTTTCAGGCTGTTTTTTGGTGGAGATAAGCGGGATCGAACCGCTGACCTCTTGAATGCCATTCAAGCGCTCTCCCAGCTGAGCTATACCCCCATGTGTTCGGAAACCCTTGATTTCACGGATTTCCAGGCTATTCAGTTTTTTGCTTTTTCTCATTTTTGAGGGGTCGCATATCTGAGTGCTTGCGCTCCCGGCTGCGCTATTCCCCACGCGGTGCAAGTGGTATAATAGCAGACTTGCACCGGATTGTCAACACTTTTTCCCGGAAAAAGCGCCGGGGATTTTACTTCAGAAAGCCCGCGACGATCTGCTCCTCGGCTTCCTTTTCCGTCAGGCCCAGCGTCATGAGCTTCACCAGCTGCTCCCCCGCGATCTTGCCGATGGCGGCCTCGTGGATGAGGCTGGCTTCCACGGAATTCGCCGTGAGCTGCGGCATGGCCGTGACCGACGCGGAATCCATGATGATGGCGTCGCACTCCGTATGGCCGGCGCACTTGTTGTTGCCGTTGATAATGGAGCGGAACACCTGCCTGGACGTGTCCTTGGCCACGGAGCGGGACACCACGTTGGCGCTGCTGTCCTCGCCGTCCAGATCCACGGAAAAGTCCGTCTCCGCGCGCTGGTCGCCGGTGGTCATGATCTTTTCACGGATGACCAGCGAGGCCCCGGCCGCCAGCTTGCCGCCGGTCTTGCGCAGGGTGTCGTTGATGCCCTTGATCTGGGTGGTCTCCATCTCCATATAGGCGCCCTCGTCCAGCTCCACAAGGGTGGTGGGGTTCATCACCCGCCCGCCGGAGCCGGTACCCTCGCCGTAGTGCTTTTCCACATATCTGACCCTGGCGTTTTTGGCGACGTGAAAGCTGTGGATGCCGTCGTGCCGGGACTCCTTGCCGCCGCAGTTGGAGATGCCGCAGCCCGCTACGATGGTGACGTCGCAGTCCTCACCCACGTAGAAATCGTTATACACGAGGTCGTTCAGGCCCGTCTGCTCAATGATGACGGGGATGTGGACACTCTCGTTCTTCGTGCCCGGCTTGATAATGATGTCGATGCCGGGCTTATCCGTCTTGGTGACGATGTCGATATTGGCGGTGGTGTTGCGCCCAGCCAGCTTGCCATCCGCCCGGATGTTGTAGGCCCCCTCGGGAATGCCGTGGAGATCGGCCACCTCGGCCAGCAGCTTCTTTTGAATCAAATCCATGTTTCCGCCCTCCCTTTACAGCTTCCCGGTGAGCACATCGCACACCGTGGGGCGCACATTGGTCAGCTTGGGCAGCACCTCGTCCCGGGTGCCGTCCGCCGTGACGGTGCCCTCCGCCAGCACGATAATGCGGTCCGCGATGTTGAGAATGCGCTCCTGATGGGAAATGATGATAATATTGCCCTGGATCTTGCTGTACATCTTTTCAAACACATTGATGAGGTTGCCGAAGCTCCAGATGTCGATGCCCGCCTCGGGCTCGTCGAACAGGGTCAGCTTGGTGCTCCTCGCCAGCATGGTGGCGATCTCGATGCGCTTCATCTCGCCGCCGGAGAGGCTGGCGTTGACTTCTCGGTTTACATAATCTCTAGCACACAGACCCACCTCGGACAGGTACTTGCAGGCGTCGGACACGGAGAGCTTCTCCCCCGCGGCCAGACTGACAAGGTCGTACACGGTGATGCCCTTGAAGCGCACCGGCTGCTGGAAAGCGTAGCTGATGCCCCGGCGGGCCCGCTCGGTGATCGACAGGCCGGTGATATCCTCCCCATCCAGAAAGAGCCGGCCGGAGGTCGGCTGTACCACGCCCGCGATAACCCGCGCCAGCGTGGATTTACCGCCGCCGTTGGGACCGGTGATGGCCACAAAACGCTCGTTGATGGTGAGGCTGATGTTTTTGAGGATCTCTTTTTTTGCGCCGTCGTTATCGGCGTCGAAGGATATGTTCCGCAGTTCAAGCATGATGATTCGGCTCCCCCCGTCAAAAATCTTCATCAAATTTATAGCTGAGGTCTTTCTTTGTCGACAGCTTGGGTTCGGTATGGCGGCAGATGCGGATCAGATGCGCCGCGTGCCGGGCCAGGATCACCAGCGCGGAGAACAGCGCCAGCGTGACGGTGATCTTCTCGCCGGCAAAGACCCAGGCGCCCAGAATGCCCGCCAGCGCGCCGCACACGCACCCCAGCGACACGTAGCGCCAGATCCACAGCACCGCCGCGAACACCACCACCACGAAAAGGCCGGACTTAAGGCCCACGCACAGCGCGCCCAAAATCAGCGCCAGCACGGCGCGGCTGCCGCGAAAGCGGCGGGTGGCGGGAAAGGCCGTGCCCAGCAGCAGGCAGAAATAGGTCAGCGCCCGGCCGGTTTCGGCGTGGCCCCGGATGAGCAGCAGCAGGCCGCCGGCAACCACCGCCAGAATGATCTTGGCGCATTCCGGCGCGTAGACCGCGGCGACGCCCTTCCAGCCGGTCTCCCGGTACAGGGCCTCCAGCCCGCTTTTGCCCGGGCCGAAGGTGCGCAGATCGCGCTTGAGGAACTTTTCGCAGGCCAGGGGGGCAAGGTCCACGCAGCCCAGGAGATATCCCAGCAGCGCCGCCGCGGAGAGAAGCGCAGCCGTCATAGCGCCTCCTCCCCCTTCTGGCGGATCACCATGCGGATGGGGGTGCCCTCCAGCCCGAAGGTGGCGCGGATCTGATTTTCAAGATAGCGCTGATAGGAGAAATGAAACAGCTCCCGGCTGTTGCAGAACACCACGAAGTTGGGCGGGCGCACGCCGGTCTGGGTCATATAATAGATCTTCAGCTTGCGGCCCTTGTCCGTGGGGGGCTGCATCCGGGCCTGGGCGTCCGCCAGGACGTTGTTGAGCATCCCGGTGGTGATGCGCATGGCGTTCTGGTCGTTGACGAAATTGATTAGCTCAAAAATGCGCTCGGTGCGCTGGCCGGTGAGGGCTGAAATGAACAGGACGGGCGCGTAGCTCATGAAGCTGAGGTCGCCCAGGATGGTCTTGCGCAGCTTTTCCATGGTGCCCGTCTCTTTTTCCACCAGATCCCACTTGTTGACGATGACAATGCTGGCCTTGCCGGCCTCATGGGCCATGCCCGCGATCTTGGTGTCCTGCTCGGTGACGCCTTCCCGGGCGTCGATCATGATAAGGCACACGTCCGCCCGCTGAATGGCCAGCTGGGCGCGCATGACGGAGAATTTCTCCACCCGCTCCTCCACCCTGGACTGGCGGCGGATGCCGGCGGTGTCGATGAAGACATATTTGCCGGATTTGTTTTCAAAGGGCGTGTCCACGGCATCCCGGGTGGTGCCGGCCACGTCGGACACGATGACCCGCTTTTCGCCCAGAATGGTGTTGATCAGCGAGGATTTGCCCACGTTGGGCTTGCCGATGACGGCCACCTTAACGGCGTCGTCCTCCCGCTCCTCCTCATCCTGGGGCGGGAAGCTCCTGAGGCACTCGTCCAGCAGGTCGCCGGTGCCGTGGCCGTGGATGGCGGAAACGGCGATGGGGTCGCCCAGACCCAGCTCGTAAAACTCGTACAGGCCGGGATCGGGCGCGCCGGTGGAGTCGGCCTTGTTCACGGCCAGCACCACGGGCTTGTGAGAGCGCTTGAGGAGATTGGCCACGTCCTTGTCCGCGGCGGTGACGCCGGTGCGCAGATCCGTGACCAGCACGATGACGTCGGCCGCCTCGATGGCGATCTGGGCCTGCTCGCGCATGAATTCCAGGATTTCCGTGTCCGCCGCCGGCTCGATGCCGCCGGTGTCCACGATGTCGAAGGTGCGGCCGCACCATTCGCACTCGGCGTACAGCCGGTCCCGGGTGACGCCCGGCGTATCTTCCACGATGGAAAGGCGCCTGCCGCAAAGTTTATTGAAAAGCATGGATTTGCCCACATTGGGGCGGCCCACGATGGCCACCAGAGGTCTGGACATTTCGCCTTCCCCCCTTTCTAATTTTGATTGTATTGATAGTATGCCGTTTCTTCGGATTTTCTTGCGGGCGGCGCGGAAACGGGCGGCGCGCCGGACATGGCGTCCCACAGGGCGAAGCCGTCCTGCTCCACGGGGATGATGGGCACGCCCAGCTCCCGGGCGGCTTCCCCCAGCGTGACGCCGTCGAGGAAATCAAGCTCGTCCCGGCGGAGCATATTCTGGGAGATCAGCAGCCGCCGGCCCAGCGGTTTGCCCCTGAGCTGGGCGATCAGGTCGCGGCCCGTGATGAGGCCAGACACCGTAATGCTGTGTCCGAAAAAGTCGTTTTCCACCGCATAGACCCGCCCGTCGATCATAGCATATTTTTTCTTCGCCGTATACAGCAGTTTTTCAAAAAACGGAGCCACGGCCACGCCGCAGGCGATGGAGAAGGGGGCGCCGCCGCACCCGTCGGAAAGGCCAAGGGCGGAATTGAACTCCGTTTCCATCAGCCGGATCATGCCCACGCCGTTCTCCAGCTGGGTATGCTCCTCGTAAAACTCGTCCGGCGGCAAGTCAAGGCCGGCCTCGAGATACAGCTCGTCCCCGCAGAAGAACACCCGGCTGCCGTGCTCTCTCAGGCAGCGGTCGCCGAACGCGGTGACCTGCGCGATGGTCCCGGCGGCGAGGGCGGGGGTGAAGGGCGTCAGCGGATAGAGGCCGTCCCGGAATTTGGTCAGGCCCACCGGCACGATGGAGACGCTGTGCACCGCGGGCCACAGCCCGTCCAGATCGCGCATGGTGCGCTCCAGCGCCTCCCCGTCGTTGAGGCCGGGGCAGCAGACGATCTGGCAGTTCATGGTGATGCCCGCCGCGGCAAAGCGGCGCATGACGGCGACGCTCTCCCCGGCTCTGGGGTTGCGCAGCAGCCTGACCCGAAGGGCCGGGTCCGTGGCGTGTACGGATACGTTGATGGGGCTGACGCGCAGGTCGATGATCCGCCGGATCTCCCGGTCGGAGAGATTGGTCAGGGTGATGTAGTTGCCCATCAGAAAGCTCAGACGGGCGTCGTCGTCCTTGAAATACAGGGTCCTGCGCATCCCTTTCGGCAGCTGGTCGATGAAGCAGAACACGCAGCGGTTGGCGCAGGCGCGGGGCGCGTCCATGAGATACGTCTCAAAGTCCAGGCCCAGATCCGCCCCCTCCGCCTTCTCCACCCGCACGGTAAGCTCCTCCCCGGCGGCGGAACGCAGAACGACCTCCAGCACGGGGTCGTAGGAGAAATATTTATAGTCCAGCACATCCTCGATGGGATGGCCGTTGATGGATACGACAAGATCGCCCGGCCGGGCATGGCGCCGCAGCGGGCTGCTCTCGTCGATGGCTTTGATGATGTTGTCCATAAGACCCCTTACGCGCAAAAACAGCAAAAGGAGGAGAGGCGTCGCCCGCCTTTCCTCCTCAAGCTTCTTTTACTTGCTTTCCTCGACCTTGATGACTTCACGGCCATTGTACTGTCCGCATTTCGGGCAGACACGGTGAGGCATACGCAGTGCGCCGCAGTTGGGGCACTTCACGAGCGCGGGGGCAGTGAGCTTCCAGGTGGATGAACGTCTCTTGTCACGTCTCTGTCTGGATACTTTTCCTTTTGGGACCGCCATGTTGACACCTCCAGTTCCTTAGCTGTTTTGAGCAGCTGTCTTATTTGTCTTCTTTATCCAAAAGCTGCTCAAGCACAGCCATTCTTGGATCGGTTTCCTTCCCGCAGCCGCAGGGCCCGAGATTGAGATTTTTGCCGCAGACCGGGCACAGACCCCGGCAGTCCGGCGAGCAGAGAAATTTGCTGTCCATGTCCAGAATGAACAGGGTCCGCAGAATCTCCGTGAGGTCGATGCTGTCGCCCTCCAGCGGAAACACGTCGGGATCGTCCTCCTCGCTGTCGTCCTCGGAAAGGAGGGCGGAGAGCGCGGTCTCCTTGACCGTGTCGTACTCGCCGCCGCAGCGGTCGCACACGCACTTCATCGCCGCTTCTATGGTACCCGTAAGCTCCAGAATGCCGGCGGTGTTGCGCACGCAGCCCTCCGCGTGAGGCGCGGACCGATAGGCTTTCACCTGTTCAAAATCGAGATCGCCGGTATCGAGAACGCACGAAAACGGCACGCTTCCGCCCGGAATCTCAATGATTTGACTCAAATCAAGTCTCATAATCCACCTCGCAAGTCGCCTTGATATTATAGGCGATGGTTGAAAGCTTGTCAACTAATTTTTCTTGTCAATACAATATAAAGAGTGTATACTCGGCCTCATGAAAGAAATCATCATCCGAACCAACGACGCGGGCCAGCGCCTTGACCGGTTTGTCGGCAAGGCCGTGCCGCTGCTGCCCGAGTCCCTTCTGCAAAAATATATCCGTCTGAAACGCATCAAGCTCAACGGCAAGGGCGCCGGGCGCGACACTCGCCTGACCGCCGGGGACGCGCTGCAGCTTTACATCAACGACGAGTTTTTCGAGAAACCCCGGGAGGAGAATTCGTACCTCAAGGTGGGCACCCCCCGCCTGACCGTGGTGTACGAGGACGAGAACATCCTGCTGGCGGACAAGAAGCCCGGGGTGCTGTGCCATTCCGCGGGGGCTTGGGATTACAACACCCTCATCGCCAACATCCAGGCCTATCTCGCCCAGAAGGGCGAATGGCGGCCCAGAGAGGAAAATTCCTTCGCCCCGGCTCTGTGCAACCGCATCGACCGCAACACAGGCGGCCTTGTCATCGCCGCGAAAAACGCCGAGGCGCTGCGCATCCTCAACGAGAAAATCCGCGGCCGGGAGATCGAAAAATACTATCTCTGCGCCGTGCGGGGCCGGCCGAAGCCGGAAAAGGGGCGGCTGGAAAACTATCTTTTCAAGGACGCCGCCAAGAATCAGGTGTTCGTCAGGGCCGGGCCGGCGCCCGGCGCCCGCACCGCCGTGACGGAATACCGGGTGCTGGCCTCAAAAGGCGAGCTGTCGCTGGTGGAATGCCGCCTGCTCACCGGGCGCACCCACCAGATCCGCGCCCAGATGGCCGCCAAAGGCTGGCCCCTGCTGGGGGACGGCAAGTACGGCCGGGAGACCTTCAACCGGGAATTTGACGAGAAGGGGCAGGCGCTGTATTCCTACAAGCTGGAGTTCACCTTCCCCACCGGCGCGGGCAGCCTGGATTATCTGAAAGGGAAGGTCTTCACCGTGGAATCCGTGGATTTCGCGGAAAAATACTTCCCCGGCGTGCCCATCAAATAAAATTTTCCCAACCGATTGACAAAACCCGCGCGAATCTGTATATTGTATGCGAGCTACAAAGGGCACTCCGGACGTAGAGCCGGAGTGCCTTTTTTTAGCGTGAATAATATGGAAACAATATAAAGAGAAATGGGGGAGGATACATGTCCAAAGAGCTCATTCGCCTCGTGGGCTGCACCATGGCGTTTGACAATGAGATCGTTTTAAACGATATCAACCTTTACATCAACGACAGAGAATTCCTTACGCTGCTGGGGCCCTCGGGCTGCGGCAAAACCACCACGCTGCGCCTCATCGCGGGCTTTCTCACGCCCACGGGCGGCGACGTGCTGTTCGACGGCGTAAGGATCAACGATGTCCCGCCTCACAAAAGGAAGGTCAACACCGTGTTCCAGCGCTACGCGCTTTTCCCGCATCTGGACGTTTATGAAAACGTCGCTTTCGGCCTTCGCATCGCGAAGCTGCCGGAAAAGGAGATCGACGAGCGCGTGACGGAAATGCTGGAGATCGTCAGTCTGAGAGGCTTTGAAAACCGCAAGGTCACTCAGCTTTCCGGCGGCCAACAGCAGCGTGTTGCCATCGCCCGGGCTCTGGTCAACAGGCCGAAGGTCTTGCTGCTGGACGAGCCCCTGGGCGCGCTGGATCTCCGGCTGCGCAAGGATATGCAGCAGGAGCTGAAGCGCATTCAACAGGCGCTGGGCATTACTTTTATATATGTCACCCACGATCAGGAGGAGGCTTTGGCCATGTCCGACACCGTGGTGGTGATGGACAAGGGCCGCATCCAGCAGATCGGCCACCCCGAGGATATCTACAACGAGCCGAAAAACGCCTTCGTGGCGGACTTCATCGGCGAATCCAACATCCTCGACGGCGTGATGCCTGAGGATTACGCGGTAAAATTCTTCGGCCGGCGCTTCAAATGCGTGGACGCCGGGTTTGCCAAAAACGAGCCGGTTGACGTGGTCATCCGCCCCGAGGACATCGACATCGTCCCCCCGGACGACGGGCACCTCTGCGGCACGGTCACCTCCGTGACCTTCAAGGGCGTCCATTACGACACCATCGTGGATTTTCACGGCTTCAAATGGCTCATTCAGACCACGGAACTCCATCCCGTGGGCTCGTATATCGGCATCCTGCTGACCCCGGACGACATCCATATCATGCACAAGAGCGAGTATTCCGGCCTGTTCGGCGACTACAGCTCCTATTCCGCCGAATACGACGAGATCAACGACCCGGACATCTATCCCGAGGATATATCCGAGGAGGTGTCCGAGACCTCCTCCGAGGGGGAGGCGGCCAAGGATGAGGAATAAGACGCTGGCCGCGCCCTATCTGGTGTGGATGGCCATTTTTACCGTCATCCCGCTGGGCATCGTGTTCTATTTCGCCTTTACCGACGGCACCGGGGCGTTTACCCTGGCCAATATCGACAACATCGGCAACTACCTGCCTATCTTCGTCAAGTCCGTCTGGCTGGCGCTGGTGTCCTCCATCATCTGTCTGATCATCGGTTACCCCGTGGCCTATTATATCGCCGGCCGCTCCCACCGGGGGCAGCGGTTCCTCTATATGCTGGTGATGCTGCCCATGTGCATCAGCTTTCTGCTGCGCACCATGGCCTGGGTCGCCCTGCTGGACGACACCGGCATCCTCAACGGCTTTATCACCGCCCTGGGGATGAAGCCCCTGCCCCTGATCCGCACCAACGCGGCGGTGGTGCTGGGTATGGTCTACAACTACCTGCCCTATATGATCATGCCGCTGTACACCGTCATCATGAAGATCGACCCCCGGCTGGTGGAGGCCGCCCAGGACCTGGGCTGCAGCAACCCGCAGGTCTTTCGCCGGGTGGTCTTTCCCCTGTCCGTGCCCGGCATCGTCTCCGGCTTCACCATGGTGTTCGTGCCCGCCGTGTCCACCTTCTACATCTCGCAGAAGCTGGGCTCCTCCGGCACCACCCTCATCGGCGACGTCATCGAGAGCCAGTTCAAGACCGCCTACAATCCCAATCTGGGCGCGGCGCTGTCGCTGGTGCTGATGCTTCTGGTGCTGATCTGCATCGGCGTGATGAACCGCTTTTCCGGCGACGGGGAGGTGGCCACGGTATGAAAACTTTCAACAAGGTATTCACTGTCGTTGTGCTGCTCTTCCTGTATGTGCCCATGATCGTGCTGGGCGCGGCATCCCTCAACGCCGGCACCGACCCCGCCGTGTGGAAGGGCCTGACCCTGTTCAATTACGGCGAGCTGTTCCGGGACGGCGTGCTGCTGCCGCTGCTGCTGAACTCCGTCATCGTGGCGGTGATCTCCTCCATGCTGGCCACCATTCTGGGCACGATGGCGTCGCTGGGCATCCATGCCATGGGCCCGCGCATGAAGCGCACCGTCATGGGCGTCACCAATATCCCCCTGACCAACCCCGAGATCGTCACCGGCGTGTCGATGGCCCTGCTTTTCGCCTTTATCGGCACGCTGCTGAAAATCAGCAACGTGCTGGGCTTCGTGACCCTGCTGATCGCCCATATCACCTTTAACCTGCCCTATGTCATCCTGTCGGTGACGCCCAAGCTGAGCCAGATGGACCCCGACCTGCGGGAGGCGGCCCTGGATCTGGGCTGCACCTCCGGGCAGGCTTTCTTCAAGGTGGTGATCCACGAGATCATGCCCGGCATCATCTCCGGCGCGCTGATGTCCTTCACCATGTCGCTGGACGATTTCGTCATCAGCTATTTCGTCTACGGGCCGAATTTCGTGACCCTGCCCGTGGAAATCTACAACTACACCAAAAAGCCGCTCCAGCCGAAAATCTACGCCCTGTTCACCCTGATGTTCCTCGTCATCCTGCTGATGATGGTGCTGATGAATCTGCTGGAGGCCCGGGACGACAGACGGCAGAGTCTGGCCCGCCGGGCGCTGGCCGGGCGAAGGGAGCGTGCGGCGGAATGAAAAAGATTTTTGCCGCGCTGTGCTGCCTGGGGCTTTCCGCGGGTCTGCTCCCCTTCTCAGCGCTGGCCGCCCAGCCCACCATCAACGTCTACAACTGGGGCCAGTACATCTCCGACGGCAGCGACGGCTGCATCGACGTGAACGCCGAATTCACCGCCCGTACCGGCATCAAGGTCAATTACATGACCTATGATTCCAACGAGAGTCTGTATACCAAGCTCAAGACCGGCGGCAGCACCTACGACATCATCATCCCGTCGGACTATATGATCGCCCGTCTCATTTCGGAGGGAATGCTGGAGAAGCTGGACTTCGACAAGATTCCCAACTACAAATACGTGGACGACGCCTACAAGAACACCGCCTACGACCCGGACAACGCGTATTCCGTCCCCTATACCTGGGGCACGGTGGGCGTCATCTACAACTCCAGGTATGTGGACGAGGCCGACATCGGCTCCTGGGACCTGCTGTGGAACAGCAAGTATTCCGGCAAGATCCTCATGTTCGATAATCCCAGGGACTCTTTCGCCATCGCGGAAGAATATCTGGGGCTCGGCGTGAACACCGAAAACACCGACGACCTGCGGGCCGCGGCCTATAAGCTCATCGAGCAGAAGCCGCTGGTGCAGAGCTATGTCATGGACCAGATCTACGACAAGATGGAGCGCGGGGAGGCCTGGATCGCCCCCTACTACGCGGGGGATTATCTCCAGATGGCCGAGGTCAACCCCGACCTGAAGTTCTATCTGCCCAGCGAGGGCTTCAACCTGTTTATCGACGCCGTCTGCATCCCCAAGGGCTGCCAGAACAAGGAGGCCGCCGAGGCCTATATCAATTTTCTGTGCGACCCTGAAATCTCCGGGCAGAATCTGGACTATCTGGGCTACTCCACCCCCATCTCCGAGGCCAAGCAGTACATGTCCCCCGAGACCGCGGAAAGCGAGATCGCCTACCCCTCCAAGGAGGTGCTGGCGCGGGGCGCCAGCTATATCAATCTCAGCTCCGCCACCAGTCAGGAGATGGATTCCCTGTGGCTGCAGGTCAAGACCCAGGGCGGCGTGGACAACTACGCCATCTGGTGTATGGCCGTGCTGGCCGCGGGCATGGCCGTCTATTTTCTCGTCCGCGGCGTGAAGCGAAAACGGCGCATCGCCAACCGCTGTCAAAAGTGGAAAGACGGCGCATAACCCATCAACAGTAAAACCGGGAGAGGTCTATTCCTCTCCCGGTTTTTTTGTACCGTCGGCGATTCTGCGCACCACGGGCAGCAGCAGCGCCGCCCCGGCAATGCCCACGGCACCCTGCAAAAGGTTCGGCACCATACCCACCGCCGCCGCGGCGGCGTTTTGCAGGATCAGCGACTCGTAGCCGAAATAGCCCAATACCATAATGGTCTCTCCGGCAAGTCCGGCAATCACAGACGCATAAAGCGGCTTCCAATGCCGGCGGCACAGGGCATACAGCGCGCCGGCGGCGCCGGCCATGGCGGCTTTGATCACCAGGGTCCCCGGTGCGTAAACCGCGTAGCCGAGGATGATATCGGCCAGGCACGAGCCGAGGCCCGCCGAGGCCGCTCCCAGCGCGGGGCCCAGCAGGAACGCCGATAAAAGCACCACAATGTCTCCCGCGTTCGCGTACCCGCCGCCGGGCAGCGGCACAGGGATGGCGATGGTCGCGATGGCGGCAAGCGCCGCCATGATTGCCGCGCGCGTCAATCGTCTGATCTTCCAGTTCTTCATTTTTTCCCTCTACAGGTCAAAGAGCGTGATCTGGCTGCTCTCGGGCATGTCGCCCAGCGCGCCCATGGCGCGGAGCACGTCCATGTGGGTCTGGCTGACCTTGGGGCAGGCCGCGCTCAGCTCCTCCATGGAGATGAACTTCCGCCCGCTTTCCCGGCAGCGCATCAGGTCCTCCGCCGCGGTCTCGCCCAGACCGGAAATGGCCACGAAGGGCGGACGCAGGGTCTTGCCGTCCACGGGGATGAATTTGGCGGCGTCGGATTCGTACAGGTCGATGGGCGCGAAGGCAAAGCCCCGGAGGTAAAATTCGTACACGGCCTCCATGGTCACCAGAAGGTCCTCCTCCTTGGCGGTCATCTCGGGCTTTTTCCGGTATTCCATGATCTTGCGGCGCACCGTTTCCACACCCGCCGCCATGAGCTGGGCGTCGAAGCCGTCCTTCTGGCTGCGGCGGTAGAAATAAGCCGAATAGAAGGCCAGCGGCTGATGCACCTTAAACCACGCGATGCGGAAAGCCATCGTGACATAGGCCACGGCGTGGGCCTTGGGGAACAGATAGGCGATCTTGCGGCAGGATTCGATGTACCAGTCCGGCACGCCGAGGGAACGCATCTGCGCTTCCGCGTCATCCGGGAAGGCACCGCTTTTTTTGACCTTGCCCTTGCGCACCGCCTCCATGGTTTTGAAGGCCAGCTTGCCGCTCATGCCCCTGGATATGAGGTACAGCATGATATCGTCCCGGCAGCCGACGCAGGCGTTGACGTCCGCCACGCCGTTGACCACGAGGTCGTGGATGTTGCCGGCCCACACGTCCGTGCCGTGGGAGAAGCCGGACAGGCGCACCAGCGTGTCGAAGCGGGTGGGCTGGGTGTCCACCAGCATCTGGCGGGTGAAGCCCGTGCCGAATTCCGGGATGCCGATGGTGCCGGTGCGGCCGATGATGGGGTCGTCCTCCGGCAGGCCCAGAATCTTCGGCGAAGTGAAGATGGACAGGGTGTCCGGGTCGCTGAGGGAGATCTCCCGGGCGTTGACGCCGGTCATATCCTCCAGCATCTTGATCATGGTGGGGTCGTCGTGGCCCAGCTCGTCCAGCTTGAGGAGGTTGGATTCCATGCAGTGGTATTCAAAGTGGGTGGTGATGATCGTGGAATCGGGGTCGTCCGCCGGGTGCTGGACGGGGCAGAAATCCGTCACGTCCATGTCCTGCGGCACCACCACCAGGCCGCCGGGGTGCTGCCCCGTGGTGCGCTTGACACCCACGAGGCCCTGGGCCAGACGGTTTTCCTCCGCCTTGGTGACGGTCATGCTCCGCTCCTCAAGATATTTTTTCACATAGCCGTAGGCGGTCTTTTCCGCCAGCGTCCCAATGGTGCCGGCCCGGAACACATGGTCGGCGCCGAACAGCTCCTCGGTATATTTATGGGCCTTGGCCTGATATTCGCCGGAGAAATTGAGGTCGATATCCGGTGTCTTTTCGTTGCCGGGGAAACCCAGAAAGGTCTCAAAGGGGATGTCGAAGCCGTCCTTGCGCATCACGGCGCCGCAGTCGGGGCAGGCCTTGTCGGGCATATCCGCGCCGCAGCCGTAGCTGCCGTCGGTGACGAACTCGGCGTGCTTGCACCGGGGGCAGACATAATGCGGCGGGAGGGAATTGACCTCCGTGATGCCGGACAGATAGGCCACGATGGAGGAGCCCACGCTGCCACGGGAGCCCACCAGATAGCCGTGCTCCAGCGAGTTCTGCACCAGCTTCTGGGCGGACATATAAATGACGTCGTAGTTGTGGTCGAGGATCGTCTTCAGCTCCGTGTACACCCGCTCCTCCACGATCTGCGGCGGGGTGTCGCCGTAGATGGCGTGCATCTTGTCCAATACGAGCTTTTTCAGGGTCTCGGCGGAGTTTTCGATCTTCGGCGGGTAGAGGTCCTTGGGCAGCAGTTCGATCTCCTCGCACTCGTCCGCGATGGCCCGGGGCGCGGTAATGACCACCTCCCTGGCCGTGTCGGGGTCCAGATAGTCGAATTCCTTCAGCATCTCGTCCGTGGTGCGGAAAAAGATGGGACAGCTGCGGTCGGCGTCGGAAAACTGCTTGGCCGCCTGGAGGATACGGCGGTATTCCTCATCCTCGGCGTCGAGAAAATGCACGTCGCTCGCCGCGACGACGGGCTTATGAAGCCGCCGGCCGGCAGCGAGGATGCGGCGGTTGTAGTCCTGCAGGACGCCGGCGTCCCGGACGGTGCCGTTATCCACCAGAAAGCCGTTGTTGCACAGGGGCTGGATTTCCAGGTAGTCGAAGAACGACGCGATCTTGTCCAGCTTTTCGTCGCTCTCGCCGCGCATCACCGCCCCGTAAAGCTCGCCCATGCCGCAGGCCGAGCCCACAAGGATGCCCTCCCGGTGCTGGATCAGCAGGCTTTTAGGGATGGTGGGGGTCTTGTGGAAATACTTGAGATAGGACTGGGAGACCATCTCGTAGAGATTTTTTAATCCCGTGCGGTTTTTCACCAGCAGAATCATGTGCCGGGAATGGGCCATGTCCGTGCGCTTGAGGCGGTGATACACAACCTCCACATCGTCCACGGTTTTCGCGCCCTGCTGGCGCAGCAGGGGTAAAAACTTGTCCATGATGCGGGCCACCACCATGGCGTCGTCCGAGGCGCGGTGGTGGTTGAATTTGGGCAGCTCCAGATGATTGGACACAATGTCGAGCTTGAAGCGCTTCAGCTCCGGCAGCAGGGCCTGCGCCAGCGCCAGCGTATCCAGATATACCGGGGTGAACTTCAGCCCCGAACGGCGGCAGGCCGCCGCCATAAAGCCGGTGTCGAAATCGGCGTTGTGGGCGACGATGGGCCTGTCCCCGGCGAAGGCCAGGAAGGCCTCCATGGCCGCCTTTTCCGAGGGGGCCCCCGCCACGTCGGCGTCCCGGATGCCGGTGAGGGTGGTGATCTCCTCCGGGATGTGCATCCCAGGGTCGGTGAAGGTGTTGAATTCCTTCAAAATCTCGCCGCCGCGGAAGATCACCGCGCCGATCTCGGTCATGCGGTCGTTCACGGCGTTGAGGCCCGTGGTCTCGATGTCGAAGGCCACGAATTCCGTGTCCAGCGGCAGGGAACACTTGCCGTGGACGGCGCGGTTGCCGCCCATATCGTCCACAAAATAGCACTCGCAGCCGTAGATGATCTTGACGCCGTACTTTTTGCCCGCCTTCCACATGTCCGGGAAGGCCTGCAGCACGCCATGATCGGTCACGGCGATGGCGGGCATGCCCCAGTAGCCCGCCCGCTCCACGATGGCCGCCGGGTCGGTGATGGCGTCCAGCGCGGAAAAGCGCGTATGCATATGCAGCTCCACCCGCTTTTCCGGCGCGTCGTCCGTGCGGATGTGCTTTTTGCTTTTCATGATGCTCTTGGGCTCCAGTACCATGTCTTCGTCATAGCGGCTGTAGGTGATCGCCCCCTGCACCACCAGATGGTCCCCGGGGTTCACCGCCGTGACGATGCCCTGATCGTCGTCCGCGCGGAGATATTTGGACACCCGGATGGAGCCGGTGCGGTCGGTCATGTCGAAGCACAGCACCGCACCGCCCCGCTTTTGCAGCGCGCGGGAGGTGACGCCGAACACGTCCCCCTCCACGATGACGCCGCCGGATTCCAGCGTGAGATCGGCCATGGGCGTGGTCTTGCCCCGGACGGCGCGGCCCATCAGCACAGCCCCCGGCCCGGAGGCCGCCGCCCCGCTTTTGGCGGCGGCTGCCGGCCTGGGCCTGGGAAAGTCCGGCATGAGGGTAACATTATGTAAACCATAGTCGCTTCTCAGCCGACCGCTGAGCGAGGCCAGCTCCGCGGGAGCGGGCATTTTTTCAAAATGCGCGGACAGGGTCATGGAGCGCGACGGCAGGTCGATCTCGCAGGCGGTGACATAGGCCCTGTCCAGTCCGCCGCACAGGTCGGCGGAGGCGGCGCAGCCCGGGAACATGGCGAGGAAGGCGGTGAATTCGTTCACTGGCCCGCCTCGCTCTCGATGAGGGACAGCAGCCGGGCGCAAAGCTGGTCGTAGGGATAGGTGCCCACGACCTCGCCCTTTTTGAAGATCAGGCCGCAGTCCCTGCCGCCGGCGATGCCGTAGTCGGCTTCCCGGGCCTCGCCCGGGCCGTTCACCACGCAGCCCATCACGGCCACGGTGATATCACGGTCGAGGCGGGAGACCTTCTCCTCCACCTCCCGCGCCAGCGAGATCAGGTCGATCTGGGTGCGGCCGCAGGTGGGGCAGGAGATCAGGCGCACGCCGCCCTTTTTCAGCCCGCAGGCTTTCAGAATGGCCACGCCGGCGCGCACCTCCTCCACGGGGTCGGCGGTGAGGGACACGCGGATGGTGTCGCCGATGCCCTCGTTGAGCAGGGTGCCGATGCCCACGGCGGACAGGATGGTGCCGTTCCAGGAGGTGCCCGTCTCCGTGACGCCCAGATGCAGGGGACAGTCGAACCGCTCCGCCGCCAGCCGGTAGGCCGCCACGGTGAGGGGGACGCTGGAGGATTTCATGGACAGGGCGACAGCGTCAAAATCAAAGCGGTTCAGCAGCGCGATGTGATCCGCCGCGCTCTCCGCCATAGCCTCCGCCGTGGGATGGCCGTATTTTTCCAGCAGGCGCTTTTCCAGACTGCCGCCGTTGACGCCGATGCGGATGGGAATGCCCTTCGCGGCGCACGCCGCGGCCACAGCCCTGACGTTTTCCGCGCCGCCGATATTGCCGGGGTTGATACGGATCGCGTCCGCACCGCGCGCCGCGCACTCCAGCGCCAGCCTGTAATCGAAATGGATATCCGCCACGAGGGGCAGAGGCGACCGCTCTTTCAGGGCGGAAATGGCTTTTGCGGCGTCCATATCCGGCACGGCGAGGCGCACGATGTCGCAGCCCGCGGCCTTCAGTGCCGCGATCTGGGCCAGGGTGGCGGCCACATCCGCGGTTTTGGTGTTGCACATGGACTGCACGGATACGGGGGCGCCGCCGCCCACCGGCACCGCGCCCACCTGGATTCTCTTGGTATGCTCTCTGTCGTTCATTGCGGTTTCTCTCTACTTCACAATCAGTTTTGCGATGTCGTTGTACATGACGAAGGCCATCAGCCCCAGCAGCAGCACCATGCCACCGCCGTTGATGTAGGCTTCGATCCGGGGATTCACCCGCCGGCGGATGAGCTTTTCGATCACCGCCGTCACCAGCAGCAGGAAAACGCGGCCGCCGTCCAGCGCGGGGATGGGCAGCATGTTCATCACGGACAGGTTCACCGCGATGAAAGCGCAGAAATACAGGATATTCAGCGCGGCGTCCGCCCTGGTGGCGGAGCTTTCGCCCACATCCGTGATCATGGAGACGATGCCCACGGGGCCGGACATATCCTTGATGCCGACGGCGCCCGTGACCAGCTGGGTCAGGCCCTGCCAGACCATGCGGACGAATTCCCCCGACCAGCTCACGGAATACTTGAAGTCCGTCCAGAGGTTGTTGTTCTCATGGGCAAAGTACAGGCCGTAGCGCAGGCCGTCCTGCCCGGCGTACTGCTGCCGCTCCATGTCGTAGCCGCTGAGCGTGACGAGCTTGCCGTCCCGCTTCAAAACGATGTTGTGGGTGCCGCCGTCGCCCAGAGTGTCCGTGACCTGCCCGGCGAAGCGGATGTCCGTGCCGTCGATGCGGACAAAGCGGTCGCCCACCTGCAGGCCGTCCGCGCTCTCGTAGGGGCAGCCCGCCATAAAGGAGGCGATGACGGGATAGGTGAAGCCCGCCGACTGGGAAAAGACGATCATCAGCAGAATGACGCCCAGCAGATAGTTCATGAAGGAGCCGGCCGCCAGAATGATGAGCTTTTGGCCCACATTCTTGTTCAGATAGGCTTTGGGGTCCTGGGAGTCCCCGTCCTCTCCCTCCATGGCGCAGTAGCCGCCGATGGGCAGGGCGCGCAGGGAATACAGCGTCTCGCCCTTCTGCTTTTTCAAAAGGGCGGGACCCATGCCGATGGCGAATTCGTTGACCTTCACGCCGCAGGCCTTGGCCGCGGTGAAGTGGCCGAATTCGTGGATGCCGATGAGAACGCCGAACATGACTACGGCGATAAGAATATAGATAGCGGTATTCATGCAAAATGCTCCATTACATAGGCCCGGGCCGCCCGATCGGCGTCAAGGATTTCCTCCAGTCCCGGGTTTTCCACGCTGCCGATGCTCTCCACCGCGCCCGCGGCGCAGTCATAGATCTGGTTGTAGCCCAGCTTATGTCCCAGAAACAGGCCCACGGCGACCTCGTTCGCGGCGGACATGACGCACGCCGCCGTGCCGCCGGCGCGGGCGCAGTCCATGGCCAGCCCCAAACAGGGGGTCTTTTCAAGGTCCGGGGCCCCGAAGGTGAGGTCCGGCATCCGCCAGAAGTCCAGATGCGCAAACATCGACGGGCAGCGCTGCGGATAGGTCAGGGCCAGCTGGATGGGCAGGCCCATGTCCGCCACGCCCAGCTGGGCGATGACGGTGCCGTCCACAAGCTCCACCATGGAGTGCACCACGCTCTGCGGATGCACCACCACCTGGATCTGGTCCGGGGTAACGGAAAACAGGTGCATGGCCTCGATGAATTCCAGCCCCTTGTTCATCATGGTGGCGGAATCCACGGAAATTTTCGCGCCCATGGACCAGTTGGGGTGCTTCACCGCCTGCTCCGGGGTGACATGCTCCAGCTCCGACCAGGCTTTGCCCAGGAAGGGGCCGCCGGAACCCGTGAGCAGAATCTTTTTCAGCTCGCCGGGGTTCCGGCCCATCAGGCTTTGGAAGATGGCGGAATGCTCCGAATCCACGGGGACAATCTCGGCCCCCCGCTCCCTCACACGCGCCATGACCAGCTTGCCCGCGCACACCAGCGTCTCCTTGTTGGCCAGCGCGATGCGCTTTTTCCGGTCGATGGCGGCCAGGGTGGGGCGGAGCCCGACGGCCCCGGACACCGCCGTGACCACGCAGTCGCTTTCCTCGAAGGCGGCGGCTTCCATCAACCCGTCCAGCCCGGAGGCCACACGGATGTCGGTGTCGCGGAGCGCTGTTTTCAGCGCCCTCGCCGCGCCCTCGTCATAGGCGACGGCCAGCTTGGGGCGCAGCCGCCGCGCCTGTTCTTCCAGCAGGTCGATTTTTTTGTTGGTGGTGAGGGCCGCCACGGGAATCCCCAGATGCTCCGCCACGGCCACGGTCTGGCGGCCGATGGAGCCCGTGGCGCCCAGAATGGAAATCGCGTTTACCATTAAAAATCCTCTTACTTGCCGCTGAGGCCGCCAAAACGGCGGTCCCGGCTCCGATAGGCCGCGATAGCCTTATCCAGCTCGCTGGAATCGAAGTCCGGCCATAAAACATCCGTGAAATAAAATTCCGAATAGGCGCACTGCCACAGCAGGAAGTTGGAGATGCGCAGTTCCCCGCCCGGCCGGATGACCAGATCGGGATCGGGGATGCCCGCGGAATAGAGATAGCCGGAAAAAGCCTCCTCCGTGAGGTCGCCCTCGTATTTTCCCATGATTACATCGTTGGTATACCGCTCCGCCGCGCGTAGGATCTCGTCCCGCCCGCCGTAATTGATGCAGAGGTTGGCCTGAAAGCCCCGGATCTGCTCGGAGAGCTCATTGGTCTCCCCGATGAGCTTTTGCAGCTCCGGGGAGAGCACGGAAACGTCGCCGAACACCCGCAGGCGGTTCTGGTCGCGCGTCATGACGGAGATGGCTTCCCTGAGATACTGATCCATCAGGGCCATGATGGCGTCCACCTCGCCCTCCGGGCGCTTCCAGTTTTCCGTGGAGAAGGCGTACACCGTGAGATACTCCACGCCGATGGCCTTGCAGTAGTTGGCGATGGCGCGGAACCGCTCCGCCCCGGCGGCGTGCCCCGCCGTACGCGGCAGACCGCGCTTCTGGGCCCAGCGGCCGTTGCCGTCCAGTATAACGGCAATGTGGCGGGGGAGACCGGCTTTGTCAAGCTCCCCCGCCGCCTTTTTATTTCTTCCGAATACAGCCATCAGATTTCAAACAGCTCTTTTTCTTTTTTGTCCGCCGTATCGTCGATCTTCTTGATATAATCGTCGGTCAGCTTCTGGACGTCCTTTTCGATGTTCTTGTAATCGTCCTCCGTGATCTCGGAAGCCTTCTCCTGCTTTTTGTACTTCTCCATGGCGTCCCGGCGGATGTTGCGGATGGCCACCTTGGCCTCCTCGCCGTACTTTTTCACCTGCTTGGCCAGTTCCTTGCGGCGCTCCTCGGTGAGCTGGGGGAACACCAGACGGATGATGCGGCCGTCGTTCTGGGGGTTGATGCCCAGCTCCGAAGCGAGAATGGCCTTCTCGATGCTCTTCAGCGCGGAGCCGTCCCACGGCTGGATGACCAGAGAGCGGGGGTCCGGCACGGAGACGGACGCGATCTGCTGGATGGGAGTGGGGGCGCCGTAATAGTCCACCGAGATCTGGGAGAGGACGGCGGGATTGGCCCGGCCGGCGCGGACGGCGTCCAGCTCGGAAACAAGATTCTCCAGCGTCTTTTTCATTTTGGATTCAAACTCAGCGTAATCGGACATGGATCATACCTCCTCGAATGTTGATTGGGCAATTTGATTTATAAAACAACCCGGGTACCGGCATTTTCGCCGGAGACCACGCGGACAATATTCCGGGGGTCGGCCAGCGCGAACACCACCGTGGGAATGCCGTTGTCCATGGCAAGGCTCGTGGCCGTCATATCCATGACGTTGAGATGTCTGGCCAGCACCTCGCCGTAGGGGATCTCGTCGTACTTCACGGCCGCGGGATCGGTGCGGGGATCGGCGGAATACACGCCGTCCACGTTCTTGGCCAGCAGCAGCGCGTCCGCCCCGATCTCGCACGCACGGAGCGCCGCGGCGGTGTCCGTGGAGAAATAGGGGCAGCCCGTGCCGCCGCCGAAGATGACCACCTTGCCCGCCTCCAGCGCGGCCACGGCGTCTCTGCGGGTGTAGGGCTCGGCAAAGGTCTTCATCTCCACCGCCGTCATCACCACGGCGGGAATGCCCATCCGCTCCATCTTGTCGCACACGGCCAGCGCGTTCATCACCGTGGCCAGCATCCCCATGTGGTCGGCCCGGCTGCGCTCCATCCTGCCCTCGCCGTCCTTGACGCCGCGCCAGAAGTTGCCGCCGCCCACCACCAGCGCCACCTGCGCGCCCATGGCCGTGCAGTCCCGGATGGCAAGGCAGACCTGGCCGATGAAATCAAAATCCAGCCCGGTGCCGCTGCCGCCGGCCAGCGCTTCCCCGCTGACCTTGATGAGCACCCGCCGGTATGCGCTTTTATCGTTCATAGGATATTCCCCCTTGGATTATAGTATGTTTTTCGGAAAATCAAACGTCGAAAATGCCCAGAATCACGATGCCCACTACCACCAGCGCGATGGCGGCATAGTGCCTGGCGGAGAGCTTTTCCTTGAGGAAGATACGGCTCCAGAGCACCGAGGCCACGCAGTAGGCGGAGATGATGGGCGCGGCCAGCGCCACGTGCGCCTGGTCCGCGATGGCATAAATATATGCGAACTGACCGGCCGTTTCACACACGGCGCCGATGTACTTTGGCGTCTCCTGCCTGACGATGAGCTTCTGTTTTTTCACGCCCAGCACGTAGATCGCGCAGCCAATGCCCACCAGCAGGAAGGTCAGCTCGTAGGCCACGTTGGCGGAGTCCTCGTTGAGGGTCATCAGCACCCGGCTGTCCGCGAAGGTGCCCAGCGCGTCCAGCAGGCAGTAGATAATCGGGATGGTAATGGCGATCCAGCTTTTGGCGTAGTGATGGTTGGACGCATCCTGCCGGGCGGCGCGGAGATCGTCGTCCTCCCGGGCTTCCGTGATACCCAGCGCCACCACGCCCACACACACGCACCCCACCGCCGCCAGCTGCAGCGGAGAGGTGGAACCGAGTCCGTCCGTGGCCAGCACCAGCACCGCCACCAGCGCGCCGGAGGAGTTGCAGATGGGCGAGGAGATGGAAAGCTCGATATACCGCAGGCCCAAATAGCCCATGGCCATGGAGAGGATATACAGCGCCGACACCGGCAGATAGGTGAGCATGACGGTGAGATTGATCACCGTGCCGCCCACAAAGACCTCGTACGCCGCGTGCAGGCCCATCACAAGGCCCACCGCCATGACCATTTTCAGATGGCTGTACTTGTCCCGGGCATCCTGACAGCCCAGCTTGGAAAAAAGGTCGGAGCCGCTCCAGCAAATCAGCGCGGCGAGGGAGAGCCAGAACCACATAAGTCGCACACCTCGAAGTGTATAGAATATCAATCCCGCTTATTCTACCACGGGATGTCTCTTTTGACAATTATCAAATGACAAAATGTACTGGGACCGCCGGGGTATACTTGGACTATGAAAGTGCTGTACATAGACGAGCTTTTCGCGCTGAACTTCATCGTGGATTATCTCCTGCTGCTGTCGGCGGCGCGGGTATGCGGCGTACTGCTGCGCCGGTGGCGCTACGCGCTGGGGGCGCTGTTCGGCGCGGCCTACGCCGTGGGCGCCGTGCTGCCCGGCTGGGGCGCGCTGTCCGCGCCGGGGCTGAAAATAGGCTGCGGGTGCGTCATGGCGCTGATCGCTTTCGCGGGTGAGACGGCTTTGCTGAAGTGCGCGCTGGTGTTCTTTGCCGTGTCGGCGGCCTTCGGCGGGGCGGTGTGGTGGGCGTCCATGCTGGCGGGCACCCCCGCGGGGCCGGGCGGGACGCTGGCGCTGCCCCTGTCCCTGAAAACGCTGGTGGTGTCCTTCGGCGTGTGTTATGCCGTCGTGCGGCTGGTGTTCCACCGGGCGCTGAAAAACGCCCGGCGGCAGGTGATGACCGTGGCGGCGGTATTCGGCGGCAGAAGCGCCGTGTTCCGCGCCCTGCGGGACACCGGCAACGGCCTGTACGACCCGGTCACCGGCAGCGAGGTGCTGGTGGTGTCCGCCGCCGCCGCCCGGCCGCTGTTTCCTCAGGGCTGCGCCGCGGTATTGGCCAGGGATGACCCCGTGGCCGTGCTGGAGACGCTGGGCGCCGTGCCGGAGCTGAAAAACCGGCTGCGGCTCATCCCCTACAGCGCCGTGGGCGCAGCCTCCGGGCTGCTGCCCGTGTTTCGGCCCGACTCGCTGATGGTGGACGGAAAAAAGCGGGAGGGCGTGATGATCGCCGTGGCCCCCGCGCTGGACGGCGGCGAATATGAAGCGGTATTATAAGGAGGGTATCTGATGATCGGCTGCAAACTGAGTGTGCGGGACGTGAAAACCTGGTTTCTGCGGCTGCTGGGCATCTCCCCGGCCCGGCTGCTGTATATCGGCGGCAGCGATGTTCTGCCCCCGCCCCTGCCGCGGGCGGAGGAGGAGCGGGCCGTGGCCGCCATGGAACGGGGCGAGACGTGGGGCAAGCAGACGCTGATCGAGCATAATCTGCGGCTGGTGGTGTACATCTCCCGGCGGTTTGAGAATACCGGCGTGGGGCTGGAGGACCTGATCTCCATCGGCACCATCGGACTCATCAAGGCCGTGGGCACCTTCAATTCCGGCAAAAACATCAAGCTGGCCACCTACGCCTCCCGCTGCATCGAAAACGAGATCCTGATGTATCTGCGCAAGATCGGCTCCCAGCGGACGGAGGTGAGCTTTGACGAGCCGCTGAACACCGACTGGGACGGTAACGAACTGCTGCTGTCCGACGTGCTGGGCACCGACGAGGACGAGGTGTGCCGCCCCATGGAGGACGACGCCGACCGCCAGATGCTGATGGAGGCCGTGGCCGCCCTGGACGAGCGGGAGCGGATGATCATTCTCATGCGCTTCGGCCTGCTGGGCAGCGGCGAATATACGCAAAAGGAGGTGGCCGACCTGCTGGGCATCTCCCAGAGCTACATCAGCCGGCTGGAAAAGCGGATCATCGCCCGGCTCCGCCGGGAGATGCTGCGGCAAATGCAGGGTTAAATGTTCAATTTTTCGGTTATTTTTCCTCTTTTTCGGCCCATGTAATATTTTCTTAATAAAAAATAATAATAAATTAACATTTACTTCTTGATTTGACCGCGGGGGTATGTTATGGTAGATCGGCTGTAACGAGATACACAAATTCTTGCCCCGTTTTTGTATTGTTTGACCAGATTTTTGTTCCGCTTTCGATACGAGGAGAAAAAGAGCCGAAATGGACACTCACTTTAAAATGACCGTGTCGCAGACGCCCGCCATAAACGGGCCGCGAGTGCGCGCGGGCGGACATGCCGCCGCACGGCAGCGCGCCTTCACCGGCGAGGAGATTTGGAACAGCCGTCTCTATTTTCCCTTGGTAATGGGCTTCTCCGCGCTGTGCCTTTTCACCGGACAGGAGCTGTTCGGCATGCTGGCGCTGGTAGCTTTCGCCACCTATCTGCAGTTCACCTGCAGCGACCTGCTGGCCAATCTGCTGCCCATCGTGCTGTTTATCCTGCTGGGCACCAAGTATTACGACAACATTGCGGCCCTGCTGCCCATCTGGTGGATCCTGCCGCCGTTTTTCGCTTCCCTGCTGTACAATTTCCTCCACTGGCCCGTCCACATCCGCAAATGCGCCTGCTTCAAGAGCCTGCTGGCCGTCTCTGCGGCCGGTCTGCTGGGCGGCGTGGGTGTGATCTCCGCAAAGGAATACTTTTCCTTCAACGGCTTTATGTATGCTTTCGGTCTTGGGCTGGGTATGCTGGCGCTGGCCGTAATGTACAGCACCAACATGGCCCGCGCCCATGGCTACAGCGTGGCCGACCGCTTCTGCCGCATCCTGTACTGCGTGGGCCTGTTCACCGGGCTCGTGGTGGTCAACTATTATCTGACCCATTTCGCCGAATTTCTGTCCAGCGAGACCATTCTCTATATCCACTTCCGCAACTATCTCACCACCATGCTGGTGCTGGCGCTGCCCATCCCCTTCCGCTATGTGAAGAACAGCCGCGTCCACGCGCTGGCCATCGCCTTTATGTACGCCGCCATGCTGCTCACCGGCTCCAGAAGCGCTCTGGTGTTCGGTACGGTGATTCTCTTTGCCGGCGCCTTCCTCACCCTGGCCGGCGGCAAAAAGCTGGGCAGGAGGTCGCTGTGGCTGCTGGCTGTTTTCGCCGTGGCTGCCGCGGTCGTGATCCTCGCGCTGGGACAGACGGTGCTCAATTCCCGCCTGGTGGACGGCAAGCTCTTCCCCGTGACCGATTCCCGCATCCTGTTCCTCAAGCAATCCGTGCTGGATTTCCTCTCCAGCCCCATCAACGGCATCGGGCTGGCCAATATGAAAAACAGCCAGATCTTCCTGGGCGTGGGCGGCAGTATGGTCTGGTACCACAACTACTTCGCCCAGATCATCGGCAGTATGGGCCTGATCGGCGTGATCGCCTACGGCTGGCTGCTGCGTGACCGTTTTCAGTACCTCAAGACCCTGCATCTCTCCGGCGAGACCATGCTGGTTCTGTCCTATCTGGGCATTTTGATGGTGTCCATGACCAACCCTGGCGAGTTCTGCCCCCTGCCCAACGAGCTGCTGGTGGTGCTGCTGTTCGACGTGGCCGAGACCGTCCGCGCCGCCCGCGCGGAATCCACCGTCTCCGGCGAGACCACCTACGTCATCTGGACGCCCGCGCGGCGCGCGGTGAAGGCAGGCGTCTATCTCCCGCTGCGCGGCACCGTGTCCGTCAGCTCCGGGTCCAAATCGCTGGCGCCGCTGCCGGACTATGCCGACCGCCCCGCCGCCCGCGCCGATGAAGCGCGGCGCTCGGACCGGCACGCCAAGGACGGCCTGTGATGGATCGCGGCGAAGCTTACGAGCGGGAACCGCGCCCGCCCCGCCGCCATCGCCGCCGCGGGCACGGCGTTCTGAGCTGGCTGGTACTGATTCTGGCGGCCGCGCTGGTATATGTCTGCATCGGCAGTCAGCCCAAGGCCGACCCCGATAACGCCGCCGGCCACAGCACCATTCTCATCGCCGGCACCGATAAGGACGGCTACCGCACCGACACCCTCATGCTGCTGTCCATTGACAAAAACGACCGGGCCCTGCGCCTGCTGAGCATCCCCCGGGACACCCACGTGGACGCCCCCTACAGCGTGCCCAAGATCAACTCCGCCTGCGGCTACGCCGGCGGCGGCAAGGCCGGCATGGCCGAGCTGATGACCCAGGTGACCAAGCTTGTCGGCTTTAAACCCGACGGCTACGCGCTGGTGGATCTGGACGCCTTTGTGAAGATCGTGGATCTCATGGGCGGCGTGGATTTCGACGTGCCCATGGATATGCGCTACTCCGACCCCTCCCAGGGCCTTGAGATCAAGCTCTCCGCCGGAAAGCAGCATCTCGACGGCGCCGAGGCGATCCAGCTGGTGCGGTTTCGCTCCGGCTACGCGATGGCCGATATCACCCGCACTTCTGTCCAGCGCGACTTTGTGAAGGCCGCGTTTACCCAGTGGGCCAGCGTGAAGAGCGTTGTGAAGCTGCCTGTCTTGATGGGCATCCTGCGGAAAAACGTCACCACGGACCTCTCAGCGGCCAATATGATGTGGCTGTGCCGCGCCATCCTCAGCTGCGGCGTATCCAACATGACCACGGACATTTTGCCCGGCACCCCCGCCTATATCGGCCGCGGCTCCTATTATGTGGCCGATCCCGACGCGGTGGCGGCGCTGATGGCAAACTATAATCCGGCATCGTAATCCTCCGGCGGGCTTCCCCGCCGGATTTTTTTCGCCGGGCCTAATATTTTACGGCTATTGGTACGCGCCCCTTGAAACGCGGGACCGTTCGCGGTATAATCCATTTCAGACATATGTTGGCCACAAGGCCGGAGGGAAAACGATATGTATAGTCCGAACACACTTTTCACCAAGAAACAGGCGACAGCCGTCATCAACCGCATGCTGGACGACGCCCGCAGCACCGGCGACAACAAGGATATGTCCATGCGCGAGGTCTATGAGGCCATGCAGAGCAGCCGCTACACCATGAAGGACTGGGACTCTTCCGAGCCCGATGTAGTGGAGCGTTATTGTGACGATTACGACATTCCCTGCATTTCCTACAAGGACATCAAAACCGCCTTTGCCCTTTGGGTCGCCCGGGTGGACGGCAGGCCCATCGATCGCAGCCTTGACGAAGCTTGATCCCGCTTTATAAAGGAGCGCGCCGCAAAACGAGGAATTTTGCGGCGCGCTCTTTTTCGGCGGACAGCAAAACGCCACCCCTTCGGGTGGCGTTTTGGCAGGGGAACAAAGTTTCGAACTTTGGGCCTACGGTTTTGGAGACCGTCGCTCTACCAACTGAGCTATTCCCCTATAGGATTAATGGAGTAATCCGCTTCCGGCGTTTTTGGTGGGCCTTCAGGGACTCGAACCCCAGACCGACCGGTTATGAGCCGGCTGCTCTAACCAACTGAGCTAAAGGCCCATACTTTCTTTGAAAAGAAAGTAGGCAAAGAAACTCCTCTACCGCTTCGCTTACTTCTATTCACATGCCGCCAAAAATACAGCCTTTAACGAATGACGCCGCCACGGTGTAGCCGCGGCGGCGTTACCGCTTGCTGGCGCCTCCTGTAGGACTCGAACCTACAACACCGCGGTTAACAGCCGCGTGCTCTACCGATTGAGCTAAGGAGGCAAACCAAAAGGTTTGACTTTCGCCAAACCTTTTGTGTTGGCATTGACCTATCTTCCCGGCTCGTTACCAAGCAAGTATTTTCGGCACTGGTGAGCTTAACTTCCGTGTTCGGAATGGGAACGGGTGGACCCTCACCGTTAAAAACACCAACTATATATTTGGCATAAACCAAATACTGCAATATTGTGTTCCCACTGCCAAGGGGAACAATGTCATCGGGGACGCTCACGGGGAGTATCCCCGATGATGGTACACCATCAGGGACTCGAACCCTGGACACCCTGATTAAGAGTCAGGTGCTCTACCAGCTGAGCTAATGGTGCATATTGGTGACCCGTACCGGATTCGAACCGATGTTAACGGCGTGAGAGGCCGCTGTCTTAGCCACTTGACCAACGGGCCATGAGACGCTCGCTGCGCCCTGAAAACTGAACAGAGGGGTGTGGAAAGAGCAAGGTTTGTTGCCTGCATAATTTGTAGGTCAAGCCCTCGGGCGATTAGTACCGGTAGGCTGAATACATTACTGTACGTACACCGCCGG